>Ga0209051_1000063_pt1 | contig 249739 bp, 219 predicted proteins | sample AraplaCvi_mMS_r2_2_FD_184286 | JGI IMG/M metagenome (GOLD analysis project Ga0209051, IMG submission 184286) | Arabidopsis root microbial communities from North Carolina, USA - plate scrape MF_Cvi_mMS_r2 (SPAdes) (version 2) | ecosystem: Host-associated > Plants > Roots > Endosphere | place...
CCGCCGCGGGCGTTCACGCCCACGCCGGCGCGCATGTAGCCGGAGAACTCGACCGGCGGGGCGGCCATCGCGGCGGTGCCGAAACCGGCGAGCCCCAGGGCAATGATCAGACGCTTCTGTTTCACGGTAACTCCTCGTCGTGTGTGTAGTGAGGTTTTGTTCGCCTGCGTGGCGATGACGTCCTGCCCGGCGGTCAATGGGAAACTACCGCCGTGCGAGAAGGGTGTCCCGTGCGCGCCCCGGAAACGCGCACCGGACGAGAGAGGGTTGAATCAACGTCCGGGACGTCCTTTCGATCAGTGCAGGGCCAGGGCCTCGCCGGCTTCGCTGAAGAGCAGCACCTGCGACGACTGCGGCGCGAGGCCGATGTCGACGCCGGCACGCAGGCCGGTGTGGCTCGCGGGCACGCGGATCGACACGGTGTTGTCGGTGCCACGGATCGTGGCGTGCACGAGCATCGAATCGCCCAGGTGTTCGAGCAGGTCGACCCGCGCGGCGAGACCGTCCTCCACCCGCGTCACGCCCAGGTGCTCGGGGCGGATGCCCAGCATCAGCGGACCGCTCGGGGCCATCGCGAACGAACCCGGCACGTCGATGGCGCCCGCCGGGTCGACCCGCAGGCGCGTGCCGCCGGCCGCGCGCTCGTGGCCCGTCACCTGGATGAAGTTCATGCGCGGCGAGCCGAGGAAGCCGGCCACGAACTTGTTCGCCGGACGCGAGTACAGGTCGAGCGGCGTGCCCACCTGTTCGATGCGGCCCGCGTTGAACACGGCGATGCGGTCGCCGAGCGTCATGGCCTCGACCTGGTCGTGGGTCACGTAGATCATCGTGCTGCCCAGTTCCTTGTGCAACTTCGACAGCTCGATGCGCATCTGCATGCGCAGCGACGCGTCGAGGTTCGACAGCGGCTCGTCGAACAGGAACACGCCCGGCTTGCGCACGATGGCGCGGCCGATCGCGACGCGCTGCCGCTGCCCGCCCGACAGGGCCTTCGGCTTGCGGTCCAGCAGGTGCGTGATCTGCAGGATCTCGGCGGCGCGACCCACGGCCGCCGCGATCTGCGCCTTGCTTTCGCCGGCGAGCTTCAGGGCGAAGCCCATGTTCTCGCCGACGGTCATGTGCGGGTACAGCGCGTAGCTCTGGAACACCATCGCCACGCCGCGCTGCGCCGGCGGCACGTCGTTGATCAGGCGGTCGCCGATGTGGATCTCGCCGGCGGTCAGGTCCTCGAGGCCGGCGATCATGCGCAGCATGGTCGACTTGCCGCAGCCGGACGGGCCGACGAACACGGCGAATTCGCCGTCGGCGATGTCGAGGTCGATCCCGCGGATCACCTCGATCGAGCCTTCATAGCGCTTGGTGATGCCGCGCAGGGTGAGCGATGCCATTCTTCAGCGTCCTTTCCGGATGAGGTCGCGGTACCAGATCGCGCTGTCCTTCAGGGTGCGCTGCTGGTTGTCGTAGTCCACGTGGACGAGGCCGAAACGCTTCGCGTAGCCCGAGTTCCACTCGTAGTTGTCGAAGAGGCTCCAGTAGAAGTAGCCGCGGACGTCGACGCCCGCTTCCATCGCCTTCTGCAGCGCCTCCAGGTGCGTGCGCACGTAGCTGATGCGTTCGACGTCGTGCACCTCGCCCTTGTCCAGGCTGTCGGCGCCGGCGTAGCCGTTCTCGGTGATGAAGATCGGCGGCAGGTTGTAGTCGCGGTTGATCTGCGTGAGCAGTTCGGTCAGGCCCTGGGGGTGGTTCTCCCAGCCCATGTCGTTGACCCCGAGCACGTTGGGCGCGGGCACCGGCGGCACCGCGGCGCTGGCCCAGATCCGGGTGTAGTAGTTGATGCCGAGGAAGTCGAGCGGTTGCGCGATGATGTTGAAATCGTTTTCATGCACTTCCGGATAAATGCTGATCCCGGGTGCCTTGGGGTACGACTTCAGGAAGATCGGGTCCATGTACCAGCGCACGAACGACGCGTAGTGCCGCTGCGCGCACTCGAGGTCGGCCTGGCTGTTCGTGGCGGGCGTCACCGACGACTGGTTCAGCACGATGCCGAGCGGGGCCTGCACGCCGCTCGCGCGCATGGCCTGCAGCGCCTTGCCGTGAGACAGCAGCAGGTGGTGCGCGACCTGGATGGCGAGCTGCGGGTCCTGGAAGCCCGGGGCGAACTGCCCGGTGTGGTTGCCCAGGTAGGCGGTGCACCACGGTTCGTTGTGCGTGCAGATGGTGGCCACGCGGTCGCCCAGGCGGCGGCCCATCACGTCGGCGTATTCGGCGAAGCGGTCGGTGGTGTCGCGCGAAGCCCAGCCGCCCTGCTCCTGCAGCGCCTGCGGCAGGTCCCAGTGGTACAGCGTGGCGTGGGGCTTGATGCCCTTGGCGAGCAGGCGGTCGACGAGCTTGTCGTAGAACGCGAGGCCCTTCTCGTTCCATGCGCCCTTCCCGTCCGGCTGCACGCGCGGCCAGGCGATCGAGAAGCGGTAGGCATCGACGCCCAGGCTCGCGATGACGTCGACGTCCTGTTCGTAGCGGTGGTAGTGGTCGCAGGCGACGTCGCCCGTGTCGCCGTTGATGGTCTTGCCCGGCGTGTGGGAGAACGTGTCCCAGATGGACGGGCCGCGGCCGTCCTCGTTGGCGGCGCCTTCGATCTGGTAGGCGCTGGTGGCAACACCCCACGAGAAATCGGGGGGAAACTTCAAATCGCTCACGCGGTGGCTCCTGGAGATGGGGTAGAGAAAATGGTGGGACGGGTCAGGCCTTGACGGCACCCGCGGTGAGGCCTTCGATGAGCCGGCGAGAGGCCATCACGAACATCACGAGCAGCGGCAGCACGGCGATCGACGACCCGGCGCAGATGGCGCCCCACGGCGTCTGGCCGGTGCCCTGCAGGGCGCGCAGCGCGAGCGGCACGGTGAACATCTCCATGTCGCGCATCACGATCAGCGGGCCCATGAAGTTGTTCCACGACCCGATGAAGGTCACGAGGCCCAGCGTGCCGAGGGCCGGCGTGATCAGCGGCAGCACGATGCGGAAGAAGATGCCGAACTCGCCGCAGCCGTCGATGCGCGCCGCATCGATCAGGTCGCGCGGGATGGCCGAGGTGATGTACTGGCGCATCATGAAGACGCCGAGCGCCGTGCAGGCCGCGGGCACGATCAGCGCCTTCGGCTGGTTCAGCCAGCCGAGCCAGCTCATCGTGATGACGGTCGGGATCATGCCGACGAAGGCCGGCAGCAGCATCGTCCCCATCACGAACAGGAAGAGCTTGTCCTTGAACTTGAACTCGAACATCGCGAACGCATAGCCCGCGAGCGAGCAGAGCAGCAGGTTCGCGGCCGTCACGGCCACCGCGACGTACAGGCTCCAGCCGAGGTTGTGCCAGAAGTACGGCAGCTTCTCGACCAGCAGGCGCACGTTGGCCATGAAGTTGTCGCCGAACCAGAGCGGCGGCGGCAGCGACAGGATCTCGCGGTCGGAGTGCGTCGCGAAGACGAACATGAAGTAGAACGGCGCGAGCATGATCAGCGCGCCGCCCAGCACGATGCCGTAGGCCACGCCGTTCGCGGCGAGGGAGGAATGCTTGAAGGTGGAACTCATGGACTCAGGCCTTCTTGTCGTTCTGGCCGAGGAATCGGTTGTTGGCCCAGGTCACCGCCGCGATCAGCATGAACAGCAGCCAGGCGATGGCCGACGCGGTGCCGAAGTCGCCGTCGACGAAGGCGGTGGCGTACATGTGCATGGCCGCGGTCTTGCCGGCCTGGTCGATGCCGCCCGTGCCGCCGGTGAGGATGAAGGGCTCCTCGAACAGCTGCAGGTTGCCGATGATCGTGAGCGTCACGGCGAAGAACACCATCGGGCGCAGCAGCGGCAGGCACACGTGGCGGAACTGCTGCCAGGGGCGCGCGCCGTCCATCGTGGCCGCCTCGAAGAGGTCTTTCGGGATGGTCTGCATGGCCGAGAGGTACAGCACGGTGTTCCAGCCGACGAAGCGCCACCACACCACGAACGAGATCATCCACTTGGTGTACTGGGGCTGGCCCCAGTCGATCTTGTCCGCGGGGAACAGCCAGCCGAGGCCGGGGATGTCGTGCAGCGCGGTGATCGTGGCGTTGACGACGCCGAAGTCACGCGAGAACAGCGACGAGAACACCAGCGAGATGGCCACCGTCGACGTGATGAAGGGCAGGAAGTACGCCCCGACCACCGAGTTCCGCCACCGCCCGAAGGCGGTGTGCAGGAAGAAGGCGAGCGGCAGCGCCACCAGGTGCTGCGGCAGGCCCGAGACCAGGGCCAGCCACACCGTGTTGTAGAGCGACGTGTGGAACCAGTCGTCGTTCGTGATCACGTAGATGTAGTTCTCGAGCCCCACGAAGTTCATCGCGGAGAGACCCGCGGCGGGGTCCCAGCGGTGCAGCGAGAGGTACACCGAGAACAGCAGGGGGAACAGGCCGAACACGAAGAACAGCACGAAGAACGGGCTGATGAACACGTACGGTGCGACGTCCCGGAAGTGCAGTGGTTTGCGCTTGCGGGGAACGGGTGTCGACTTGGCGCCGGTGAGCGGGGTCGACGGCTTCGATTCGGCCATGGCCTGCATGATGTGAACGATCGATCGAGGACTGGAGGGAAGACGACTCGGGCGTCCGGATCAGCGACGCACGCGACGCTTCAGCTGGGCCTGGGCGTCGGCGAGCGCGGTCTTGATGTCCTTGTTCTGCTCGAGCACCTTGTCCAGCTCGGCGTTGACCACGCTCTCGGCCACCGGGTCGAACTTGTCGATGGTGATGGCGGGGATGCGGTCTGCAGCGGCCTTCCAGTTCTCACGTGCCTTCTGCTCCCCGAGGTAGGCCATCGGCTGCGAGATGAACGGATCGGTCTGGGCTTCGAGCAGTACCGGGAACGAGTCCTGGCTCTTCAGCGCGGTCAGCTGCATTTCCTTGTTGAAGGTCATGAACTGGATGAAGTCCCATGCGGCCTGCTTCTGCTTGGTCTGCTTCGGGATCGCGTAGAACGAACCACCCCAGAAGCCGTACGCGCCGTTGGGCAGCTGGGCCGAACGCCACTTGCCCTTCTGCTCCGGCGCCAGCCAGTTGTTCAGGTGGCCGGCGAGCCAGCCGCCCATCATCTGCGTCGCGATCTTGTCGCGCTTGAAGCCTTCGCTCCATTCGTTCGACCAGGCGTTGATCTTGCCGTCGATGCCGGCGGTGCGCGCGGCCTTGGCGAGTTCGAAGGCTTTCACGAAACGCGGCGACGTGACGAGCGAGTTGCCCTTGCGGTCGAAGTACACGCCGTCGCCGTCCTTCAGGCCGGAGCGGATGTAGATGTCCTTGATGTCGAGCGCGTTGCCGAGCATGTAGGCGCCCGTGGCGGCCTTCACCTTCTTGCCGGCGGCGATGTACGAGTCCCAGCTCTTGATCATCTCGGCTTCGGTGACGCCGGCCTTGTCGAGCAGGTCCTTGCGGTAGAACAGCGCGCCCGGGCCGATGTCGACCGGCAGCGCGGCCAGCGCGCCCGTGCCGCTCGTGGCCTGGTTCACGGAGAACTTGGCGAGCTTGTCGCGCTGGGCCAGCGCGTTGAACGGGGCCTTGCTCAGGTCTTCCAGGCCACCCGATTCGGCGAACTTGCCGATGAAGCCGTTGTCGACGGCCATCACGTCCGGCAGGTTCGCGCCGGTGGCGAGGGCCGTGGTCATCGCGGTGTGGTGGTCGGCGTAGGCCAGGCTCGTGAGCTTGATCTCGACCTCGGGGTGCAGCTTCTTGTAGAGCGGGATCGCGGCCTTGACGCCCCGGTCGAGGTCGGGGAACGACGACACGTTGAGGGTGATCGTGGGCTTGGCGTCCTGGGCCTGGGCGCCGAATGCCGCGATGACGGCGGCGGTGATCAACAGGGGTTTCACGAGACTTTTCATGGCGTCGTTTCCGTGCCTTGGGGCGTTGGGTTGATGTGCTGCGGTGACAGCGTTCGGGTCGCTTGCGCTGGCGACTTGTCGTGAAAACGTTTTCAACGACGAGATTTCACTGCGACTGGGCTTCCACGTCAACAGATTCGACTCAGGAACTACCCGATCCCAGGGAAAGCCCCTAGAACACCTCAATACAACATCATCGTTTTCCTTGCCGCAAAAGACTTGACACTCTGAAAACGTTATCATTGCGGCATGCGGCACCCCGGGTGCCAATCCAACAGCGACAGACCCACCTTTCGAGACCCCGTGAACCGTCCCCGCAACTCCGACGCGCCGCCCGCCACGGTCACCCTCCTCGATGTGGCGAAGGAAGCCGGTGTGTCACCCAGCACCGTCTCCCGCATCCTCAACGGCACCGCCCGTGTCGACGCCGCCAAGCGCGCGGAAGTCGAGCGGGCCATCAAGAAGCTCGACTTCAAGCCCAACCTCTTCGCCCGCAGCCTGAAGACCGGCACGACCATGACGGTCGGCATCCTGGCCCAGGACATCGAAAGCCCGTTCTACACGCGGGCCATGCGCGGCATCGAGCAGGGCCTCGCCGACAGCGGCTACGCACCGATCATCGTCAGCGGCCACTGGAACGCGCACGAGGAAGCGGAACGCATCCGGCTGCTGCAGGCCCGGCGCATCGACGGCCTCGTGATCCTCACGGGCCACCTGCCCGACGAGGACATCATCGCGTTCGCCAAGCACCAGCCCATCGTGGTGACCGGCCGCCACCTCGAGGGGCCGAGCATCCGCTCGCACACCATCGACCACGCCGCGGGCGGCTACATCGCCACGCGGCACCTGCTGGGCCTCGGGCACCGCCGCATCGCCCACATCGCGGGCCCGCTCGACCACGTGGACGCCATCGCCCGCCACCAGGGCTACCTGCGGGCGCACCAGGAAGCGGGCATCGTCGCGGACCCGGACCTCGTCGTGCAGGGCGACTTCCTCGAAAGCGGCGGCCTGATGGCGATGAACCGCCTGCTCGACGGCGGCCAGGCCTTCACCGCGGTGTTCGCGGCCAACGACCAGTCCGCCTTCGGCGCGCGCGTGGCGATGTACCGCCGCGGCATCCGGGTGCCCGACGACGTCTCGCTGGTCGGCTTCGACGACCTGCCCGTCGCCGCCTACCTGACACCGCCGCTCACCACCGTGCGCCAGCCCATCTACGAGGTAGGCCTCTTCGCCGCGCAGGCGCTGCTGAACATGCTGGGCACGCCCACGCCCGAGGTGGAGCTGCCGCCGCTGTCGCTCACCGTGCGGGAAACCACCCGACGGCTGTAGGGAAAATTCATCGGCACGGTGCACAGGAATGGCCAGCTCGTGTCAAATTCCGGAGCACAGGGAAACAAAGACGGACGCCTGAAAGGTGTCCGCCGATTCAGACCCATGGAGTTCGAGCGCCATGAAGGAATCGTCCGCCTCCGCATTCGCCGCGACGTCCGAGGAACTGTCCCCGGTCGCCGAGCAGCCCGACCCCGGCCCGTCCGACCTCGACACGACCCCGCTGGTCGCCGCGCTGAAGCGCCTCTTCCGCACCTTCTCGGGCCACGTGGCCATCCGGCTGTGGGACGGCCGCGCGCTGTCGCTCGGCACCGGCCCGGTTCCACCCGAAGGCCCGCCGTTCACCCTCGTCTGCCGCACGCCCAACGTCGTGCGCAGCCTGCTGGGCGGCGGCGACCCGCTGCGCCTGGCCGACGCGTACTTCCGCGGTGAACTCGACATCGAAGGCGACTTCTTCCAGGCGCTGAGCCTCAAGGACCACGTCCAGGTGCTGCGCCTGCCCTGGCAGGACCGGTGGCGCGTGCTTCTGACCACGCTGCGCCTGCGCTCGGCCGCCGCGTTCGATCATGCCCGCGCGTCGCTGCTGGCCCCGCAGGTCCAGGCGCACTCGAAGGAGGAGAACCGCGAGGCCATCGGCTTCCACTACGACGTCTCCAACGACTTCTACCGCCTGTGGCTCGACGAACGCATGGTGTATTCCTGCGCCTACTTCGAGCGGACCGGCATGACGCTGGAGGAGGCCCAGGAAGCCAAGCTGGAGCACATCTGCCGCAAGCTGCAGCTGGCGCCCGGCGAACGCATGCTCGACGTGGGCTGCGGCTGGGGCGCGCTCGTGATGCACGCGGCACGCCACCACGGCGTCACGGCGCACGGCATCACGCTCAGCGAACGGCAGCTGCAGGAGGCCCGTGCGCGCATCGACGCGGCGGGGCTCTCGGACCGCGTCACGGTCGAGCTGCGCGACTACCGCGACCTCCCCGGCGAGTCCGGCTACGACAAGGTCTCGAGCATCGGCATGTTCGAGCACGTGGGCCTGAAGAACCTGCCGGTGTACTTCGACACGCTGCGCCGCCAGCTCAAGCCCGGCGGCCTGCTGCTGAACCACGGCATCACGCACTACACCGAGGGCTGGGACAAGACGCTGTCCACCGAGTTCATCAACCGCTACGTGTTCCCGGACGGCCAGCTCGACACCGTGGGCAACATCCAGCGGCACATGGAGCGGGCGGACTTCGAGATCCTCGACGTGGAGGCCTGGCGCCCCCACTACGCGCTCACGCTGCGGCACTGGGTGGCGCGGCTGGAGGAGCACCACGCCCAGGCGCTGGCCCACGTGAGCGAGTCCACGTACCGGGTGTGGCGCCTCTACATGGCGGCGTGCGCGCTCGAGTTCGAGTCGGGCGACATCGGGGTGTACCAGCTGCTGGCCACGCGGCGCATCGCCGGCGGCACGCCGGTGCCGATGACGCGGCGGCACATGTACCCGGGCTGACGCCCTCCCCCGCGGTCAGCCGCCCGGCGGGAGGCGGTACCGCTCGAGCGCGTCCGCCACCAGCTCCAATCGCACGAGCGGGCTGTCGACCACGAGCAGCTGCTGGCGCAGCCCGTTCGACAGCGGCAGCAGGTCGCACCAGCGGTTGGCCACCCAGCCGCAGTCGTCGAGGCGCCACGGCGGCTGCACCGGCATGTCGGCCTCGGGCACGTCCTGGGCCTTGAGGTCCGCGACCACCCGCTCGAGCGCGAGCGCCGTGTGCTCGAGGTCGGACGGGATGGGCACCACGGGATCGTCGGGCAGGGTCTCGGCATCGCCCACCCAGAGCCCGTGCGGCAGGCATTCGAACCGCGCCAGGCGGAACCGCTGCTGGCCGCTGCAGCGGATGCTCAGGAGGCCCGGTTGCGGGCGGTCGAAGTGCTCGATGCGGGCCAGCGTGCCGACGGTGTGGAACGCCTCGGTCTGGAAGCCGCCGTCGGCGCCGCGCCGCACCTCCTCGCCTTCCGTGAGGCACACCACGCCGAACGGCGAGCCGTCGCGGTGGGCCCGCTGCACCATGTCGAGGTAACGCACCTCGAAGATCTGCAACGGCAGGTGGCCGCCCGGGAATAGCACCGTGCGCAGCGGGAAAAGCGGGAGTCGGGTGGCGGGATCCATCGGGGCATTGTCGCCCGGTCGCAACGAAAGGCCGGCGAACGCGACGAAAGGCAGGGAAAGGCCCGGGTTCACCTTACTGATCGTTGCACCGGGAGACACTTTGCAGTGATGTAATGGCGACACTCCACGTCAGCCGCAGTGCCGCGTCATGCCTGTCATCGCCGTCGTCAATCGCAAGGGGGGCAGCGGCAAGAGCACGCTGGCCACCCACCTGGCCGCGTACTGCGCCCAAAACGGCATCCTCGCGATGCTCGGCGACGTCGACCGCCAGCAATCCACGCAAACTTGGCTGCGCCTGCGCGCCGAGCGCGACCTGCCCCGCAGCGCGCCCATCCTCGGCTGGGCCCTCGACCCCCGCAATGTGATGCGGGCGCCCGCCGGCATCACCCACGTGATCCTCGACACCCCCGGCGGCCTGCGCGGCTTCGACCTGGCGCGGGTGGTGGGTTACGCCGATGCCATCCTGATGCCGGTGTGCAGCTCGGTCTTCGACCGCGAGAGCGCCGCCGAATGCCACGCCGAGCTGATGGCCCTGCCCCGCGTCGCCAGCGGCCGCTGCAAGGTGGCCACCATCGGCATGCGCCTCGACGCGCGCACCCGCGCGGCCGAGGTGGTGTCGGGCTGGGCCGCCGAACACGGCATGACCTACCTCGGCGCTCTCCGCGAGACGCAGGCCTACGTCAAATCGGTCGAACAGGGCCTCACGCTTTTCGACATGCCCCGCTCGAAGGTCGAAGCCGACCTGGCGCAGTGGGCCCCCGTCCTCGAGTGGCTGGAACCGGTGTTCCGCAAACCCGTGGCCGTGCCGGAACCCGAACCGGAAGCGCCGCCTCCGGCCGTGCGCCCCGTGGTGACGGTGACGTCCCCACCCAGGGTCTCGGCGCCGGCGTTCACGTCCGTGCGCGACACCAGCCCCCAGGCCCTCGCCCAGGCCGCCCGCGCCACGCTGCCGCTGCCGCAGAACCTCGGTGAGCTCTCGTCGTCGCCGCAGGGCCTCAAGGGCCGGCTGGGCCGCCTGCTGGGGCTGAACGGCCGGCTGAACACGGCCGGCACGCCCTGAGGCGCGCGGCACCGCCGCCCGCCCCCGCGCGTCGTCCGTCACTCCATCGCCAGCGTCAGCTTCACCGACGGCACCCAGCCGTCGCCTTCCCGGCCCTTCGGCGCCGCCAGGAACAGCCGCTGCACGGGCACGCCCTTCGCCGCGATGGCGTCGCGCACCGACACGGCCCGTTGCAGCGCGAGTTCGCGCATGACGTCGTCGTCCACCGGCACCCGGGCCGCGAGGCGGGTCGCCAACTCCGCGTCCGGCAGGTCCTTCGTGAAGCCCAGGGCGTTGCGCGGCTTGTCCGGCAGGTCGGCCTGCTTGTAGAGCAGCTTGAGCAGGCGCGAGCGGTCCGCGGCGGACAGGCTGGCCGCCGCCTCGGCGCTGCCACCTGTGGCCAGCGCCTCCTTGCGGCGCTCGGCCACGAGCCGCGCGTCGAGCACCTGCCGCTGGTACGCGTCGCGTTCGCTCGCCCCATCGGACGTGCCGGTGATGGTGAGGCGCAGCGAGGGCCGGTCGGTCAGCGCGGTCGCCACCTTGTCGATGGACGCCATGCCGTCCTCGGTCAGCCTCGCGCTGCCCGGCACCGCCGGCAGCATGCTGATGTCGGTCTTGCCGCCGCCGGACAGCAGCGAGAACGGCGCGGTGACCGCCTTGGCGATCAGGTTGCCCAGCACCTTCCACACCATGCCGGCGACGCTGAACTCGGGGTCGTCGAGCGAGCCGCTGATCGGCAGGTTGATGTCGATCACCCCGTTGCGGTCGGTCAGCAGCGACACCGCGAGGCGCACCGGCAACGTGGTGGCCTGCGGCGACGCCACCTTCTCGCCGAAGGTGAGCTGGTTGACGATGACCTGGTTGCTGGCGTCGAGCCGGCCGTCGGGGTCGATGCGGTACGCCACCTGCATCGTGAGCTTGCCGCGCTCGATCGCGTAACCCACGTACTTGGCCGCGTACGGCGAGAGGGGGGCGAGCTCCAGGTCGCTGGCCCGGGCCTTGATGTCGAGCGAGATGGGGTGCGCCAGCGGCTGCACCTGCCCGGAGATCTCGAGGTCGGCCGTGCCGGCCGCGCGACCCTTGAGTTCGAGGTCCGCCGTCTTCGAGCCTGCGGTGCTGATGGCCCCCAGGCGGCCGTTCAGCTGCGTGAGCTCGGCGCTGTACTTCGGGCGCACGAAGTTGTCGCTGAAGTCGATGCGGCCGTTGGTGAGGCGGGTGGACGAGAGCGTGACGTCGATGGGCAGGCTGTTGCCACCGGCCCGCGCCACGCCGCTCGCCGCGACGGACGGCGCCGCGACCGGCGCGCTCGCCGCTGAGGCAGGTGCCGAGGCGGCCGCGTCGGGTCCTTGCGGCCCCACGCGGGTGCCGGCCGCGTCCTGCAGGTTGAGCCGCCCCTGTTCGGTGACGACGAGGCGAGCCTGCAGGGCATTGAGCGTGGCGGAGTCGATCTCGAGCCGGGGTTTGCCCGCCGGCTTCATCTGGAACGTGAGCCCGTCCAGGGCCAGGCCCTGCCATTGCAGCAGGTCGTCGCCCGGCCCGGCGCCGTCCTCGCCGCGGGTCTGGAGCAGCACGTCGGCCAGCAGCACGTCGCCCTTGACCTGGGCATCGACGCCATCGACCGGCAGGCGCACCGCCACCGTCCCCTTGAAGCCCGCCTCGGCGCGGGCCACCGCCACGTTGGGCGTCAGGCCGGCGTACGGCGCGAAGGCATGGATCGGGAAACGCGTCAGGGCCACGGTGCCCGCCGCCATGCGGGGGGCGAGCCCGGCCTTGCCGTCGAAGCGCACCTGGCCCGTGCCCGTCTTCGCGGACAGCCGGACCGTGGCGGGCGGCACCGGCCGGTCGCCGTCGAGCACCAGGTCGCGCACGTTCACGTCGATGGCGGACACCTCGGTCAGCAGCGGCTTGCCACCGGTGGCCAGCCGCGCGTCGGACACCCGCACGCGCCCGCCCTCCAGCGCGAAGGACTTGAGCGTCACCTTCCAGGGCGCGCTGGCCGCGGACGCGGGCGCCTCGGGAACCGATGCCGCCGTCGCGGGGGCCACGGCCCACCGCTGCGCGCTCCAGGTGCCCTCGTCGCTGCGCTGCAGCGCCACGGACGGCTGCTGCAAGCGGACCTCGCCGACGGACACCGAACGCGCCAGCACGTCCACCGTGACGTCGGCCACGCCGGCCTGCTTCAGCCCGATGGCCTCGACGTTCGGCGCCCGCGCGAGGCGCGTGCCGGCCTCCGTCACCTTGAGCGCGTCGACGGTGGCCGAGGCGATGCGCACCTGCAGGCGCGGCGACTCGGTGCCACCGGCCCAGTCGATGCGCCCCTGGGCCGAGAGCCGGCCGGCCACGCGTGGCGTGGCCACCGCGTTCAGGTAAGGCTGCAGTGCCTCGAGCGCGATCGCATCGGCGGTGAGGTTCGCCACGGCGCCCGTGGCCCCGCCCTCGCCGTCCACGGACACCGAACCCCAGTCCTGCGGCTTCTCGCCGGCCGAGCGGATGCGCAGCGACGCCGACAACGGCATCGGTGTCGCCGCGGGATGGTGCACCGGACCGACCTTGGCCGTGACGTCGACGAGGTCGAGCGCCGCGGCCGGCGTGACCGACGCGTCGCGCCACGCGACCTGGCCGTGCTCGAGCGTGAACGTGTCGACCTTCACTTGCCACGGCGGCGGCGCGGCGGGCGCGAGCACGGCGGAGGCCCCGGAGGCCGTCGATGCGGCCGCCGGGGGTGGTGGCGCTGACGCCGCTGCATCCGGCGCCGGGACCGGCATGCCATCGATGCGGCCGTCCGCCAGGCGCCGCGCCTGCACCGACAGCCCGTCGAGGTGCACCGACGCGAAGTGCAGCTTGCGCGCCAGCGGCTGCACGTCGGCCAGCCCGACTTTCAACGACTTCCAGCCCAGCAGCTCGGCATCGGCGGTGGTGGCCACGGCCACGTCGCGCGCCTCGACCGAGCCGCGCAGGGTCACGCTCGGCTGGCCGTCGGGGGCGATGGAAAACGCCGCCTCGAGGTCGCTGTCGAACACGCCGCGCACGACCTTCACCGGCAGCGCCTTCGGTGCGTACACGAGGTACGGCGCGAGGTCGAAACGGTCGATGCCGAGCTTGAGCGTGCCGCTGCGTGTCTGCGCGAACGGCGTCGCCTGCGCGCCGGTGTCGAACGACGCGTCGTTCAGCACGAAGGCGAGGCGCGGCTCCACCTTCACCTCCACCTGGGCCGGCAGGTTCGACAGGAACGGCAGCGACAGCTGCAGCTGGCGGAGTTCATGCACGCGGCCCGCGGGGCGATCGTCGAAGCGCAGCTCGCCGTCGGTGACCTGCACGTTGTAGACCGCGAAACGCGCGGGTTCGCCGGCGGGCTCGGGCGACGGCTTCGGCGTGAAGCGCGCGATGAGGTCGTCGATGTCGTAGTGGCCCGCGGCCGTGTGCGCCACGCGCACGCGGGGCCGCGTGACCTCGAGGGCCTCGAGCACCGGCGCGAAGCGGAACAACGAGCTGGCCGACACGTTCGCGAGCAGGCGGTCGATGGTCAGCAGCGGCGCCGGGTCACCCGCCGCGCCCGCGACGGCGATGTCGTCGACGACGAGCTGCAGGCGCCACGGTTCGATGACCACGCGCCCCAGGGTCACGGTGCGGCCCAGCGCGGCCGACAACCGGGCCTCGCCCTGCGATTTCATCAGCGGCGGCGCGCCCAGCCAGACCGCAGCCATGAGAACCGCCAGGGCCGCGACGGCCCATACCACCCGTTTGATCCACACCGGAACCCGCTCCCCACGGCCCTTGGCCGAACCTCGAAGGCAGCATGTTTGCACAAATCAGTCGTTGCGTCGCGACCACCCTTCCGGGGATTCCGACACAGTGCCCATGCACCCAAACGGGCGTCTCGTGGTGAATGCGCCCAAGTTTCCGTCACAATGCGGCAGCCCGCGAATGGCGGGCGCAACCGTTAGAAACTCAAGAATGAACAAAACCGAACTGATCGAGCACCTGGCCTCCAAGCACGAACTGACCAAGGCCGAAGCCGGTCGCATCCTGGAAACGCTGCTCGACGCGGTCGTCACCAACGTCAAGAAGGGCAACGCCGTCACGCTGCCGGGCTTCGGCTCGTTCAAGCAACACGCCCGTGCCGCCCGCAACGGCGTGAACCCGAGCACCGGCGCGAAGATCAAGATCGCCGCTGCCAAGCTGCCGAAGTTCACCCCGGGCGCCGGCTTCAAGGCCGCCGTGGACCCGAAGGCCGCCGCCCGCAAGGCTGCGAAGGCCCCGGCCCCGAAGAAGGCCGCTCCGGCGAAGAAGGCCAAGAAGGCCTGATTGCCGCTTCGCATCGCGAACCCGCATCGCGCGGGTTCAGCGAACGACGAGAACCCCGGGCGACCGGGGTTTTTCATTTCTGGGTGGGGCGTGTGGCTGTCGTTGCGGGAACGCCGCCTGCTGGCGATGATTCAGCGGGCAGGCGGTCTGCCCGAAGGAGACGGACATGCCCACGAAGGACACGACCCAGCTGACCGACGACCAGTGGATCGACGGCACGGTCAGGAAGATGATGGCCCTCGACGAAGGCCTCGGCGACGAGGACCTGAAGGAGTTCGTCACCGACCTCGCCGCGCGCCCCAACTGGCGCGCCCTGTCGCCCGAGGACGCGGCGACCAAGGCGTTCAGCGAGCTGGAGCCGCCCGAGGGGCACTGAGCCCCCCCGGCCCGCACGCCCGAAGCCTCAGAAGGCCCGTCGTGCCGGGCCGTACTCGGCGAAGCGGCCGCAGAACGTGGGCAGCGCGGCCGGGCGGTCGGGCTGCCTGCTGCCACGCCGCGCCACCAGCAGCGAGATGTCGGGACGCTTCTCCTGGTAGTGCAGTTCCTCGAGGCTGAACCCGTGGGCGGACAGCTGGCCCGACAGCTGCGGGATGAAGCCCTGGTTCACCGCCACGTTGACCCCGTAGTAGTAGCTCTGCAGCAGCAGCGTGCCCCCGTCTCGGACGAAGCGGTCGACGGCCGACACCACGAGTCCGCAGATGGGGGCCGTGTCCGCGGGCCACCGGTAGGCTGGATGCGGCATCCAGCGGACGAAGCGGTTGATGCCGCGCAGCGCCCGGATGCCCATGTTGAGGGGCCGGCTCAGCTGCGCGTCCCGGCGGTGCATCTCGTCGGGCGTGAAGCTGCTGAAGTAGCACAGGTCGAACGGACCGGACTCCAGCGCGAGTTCCTGGGCGGGGCCGATGAAGAAATCGAGGGTGTCCTCGGCGGAGCGCGGCGGCGCCACGGTCTCCAGGTAGGGCTCGATGGTGCCGTGTTCATCGAGGTCCACGAGCGTCAGGCGACAGCCGCTCCGCCAGAACCAGTGCTCCTCGAAGCCGAAGCCGCAACCGATGCTCAGCACGGAGGACCCCGCGAGCTGGTAGCGGTCGATGACCGCCTGCATCGAGGTCTCGGTCACTCGCCGATGCTGCTCGAACGAGCCATGGCTGGAAAGACCTGCGAAATATTCCGTCGCGGACACCGTGAACCTGCGCATGGCACACCCTCCTGGAGTTTTGTTGCTGCTGCGTGAAGGACTGTTTCCTGTTCTTGTGGGTTCTGAGAGAGGCGGATCGAGGGAGAGTTCCCTCGATCGCGCGCGGGCGGAGCTTAAAAGCGCTTCTGGCGGCGCCCTACCCCTAGTTTGGCGAGTGCTGGTCGAAGCACCGCAGGAACGCGCGGCGCTCCCCGCTGGTGTCGACGAGCTGCGCGTTCCTCAGGTCGCGGAACTCGGCGCGGCCGTCGTCGAACACGTCGGCCCGCACCTGGATCCCCTGGGACGCGCTGCGCGTCTCCACGCGGATGCCGCCCTCCTGGCGCCGCTGGCGCACGGCGACGGTGGTCACCGAGTGCGCCTTGTAGAACTCCTGCTCGAGGCAGTTGGCGAAAGGGACGACGGAGGCGGCCGGCACGCGGACCACCTTCCAGAGTTCGAGTTCGTCGGGGACGGCGTTGGAGGTGGTGCCGCATCCCGCGGCGGCCATGGCGACGCCGAGGGCCGTGATGATCTTGCGCATGTGATTCACCTTGGAGGCAATGTGAAACGGGCACAAAAAAGCCCCGACAGGCGGGGCTTCTTTGCATTGCGTTGGTTGGCGGAGTCGGAGGGATTCGAACCCTCGATGCAGGTTTTGCCCACATACTCCCTTAGCAGGGGAGCACCTTCGGCCACTCGGTCACGACTCCAGCACAGCTCGCATTCTAACCCGAGAATTCGGGTTTTCAGGCAGCGGGCTGATCCAAATCGAAGGCCTTGTGCAGAGCGCGAACCGCGAGCTCCATGTACTTCTCGTCGATGACCACGCTCGTCTTGATTTCGCTGGTGGTGATCATCTGGATGTTGATGCCTTCGTCGGCCAGGCAGCGGAACATCTTCGAGGCCACGCCCACGTGCGAACGCATGCCGATGCCGACGATGCTGACCTTGCAGATCTTCGGGTCGCCGACGATGCTGGTGGCGGCCGTGGCGGGCACGACCTTCGAGTTCAGCAGGTCCAGCGTGCGCTGGTAGTCGTTGCGGTGCACGGTGAACGAGAAGTCGGTCTTCCCGTCGTGCGAGACGTTCTGGATGATGACGTCGATGTCGATGTTCGCTTCGGCGACGGGGCCGAGGATCTGGAACGCGATGCCGGGCTTGTCGGGCACTCCCATCACGGAGATCTTCGCTTCATCGCGGTTGAAGGCAATGCCGGCCACAACTGCTTGTTCCATTTTTTCGTCTTCCTCAAAAGTGATCAGGGTGCCGGAGCGCGCCTCTTCGGCGATGTCGATGTCCCACGGGGTGAAGCTGGAGAGCACGCGCGTGGGGACGCGGTACTTGCCGGCGAATTCGACGGAGCGGATCTGCAGCACCTTCGAACCGAGGCTCGCCATCTCGAGCATTTCCTCGAAGCTGACGGTGGCCATGCGGCGTGCCTCGGGCACGATGCGCGGGTCGGTGGTGTAGACGCCGTCGACGTCGGTGAAGATCAGGCACTCGTCGGCCTTCATCGCGGCCGCCACGGCCACGGCCGAGGTGTCGGAGCCGCCACGGCCGAGCGTGGTGATGTTGCCCTTGTCGTCCACGCCCTGGAAGCCGCACACGATCACGACGCGGCCGGCGGCCAGGTCGGCGCGCACGCGCGCGTCGTCGATGCTCTGGATGCGGGCCTTCGTGTACGAGCTGTCGGTGCGCACGGGCACCTGCCAGCCGGCGTAGCTCACCGCCTCGACACCCTCGGCCTGCAGCGCGATGGCCAGCAGGCCCACCGAGACCTGCTCGCCGGTGGAGGCGATCATGTCGAGTTCGCGCAGCAGCGCGTCGGTGGTCTGGGTGGGGGACAGTTCCTTCGCGAGGCCCAGCAGGCGGTTGGTCTCACCGCTCATGGCCGAAGGGACGACCACCATCTGGTGCCCGGCACGGGCCCATTTGGCGACCCGCTTGGCGACGTTTCGAATGCGCTCCGTGGAGCCCATGGAGGTGCCGCCGTATTTGTGAACGATGAGTGCCATGAAAAGGGATGTCGCAGAGATGAAGGGATGCGCCGCGGAGCGCAACCGGGGATTTTAGCGCGCCCTGTCACCCTTCGGTCACGTTCACGGGCTCCCAGGCCAGCATCATTTGCGCCTGACCGGGCAATCCGACCACCCGCGCGTCGATGCCGAGGCCCGGCACGAACACGAGCTGGCCGCCGCTGAACACCAGCGGACCGCCGCGATCCCACTCGGGAACCCCGGCCGCCTGGTACTGCTTCTTGAGACTGCGGGCGGGGCGCGCGAAACCCGACTGGAACTGCTCGCCGCCCTGCCGCTCGCGCAGGTCGAGGTGCGCGAGCCACGCGAGCGGCACGCCGCCCTCGTCGACACGTGTCGCCCGCACCACCCCACCCCACCCCGGCAAGCGGTAGCGGCCGGCGCGGCGGATGGCGAGCGTGGGTTCGCGTGACGTCGTCGCGACCTCCACGGCGCGTGTGAAGGACAGGCGCCCGCGATAGCGCTGCAGTTCTCCGCCGGCACAGGGCCAGCACGCGGGCCCCGTGCCGCCCAGCTCGACCCGCAGGCGCTCGACGAGCGTCGCGGCCGCGGGCTCGCCCGTGCGCTCTCGCAGCCAGGCGCGCAGCGCATTGGCGCGCCGCGCGTCGCTCAACGCGGACCACGCCGCGATGTCGAGCCGGTCACCCGACGAACATGTGGCCAGGTCCGCCACCGCGACTTCGTCGAGCACCGCCGTGGCCTGCTGCGCCCAGCGCGCGGAAGCCGTGAGCGCCACCTCGGCCTCCGGGAACGCGACGGCCAGCGCGGGCCACACGTCGGCGCGCAGGCGGTTGCGCGCGAAGCGCGAGTCGGTGTTGCTGGGGTCCTCGACGGGTTGCAACCCGAACTGCCGGACGTACGCCTCGATGTGCGCGCGCGGCACGTCGAGCCAGGGCCGTTGCCACACGAGGCCGTCGCGTTCGATGGAGGAGGGCATCGCCGACAACCCGGCCACGCCGGCGCCCCGCAGGGCTTGAAGAAGGAAGGTTTCGGCCTGGTCGCGCCGGTGGTGGGCCAGCAGCACGATGCCGGCTTCGGCTGCACGCGCCATCTCGGCGAGCGCCACGTAGCGCGCCTCGCGCGCCCAGGCCTCGATGCTGTCGCCTCGGCGCGGTCGCGCGGTCAGGCGATGGCCGAGGAATCGCACGGGGAGCCCGTCGGCGGCCCATTGCAGGCACACCCGTTCGACATGGTCGAACCAGGCATCGGCGTCGGGCAGCAGCCCGTGGTGGATGTGGAGCGCGACGACGTCGAGCCCCTGGTCGCGCGCCGCGATGGCCGTGGCGTGCAACAGCGCGAGAGAGTCGCGGCCCCCGCTGCAGGCGACCGCGACGATGCCCCTCACGTCGGGTGTCAGCGCTCTTTGGTGTCGCTGAAACGGCCGTAGGCCTGCAGGCGCTCGTAGCGGCGCTCCAGCAGTTCCTTCGGCTTCAGGTCGCTGACCTGGCGCAGCGCGTCGTTCAGGGCGCGCTTCAGGTACGCGGCCATCTGCTTCGGGTCGCGGTGGGCGCCGCCGACCGGCTCGTTGACGATCTTGTCGACGAGGCCCAGGGCCTTCAGGCGGTGGGCCGTGATGCCCATGGCCTCGGCCGCGTCGGGCGCGCGCTCGGACGTCTTCCAGAGGATGGACGCGCAGCCTTCCGGCGAGATCACGGAGTACACCGAGTACTGCAGCATCAGCACCTGGTCGCCCACGCTGATGGCCAGCGCGCCGCCCGAGCCGCCTTCACCGATGATGGTGACGATGACCGGCACTTCCAGCTGCGCCATCTCGAAGATGTTGCGGCCGATGGCTTCCGACTGGCCGCGCTCTTCCGCGCCGATGCCGGGGTACGCCCCGGGGGTGTCGACGAGCGTGAACACGGGCAGGCCGAACTTCTCGGCGAGCTTCATCAGGCGCAGCGCCTTGCGGTAGCCCTCGGGGCGCGACATGCCGAAGTTGCGCGCGGCGCGTTCCTTCGTGTCGCGGCCCTTCTGGTGGCCGATGACCATGCAGGCCTGGCCGTTGAAGCGCGCGAGGCCGCCGACGATGGACTGGTCGTCCGCGAAGGCGCGGTCGCCCTTGAGTTCCTGGAACTCGGTGAAGATCTCGTTGATGTAGTCGAGCGTGTACGGCCGCTGGGCGTGGCGCGCGATCTGCGCGACTTGCCAGGGGGTGAGGCTCGAGTAGATGTCCTTCGTGAGCTGCTGGCTCTTCTGGCTCAGCCGCGAGATCTCGTCGGAGATGTCGACGGCCGATTCGCTTTGCACGTAGCGCAGCTCTTCGATCTTCGTTTCGAGTTCGGCGATCGGCTGCTCGAATTCAAGGAAGTGACGTTTGCTCATCGGGTGGGGTCCTGCAAAACTGGTGGGCCGCGGCGCGTGGTGCGGGGCGGCGGCAACATGGTCGCGCACGCGGCGCGGTGGTTCACTCAGGTCGACACAGGCAGAGGTTCAAGGCTCCGCCAAATGTACCATGTGGCCACCGAGCGGAATGGTGCCCAGGCGTCACCCACTTCGCGGGCCTCGGCCCGGGAAACGGGTTCGCCGCTGAAGTAGTTCTGGCCGATGCCTTTCATGAGGCCCAGGTCGTCCAGGGGCAGCACGTTCGGGCGCAGCAGGTGGAAGATGAGGAACATCTCGGCCGTCCACCGTCCGATCCCGCGGATGGCCACGAGTTCCTCGATGATGGCCTCGTCGTCCATCTGCTGCCACTGCTTGACGTGCACCATGCCGCTCTCGAAGTGGCGGGCCAGGTCGAGCACGTAGTCGACCTTGCGGGCCGACATGCCGGCCTCGCGGATCTGCTTCGGGTCGAGCGCCATCACCGCCGCCGGCTTGACCCGTTCGGCCTCGCCGTCCACGGCCTCGACGAACCGTTCCCACACGGTCTGGGCGGCCTTCATCGAGACCTGCTGGCCCACGATGGAACGGGCGAGCGTGGTGAAGGCGTCGCCTCGGCTCTGCAGCCGGGCATCGCCGAACATCGGGATCAGCTTGCGCATGACGCGGTCGCGCTTGGCCAGGTGCCGGCACGCCTCGTCCCAGAAATCGGGAGTGACTGTTCTCACCACGTCAGGCCTTCATCCAGGTGGTGCCTTGCGGGGAATCCTGCAACACGATGCCGTCGGCCAGCAGCTCCTGGCGCAGGCGGTCGGCCAGCGCGAAATCGCGGGCTTTCTTCGCGGCGTTGCGCGCATCGATCTTCGCCTGGATGGCGGATTCGTCGACCGTGCCCCCGCCCTGCAGGTAGGCCCGCGGCTCCTGCTGGAGGATGCCCAGCGAAGCGGCCAGGCCCTTGAGCAGCGCGGCCTGCGTGGCCGAGCCGGTGCGGTTGACCTCGCCGGCGAGCTCGAACAGCACCGCCACGGCCTCGGGCGTGTTGAAGTCCTCGTTCATCGCGTCGCGGAAACGCGCGGCCGGGCCGGTCGACCAGTCGATGGCCGTGGCGGGTTCGACCGCCACCGCGTCCAGCGCCGTGTAGAGGCGGCGCAGCGCGTTGCGCGCGTCGTCGAGGTGCACGTCGCTGAAGTTGAACGGGCTGCGGTAGTGCGTGCGCAGCATCAGGAAGCGGATGGTCTCGCCGTCGTACGACTTGAGCACTTCGCGGATGGTGAAGAAGTTGCCGAGCGACTTCGACATCTTCACGTTGTCGACGTTCACGAAGCCGTTGTGCATCCACACGGCCACCGGCGGGCGGCCGTTGGCGCCCTCGCTCTGCGCGATCTCGTTCTCGTGGTGCGGGAACTGCAGGTCCACGCCGCCGCCATGGATGTCGAACTGCTCGCCGAGCAGCGCGCAGCCCATCGCCGAGCACTCGATGTGCCAGCCGGGGCGTCCGGCGCCGAAGTCGCTCGCCCAGGTGGCGTCGTCGGGCTCGCCGGGCTTGGCGGCCTTCCACAGCACGAAGTCGAGCGGGTCTTCCTTGTCCTCGGCCACGGCCACGCGTTCACCGGCGCGCAGCTGGTCGAGCGACTTGCCCGACAGCTTGCCGTAGCCGGGGAACTTGCGCACCGAGTAGTTCACGTCGCCACCCGCCGTGCGGTAGGCGAGGCCCTTCTGCTCGAGCTTGCCGATCATCTCGAGCATCTGCGGCACGTAGGCGGTGGCGCGCGGCTCGATCGAGGGCGGCTCGACGCCCAGCGCGCCGATGTCCTGGTGCATGGCGGCCGTCATCTCGTCCGTGAGCTGGCGGATGGTCATGCCGCGCTCCAGCGCGCGCTTGATGATCTTGTCGTCGATGTCGGTGACGTTGCGCACGTACGTGACGCGGTAGCCGGCCGCCCGCAGCCAGCGGGCCACCACGTCGAAGGCGACCATCATCCGCGCATGGCCGATGTGGCACAGGTCGTAGACCGTGATGCCGCAGACATACATGCGGACGTGGTCCGGCTCGATGGGGTTGAAGGCCTCGGTCTGGCGACTCAGGGTGTTGAAGATGCGCAGGCTCATCGTCAAATGGAAACGAAATGCGGGCGCGCGCACCGCCAGCTGGGCCTTGAAGCCGCCGGCCGAACACGACGCAGAAGACAGGGATGATCGGGATGCGAGCCGCGACAGGGGCTGCGATACAATTTTCACAGTATACCGGCTGCACTCCAGCGGCTCCCCGCCGTCGGGCCTTCCGCTCCCGGGGCCGACTCGCGGCCCCATCCAACCCACTGCACCAACACGCCTCAGGAAGTTGATGATCCGTCTTCGCACGCGCACCCTGCGCCTGGCCGCGGCCGGCCTGCTGATGACCTCCGCGATCGCCTTCGCCGACGACTTCTCCGACGTCGACCGCCTGTTCGGTGCCGGCCAGCTGGCCGAGGCGCTGCAGCGGGCCGACCAGTCGCTCTCCGCGCGGCCGCAGGACTCCCGGCTGCGTTTCCTGAAGGGCCTGATCCTGTCGGAGATGGGCCGCGGCCCGGAGGCCATCGACGTCTTCACGAAACTCGCCGCCGACCACCCGGACCTGCCCGAGCCGCACAACAACCTCGCGGTGCTCTACAGCAAGCAGGGCCAGTACGAACAGGCGCGCCGTTCGCTCGAGGCCGCGATCCGCACCAACCCGAGCTACGCCACCGCCTACGAGAACCTGGGCGACGTGTACGCGAAGCTCGCGAGCCAGGCCTACTCGAAGGCGCTGCAGATCGACGGCAACAACGCGAAGGTGCCGCCGAAGCTGTCGATGATCCGCAACCTGTTCTCTCCGCAGCTCGGCGCCCAGCCGGCCGGCCGCACGGTGGCCCTGGCGCCCACGCCGGCGCCCGCGCCGCGCCCGGCCCCTCCGGTGGCGGCGCCCGCACCGTCCCCGGCCCCAGCGCCCGTGGCCCCTCCGGCCCCGGCGCCCGCGCCGGCGGCCAAGCCCGCGGCGAAACCGGCCGAGCCGCCCCAGGCCGCGCCAGCGCCCGCGCCAGCGCCCACCCCGAAGCCACCCGCCGCGCCCGACATGCAGGCGCCCCGCGCCGCCGCCCTCGCCTGGGCCGACGCCTGGTCGCGCAAGGACATGAACGGCTACTTCGCCGCCTACACCCGCGACTTCTCCGGTGGCAAGACCCGCAAGGCGTGGGAAGAGGAACGCCGCGCCCGCATCCTCGGCAAGCGCAGCATCTCGGTGGTGCTGACCGACTTCGACATCGACGTGAAGGGCGAGCGCGCCACGGTGGAATTCCGCCAGGCCTACCGGGCCGACACGCTGAAGGTGTCGAGCCGCAAGCGGCTCGAGATGGTCCGGGTGTCCGGCCAGTGGCTGATCCAGAAGGAAAGCTCGGGCTCGTGATCCGCTCCTGGACTGCGTGGCGCCACGGGGCGCTGCTGGCCGCGGGTCTCTGGGCCGCCGGCCTCGCGTTCGCGACGACGCCCGCGCCGGCCGTGGCGCCCACGTCGCCCGAGTCCCGGCTCATCCAGGTCTACCGGCTGGTGCAGGCCGGTCGCACCCGCGAAGCGCTCGAGCAGGCCGAAACGCTCACGCGCGACGTGCCCAACTTCCAGCTCGCCCAGCTCGTCTACGGCGACCTGCTGCTCGCCCGCCAGAAGCCGCGCGCCGCGGCGGACGCCGCCGACCTCGCCACACCCGGGGCCCGCGAGCAGATGGCGCAGCTGCGCCGCGAGGCCGACCAGCGCCTGGCCGCCATCGCGGAGCGTCCTCCGACCGGCGCCCTGCCCCGCGAGTTCATCGACCTGCCGCCGAGCAGCCGGCACGCCATCGCGGTCGACGCGAGCCGCTCGCGGCTGTACCTGTTCGAGAACGGCCGCCATGGCCTGAAGCTCGTCGCGGACCACTACGTGTCGGTGGGCCGCCTGGGCGTCGGCAAGCAGGTGCAGGGTGACCAGCGCACGCCGCTCGGCGTGTACTTCATCACCAGCCGCCTCGACCCGGTCCAGCTGCAGGACTTCTACGGCGCGGGTGCCCTGCCGCTCAACTACCCGAACGAATACGACCGCCGCCAGGGCCGCACGGGCCACGGCATCTGGCTGCACGGGGTGCCGTCGCAGAACTACGCGCGCACGCCGCAGAGCACCGACGGCTGCGTCGTGCTCGCCAACGGCGACATGCGGCAGCTGCTGCGCGACGTCTCGCCTCGCACGACGCCCGTCGTGATCAGCCAGGCCCTGCAGTGGCTCACCCCGGCGCAGGCCGAGTCGGGCCGCGCGGCCGCCCGCCACCTGGTGGAACAATGGCGCGTCGCCCGCTCGTCGGGCGACCCGCGCCGGCTGCTGCCGTTCTACTCGTCGCAGTTCTCGGCGGGCGGCCTCGACGCGGTCGACTGGGCCCGCGCGGTCGAGAAGGACCTGCGCGCCGCCCAGGGCCGCGCGACGGAACTCAAGGACATGTCCATCCTGTCCTGGCGCGACAAAGACGAGCTGCTCGTCGTCACGTTCGGCCTCGTCCTGAAAGGACAGCGCACCGGTCAGGTCAAGCGCCAGTACTGGGGCAAGGAAGGTGGACAATGGAAGATCTTTTTCGAAGGAGCGATTGGATGAACCTCAAGAAGTTCGACTGGCGGGCCTCGCTGGTGGTGGCGTGCATCGGCCTCGGCGCGGCGGTCTCAGCCCATGCGCAGAAGGTCAAGTTCCAGACCACGGCCGGCGACATCGTCGTGCAGCTCGACGCCGCCAAGGCGCCGAAGACGGTCAACAACTTCGTGCAGTACGTGAAGGACGGCCAGTACAACGGCACGATCTTCCACCGCGTCATTCCCGGCTTCATGATCCAGGGCGGCGGCTTCAACCCGGACATGACCGAGAAGACCACGCGCCCGCCCATCGCGCTCGAGGCCCAGACCGGCCTGAAGAACGAGCGCGGCACCATCGCCATGGCGCGCACCAACGTGCCCGATTCGGCGACGGCCCAGTTCTTCATCAACGTCGTCGACAACGCCATGCTCAACGCCAACGGTCCGGGCAACGGCTATGCCGTGTTCGGCAAGGTGGTCGAAGGCATGGACGTGGTCGACAAGATCCGCGCGGTGCCCACCACCCGCAAACCCCCTCACGCCGACGTTCCCGTCGAGCCCGTCATCATCAAGAAAGCCACCCTGGAGAAGTAACATGAGCCAACAAGTCGAACTGCAGACCAACCACGGTGTCATCCGCATCGAACTCGACGAAGCCAAGGCGCCCGAAAGCGCGCGCAACTTCATCGAGTACGTGAAGAAGGGCCACTACGACAACACGGTGTTCCACCGCGTCATCAAGGGCTTCATGATCCAGGGCGGTGGTTTCGAGCCGGGCATGAAGCAGAAGCCCACCGACGCCCCCATCCAGAACGAAGCGTCCAACGGCCTGAAGAACGCGCACTACACGCTGGCCATGGCCCGCACGAGCGCGCCGCACTCGGCCACCGCCCAGTTCTTCATCAACACCACCAACAACGGCTTCCTCGACTTCAAGTCGGAAACGCCGCAGGGCTGGGGCTATGCCGTGTTCGGCAAGGTCGTGGCCGGCAACGACGTGGTCGATGCCATCGAAGGCGTGAAGACGAGCCGCAAGAGCGGCCACGACGACGTGCCGGTCGACGACGTCGTCATCCAGAGCGCAAAGCTGGTCTGACCCCGAGAAGAAGCACGCGCACCGTGAACACCGACACCCGGCCCGCCGCGGCCTTCACCGCGCCCGCGGTGCGCGCTTCCGAATGGACTGTCCCCGCGCACTGGCGGTCCATCGACTTCATCTCCGACCTGCACCTCGGCGCGGAAACCCCGCGCACGTTCGAGGCCTGGCGCCGGCACCTCGAGCACTCGCCCGCCGACTGCATCGTGATGCTCGGCGACTGGTTCGAGGTGTGGGTGGGCGACGACCTGCGCGACCAGGGCGTGGCCGCGCAGTGCGTCGACACCCTCGCCCGCGTCTCGAAGGTGAAGACGCTCGCCTTCATGGCGGGCAACCGCGATTTCCTGATCGGCGCCGACATGCTCGCCGCCTGCGGGCTGCGCGGCCTCGACGACCCGACGGTGATGGACGCCTTCGGCGAACGGGTGCTGCTGACCCACGGCGACGCGCTGTGCCTGTCCGACGTGGCGTACCAGAAGTTCCGGCTCATGGTGCGCAACCCGGCCTGGCAGCAGCAGGCCCTGGCACTGCCGCAGGCCGAGCGCCTGCGCATCGGCGCGCAGATGCGCACGCAGAGCGAAACCCAGCAGAACGGCCGTTCGTCGCCCGCCGACTGGGCCGACGTCGACTTCCCCGCCGCGATGCAGTGGATGGAAGCCGCGCGCGCCCCCACGATGGTCCACGGCCACACGCACCGCCCCGGCACCGAGACCATGGCGCCGGGCTACGTGCGGCACGTGCTGTCCGACTGGGACCTCGACCACGCCCCGTACCGGGCGGAGGTGCTGCGCTGGTCGGCCGCCGGCCTGCAGCGCGTGGCCCCGTCCACCGGCGCCTGAACCCCATGGCCTCCTGGTGGGCCGGCCTGCAGCGCTGGCGTGAGCGGCGCACCCTCGAGCGCCGCGCGATCCCCGACCCGCTCTGGGCGCTGACGCTGGCCCGCTTCCCCTTCCTCGAACTGCCCGACCCCGACGAGGCCACCCGGCTGCGCGAACTCGCCACGCTGTTCCTGGCGCGCAAGGAGTTCCACGGCGCGCACGGGCTCGAGGTCACCGACGACATGGCGGTCGCCATCGCGGCCCAGGCCTGCCTGCCCATCCTGAACCTCGGGCTGGACCACTACGACGCGTTCCTCGGCATCGTGGTGCACGCCGGCGAGGTGGTGGCCCGCCGCGAGGTGATGGACGAGGACGGCGTGGTGCACCACTACGACGAGGAACTCGCCGGCGAGGCCATGGAAGGCGGGCCGCTGATGCTCTCGTGGGAGGACGTCGCCGACGCCGGCGACACCGCCGAGATGGGCTACAACGTCGTCGTGCACGAGTTCGCCCACGTGCTCGACATGAACGACGGCCAGTCCGACGGCATCCCGCCACTGCCCAGCCGCGCGATGCACGACCGCTGGGGCCAGGTCTTCTCCGCCGAGTACGAGGCCTTCTGCACCGACGTCGACAACGGCGTGTACACGCTGCTCGACCCGTACGCGGCCCACGGCCCCGACGAGTTCTTCGCCGTGGCCTGCGAAGTGTTCTTCGTCTCCCCGGACGACCTGCGGCGCAACCATCCGGACGTCTACGCCCTGCTGGCGACGTACTTCCGGCAGGATCCCTCGTCGAGGGTGGGGCGGCGGCGCGGGTAGCGGCACCGCTTCTCGTCACGCCGGCGAACGGCGGGGCCAACGGCAGCGGCGGCCGATAAGCGAGATGTGTGGCAGAGGGGCCGTGAGAACGCGGGGAATGAGCGATGTCAGACCAATCGCTAGAAGATGCCTCGACGGGCGACGGCCAAGGTGCGGCACCTGGTCAAGGACTCGAGCATGGACTCGTTGTCGAGGCTGACGTACCGCACGCTCCAGACCGACTTCGCAGCTTGCAAAAGGCACATGAAGGACTTCGCGCGTCACATGCGTCCAGCTGATGCCGGCTGGTCTTACGTGGCAGCTTTCAAGCGCCAAGCCCGTGGGGCTGGGCACGTTCGCATAGCGAGCCTAATCGAGCATTTAATCAGACGCCATCGAACGCAATTTTGGCTGGATTCCTTTTTCGGATTTTCTAATTTCCAAACTGCGGCCTTACATCGCCCCCAAGCACACAATATCGAACAACGCTAGTTAATTTCGACGCAGGTTCCGGGTGAACTTGGAATATTTCCTTGCGTAAGCCCAGGATAGAGCTGGTTTATTTCATCTTTTCTAACAGACTTATCCGACATACTTCCAACTTCGTATAAATAAGAAAAAACAGCCTCGCCGCTTTGCTCCGTTATATAGCTCCGCACGATGCAGCCAACATATTTTCCAGTCGGGTTTGAAAAATCATTTGCGGAAGGAAACTTTTTCGCATCAGCTTCGTGCTGGGGCTGCATGATGCTTGCAGAGATTTCGGCGAAGTCCTTCACGGCAAAGAAAAACCTTGCTGCAGGTGGCACCTCGAACGTCAAGGAGTCATTTCCCTCAAAAAGTCCAATCCCGTGGACCAAAGCCACTAGCGTTCGTCGCCCCTTCATTCCTATGCTGGTCAATGATATCTTCATGGTTGAAGAAAAATCATTGACAAAAGGACCGTATTCCACAAAAACATCATCCACTACCTGAGACCCTAGTCTTACGGAATGCAAAAGGCTGGTACTCCCACTTGCCACACCTCCAAGAGGAACCATTGAGCGACCACGATGTTCAGATCCGATAACGGAATCATTTGCGCTTTCCTTTGCAAGAGAAGGAGCGCACGCAAGCACGAGAGACAGGAAAATTAACCCAATTGCACAATTCATATCTCTACCCGTAAAAGCAATATATATTCGCGATCAGTCGCCCTCCAAGAGGAGAGAAGTCGGCCGACCTTTCGAGGTAAACCACCCAATCGGCGCCATCATCAAAGGCGAATCTGTTAATTCCGGACAATCCATTACTGCCAAATGCTGGCGCATCCTCACTATTAGGAGACAAAATAATGAGGGGGACGGGGTCCGCCGCACCGGATGATGGGCAGTTGGGCTTTGGGATCCGCACGGGTCCGGTGACGATCTGAACTCCTACCGTCCGAATCAGAACAAAATTGGATAAGAGCGCATTCGCCCTGACATACGATCCGAGTTTGCAGATCAACGAGTTTCCATCGATGGAATCCGTTGCTGAAGATCCTTCTGTTCCGCACAACTGCCCGGCTCGGCCTGTTCGAAATGCAATCACCCATCGTCCGCCAACGCATGCCGCAAGTGCCCCTTCGGCGGTAGCGCTGAACAAGGATGAAGGCTGCGGGGTGGATTCGGAATGACATCCACCGCCCTCCACTGCGGACCCGTCCAAGCTCACGGATTGAGCCGATATTGAACTTGGAACCGCGAAATTCCCTGCGCGGAAAGATGCAAGGAGCCCGTCTGAACTCTTGATATCCAATTCGCTGGCTGCCATGTGGATGGATCGCGGGTCATTCGCTTCGAACAGGCGATTCTCTCGAATGCGAATTCCCTCCTGTGCCTCGACTCGTCCGGTAGAGAAGAGTCCAGCGGGTTCTATCGAGCTTCGGTTGCCAGCCGGGTCGGAGAAGACCGCCGATGCCGCATTGATTCGCCCGTCACAGCCCAGCGTGAGGACACCCCGTGGAGTTCCGGTCAAGCACGGCGCGTCGTTCGGACCGACACGGAGTTCACCCTGCATATTTGCATCCTGGAGAAACGTGGCCGTCCCGTTGAAGGTGGCTGTTTGACCGATTGAGAGATTTCCTTCCGCACTCAAATTTCCCCTCAGCACCGGATCCCGCAAATCCCCCACCCGCACGAACTGACTGAACCCACCCGTCTGCGTGCCGAAGCGGAGTGCGACGACGCCGGCAGGCGTTGTCGGCAGAGGGTTCGGAGCGCTCCAGGTGCCGTGGAATCCGGAGATCGTCGCAGGGGCCGTGAGCAGGGAGACGCCTCCGTCGGCGCCTGCCCGGGTGAGGATGGGGCCGATGACGACGCCGTCGACCGGCGCGTTCCGGCCCCCGTCGAGCAATGGGGCGCCCAGGACAACCAGGCCCTGGACATCGCATGCGGCGGGCGCGCAGCCGGACGGTATGCGGTGGAACGAAATGCCGTACGGGCCGTCGTTGAGGGACGAGCGCCGGGTGGCCCATCCGGACGGGAGGTACCCCATGTCCCGGAGCTGATCGATGGTGGGTGACCAGGTCAACTCACCTGCAGCCTGTTCAGGTGTGACGACGACCCCGCCCTTCTCGATGGGCTGACCTTGCTGGATGGTGGTCAGGTGCTCGTACACGAAGGACTGGGCGGCGTTGCGCAGGCTCTCCAGGACGGTCGCCTCGGCGATGCCGGAGGAGCGCTTCGCCTCGAGTTGACGCGTCTGCAACGACGCAGCCGCTGCGACGCCCATGACGACCAGGGCAAGGAGCGCCAGGATCAGCGCGTTGCCGCGCTGTTTCCGGGCGCCCGGCCACCGTCTGGAGGCCTGCCGGCTCATGTGCGTCCGATCACCCACGTGACGTTCGCTGCAGCCGCGCCGGAGCATCCCGTGTTCAGCACGGCCAGGTCCACGGTGCCGTTGGCCTCCTTGACGACCGTCGTGCCGATCAGGATCTCCTGAGCCAGCCCCTGGGTGCCGTTGATGACGCTGGAACACAGCGAACGCGGAACGTTGGGGTACACGAGTTCGGCAGTGCCCGTTCCGGCGCCGCGTTCGCGCATTTCGATGGTGCCGCCGAACTTGTTGCGCGCGCTGGTTTCGGAAACCTGGAGGCTCTCGGGAATGACCCGCGATCCGACGGCGATGCCCGTGGTCAAGCCGGCGTACGAGTACTGCCCGTAGTTCTGCTTGACGTTGCCGATGATGGCGTTCACCTCGGCGACCGTGGCCTGCACGGTCGCCGCCCGGTCGGCATCCTGGTATTGCGTGACGCCGATGGCGACGACGATGCCGCCGATCACCATCGACAGCAGCGTGAACAGGACGGCGTTGCCGGCGGAACGGCGGCGCGTTGCCGGGGTGCGATGACGCTTGTTCTGCATGGTGTTGTCTCCTCCTATGGCCTGTCTTCATCAAGCCGGGTTGCTGGATTGGTTGTTCGCTTCGAAGCGTTCCTTGCTTCATGGGCCTGTTTCAGGCTCATCAAGGTGGATGGCTCCATCAGCGCCGAGAATCTGCCGGGCACCGTCAAGGTCGACAATCCCATGAACGTACAGACGGTCAGAAGCACGCCCACCACGGCGACGTTCGCGATCACCGCGGCGCGCCGCACGCCTTTGAGCACCCGTTCGCTTTCACGCGTGCCCAGCTCGATCAACACTTCCGCGAAGTTCGCCGACGTCCGCTGCAGCGTCGCCGCCCTGGCCAGCATGTAGGGAGACAGGACGCCCCGGCTGAACGCCTCGATGGTGTTCGTCGGGTTGTCGTCGAGCGACCGGAGCACCCGGGTCAGGTGCCAGCGCATCCACGTCGACGATCCCAACGCGATGTCCTCGAGCGCGGCCTTCAGCGTGCTGCCGTTGGAGAGCAACATGGCCAGCGACGAGAACAGCAGACCCGACTGGAAGTCCCGGTACAGCCCGTAGACCGGCCAGGACTCGATCCACAGGCGCGCCCGGCCCTTCCACCGCGGCAGTGACGCGAGGGCCAGCGCCAGGAGGGCGCCCAGCAACGCCACCATCGGCAGGCCGAACTGGTCCATCAGGATGGCCACCTGCTTCGCCCAGCCGTTGCTGCCGCTCCAGAGCTCGTCCTTCACGCAGTCCGGCGCGCTGCGGTCGATGGACAGGATCACGTCGGACAGGATGCGGATCAACAGGTAGCTGAGCGGGATCATCACGAGCGGGAAGAGCGCATAGCTCAGCACCGTGGTTCGCATCGTGCGTTGCGCGTCGACCGCGTCGGCGAGGGACTGCAGCGCCCGCACCTTGTCGTCGGCATGGTCCACCCCGACGATCATCATCCTGTCGCTCGACGGCATCACGCCTTCCAGCAGGTGCCCTACCCGTCCGGCCTGATGGCCGCTCTGGAAGCGGGCCAGCATCATGCGCAACGCCGCCGCCCGAGCCCTCTGCCCCGTGCGGACGGCATTGCCGATCTCCCCTTCGAAGAACCCCATCATGGGTTCGTTGCGGCGGAACATGTCGGCGAGGTCACGGTAGAACTCGGCCCGTTGCGGACGGAACAGGATCACCCACCACCACTTCGTCCATCGCTTGAAGATCATGTCGCGCCGCCTTCCTGCCGCGGCAGCTCGAAACGCGAGAACGAGTCGAACTCCTCGCAGTTCCGAACGTCGATTTCGCCTTGCAGGGCTTTCCACAGCGCGTGCTCGAACACTGTCTTTCCGGTCATGTCGGGGCTGAGGAAATCACGGTCCGACGTGGAGCGGTAGTGCATCACGGCGCCGTCGTCGTCGTTGTTCCGCACCAGGCGCAACCAGGTGCGGTCAGGCCGCAGCACTTCGGCGACGATGGTCTTGCCGCGGGTGCCCCGCCCGTCGCACTGTGCGCAGCCGCCCGGGTGTTCCCATCGCAGGCGATGGGTGGGGACACGGAAGCGCTGGGCGAGGGTGTCGACGATCTCGCGCACGTCCGCGTCGCGCGCTGCGGCGACCGGCGTGGTGTCCGCGCAGTGCATGCACAGCCGCGGAACCAGCGACTGGTACACCAGCAGGTTGAGGATGTTGGGGCCGGTGAGCGCCTGGCGCGACAAGCCGATCTGGTCGTTCGTGAGCCGGGGGACGATCGTGCTGATGAGATGGGCGTGGACCGTCCCCATCGCCAGGTGCCCGGTCTCCGCGATCTGCAACGCGAACAGGGCCGTGAGCCGGTCCCGGATCTCTCCCATCATCACGCCATCCGGATCGCCTCGCATCAACGCGCGCATCGCGTCCGCGTACCGTGAGGTGGTGAGCTCGTCGTCCGCGAGGTCGCGCAGCACTTCGATCTGGTGCGCGCCCTTGATTTCATACTCGATCGGATCTTCGACCGTGTAGATCGACTTCGCCGCCAGGTTCGGCAAGGTCTCGATCAGGCACTTCAGGCTCGTGGACTTGCCCGAGCTGGTGACACCCGCGATCAGCACGATGCCCTTTCCGGAACGACCGGCCTCGCGCAACAGGCGCAGCTGGCTTCTGGCGTAACCGGCCTTCTCGAACGTGATGGCGTTTTCCTCGCCCGAACGGAGGATGCGGACGACGGCCTTGGGCCCCGCCCTCCCCTTGAAGTTCTGATAGCGGAGTTGCCCGCTCAGACCCGGCAGGTTGAGCCCGATCATGCAGGAGACGAACTTGTCCTCGGTGTACTGGGAGACGTTGTTGCCCTGCCGCGTGTTGTTGTAGCCGGCGGCCAGCGCGTCCACTGCCTCGCCGCGGGGGTACTTTCCGCCGTGCCCGTCGGGCAACACCTCCAGTCGCCCATCCACCCTGATCCGCACCTGGGCGACGTTGCCGATGACGTCCACGTGGAGGTCGGTCGCGTCGGCACGGGCGGCGAGTTCGATCCAGTGGTTGAACAGGCGCAGCGGCTCGCCCCGTCCGCGCGACTGGGTGCTGAGACCGACGTTGCGCATCACGATGCGCATCACCTCGGGCGTGGCGATCAGTTCCTGCACGATCTGGTAGCCCTTGGCCCGCAGGTCGCCCTTCAGCGCCCGGACCTGCCACTGCAGTTGCTGGAGCTGGGCCTCGGGCATCGCCGCGCAGATCACGTGGACACGTTTGCCACCGATGTCCGTCGCGATCAACCGCTCCTGCTGGTCCGCGGGAAGCCGGTACACCGGGTCGTCTCCGCCCGTCAGCAAGCGCTGGTACGGCGGTACGTCGGCGTACTTGTCGATCACCTCCGTGACCCGCAACGGCTCCGTGGCCAGGAACTCGTCACGACGAGGCGATGGTGCCAGGGACGACACGGCGCTCGTCGACTCGCCGGGGCGAACGCCGGGCATGGGGGTGGCGCGATCGAACCATTTCATCGTCACGACCCCGAGTTGGCCAGCTGGAAGGTGCGTGTCGCGGGCCTGCCGCCCTTCGGGCGGGCCTCCGTCGACAGCATCACCTCGCCGACCACGACGCGGGACACCGTCCAGCGCGTGCCCGGCACCCGGTCGCCCACCGCCAGCAAAAACGGCGTGCCGTCGACGTGCACCTCGGTGAGCGTGACCGAGGGCGAGACGATCACCCCGGTCACCGCGATGTCGGGCGGCGGTGGATCGGCGGGTCTGGCGACCGGCGGCGGAGACGCTGGCAACGATGGAGCGACAGTGGCGTCGCGACTCACGGGTGGGAGCTGCGGGAGCCCCGGCAGCTCGACCGGTGGGCGCGGGCCGTGGCGTGCGATGGTCGACTCGATGGCCGCGCGCTGCGCGCGGCTGTAGTCGCCGATGCTTTGCGCATGAACCCGGCTCGACGGATGGATGAAAGCGAGCCCGATCGGGACCAGGACAGCGAACCGAACCCCTTCAGCGAAGCGAAACATAGTAGACCCCCGTGGCTTTGAATTTCAGACGCGACACCAGGTCGCCGTCACCGATGTCGGCTCGGACCGATTCCCAGCTGATCCAGTGCGGCGCCGTGCGCAGGACTTCGAGAACGAAGGGCCCGGGAACGTCGCTCAAGGTGATGGTCCCGCTCATCAGCGCCTGCGGATGCTGGAACTGGGCGGGCACCGCATCGACGCGAGGCCACAGGCGCGGCGGCTTGATCTCGATGGAGAGATCGGCTGTGCGCCACACCTGGAACAACGAGCCTGCCGTCCGAATGGCTTCGGTGAACGTCGGCAGGCGTTCTCCGGGCGAGCCCATCGGCTGGCGATCGATGCGCCAGGGTGTGGACGTGCGCGCGAGATCGAGCGCAGAGATCGCATTCGCCTCGATCCCCTGGAGCCCGAGCGCCTCGTCTGGAACGGCCGCACGCAGTTCGTCGAAGGTGCCGCCCTGCCTCGCCCACACCGTTTCGCAGCGGAGCGCCGTGGCATTGCATTCCGTCGACTTCACGCGCCAACCCGGCACCGCGGCCGTTCGTTCGAACATCTTGTCGACCGCGCCGAGCCACGCCTGCCGATCGAACGCCATGTCCTTCGATCGACTGGCAAGCGCCGCGAGGTATTTCGGCGTCGGATCCTGTTCAGCGGCGAGCCGGGCCTGTTCGCGGGCCGCTTCGGCCCGGCGCGACTCCCGGACGGAGAACCACGTCGTGAGTCCGGCACCCACCATCAGCAGCACCATCAGGAGGGGCCACGGATTGAGCGGAATCGGCGCCATGCGCGACGCCTTGGTGGCGCCTCGGGCCAGCCACTCGAAATCCACCGGCTCGCAGTTGGGGTACAGGGCCGGGCTGTCCGACCAGATGGGCCGGTCTTCCGAACCCAGGGCGTTGCGGGCCTCCATCTCCGTGGTCAACGAGTCGACCACGGGCACGCCGTCCTCCAGCACGACGACGTAGACCCGTTCGTCCTTGCGCTGCCCGTCCGAGGGAACCGTGAGCAGCAGCGCCCCGTTCGGCGCACGGGCCCCGACCTGGCTCGCGAAGCAATGGGCGGCGGCCTGCGACCCTTTGGCGAGGCGGACCGACTCCTCCGATGCCCTCGGCTGGAAGAGACCGTAGACCACCGTCCGGTCCGTGGACAGGATGGTGTAGTGCGTGGCGTCCGTGGTGAGGTTGCGGGCCTCGTGGAGCTTTCGCATCGAGTGGCGGCCACCGGCAGGTGGCCGCCAACTGAGGCCGCCCAGCAGCGGCCCCGCGCTGCTGTTCGCGAGAATGCGTTCGATCGTCATGACGCCGCCCTCACAGGATCGTGGGCCGCACGAAGATGACGAAGTCCTCCCGCTGGCGTGCCAGCTTCCGGCTTCCTCCGGCGGCCAGCGGGGCATCCTCCGTCAGGCGTCGGGTGTCGTCGTTGGTCACGATGCGGCTCAGGCCGGTGATGACGAGCAGTTGGCCCGCCTTCAGGGCCACCGTCGACTGGTCGATGAGGTTGCTGATCTCGGGGGTCTGCACCGTCTGCTGCGTGAGCCCGGTGCCGCTGGTGAAGTTGGCGATCTGCACCAGGGACGACAACCCCACCCCGAACTTGAGCACCACCGTGTGGTTGTCCATGATGTAGGGCTGGGCCAGGTAGCGGTCGCCCGTGGTGACGGTGGCCGTCCTGAGGCCTGGTGCTCCGGCGCCGAGCGTCGAGGCGGCGCCCGGGACGGTTTCGCTGACGTACGCCTTGCTGCCCAGCGAGGCCTTGCGCGCCCATTGGCGGTTCAGCGTCAACAGGCTGACGGGACGGTGCTGCGTGGAGTTGCCGTACTGGGCGAGCATCTGCAGCACCGCCGTGCTTCCACCCGCCACGCGCGACAGGTCGTTGCTGGAAGGCGGGCTGCCGAGCACGGTGAAGTTGACGGAACCCGCCGCATCGCTCGCCAGGGTGGTCGGCGACACGATGCCCATGCGGAGTGCGCGCGCCACCGACTGGACCAGCAGGCCCCATTCGATGCCCCGTTCATCGTTCTCGTCCCGGCGGACCGAATAGATGTCGAACTGGATCTGCGCCTGCCGGAGCATCGCCTCGTTCTCCGCCCGGACGAAGTCTCGAACCTTGGCCATCGCCTCCTTCGTGGTGGTCACGGCGATGCGACCCGAGCCGTCGGCTCGGACCACGGACGACCCCGGGACCGACGCCACGATCTGGTTCACCGTGGCGATCAGCGTGGGCACGGCGGCGGCGCGCCCCTTCTCCGACACGTCCGCGCTGCCGTTGCTGGTGCTCAGGCCACCGGAACTCCCCATGCCGCCGCTGTTGCCGGTGCTGCCCTGGTCGTTCGCGGTAAGGCCCATCGCGTACTGGGTTTCACCGTCGAGCGTGGCGATCTCGAAGAACTCCGTGCGGAAGCGCTCGATGACGACCACGCCGTCGCGGTACTCCCACGACAGGTTGGTGAGATCGGTGACGTGGTTCAGGAACCCCTCGAGCGACCCGTTCCAGCGCATCGCGACCGTGTGCAGTTCGGGGACGCGTGGCGCGGATGCCGCCGACAGGCGGTTCGATGCCGCGGCGTTGGTCGGCGAGGGCTGGGCCGGCGACCCGGACGGCACCATGCCCCCCGGTCGCGTCGACGAGGCGGCGTCGCCGAAGACATCCGGCTTCACCCGGACCGGCACGCCGGTCACCGCGGTGATGCGTTCCGCCACCGTGCGCAGACCCACCTTGCCCCCGGTGCCCAGGTCGTTGAACCCGAGGCGGACCGGCTCCTGGAACACCGACGGCAGCTTGTCGTTCGACCCCATCGGCACGCTCACCGACGCCACCCAGGGCCGGCTGGAACGCCGCAGCACCACGTGCGACGCTTGTTCGCGCGCCCGGCGTTCGGCATCGGCCGCGCCACCTGGGACCAGGTCGGTGGCATCGGCGGAGATGGCGGGGCCGCCGAGGACGGGCGCCACGTGGCGCGTGCGTTCGGCGTGGTCGCCCGCGACACGCTCGGAGAGGCTCGGGACGGCGCAGCCCGCCAGCAGCAGCAAGCCACCGCCCAGGATCAGTAGTTTCATCGGATGGACCTCGTTGAAGCGGTTCATGGCGCGGACGCCGGGACACATTCGCGGCTCTGTTCGCCCTGTCGGGTGATGCGCACGAGCGGCGGGGTGTTGGCGTAGACGCACGCTTCCAGCGGGTAGTCGGAATAGCGGATGCCGGGCGATCGCAAGACGTGCTGAAGCGCGCCCTCGAAGGTGCCGGCGTAGAGGTCCGGCGCCCCGATCAGGAAATTGCGGGAGGCGTCCCACTTGAGCTTGTGGCCACTGGCCGCGGCCCAGCGCTCCAGGGTCTTCGCCAACGTGACGTCCGATGCCTTCACCTCCCACCGCAGGTCGGCTTCGGGCCCCGGCGATGCCGCGAACGCGGCCGACGATGCCGCCGTGAACGGCGCGACCGGCAGCGGATCGGGCGGACTCTGCGCCAGGGCCCCCTGGCTGGCGGCGGCGAGGCAAAGGGCCCCCCATCGGTTCCTCGAACTTCTTTTCATGTTGTCTCCCTCGTTGAATTCGATGTGTTCGCGCGGTTCCTGCAGCCCGCTACCGCGGTGGGTCGTGGAGGATCCGCACCACCCGCCCTTCCGGGGTTTCCATCCGCAGCGGGTAGCCCGAGGCACGCAGGCTCGTGACGATGCGGCCCACGGCCTCCGGGAACGGCCGTGCGTCCAGGGTCAGGTCGCCCACCACGGGCGCCTCGATCGGCGCGTTCCACTCGAGCCGATACCCGGACTCGCGCGCCCATCGGCGCAGGCTGGTCGCGACGGTGCCGTCCGACAGCAGGATGTCGAAGTTGCCGCGCACGGGTCGCCCCATGGAGGATGTGTCGCGGCCCGCGGGACGCACCTGTGCGGCAGGCACCTTGGCGGGCTCGCGAGCGGTCGCCGGACGGGATTCCTCGCGAGGCTCGGGGTCGACCCACTCGATGACATCACCCCGCACCGGCGTGGCGTAGCTGCTGAGCGTCCGGTCATCGGCCCCGCGCTTCATCGCCGTGGGCTGCGACACGTCGGCCTGGGAGGCTGCCGACGGGGCCTGCCACACCCGCCCGGCGTGTTCGACACGGGCCTGCCGGCCCGCCAAGCGCAAGGTGTATTCGGCGGATCGCCCGTCCACGACGTGATAGGGCCCTTCTCGCACCGGGACGACACGTTCACCCGTGGCCCCCGCGAGAATCAACGGGATGGGCCGACCCGCGATGAACTGGAAGTAGGTTCGCGCGGCGTCGCCGAATACCTGCACGGGACGGGCCGACGTGTCGCCTGAGATGCGGTAGTCGAAGTCGTAGGCGTCGACTCCGGCGCGGACGCCGGGCGCCACGCCGGACAGGCAGATCGCCAGCCCGGCCAGCCAATGCCGCAGCGGTGGAAGCCACCGAGGTTTCATGGTCGGATCCTCTCGAATGCGGTGGCGAACGCCATGTCGCGCACCACCTCCACGTTGATGCGGGAACCCTCCTCGACCGTGACGGTGGGCGGGATGGCCTTGTTGCGCTCGAGCTCGGCCCGTGCGGTGTCGATGAACACCTGCCCGGTGGCCGAGACGCCGCCCTGCCCCGTCGTGCCACCGTTGGGGAGGGCCGCCACGCGAGTCACCTGGTCGGCGAGAACCCCGAGGAGCAGTGCGGCGCCGAAGCTGCGGAAGAAGTGGCGGTCGACGTCGCCGTCGATGCCGGACTGGCCCGCGCCATCCGAACCGGTGGCACCCGGCAGTTCGAAGGTGGCGCCGTCGGGCATCTTCAGGCGGGTGAACGCGAACTGGAGGCGGCTCTGGCCGGCCCGGACGTCGTTGTTGTAGGCGCCGGACAGCAACGCCCCCTTCGGCAGCAGCAGGTGGCGGCTCGTGCGGGAGTCGTAGACGTCCATCGACACGCGGGCGGTGACCACGCCGGGCAGGTCGCTGTTGATGCGGCGGGTGAGCACGCAGGGGATCACGGTGCCCTGGTACAGCGTCAAGGCGTCCTGCGGGGGCTTCGCTCGCAGCGCTACGCTCTCTTGCGGCAGCGACTGGTCGCGAGACCATTGCCGGTCGACGTCGGCCCGCGAAGGCGATACGGCCTGCCCGCCGAAGCCCTTGATGGCATCGGCCAGTGGCGCCAGGGCATCGACCGCGGGCGAACCACCGCCGGCCAGACGCCGGGCGAGTTCCATCGGGCCTCGTTCGAGCGCGGAGGTCGCCGAGGCATTCGACGAGGTCGCGCCTTCGTCGAACACCGTGGCGGTGGCGGTGCGGGCCGCACGTTCGCGTTCGACGGCGGCCGCATCGACCGCCATCGCCTCGGGCCGTTCCCGTGAAGGGACGGGGTCGAACCTGGGCAACCCTTGTGGCGGTGACGCTGGCGACGCCGGCAGCGGTGCGATGGCGCCGCGTGTTTCGGTGACGGCCGCGGGCAGCTCCGCCGACTGCGTTGGCGACGACCTGGCCACCCTGGCAGCCGCCGCGCTGCTGGCCGCGTCGTCCACCCACTGCATGTTGCCCTTCTGCTGCGTCAGCATGGATTCGGGCTTCTTCAGTTCCGCCCGGGCCTTCTGGTCGCCGGTCATCAGTGGCGCGTCCGGCGACGTGATGAGGAACAAGGCCATGGCCACGGCGCACACCACCAGGAACACGCCTGCCAGCAGCTTGCGCGGCACCCCGCCGGGTGTGGTGTAGCCCTCGGGAGAGATCAGGAGATCCGCCATCACCGAGTCTCCCTTCGCCCGAATCCCAGGCGCGAGAACAGGCCGGGCTTCGAGGAGTGCCGCAGCACGTCCACCTTCGCCTTGCCGAGCTTCAGCACGAACTTCTCCATCGTGCGCGGCACGACCAGGTAGGGCGGCGTGACGCTGTAGTTCACGAGTGCCGTGTCGCCGGTGTCGGGCGCCAGCATGAACAGCGCGGGGAGCTCCTGCAGGTCGTCGGGGAGCCGGATGTACGTGTGGGTGCCGTCGTCGAACACCTGCGTGGGGCGGAACGGTGCGTCGCCGTCGATGTCGTACTTGAAGTAGAGCCTGTCCACCGCGACGCCGGTGACCAGCGCTTCGGGCCCGGCGCCGGCGCGGGTCGGTGCGAGTTCATCGGCGCGCGGCGCCTGGGTCTGGTCGAGCAACGCCGCGTTGGCGTAGGTCCAGGCCACGCGCGTGTACCACTTGCGGCCCTCGGCGGTGCTCTGCAGTTCGATGTGGTACGCGCGGCGCGTGGTCACCACGAGCAGGTTGGTGGACACGTGGTCCCACTTCGGCTTCACCTCGACGAAGGCCTTGCTCGACGGTACGTTCACCGCGAAGCTGGAGGCGTCGCCCGCGGAGACGTACGTGACCCGCTCGTCGGGCGCGAGCTTGAGCTGCGTGGTGTTGCGTGGCCGGACCAGCACCTTGTAGATGCGGTCGTCGTCGAAGTCGAAGGTGACCATGCGGGCCTCGCCCGCCACCGGCGTGGGCACGAGCGGGGACTGGGCACGCGCGGGCGTCGCGGACACGATCAGGAGCCCCACGACGAGGGCGAGGCGTTGCGGCCGGTTCATGACAGGTCCGCCACGCGCTCGAAGTGGGTGATGTTGAGGCCGGCGGGATTCGCCAGCACTTCTTCCTCGGTGTCGGGCGTGGACAGCACGTAATGCACCGTGAAGCGCCACTTGCGCGTCAGCGGTTCGCCGGCGCCCGTGCGTTCCAGCGTGGTGACGAACACGAAGGCGATGCCCTCCTGCGACACGTCGACACCGCTCGTGCGTGCCGTGCGCACGAGCGAGGGCGTGGCCAGCAGCCGCTTGAAGGGCGCCTCGGCATCGACGAACTCCTTGTGCTGCGACACGGCCTTGCCGCGCAGCGGCCGGATGGAAAGGCGCAGGTTCTCGCGCGTGAGGTACGGGTCGAGGACCATCAGGCGTTCGACCCACCGCGCGAGTTCGGACTTCAGCACGGCCGGAACGGGCTTGTACGCCGTGGCCTCGATCACCTTCACCACGCTGCCGTCGGCCGATTGCTCGACGGCGTACGGCACCACGCGCTTGAGCGGCAGCATGCGCACGATGGCCAGCGCCTGCGCGGCCACGACGACGGCCAGCACGACGGACACCACGAACCAGCGCGCCGCATGGACCTGCGGATCGCCGAACAGTTCGGCGAAGAGGCGAACGTTGGCGAGCGCCACCGGCGGGGTGTTGCGCAGCGGGCGATGGGCCGACTTGTCGGCCGGGGCCTTGCGCTGCGATGCCTTGCGGTCGCGCGAGCGAGGCGTGAGCAGGGGAAGGGATCGGTGTGTGGTGTCCACGTGCGGGCATCCGGAAATCGGGTGCACCGATTCTGGAATGGCGCCGCGCGCGACACCCCCCTACAACCGCATGGAAACGGCCGCCCTTCGGGGGTGAACCTGCAAGCCCTGACAGCCTGAAAGTTAGGGGGAAGCCTGCAAACAGTGGCCGAAACGGCCGGACCGACCTGGCGTCAGTCGCTCACCGCGCCATGCTGGAACCGCGCCGGCAGGTCCTCCAGCCGCGCCATCATCGGCAGGTCCGCCACGTTGAACGCCGCATCGAACGCGGGCGCGCCCAGCACCTTCGTGCCACACCGCAGGTAGCCCTTGATGAGCGGCGGAACCACGACCCGCGCATCCACTGGAGAAGCCGGATGCAACGCCAACGGCAGACGCGGCACCGCCGACCACGGCGCACTCGCCATGTGCGTGCGGCGCAGCCGATGCCACAGCGCACTGGCCTCCGCACCGTCGCCATCGCGGTCGAGCGCGATGCTCGCGCACCCGAGCATCGTGTCGAGCCCGCGGGACACCATGAAGCGCGTGAGCGCCGTCCACAGCAGCAGGATCACGCCGCCGCGGCGCCAGTCGGGGTGGACGCACGAGCGGCCCAGTTCGACCGCACGGGGGCGCAGCGCGGCAAGTGAAGAGAGATCGAACTCGGTGTCGGTGTAGCCGCCGCCCGCGCGCTTCGCACCCGATGGGGTGAGCAGGCGGTACGTGCCCACCACGGGCCCGGTGTCGTCACCCGCTGAAACCGCGCGCACCAGCAGGTGTTCGCAGAAGGGATCGAAACGATCGGCATCGACACCGTCGGGCGTGCCGGGCGGCACCGTGAGGCGCGCGCCCATCTCGCCCACGAACACGCGGTGGCGCAGGCGCTGGGCCTCGCGCACGTCGGCTTCGCTTTCGGCCCAGCGGACCTCGAGGCGAACATCGCGCGCCACAACGGCTTCGGCCGGACGCGACGGGGTGTCGTCGTCCAGCCGAAGGATGGAGGTGTCTGGTGCGATCTGGAGTTCGTACATCGGTCTCGGGGTGAAGCCTGGAGACACCGCCGGTTCACAAGGCCGGCGGACGATCGGGTGCCACGGGGTTCCCACATGCGCCGGCGAGCCGGCGCCCCACGAGGGCCCTCACCGCGCGACGGGCGCCCGGCGGGCGTCGAGCTGGACGTCGACCAGCGGGGCCGGGCCGGTCTCGGGGGCGTCGGCCAGGTAGCCGCGGGCGAGGTCGAGCAGCAGCGAGCTGATCCATGCGGATTCGATGCCGGTGGCATACATGCGGTACTCACCCGTGGAACGGCGGCTGACCTTGACGACGCCGCCGCTGAGGCCGAACAGGTTGGCCAGTTCCTCGGAGTGTTCTTCCTGGATGACGAAATCTTCGTCGTCGTAGCCCCAGGCCCGGAGCAGGCCGTTCAGCACCTGCACCCGGCTCTTCGGGACGGCGAGAGAAGGACGTGGGGCGGTGAGAGGGGTCATGACCGTACTCCGTTCAGGACGTTGGCTGGTGAACAACATGCCTGAATTGTTGGCCCCGACCCCGGGGTTGAACATCCCTCGCAGGGACCCGCTCTTTTGGGGGGATTCTGGTGAATATTCCCCAGACGGCAATCCCCAACTTCGATCCAATCTTCCGCCTGACCCCTCGTTCAGCCCTTCCGCAGGCCGATGACCTGCAGTTCAGCGAACGCGATCACGGTCACCACCTGCACCACCAGGAAGGCCTGGCCCAGTGTGGTGGGCGCGAACCACGGGCCGAAGGCCACGGCCAGGCAGTCCACCGCCCACACGAGGTTGATGGCCACGGCCGCCCACACCCCCGCGCGGGGGACCACCGGCCGGCGGGCCAGCCACGTGACGAACGCGGCGTAGACGAAGAGGCTGAGCCCGGCCGGGGTCATCACCCCCGCGGGCAGGCCCAGCAAGCCGTGCAGCGGCGCGCCACCGAAGGCCATCAAGGCGCCGCACACGACGCAGATGGCGGCGTCGGTGAACAGCACCTTGCGCAGGAACGACAGCGAACCGAAGGACGTGGACACATGGGACATGGTGATCTCCTGGGGGCGCCGCCACGGGCCCGGCCCCCTTGGCCGCGCCGCCGTGTCCGGCATGGGATGCAGTGTGGGAAACGGGGCGCGCCGGGTCCATGACGTGGGAGGTCATGGCCCCCCCTGCCCCGCTGCGTTATCGTTTTGGCACGATGAACACCTCACCCCATCCCACCCCGGCCGTGGCGACACGGCCCGTCGGCGACCTGATCCGCGAATGGCGGCAGCACCGACGCCTGAGCCAGCTCGACCTGGCGATGCAGGCGGACATCTCCACGCGCCACCTGAGCTACGTGGAGACCGGACGCGCGGCGCCGAGCCGGGCGATGGTGATGCACCTGGCGGAGCGCCTGTCGGTGCCGCTGCGCGAGCGCAACGTGCTGCTGGCCGCGGCCGGCTTCGCGCCGCTGTACCGCGAACGCCCGCTGGCCGACCCCGCGCTCGACGCGGCCCGCGCCGTGGTGGACCAGGTGCTGAAGGCGCACGAGCCGTGGCCCGCGCTGGCGGTGGACCGGCACTGGACGCTCGTCGCGAGCAATGCCACCGTGCCCCTGCTGCTGCAGGACGTGGACGCCGCGCTGATGCAGGGCCCGGTGAACGTGCTTCGGCTGAGCCTGCACCCCGGCGGCGTGGCGCCGCGCATCGCGAACCTCGTGAGCTGGCGCGCCCACGTCTTCCATCGCCTCGAACAGCAGATCGAGGCCACGTCCGACCTCGTGCTCGTCGCGCTGCTCCAGGAACTGCGTGACTACCCCGCGCCCGAGGCCGACGACCCCGACACGGGCGACCTGCCGCTCGAACCCAACACCATCGCCGTGCCGCTGAAGCTCAGGACCCCGGCCGGCGTGCTGTCGTTCATCAGCACCACCACGGTGTTCGGCACACCCGTCGACATCACCCTCGCCGAGCTGGCGCTGGAGACGTTCTTCCCTGCGGACCGCGTCACCGCGGAGACACTGCGGGCGATGACCGCCTGAGTAGACTGCGCGTCACTTCAGGGAGAAGCCGATGACCGCCACCCCCGCCCACCGCATCTGCCCGTTCTGCGAGGCCTGCTGCGGCCTCGAGATCCGCCTCGACGACCAGGGCCGTGTGGCCTCGGTGCGCGGCCATGATGCGGACGTGTTCAGCGCCGGCTTCATGTGCCCGAAGGGCGTGGCCCTGAAGGACCTGCAGCACGACCCCGACCGCCTGCGCACGCCGCTCGTCAAGCGCAACGGCGCCTTCGAGCCCGCCACCTGGGACGAGGCGTTCGACGAGATCGAACGCCGCCTCGTGCCGCTGCGCGAGCAATACGGCCCGCACGCGGTGGCCGTCACCGCGGGCAACCCGTCGTCGCACAAGATGGGGCTGATGCTGTACTACGGCCGGCTCTTCAAGGCGATGGGCACGCGCAACGCGTACTCGGCCTCCACGCTCGACCAGATGCCCAAGCAGCTGTCGAGCGGCCTGATGTTCGGCCACTGGCTCTCCATCGCGGTGCCGGACATCGAACGCACCGACTGGCTGCTCGTGCTGGGCGCGAACCCCGTCGCCAGCAACGGCAGCCTGTGGACCGTGCCGGACTTCCGCGGCAAGGCCCGCGCGCTGCGGGCGCGTGGCGGCCAGCTGATCGTGGTGGACCCGCGCCGCACCGAGACCGCCGAACTCGCCGACCGCCACCTCACCATCCGCCCCGGCGGCGACGTGTACCTGCTGCTGGGCATGGCTGCCACGCTGTTCGAGGAGGACCTCGTGGACCTCGGCGCGGCGACGCCCCACGTCGCCGGCCTCCACGAGGTGCGCGCCGCCGTGGCGCCCTTCCCGCCCGAGTCGGTGGCCGCGCGCTGCGGCATCGAGGCCGCGGAGATCCGCCGGCTCGCGCGCGAACTCGCGGCCGCGCCGCGCGGCATCGTCTACGGTCGCATGGGCACGTGCGCCCAGCCGTTCGGCACGTTGTGCAGCTGGCTCATCGACGTGCTCAACACGCTCACCGGCAACCTGGACCAACCCGGCGGCGTGATGTTCCCGCGCGCGCCCGCGTTCCAGGCCAACGGCGAGGGCAGACCCGGCAGCGGTCGTGGCATCGTCACGGGCCGGCACCACGCACGCGTCAGCGGCGCGCCCGAGGTCTTCGGCGAGCTGCCCATGGTGTGCCTCGCCGAGGAGATCGAGACCCCGGGCGACGGCCAGGTGCGCGCGCTGATCACCATCGCGAGCAACCCGGTGCTGTCGGCGCCGAACGGCCCGCGCCTCGCCCGCGCGATGGACAGCCTCGAGTTCATGGTGAGCCTCGACATCTACCTGAACGAGACCTCGCGCCACGCCGACGTGATCCTGCCGGGCCTCGCCCCGCTGGAGGAGGCGCACTACGACGTCGCGTTCCACCAGCTGGCCTACCGCAACGCCGCGCGCTTCAGCGCGCCCGTGCTGCCCGCCCCCTCGGGCCACGTGCCCGAATGGCAGATCCTGCTGAAGCTGATCGCCATCGCGAAGGGCCTGGGCGCGCGCGCCGACGTGGTGGCGCTCGACACGGCGCTGCTCCGGGCCGATCTCGCGAAGTCGATGGGTGACAAGGCCGACGACCTGCTGGCCGCCGTGGCGCCGCTCGTGGGTCCCGAACGGCAGCTGGAACTGGCGCTGCGCACTGGTCCCTACGGCGACGGCTTCGGCACGAAGCCCGACGGGCTGACGCTCGCGAAGCTGAAGGCGGCGCCGAGCGGGTTCGACTTCGGCCCGCTGCAGCCGCGCCTGCCGGAGATGCTGCGCACGCCGTCGGGCAAGGTGGAACTGGCGCCGCCGATGCTGATCGCCGACTTGCCCCGCGCCCTGGCCGACCTGCGGCAGGCCGCGCCCGAGTTCGTGATCGTGGGCCGGCGCCACATGCGGTCCAACAACAGCTGGATGCACAACCTGCCCACGCTCGCGAAGGGCCCGTTCCGCTGCACCGCCCTCGTCCACCCCGCCGACGCGGCGCGGCTGGGCCTGGTGGACGGCGGCCGGGCGCGCATCGCGCGCGACGCAGGTTCGGCCATCGAGGCCGAGGTGGCCGTCACCGACGAGGTGATGCCCGGTGTCATCAGCCTGCCACACGGCTGGGGCCACGGGCTGCCGGGCGTGAAGCTGTCGGTGGCGGGCGAACGGCCGGGCGTGAACCTGAACGACGTGCTGGACGAGCGGCTGCGCGACCCGCTGTCCGGCAACGCCGTGCTGGGCGGCGTGGCCGTGCAGGTCGCGGCGCTCTAACCGCGGGCCGGCGCCGCCGGGTTGCCGGTCCAGCGGGTGTCCGCCGGCAACGACTCGCCCTTCATCACGAGGGTCATGGGCCCGAGCTGCACGTTGTCGTCCACCGTCGCGCTGTAGAGCACCGTGGTGCGCGGGCCGATGTTCACCTGTCGGCCGATCCGCACCTCGTCGATCTTCATCACGCGGTCCTCGAACAGGTGGGTCTGCGGGCACGTCAGCGCGTTCAGCTCGGCGTGGTCGCCGATGCGCACGCAGTCGAACTCGGTGATGTCGGTGGTGTCGAGGTACACCCCCTTGCCCACGTGGCAGCCCAGCAGGTTCAGCGCCCACGGCAGCCACGGCGTGCCGCGCAGGTAGCGCATGAAGTTCGGCACGGCGATGCCCTCGTACAAGTTGGTGGTGGCCTCCGACAGCCACACGAACGGGGTCCACATGGGCACGGCGCGCTTCTTGTAGCGGCCAATCAGCAGCCACTTGAACACGGCCACGAACACGTACGTGGCGAGGCCGAACCAGAGGCCGTAGATCGTGAGGTCCCAGGCCACCTCGTCCCAGCGGCCCGCGCCGGCGGTGGGCATCACGGCCAGCACGATGGCGTAGCCGGCCGAGATCACGATGGCGTGTGGCGCGACGATGCGGAACGCCTCGATCAACCCGCGCGCGAGGCGCCGCCACGGCGACGGCCGGAAGGTCAGCGACTCGGGGAAGCCGGCCACGGTCTCGCGCGCCGGCAGGTGCATGGCGGGCGAACCCAGCCACGTGTCGCCGCTTTTCATGCGGCCGGCCTCGGGCGCGCGGGACAACACGCCCACCAGCACGTTCTCGGGCAGCGTGGTGCCGTCGGGGATGTACGCGCCGTTGCCCACGAAGCTGCGCCGCGACACCACGGTGGGCTGCATCGTCATCCAGCCGCCGTCGATCTCCTCGTCGCCCAGCAGCACGGCGTCGGCGATGAAGGTCTCGTCGCCCAGGGTCAGCATGTCGGGCACCACGCCCAGCGCGGTGGAGATCTCGGCGTCGCGGCCCACCTTCGCGCCCAACAACCGGTACCAGGCCGGCGCGTACACCGTGGCGTAGAGGCCGTGCAGCGTCTGCAGGCTCGACTCCTGGATCTGGTTCACGAGCCACTTGGCGCAGTACACGTTGCTGTGCACGGGCCAGCTGCCCGTGCGCAGCCGCGGCAGCACGGACCAGCGGATGCCGGCCGACAGCAGCGCCGTCAGCACGATCATCACGGCACTCGCCGGCAGCGCGAGCACGAAGTACTTCAGCAGCGGCAGGCCCTGGAACATCGCGGAGAGGTTCGGGAACACCTCGCTGTCGTCCAGCCAGTCGATCACCATGAACGTGGGGAACACCGGCATGAAGAACAGCGTGGCGATCAGCAGCGCGCCGAACACGAAAAACGCGGCCTCCGCGCGCAGGCGGCCCGCCGACACGACGGGCCGGGGCTTCAGCGAGGCGCGGTCGAAGGGGCCGGCGTCGCGGGCGGGCGACCCGGTGAAGACACGGTCGGCCGGCACGGACTCGCCGCTGCGCAGCGCCGACTGCGCGTCGAGGTGGGCCCAGTCGCCGAGGCGCGTGTCGCCCTCGAGCACGGCGTACGAGCCGACGTGGGCGTCATGGCCGATGTCGATGGCGCCCAGGATGAAGCGCCCTTCGTGCACGCGCGCGTTCTCGAAGTTGACGGCGTTGCCCACGCTCACGCGGTCACCCACGGTCAGCAGGTCGGGCGAGCGCAGCGTGAGCGAGCCGATGGTGGCGTCGCTGCCGACACGCGCCCCGAGTGCCCGCAGCCACCACGCGTGCAGCGAGGAGCCGTGGATGAGGTACGTGGGCGCGGCCTCCACCAGCCGGTCGGTGACCCACCAGCGGTAGTACACGAAGCCCCACATCGGGTACGTGCCCGCGGCCAGCCGCCCGGCGATGAGCCACTTGCCCGCGATGGCGATCGCGAACTCGAGCACCGTGGCGAACAGGAACACGAGGATGGACATCGCCACCGCGAACGGCACCGAGTCGCCCGGGCTGCCGGTGTGGAAGTGGTACGTGAAGAACGGCGCGAGCCACTGGCCCATGCGGATCGTGAGCAGCGGCGGCACCGCCAGCGCCTGGAACAGGCCGCAGCGCCAGCGCCGCCAGGCGCTGGGCGGCGTCCACGGCTTCACGTCGTCGGCCGGTGTCTGCGACGACGCGTCGAGCGCCTGCGCGATGGCGCCCAGCGTGCGGTGCGTGTAGATGTCGCGCACGGTGGCGTGGGCGAACCGCGGGTCGGCGCGCAGCGCGGACGCGAGCCGCGCGGCGAACAGCGAGTGGCCGCCCAGGTCGGAGAAGAAGTCGGCCTCGCGGCGGATGGCCTGGCCGGGGAACAGCGTCTCCAGCGCGGCGAACATCACCTCCTCTGCCGGCGTCTCGGCCACGTCGGAACCTTCGGCGCGCGCCGCGACCGACAACGCCCGCGCCTTCAGTGCATTGCGGTCGATCTTGCCGGAGGTGAGGCGCGGCATCTCGTCGAGCCATTCGTACCGCGTGGGCACCATGTACGGCGGCAGCGTGGCCGACAGCGCGGCGCGCAGTTCGGCGTCGGACGGCGCACCGGCGGCTTCGGCCACGAGGTAGGCCACCAACTGGTCGACCCCACCGTCCTTGCGGAGCAGCACGGCCGTGGTGCCCACGCCGGGCAGCGCCGCCAGCGCGGCCTCGATCTCGCCGAGCTCGACGCGGAACCCGCGGATCTTCACCTGGTCGTCGGCCCGGCCGAGGCACTGCACCTGGCCGTGTTCGTCGATGCGGGCGAGGTCGCCGGTGCGGTACAGGCGGCCGTCCTGCGGGGCCGTGGCCCACGGGTTCGCGAGGAACTTCTGCGCGGTGAGGTCCGGCCGGCCGAGGTAGCCGGCGGCGACACCGGGCCCGAAGATGCACAGCTCGCCGGTGTCGCCCGGCGGCAGCAGGCGCAGGCCCGCCTCCACGTCGGTGGCGATGACCAGCAGGCCGTAGTTGGGCAGCGGCGTGCCGATGGTGACCGGCTCGCCCGCGTGCAGCTCGGCGAGGCTCGCCGACACGGTGGCTTCCGTCGGGCCGTAGGTGTTGAACACCTGCCGGCCACCCACGGCCCAGCGCGCCACCAGCGACTCGGGGCACATCTCGCCGCCGAGGTTGATGAGCCGCAGGTTCGGGATGTCGTCGGCGAAGAGGGCGAGCAGCGTGGGCACGGCGTGCAGCACCGTGACGTTCGCGGCCATCAGGGCCTTCGGCAGCGACTCGGGGTCGGCGGCCAGCGCCTTCGGGGCGAGCCACAGCGTGGCGCCCACGAGGTAGCTGATCCAGATCTCCTCGAACGACATGTCGAAGGCGACCGAGAAGCCCTGGTACACGCGGTCGGTCTCGCGCACCCGCAGCACCTCGTTCTCGCTGCGCAGGAAGTGGCAGATGCTGCCCTGCCCCACCACGATGCCCTTGGGCTTGCCGGTGGAGCCGGACGTGTAGATCACGTAGGCGGGATGTTCGGGCAGCGCACCGTCGCGGCGCAGCGCGGGCGCCGGGGCGGTGTCGAGCAGGCCCTCGGCCGTCCACACGGGCCGGCCCAGCGCGGCGAGGCGCGGCGCCGACGCGGCGTCGGTGACGATGCCCGCAGCCTCGGCGTCGTCGAGGCACACCTGGATGCGGTCCACCGGGTTGTCGGCGTCCGACGGCAGCCAGGCGGCGCCGGTCTTCGCGATGGCGAGCTGCATCACGAGCAGGTCGATGCCGCGCGGCAGCCACAGGCCCACGATCTGGCCCGGGCGCACCCCGGCCTCGATCAGGCGGGCGCAGGCGCGGTCGGCCAGCGCGTCGAGTTCACCGTAGGTGAGCGACCGGTCGCCGAACACCAGCGCCGGGTGGTCGGGCCGCCGGCGTGCGGTGGCCTCGAACACGTCGGCGAGCACTTCGTCGCGCAGCAGATCGGGCCGGTTCGGGCCGGCCAGCACCCCCGCCTCCGCGGGCTTCACGGGCGCGTTCAATTCCAGCGCTCGAACAGGTGGACGCGGTTCCGCCCGGCCTGTTTCGCCTGGTACAGCGCGCGGTCGGCCTGGGCGACGAGGGTGTTGGGGTCGAGGCCGGCCTGCGGCTCCAGCGACACGGCGCCGATGCTCACGGTCAGCGGGTCGGTGACCCACGCGGCGCCGGCGACGGCCGAGCGCACCCGCTCGGCGGCCTCGCGGGCGCCCGCGGCGTCGGCGTCCGGCAGGATGGCCACGAACTCCTCGCCGCCGAAACGGGCGAGGAAGTCGTTGTTGCGCAGCGGCTGCTGCGCCGCCTGCACGATCTGCACGAGCGCGTCGTCACCCGTCGGGTGACCGAAGCGGTCGTTGAAGTCCTTGAAATGGTCGACGTCGATCATCAATAGTCCGAGGGAAGAACGGGTTCGGGCATGGCGGTTCCACCCGGCCGCCAGCCGCTGGTCGAAGGCGCGCCGGTTCCAGGCGCCGGTGAGCACGTCGGTGGTGCTGCGCAGGCTCAGGTCGGCCACGAGGTGGCGCAGCTCGAGCTGGGCCACCACCTGCCGGGCGAGCGAGGCGAGCGCGGTGCGTTCGCGGTCCGACAGGTGGCGGGGCACGCGGTCGATCACGCACAGCGTGCCGAGCGCCAGGCCGTCGGGGGACACGAGCGGCGCGCCGGCGTAGAAGCGGATGAACGGCTCGCCGAGCACGAGCGGGTTCCGCGCGAAACGGGAGTCGTCGAAGGTGTCGGGCACCTCGAGGATGCGGTCGGGTTCCAGGATGGCGTGGGCGCAGAAGGCCATCGAGCGTGGCGTTTCCGTCGCGCCGTCGAGGCCCACGCCGGCCTTGAACCACTGCCGGTGGTCGTCGACGAGCGTGATCAGCGCGATGGGCACGTTGCACAGCGCCGCCGCCACGGTGGTGATGTCGTCGAACGCCTGCTCGCGTGGCGTGTCCATCACGCCGTAGCGGTTCAGCGCCGCCAGGCGCACCATCTCGTTGACGGGCAGGCCGGCCGGCACCGCGCAGGCGAGCGACAGGGCCGCCGGCGAACCGGAATCGGGTGAAACGGGTGGAACGGACGACATCGGCGGAGCGCTTCCCGGGGTTCCGGACCGGAACCCTTCCGCCAAAGTGGAACCCAGCGTCGCCGGGGCGTCAATGCCCTTGATTGGCTGCCACGTCGTTGGCGAGGGGCGCGGCGTCGGCGGCCTGGGCCAGCAGGCGCTTCGGCGCGTCGGCCTTGGCGACCATCGGCGGGTCGAGCAGGCGCACGAGCGGGCTCTTCAGGTCGGTGGCATAGCCCACCACGGAGCCATGGACACCCCCGGGGATGGGTTTCCACGGATCCGCCCCGCGAGCGAGGAGGAACTCGACCGTTTCCTGCTGCCGGGCCGGGTCGTTGAGGAAACCGGGCAGCAGCACGCGGGCCAGCGGCACCCACGGCAGGCGGCCGCCCTGGGACGGCGGCACGCGGTTCGCGAGCTGGGGCGCGCGGTTGAGCCACCACTGCACCGCCTCGAAGTTGCTGGTGCGCAGGGCTTCCTCGAAGCCGGACGGCAGCCGGCCCTCGAGGGTGCCCAGCGAGGCGGCGGCGGTGTGGCCCTGGGTCTCGAGCTTGCGGCCGAACGGGGACAGCAGGTAGTCCGGGTGCAACGCGCCCAGCACGCCGAACCCGACGGTGTCGCGTTGCAGCACGCCGGCGTCCAGCCAGGTGTCGAGCACGCGGTCGAGGCCGGCCTGGCGGGCGTTCGGGCAGCTCAGCAGGCGCACGACGTCGTGGCGCACGGACCGGGAGTCGGCTTCCGCCAGCCAGGCGAGGGACTCGCGCACGGCGGGCGTGGCGGCCTGGAATTCCGGGCACGGCAGGTTGGCCGCCAGGGCCACCAGCGGCGGCACCGGGCAGGTTTCGGGCTGGGCGCCCTTGTTCAGCAGTTCGGGCAGCGCGGCCCACAGGCGCGGGTCGCGCGCGGCGAGGGTCAGCGGGCAGCCCTGGAGTTCGTTGCGGGCGATGTCCTCGGCCCGGATGCTGCCCTCCACGAAGCGGCCGCAGCGCGCGGTCAGGGCCCGCTCGACGCTGTTCATCCGCAGGCACGGCACCGGGTCGCCCTCGGTCATCTTGGCGTGAAGGTGCTTCGCGATCTCCCAGGAGACGCTGGTGTCGGTGGCCACGCCGGCCACGCCCAGCACCAGGGAGGTGGTGGTGCAGCCGGACGCCGATGCCAGCACGAACAGGGCGACGGCGGCGCGGCGGAGTCGGGAAAACGCGGAGGTGTCGGACATGGCACTTTTGGGCAGGTGCCTTCGCTCCGCAACTTCCGAGCCATCCCGACGGCCCCGCCCCCGGAGAGGCCGCCAACGGTGACAGAACGAGACGGGTGCCGCATTCCATCGCGGTTCCGGCGCGCCGAAGCCGCGGCGGCGGCCGGTTCCACCGGGTGACCAAATTCGTTGCCGGGCCCGTTTCCTGTCGGAAACGGGCAGGAGTGTCTCCGAGTGTGACGGCCGGCTGGCCTCAGCGTTCCGCCTCGCGGACCAGGCGGATGCCCACCAGGGTGTACCGCGTCGTCGGGGTGTTCCAGTTGCGGAAGGCGCAGCGGGCGTACAGCGGCCACGTGTGCCACGAGCCGCCCCGGCGCACCTTCACGTCGCCCGTGGCCGGGCCCCGGGGATCGTCCCGCGGCGACTGCGCGTAGTAGTCGTCGCCGTGCCAGTCGGACACCCACTCCCACACGTTGCCGTGCATGTCGGACAGGCCGAACGCGTTCGGCGCGAACGAGCCCACCGGCGCCGTGAAGGCGAAGCCGTCGTGCCCTGGCACCGCCCGGTCGCGCCACTTCGGCCAGTTCACCGCCGCGTCCTCGTCGAAGGTGTTGCCGGAGGCCAGCAGGCCCGCCGGGTCGTCGCCGTGCTGGTAGCGCGTGCGCTGCCCGGCGCGGCAGGCGTACTCCCACTCGGCCTCGGTGGGCAGGCGGTAGGTCCGCCCCTCCTGCCGGCTGAGCCAGCGGGCGAGCGCGACGGCGTCGTTCCAGGTGACGTTGACCACCGGGTGGTCGTCGCCTTGCGCGAACCCCGGGTTGCGCCACGAGTAGGCCGGCGAACGACCCTCGAAGGCGTCGCCCCGTTTCGTGGTGGCGGGGTCGTAGGCCGGGTTGTAGCCGTAGCCGCCGGTGCCGTCCGCGATCGACTCCGGCACGTGGCCGGACCGTTCCAGGAAGGCGCGGAACTGCCCCACGGTGACCTCGTGAAGGCTCATCTCGAAGGCGCGCGTGATGCGGACCGTGTGCACCGGCGCCTCATCGCCGAAGCCCTCGAAGCGGGACGCCTCCAGGCCCGGGTAGGCAGCAGCCAGCCCGGCGGGCGTCTCGTCGCTGCCCATCTCGAACGACCCGGCGGGGATGCGGACGAACGCGATGCCGAGCGAATCGACCGCGGACGGCGGCGACTGCGCGCAGCCCGCGAGCACCAGGACACCCAGCCACCGCACGGTCAGGAGGTTCATGGCCGCGAGTGTGTCACGGCGGCAAGGCATCCGTTCAGATGGCGAACGAGAACTCGAGCGGATGGGCCCGGGCCGGACGGCGCTGGCGTTCGACCCGCTGGATCATCAGCTCGACCAGCGTCTTGGCCTGCGGCAGCGGGCCGAAGCCGGACTCGGTGTTGATGTGCCCGACGGCCCCGAGGTTGATGAACTGCGAGCCCCAGATGCGCGCCCACGAGCGGGCGCTCTCGAGGCGCATCCACGGATCGTTTTCGCTCGCGAGCAGCGCGCTCGGGATGGGCAGCTGCGACTGCGGCAGGAACGGACCGGCCGCGAACTTCTCGGGGTCGGCCGGCGCCACCATCAGCGCCGCGTGCACGCCCTGCCCGCCATGGGCCAGGTAGCGGGCGAGCGCGAGGCAGCCGAAGCTGTGCGCCACCGCCACCCAGCGCGTGCCGGGATCGCGCGACAGCGTCACGTCGATGCGGTCGGCCCAGCGCTCGAGGTCGGCGCGGGTCCAGTCGTCCTGCTGCACGCGCGACGACCGCTTGAAGTGACTCTCGAGCCAGGTCTGCCAGTGGCCGTGCCCACTGTCGTGCAGGCCCGGGACCACCAGCACACGGACGGGATCGCCCTTGAAGCCCATGGCCCGCACCGCGTCAGAGCGTCGCGATGGACACTTCGGTGGACTTCACCAGCGCGACCACGTCGCGCCCCGGCTTCAGGCCCAGCTCCTTGACGGAACGGGTGGTGATGACCGAGGTGACCAAGAGGCCCGACGGGGTCTCGACGTCGATCTCCGAGACGACGGGGCCTTCGATGATTTCCTTGACCTTGCCGCGGAACTGGTTGCGGACGTTGATGGCGGTGATGCTCACGTTTTTCTCCGGTGGGGACTGGTGATGACAGCGAAAGGGAAAGCAAGGTTCAGGTGGACCAGCGCACGTCGCGCGACGCCCAGCGCGTGGGCTCGCCGGCCTGCGGCGTCTGCAGGCGCGACAGCAGCGCCTCGCGTTCGCGGGCGGCGTCCTCCAGGCGTTGGAACTCGTCGTTGCGGTCGATGACCGTCTGCAGCGACCGCGCGACCCGCTCCTGCACCTCGGGCAGCAGGCGGTAGCCCTCGGTCTCGTGCTTGGGGATCTGCGGGTCGGTGGCGAACACCGGGTCGAGGATGTCGCGCGCGCCGAGGGCCGACAGCACCGGCTTGAGCGCGTAGTCGAGGGCCAGCAGGTGGGCGATGCTGCCGCCGGTGGCGAGCGGCACGATGGTCTTGTCGCGCAGCCCGTCCTGCGGCAGCAGGTCGAGGAACGACTTCAGCAGGCCGCTGTACGCGGCCTTGTAGATGGGCGTCGACACCAGCACGACCTGGGCCTCGTTCACCTGGTTCAGCGCCTGGCGGATCAGCGGGTGGTCGAACTGGGCGTGCAGCAGGGCTTCGGCGGGCAGCTCGCGGACCGAGATGGTGTGCAGGCTGCTGGCCACGTGCTGCAGCGACGCCGTGGCGTGTTGCAGCAGGGCCGCGGAACGGGACGTGACGGACGGGCTGCCCAGGATGCCGACGATTTTCATGGAGCCGAGACGAGCGTGATGGGGAAGCCGTGACGATAAGGAGACGGCTTACGTCGCGGAACGAAGAAGAACGCCTTTCCTTATCGCAATTGCGTATTTCGCGCGCGCCGAGGCGCTTCGGTAGCCTGCGCGCTCCACTTCGAGGAGACCCTCATGTCCCAAGCTTCCTGGCGCTTCGAAACACGGTCCATCCACGCCGGCTACTCGCCCGACCCCACGACGAAGGCGGTGGCGGTGCCCATCTACCAGACCGTGGCGTACGCGTTCGACAACGCGCAGCACGGCGCCGACCTGTTCGACCTGAAGGTGCCGGGCAACATCTACTCGCGGATCATGAACCCGACGAACGACGTGCTGGAGCAGCGCCTGGCCGCGCTCGAGGGCGGCATCGGCGCGCTCGCGCTGGCGTCTGGCCAGGCGGCCGTGACCTACGCCATCCTCACGATCAGCGAAGCCGGCGACAACATCGTCTCGTCGAGCGCGCTGTACGGCGGCACCTACAACCTCTTCGCCCACACGCTGCCGCAGTACGGCATCACCACCCGGTTCGCCGACCACCGAGACCCGGCCTCGTACGAGGCGCTGATCGACGACCGCACGAAGGCGGTGTTCGTCGAGTCGCTCGGCAACCCCGCGGGCAACGTGACCGACATCGCCCGCATCGCCGAGATCGCCCACCGCCACGGCGTGCCGCTGATCGTCGACAACACCGTGCCCTCCCCCTACCTGAGCCGGCCCATCGAACACGGCGCCGACATCGTGGTGCACTCGCTGACCAAGTACCTCGGCGGCCACGGGACGAGCGTGGGCGGCGCCATCGTCGACTCGGGCAAGTTCCCGTGGGCGGAGCACAAGGCACGCTTCAAACGCCTGAACGAACCCGACCCGAGCTACCACGGCGTGGTCTACACCGAGGCGCTCGGTCCGGCCGCGTACATCGGCCGCGCCCGCGTGGTCCCGCTGCGCAACACCGGCGCGGCGCTGTCGCCGTTCAACGCGTTCCTGATCCTGCAGGGCATCGAGACGCTCGCGCTGCGCCTCGACCGCATCAGCGAGAACGCGGTCAAGGTGGCGCAGCACCTGTCGACCCACCCGAAGGTGGCGTGGGTGAACTACGCGGGCCTCGAGGGTCATCCGGACCATGCGCTCGTCAAGAAGTACCTCTCGGGCAAGGCGTCGGGGCTGCTGACCTTCGGCGTGAAGAGCCCGGCGGGCCAGGGCCGCGAGGCGGGGGCGCGGTTCCTCGACGCGCTCGCGCTGTTCACGCGCCTCGTGAACATCGGCGACGCGAAGTCGCTCGCCACGCACCCGGCGTCCACCACGCACCGCCAGCTGGACGCCGCGGAGCTGAAGAAGAGCGGCGTCACCGAGGACACGGTGCGGCTGTCGATCGGCATCGAGCACATCGACGACCTGCTGGCCGACCTCGACCAGGCGCTCGCGGCCGTCTGAGCGGGTGAGGATCGTCATTCGAAAAGCTTCGTTGTCGTGGCGACCGGGGGCCGGTTTACTGGTGCCCTCGACCTCACGAACAGACAAGCACCCATGACGATCCGCCGCCGCCTCATCGCCCTCGCCGCCAGCTCGGGCCTCGCGCTGTCCGCCCTCGGCCTCGCCACTCCGGCGCGAGCCGAAGGGCAGCTGCGCATCGCCGAGCAGTTCGGCATCGTGTACCTGCTGCTCAACGTGGCGCAGGACCAGAAGCTGATCGAGAAACACGGCAAGGCGCTCGGCCAGGAGATCAAGGTCGAGTTCGTGAAGCTCTCGGGTGGCGCGGCCGTCAACGACGCGCTGCTGTCGGGCTCCATCGACGTGGCCGGCGCCGGCGTGGGCCCGCTGCTGACCATCTGGGACCGCACGAAGGGCAAGCAGGACGTGAAGGGCATCGCGTCGCTCGGCAACTTCCCGTACTACCTCGTCTCGAACAACCCGAACGTGAAGACCATCGCCGACTTCACCGACAAGGACCGCATCGCGCTGCCCGCGGTGGGGGTGTCGGTGCAGGCGCGCATCCTCCAGTTCGCCGCGGCGAAGCAGTGGGGCGACAAGGAGTTCAACCGGCTCGACCGCCTGACGCAGACCCTGCCCCACCCCGACGCGGCCGCCGCCATCATCGCCGGCGGCACCGAGATCACCGGGCACTTCGGCAACCCGCCGTTCCAGGAGCAGGAGCTGGCCGGCAACCCGAAGGCGCGCATCGTGCTGAACTCGTACGACGTGCTGGGCGGGCCGTCGTCGGCCACCGTGCTGTACGCCACCAACAAGTTCCGCACGACCAACCCGAAGACCTACCGCGCGTTCATCGAGGCCCTGGACGAGGCCGCGCGCTGGGTGCGCGCGAACCCCGAGAAGGCGGCCGACACCTACATCCGCGTGAACAACGCGAAGATCGACCGCGACCTGCTGGTGAAGATCATCCGGAACCCCCAGGTGGAGTACAAGATCGCGCCGCAGAACACGCTGTCGCTCGCGCGCTTCCTGCACCGCGTGGGCGCGCTGAAGAACGAGCCGCGCGCCGCGAACGACTACTTCTTCGCGGACCACCCGGCCACCGCGCGCGGGGACTGACCATGGGCATCCCCTTCCTGCGCGTCGTGCCGCCCCCACCGCCCCGCGAGCCGCGGTCCACGGGCGACGTGCCCACGCTGCAGGCCGAGGACGTGACCCTCGAATACCGCACCCCGGAGCGGGTCGTGCGCGCCACCGACCGCGTCAGCTTCGACGTGCTGGAGGGCGACCGCTTCGTGCTGCTCGGCCCGTCTGGATGCGGCAAGTCCACGCTGCTGAAGGCCGCCGCCGGTTTCGTCACGCCGCGCTCGGGCCACCTGCGGCTCGACGGCGCCACGGTGAGCGAACCGGGCCCGGACCGCATCGTCGTGTTCCAGGAGTTCGACCAGCTGCCGCCGTGGAAGACGGTCAAGGCCAACGTGATGTTCCCGCTGCGCGCGTCACGCCTGCTGTCGCGCCGCCAGGCCGAGGAACGCGCGCTGCACTACCTCGACAAGGTGGGCCTGGCCGACTTCGCCGACGCGTACCCGCACACGCTGTCGGGCGGCATGAAGCAGCGCGTGGCCATCGCCCGGGCGCTGGCCACGCAGCCGCGCGTGCTGCTGATGGACGAGCCGTTCGCCGCGCTGGACGCCCTCACCCGCCGCCGCATGCAGGAGGAGCTGCTGTCGCTGTGGGACGAGTTCCGCTTCACGCTGCTGTTTGTCACGCACTCCATCGAGGAAGCGCTCGTGGTGGGCAACCGCATCCTGCTGCTGTCCCCGCACCCGGGCCGCGTGCGCGCCGAGCTCGACGCGCAGGCCTACGGCCTGCACAGCCTCGGCAGCCCCGAGTTCCAGGCCACCTCGCAGCGCATCCACCGGCTGCTGTTCGACGAACCCGCCGCGTCGCTCGCGGCCGCCTGACCATGACCGCCTCGCTCGCCCGACCCGAATACGAACGCGACCTGCCGCCGCTGAGCGCCGACGAGGTCGTGCAGCCGCTGCCGCCCGCCGCCCGCCTGTGGCAGCAGGCCTGGGTGCGCAAGACGGTGCTGCTGCTCGTGCTGGCCGGCCTGTGGGAGGTGGCCGCGCGGCTGAAGGCCAACGACCTGCTGCTACCCACCTTCGTCGACACGGCGATCGCCTTCGGCCAGGGCCTGTGGAGCGGCGAACTGCTGCACCGCGCCGGCATGTCGCTCGCGGTGCTGCTGCGCGGCTATGCGCTCGGCATCGTCGCGGCCTTCGTGCTGACCACGCTGGCCACGTCCACCCGGCTGGGGCGCGACCTGCTGGACACGCTGACGTCGATGTTCAACCCGCTGCCCGCCATCGCGCTGCTGCCCATCGCCCTGCTGTGGTTCGGCCTGGGCCAGGGCAGCCTCGTGTTCGTGCTGGTGCACTCGGTGCTGTGGCCGCTGGCGCTCAACACCTACAGCGGTTTCCGGTCGGTGCCGGAGACGCTGCGCCTCGCCGGCCGCAACTACGGCCTGCGCGGGCTGCGCTACGTGCTGTTCATCCTCGTGCCCGCCGCCCTGCCCGCCATCGTGGCCGGGCTGAAGATCGGCTGGGCCTTCGCGTGGCGCACGCTGATCGCCGCGGAGCTGGTGTTCGGCACCACGAACAGCGGCCAGGGCGGACTCGGCTGGTACATCTTCCAGAACCGCAACGAGCTCTACACCGACCGCGTGTTCGCGGGCCTCGCGATGGTGATCGCGATCGGCCTGCTGGTGGAGAACCTGGTGTTCGCCACGCTGGAACGCGCGACGGTGCGGCGCTGGGGCATGCAGCGCTGACCGTCGCGGTTCCTCCTCACGCCGTCATTGGCGCGTCAGGTGGAAGAAGAAGTCGGTCGGCTTCCCCTTCACGTCCCCGAGGCCGATGATCACGTCGTCGGTGACCTTGCGGAAGTAGTCCATGATGGGCTGCTTGTCGTAGATCAGCGAGGCCGACACCTTGCCGCGCCAGGCCATCAGGCGCATCTGCGCCGCGCCCAGGTTGTCGTAGGCATACACCGAGCCGTCGTCCTTGCGGCACAGCAGCGGCTCGCAGTAGTCGGCCGATACGAAGCGCTTGCCGTACCACTTGATCGGGTCGGGGTCCTTGCCGCCGTCGAACTTGCCGCCCTTCCACGTGCCGAGGATGTCCTCGATCGAGATGGGGTCGAGCTGGTCGTACAGCGGGAAGATCAGGTCGGGCGCGTACGCCTGGCCGGTCTGGATCATCTCCAGCAACTGGGTCTGTGCGGTCATGTGGGGGTCTCCTGGGAATCAGTTCGGGGAGCTGAGGATCTCGAGCACCGTGCCGTCGGCATCCTTCGCGTAGCCGACGAGCGCGTCGCCGAGGGCCGCCTCGGGCGCCGCGGCCGGGGCGCGCATGACCGTCTTGCCTGCCTTGAAGATGCCGGCGGCGTACTCGCCCGGGCGGTCGGTGCGCAGGCCGAGCGTCACCGGGTTGTCCTTGTAGTTCTTCGCGGTGCCGTCGGTGTAGGTCATCAGCACGATGCTGGCGCCGCGGCCGGCCTTCGAGCCGAGGATGTACTCGTCGTACCAGGGCGTGTTGGGGGCCTTGGCGATCGAGAGCTTCGGCGCCACGAGCTTCATGTCGAGGGTGTCGACGTAGAAGGCCTTGGCCGCCTCGAGGTCGGCGACGCCGATGCCGAAGGCGCTCACGTACGGCGTGGTGGCGGCCGCGTTGCTGGCGATCTCGACGAGGTTGTTGTCGGGGTCGCGCGAGAACGAGACCATGCTGCCGTTGAAGTTCGCGGGCGTGGAGGCGGTGCCGCCGGCGGCCACCACCGCGGTGACCGCGGCCGGCGTGTCGCTCACGTAAAACACGATCTTGCCGGGGTTCTGCTTGTAGTTGCGGGTGGACGCGTCGGTGTGCTTGTAGAGCACGAGTTGCGCGCCGCGCTTGTCGGCGGCGTCGAGCACCACCTCGTCGCGGTCGGTGCGCGTGAGGCGCACGCGCTCGGTCATGCCGAACGCGGCCTTGTAGAACGCCACCGACTTCTCGAGGTCGGTCACGCCCACGCCGGCCGAGCACAGGTAGGCGCCGGTGGTGGACGTGGAGGCGGACGTGATGGCCGCCGTGCCGCACGGCGCGGCCTGCGGGGCCTTGTAGAGGTGCAGCAGCGTGCCGTCGGCATCCTTCGCGGTGCCCGCCACGATGCCGCCGAGGATGGTCTCGGCGGACTTGGCCGGCGCCACCGGCACGGTGCCGCCCGCGTCGGTGATGCGCTTCGCGTACGCCACCGGGTCGCTCACCCGCAGGCTCAGCGAGACCGGGACGTTGGTGTACGTCTTCGCGGACCCGTCGGTGTAGTGCATCAGCACGACGGCCGAACCCTTCGCGGTGGGCGACGACAGGATGTACTCGTCGTACCACGGCGAGCCGTCGCCCTTGGCGACCGACAGCTTGAGGGTCTGCCGGAAGTTCAGCACGTCGATGTAGTAGGCCTTGGCCGCCTCGAGGTCGGTCACGCCGATGCCGACGGCGCTGAGGTACGAATGCGTGGCCGCGGCGCTGCCGGCGATCTCGACGAGGTTGTTGTCGAGGTCGCGGCCGAAGCCGACCATCGTGCCCTGGAACAGCACCGGCGGGCTCGTCAACGCGCCGCCGGCGGCGGTGAGCGCGGCGCCGAAGGCGGTGGGGTCCTTCACGTAGAAGACGATCTTGCCGGGGTTCTTCGAGTAGTCGCGGGTGCTGCCGTCGGTGTGCTTGAACAGCACGAGGTGCGAGCCGCGCGCGTCGGACGAGGCCATGACCACCTCGTCGCGGTCGGTGCGCTTCAGGCGGGCCTTCTCGCGCATGCCCAGGGCCTTGTAGAACGTGACGGCGCGCTCGAGGTCGGCCACGCCCACGTTGGCGGCGCACAGGTACGCGCCCGTGGCGGAGGTGCCGGGCACGGCGCCCGCGGACACGTCCAGCGCGGGGCACGGGTCCACGACGGCGGCCGGCGCCACCGGGGCGGCCGCGACCTCGTCGTCGTCCGATCCACCGCACCCCATCACCATCGCACCCACCATCGCCATGGTCGCCCAACCGACTCGCTTGTTCATCAATTGCTCCGTTCTTCGTTCTGGCATACAAAACTGAACCAATGTTCAGCAGAACGGATTGTTGAACTAAACGGGCGTTCAGTCACCTAGGGTTGGCCCCCGTCGCCGACGTGACAGGCCCTTGCGGCCGGACAAGGATTTCGCGGGGCGCCCCGGCAGAGGTCGCGTTCGTCTGGGATGATTCGCACCCATGCATCCGCCCTCCTCCCCGCTGCTCGTCGCGTGCCTCTGCGCCGCGTGGTGCGGCAGCTGCCGCGACTACCGACCCACCTTCGATTCGGTGGCCGCGGCGTTCCCCGGCGCGTCGTTCCGGTGGATCGACATCGAGGACGAATCGGACCTGGTCGACCCGCTCGACGTCGAGAACTTCCCGACGCTGCTGATCGCCGTGGGCGGCACGCCGGTGTTCTTCGGGCCGCTGACGCCCCACCGCGAGACGCTGGTGCGGCTCGTGCGCACGCACGCCGACGCCGCCGTGCCGGTGACCCTGCCCTCGCCCGACGTGCGCCGCGTGGTGCAGCGACTGCTCGCCTGACGTTGTTCAGCCGCGGTCGTTGAACGCGGAGATGTTCGCCACCTGGAAGACGTCGGACAGCGCCCGCAGTTCGGCCCGGTGCCGCTCGGCCAGGCGCCGCAGCGACTTCTCGCCCGTGGGCGTCACCCGCACGATCACCTGACGCCGGTCGGCCTCGCCCGGCTCCCGGGTCACGAGGCCCGCCGCGACGCTCCGCGTCACCAGCGCGAGCACGCCGTGCTGCTGGGTCTGCAGCCGCTCGGCCAGTTCGCCGACGGTGGCCCAGTCGCGCCCCGGGAACCCGCGCACGTGCAGCAGCAGCTGGTACTGCTGCGGCGTGAGGCCCTCGGCCTGGGCCGCGTCCTCGCTGAAGCGCAGGAAGCGCCGCAGCTGGTACCGGAACTCGGAGAGGGATTCGAAATCGGCCTTCGTGAGGGCGGGAGAGCGCGTGGTCATGGAGACGGGTGGCAACGCCAATAGATCATGTTGTGATGTAATTCGAGGCTGCCGATCCAGAGTCGAACCACCTCATGAACCCATCGCTGCCGCAACGGCTGCAAAGCTTATGGCCGGCCCGCGGCCCGGTCAACGCCGACGCGGCGCCCCGCCCCCGTCCACGTCCCGGCGACTACGCGGCCCAACCGCGGTTGCTGCGCATGGCCGCGCTCGCGGCGGTGCTGGGCGGTCTCGGCACGATCGCCGCGTACGCGCTGCTGACGCTGATCCGCTTCTTCACGAACCTGTTCTTCTTCCAGGCACTGTCCGTGGCCGACCGGTCGCCCGCGACACACACGCTGGGGCCCTGGGTCATCGCGCTGCCGGTGATCGGCGGCCTCGTCGTGGGGCTGATGGCGCGATACGGCACCGAGAAGATCCGTGGCCACGGCATTCCCGAAGCCATCGAGGCCATCCTGTTCGGCAAGAGCCGCATGTCGCCGAAGGTGGCGGTGCTCAAGCCGCTGTCGTCGGGCATCGTCATCGGCTCGGGCGGCCCGTTCGGCGCGGAAGGTCCCATCATCATGACCGGCGGCGCGGTGGGCTCGCTCCTCGGGCAGTTGCTGCACCTCTCCGCGGCCGAGCGCAAGACGCTGCTGGTGGCCGGCGCCACGGCCGGCATGACCGCGGTGTTCGGCACGCCGCTCGCGGCCGTGCTGCTGGCGGTGGAGTTGCTGCTGTTCGAACTCCGGCCGCGCAGCCTGCTGCCGGTGGCCATCGCGTGCGCGGTGGCCGGGTTCACGCGGCCGCTGCTGCTCGACGCCGGGCCGCTGTTCCCGCTGCACACGGACCCGGTCGCCTGGCCGGCGATGCTGTCCTGCGTGGTGGCGGGCGCGCTCGCGGGGCTGCTGTCGGCCGGCATGTCCCGCGCGCTGTACGCGGTGGAGGACCTCTTCCACCGCCTGCCCGTCCACTGGATGTGGTGGCCCGCGATCGGCGGGCTCGTGGTGGGCCTCGGCGGCTGGTGGCAGCCGCGGGCCTTTGGCGTGGGCTACGACGTGATCGCGGATCTGCTGAACCACCGGCTGCTCGTCGACGCGGCGCTCGCGCTGCTCGCCGCGAAGGCGGTGATCTGGGTGGTGGCGCTGGGTTCGGGCACGTCCGGTGGCGTGCTGGCGCCGCTGCTGATGATCGGCGCCGGCCTCGGCCTCGTGCTGTCGCACGTGCTGCCCGGTGGCGACGCCTCGCTGTGGCCGCTGGTGTGCATGGCCGCGGTGCTGGCCGGTGTGCTGGGCGCGCCGCTCACGGCCACGGCCTTCGCGTTCGGCCTCACCGGAGACAACCAGGCGCTGCTGCCGCTGCTGCTCGCCTGCGCGGTGGCGCAGGGCGTCAGCGTGCTGCTGATGCCGCGCTCGATCATGACCGAGCGCATCGCGCGCCGCGGGCGCCACGTCTACCGCGAATACGGCGTGGACCCGCAGGAACGCGTGCACGTGGGCGACGTGATGAGCACGGCGCCGGACACCGTGCCCGCGGAGCTCCCGCTGCGCGACGTGGCCGGCCGCTGGTTCGGCCCCGCCCAGCGGCACCGCGCCTTCCCCGTCGTGCGCGCCGACGGCGTCTGCCTCGGCCTGCTCGACCGCGCGCACCTCGACGCGCCACCCGACACGCTGGCCGGCGACCTCTTCCGGGACGACCTGCCCGTCGCGGTGCCCGAGGACACCTGCCGCAGCGTCGCGCAGCGCATGGCCACGCTGGGCGTCGAGCGGCTCGCGGTGGTGGACGACGCGGCGAGCCGGCGCCTCGTGGGCATCGTGAGCCGCAGCGACCTCGTCAAGCCGGCGCAGGGGCTTCACGAAGAGGAAGTGGTGCGGGAGCGGCCGTTGCGGTGGCACCGCCCGCGTGCCCGGTGAGACCGGTGGCCGCTGAGCGGCTCCTCGGCTGAACGGGCTCGCCCGCCGGACTCAGGCGGCCTGCTGCGGTTCCGCGAACGGGTCGACGACGGCCTCGCGCCGTGGCGTCCAGCTCAGCAGGCGCCCCGTCTTCATGACCCCGACCCGGTCACCCAGCGCATGCGCCTCCGCTTCGTCGTGCGTCACCATGATGGCGGTGTGGCCCGCCGCCTTGATGATGTCACGCACGTCCGCGCCCAGGCGATGGCGGGTGGCGTGGTCGAGGCTCGAGAACGGTTCGTCGAGCAGCAGGAGTTCGGGCGATGGCGCCAGCGCACGGGCCAGCGCGACCCGCTGCTGCTGGCCCCCGGAGAGTTCGTGCGGATAACGCGAACCGAGGCCCGCCAGGCCCACCAGGTCGAGCAGCCGGTTCACGCGGTCCGTCCTCGCCGCGTGCTCGAGCCGGCGCAGGCCGAAGGCGATGTTCTCCGCGGCGTCGAGGTGCGGGAAGAGCGCGCCGTCCTGGAACATCATCCCGACCCGGCGCCGCTCCGGCGGCAGGTGGATCTGCGGGGACGACAGCAGCACGCCACCGAGCGTGATGCGGCCGGCCTTCACCGGCTCGAAGCCCGCGATGGCGCGCAGGATGGACGTCTTGCCACATCCGGAGGGGCCGAGGAGGCAGCCCATCTCGCCGGCCGGCAAGGTCAGCGACACGCGGTCGACGGCGGGCGGCTGGGTCGCCGAGCGCGAGTAGGCGATGCGAAGGTCCTCGATGTGCAGCGTCGGGGTCACGAGGCGGGTTTCCGTGGGGAGTGGGAGGTGAACTGGGTGCGCGCGAGCCAGACGACGGGCAGCAGGCCGGCGAGCACGATGGCGAGCGCGGCCAGCGCGCCCTCCTCGTAGGCGCCGCGGGCGGCCTCGCCGTACAGCACCGTCGCGAGCGTGTCGAAGTTCATCGGCCGCAGCAGCAGCGTGACGGGCAGCTCCTTCATCGCATCGACGAACACGAGCAGCGCCGCCACGGCGATGGCGGGGCGAAGCAGCGGCAGGTGCACGCGCCTGAGCGTGCCCACGTGTGTCTCGCCCAGCAGGCGCGCGGACTGCTCGATCTCGGGGGCGATGCGGCTCAGGCCCGCGCCGATGCTGCCCGCCGACATGGCCATGAAGCGGATGCAGCACGCGCCCACCAGGATGGCGCCGAAGTTCATCAGCGGCAGGCCGGGCGCGTCGGTGAGCCAGGCCCACGCGCGGTCGATGGCGAGGCCCGGCGCCAGCAGGCCGATGGCCAGCACGGAGCCCGGGACGGCGTACCCGACGGACGCCGCGCGCGTGAGCCACGTGGACGGCGGGCTCGCGGCGCTGATGCGCCGGTCCGTCCACGCGACCACCAGCCCGCCGGCCACCACGAGCGCGGACACGCCCAGCGCCAGGCCCACGGAGTTCCGGAGGCCGTTGTAGAGGTTGACGGTGAGGTGCTGGCCGCTCGCGAGGCGCTGCACGACGTCGACGACGAGGTACGCCGCGGGCGCCACGAACCCCAGCACCACCGGGATCGCGGTGGCCACGGTGGCGCCCCAGGCCCAGGCGCCCTGCAGCCGGATCGGGGTCATGCCGTCCTGGTTTCGCGTGTTGCCGAAACGCTGATGGCGCCGGCCATGGGCCTCGAGCACCATGAGGCCCGCGACGGCCACGAGCATCGCGCAGGCGATCTGGGCGGCCGCGGCCAGGTCCGAGCGGGTGACCCATGTCGAGTAGATGGACACCGTCAGCGTGTTGATGCCGAGGAACTCGGACGCGCCGATGTCGTTGAGGGTCTCGAGCAGCGCGAGGCTCAGGCCCACCGCGAGCGCGGGCCGGGCCAGCGGCCAGGCCACGCGCCGGAAGGCGCCCCAGCGTCCTTCGCCGAGCGTGCGCGCCGCCTCCAGCAGCCGGCGCGACTGCGAGGCGAACAGCGCGCGCATCGTGAGGTAGACGTACGGATAGAGCACGCAGCCCATCAGCACGATGGCGCCGCCCATCGAACGGAGGTCGGGCAGGCGGAACTGCCGCGGCGAGTCGTACCCGAGCAGCCAGCGGATCGCGCCCTGCACGGGCCCGATCGGGTGCAGCATGTCGAGGTAGACGTAGGCCACGATGTACGTGGGCATGGCCAGCGGCAGCAGCAGCGCCCAGCCGAGCGTGCGGCGTCCGGGGAAGTCGTACGCGGTGACCAGCCACGCGCAGGCCGTGCCCACCGCCGTCACGATCAGGGCCACGCCGCAGAGCAGCACCACCGTGTTGGAGAGCGCGACCGGCAGCACGTGGTCAACGAGGTGCCGCCAGTGGCCCCCGTCCGCGCCGGCCGCGATCCACGCGAGCGACACGATGGGCAGCAGCGCGGCCGCCGCGATCAGCAGCGCCGAACCGAACCAGGCGGCCCCGACGGCGCGGGGCCCGCCGGGGCGGACCACCCGCCACACCGCCATGGAACGCATCCGCTGTCGTCGGTCCTTACTGGTCGAAGCCGACCTTGTCGACCAGCACGCTCGCCTGCTTGCGATGGCGGGCGATGTCGGCGAGTTGCAGCGAGTCGATCTTCAGCTCGCCGATGGTGGCGCCGATGATCGGGTCGAGCGCCACGCCCTTGCGAACGGGGTACTCGAAGTTGATCTGGGCGTAGAGGGCCTGGGCCGGTTCGGAGACGAGGAACTCGAGCAGGCGCACGGCGCCCGCCTGGTTCGGCGCGTGACGCGCGACCGCGGCGCCGCTGATGTTCACGTGCGTGCCCGAGCGCGGGTTGTCGAAGGTCGGGCGGACCACCTTGATCGCGTCACCCCACTTGCGCGCGTCGGTGCCTTCCTTCGCGGCCTTCATCTGGCCGACGTAGTACGAGTTCGCGAGGCCCACGTCGCAGATGCCGCCGAGGATGTCGCGGGCCACGTCGCGGTCGCCGCCGGACGCCTTGCGGGCCAGGTTCGCCTTGACGCCGCGCAGCCACTGCTCGGTCCTGGCCTCGCCGTCGTGCGCGATCAGCGCGGCGACCAGCGCGGTGTTGTACGGGTGCTGGCCGGAGCGGATGCAGACCTTGCCCTTCCAGCGCGGGTCGGCCAGGTCCTCGTAGTGCAGGCTCTTCAGCGCGAGGTCCTTGTCGGCGTACAGCACGCGGGCGCGCATCGACAGCGCGAACCACTGGTCGTCGGCGCCGCGCAGCTGCGGCGGAATGGCCGAGGCCAGCTCGCGGGACTTGACGGGCTGCGTCACGCCACCTTCGACCAGGTCGACGAGGTTGCCCACGTCCACGGTCATCAGCACGTCGGCCGGCGAACGGTCGCCCTCGGCCTTGACCCGCTCCAGCAGGCCGTCCTTGACGAAGACGGTGTTGACCTTCGTGCCGGTGCGCGACGTGAAGGCGGTCAGCAGCGGCTGGATCAGCGCGGGCTCGCGCGTGGTGTAGACGGTGACCTCGCCAGCGGTCTGGGCACTGGCGGGCACGGCGGTGGCGCCGAGCGCGGCGAGAACGGTGGCGACGAGGGTGCGGGTGATCGGCTTCACGGGGAGTCCTCAGGAGGTACGCGGAGGGGGATGGGCGTTCGCGTCAAATGCGAATCGCTCTCAACTGACGGCGAATGTACGCAGTGGCGAGTAGTACTGTCAAGCACTACTGCCACCCCGAGGATGGGGCAAGGAGATGGTGTCTTCAGCCCTTGGAGGGCGGGTCGACCAGCGCCGAGCGCACGCCACTGATCTGTCCGCGCACGACCTTCCAGAAGCTGCTGGTGCCGTCGACGAGCCGCCAGGCTTTCGACCGCTGGGCGAGCTCGCCCACTTCGGGCGCCACCTCCCGGAGGTTCGGGAGACCGAGGATCTTCAGGTACTTGCGCACCGTACCCGGGCTGTGGATCAGCAGGACCACGCGCCAACCGTAGCGGCGCGCCAGCATCAGCATGCCGATGGCGCTGCCGAGGTCGTTCAGGTTGCCGTCGAAACGGTCGACCGCCTGGTCGACGAGTCTGAGAACCTCGGGGTCGTTGAGTGCCTGCTTCATCTGCTGCGCGGTATCTGTTCCTTTGGCCAGTGTCGCATGCCACCGGGGCGCGATGCGTCGGATAATCCGCCGTCACGTGGCCCCCGCCCCTCCATGTTCAACGCGCTCTTCGTCACGCTGCGGGAACTCGCAGAACTGCTGATCATCGCCCAGGCCGCGACCGGATACCTGCGTGCGGCGGGTCGCGGCGACCTCGCCCGGCGCATTCCGCGGACGATGGGGATGGGTGTCCTCGCGGGCGTCGCGCTGTCCGCCTGGGCATCCGTGCACCCGTGGGACCCGCGGGTGTCCGCGAGCATCTCGATCCTCTTCGCCGTGGCGGTGCTCTTCCTCACCTCGGGCATGCTGTCGTCCGCCCAGATCATCCGCAGCCGCATGCAACTCGCCGTCGACGCCTGGATGGAACGCCATTCGGCCGCCCTGTGGGTCGGGCTGTTCGGGGCCATCGTCGGGTTGAGGGAAACCGTCGAGCTCGCGTTTTTCCTGCACCAGGCGCACGACCAGGCCGGCGCGCAGGACACCGTCCTCGGGTTCGCGCTCGGTCTGGTGGCCACGGGCCTTCTGGTCGCCGCCTACCGGCCGATGCGCGCGCGCGTCGACATGCTGTCGGTGTTCCGGCTGTCCACGCTGCTGATGGCGCTGCTGTCGATCCAGCTCGTCCTGAGGGGCTGCGCCGAACTGCTGACCGCATCGGTCGCGGAGGACAGCCCCCTGCTCCATCGGCTCGCCCCCTTCCTGGAAGGTGGTGCGTGGTACGGGTGGGTGTGCGCGACGCTGATGGTGGTGCCGCTGGTGGCGATGGCCCGCGAGTGGTGGTCGGAGTCGAGCGCGACCTGACAATGCCCCCGCTCAGACCATCGTGCCGAGGATCACGCTGGACGCCTTGAACAGTGCGACGGCGCCCTGCCCCACCGCGAGACCGAGCGACGTCGCACTGGTCTGGGTGACGACGGCGGCGAGTGTGGCGCCACCGCCGATGTCCATCACCACCTCGGTGTTCACCGCACCGGGTGTCACCCCGACGATGGTGCCGGCGATCTGGTTGCGCGCCGACAGCTTCACGCCGACGAGGTCCGTGGCCAGCAGCACCGACGAGGCCTTGATCAACGCGAATGCGGGCGCACCGAGCTTCAGGCCGAGCTGCTCCGTGCTTTCGCGGGTCACCACGGCCACGATCTTCGCGCCACCGCCCAGCGTCAGCTCGACCTCGTCGTTGACCGCCCCGGCCTTGTAGCCGCTCACGGTGCCCGACAGCTGGTTGCGCGCGCTGGTCTTCATGTTCAGCATCCTCATCAGGTTGAAGTCGCGGGCGAGGTCGACGCCCTCGTCGCTGAGCAGGCGCACGAACCGTTCGTGGATGGCCTCGACTTGCGCGAAGCGTTCGACGAGCCGTCGCCCGTGGTCGGTGAGGTGCGTGGAGCCGCCACCTCGCCCACCGGTGCTGCGCGCCACCAGCGGCGCGCCGGTGAGCGTGTTCATCGCATCGATGGCGTCCCAGGCGGCCTTGTAGCTGATGCCGGCCGCCTTCGCGCCATGCGTGATGGAGCCGTGTTCGTCGACGGCCCGCAGCAGTTCGATGCGGTCGGAGCCGCCCAGGTCCTTGTCGCCGGCCTTGAGCCACACCTCGCCGCGCAAGGTCAGCGCGCGCGATGCCCGTTTGCTCTCCCTGGTGGCCATGTGCGAATCGAACTCCAGTGTGTGCGCCGCGTGGCGGTGGCCGCGAGCATAAGCGATGCAGCGCGGGCTCAGCCCGGCGGCAGGAACTCCGGCACGTCGCGCAGGACATGCCCGTCCTGCATCCGCAGCACCTCGTCCGCGAGGTTCTCGACATCCGCCTCGTCGTGGGTGATGAGGATCATGGGGATCGGGACCCGCGTGAGCAGTTCAGCCAGCTCGCGGCGCAGGCGCACGCGCAGCGAGGCGTCGAGGGCCGCGAACGGTTCGTCGAGCAGCAGCGCCCCGGGCTCGGCCACGAGCGCCCGCGCCAGCGCCGTGCGCTGGCGCTGGCCGCCGGACAGCTGCTCGGGGTAGTGCCGCGCGAGCGGCGCGAGCTCGAACGCGTCCAGCCACCGCCGCACGCGCGGGTCGTCGACGCGGCGCCCCGGATTGAGCAGGCCCGTCCCCAGGCCGAAGGTCACGTTCTGGGCCACCGTGAGGTGGGGGAACAGCGCGTAGTCCTGGAACACGTAGCCCAGCCGGCGGTCGCGAGCGGGCAGGTCGATGCCGGCGCGCCGGTCGAGCAGCGTGCGCGGCCCGAGGCGCACGTGGCCCGCATCGGGCGCGGTGAGGCCCGCGATGATCTTCAGCGTCTGGCTCTTGCCGGCGCCGGACGCGCCCACCAGCGCGAGCCGCGTGGAGTCGGTGGCGAAGCGGGCCTGGAGGTCGAAGCGGCGCCCGGCGTGTTCGAAGCGGCGTTCGACGTCGACGTCCCAGACGCGTGTGGTCGATGTCATCTCAGCCCTGCCCCGCCACACGCCCCGGCACCAGCCGGCCGGCCGTCAGCAGCACCACGATGCAGGTGATGGACGTCACCAGCACGAGGAAGTTCGCCACGTCGTCCTGCCCCGCCTGCACGGCTTCGTACACGGCCACCGACAGGGTCTGCGTCTTGCCGGGAATGCTGCCGGCCACCATCAGCGTCGCGCCGAACTCGCCCGTGGCCCGCGCGAACGCGAGCAGCAGGCCGGCGAGGATGCCGCGCCACGCGAGCGGCAGGGTCACGCGCAGGAACACCGCCATCTCGCGCAGCCCGAGCACGCGCGCGGCCTGCTCCAGCTGCGGGTCGATGGATTCGAAGGCGGCCCGCGCCGACTTGAACACCAGCGGGAAGGCGACGATGGTGGCGGCGATCACCGCCCCCTGCCACGTGAAGATCAGCGTGATGCCGAACGTGGACTGCAGCCACGCACCAATGGTGCCGCGCCGGCCCACGAGCACCAGCAGGTAGTAGCCCAGCACCGTCGGGGGCATCACCATCGGCAGGGTCAGGACCGCGTCCAGCAGTTCGCGGCCCCAGAACCGCTTGCGTGCCAGCAGGTACCCCACGCCCACGCCCAGGAACAGGTTCAGGGCGGTGGCCCAGCCGGCCACCTTGAGGGTCAGCAGAAGGGGGACCCACGCACCCTCCATCACTTCAGGGCTTGCCGAAGCCGTACTTGCCGAGCACGGTCTGCGCCGGCGGGGTCAGCACGAAGGCCGCGAACTTCTGAGCGGCCACGGCGTTCGTGCTGTTGGCCACCGGGGCGATCGGGTACAGCACGGGCACTTCGGTGGGCACGACCAGCGCGACCTTGACCTTGTCCGCCACCAGCGCGGCATCGGTGCCGTACACGAAGCCCGCGTCGACCTCGCCACGAGAGACGTAGTCGAGCGCCTGGCGCACGTTGTTCGCGCCGATCATCTTGGGTTCGACCGCGGTCCACAGGTTGGCCTTCTCGAGCACGGCCTTGGTGTAGCGGCCGACCGGCACGCTGGCCGGCAGGCCGATGGCGATGCGCGTGTAGTGCGCCTGGCCCAGGTCCGCGATGGCCTTCGGCGCGTGCGTGCTGCCCGTCGGCACGATGACGACGAGGCTGTTCGAGACGAAGTTGCGGCGCTCGGCCGCCTTCACCAGCGCCTGCGCCTGGGCCTGGTCCATCGACTCCTGGTCGGCGCTGGCGAACACGTCGGCGGGCGCGCCCTTGGCGATCTGCTGCAGCAGCGCGCCGGAGGCGCCGAAGTTGAACTGCACCTTCGTGTCCGGGTTCTGCGCCTCGAACAGCGGGCCGATTTCCTTGAACGCGTTGGTCAGGCTCGCGGCCGCCGAGACGGTCAGGTCCGCGGCGCTGGCGTGGAGGCTGACCAGGAGGCCGATGGCGACGGCAGCAAGGCGGACGGGAAGCTGGGTCATCGCGGGTGATTCCGGGAAGGTCTGGAGAAGTCGGTGACGTCGACCGCCGCGGCGAAACGATGCGTGGCGGGACGATGCTCAGGTCTTTCGGCGTGTATCCGTTTATACACTGCTTTCGCCACACACCCCCAGGCCTCACCCCGTGCGGGCATGACCTGAAGCAAGATTTCGATGCAACCTCACCCATCCGGCATATATGCGCCTATATGTCGCTGTCCCGCGGCGCCGCCAGCAGGCGTCTCAGCGACCTCAGCTCACCCGCGCAGGCCTTCGCCACCTTCTCCTCGATGGTGCGGTACAGCGCGATCACCTGCTCGCCCACCGGCGTGAGCACGCTGCCACCTCCGTTCTGCCCGCCGTGCCCGGACGCCACCGCCGGGCTCTTCAGGCTACGGTTGGTCTCGTCGATCAACACCCAGGCGCGCCGGTACGACATGTCGAGGCCCCTCGCCGCGGACGAGATGGAACCATGGTCGCGGACCGCTTCCAGCAACGCGACCTTGCCGGGGCCGATGGCGATGACGTCCGCGACGGTGATGCGCATGCGGAAGCGCACCTGCGGTTGGTCGGAGGTGGGGGCGGCTCGGCTGCGCAGGAGTTTGACCATGGCCACAAGCGTAGCCGACCGCTCCAGCACCTGACACCGCGCCGCTCAGCGCGAGCCGCGCCGCGTGGTGGCCGGTCAGCGCGGTGAGGAGGAACTGGATCAGCCCGATGCGTCGAACGATCCGTTCACCGCACGAACCCATGCCCTGCTGCGGGCCCATCGGAGCGACAATGGCGAGGCGAGCCGCTGGCTCCGCGGCATCCTCGTCCAGGCATGCCTGCGTCCCGACCACATGTGGCGAGACCTGGGCCTGGACGGCCGCGGGGACGTCACCGACCTCCTCACACGCCGCTTCCCCACGCTGGCGGCGGGCAACGTGTTCGCCTGGCGATGGAAGAAGTACCTCGCCTACGCCGCGGCCGAGGTCGCCCGCGCCGGGATGCCCCGGCTGCGAGGACCGCTCGCACTGCCATCCCTCCGAACCCCTCCCCGCCACCCCTCACCGAGTTGTCCTATGTCCCACGCTTCCGAAGCCGTCGGCACCAAGTTCTCCCTGGCCGCGATGCTTCACGCCCGCACGCAGTCCAACGAGGCGGTGCGCCACATCGCCGCGGAGATCCGGCCGGGCATGACCGAACAGCAGGCGCGTGACCACGCGAAGACGATCCTCAACCAGATGGGCATGCAGCGCATCTGGCACCCGGTCATCATCCGCTTCGGCGAAGCCACGCTGAAGAAGTACAACGAACGCTCCGAACCCGACCGCGTGCTGGGCGAGCAGGACATCTTCTTCGTCGACATCGGCCCGGTGTGGGACGGCCATGAAGGCGACGCCGGCGACACCTTCGTGATCGGCGACGACCCCGAGATGCACGCGTGCGCGAAGGCCGCGCGCGTGCTGTGGCACGAGGTGGAGGCCGAGTGGCGCAAGGGCCGGCTGACGGGCCAGGAGCTCTACAGCTTCGCCGACCAGATGGCCAACGTCGCCGGCTGGCGCCTGAACCTCGACATCAAGGGCCACCGCGTGTCGGACTTCCCGCACGCCATCTACAAGGCCGGCGACCTCGGCGACTTCGCCGCGTGCCCGGCGACGGGCCTCTGGATCCTCGAGATCCAGATCGCCCACCCGACACGCCCCTTCGGCGCGTTCTACGAGGACTTGCTGGCCAAGGACGTGGCCTGACCCGGCGGCCGGGGGAGACTGTGGAACCGAGGCGAGAGCATGGAAACGCTCCAAGGGACATGCCGAGGCGGGGTCTCGTTATATTTGAACATGCCTATCGCCACGGCCCGGACCGCAAGCCCGAGTGCGCGGAACGCGCTTCGCAAATCAGGTGAAATCGCACACCGCGTTGCGCGGATGAAGTGATTCGCCACGCCGGAAATACAAAAGGGCCAGCTCCTTTTGAGAGCTGGCCCTTCGAATAAATGGTCGGGACGGCGGGATTCGAACTCGCGACCCCTTGCACCCCATGCAAGTGCGCTACCAGGCTGCGCTACGCCCCGACTGAGCCCACAAGTATATCCGGAAACTTCGAGATTGTGACCAACGATCGCGAGGTATTTCGTTCTTCGCTTTCGATGCCCGTCACACCGTCAGCAACGAACGGATGGACAGCAGTTCGCTGCGCACCTGCTCGGTGGTGAGTTCGGTGGTGTCGGGCTCGGGCAAGGGCTCGACGGCGACGTCCGCGTCGGGGCCGAACGCGGAGATGTCGGCGGGCAGTTCGCTGTCGTCATGCGACTCTTCCGGCGGGGGCGTGGCGCCGCCGCGTGAATGGACGAGTTCGGTGAGACGGTTGCGGGCGCCACTGATGGTGAAGCCCTGTTCGTACAACAGCTCGCGGATGCGCCGGATGAGCAGCACCTCGTGGTGCTGGTAGTAGCGCCGGTTGCCCCGGCGCTTCATCGGCTTGAGCTGCGTGAATTCCTGCTCCCAGTAGCGGAGCACATACGGCTTCACGCCGCACAAATCGCTCACCTCACCGATGGTGAAGTAACGTTTGGCTGGAATGGCGGGAAGCGCTTTCTCCATTGAAATCAATGAGATCGAGGCCGAAAGCTAAGACTTTACTCGAAGTCCTCCCCAACGGGGATGTCGCCTTGCACAACACCTTTCAATTTGTGACTTGCGTGAAAAGTAACAACATTTCTGGCCTTGATCGGGATGGACTCCCCGGTTCGGGGATTGCGCCCGGGCCGTGGCGCCTTCCGGCGGATGTTGAAGTTGCCGAACCCCGACATCTTCACGTCGTCACCGGCCACCAGCGTGCCGTGAATGATGTCGAAGAACGCCTCGACCATGTCCTTGGACTCGCGCTTGTTCAGGCCCAGGCGCTCGAACAGCAGCTCGGCCAGCTCGGCCTTGGTGAGCGTGGGCGTCTCGAGCGTGGGCAGCATCAGCCGCTCGGGTGGCGGTTGATCGGGAGGCAGGTCGGGAGGCAACGTCGTCATGGTGTCTTTCTCGGTTCAACCGCGCAGGCGCGCGCCCAGGCGGCTCGCGAGGGCCGCCAGCACCGCAGAGACGCCTGCCTCGATGCGTTCGTCGGTGAGGGTCGTGGTGTCGTCCAGCAGCTCGAGCCGCACGGCCAGGCTGCGTTCGCCCGCGGCCATGTCGGCGCTGGCGGCGGCCGGCTTGTAGATGTCGAACAGCTTGGCCGAACGCACGAGCGCCCGGTCGGCCGACACGATGGTGTCGATCAGCGCGTCGTGCGTGACCTGTTCGCCGACGATCACGGCGATGTCGCGCCACGCCGATTGCTGGCGCTGCACGGCGGTGGCCGCCGGCACGTCGCGCTGGACGAGCGCGTCGGTATCGACCTCGAACAGCACCGGCGCGCCGGGCAGCTCGTAGGCCTGGCGCCAGCGCGGGTGCAGTTCGCCCATGAAGCCGACGTCGCGGCCGTCGACCTGGATGCGCGCGGAGCGGCCCGGGTGCAGCGCCGGGTGTTCGGCGGCCACGAAGGTGGGCACGCGGGGCGCGAACAGCGCCTCGATGTCGCCCTTCACGTCGAAGAAGTCGACCGCGCGGTCCTTCACGGACCACTGCAGCGCATCGGCCGGGCCGTAGGCGAGACCGCCCAAGCGCATCGGCTGGTCGATGCCGGCCACCGTCGCCAGCGACGACGCGACCTTCGCGTCGCGGCGGAACACACGGCCCACCTCGAACAGGCGCACGCGCGAGGCCTTGCGCGACAGGTTGTGGCGCAACACGCCGATCAGGCTGCCGAACAGCGTGGAACGCATCACCGACAGCTGGCTCGCGATCGGGTTCAGCACCTTGATGGGGTTGGCGTTGCCGGCCAGTTCGTGCTCGAAGCGCTCCTCGACGAAGCTGAAGTTGATGGTCTCGAAGTAGTCGCGCGCGGCGATGGCGCGGCGCACCACGTGCAGGCCGCGGCGTGCCTCGGGTCGAACGCGGGCCGTGACCGGCGCGAGCGGCGGCGTGCGCGGCAGGTTCTCGTAGCCGATGACCCGCACCACTTCCTCGATCAGGTCTTCCTCGATCGCCACGTCGAAGCGCCACGTGGGCGGCGTGACGCCCAGGACACCGTCGGTCTTCACGGCGACGGCCAGGCCGAGGCCCTCGAGGATCTTCGTGCACTGGTCCTGCGTCACCGGCATGCCGATGACCTTCGACGCACGCGCGACGCGCAGGTCGACGGGCTGGCGGGCCGGCACGTTGGGCGACTGGTCGTCCAGCGGGCACGCTTCGCCGCCGCAGATGTCGAGGATGAGCTGCGTCACGCGTTCGACCTGGTCGAGCGTGCGCGAGGCGTCGACGCCCCGCTCGTAGCGGTGGCTGGCGTCGGTGCTGAAGTTGTACTTGCGGGCGCGGCCGGCCACGGCCTCGGGCCACCAGAACGCGGCCTCGACGTACACATTGCGGGTGTCGTCGGACACGGCCGTGGCGTCGCCGCCCATGATGCCGGCGAGCGATTCGACGGCCTGGTCGTCGGCGATCACGCCGGTCTTCGTGTCGAGCGTGACGGTGTTGCCGTTGAGCAGCTTGAGCGTTTCGCCGTCGCGGCCCCAGCGCACCGTGAGGCCGCCGTGGATCTTGTCGAGGTCGAAGATGTGGCTGGGCTGGCCGGCCTCGAACATCACGTAGTTCGAGATGTCGACGAGCGCGGTCACCGAACGCTGGCCGCAGCGCGCGAGGCGCTCGACCATCCACGCCGGCGTCTTCGCCTTCGTGTCGACGTTCTTGATGATGCGGCCCGAGAAGCGGCCGCACAGGTCGCTGTCGACCACCGTCACGGGCAGCTTGTCGGCCTGCGAGACCTTCGCCGCCGGCGCGACGGGGCGCGTGAACGGCGTGCCGGTGAGCGCCGACAGTTCACGTGCGATGCCGGCCACGCTCAGGCAGTGTCCGAGATTCGGCGTGAGCTTGAGGGTGAACAGCGTGTCGTCGAGGCGCAGGTGGTCGCGGATGGAATTGCCGACGAGCGCGTCGTCGCCCAGGATCAGCAGGCCCGACGATTCGTCGGACAGCTTGAGCTCCTTGGCCGAGCACAGCATGCCCTGGCTCTCCACGCCCCGCAGCTTGCCGAGCTTGATGGCGAACGGCGCACCGCCTTCCTCCGCCGGCGGCAGCTGGGCGCCCACGAGCGCGCACGGCACCTTGATGCCCACGGCCACGTTGGGCGCGCCGCAGACGATGTTCAGCACGGTGTCCGGGCCCACCTTGACCTGGCACACGTTGAGGCGGTCGGCGTTCGGGTGGCGCTCGACGTGGAGCACCTCGCCGACCACGACGTGGCTGAACGGCGGCGCGACGGGGCGGAGTTCCTCCACCTCCATGCCGGCCATCGTCAGGGTGTCGGCCAGGGCCTGGGTCGACAGCGGAGGGTTGCAGAACTCGCGCAACCAGGATTCGGGGAATTGCATCTCAGGGGTTCCTGTCTCGTCCGGGGCGGGGGCTGCTTACTTGAACTGCGACAGGAAACGCAGGTCGCCATCGAAGAAGCCGCGCAGGTCGCTCACGCCGTAGCGCAGCATGGTCAGGCGGTCGGCGCCCATGCCGAAGGCGAAGCCGATGTGGCGCTCGGGGTCGAGCCCGAAGTTGCGCACGACGTTCGGATGCACCTGGCCGGAGCCGGCGACCTCGAGCCACTTGCCCTTGAGCGGGCCGCTCGCGAACGCGATGTCGACCTCGGCGGACGGTTCGGTGAACGGGAAGAACGACGGACGGAACCGCAGCTGCAGGTCGTCCGCCTCGAAGAAGGTGCGGAAGAAATCGGTGAAGACCGACTTCAGGTCCTTGAAGCTCACGTTCTCGCCGATCCACAGGCCTTCGACCTGGTGGAACATGGGCGAATGGGTGGCGTCGCTGTCGACGCGGTACGTGCGGCCCGGGGCGATCACGCGGATCTCGGGCATCGGGCTCACGCCGCGGTACTTCTCGGCATGCGCGCGCGCGTAGCGCACCTGCATGGGCGAGGTGTGGGGGCGCAGGTTCAGCCAGCGGCCTTCGTCGTCCTTCATGTCGACGTAGAAGGTGTCCTGCATGGACCGCGCCGGATGGTTCTCGGGGTTGTTCAGGGCCGTGAAGCTGAACCAGTCGGTCTCGATCTCCGGGCCTTCGGCCACGTCGAACGCCATCGAGCCGAAGATGGCCTCGACCCGTTCCATCGTGCGCGAGATGGGGTGCAGGCCACCGGTGCCGCGCTGACGGCCGGGCAGCGAGACGTCGAGCGCCTCGGCCTTCAGCTGGCCGTCGAGTTCGGCGTCGGCGAGGGCCTGGCGGCGCGCGGTGAGCGCGGCCTCGACCTGCTGCTTGGCGGCGTTGATGAGGGCGCCGCGCGCCTTCTTGTCCTCGGGCGACAGGGCCCCGAGCGCCTTGAGCTGCTCGGTCAACCGCCCCGACTTGCCGAGGTATTTCGCCTTGGCATTTTCCAGATCGGCCGGTGCCGGGCTTTGCGCGAAATCGGCCCGCGCTTCTTGCACCAATTGATCGAGGTCGTTCATCAGTCCGCCAACGCTGAAAAGAGAATCTCAGAAAACAAAAAAGGCCGAACCAGAAGGATCGGCCTTGAGGGCTTGTCGCCCGCACGGAATGGTCACCGCACGGGTTTGCCGCAGCGCCGGGTCACCCCGGCGCGGCACGACATCAAGCGAGCTGGGCCTTCACCTTCTCGACGATGCTGCCGAAGGCGGCAGGATCATTCACGGCCATGTCGGCGAGGACCTTGCGGTCGATCTCGATCGAGGCCTTCTTCAGGCCAGCCATGAACTTGCTGTAGGTGAGTCCGAGGCCACGGCTCGCCGCGTTGATACGGGCGATCCACAGTTGACGGAACACACGCTTTTTCGTGCGGCGGTCACGGTAGGCATATTGCCCGGCGCGCATGACTGCTTGCTTGGCAATGCGGAACACGTTCTTGCGACGGCCACGGTAACCCTTGGCGAGTGCGAGAACTTTCTTGTGACGGGCGCGGGCGGTTACACCACGTTTGACGCGAGGCATTCGGTATCTCCTGAGAAGCTGTTAAAGGCCAGCGAAGGGCAGCATTTGCTTCATGTGCCCCATGTTGGTCTCATGCACGTTGACAGCGCCACGCAGGTGACGTTTGTTCTTCGTGGTCTTCTTGGTCAGGATGTGGCGCTTGAACGCCTGGCCCCGCTTGACGGTGCCGCCCGGACGCACGCGGAAACGCTTGGCCGCGCTTTTCTTGGTCTTCATTTTGGGCATGACTGCTCCTTGTTGATTGCTCCTGCAGGCGCCGGCAAACAAACTTGCCGTCTTGTTGGCCTGCAGAGGCTTCTGGCGACATCCTGGTGACCAAACCAGGGCATCGAACTCGCAAAAACTCTTCGGTCGGATCAGCGCTTCTTCGGGCCGAGCACCATGATCATCTGGCGCCCTTCCAGCTTCGGCATGTTCTCGACGACGGCCACGTCGGCCAGGTCGTCGCGAATGCGTTCCAGGAGGCGCATGCCGATGTCCTGGTGGGTGATCTCGCGGCCGCGGTAGCGCAGCGTGACCTTGCCCTTGTCGCCGTCTTCCTCGATGAAGCGGCGCAGGTTGCGCATCTTGATCTGGTAGTCGCCTTCGTCCGTACCCGGACGGAACTTGACTTCCTTGATCTCGATGACCTTCTGCTTGGACTTGGCTTCCGCCGCCCGCTTCTGCTCCTGGTACTTGAACTTGCCGTAGTCCATCAGGCGGCAGACCGGGGGGTCGGCCGTCGCGGCGATTTCAACCAGGTCGACATCGAGGTCGCCCGCCATGCGCAAGGCTTCCTGCGTGCTCACGATGCCCAAGGGTTCGTTGTCGACTCCGTTGAGTCGGACCTCGGGCGCCATGATTTCACGGTTCAGGCGATGCTTGCGCTCCACGTTGGGAGCGCGGCGGTCAGCAAAAGTAGCGATAGTTCTGATCCTTCAGCGAGCCCCGAGGCAACGGGACCCAAAAAAATAGTTCACGCGCCCCGGGTTCCTGTTTCAGACCCGTTGGGCGATGTCACTGGCGATTCTCGAGGAGAACTCGGTGAGTGGCATCACACCGAGGTCCTGGTTGCCTCGGGCGCGCACCGCAACGGCCCCGTTTGCCTTTTCCTTGTCGCCGACGACCAGGAGATACGGGACCTTCTGCATGGAATGCTCGCGGATTTTATAGTTAATTTTCTCGTTGCGCAAATCAAGCGACACCCTAACCCCTTGTTTTTGCAGCGTTTTCGCGATTTCCCGGGCGTAATCCGCCTGTCCGTCGGTGATATTGAGCACCGCGACCTGCTTCGGAGCCAGCCAGGCGGGCAGCGCGCCGGCGTGCTGCTCGATCAGGATGCCGATGAATCGCTCGAGGCTGCCCACGATGGCGCGGTGGAGCATCAGCGGGGTGCGGCGCTCGCCGGACTCGTCCACGTACTCGGCGCCCAGGCGCTCGGGCATGTTCGGGTCGACCTGGATCGTGCCACACTGCCAGTGGCGGCCCAGGGCGTCCTTCAGCGTGTATTCGATCTTCGGGCCGTAGAAGGCGCCCTCGCCGGCCGCCACCTCGAACTCGCAGCCGGAGCGGCGCAGGCTCTCCATCAGCGCGAACTCGGCCTTGTCCCACGACTCGTCGGTGCCGATGCGGGCCTCGGGGCGCGTGGCCACCTTGTAGATGATGTCGGTGAAGCCGAAGTCCTTGTAGACCTGCTGCAGCAGGGCCGTGAAGTTCGCGCATTCCTCGAGGATCTGGTCTTCCGTGCAGAAGATGTGGCCGTCGTCCTGCGTGAAGCCGCGCACGCGCATGATGCCGTGCAGGCCGCCGGTGGGCTCGTTGCGGTGGCACTGACCGAACTCGCCCAGGCGCAGCGGCAGGTCGCGGTAGCTCTTGATGCCCTGCTTGTAGATCAGGATGTGGCCGGGGCAGTTCATCGGCTTGAGCGCGTAGTCGCGCTTCTCCGACTCGGTCACGAACATGTTCTCGCGGTACTTGCCCCAGTGGCCGGTCTTCTCCCACAGCCCCTGGTCGAGCAGCTGCGGGCCCTTGACCTCCTGGTAGCCGTTGTCGCGGTACACGGCGCGCATGTACTGCTCCACCGCCTGCCACACGGTCCAGCCGTTCGGGTGCCAGAACACCACGCCCGGCGCGTGTTCGTCGATGTGGAACAGGTCGAGTTCGCGGCCGAGGCGACGGTGGTCGCGCTTCTCCGCCTCTTCCAGCATCGTGAGGTACTTCTGGAGGTCGTCCTTCGTGGCCCAGGCCGTGCCGTAGATGCGCTGGAGCATCTCGTTGCGGTGGTCGCCGCGCCAGTAGGCGCCGGCCACCTTCATCAGCTTGAAGTGCTTGAGCTTGCCGGTGCTGGGCACGTGCGGGCCGCGGCACAGGTCCTCGAACTTGCCTTCGCGGTACAGCGACACGTCCTCGTTCGCCGGGATGCTGGCGATGATCTCGGCCTTGTAGGCCTCGCCGATGCCCTTGAAGTACTCGACGGCCTCGTCGCGCGGCAGCACGCGGCGCTCGACCTTCTCGTCCTTCTTCGCGAGCTCGGTCATCTTCGCCTCGATGGCCTCGAGGTCCTCGGGCGTGAACGGGCGCTTGTACGAGAAGTCGTAGAAGAAGCCGTTCTCGATGACCGGGCCGATGGTGACCTGCGCCTCGGGGAACAGCTCCTTGACGGCATAGGCCAGCAGGTGGGCCGTCGAGTGGCGGATCACGTCGAGGCCGTCGGCATCCTTGTCGGTGATGATGGCGAGTTGCGTGTCCTGCTCGATGCGGTAGCTGGTGTCGACCACCCGGGCGGCATCGCCCTGCCCCACGCGGCCGGCCAGGGCCGCCTTCGCGAGGCCGGTGCCGATCGACGCGGCCACCTCGGCCACCGTCACGGGGTTGTCGAACTGATGCTTCGAACCATCGGGCAATTGAACGGAAATCATCGGAAGCTCCGGAAAACAAAAAAGCGCGGGGGTGAGCCGCGCTTTCGAGAACAGACGAGAAAAGACGAACGAGCCGCGGCCGACTAGACGAGAACCTCACCAGTGGGAGTTCGCGGTGTCATAACCAGGGTGCCTTTCTCGCTCTTGCTCGTGGATTGAACCGACATTGTAGATCAGGTCTTCACGGCCTGGTACCGGGCCTCGAGTTCCTGGCGCAGCTGGCGGCGCACCTGGGCGTCCTTGTTGCGGCGGATTTCCTCGGGCGTGGCCGGCACCAGCGGGTTCACCGCCACGGGCTTGCGGTCGTCGTCCACCGCCACCATCGTGAAGAAGCAGCTGTTGGCGTGGCGCACGGTCTGGCTGCGGATGTCCTCCGTGATCACCTTGATGCCGATCTCCATCGACGTGCGGCCGGTGTGGTTCACCGAGGCCAGGAAGGTGACCAGTTCGCCCACGTGGATGGCCTGCCGGAAGGTCACCTGGTCCACCGACATGGTGACCACGTAGCGCCCGGCGTAGCGGCTGGCGCAGGCGTAGGCCACCTGGTCGAGCAGCTTCAGGATGGCGCCGCCGTGCACGTTGCCCGAGAAGTTCGCCATGTCGGGCGACATCAGCACCGTCATCGTCAGCTGGTGGTTGGGCAGGTCCATGTCGCGGTTCGGTGGGAAATCAAAGGGGTTCGGCGAGCACGGGCCCGCCCTGGGCGAGTTCGGCGAATTCGTCGCGCAGGCGCTGGCTTTCGGCCACGGCCTTCGTCCAGGCCGCCGTGCGGCCGGCGAGGTCCTCGCCATAGTGCACGAAGTCGTTCCGGTCCGGCAACTTGCCGTTCGGCAGGGTGCGGATCCATTCCGGGTTCGGCGAGACCACGACGACGTTCGACAGCAGCGGGCTCGCCCGGTGCCGGTGCCGCAGCGCCTTGTCGAGCCAGCCCGGGATCACGCTCTTCTGGAAGTGCGGGTAGAGCGTCAGCCCGTCGGCCATCGACGCGTAGTCGAGGTGCAGGTGGTAGTCGGTGATGCCGCCGTCCCAGTAGGCGCCGCGCGGGGCGCCGGGGATGTCGTGCACCGCGTCGAGCCAGAACGGGATCGAGCAGCTGGCCAGCACGGCCAGCCGCAGGTTGCGCGCGTCGAGCGGGGTCGTGTGCGTGCGGTAGTCCTGCAGGCGCACCGGCAGCGGATCCCGCGTGTCGGAGAAAACCACCCGCTCGAGCCACGCGCCCATCGCGCGGCGGCTCAGCACGTTGGTGGCGAACGCCCCCGCGTACGCGAGCGGCGTGGTCACCTTCGACAGCGCCCGCCCTTCCCGGCGCAGGACGTGGCGGCCCCGGCTGGTGAACACGTGCAGCCGGTAGCGGGGATGCCCCAGCACCTCCGCCTCGCGCCCGCCGAAGTGCTCGACGAGCTTCTCGCCGAACGCCTGGGACACCTGCCGCGCCGTGGGCTTGCGCCCCGGCTCGTGCGGGTACTCCTGCGTGATGTAGTCGTGGCCCATGCGGGCCAGCGCCTTCGCCGGGTCGGGCAGGCAGGCGCTGGCCATGCGCCAGGCGCCGATGGACGCGCCCAGCAAGTGCACCGGGTGGTCCGTGGACGCGAGCCACTCGCCGAAGATGAACTGGTCGAGCGGATTGAGCACGAGGCCCTTCGGCCCGCCGGCGGCGCCCGGGATGGCGCGGACGTCGCCCGGGCGCAGCCCGTGCTCGCGCAGGTGCGCGCGCGCGCGCGGGCCGGCGTGGACCTGCAGGGCCTTCACCGGACGCCCTCTCAGCGCTTGAGCTTGGCGAAGGCCGCGGCCATCGCCGAACCACCGGCCGGCTGGGCCGGAGCGGCGCTGCGGTAGCCCCCCCCGCCGCCACCGGCACGCTCGTTGCGGCCGGCCGGGCGATGGGTGTTCTCGTGCGCGCGGTCGCCACGCGACGGCACCGGCGCGTCGAGCTTCATCGTCAGCGAGATGCGCTTGCGCGACAGGTCCACCTCGAGCACGCGCACCTTGACGATGTCGCCCGTCTTGACCACCTCGCGGGCGTCCTTGACGAACTTGTTGCTCAGCTGGCTCACGTGCACGAGGCCGTCCTGGTGCACGCCCAGGTCCACGAACGCACCGAACTCGGCGACGTTGCTGACGGTGCCCTCGAGCGTCATGCCCGGTTGCAGGTCCTTCAGGTCCTCCACGCCGTCGTTGAAGCGCGCCACCTTGAAGTCGGGCCGCGGGTCGCGCGCCGGCTTCTCGAGCTCGGCGAGGATGTCCTTGACCGTGATGGCGCCGAACTTCTCGGTCGCGAAGGCCTCGGGCTTGAGCGAACGGATGACGTCGCTGCGGCCCATCACCTCGGCGGCCGGCTTCTTCACCGACGTGAGGATCTGCTCGACGACCGGGTAGGTCTCGGGGTGCACACCCGACTGGTCGAGCGGGTTGTCGCCGTTGCGGATCCGCAGGAAACCCGCGCTCTGCTCGAAGGTCTTGGCGCCCAGGCCGCTCACGTCCAGCAACTGCTGGCGGTTGCGGAACGCGCCGTTGGTGTCGCGCCAGCGCACGATGCTGCCGGCCACCGCGTTGCTCAGGCCCGAGACGCGCGAGAGCAGCGGCGCCGAGGCCGTGTTCAGGTCCACGCCCACCGAGTTCACGCAGTCCTCGATGACCGCGTCCAGGCTGCGCGCGAGTTCGCTCTGGTTCACGTCGTGCTGGTACTGGCCCACGCCGATGCTCTTCGGGTCGATCTTGACGAGTTCGGCCAGCGGGTCCTGCAGGCGGCGGGCGATGCTCACCGCGCCGCGCAGGCTCACGTCGAGGTCGGGCAGTTCCTTGCTCGCGTATTCGCTCGCGGAGTACACGGACGCGCCGGCTTCGCTCACCACCACCTTCGTGATCTCGGTGCCCGGCGCCATCTGCTGGATGCGCTTGATCAGGTCGGAGGCCAGCTTGTCGGTCTCGCGGCTGGCCGTGCCGTTGCCGATGGCGATCAGGTTGACGCCGTGGGTCGCGCACAGGCGGCCCAGCGTGTGGATGGACCCTTCCCAGTCCTTGCGCGGCTCGTGCGGGTACACGGTGTTGGTGTCGAGCACCTTGCCGGTCGCGTCCACCACGGCCACCTTCACGCCGGTGCGGATGCCGGGGTCGAGTCCCATCACCACGCGCGGACCGGCGGGCGCCGCCAGCAGCAGGTCGCGCAGGTTGGCGGCGAACACCTTGATGGCGACCTTCTCGGCTTCCTCGCGCAGGCGCGAGAACAGGTCGCGCTCGAGGCTCAGGCTCAGCTTGACCTTCCAGGTCCACGACACCGTCTTGCGGATCAGGTCGTCGGCCGGGCGCTTCGCATGGCTCCAGCCGAGGTGGATCGCGATGCGGCCCTCGGCCTTCGACGGCTGGCCCGGCTGCAGCTCTTCGTCGAGCACCAGCTTGGCGTCGAGGAATTCCTGCGTGCGGCCGCGGAACACGGCCAGCGCGCGGTGCGAGGGCACGCGCGCGATGGGTTCGTCGTAGTCGAAGTAGTCGCGGAACTTCGCGACGTCGGCGTTGTTCTCGTCCTTGCCGTCCATCAGCTTGGAGCGGAAGAGGCCTTCCTCCCACAGCCATTCGCGCAGCTTGCCCACGAGCACGGCGTCTTCCGCCCAGCGTTCGCTGAGCAGGTCGCGCACGCCGTCGAGCACCGCGAAGGCATCAGCAAAGCCGCCCTCGGCGTTGACGAAGGCCGGCGCCTCGGCGGCGGGGTCGAGCGTCGGGTCGGCGAACAGCTTGTCGGCCAGCGGCTCCAGCCCCGCCTCGCGGGCGATCATGCCCTTCGTGCGGCGGCGCGGCTTGAACGGCAGGTAGATGTCTTCCAGTTCCTGCTTGGTGGGCGCGGCCTCGACCGCGGCCCGCAGTTCCGGCGTCAGCTTGCCCTGTTCGTCGATGCTCTTGAGCACCGCGGCGCGGCGGTCCTCGAGTTCGCGCAGGTACCCGAGGCGCGATTCGAGTTCGCGCAGCTGGATGTCGTCGAGGCCGTCGGTGGCTTCCTTGCGGTAACGGGCGATGAACGGCACCGTCGCACCACCATCGAGCAGTTCCACTGCGGCGTTCACTTGAGCCGGCCGGCATTTGAGCTCGGCGGCGATCTGCAGGAGGATCTTGTCCAAAACGAAGGGCCCTCGGAACGGGCATGAAGCGGGAAAGCGGCGAAGTTTGCCACAGCGGAACACCCCACCCGGGCGCCCGGGTTCGGCCACAATCCGCGGTCGCGATGCTTCACTCCGACATGGCCCCCGACCCGCAGTCCTCCCCCCTGCTCCGCCGCGCCGCCTGCGCCCTCGCCGCGCTGGCGCCGCCGCTCGCCCAGGCGCAGCCCGCGGGCCTCGCGGACCGGCCGGTCGTCACGGCCCTGATGGTGGCCTGGGGCCTGTTCGTGCTGAAGACCCTGGTGTTCCCCTGGTTCGCGTCGCGCCGCCGGCAGCGCTCCGACGGCTGGCTCACCGGCACGGCCTTCACCGTGCTGGCGCTGGCGGTGGGCGCCGCGGTGTCCGTGGCCGTCGGCCAGCGGCCGGCCACCTGGGTCGCCTCCGCGGTGGCCTGGCAGGCGCTGTCCGTCGCCACGGTGGGCGTGGCGGCGCTCGTGGCCGTCGGCCTGCTGAAACACGGCCGCGCCGGCGCCTGGCCCCGCGTGCAGCAGGCGACGGCGCTCGCCTGGGTGCTGCTCGTGCCCGCCACCGCGCAGTGGGACCGCCTCACCCGCCACCACCACACCAGCCCGTCCTCGGTGCAGGACGTGCGCGCGAGCCAGCTGCGCCCGCTCACGGTCGCCGAGATCGGCAACCACCTCGCCGACGCCGCGCCCCCGGCCGGCCAGTGCCACCTGCGGGTCACCCGCCCCGGCGACGCCGCGCCGCTGATGTTCGCCGCGTACGGGCGCGGCACGGGCGCGCCCCGCGACCGCCTGACGGCCCCCGCCGCGTGGCGCGACCGTTCGGCCACCTTCATCGGCCTCGGCGACGGGTCGCTCGGCCTCCAGGACAACGTGGGGCTGCTGCGGCGCGCGGGCCTCGGCTGGCAGCTCGACGTGGCGCGCCCCTGGACGTGGGAGCAGGTGCAGGCCGCCCACGCCGCGCACCAGGTGGAGGCCGCCCGCCAGGCCGAACGGTCCGGCCGCGAGGCCGCCTGGCGCACCGTCGAGGGCCAGCGCCGCCTGCTGGCCACCACCCCGCCCGATCCGAACGCCGAATCGCCGCTGCGCCTGCAACCCGACAGTGCGTTCGAACGCTTGGCTTCGCCCGTGGTCACCCGCGCGCTCGCCGCGGCGCAGCTCAGCTGCACCCGCGTCACCGGGTCGCCCAGCGGGTGGCAGTGCACCAACACCCGCGAGGCCTGGGTGTGTCCCGTCACGCTGCTGTCGTCGCTGTGCGAATCGCCGGGCCGGCGCGTGGCCGGCGAGGTGCTCAACCTGCAGGCCGGCGTGGCGCCCGAGGACACCGACAGCGACACCTCCTGGTTCCTCTTCAAGGCCCGCCCCGCCGCGTGCGTGCTGCTCAGCCGTCGCCTCGCCGACAGCGCGGTGCGCGCCGCCAGCGGCACCGGCCTGCTGACCTGCGACGCCTCCGGCGCCGACCCCGACCTGCCGGTGCCCGTGCTGACCGCCGAGCTGCCCTACCCGTCCGAATCCGAACGCAGCCGGCTCGAGGACCGGGCGCGCGACCTGCGCTCCGCCTACGACGACGCGTTGCGCGGCGGCCGCGCGCCGGCCAGCGAGCCGCTGCCGTTCCGCATCAACGCGATGACCGACGACGAGGTCGCGTGCGACACCACGGCCGGCCCGTGCCGCCGGTTCTCCGCGCACCTCGTGGCCGACGGCGCGCCCGTGGAGATCACCGAACGCTGCAGCGACCCGGCGACCGCCACCGCGCAGTCCCGGTTCGCCGACCCGTTCTTCAAGCCTTGAACGGCACCACGCTGCCGGCCCCGCCCGCATGGGACTCGCGCCACCGCGCGATGAGGTCCGCGAGGCGAACCGGCTCGGCCGGCTTGACCAGGTGGGCGTCGAACCCGGCGTCGAGCGCCTGCTGCCGCTCCGCGTCGCGGCCGTAGCCCGTCACGGCGATCATCAGCGCGCCCGAGGTCTGCGGCAGCGCGCGCAGGCGTGCCGCCACCTCGTAGCCATCGAGCCCCGGCAGGCCGATGTCGAGCACCACCACGTCGGGCAGGAACGACGGCGCGAGCGCCAGCGCCTGCATGCCGTCGTGCACCGTGCGCACCTCGTGGCCCGCGATCTCGAGGCACATCGCGGTGGACGCGGCGGCGTCGCGGTTGTCGTCCACCACCAGCACCCGGCAGGCGGTGGCCGGCGCGTGGTCCGCCTCCGCGGCGTCCGGCTCGGCCGGCCCGCTGCTCACCACCTCGCTCAGGCACGGCAGCACCACGCGGAACGTGGACCCGTGGCCCGCGCCCCCGCTCGTCACCGACACGTCGCCCTTGTGCAGCTTCACGAGGCGCTGCACCAGCGTCAGCCCCACGCCGAGGCCGCCCTGGCTGCGGTCGAGCGACCGTTTGCCCTGCTCGAAGAGGTCGAACACGTTCGGCAGCAGGTCGGGTTCGATGCCGATGCCGGTGTCGGTCACGGTGATCGACGCGAGGCCGGACGACACGTCGAGCACCACCGACACGTCGCCGCCCGACTCGGTGTACTTGGCCGCGTTGTGCAGCAGGTTCGACACCACCTGCGCCAGGCGGGCCGCGTCGCCGCGCAGCAGCACGGCGTGGTCGGGCAGCCGGTGCGTGACGCGGTGGGACCGCGCCTCGAGCGCCGGCCGCGCGGTCTCGAGCGCCATCGCGATCACGTTGCGCAGGTCCAGCACCTCGGTCTGCAGCGCGATCTTGCCCTGGCTGATGCGGGCGACGTCGAGCAGCTCCTCCACGAGGCGCGTGAGGTGCTTGATCTGGCGCCCCGTCACGTCCGTGGCCCACGACAGCTTCGGATCGGGCGGCGCCACGCGCCGGATGACCTCGAGGGCATTGCGGATGGGCGCGAGCGGGTTGCGCAGTTCGTGCGACAGCATCGCGAGGAACTCGTCCTTGCGCCGGTTCGATTCCTGCAGCTTGGTCTCGGCCGCACGGCGTTCCTCGATCTCGACCTGCAGCGTGCGGTAGAGCCGCGCGTTCTCGAACGCGATGGCGGCGCGGCCGGCCAGGTCCTCGAGCGTGCCCCAGTGCAGCGGGTTGGCGGCGTCGCGCACCGGGTCGATCCACAACGTGCCCAGGACCTTCTGCCCGATCAGCAGCGGCACCGCCGCGGCCGGCGGCCCCCAGCCGGGGCCCTCCACCTCGCGCGCCACCTGCACCACGCGGCGTTCGGCCATCGAGCGGGCGATGGCGTCTCGTTCGTCGGGTTCGAGCGAGGTCATTCCGCAGGCGTTCACCTCGGGCGCCGCGCCGCCGCCGCGGAACACCCGCGTGTGTTCGTCGGTCTCGCCCGGCAGCACCACCGTCGCGCGGTCGGCCAGGCCCGGCACCACCAGCTCGATCAGCCGGCGCGCGCCCACCTCGAGGTCGAGCGAGCCGCCCAGCACGCTGCTGGCATGCGACAGGAAACCCGAGCGCTGCGTGGCCTCCTCCGCCGCGACCCGCGCCGCCTCGGCCTGCGCGAGCGCCACGCGTTCGTCGGCCTGGAAGCGCAGCCGGCGCTGCATCAGGTGCAGCTCGACGAACACCTTGACCTTCGAGCGCAGCACCTCCGGCACCACGGGCGACAGGATGTAGTCGACCGCGCCCAGCGAGTAGCCCCGCACCGTCTGTACCTCGTCGGCGTACGACGTGATGAAGATGATGGGCGTGTGGGCCGAGCGCTTGTAGCGGCGGATCAGGCTCGCCGTCTCGAAGCCGTCGATGTCCGGCATGTTGACGTCGAGCAGGATCACGGCGAACTCGCGGCGCAGGATCTCGCGCAGCGCGTCGCTGCCGGACCGCACCGACACGATGTTCTGCCCGAGCTCCTCCAGCACCGTCTCGAAGACGAGGAGCTTCTCCGGCATGTCGTCGACGATCAGGATGTCGGCGCGCTCCGCCGGCTCCTCGGACAACCCCGCGAAGCTGCTGTTCAACGGCACAGCCAGCCTCGCAGCGCCGCCAGCAGGTGCATCGGATCGACCGGCTTCGAGAGGTAGTCCCAGGCCCCGGCCTCGATGCACTTCTGCCGGTCGCCCTTCATCGCCTTCGCGGTCACCGCCACCATCGGCAGGTCACGCCCGCGCGGGAGCTTGCGGATCTCGCGCATGGTCTCCATGCCGTCCATCTCCGGCATCATGATGTCCATCAGCACGATGTCGATCGCGGGGTCGGCCTCCACCAGGCGGATGGCCTCGCGGCCGTTGCCCGCCGAGACGATCACCATGCCCTCGTTGTCCAGCACCGTGGCCAGCGCGAAGATGTTGCGCATGTCGTCGTCGACGATCAGCGCCTTCTTGCCGGCGAGCGCCCGATGCGCGCCCAGCACGCGGTCGATGGCCTCGCGCTGGTCTTCCGACATCGTGCCGGGGTTGCGGTGCAGCACGGCCGTGGCCTGCGCGAACGTGGCGGGCCAGCCGTCGCTGCGGCGCAGCGCGAACGGCCCCACGGCCGCGTTCCATGCCGTGTCGGACGACCCACCCGGCGCATGCAGCACCACCGCCGGCGGGCACAGGCCGCCGCGCGCCTCGATGGCCTCCAGCACGTCCTCGGGGCCCAGGTCGTCGAGGCCGGCGTCGATCACCGCGGCGTCCACCGTGGTCAGCGCGGCGCGGGCCGCGGTGGCGTCCTGCACCACCACCGTCTCGATGCCTTCGTCCAGCCGCAGCAGGAATTCCGACCGGGCGGGCGACGGCGGCATGGCCACGAGCAGGCGCCGCGTGCCGCGCTCCACGTAGCGGTAGAGCTCGCGCGCCGCCTCGTCCACCGCGTCCTTCGACTGCAGCGGCTTGGCCAGGAAGCCGATGGCCCCGACCGCGAAGGCGCGTTCCCGCGACTCGTCGGTGGACACCACGCAGATCGGCACGTGCCGGGTCGACTGGTCGGTCTTCAGGCGGTCGAGCACGCGCCAGCCCTGCATGTCGGGCAGGAAGATGTCGAGCGTGATGGCCGCCGGCTGGTACTCGCGCACCATCGTGAGCGCGCCCGCGCCGGTGCCGCTCACGAGGCCCTTGAAGCCGGCCAGGCGGGCGGCGTCGAGCAGCACCTTCGCGAACGCGAGGTCGTTCTCGACGATCAGCAGCACGCGGTCGCCCGACGAGATGTCGGTGCGGTCGTCGTCCGCGGGGTTCTGGAACAGCGATGCATCGTCGTCGGTTTCCGTCGCCGCCTCGTGCAGCTCGCCGATGGGGCGCAGCGCCGCGCGGGACTGCTGCGCCGGCGGCTTCGGCCGTGCCCCGCCCTCGCCGCCCTTTTCGCCGTTGAGCCAGCGCACCTGGCGCGGCGGGCGCACCGCCGCGTAGCTGTGCGGCAGGTACAGCGTGAAGGTGCTGCCTGAGCCCGGCACGCTGACGAGGCGGATCTCGCCGCCGAGCAGGCGCGACAGTTCACGGCTGATGGCGAGGCCGAGGCCCGTGCCGCCGTACTTGCGCGACGTGGAACCGTCGGCCTGCTGGAAGGCCTCGAAGATGATCTGCTGCTTGTCGGGGGAGATGCCGATGCCGGTGTCGGACACCGAGAACCCGATCACCTGCGTCGCGCGGTTCAGGCTGTCGTTGTCGGGCGACCAGCCCTCGGTGGCGGCCGCGATCGAGAAGGTCACGTGGCCGTGGTGCGTGAACTTGAACGCGTTCGACAGCAGGTTCTTGATGATCTGCTGCAGGCGCTTGACGTCGGTCACGAGCGACTTGGGCAGGTCGCCCGCCACGTTGATCAGGAAGTCGACGTGTTTCGATTCGGCGAAGTGGCGGAAGCTGCGTTCCACCGAGCGGTGCAGGTCCTCGATGCGCAGTTCGCTCACGTCCACCGCCACCGTGCCGGACTCGATCTTCGACAGGTCGAGGATGTCGTTGATGAGCATCAGCAGGTCGTTGCCGGACGCGTGGATGGTCTTCGAGAACTCCACCTGCTTGCCCGACAGGTTGCCCTCGGGGTTGCGGCACAGCTGGTCGGACAGGATCAGCAGGCTGTTGAGCGGCGTGCGCAGCTCGTGCGACATGTTCGCGAGGAACTCCGACTTGTACTTGGACGTCAGGGCCAGCTGCTCGGCCTTCTCTTCCAGCGCCTGGCGGGCCTGTTCCACCTCGGCGTTCTTGCGCTCCACCTCCTGGTTCTGGTGGGCCAGCAGCCGGGCCTTGTCCTGCAGCTCGTCGTTGGTCTGCTGCAGTTCCTGCTGGCGGTTCTGCAGTTCCTCGGCCAGCGACTGCGACTGCTCGAGCAGGCTTTCCGTGCGCGAGTTGGCCTCGATGGTGTTGATCACGATGCCGATGGACTCGGTCAGCTGCGTCAGGAACGCCTCGTGCACCGGGTTGAACCGCTGCAGCGACGCCAGTTCCAGCACGCCCCGCACCTCGCCCTCGAACACCACCGGCAGCACGAGCACGTCGAGCGCGGCGTTTTCGCTCAGGCCCGACGCGATGCGGAAGGCGCTGGACGCGACGTTGGTCAGCAGCACCTTCTGCTTGTCGAGCGCGCACTGGCCCACGAGGCCCTCGCCCAGTCCGACCTCCTTGCCGTGCATCTGCTGCCCGCCCGACGCGTAGCTGGCGAAGAGCTTGAGCTTGTGCGCGTCGGCCCCGGGGCGCAGCACGTAGAACTCGGCCTGCTGCACCCCCACCACCGGCGCCAGCTCGGACAGGATCAGCTGGCCCACCGCCACCAGGTCGCGCTGGCCCTGCAGCATGCGGGTGAACTTCGCGAGGTTGGTCTTGAGCCAGTCCTGCTCGGTGTTCTTCTGCGTGGTGTCCTTCAGGTTGCGGATCATCTCGTTGATGGTGTCCTTCAGCGACGCCACCTCGCCCTGCGTGTCCACCGTGATGGAGCGGGTCAGGTCGCCCTGGGTCACGGCCGTCGCCACCTCGGCGATCGCGCGCACCTGGGTCGTCAGGTTCGCGGCCAGCTCGTTCACGTTTTCCGTGAGGCCCTTCCACGTGCCCGACGCGCCCGGCACCTTGGCCTGGCCGCCCAGCTTGCCCTCCACGCCCACCTCGCGGGCCACGGTGGTCACCTGGTCCGCGAAGATGGCCAGCGTGTCGGTCATGCTGTTGATGGTGTCGGCGAGCGCCGCGATCTCGCCCTTGGCCTCCACCGTCAGCTTCTGCTTCAGGTCGCCGTCGGCCACGGCCGTCACCACCTTCGCGATGCCGCGCACCTGGGACGTCAGGTTGCCGGCCATGAAGTTCACGTTGTCGGTCAGGTCCTTCCAGGTGCCGGACACGCCGGTCACCTGCGCCTGGCCGCCCAGGCGCCCCTCGGTGCCCACCTCGCGCGCCACGCGGGTCACTTCCGCGGCGAAGGACGACAACTGGTCCACCATGGTGTTGATGGTGGCCTTCAGCTCCAGGATCTCGCCCTTCACGTCCACCGTGATCTTCTCGGACAGGTTGCCCGCGGCCACCGCCTTCGTCACGTCGGCGATGTTTCGCACCTGGCTCGTCAGGTTCGACGCCATCAGGTTCACCGAGTCGGTCAGGTCCTTCCACGTGCCGGCCACGCCCTGCACGTCGGCCTGGCCGCCCAGCTTGCCCTCGGTGCCCACCTCGCGCGCCACCCGGGTCACTTCCGCGGCGAAGGAGCGCAGCTGGTCCACCATGGTGTTGATGGTGTTCTTCAGCTCGGAGATCTCGCCCTTCACGTCCACCGTGATCTTCTTCGAGAGGTCACCCGCGGCCACGGCCGTGGTCACCTCGGCGATGTTGCGCACCTGGCTGGTCAGGTTGCCGGCCATGAAGTTCACCGACTCGGTCAGGTCCTTCCAGGTGCCGGCCACGCCCTGCACGTCGGCCTGGCCGCCCAGCTTGCCCTCGGTGCCCACCTCGCGGGCCACCCGGGTCACCTCCGCGGCGAACGAGCGCAGCTGGTCCACCATGGTGTTCACGGTGTTCTTCAGTTCCAGGATCTCGCCCTTCACGTCCACCGTGATCTTCTTCGAGAGGTCGCCCGCGGCCACGGCCTTCGTCACGTCGGCGATGTTGCGCACCTGGCTCGTCAGGTTGCCGGCCATGGAGTTCACCGAGTCGGTCAGGTCCTTCCACGTGCCCGACACCCCCTCCACCCGCGCCTGGCCGCCCAGCGATCCTTCCGTGCCCACCTCGCGCGCCACCCGCGTCACTTCCGACGCGAAGGACCGCAGCTGGTCCACCATGGTGTTGATGGTGTTCTTGAGCGTCAGGAACTCGCCCTTGACGTCCACGTCGATCTTCTTGGAGAGGTCGCCCTTGGCCACCGCGGTGGTCACGTCGGCGATGTTGCGCACCTGGTCGGTCAGGTTGCCGGCCATGGAGTTCACCGAGTCGGTCAGGTCCTTCCACGTGCCGGCCACGCCCTTCACCTTGGCCTGGCCGCCCAGCTTGCCCTCGGTGCCCACCTCGCGGGCCACCCGGGTCACTTCCGCCGAGAAGTCGCCGAGCTGCTCCACCATGGTGTTGATGGTCTTGGCCGTGCGCAGGAACTCGCCCTCGAGCGGCCGGCCCTCGACCTCGAGCGCCATGCTCTTGTTCAGGTCGCCCTGGGCCACCGCGCCGATCACGCGCGCCACCTCGCTGGTGGGGTGGACCAGGTCGTCGATCAGGGCGTTGATGCAGTCGATGGACTCGCCCCAGAACCCGCGGGCCTCCCGCAGCGAGGCGCGCTGCTTGAGCTTGCCTTCCTTGCCCACCACCTGGCGCAGCCGGGAGAGTTCCTCCGCCATGCTGGCGTTCTGCTCGACGACGTCGTTGAAGGCGTCGGCCACCTTGCCGGCCACCCCGGGCCAGTGCAGCGGGAGGCGGATCGCGGCGTCGCCCTTGCGCAGCGCCGACAGCGCGGCGAGCAAGGCGCCCCACTGTGCATCGTCGCTGCGGGCCACGGGGGCCAGGTTGTCGAGAACGTTCATCGGGACTTCTCCGGGAGGGGGTGGGACCGCGGCTTGCCGGTCGAGATCATCTCACCCCGGCAGGCTTTCCGGAATCTGTCACGAATGGGGATACCCGAGGGGTGGCGACCCCCTCCTTGTATCGATAATGAAGAATGCTTCGACCCGGACACTTCTTTGGCCGCCTGCTCGCTGCCGCCGTGGTGGTGCTCGCCCCGCTGGTGGCGCTCCACGGCTGCACCCTCTACCAGCAGTACGAGCGGGCCGAGGCGCTGGCGTACCGGTCCGTCTCGAACCGCGCGGCCGACAAGGCCAAGGACGTGCAGGAGCTGCTGGAACGCGCCCGCAGCCTGCTCGAGGTGATCGCCGCCCGGGCCGACATGGCCTCGCTCGACCCGCAGCGCTGCGCCGACGCGCTCCACGGCCTGGCCACCATCGACCCGCTGTACGCGAACATCGGCGTGGTGAGCGCCGAGGGCGCGCTGGTCTGCTCGGCCATCCCCCGCCCCCGCGACCTGCCGGTCGTCTCGCTGGCCGAGGCCCCGTGGTTCCGCGGCGCACTGGAGGCCCACGCCCCCCGGCTCAGCCCGCCGCTGGCCGGTTCGACGGCGCAGACCATGGTGTCGGTGCTGACGGTGCCGCTGCGCGACGCCACCGGCGCCCAGGTGGGCCTCGTGGGCCTCACGCTGCACCTGGGCCTCGTGGCCGAACGCCAGTTCGCCCCGGGCCTGCCGCCCGGCGGCAGCATCACCCTCGTCGACCAGCGCGACACGGTGGTCACGCGGTTCCCCGAGCCGGCCCGCTGGATCGGCCGCCCCACCCCGCGCAGCGTGCAGGACGTCCGCCGCGACACGCCGCACGGCATCGTGGTGGTGCCGGGCGCCGACGGCATCGTGCGCGCCTACGCCACGGCCGACGTCGGCATCCACGGCCTGCGGGTGGCCGCGGGCGTGCCCACCGACTACGTCTTCGCCGCCCCGCGCGCCGACCTGCTCCGCGGCTCGCTGGTGGCCATCGGCACGCTGCTGCTCGCGGCGGCCCTGGTGTTCGTCTTCACGCGCATGCTGTCGCGCCCGCTGCACAGCCTCGGGCGCACCGCCAAGGCCTGGGCGTCCGGCGCCCGCGGCACCCGGGCCGACGAACAGCTGCCCGGCGAGTTCCGCACCCTCGCCCGCGAGTTCAACGCGATGATCGACGCGCGCGAGGCAAGCGAGGCCCGCCTCGTCGAGTCGGAGCGGCGCTACGCCGCGATGCTGGACGGCGTGGACCTGCTCGCCATCACCGTCGCGCTCGACGGCCGGCTGATGTACGCGAACGACGCGCTGTCGCGCCTGACCGGCTGGGGCATCGACGAACTGCTCGCGGGCGACTGGACGCGCCTCGTGCTGCCCGCCGACGCCACCGACATCTTCGCCGGCCTGCGCACGAAGGTGGCCCGCGAGATCCCGGTCCCGCCGCGCCAGGACGGCACGCTGCTGACCCGTGACGGCCGTCGCCGCCGCATCCGCTGGGCCAACGCCCCGCTGCGTTCCGCCACCGGCGAGCTCATCGGCATCACCAGCATCGGCGAGGACGTGACCGAACGCCACGAGGCCGAACTCGCCCGCCAGGCCAGCGCCCGCGCGGAAGCCGCGAACCAGGCCAAGACCGAGTTCCTCGCCCACATGAGCCACGAGCTGCGCACGCCGCTGAACGCGGTGCTGGGCTTCTCGCAGCTGCTGCAGCTCGAGGCCGGGGACCACCTGGGCAAGCCGCAGCGCCACCAGCTCGACCTGATCCACCTCGCCGGCGTGCAGCTGCGCTCGCTGATCGACGACGTGCTCGACGTCTCGCAGATCGAGTCGGGGCGCCTCGCCATCACCCTCGAGAACGTGCCGCTGGCCGGCCTCGTCGACGACGTGCTGAAGCTGAGCGGCCCGAACGCCGAGGCCGAGCAGGTGCGGCTGGGCCTCGCGGGCGCCCTGCCGCCCGTGACGCTGCGGACGGACCCGGTCCGCCTGCGCCAGGTGCTGCTCAACCTCGTGTCGAACGGCATCAAGTACAACCGCCCCGGCGGCCACGTGCGCATCGCCGCGCGGTCGCTCGGCGACATGCTCGAGATCGACGTGGAGGACGACGGCCTCGGCATGTCGACGGAGCAGCTGGGCCAGCTCTTCCAGCCGTTCAACCGCCTCGGCCGCGAACTGGGGCCCGTGGCCGGCACCGGCATCGGCATGACCCTGTCGCGCCAGCTGGTGCGGCTGCTGGGGGGCGAACTGACGGTGCAGAGCACGCCGTCGCGCGGTACCCGCGTCACCGTCTCGATGGCCGGCGCCATCGTGCGCGCCGCGCCACCCGCCGCCGCCTTGCCCACCGCCACGCCGCCGGGTGCCGCGCCGGGAGAACCCCGCGGCACCGTGCTCTACATCGAGGACAACGCCGCCAACACGCTGATCGTGCAGGAGCTGCTGGCCCCATGGCCGGACGTGCGCCTGCTGCTGGCGCCGGACGGCACGAGCGGCATCGCCCTCGCCCGCCAGCACGCTCCCGACCTCGTGCTGCTCGACATGCGACTGCCCGACATGCACGGCATCGAGGTGCTCGCCGCGCTGCGCACCGAACCGCTGACGGCCACCATCCCCGTGGTGTCGCTGTCGGCCAGCGCGATGCCCGAGGAGGTGGACGCCGCCCGGGCCGCGGGCGCCACGGCCTACTGGACCAAACCCATCGACTTCGGGCCGTTCCTCAAGGGGGTGTCGTCGCTGCTGGCGCGCCGGCCGGCGCCGTCGGCGCCGCGCTGAAGGACGTCATCCCGGCGAACGCCGGGATCCAGCGCCGTCGACGCGCGTCACGGGACCGGTGGGCCCCGGCTCTCGCCGGGGTGACATGCGCCGGGTCAGACCGACTCGCGCTCGATGATCGTGAATCCGATGTCGATCACCCGCTCGCCCACGTCCCCGCCTTCGGCACGCGCGACGATGCACCGCGCGGCCTGTTCGCCGATGCGCGAGCCGTCCACGCGCACCGTGGTCAGCGCCGGGTGCAGGTCCTTCGCCATCGACAGGTCGCCGAACCCGATCAGGCCGAGGCGGCCGGGCACGTCGATGCCCTGCGACTGCGCCTCGATGAGCACGCCCAGGGCCAGCAGGTCCGAGCTGCAGAAGATGGCGTCGAGGGCGGGGTCGGCGGTCAGCAGGTCGCGCAGGCCGCGGCGGCCGCTCGCGAGCGTGGTGGGCGCCGGCACGAGGTGCACCTTGACCTCCGGCAGCCCGAGTTCGCGCGCGCACTGCACGAAGGCGTCGCAGCGCCGGTGCGAGCGCTCGTCGTCGCCGCCGATCAGCGCGATGCGGCGGCGGCCCTTCTCGTGCAGGTAGCGGCACACCGCGCGCCCCACCTCCACGTGCGAGAACCCGACCAGCATGTCGAGCGGCGTGGGCGTCAGGTCCCAGGTCTCGACGATGGGAATGCCCGAGGCCAGCAGCCGCTGGCGGCCTTCCGGCGTGTGCGTGATGCCGGTGAGCACGATGCCGTCGGGGCGGCGCCCGATGATCGCGCCCAGCAGGTCGTCCTCGCGCGAATGCGCGTAGCCGCTCTGGCCCAGCATCAGCTGGTAGCCCTTCGCGGCCAGCGCCGCGGTGAGCGACTCCACCGTCTCGAGGAACACCGGCCCCGACAGCGTGGGCACCACCGCCGCGACGAGCCGGCTCTTGTTCGAGCGCAGCCCGCCCGCGAGCAGGTTGGGCACGTAGCCCGTCATCGCGATGGCGTGGCGCACCTTCGCGAGCGTGGCCGCGGGCACCTGGTCCGGCTTGTTGACCGCGCGCGACACGGTCATGGCGGACACCCCCGCCAGGCTCGCGACATCGTTGACGGTGGCTCGGCGCGGACGCGCCGGCGGCGACGAAGGGGGCCCGGATTTCGGGTCGGTGGGGGCAGTCATACGGCGCGGATGTTACCTGCGGAATACGCAGTTCCACGCTTGTCACCCCCGCGCGGCGGGCCTCGTTTTCCCGGGCCCGCGCGGTGTGATGTCGGACAACCCGCTCAGCCCGCCTCGATCGGCACCAGGATGGCGTCCCCGGTGGCCACCAGCTTGAGGCCGCTGGCCGTCTCCGCATGCAGTTCGGCCGCGGTGAAAACCTGCTTGCGCCCGGGTTTCACGACACGGGCCCGCACGACGAAGGCCGTGCCCACGGCGGGCGCCATGCAGTTGACCGAGAAGTGCGAGGCCAGCACACGCCCGGACACGGTGGCGGCGGCGAAGCCGCAGGCCGTGTCGATGAGCCCGCCGATCAGCGCGGCGTGCAGGTAGCCGGCGTACTGGCCGAGGTCGTCGCGCCACGGCAGCCGCAGCTCCACCTGGCCGTCGCCGGCCGAGACGACCTCGATGCCGGCCCAGCGGTTGAAGGCGCCCGTCTCGTTGACTTTGCGGATCTGCTCGAGCATGTGGATCTCCCGGTTGGAAGATCCAGTCTAGGCAAGGGCCGCGGCGCGCGCCGTCACGCGCGCGACGGTTGCAGCGCTTCCGGGGACGCGAGTTCGCGGGCGGTCAGCCGCGCGATCACGGCGTGGATGGCATCCAGCGTCTCCGGCGCGGCGGTGACGCCGCTCATGAAGACGGACCACACGATCGGCGTGCCCACCGTGGGCCAGGCCACGGCCACGTCGTTGTACGCGCCGTTGTCGCCCGACCCGGTCTTGTCGCCCACGCGCCAGGTGTCGGGCAGGCCGGCGCGCAGGCGGCGCTTGCCGGTGCTCGCGGCCACCATCCAGGCCTGCAGGTGGGCGCGCGAGGCGATCGACAGGTGGTGCCGGCCGAGCGCCACGGCCTGCAGCGTGCGGGCCATCGCGATGGGGGTGGTGGTGTCGCGGAGGTCGCCCGCGAGGTTCGTGTTCAGCTCGGGTTCGACGCGGTCGAGGCGGGTGGTGAGGTCGCCCGTGGCGCGCACGAAGTCGGTCACCGCGGACGGCCCGCCCACCAGGGCCAGCAGCAGGTTGGCGGCGGTGTTGTCGCTCAGCTCGAGGCTGGCGGCCAGCAGGTCGCGCACGCTCATGCGCCCCTCGCCGACGCGCCGCGTGGCGACCGGTGCGTACGACAGCAGGTCTCGGCGCCCGAAGGCGACGGTCTGGTCGAGCGACACGGTGCCGGTGTCGACCCGCTGCAGCACCGTCGCGGCCAGCAGCACCTTGAAGGTGGAGGCCATCGCGAAGCGGCTCTCGGCGTTGAAGCTGACGAAGTCGCCGCTGCCGGTGTCCTGCACGAACACGCCCAGCTTGCCGCCGCAGCGCGACTGCAGCGACGTCAGCGCGGCGCCCAGATCCACCTCGCGGCCCAGGCCGCTCGCGCAGCCGGCCAGCCACGCGGGCAGCGTGCAGGCCAGCAGGGCCCGGCGTGTCGCGTCAACCGTCACTCGATGTCCTCCTCGTCCGATCGCGCATCATGCCCAAAAATGGTGTCCGACAACACCCGGCGGCTTTCGAACGTCCGGCGTTGCCCGGTGACGGGGTCGGTGAACGCGAGCGACCGGGCGAGCAGCTGGAGCGGCCGGTCGAACTCGGGCGCGCCGTCGTCCCCCAGCTGCGGCTGCAGCACCGGGTAGATGCGGTCGTGGCGCAGCGGCAGGCCCAGCGCGGCCATGTGCACGCGCAGCTGGTGGCGCTGGCCGGTGCGCGGCGCCAGGCGATAGTGGGCCAGGCCGGGGCCGCACGGGCCCAGACACTCGACGGCCGTCTCGGCGTTCGGTTCACCGGCCACCTCCCGCATCTGCATGAACGCGTCGGGCGACTCCGCCAGCCGGCTGCGCCGCACCTGCGGCATCGGCACGTCCGGTCGCCACGGGGCCACCGCCTCGTAGACCTTCGCCACCGCCCGGTCCCGGAACAGCGCGTGGTACGCCGCCCGGTCCTCCGGCCGCACGGCCAGCACCACGAGGCCGGCGGTCTCGCGGTCGAGGCGGTGCACCGGCACGAGCGTGTCCAGGCCCAGTCGGCGGCGCACGCGCACGAGCACCGTCTCCCGGAGGTAGCGCCCGCCCGGCGTGACCGGCAGGAAGTGGGGCTTGTCGACCACCACGAGGTGCTCGTCCCGGAACAGCACGGCCTCGTCGAACGGCACACGGGGTTCGTCGGGCAGGTCGCGGTAGTAGAAGACCTTGCGGTGCGGCTGGAACGGCTGGTCGGGGCCGACCGGCCCACCCGCCTCGTCGACCACGTGGCCCCGTGCCATGCGGGCCCGCCATGCGGCTTCGTCCACGGCCGGGAACCGGTGGACCAGGAACGCCGTCACCGTGGGCCACGGACCAGGGGGCAGCGCGATGCAGCTCGCGCCCACGCCGTCGAGGGCGGGCAACGGCGACGGTGCCTCAGGCCGCGTCATCGAGGCGGCGCGCCCGCGCGAGGCGCCAGGCGTCGGCCGGGTCGTCGCCGTAGACCTGCTCGAGCGTCGTCGCGGTTTCCTGCAGCCGGGTGTCGAGCGCGATGCGGTTGTCGAACACGAAACACTCGCCGAGCCAGTCGCGGTCGGCGTCGGGCACCTGCGCGAAGAAGTTCAGGATGCCGCCCTCCAGGCGCAGCACGTCGAGGCCCAGGTCGCTCATCCAGCCGCTGGTCTTGTCGCAGCGGATGCCGCCGGTGCAGTACATCGCGACCCGCTTTCCCTCGGCTTTCCACTGCTCGGCGTGCGCCGCCACGTAGGCCGGGAAGTCGCGGAAGTTGTGCACGCCCGGGTCGACCGCGCCGCGGAAGCGGCCCAGGCGGTATTCGAAGCTGTTGCGGTTGTCGAGCACGACCACGTCGTCGCGTTCGAGCAGCGCGCGCCAGGCGAGCGGGTCCACGGCCGTGCCCCCGACCGGGCCGCCCTGCCCCACGGCCACGATCTCGGCGCGGTGGTGCACCTTGAGCCGCGCGAACGGCGGCGTGGTGCAGGCGCTGCGGCGGAACAGCAGGCCGGAGAACCGCGGGTCCGCCGTGAAGGCCGCTTCGAACGCGTCGAGCGCCTCCGCCGGGCCGGCCAGCACGCCGTTCACGCCCTCGGCGGCCACCAGCACGCTGCCCGTCAGGCCGTGGGCGAGCCCGCGCAGGCGCTCGGCGACCTCGGCCGCGTCGGGCAGCGGGACGAACCGGTAGAAGGCGATGTGGAACAGGGTCATGCCCCTGATTGTCCCCTCAGAGGAACAGCAATGCCGCCATCGCCACGAGCGTGGGCGGCAAGGCTCCCAGCAGCAGCGCGCCCGCCCCCACCGACTCGTCGCGGAAGCCGCGCTTGAGCAGCGCCACCCCGGCCGGGTTCGGCGCGTTCGCGATCACGGTGAGCCCGCCACCGGCCACCGCCCCGGCCATCAGCATGTACTTCGACGCGTCGGACAGCCCCTCGATCAGCGAGCCCAGGTAGGTCAGCGCCGCGTTGTCGGTGATGGCCGTGAGCGCCGTGGCGCCGAAGAACAACCCGATCGGCGACAGGCTGGAGACGATCGGCTGCAGCCACCACTGCTGCAGGCCGCCCAGCACGACGAGCCCCGCGAGGAAGAACCCCACCAGCAGCGCCTCGCGGATGATCAGCGGGCTCTGGTGCTGGTGGTAGGCCATCGTGAAGCCGAGGAACATCGCGAAGAGGCCCACGAAGATCACCGGGTGGTGCGCGAACCCGACCACCCCGGCCAGGAACAGCAGGTGCACCACGATCACCGCCAGCGGCACGGGCGACGACGAATGGTCCATGGCCGCGGCGTGGGTCGGCACGTGCCGCCGCATCAGCCAGGTGACCGCGGTGGCGTTGATCACCACGGCCAGCGCGGCCTTCCAGCCGAAGTGGCTCAGCATGTGCCACGAATCCCAGCCCCAGGTGCCGGCCACCATCAGCACCGGCGGCGCCGCGTAGGAGGTCAGCGTGCCGCCGATGGACACGTTGACGAACAGCACGCCCAGGGCCGCGTACTTGAACCGCTCGGGCATCTCGGGACGGAACGCGAGCGGGGCCAGCACGAGAGCCGACAGCGTCATGGCGGCGGGTTCCGTGATGAACGAGCCCACCAGCGGCCCGAGCGACAGCCCGAGCCACACCTGCGCCACCGCCGGCCGCACGGGCAGCAGGCGCCCGAGCGACACCATCCCGCGCATCACCGCGTACAGCACGGGGCGCGACGCGGCGATCACCATCACGACGAACACGAACAGCGGCTCGCCGTAGTGCCGCGACTCCGCGTAGGCGATGGCCTCGGCCCCGCTGGCGAGCACCGCGAGGACGGCCACGAGCACGATGGCCCACAGGCCGAACACCACCTCGACCTCGCCGAGCAGGTGGAACAGGCCCGCGTGGCGCGGAAAACGTTTCGAGAGGCGGTCGATCTGCCGACTGGCGAAGGTGTGGGCGAGCGCGATGCCGAAGAGGATCGCGGCGGCCCACTGGATGGTCGAGCTTTGCACCAGGCGGCACTCCAGGAAGGTTCAGGCAGCCGCGACGATACCTCAAGGTTCAGCAGCGGCCGCCGGGCGGCAACGGAGGCAGTGCGGGCCACGGCACGCGCCGGTTCGACGCGATGCCGTCGAGCACGTAGGCCAGCACGGTGTCGTCCCTCACCGTCCAGCGCATGCGCGAGGTGGCCACCTCGCGGCCGCACAGCAGCAGGCGGTCGCCCTCGGCCAGTTCCTCTTCGTCACCCGGCAGCAGCACCTTCTCGTTGGCGCGCTGCAGCAGCAGCGGCACCGCGCCGAGGCGCAGCTCGCGGTTGTCGGGGGCGCTCATGACGTCGCCCACGCGCACCGCGCGGCCGGATCGCAACGCGGCCACGACCGCGGGGGCCTCCTCGCGGTCCATCGTGACGGACCAGCTCTCCACCGTGTCGTGCCCGATGTGCTCGCGCATGGTCATCAGCAGGCCATGCGCCCACTCCTCCTTCTGCTGACGGGCGAGGCGCATGAAGTAGGACAGCTGCGGCGCGCGGATGATGCGCAGCACCTCCGCCGCCACCACGTAGCCCGACAGCACGCTCAGGTCGACCGGCGCGGCACGGAACATCGGGCTGTTGCGCCGCTCGTTCTGGCGGACGGCCAGGAAGACGTTGGCGTTGAGCTTGCGGGCCGCGAGGCAGGCCGTGAGGTTCTCGGTGTCGTCCGGACCGCACACCACCACGCCGTCGGCCGTCTCGACCTTCGCGGCGCGCCAGGTCTCGGCCCGCGTGGGCGAGCCGGCGACGCTGCCCTCGGGCAGGTCGTCGTCGGCATGTTCCTCCATCACGACCACCTGGATGCCCGCCTTCTCGAGGTGCCGGCGCACCGTGCGCCCGAACGCCCCGTGGCCGCACACGATCCAGCGGCCGTGCGGCAGGATGCGCGGCGTGCCCATCGCGTTGGCGTTCTGGATGGTCAACGCCTCGTAGATGATGTGCAGGCTGGGCGCCTGCAGGGCCAGCACGAGGCGCTCGGCGAAGGTGTCGAACGGGTTGATGATGTGGTCGGCGCCCACGGCGGCCATCTCGGGCTGCTTGTGGTGCCAGCGCGCCGCGCAGATGACCTCGCTCTTCGGGTTCAGCAGGCGCGCGGCCAGCGCGATGTCGACGTTGATGCCGTCGTCGCCGGTCAGCGCCACCACGCCGGCGCAACGCCCGTTGGCGAGGCCCGCCAGGGTCAGCGCCCGCGGGTCGCTGGCGTCGGCGTTGAGCGCCGGCACCTGCTGGCGCAGCTGGTCCACCTCCACCGCGTCCACCCGCTCGGGGTTCTTGTCGACCACCACGGTGCGCACCCCCGCCTCGGCGAGTTCGCGCGCGACGAGCGTGCCCGAGTCGTCGTAGCCGCAGATCAGGTAGAACGGCTCACGCATCTTGCGCACGCCGGAGAACACGCGGTTCTCGTGGAGGATGCGGCGGAACAGCGGGTCCTGCAGCGTGCTGAACACGGCACCGATGGCGTAGAGCCAGGCCAGCACCGTCGAGTAGATGGACAGGCTGGCCCACATGCGCTGGGCGTCCGTGAACGGGTACGGGATCTCGCCGAGGCCGATGGTGGTGCCGAGGAAACTGACGAAGTAGGTGGCGTGGAAGAAGCTCATCTGCCACGGCCGGCCCGTCGGGGTCTCGCCCGGCACCACCGTGAAGCCCACGATGGCGATGGCGTACGTGACGATCAGCAGGACCAGCGGCACCCGGAGGCGCCGCAGCAGGATGAAGACGCCGTGCTGCGCGCGGCCGTCGGGCCCGATCATCGCCGCAGGCTGGCCGTCTCGACGATCAGCAGGACGACGGAGATCACGTTGGCGGCCAGCGCCCCCATCGCGAGGGACACGATGGTCACCGTGTCGTGCACCGACGGGTACGAGCCGTCGAGCGTGGCGTAGCCCCAGAACACCGCCGCGGCGATCAGCTGCACGTCGGCCACGAGGCTGGTGGCGAGCATCGTGGAACCCAGCTGCGAGCGGTCGCCGAACTTCATCACGGTGGCCACCAGGCTCACCACCAGCGACGCGAACAGCTCGTAGCGGTTGTGGTGGGCGATGTTCGAGATGTCGCCCGCGACGAAGCCGAGGTTCAGCGTCAGCGCGAGCACGATGACGAACGCGAAGAAGATCTTGTCGAAGGTCATGGGATCAGATCTTGGGGATGCGGATGCGGCTGACCATCAGCGAGCCCGACACCGCGAACATCAGCACCAGGGGGTGGAGCTTCAGGCCGCCGATGGTGACCATGCCGAACCACAGGTCGGGGCCGATGGCGCCCTGCCAGGCCGCCACCGCGATCACGATGACGAGCGCGAGCGACGTGGGGATGGGCGTGCCCTCGAAGTACTTCACCTTGTCGCCCCCTTCCGAGAGCGCCTCGGCGGTGACGTTGTAGCGCGCGAGCCGCGAGACACCCGCCGCGACGAAGAAGACGAGGATGATGCGGTCGTAGAAGCCTTGCATGCCGGCGCCGTAGGCGATGACGGCCGGCGCCACGCCGAACGAGATCACGTCGGCCAGCGAGTCGAGTTCGCGGCCCATGGCGGACGAGCGCTGGCGCCAGCGGGCGATGCGGCCGTCGAGCACGTCGAAGATCAGCGCGAGCGGGATCAGCGCGCACGCGAAGTAGAGGTGCATGACCTCGCGGGTCTGCAGGTAGGTCATCACCGAGAACAGCGCCCCGACACCACAGAACGCGTTCGCGAGCGTGAACCAGTCCGCGAGATGGAACTCGCGGATCATCGAGAAGGGTTTGGCTTTTTCCATGTCGGCAAGCATAGACCAGAGTCCTGTGTCCGCCGCCCTGGCGGGGCGCCTCGGGCCTTGAAAAAAATGCAGGCCCCGCCACAAGGCGTATGGGTAAAAAAAACGGACGGTACCGTGAGGCACCATCCGTTGAAGAGACCGCAGTAGTTGGGGAGGGAGAGAGTCTGCGGCCCCGGGGAAACTTGACTGTATGAGCCCCGTCGCGTCCTGCGTGTAGGACATGACCCCGAAATGCCGTCCCTCAAGAGGATGGTGAGTAACGTACGGTTGCTGGATGCTTCATTTCGTGAAGCGAGGGCCGAGGTCTCCCGACCGCGCCGACCCTCAGTTCCCGAACGCCTGCCACGCCATCAGTCCGGCGAGCAGGAACATCACGACCGCGATCACGCCGTCCAGCACGCGCCATGCGACGGGCCGCTGGAACACCGGGGCGAGCAGCCGCGCGCCGTAGCCGAGGCCCGCGAACCACAGGCCGCTGGCCGAGGCGGCGCCCGCGGTGAAGTACCACTTGAGGGCGCCGGCCTGCTGGGCGCCGACCGATCCCACGAGCACCACGGTGTCGAGGAAGGTGTGCGGGTTGAGGAAGGTGAAGCCCGCGAGCTGCAGGATCACGTGGCGCAGCGGCGCGGCGGCGCCACTGCCCGGCAGCGACATCGTTCCGGGCCGCAGGGCACGGATCGCGGCGCGGGCGCCATAGACCAGCAGGAAGGCGGCGCCACCCGCGGCGAACGCGGTGGCCACCATCGGGTGCGCGGCGATCAGCGGCGCCATGCCGGCGACCCCGGCGGTGATCAGCAGCGCGTCGGCGACGAAGCAGAACACCACGATCGGCAGCACGTGCTCGCGGCGCAGGCCCTGGCGCAGCACGAACGCGTTCTGGGCGCCGATGGCCACGATCAGGCCCAGGCAGAGGCCGAAGCCGGTGATGAAGGAAGAGGAAACGGGCAGGTCCATGCCGGCAGGATGCCTGGGCCACCCGGATTAGGAAAGTTAAACTTCCTGCATCTCGTGAAGGAGAACTTCATCATGCTGGACTATGCGTCGCTCGCCGCGGTGGCCCAGGTCGTGCGGGACGGCAGCTTCGAGCGGGCCGCCCGGGCGCTGCACGTCACGCCCTCGGCCATCTCGCAGCGCATCCGCCTGCTGGAGGAGCGCCTCGGCCTCGCGCTGGTCGTGCGGGGCACGCCCTGCACCGCCACCGAGGCGGGGCAACGGCTGTGCCGCCACGTCGAGCAGGTGGGCATGCTCGAGCACGACTTGCACCGCGCCCTGCCCGCCATGGGCCAGCTCGGCGACCCCGCGGGCCGGCTCACGCTCAAGGTGGCCGTCAACGCCGACAGCCTCGACAGCTGGTTCGTGGGCGCCGCGGCCCGCTTCTGCGACACCGAGGCCGCGATGATCGACGTCAGCATCGACGACCAGGACCACACGGCCGAGTGGCTGCGCAGCGGCGCGGTGATCGCGGCCGTGACGGCCAGCGCCAAGCCCATCCAGGGCTGCCGCAGCATCCCGCTCGGGAAGATGCCGTACGTGGCGACGGCGAGCCCCGCCTTCGTGAAACGCTACCTGAAGCACGGCGTGGACGCGGCCGCGCTGGCCGCCACGCCCTGCATGACCTTCAGCCGCAAGGACGCGCTGCAGGCCGACTGGATCCGCCAGGTGTGCGGCCGGACGGTCGAGGTGCCGCGGCACTGGCTGCCGTCGTCGCAGGCCTTCGTCGCGGGCGCCCTCACCGGCCTCGGCTGGGGCATGAACCCGCGCATGTTCGTCGCCGACCTGCTCAAGCGCGGCAAGCTGGTCGAGCTGGTGCCGGGCACCGACCTGTCGGTGGCCCTGCACTGGCAACACGCGCGGCTGCAGATCCCGATGCTGGACCGGCTGACCGAGGCCGTGGTGGCCGTAGCCCGGGACAAGCTGGTGCAGGAGGGTTAGGCCTTCAGCCAGTCGGCCGCGGCATCGCCCGCGGTGCGGCCGGTGGCGAAACAGGCGGTCAGCAGGTAGCCCCCGGTGGGCGCCTCCCAGTCGAGCATCTCGCCGGCGCAGAACACCCCGGGCACGGCCCGCAGGCCCAGGCCCGCGTCCAGCGCGTCGAAGCGCACGCCGCCGGCCGTGCTGATGGCCTCGTCGATCGGCCGGGTGGCATCCACCGTGAGCGGCAGCGCCTTGATGGTGGCGGCGAGCCGCGCCGGGTCGGTCATCGCGGCCTTGTCCAGCACCTCGTGCAGCAGCCCCACCTTCACGCCGTGCAGGCCCAGGCGCGACTTCAGATGCGACGACAGCGACCGCGAGCCGCGCGGGTGCGACACCTCGGCCAACACCCGTTCGGCGGTGTGCGTGGGCAGCAGGTCCAGGTGCAGCGTGGCCCGGCCGTCGCGCGCGATGCGGTCGCGCAGGAACGACGAGGCCGCATACACGAGGCTGCCCTCGATGCCGGTCTCGGTCAGCACGAACTCGCCCACCTGGCGGAAGTCGTCGCCGACCGACAGCGCCACCGCCTTCAGCGGATCACCGGCGTGGCGCGAACGCAGGTGTTCGGACCAGGCCGGCGCCACGTGGAAGCCGCAGTTCGACGGTTTCAGCGGCGCGACCGACACCCCGCGGGCCGCGAGGCGCGGCACCCAGGCGCCGTCGGAGCCGAGGCGTGCCCAGCTGCCGCCGCCCAGGGCCAGCACCACCGCGTCGAAGTGCCGCGAGACCGGGCCGGCGGGTGTGTCGAAGTTCAGCGTGTGGGCGCGGGCCGGCGCGAAGCCGGTCCAGCGGTGGCGCATCGAGAAGCGCACGCCGGCCGCGCGCAGGCGCTGCAGCCAGGCCCGCAGCAGCGGCGCGGCCTTCATGTCGGTGGGGAACACCCGGCCGGAGCTGCCGACGAAGGTGGTGATGCCGAGGCCGTGCGCCCAGTCCTGCAGCGCCGGGGCGCCGAAGGTGTCGAGGTGGGCGGACAGCGCCGGCGCGGCGGCGCCGTAGCGACGCAGGAAAGGTTCGGGCGCCTCGCTGTGGGTCAGGTTCAGGCCGCCCTTGCCCGCCAGCAGGAACTTGCGGCCGACGGACGGCATGGCATCGAACACCTCGACCGACACGCCACGCGCCGCCAGGGTTTCGGCCGCCATCAGACCGGCGGGGCCACCGCCCACGACGGCGACACGGGGAGATTCGGAAGGAGACGGCTGGGACATTCGGGAAGCGCAGGGACAGGTCGTTCGGAAGGGGCGTGCGGCGCGAGGCCGGCCATGCGACCATTGTCGCCTCTCGCCACGGATTCCCGCCCTACACCATGCTGATCACCTGCGTCGCTTACGAGGAAGGCCGCAAGCTCGCCGACATCCGCCCCGAGGAGATCAGCGACTACCTCGCGCGTCCCGGCTGTTTCGTCTGGGTGGCCCTGCGCGACGCCACCCCGGAAGAGCTGGAGATGGTGCGCGCCGAGTTCGACCTGCACGAACTCGCCGTCGAGGACGCCCGCCACGGCCACCAGCGTCCGAAGATCGAGGAGTACGGCGACACGGTGTTCGCCGTGGTGCACACGGTGGAGCTGTCGCCCGGGCAGGACCTGCAGGTGGGCGAGGTGGACGTGTTCGCCGGCCCGAACTTCGTGATCTCGATCCGCAACCGCTCGATGCACTCGCTGGGCGTGGTGCGCGAACGCGCCGAGCGCGAACCCCACCTGCTGCGCCACGGCGCCGGCTTCGTGCTGTACGCGCTGATCGACGCGATCGTCGACGAGTACTTCCCCATCATCACCACGCTCGAGGCCGAACTCGACGACATCGAGGCGCAGATCTTCGAGCCGGGCACCGGCCGCGCGAACGTGCAGCGGCTGTACGCGCTCAAGCGCCGCATCACCACCGTGAAGCACGCGGTGGCGCCGTTGCTCGAATCGGTGAGCCACCTGACGGTGGGCCGGGTGCCCCAGGTGTGCGCCGACACGCGCGACTATTTCCGCGACGTGGTGGACCACCTCGCGCGCATCAACGCGCTGCTGGACGGCCTGCGCGACACGATCGGCACCGCCATCCAGGTGAACCTGTCGATGGTGACGATCGAGGAGGCCGAGACCGCCAAGCGGCTGGCGGCCTGGGCCGGCATCTTCGCGCTGGCCACCGTGTTCGCCGGCATCTGGGGCATGAACTTCGAGGTCATGCCCGAGCTGAAGTGGGTGTGGGGCTACCCCGCGGCCATCCTCACGATGGCCTTGTCGTGCGGGGTGCTGTACCGCTACTTCAAGAAGGTCGGCTGGTTGTAGCCCCGATCAGGACTCGCGCAGGGCCTTGCGCAGTTCCTCGCCCTTTTCCGGGCGCGCCACGAACGGGTCGCTCGGGTTGCGGCCGTTGAGCACGTCGTCCAGGCGCACCTGCACGCCGGCGAGGGCCTGCGGGTGGCTGTAGATGTAGAAGGTCTCGTTGCGGATGGCCTCGAACACCGATTCGGCGATGGTGGTGGCCGTGACCTTGCCGCTCGTGACGGCCTTCGACGCCATCGCGCGGCCGATCAGCTGGCTCTTCGTCATGGGCGCGTTGTCGCTCAGCTCGGCCGGGCGGTTGCGGGCGCTGTCGGCGATGCCGGTGGGCACGAAGTACGGGCACAGCACCGACGCGTGGACCTGGTCGGTGACGAGGCTCAGGTCCTGGTACAGCGTTTCGCTCAGCGCCACCACGGCGTGTTTGCTGACGGTGTAGACGCCCATGTTCGGCGCGCACACGAGGCCGGCCATCGACGCGGTGTTGGTGATGTGGCCGCGCCAGGACGGGTCCTTCTTCGCGGCCTCGAGCATCATCGGCGTGAAGACGCGCACGCCGTGCACCACGCCCATCAGGTTGACGCCCAGCACCCAGTCCCAGTCCTTCAGCGACGATTCCCAGATCAGGCCGCCACCGCCCACGCCGGCGTTGTTGAACACGAAGTTGGGGGCACCGAACTTCGCGAACGTGGCGGCGCCCAGCGCCTCCACCTCGGCGGCCTTCGAGATGTCGAGGCGGTACGGCAGCACCTGCACGCCCAGCGCCTCGATTTCCGCGGCGGCCTTGTTCAGCGCTTCCTGCTGCACGTCGGCCATGACCACGTTCATGCCCAGGCCGGCGGCGATGCGCGAGACCTCCAGGCCGAAGCCGGAGGCCGCGCCGGTGATGACGGCGGTGCCGCCCTTGAAGTTGTTCATGGGATGTCCCTTTCTGTTGCTGTTGTCGGTTGCTGTGGTCAGTTGGCTGGCTTGACGGCCTTGACCTGGTAGCCCAGGCGCGGGAAGTGCACGTGCACGCGCCCTGCCCGCTCGTCGACCCGTTCGATCACCACCTCGTCGGCCGTCAGGCCCACCAGCGAACCTTCGTTCAGGTCGGTGCCGTAGTCGGTGGCCGCGACGGTGACCCGCGCACCGGCTTCGAAGCCGAGGCCGGGCGCCACCGACACCGGGGCGAACGACGTGCTGCCGCGGGCGATGTCCAGCGCCTCGCCGCTCGAGATGCGGGTGGGCGTGCCGTGGCCGAACGCCTCGACGCGGCGGTACCAGGCCGAGACCTTCGGGTACGGGGTGAAGAGTTCGCCCAGCAGCGGCGCGCGCTTCAGGTGCCACACCGACTGCGCCGCCGACACGTCGGCGATGCCCGGCACGGCGCCCAGCAGGAACGGCCGCCCGTCGGCCAGCAGCGATTCGAGCCAGCGCAGCTGCGTGTGCAGGTGCACGCCGGTGTCCGCCGGGCCCGGTCGCGCCCGGCCCACGGTCATGGCCGCGCGGTCGGCGCCGAAAGCCTTCAGGAAGTCGGGCGACGCGTCGGCCAGGCGCTGGGCAAGGCCACCGGCCTGCAGCGCGTAGGGAATGGCGGCCCAGAACAGCGCGCTGTCGGCCCAGTTCGAGACGATGTGCTGCACGTCGGTGAGCACCGCCGGGTACAGCGACGGCTGCGGCGCGCGCTGCTCCAGCAGGCGGCAGATCAGCGCGCTGTCGCAGTACACGTCGGCACCGACCTGCAGGAACGGCGTGCGGCGGTAGCCGCCGGTGAGCGCGACCACGTCGGGCTTCGGCAGCATCACCGGCACCTCGACCGAACGGTACGCGAGGCCCTTGAGGCCCATCACCAGCCGCACCTTCTCGGAGAACGGGGACGACTCGTATTCGTGGAGGATCAGGTCGCTCATGGGTGGGGTTCGATCAGTCGGACGCGCCAGGCTTCTGGATGCGCCGGCCGCCCGCGGGCAGCCCGTTGAGGTACTTGAAGGTGCCGGTGGCCTGGGCCAGCAGCGCCCCCTTCTCGTCGAAGACGGAGCCCTCGCAGAACGCGAGCGACGCCGTGCCGTGCACGAGCTTCGCCTTCGCCACCATGCGGCCGAGGCCCGGGCGCATGAAGCTCGTCTTCATCTCGATGGTCACGACGCCCTGTCCCGTGGGTTCGGCGCCCGGCTGCGGCGCGCGCGCGGCGTGGGCCATGGCGACGTCGAGGAGGGTCATGGTGAGGCCGCCGTGGGCGACCATCCACGAATTGCAGAGTTCGTCGCGCACCTCGACGGCGATCTCGGCTTCACCGCCCTCGAACTTCAGCAGCTCGAAGCCCAGCGTCTTGACGAACGGGATCTGGCGCGGGAACTCCATCGCGGATCAGCCCCCGTGGATGGCCGTGACGCCGCCGTCCACCGCCAGGATCTGGCCGGTGATGTGCTTGCCCGCGGCCGACGCGAACAGCAGCGCGGCGCCCTTCAGGTCGTCGTCGTCGCCGATGCGGCCGAGCGGCGCGTTGCCGGAGAGCTTGTCGGCGCCCACGCGGTCGATGGTGCCCTTGGTCATCTTGCTCGGGAACATGCCCGGGGCGAGCGCGTTGACGTTGATGTTGTAGCGGCCCCATTCACCGGCCAGCGTGCGCGTGAAGTTCACGACCGCGCCCTTGCTGGTGCCGTAGGCGATGTACTGGATCTCCTTCGACGAGCCCGACAGGCCGGCGATGGACGCGACGTTGATGATGCGGCCCTGGCGGCGCGGGATCATGCTGAGCTTGCCGACGGCCTGGCTCATCAGGAAGATGCTGCGGATGTTGAGGTTCATCACCTTGTCCCACGCCTCGAGGGGGTGGTCTTCCGCGGGGGCGCCCCAGGTGGCGCCGGCGTTGTTGACGAGGATGTCGATCTCGCCCAGCGCGGCCTTGGCTTCGGTGGCCACGCGGGTGATCTCTTCCGGCACGCTGGCGTCGGCCGCGATGAAGCGGGCGTCGATGCCGCGGGCCTTCAGGTGGGCGGCGGATTCTTCGAGGTCGGCGGCCTTGCGGGACGTCAGCAGCACCGTGGCGCCGGCTTCGCCGAGCGCCTCGGCGATCTGCAGGCCGAGGCCGCGCGATCCGCCGGTGATGAGGGCCGTCTTGCCCGAGAGGTCGAGGAGTTTCTGGATGGGGGTGCTCATGGTGACTCCAAGGGTCGTCGATGATGACCGTTTCGGCTGTCAGGGACGCGACAGCGCCTTGAAAAAGGCCTCGTTGCTGGTGGGGCGGCCGAGGAATCGCCGCATCAGTTCGTTGGCGTCCACCTGCCCGCCCTGCGACAGCACCTCGCGACGGTACCGCGACCCGGTGTCCGCCGACAAGCGGTCGGACGCGAACGCGGTGCGCAGGTCCTCGGCCAGCACCAGGCTCCACAGGTAACCGTAGTAGCCGGCCGCATAGCCCCCGGCGATGTGGGCGAACCCGGCGGGGAACTGGCTGCCCGGCACGTGGCCCAGCGGCGTGGCCGACTCCATGCGGCGCCACAGGTCCATCGGGTCCGCCGGTTCGCGGCCGTAGAGGGCCTGGTCGTAGCTCGCGAAGAGCCGCTGGCGCGCCTGCGCGACCCCCTTGCCGAATTCGCGGGCCTCGAAGGCGCGCGCCAGCACGCCGTCCGGCACGGCGGGGCACGTGGCGCAGACCTCCTGGAACAGCGCGATGACCTTCGGGTCGTAGGCCCATTCCTCGAACATCTGCGACGGCGCCTCGACGAAGTCGAACTGCGCGTTCGTGCCCCCCTGCGACGCGTGGCGCGTCTTCGACAGCAGCCCGTGCAGCGCGTGGCCGAACTCGTGCAGCAGCGTCTCCAGCTCGTCGAGGTTCAGGCCCTGCCGGTTGAAGTTCACGACGAGCGCCGACGCCGCCGTGCGCCCGGTGCGCGTGGCCCCGTTGCGCAGGCTCCAGACGGCCGCGTGGTTGTACTTGTCGTCGCGCGGGTACAGGTCGACGAAGAGCGTGCCCAGGGACGCGCCGTCGGCGTCAGTGACGGAGAACGCCCGCGCGTCGGCGTGCCACAGCGTCGCCGGCTGCGGCGCGAAGCGCACGCCGAACAGCCGGCCGGCCAGCGCGAACACGAAGTCGAGGCTGGCCTGCGGCGGGAAGTAGGGGCGGAACTGTTCCTGCGCGACGTCGTGCCGTTCGCGGCGCACGCGTTCGGACAGGAAGGCCACGTCCCAGCGCTCGACCCGGTCGCCGTCGAAGGCGGACTTCAGCACGGCCAGGTCGGACACCTCGCGGCGGGCCACGGCGTCCTGCACGCTCGCGAGGAAGGCCGACACGGTGGCCTCGTCGTGCGCCATGCGCCGGCGCAGCACGAGGTCGTCCCAGGACGCGAAGCCCAGCAGCCGCGCCTGCTCGCGCCGCAGCCGGGCGATCTCGCCGAGGGTGCGCAGGTTGGCGTCACCGCCCTGGGTGAGCCCGGCGCGCCACATGCGTTCGCGCGTGGCACGGTTCGTCGCGTGTTCGATCACGGGCTGGTACGTGGGCGCGTCCAGGCCCAGGCGGTACCGGCCCTGCGCGTCCTTCGGCGCCGACGACCAGACGGCCGGCGGAACCCCGTCGAGTTCGGCCGCGGTGAAGGCGAGCCGGCGGTGGTCCTCGGCGATGCGGCGTTCGAAGTCCTGCTCCAGGCGGGCGAGGTCGCGGGTGATGCGCCGGGCCTTCTCGCGGCCGGCCGGCGGCAGCGCCACGCCGGCGTCCTCGAACGCGTCGAGCTGGTCCTGGCGGAAGCGGCGGTCGATGTCGTCCGCCGGTTCGGTGTTTCGCAGCGCCCGATGGACCCGCGCGTTCTGCAGGAACGCGGCGGCGAAGGCCTGCAGCCGGCGTTCGCACGCCTGGGCCGCCTCGCGCAGGCCCTTGTCGGGGTGCACCGCCGACAGCAGCGCCACCGGGCCCGCGATGTCTTCCTGCTGGATGGTCAGGTCGTCGAGGGCGGCCAGCAGGCCCGTGCCGGGCGGCAGCCGCTCGAGCCGCCGGACCTGCTCGCGCGCCCCGACGAGCGACGCCGAACAGGCGCGCTCGACCTGCCGCGGGGTCTTGTAGGCCGGAAAGGTGTACGGCGCCGCGAAGGCGCCGCCGCACACCGCCAAGAGCGCCGCGGCCCCCGTCCGCCAGGCGCGCACGGTCAGTCGCCCTTCATGCGGGAGCGGACGTAGATCAGCCCGAAGCCCACGAGCGCGACCACGGCGCCACCCACGATCATCGACGTGCCGAGCGGCGCGATGGACCGCTGCACGGCGATGCCGAAGACGGCCACCAGCAGGCCGCCGTAGACCAGCACCCAGATCAGGGTGTCGAGCGTGCTCGTTTTCATTCCGCGTGTTTCCGGGAGAGGATGAGGAACCCCCATCATCGCCCAGATTCCGGGCCTAGAACCAGGCCTCCTGCATGACGCGGCACGTGTCGTCGCGCGTCTCGACCACGGCGAGCCACGCCGGCACCTTCGGCAGCTCGTAGCGGAAGAAGAACTGCGCCGCCTGGCGCAGGCCGCGCACGGTGTCCGAGTCGGCGGCGGCATGGGCCGTGAGCGCCACGTCGAGCCAGACCCACGCGATCACCGTGTGGCCGAAGGCCTGCAGGTACGGCGTGGCGTTGGCCAGCGCCTCCTCGGGCACGCCGGTGGACCACGCGGCCTTCGTCGCCTTCGCGAGCGCGGCCCACGTGCCGGCCAGCGCCGCGGCGAACGGCGCGAGCGCCGGGTCCGCCTTCGCGCGGGCGATGGTGGCCTCGACCCGCGACGCCAGCAGCGCGAAGCCGCGGCCACCGTCCATCACCACCTTGCGGCCCAGCAGGTCCAGGCCCTGGATGCCGTGCGTGCCCTCGTGGATCATGTTCAGGCGGTTGTCGCGCCAATACTGCTCCACTGGATAGTCCCGCGTGTAGCCGTAGCCGCCCAGCACCTGGATCGCGAGGCTGTTGGCCTCGAGGCACCATTCGCTGGGCCAGCTCTTCGCGATGGGCGTCAGCATGTCGAGCAGCAGCCCGGCCTCGGCGGCCGACGCGGCGTCGCCGGTGTGGTGTTCGTCGACGAGGCGCGAGCACTGCAGCGCGAGCGCCAGCGCCCCTTCGCAGTACGACTTCTGCGCGAGCAGCATGCGGCGCACGTCGGCGTGCTGGACGATGGGCACCTGCGGGCGGCTCGCGTCCTTGCCGCCCACGGCCACCGGCCGGCCCTGCGGACGCTGGCGGGCGTAGTCGAGGCTGGCCTCGAAGCCGGCGTAGCCCAGCATCGTGGCGCCGAGGCCCACGCCGATGCGCGCCTCGTTCATCATGTGGAACATGTTGCGCAGGCCGTCGCCCGGCCGGCCCACGAGGTAGCCGATGGCGCCGACGCCGCCGCGCACCGGGTACTTGCCTTCGCCGAAGTTCAGCAGCGTGTTCGGGATGCCGCGGTAGCCCAGCTTGTGGTTCAGCCCGGCCAGCGCCACGTCGTTGCGTTCGCCGGTCAGCGCGCCGTCCGTGTCGACGAGCTTCTTCGGCACGATGAACAGCGAGATGCCCTTCGTGCCGGGCACCAGCTGGCCGTCGGGACCGGGGATCTTCGCGAGCACGAGGTGCACGATGTTCTCGGCGAGTTCGTGTTCGCCGTTCGAGATCCACATCTTGTTGCCGCGCAGGCGGTAGCGCGGGCCGAGCGGGTCGCCGTCGGCGCCCTCCCCGTCCGGCGTGGCGCGCGTGACGATGTCGGACAGGCTCGAGCCCGCCTGCGGTTCGGACAGGCACATGGTGCCGAAGAAGCGGCCGGCGAACTCGTTCTTCGCGAACACCTCCTTCTGCAGGTCGGTGCCGTGGGCCATCAGCAGGTTCGCGTTGCCGCTCGTCAGCATCGCGCCGCCACCGAGGCCGATGCTCGCCTTCGAGAAGAAGCTGTTGGCGGCCATCTCGATCACGCACGGCAGCTGCATGCCGCCGATCTCGACGTCCTGCGCGGCCGCGAGCATGCCGCTCTCGACGAACGCCTTCGCCGCGTCGTGCGCCGCCTGCGGCTGGACCACGCGTTCCCCGTCGAAGTGGGGTTCCTCGGTGTCGGCGAGGCGGTTGAACGGCACGAACTTCTCGCGGGCGATGCGCTCGCAGGTATCGAACACCGACGAGAAGGTCTCGCGCGAGTGGTCGGCGAAGCGTTCGCGCGCGGACAGCGCCTCCACGTTCAGCCAGTCGTACAGCAGGAAGTCCAGGGTGTCGCGGAAGCTCATGGTTCAGATCCGGAATGTGGGGAAATCAGGGCGGCGTGAACCGGGCGCCCTGCGTGGCGCCGTGCTGCGTCTCGGTGTCGTAGCGCCGGTCGCGCTCCTGGTGCTCGGCCATCAGGCCCTGCGCCAGGCGTTCGACGTCGGCGCGCAGGGTCTTGCAGTCGGGTCCCGTGGCCGCGCCGATGTCGGCCTGCAGCGCGCGGGTGAGCGCCTGGCCGGTGGCCATGTGGCCCTCCTCGTGCGCCATCAGCGCATCGAGGTAGGTGGACCAGGCCTGGCGCAACGCCGTCGGCGCCTTCGGCTCGTCGATCCAGCGCGGCATCAGGATGCGCCCGGTGACCGACGTGCGCACGCCGGTGACGCGGCACGTGCCCTCGGGCGTGGGCGCCACGCGGTAGTCGTAGCGGTACTCCCAGTCGGTCAGGCCGTGGAAGCCCTTCGGGCCGCGCTGCGAGAGCGAGGCCGACAGCGCGTTGCCGTCGACCCCCGACACGTCGTAGTACTCGACCCGCACGCCCGACAGCCGGCGGCTGGCCTCGGGGTCGCGCGCCAGGCCCTGGGCCTCGCAGGCGCGGTCCGAGTACCGCACCTGGCCCTGCGGCCCGGTGCAGCGGTTGACCTGGGCCTGCGCGGTGGTGGCGGCCACCACCAGCAGCAGGCCGAGGACCCTTGGGTCAGAGCACTTCGAAGACACCGGCCGCGCCCATGCCACCGCCGATGCACATCGTGACCACGACCCGCTTGGCGCCGCGGCGCTTGCCCTCGATCAAGGCGTGGCCCGTCAGGCGCTGGCCGCTGACCCCGTACGGGTGGCCCACGGCGATGGCGCCGCCGTTGACGTTCAGTCGATCCATCGGGATGCCCAGCGTGTCGGCGCAGTACAGCACCTGCACGGCGAAGGCCTCGTTGAGTTCCCACAGGTCGATGTCGTCGACGGTCAGGCCGAGCTTCTTCAGCACCTTCGGCACCGCGAAGACCGGGCCGATGCCCATCTCGTCGGGCTCGCAGCCGGCCACCGCGAAGCCGAGGAAACGGCCCAGCGGCTTGAAGCCGCGCTTCTCGGCGAGCGTCTCGTTCATCAGCACGCAGGCGCCGGCGCCGTCGCTGAACTGGCTGGCGTTGCCGGCCGAGATCACGCCGCCGGGCATGGCCGGGCGGATGCCCGCGATGCCTTCGGCGGTGGTGCCTTCGCGCAGGCCTTCGTCGGCGCTGATGGTGACCTGCTTCGTGCGCAGGCCGAGCACCTTGTCGACGACACCGGCGGTGACCGTCATGGGCACCATTTCGTCGTTGAACTTGCCGGCGGCCTGGGCGGCGCAGGCGCGCTGCTGGCTCTGGGCGCCGTAGGCGTCCATGCGGTCGCGGCCGATCTTGTAGCGCTTGGCGACCTGCTCGGCGGTCTGCAGCATGCTCCAGTAGATCTCGGGCTTGTGCTCGCGGAGCCAGCTGTCGGCGATCATGTGGCGGTTGGCCTCGTTCTGCACGCACGAGATGCTCTCGACGCCGCCGGCCACGTACACGTCGCCCTCGCCCGCGATGATGCGCTGGGCGGCGGTGGCGATGGTCTGCAGCCCGCTCGAGCAGAAGCGGTTGATGGTCATGCCGCTGGCCGTCACCGGCAAGCCGGCGCGCAGCGCGATCTGGCGGGCGATGTTGCTGCCGGTCGCGCCCTCGGGCGTCGCGCAGCCCATGATGACGTCGTCGACCTCGGCGCCGTCGATGCCGGCGCGTTGCACCGCGGCCTGCACCACGTGGCCGCCGAGCGTGGCGCCATGGGTCATGTTGAAGGCGCCCTTCCAGCTCTTGGCGAGCGGGGTGCGGGCGGTGGAGACGATCACTGCGTTGGTCATGTCGGTGTCCTTGTGTTCTGCGATGCGGGCGGTGGGTCCCGGCGTTCGCCGGGATGACCCAGCGTCAGGAGAAGGTCTTGCCTTCGGCGGCCAGTCGGGCCAGCAGCGGCGCGGGTTGCCAGAACGCGGAGTCGTCGGCCGGGTTCTTCGCGAACTTCTTCATCGACGCGACCACGTTGAACAGGCCCTGCGTGTCGGCGTAGCACATCGGGCCGCCGCGGTGCAGCGGGAAGCCGTAGCCGGTCAGGTACACCATGTCGATGTCGGAGGCCTTCGAGGCGATGCCCTCCTCCACGATCTTCGCGCCCTCGTTGACCAGCGCGTACACGAGGCGCTGCACGATCTCCTCGTCGCTGATCTTGCGCGGCGTGATGCCGAGCGCCGCGCGGTGCTTCTCGAGCATCTCGGCCACCACCGGCGACGGGTTCGCGTCGCGCTTGCCCGGCACGTAGTCGTACCAGCCGGCGCTGGTCTTCTGGCCGAAGCGGCCCAGTTCGCACAGCAGGTCGGCCGTCTTGCTGTAGCGCATGTCGGGCTGCTCGATGTAGCGGCGCTTGCGGATGTACCAGCCGATGTCGTTGCCGGCGAGGTCGCCCATGCGGAACGGGCCCATCGCGAAGCCGAACTTCTCGACGGCCTTGTCGACCTGCTGCGGCGTGGCGCCTTCGTCCAGCAGGAAGCCGGCCTGGCGGCTGTACTGCTCGATCATGCGGTTGCCGATGAAGCCGTCGCACACGCCCGACACCACGCAGGTCTTGCGGATCTTCTTGCCGAGCGCCATCACGGTGGCCAGCACGTCCTTCGCGGTCTTCGCGCCGCGCACCACTTCCAGCAGCTTCATCACGTTGGCCGGGCTGAAGAAGTGCATGCCGACCACGTCCTGCGGACGTTTCGTGAACGCGGCGATCTTGTCGACATCGAGCGTGGACGTGTTGCTGGCGAGGATGGCGCCGGGCTTGCACACCTCGTCGAGCGCCTTGAACACGGTTTCCTTGACGTTGATGTCCTCGAACACGGCCTCGATGACGAGGTCGACGTCCTTCAGGTCGTCGTACGCGAGCGTGCTGGACAGCAGCGCGAGGCGCTGGTCGAGCTTCTCCTGCGCGAGCTTGCCCTTCTTGACCTGCGCCTCGTAGTTCTTGCGCACGGTGGCCATGCCCCGGTCGAGCGCTTCCTGCTTCGTCTCGAGGATGGTGACCGGGATGCCGGCGTTCAGGAAGTTCATCGCGATGGCGCCGCCCATGGTGCCGGCGCCGATCACGCCCACCTTCGCGATCGTGCGCACCGGGGTGTCGGCCGGCACGTCGGGGATTTTCGACGCGGCGCGTTCGGCGAAGAACATGTGGCGCTGGGCGCGGCTCTCCGGCGTCTGCATCAGCGCGGCGAAGATCTCGCCCTCGACCTTCATGCCCGCGTCGAACGGCTTGTTCACGGCGGCGGCCACGGCCTCCACGCACTGCAGCGGCGCGGGGAAGTTCTTCGACATGGCGCCCACGGTGTTGCGGGCGAACTGCAGGTAGGCGTCGGGCTCGGGGTGCGAGACCTTCAGGTCGCGCACGCGCGGCAGCGGGCGGCGGTCGGCCACGTCGCTCGCGAAGGCGATGGCGGCCTCCAGCACGTCGCTGTCGACGAGCTTGTCGAACAGCTTCTGACCGGGCTGCGCGGCGAGCTGCTCGCTCTTCGCGGTGTCGCCGGTCACGATCAGGTTCAGCGCGGTCTCGAGGCCCAACACGCGCGGCAGGCGCTGCGTGCCGCCGGCGCCCGGCAGCAGACCCAGCTTCACTTCCGGCAGCGCCACCTGCGTGCCGGCGGCGGCCACGCGGTAGTGGCAGCCCAGGGCCAGCTCGAGGCCACCGCCCATCACGACGGAATGGATCGCGGCCACGACGGGCTTGTCGCTGCCCTCGACGGCGGCGATCACGCTCAGCAGGTCGGGCGAGGCCGAGGCCAGCGGCGAGCCGAATTCGCGGATGTCGGCGCCGCCCGAGAACGCCTTGCCGGCGCCGGTGATCACGATGGCCTTCACGGCCGCATCGTTCGACGCCCGCTCGATGCCCTCGGTGATGCCCTTGCGGGTGGACAGCCCGAGGCCGTTGACCGGCGGGTTGTTCAGGGTGATGACGGCAACGGGGCCGCGGGTCTCGTAGGTGGCGCTCATGGGGTTCCCTCGCAAGCGAAGCAGGTGGCAGGAATCGAACGGTCGTGCGATTTCCCGATTCTAGGCAACAAAAAAACCGGCTCCTGTCTCACCAGCGACAACGTGTGTGTCGGGGTGGTCCAGGGCCGGCGCGGGCCGGTTGGCTCGAAGTATCAGACTTCCAGCCACTCCTTGCGAATGGCCGTGTTCGCGCGAAGGTCGGCGGGCGACCCCTCGAACACGATCTGGCCGTGGCCCATCACGTAGCAGCGCTCGGACACCTCGAGCGCGATGGTCAGCTTCTGCTCGACCAGCAGCACCGAGATGCCGCGGCGGCGCAGTTCCTTGAGGTACTCGCCCACCAGCTCGACGATCTTCGGGGCCAGGCCCTCGGTGGGTTCGTCGATCATGATCAGGTCGGGGTCGCCCATCAGGGTGCGGCACAGCGTGAGCATCTGCTGCTCGCCGCCGGAGAGCACGCCGGCCTCGACGTCGCGGCGCTCCTTCAGGCGCGGGAACATCTGGTACATGTCATCGAACGACCAGCGGGGCTTCTTCTTGCCACCCTTCTGGCCCAGCACGAGGTTCTCGTGCACGCTCATCTTCGGGAAGATGTCGCGGTTCTCCGGCACGTAGCCGATGCCGCAGTGGGCGATCTCGAACGGCTTCCTGCCCAGCAGTTCCTGGTTGTTCCACTGCACCGAGCCCTGGCTGGCCACGAGGCCCATCACCGACTTCACCGTGGTGGAGCGGCCCGAGCCGTTGCGGCCCAGCAGGCTCACGATCTCGCCCGGCTTCACGTCCATCGACACCCCGTGCAGGATGTGGCTCTTGCCGTAGTAGGCGTGAACGTCCTTCAACTTCAACATGGTCAGTGCACTCCTGCGGCTTGCTTTTCGGCCAGCACCGAGCCGAGGTAGGCTTCCTGCACGCGCGGGTTCGCGCGCACGGCTTCCGGCGTGTCGAACGCGATCACCTCGCCGTACACCAGCACGGCGATCTTGTCGGCCAGGCCGAACACCACGCCCATGTCGTGTTCCACGGTGAGCAGCGTCTTGCCGACGGTGATCTCGCGGATCAGTTCGATGAACCGGTGTGTCTCGGCGTTGCTCATGCCGGCGGTGGGTTCGTCGAGCAGGATGACGCTGGCGCCCCCGGCGATGGTGAGGCCCACCTCGAGGGCGCGCTGTTCGGCGTACGTGAGGTTCATGGCCAGCACGTCGCGCTTCTTCTCGAGCTTGATCATGTGCATGATCTGCTCGGTGCGTTCGTTGGCGTCGCGCAGGTTCGACAGGAACTTCCAGAACACGTACTTGTAGCCGAGCGACCACAGCACCGCGCAGCGGATGTTCTCGAACACCGACAGCTTCACGAACAGGTTGGACACCTGGAAGCTGCGGGCGAGGCCCTTGCGGTTGATCTCGTAGGGCTTCTGGCCGTCGATGCGTTCGCCGTGCAGGCGGATCTCGCCGCTGCTCAGGCCGAAGCGGCCGCTGATCAGGTTGAACAGCGTGGACTTGCCCGCGCCGTTCGGGCCGATCACGGCCACGCGTTCACCGGCCTTCACCTGGATGTTGGCGCCGCGGATGATCTCGGTCTTGCCGAAGCTCTTGCGGACGTTGTCGAGTTCGAGGGCGAACGGGGCGCCCCCGGCAGCAGCGCGGCTCATGCGGCCTCCTTGATGCGGATGATGGCTTGGATCTCTTCCTGGGCGCTGTCCCAGTGGCGCTTGAAGTAGCGGCGCGCGATCTCGAAGAGCACGGCGCCGATGGCCGTGACCACGGCCCCGATGATCCAGTCCTTCGGCTGGTTCACGTCGAGCTGCATGCCCAGGTACGAGAACACGGGGTTCATCTCGGCGTTGATCTGCTTGTGGTACAGCATCTCGACGAGCGAGGCGCCACCCAGCACGAGCACCGGCACGGTCACCAGCAGCGCGAGGTACGGTTTCCACAGGCGATTGAACTTCTTGAACGCGGCCACCCGCAGGTTCATCATCACGATGGCCGAGACACCGCCCGGCGCGAACATCACCACCAGCACGAACACGATGCCGAGGTACAGCGCCCAGGCCTTCGTGACCTCGGACAGCAGGATGCTCACGAGCACCGACAGCACCGCGCCGATGATCGGGCCGAAGAAGAACAGCGCGCCGCCGATATAGGTGAACAGCAGGTAGCTGGCCGACACGAGGCCGTTGACGGCCGAGCCCTGCACCAGCTCGAAGTTCAGCGCGAACAGCCCGCCGCCGATGCCGGCGAAGAAGCCCGCGATGATGAAGGCGATGTAGCGCACGACCTGGGTGTTGTAGCCCACGAACTGCACGCGCTCTGGGTTGTCGCGCACGGCGTTGAGCATGCGGCCGAGCGGCGTGGCCGAGAACATGAACATCAGGCCGGTGCAGATGAAGCAGTACACGGCGATCAGGTAGTACAGCTGGATCTGCGGGCCGTACGTGATGCCGAACACCGCGTCGCCCACCACCCGGTTGGTGCTGATGCCGCTCTCGCCGCCGAACACCTCGGGGAACATCAGGGTCATGGCGTACACGAGTTCGCCCACGCCCATGGTGATCATCGCGAAGGTGTTGTGCGCCTTCTTGGTGGACACCCAGCCCAGCACGATGGCCACGGCCATGCCGCCGAGCCCGCCCACCAGCGGCACGAGGCTCACCGGCAGGCCGAACGAACCGGCGCCGATCTTGTTGAGCGCGTGCGCCGTGCAGAAGGCGCCGAGGCCCGTGTAGACGGCGTAGCCGAAGCTCAGCATGCCGCCGTTGCCCAGCAGCAGGTTGTAGCTGAGCAGGATGATGATCATGTACCCGATCTGGGACAGCATGGTCAGCGCGAGGCCGCTCTTGAAGATCAGCGGGGCCACGAGCAGCAGCAGCGCGAAGCCGCCCCAGACGAGGATGCGGCCGAGGTTCAGCGGCTTGTAGGAGTATTGTGTGGTGCTCATGTCGTTCAGCTCTCGCGCGTGCCCATCAGGCCCTTCGGGCGGAAGATCAGCATCAGCACCATCAGCAGGTACGGCAGCAGCGGCGCCACCTGCGACAGCTTCAGCCCGAGCACCGAGTACCCCGGCGAGGACGGCGTCAACTGCGTGCCGACCAGGCGGAACAGGTCGACGAGGGAATAGTCGAGGGAAACGGCGAACGTGGTCAGGATGCCGATCAGCAGCGACGCGATGAACGCACCGCCCAGCGACCCCATGCCACCCACCACCACCACCACGAAGATGATGTTGCCCACCGAGAACGCCATGCCGGGTTCGGTGGCGTAGGCGTTGCCGCCGATCACGCCCGCGAGCGCGGCCAGCGCCACGCCGCCGCCGAACACCATCATGAACACGCGCGGCACGTTGTGGCCGAGCGACTCGACCATGTCCGGGTGCGTGAGCGCCCCCTGGATCACGAGGCCGATGCGCGTGCGCGACAGCACGAACCAGATGGACACGAGCATCACGATGGACACGCCCATCATGAACCCGCGGTAGATGGGGAACTGGCTGCCGAAGATGGTGAACAGCGGTCCGTCGAGTTCGGCCGGGATGCGGTAGTCGACCGGGGCGCGACCCCAGATCAGCTGCACGAGTTCGAGCATCAGGAACGACAGGCCCACCGTGACCAGCAGTTCGGACACGTGCCCGAACTTGTGCACCTGGCGCAGGCAGTAGCGCTCGAAGGCCCCGCCGATCAGCGCCGCGACGAGCGGTGCGATGAACAGCGCCGGCCAGAAGCCCACCCATGCGGAGACCTGGTACGCGAGGTACGCACCGAGCATGTAGAAGCTCGCGTGCGCGAAGTTGAGCACGCCCATCATGCTCATGATCAGGGTCAGCCCCGAACTCAACAGGAACAGCAGCAGCCCGTAGCTGACACCGTTCAGCAGCGATATGGTGAAGAACTCCATCGCGTCCCCAAGAATGTCTGAAATTGGAAAACACGCCACGGCGGCAAGGGCCGATGGGCGCGGGCCGGTGAAGGCCGTTTCGAAAGATGACCGCGTGAATCGACGACCGTGCACATTGTCCGCGCAGACGGGCGTTTCCCGGGGCAGAACAAACGCCAAGGGTGCACGCTTTTCCAGCGTGCCTCGTGGCGTGTCGCAGTCAGGGCCGCGACACCCGTTCATCCCGGACGTGCATCGCGCATCACCATGGTGGACCGGGCCCGCGACGAAGCCGCGACCACCATGGAAAAGCAGGCCGGGCGGCTGACGCCACCCGGCCCGCGGTCTCAACGGAGGATCAGGCCGGACGCTTCATCTGGCACGTGGTGGGCGTGCTCGAGATGTACGACTCGAACGTCTTTTCCATCGTCCAGGTGTTGCCGGTCTTTTCGATGTCGATCGGGTTCTTGGCATCGACCTTGTTCCACGTGGCCAGGTACAGCGGCTGCTGCAGCTGGTGGTCGGTGGCGCGCATGGTCACGTCGCCCGTGAAGCTCTTGAAGGTCAGGTTTTCCATCGCCTTCGCGACCTTCACCGGGTCGGTGGACTTGGCCTTGGCCATGGCCAGCGGCAGCGCCTTGAAGATGTTGTAGGCCGGCGACGTGGCGAAGGCCTCGTTCGGGAACTTCTTGCCGAAGGCCGTGAAGATCTCCTGGTACTCCTTCGACTGCATGTTGGAGTACGACGGGTACACGAACTTGATCTTGCCGAGGCCGGTGTTGCCGATGGCCGTGGGCGTGCCGGCGGCGCCGGCGTAGTACGTGTAGAAGTTGACGTCGAGGCCGGCGTCCTTCGCGGCCTTGAACACCAGCGACAGGTCGTTGCCGAAGTTGCCGGTGATGATGGTGTCGGCGCCCGACGCCTTGATCTTGGCGATGTACGGGGCGAAGTCCTTCACCTGGCCGAACGGATGCAGTTCTTCACCGACGATCTGCACGTTGGGGGCCTTGCGCGCCAGGATCTCCTTGGCGTACTTGGTGACCTGCTGGCCGTGGCCGTAGTTCTGGTTCAGCAGGTAGACCTTCTTGACGTTCTTGTCGTCCTTGATGGCCGTGCCGATGGCTTCCATCTTCATCACCGTGTTGGCGTCGAAGCTGAAGTGCCAGAAGCTGCACTTGCTGTTGGTGAGGTCGGGGTCCACCGCGGCGTAGTTCAGGTAGACGACTTCCTTGCCGGGGTTGCGTTCGTTGTGCTTGTTGATGGCGTCGATCAGCGCGCCGGCCACGCCGGAGCCCGAGCCGCCCTGCACCACGTAGCGGATGCCCTGGTCGATGGCGGCCTTCAGCACGTTCAGGCTTTCCGGGCCCGACATCTTGTTGTCGAACGGCACCATCTCGAACTTCACGCCGGCCGGGTTGTTCTTGCCGCCGTCGCGCTCCGCCAGGAACTGGAGCGTGTGCAGGATGTTGAGGCCGATGTTGGCGAACGGACCCGACTGCGGATCGATCACCGCGATGCGGACCGTCTCCCCGGCCTGCGCGTGGGCACCGCCAGCGCCCAGGAGTAGCGCGGCGGTCACGGATGCGGCCAACATGTTCTTCACCAGCTTCATTCAGATCTCCTTGTAAAAATCTCTGTAATCGCTGGACGATAGCGTGAAAGGACTGGCGTGCGTTCTAGGGAGTACCCGAAAACGCACACCCGTTCACTCTGTTGTCGTTTCCCTCACACAGATGGCAGTTGGTGGTCCTTGAATTGGTCACGCAATTTCAGCTTGAGCAGCTTGCCAGTGGCCGTGTGCGGCAGCTCTGTCACGAAGGCGACATCGTCGGGGATCTGCCATTTCGCGATGCGGCCGTCGAAGAACGCGAGCAGCTCTTCGCGCGTGACGCTGGCGCCCGGTTTCGGCACCACCACCAACAGTGGACGCTCGTCCCATTTGGGGTGCCGGCAGGCGATCGCGGCGGCCTCGTGCACCGCCGGATGCGACATCGCGATGTTCTCGATGTCGATGGAGCTGATCCACTCGCCACCCGACTTGATCACGTCCTTGCTGCGGTCGGTGATCTGCATGAAGCCGTTCTCGTCGATGGCGGCCACGTCGCCCGTCGGGAACCACTTCTGCCCGTCGATCTCGAGCAGCGGCGACGCCGGCTGCTGGAAATACGTGTCGATCACCCACGGCCCGCGCACCACGAGGTTGCCCGACGACACCCCGTCCCAGGGCACCGGCTTGTGGTCGTCGTCGATCACCATCATGTCGACGCCGTAGACCGCCCGGCCCTGCGTCAGCAGCAGCTTGCGGCGCGTGGCGCGGTCGGCCTCGCGGTGCTTGGAGTTCAGCTTCGCGACGGTGCCGAGCGGCGACATCTCGGTCATGCCCCACGCGTGGATGACCTCGACGCCGTAGTCGTTCTCGAGGGCGTCGAACATCGCGGGCGGGCACGCCGAGCCGCCGATCACCGTGTGCTTGAACGTCGTGAACTTCAGGTCGTTCTTCTGCACGTAGGTCAGCAGGCCGAGCCACACGGTGGGCACGCCGGCGCTGAACGTGACCTTCTCGGACTCGAACAGTTCGTAGAGGGACTTGCCGTCGAGGTGCGGCCCCGGGAACACGAGCTTGGCGCCCACCAGCGGGCATGCGTACGGCAGCCCCCACGCGTTGACGTGGAACATGGGCACGACCGGCAGGATGGTGTCCCGCGCGGAGCAGTTGAGCCCGTCGGGCAGCGCGGCCGCGAACGCGTGCAGCACACTCGAGCGGTGCGAGTACACGGCCCCCTTCGGGTTGCCGGTGGTGCCCGACGTGTAGCAGATGCTCGACGCGGTGTTCTCGTCGAACTCGGGCCACGCGTACTTTCCGTCCTCGGCCTCCACCAGCTCCTCGTAGCAGAGCAGATTGGGCACGGCGGTCTGCGCGGGCATGTGCGCGCGGTCGGTCATCAGCACGAAGTGCTCGATGGTGGGCAGCAGCGCGGCGAGTTTCTCGACGAGCGGCAGGAAGGTCAGGTCGAAGCAGAGCACCCGGTCCTTCGCGTCGTTGACGATCCACGCGATCTGCTCGGGGAAGAGCCGGGGGTTGATCGTGTGGCACACGAGCTCCGAGCCCGAGGTGCCGTAGTACAGCTCGAAGTGGCGGTACCCGTTCCACGCGAGCGTGCCCACGCGGTCGCCGGCGACGCAGCCCAGCCGGGCGAGCGCCTGCGCCACCTTGCGCGAGCGCAGTTCCGCGTCGCGGTAGGTGTAGCGGTGGAGGTCCCCCTCGGCCCGCTTGGACACGATCTCGGTGTCGCCTGCGTGACGCGCGGCGTGCACGATCAGCGAGGAGATCATCAGGGGGGTCTGCATCATCTGGCCCATCAAGCGCGGCATGGTGGTTTTCTCCGGTATGCAGTGGTCTGCGACGTTCTGATCATAGGAACGCCCCTGCCATACCGACCTTTCGGTTTACCCTTATGCGAGGGGCGTTGCCGCCCGCTGGCTACACTTGTCGGATGAATGCCGTTGTCGATGCCAGGGGGCCCGTTGCAGGATTCGCGGGCGCACGCTGGTCCAACCGGTTCCACGCGCTGGGAACCGACTTCTTCACCCTGCTCCCGCCCCAGGGCATGCCCGACCCGTACTGGGTCGCGTGGAGCCCCGAGTGCGCGCGCCTGCTGGGCCTGCCCGCGGAGCGCCCCACCGACGACGCCACGCTGCAGGCCCTCGCCGGCAACCTCGTGGGTCCCGGCATGCAGCCGCTCGCCAGCGTCTACAGCGGGCACCAGTTCGGCGTGTGGGCCGGCCAGCTGGGCGACGGCCGCGCGCTGTGGCTCGGCGAGATCGACACCCCGGCCGGCCCCATGGAGCTGCAGCTCAAGGGCGCGGGCCTCACGCCGTACTCGCGCATGGGCGACGGCCGCGCGGTGCTGCGTTCGTCCATCCGCGAATTCCTGTGCTCCGAGGCCATGGCGGGCCTGGGCATTCCCACCACCCGCGCGCTGAGCATCACGGGCTCGCGCCTGCCGGTGCGCCGCGAGGAGGTCGAGACGGCCGCCGTGGTGCTGCGCGTGGCGCCCACGTTCGTCCGCTTCGGCCACTTCGAGCACTTCGCCCACACGGCCGACGATCCCGAGGCGCTGCGCCGCCTCGCCGACTTCGTCATCGACACGCAGTACCCGCAGTGCCGCGACGAGGCCCAGCCGTACGTGGCCCTGCTGCGCGCCGTGGTCGAACGCACCGCGTCGCTGATGGCCGACTGGCAGGCCGTGGGCTTCTGCCACGGCGTGATGAACACCGACAACATGTCGATCCTCGGGCTCACCATCGACTACGGCCCGTTCGGCTTCCTCGATGCGTTCGTGCCCGGCCACGTCTGCAACCACTCCGACCACCAGGGCCGCTACGCGTACGTGCGCCAGCCCAACGTGGCGTTCTGGAACCTGCACGCCCTCGCCCAGGGCCTGATGCCGCTGATCGGCGACAGCGAACCCGCGCTGGCCGCCCTCGACGTCTACAAGACGGCCTTCCCCGACGCCGCCATGGCCCGCATGCGCGCCAAGCTGGGCCTCGCCACGCGCGACGAGGGCGACCACCGCCTGATCGAGGACCTGTTCGCCCGCATGGCCGCCGACGCCACCGACTACACCATCGCGTTCCGCCGCCTGTCGACGTTCGACACCGCCCCGGGCGCCCGCAACGACGCCGTGCGCGACCTGTTCGTCGACCGCGAGGCCTTCGACGCCTGGGCCGTGCGCTACCGCGACCGGCTCGCCGCCGAAGGGTCGGTGGACGACGACCGGGCCTTGCGGATGAACCGGGTCAACCCCAAATACATCCTCCGGAACCACCTGGCCGAAGTCGCGATCCGAAACGCACGGAACGGCGATTTCGCGGAAGTGGAGCGGCTGCGTGACGTCCTGGCACGCCCGTTCGACGAACAACCGGACCGTTCGGCCTATGCCGATTTCCCGCCCGACTGGGCGCAACAGATCGAGGTGTCCTGCTCATCATGAGTAACGCAGACAACAAGCCCCGCAAGGTCCAGAAGACCGATGCCGAATGGCGAGCCCAGCTCGACCCCATCCAGTACGAGGTGGCCCGCCACGCGGCCACCGAACGCGCCTTCACCGGCAAGTACTGGGACCACTTCAAGGAAGGCCACTACAACTGCATCGGCTGCGGCACGCCGCTGTTCGAGTCGTCCACCAAGTTCGACGCCGGCTGCGGCTGGCCCAGCTACTGGGAACCGGTCAACAGCGAAGTGGTCGAACGGGTCGTCGACCACAGCCACGGCATGGTGCGCGTCGAGGTGAGGTGCAACAATTGCGGCTCGCACCTCGGCCATGTGTTCCCCGATGGCCCGGACCCGACCGGCGAGCGTTTCTGCATCAACTCCGCCGCGATAGACTTCGCCCCGAAATGAGCCACCGGCCCGCCCGATGAAACTGCTTCTCGACTTCCTGCCCATCGTCCTCTTCTTCGCCGTCTTCAAGTACGGCGAAGGCCACAAGGAATGGGCCGCCGCCTTCGCCAGCGAACACCTCGGGTTCATGGTGTCGGGCGGGGTCGTGGGGCCGAACGAGGCGCCGGTGCTGCTGGCCACGGTGGTCGTGGTGATCGCCACGCTGGCCCAGGTGGCGTACATGCTCGCGCGGCGGCAGAAGGTCCACATGATGCTGTGGGTGAGCCTCGCGCTCGTCACGGTGCTGGGCGCGGCCACGGTCTGGTTCCACAGCGACACGTTCATCAAGTGGAAGCCCACCGGCCTCTACTGGTTCATGGGCCTCGCCTTCTGGGTGAGCCAGGCGTTCTTCCGCAAGAACCTCGTGCAGGCGCTGATGGGCGGGCAGTTCGAACTGCCGCCGGGCGTGTGGCAGCGGCTCAACTTCGCCTGGGTGGGTTTCTTCGGCCTGATGGGCCTGCTGAACCTGTACGTCGCGTACAGCTTCGAGACGGCCACGTGGGTCAACTTCAAGCTCTTCGGCATCACGGGCCTGATGCTCGTGTTCATGGTGGCGCAGGGCCTGTGGCTCGGCAAGCACCTGAAGGACGACACCCCGCCGGCCGAGGGCGAAGCGCGCAAGGACGTGGCCTGACATGGCCGTCGACCGCACCGAGATCGACGCCGCGCTGCGCGAGGCCCTCGCCCCCGAAACACTGGAGGTGCGCGACGACAGCCACCTGCACGCGGGGCACGCGGGCGCCCGCGAAGGGCGCCATTTCCACGTCACGATCGTCAGCCCGCGCTTCAACCAATTGTCACGGGTGAAGCGCCATCGGCTCGTTTATGATGCGCTCCAATCCTTGATTCCGCGCGGCATCCACGCGCTTGCCATCGATGCCCGCGCCCCGGGCGAAAGCTGACCGGTCTCCTGCCTCCGCGCCGCGAACATCCCTCTCGCGGCGGCCGCCAGCCTCCCCTCCACCGACTTCCCCCTTGAAAGGCTCGATGCCCATGAAGAAGCTGTCCGTTGTCGCCCGCGCCGCGCTGCTCGCGACCTCTGTTTCGCTGCTGAGCCCGCTCGTGGCCCAGGCGCAGAACATCACGACCGTGAACGGCAAGCCCGTTCCGCAGGCGCGCGCCGACGTGCTGCTTCAGCAGGCCACCCGCCAGGGCCAGCAGCCGCGCACCCCGGAACTCGAGGCGCAGGTGCGCGACGAGGTCGTGCTGCGCGAGATGTTCGTGCAGGAAGCCGTCAAGCGCGGCCTGTCCACCACGAAGGAATACCGCGACCAGATCGAACTGGCGCGCCAGGGCATCCTGATCCGCGAGCTGTTCACCGACTTCCAGAAGAAGAGCCCGGTGACCGACGCCGACATCCAGGCCGAGTACGACAAGTTCAAGGCCCAGGCCGGCGGCAGCGAGTACCGCGCCCGCCACATCCTCGTCGAGAAGGAAGACGAGGCCAAGGACATCATCGCCAAGCTCAAGGGCGGCGCGAAGTTCGAAGACCTGGCGAAGAAGCTCTCGAAGGACCCCGGATCGGGCGCCAACGGTGGCGACCTCGACTGGGCCAACCCGAACTCGTACGTGCCGGAGTTCTCGGCCGCGCTGACGAAGCTCAAGAAGGGCGAGACCACGCAGGAGCCGGTGAAGAGCCAGTTCGGCTACCACGTGATCAAGCTCGAGGACACGCGCGAATCGCAGCCGCCGTCGCTCGAGGAAGTGAAGCCGCAGATCCAGCAGCGCCTGAACCAGCTGAAGCTGACCGAGTTCCGCGATCAGATCAAGGCCAAGAGCAAGACGGACTACAAGTTCTCGACGAACTGATAGAGGGAAGCCCCCCAGTCGGCTGGCGCCTCCTGCCCCCAGGGGGCGCCACGGGTCTCCGGGAGACCCGGACTCGCGTGTGGCTTGATCGGTCGGCGCTGCTGCGCTCGCCTCCCCGCGAGCGCGCTTTCGTTTCGGGGCATTGCTCGCTTCGCTTGCTCGCCCCTCGTTCCCTTGCCCGTTTTCTCAGAGGACGGGCACCGGCAGGTCCAGCCGCCCCGCCTCGATCCGCAGCTGCCGGTCGCAGCGCGCCGCGATGCCGCGGTCGTGCGTGACGAGCACCAGCGTCGTGCCCGCCTCGCGGTTCAGCTCGAACATCAGCTCCATCACCCGCTCGCCCGTCGCGAAGTCGAGGCTGCCCGTGGGTTCGTCGGCCAGCAGCACGGCCGGGCGCACCACGAAGGCACGGGCCAGCGCCACGCGCTGCTGCTCGCCGCCCGAGAGCACCTTGGGGTAGTGCGTGAGCCGCTCGCCCAGGCCCACGCGCCGCAGCATCTCGGTGGCGAGTGCTCGCGCGTCCGCCCTGCCCTGCAGCTCCAGCGGCAGCATCACGTTCTCGAGCGCATTGAGGTTGCCGAGCAGCTGGAAGCTCTGGAACACGAAGCCCACGCGCGAGGCGCGCACCGCGGCCCGTTCGTCCTCGCCGATGGCGAACAAATCGGTGCCGCCCAGGCGAACCGTTCCGGTCGAAGGTGTGTCCAAGCCGGCGATGATCGACAACAGCGTGCTCTTGCCCGAACCGGACGCCCCCACGATGGCCGCCGATTCCCGGGCTTCCAGCTGGAAGTCGATGTCATGGAGAATCGTCAGCAGGCCGCTGGTGTCCTGCACTTGTTTGGTGACGTGCTCGACGGCAATGATGGGATCGGACATGGAGGCTCGAGGTCAGGAATGAAGAAAAACAGCATCACGCGCAGGACGTGGCTCAGGCAATGTACCTTGCTTGGCGTGGCATTGGCCGCGCCGGTGATTGTCCGCGCGGCCTCGCCCGCGGGCCACGTGCCCGTGATCCTCGTGCTCGGCGACAGCCTGTCGGCCGAGTACGGCCTCACCCGCGGCAAGGGCTGGGTCGCGCTGCTCGAGCAGCAGCTCGCGCAGCAGAAGATCGGCGCCACGGTCGTCAACGCCAGCATCAGCGGCGACACCACGTCCGGCGGCCGCTCGCGCCTGCCGGCGCTGATCAAGCGCCATGCGCCCGACATCGTGATCCTCGAGCTGGGCGCGAACGACGCGCTGCGCGGGCTGCCGCTGACGATGACCCGCGACAACCTCACGGCCATGGCACGCAGCGCGCGCGACGCCGGCGCACGCGTGGTGGTGGTGGGCATGCAGATGCCCCCGAACTACGGGCGCAAGTACGCGGAGGACTTCCACGCCGTCTTCACCGGGGTCGCCCGGGACGAGCAGGCAGCGCTGGTGCCGTTCCTGCTGAAGGGCGTCGCCGACGTGCCCAATGCGGAAGCCAACTTCCAGGCCGACCGCATCCACCCGAAGGAATCGGCCCACCCCACGATGCTGGCCAACGTGTGGCCGGCGCTGAAACCGCTGCTGCGCTGAGCCCACGCGGCCCCGGGGGGCCGTTCAGTCGACCCGGCGGTGGCGCGGGCCCTCGTCGCCGCGGTTCTGCGGATTGCCGCCGCCGCCACGCGGCGGCTCGCGGAAGCCGGGTTGCGGCTGCGGCTGGGGTTGCGCCTGGGGTTGCGGCTGCGGTTGAGGACGCGGCACCGCGGGCTGGAAGTTCGGCTGCTGCGGACGCGGCTGCACCTGTGGCTGCGGCTGCGGGGCCGGCATCTGCGGCTGCTGCACCTGGGGCTGCTGCGGCCGTCCGCCGACGCCCATGCCGAAACCGCTGCCCGGACGCCGGCCGTCGTTGTCGTCCCGCGACGACCAGCGCGGCGGCTGCTGCACCTGCGGCTGCTGGGGTTGTGGCTGCGGCGCGGAGAAGCCCGGCTGCACCGGCCGCTGCGGTTGCGGTTGCTGCCAGCGTTCGTCGCGCGTGCCCTGCCAGCGTTCGTCGCGCGAGTTGCCGTTCCAGCCCGGGCGTGGATCCCGGTTCCCGAAGCCCGGCTGGGGCTGCGGCTGCGGTTGGGGCATCGGCTGCTGCACCTGCGGTTGGGGCTGCGACTGCAGCGGCGGCTGTTGCGGCCGGATGTCTCCTCGCCCGCGTCCATCGTTGTCCCGTCGCTCGTCGCGCCCGAAACGCGGCGCGCCGTAGCGCTCGCCGCCCGCGCCCGGCGCCGGCGGAATGACCCCCACCTGCGGCGAAGGACGCTGTCCGCCGCCCATCATGGGCGGGCGGCCACCGGGGTTCACCGGCGCGTCGGGACGCGGGCGCCCGGGGGCGAGGCCCGGCAGCGGCCGGCCGCCGATGCCGACGATGGCGGGGCCCACCGGCTGGCGGCGCTCCACCACCTGGCGCGGCACGATGGTGACCGCCCCCGGCATGTCACGGTAGCGGTAGCGGCCCGACTCGACGGCCTGGCGCGGGTCGCGCACCCACGGGTTGAAGTCGAAGTTCCGCGGCACCTGGTTGCCGTTGATGTGGCGCATGTAGTGCGGGCTGTAGCGGTGGCCCGGCACGTAGACCTCGCGCGGGCCCAGCGGGAACCACCCCACCATGGGGGCCGGACGCCGGCCCACGCCGATCGACACGCTCACGCTGGGGCCGCCGACCCACGCCACCAGCGCCGGGGCATAGACGGGCCGGGCGACGTAGCCGCCGGGCACCCAGCACCACACGTCGCGCCGAGAGACCCAGCGACCGTAGTGGAACGGCGCGAAGCCCCAGGGCGCGTCGTCGACCCAGGTCCAGCCCCACGGGCTGATCCACACCCAGTGCCCGACGCGGTACGGCGCCCAGCCCGGTGCCACGTCGCGCGGGATCCACAGGGCGCCGTATTCGGGGTCCTGTTCCCAGCGGCCGTAGCGGTCGAGGTCTTCCACGCCGGTCATCTCGGCCGACACGTAGCGGGCCGAGACGCTGCGTTCCTCGCGGTCGTCGCGCGCGGCCACCCAGTTGTCGAAGTCGTCGCGACCCAGTTCGGCGAGTTCGAACTGGGTGCCGCGGTCCTGCCAGAAGCGGTAGCGCTGGCCGGCCTTGACCGTCACGCCGGCGTCCTGCGCCTTGAGTTGCAGCTGGCCCGAGAGCGCGATGGCCTCGGTGGTGTCGTCGTCGCGGTTGAAGCGGTAGCTGCCCGCGCGCTCGGGGGCGAAACCGCCCTCGGACGTCACCAGCTGGAATTCCTGCGCGGCCTCGCGCGAGCGCAGCCGCACGGCCACGTCGCCGTTGTGCAGGCGCACGGTGAAGTGGTCGTCGTCGAGCGCGGCCACCTCGAGTTCGGTGTTGCGGTCGATGCGTAGGGTGCTGGTGCCGACCCGCACCTCGGCCCGGCCGCTGCCGGACGACGACAGCCGGTCGCCGGTGGTGATGGGCCGGTTGCGCGCGGCCTCGACCCACTCGCCCTCTTCGTCGTCGTAGATCCAGACCTCGCCTTCGACCTCGGCCAGGCGCCCGACGCGCCCCGGCGGGTCGGGTTCGTTGGCGGTGTCCTGCGCGCGCACGGGCCCCGCCACGAACGCACAGAGCAGCAGCAGGCTCAACCAGAGGAAGGCCGGGCGAATCGAGGGAAGTCTCATCGTGTTCATCAGGTTCCAGCTGCCCGTTGGAGGCATCCGAGACGGAAGGGTTCCGGATCAACGCGGGCCGGGGCACGCCGGCTGACACGACTTTTGTCGCCAACCAGCGACAACGCTCGCCAAGTCCGGGGTGTCAGTCGTCGTCCGACGGGTCCAGCCCCGGGAACAGCACGCTCGTGAACCCGAACTTCGAGAAGTCGCGCACCCGCATCGGGTAGAGCTTGCCGATCAGGTGGTCGCACTCGTGCTGCACCACCCGCGCGTGGAAGCCGTCGGCCTCGCGGTCGATGGGCGCGCCGTACGGGTCGACCCCGGTGTAGCGGATGCGGCTGTACCGCGGCACGATGCCGCGCAGGCCCGGCACGGACAGGCAGCCCTCCCAGCCGTCTTCCTCGGCGTCGGACAGCGGCGTGATCACCGGGTTGAGCAGCACCGTCTCGGGCACCGGCGGCGCGTCCGGGTAGCGGTCGGTCTTCTTGAAGCCGAAGATCACGAGCTGCAGGTCGATCCCGATCTGCGGCGCGGCCAGGCCCGCGCCGTTGGCGGCGTGCATGGTGTCGAACATGTCGGCCACGAGCGCGTGCAGCTCGGGGGTGTCGAATGCACGCACGGGCTGCGCCACGCGCAGCAGCCGCGGGTCGCCCATCTTCAGGATCTCTCTCACCGCCACGGGAACTCCTTCAATCTCATCGGCCACCGGCCTTCAGCATCTCGCGCAGCCCGGCCTCGTCGAGCACCGGCACGTTGTTGTCGAGCGCCTTCTGCAGCTTGCTGCCGGCGTCCTCGCCGGCCACGACGAAGTGGGTCTTCTTCGAGACCGACCCGCTCACCTTGCCGCCGGCCGCCTCGATGGCGGCCTGGGCCTCGTCGCGGGTCCATTCGGGCAGTGTGCCGGTGAGCACGAAGGTCTTGCCGGCGAAGGGTTTCGGCGAGAGGTCGGCCGTGCCGTCGCTCTCCTCCCACGTGATGCCCGCGGCGCGCAGCTGCTCGACCACCTCGCGGTTGTGCGGCTGGTCGAAGAAGGTGCGGAGGCTTTCGGCGACGATGGGGCCCACGTCGGGCACTTCCAGCAGCTGCTCGACGGTGGCGTCGAGCAGGCGGTCGAGCTGGCCGAAGTGGAGGGCCAGGTCCTTCGCGGTGGTTTCACCCACGTTGCGGATGCCCAGGGCGAACAGGAACCGCGCGAGCGTGGTCTGCTTGCTGCGCTCCAGGCCGTCGACCAGGTTCTGCGCGCTCTTGTCGCCCATGCGCTCGAGCGCGGTGAGCTTCGCGATGCCCAGCTTGTAGAGCTCGGGCAACGTGCGGATGATCCCGCCGTCCACCAGTTGCTCGACGAGCTTGTCGCCGAGACCTTCCACGTCCATGGCGCGGCGGCTCGCGAAGTGCAGGATGGCGTGCTTGCGCTGGGCCGCGCAGAACAGCCCGCCGCTGCAGCGCCAGTTGGCCTCGCCCTCGTCGCGGGCGATGTCGCTGCCGCAGACCGGGCACTTGCCGCCGAGCTTCTTGTAGAGGTCGAACGGTTCGCCCACGTCGGCCGGCCGGCGGTCGAGCACCACGCCCACCACCTCGGGGATGACGTCGCCCGCGCGCCGCACGATCACGGTGTCGCCCACGCGCACGTCCTTGCGCCGGGTCTCGTCCTCGTTGTGCAGCGTGGCGTTGCTCACCGTGGTGCCGCCGACGAACACCGGCTCGAGCTTGGCCACCGGCGTCAGCTTGCCGGTGCGGCCCACCTGGATGTCGATGTCGCGCAGCACGGTCATCTGCTCCTGCGCGGGGTATTTGTGGGCCACGGCCCAGCGCGGCTCGCGCGAGACGAAGCCGAGCTTCTGCTGCAGCGCGCGGTCGTTCACCTTGTAGACCACGCCGTCGATGTCGAACGGCAGCGTGTCGCGGGCCTCGCCGATGCGCTGGTGGAAGGCGACGAGGCCGTCGGCGCCCTGCACCACCTCGCGCGCCTTGTCGACCGGCAGGCCGAAGGCCTGCAGCGCGTCCAGCAGCTGGCCGTGCGTGGGCGGGATGTCCCAGCCCTGCACGTCGCCCAGCCCGTACGCGAAGAAGCTCAGCGGCCGCTTGCGCGCGATGGCGGGGTCGAGCTGGCGCACCGCGCCCGCGGCGGCGTTGCGCGGGTTCACGAAGGTCTTCTCGTTCTTCGCGCCGTGCGCGATCAGCTCGCGCTGGCGTTCGTTCAGCGCGTCGAACTGGTCGCGGCGCATGTAGACCTCGCCGCGCACCTCGATCACCGCCGCGTCGGTGCCCTTCAGCCGCAGCGGGATCTGGGCGATGGTGCGGATGTTCTGGGTGACGTCCTCGCCCTTCTCGCCGTCGCCCCGCGTGGCCGCCTGGACCAGCACGCCGTGTTCGTAGCGCAGGTTGATGGCCAGGCCGTCGAACTTGAGTTCGGCCGCGTACTCGACCGGCGGGGCCTCGGGCGCGAGGGCCAGTTCCTTGCGCACGCGTGCGTCGAACGCGAGCGCGCCGGTGGCCTCGGTGTCCGTTTCGGTGCGGATGCTCAGCATGGGCACCGTGTGGCGCACCGGCGTGAAGCCGTCCAGCACCTGGCCGATCACGCGCTGCGTGGGCGAGTCGGGGGTCAGCAGCTCGGGGTGTTCGGCTTCCAGCGCCTGCAGCGCCTGGAACAGCCGGTCGTATTCGGCGTCGGGGATGCTCGGTTCGTCGAGCACGTAGTAGCGGTGCGCGTGGTCGCGCAACTGGTCGCGCAGGTCGGCGGCCTGCGTGGCGGCATCGGAGGAGGATCGCTTGGTCATGGATCCCGGCACTCTAACGCCAAATGCCCGAAAAAAAGGCCGCCCGAAGGCGGCCTTTCCGGGTCCGAAGGACAGAGGGATCAGCGCACGACGGCGATCTGTTCCCGCTTGTCGCCATCGAACGTGAACAGCGTGAGCGCGCCGTTCTTGATGTCGCCCTTCTCGTCGAAGGCGATCTGGCCGGTCACGCCCTTGTAGTCGGTCTTGGCCAGCTCCGGCAGGTACTTCGCCGGGTCGGCCGAGTCGGCCTTGACCATCGCGGCCACGAGCACGTTCACGGCGTCGTAGACGTACGGGGCGTACAGCTTGACGTCGATGTTGAACTTCTCCTTGTAGCGCTTCTTGAAGTCCTCCATGCCGGCCTTCTGCTCGCCCTCGACACCACCGGCTTCCGCGCAGATGACGTTGCCCTTCACGAGGCCGCCGCCGGCCAGGTTCGGCAGTTCACCCGTGCAGATGCCGTCGCCGCCCATGTACTTGGACTCGATGCCCAGCTGCTTCATCTGGCGCAGCATCGGGCCGCCCACGGCGTCCATGCCGCCGAAGAAGATGACGTCCGGCTTCGTGGCCTTGATGGCGGTCAGGATGGAGCTGAAGTCCTTTTCCTTGTCGTTGGTGAACTGGCGCGAGGCGATGGTGCCGCCGGCCGCGGTGGCGGCCTTCAGGAACTCCTCGGCGACGCCCTGGCCGTAGGCCGTGCGGTCGTCGATCACGGCGATCTGCTTGCCCTTGAGTTCGCCCGTGGCGTAGCGGCCCAGCGTGCCCCCCAGGTGCACGTCGTCGGCCACGACGCGGAACGTCGTCTTGAAGCCCTGGCGCGTGAACGTCGGGTTCGTGGCGGACGGCGAGATCTGCGGGATGCCCGCGTCGCTGTAGATCTTCGAGGCCGGGATGGAGGTGCCGGAGTTCAGGTGGCCCACCACGCCGTTGACCTTGGCGTCGACGAGCTTCTGCGCGGCCGCGGTGCCTTGCTTCGGGTCGCCGGCATCGTCTTCGCCGAGCAGCTCGAACTTGACCTTCTTGCCGCCGATGGTGACACCCTTGGCATTGAGTTCGTCGATGGCCATGCGGGCGCCATTCTCGTTGTCGATGCCGAGGTGGGCGATGGCGCCGCTCTTGGGGCCGACGTGGCCGATCTTCACCACGGGTTCGTCGTCCGCCTTCTTGCCACATCCAGCCAGCGCGACCGCGATGACGACGGCCGACAGTGCAAACAGTGAACGCTTCATACACAGGCTCCTAATGAGGATTGAGAAAAGAAACGAAGACAAGGCACGGATCGGGCCAGGCCTCGGCACTACCACTCGCACACACGAAAAAAATCACGAACCGGATTCACGCCGATGTGCCTGTCGCGCCAGTTCGATCGCGACGGCACGCGACACCATCTCGTGGAGGGTCGCATGGAGTTGTTGCTTCAGGTCTTCCATCAGCCTGTCCGCCGCGCGCGCCAGCGCGGGCACCACGGCCTCGCGCATGCGGTGGTCGAACATCAGGTCGATCTGTCCTTCGAGGCCTTCGAACACGCGCTGCACCAGCACGTCCTCGGACACACTTTCGACGGGGCGCACCGGCGCGGGGATGGGCACCGGGACGGGCACGGGCGAGGACACCACCGCGGGGCCTTCGTCGCGGCTCCACCAGCTGCCGGAGAAATCGGCCGGCAGCGGCGACGGCGGCGCCATCGCGGGCAGCGGCAGGCCCACGCGCACCTGCTGCGACGGCCGGCGCTTGAGCCACTCGGGCGGCGCCGGCGCATCGTGGGCGAAGGGCACGGGTTGTTCCGCGAGGACCGGCTCGGGCGCGCGCCGAGGCTCGGGCGCGGGCTGCGGCACCACCGCGGGCTGCGGGACCGGCGCGGCCACCACGGGCACGGCGATGGCCACCGGCTCGTCCACCGGCAACGGAAAATCGACCTCGCCGAACGTCGATGCGGTCGGTTCCTCGGTCGCGGCGGTCAGCTGGATGACCTCCGTGAGCACCGGCAGCCGGTGTGCCGGAGGGGTGCCGGGCGCGTTCATCTTCATGCGGAAGCGTCCTGCGCCACGTCGTGCTTCTGCAGCACGTAGCCGCGGTCGGCATAGTGTTTCCAGCGGCCGCGACCGGCCATCCGCGCCGGTCCGTCGACCGGCACGAGTTCGATCACCCGGGCGAAAGTCTCGAAGCCCTCCACCAACTCGTCCCCCATGTTCAGCAGCACGTCCTGGTGTGGTGCATCGCGCACCGCACCGGTCAGCCAGACGGGAGTGTGACGCAAACGGGGGGCCAGTGGTTGACCGGCTTTCTCGAGGACGTGCGGAACGAAGTCGAGCGCCTCGAAGGTCCAGAGCTGGCGGTCGAGCTGCACGAGCACCGGCGCCGGGGCCGAGACCACCACCTTCGCGCCGCGCCGCACCGCCTTGCGCAGCAGCCGGCAGGCGTAACCCATGCGGTCCGGCACGTTGAAGTGGAAGCTGATCTCGGTCATCGGGTCCCGCGTGTGCGCGTTCAGGCGGCCTGCGAGAGCACGAAGTGGGTCAGCAGCGGCACGGGCCGGCCGGTGCCGCCCTTGGCCGCGCCGGATTTCCAGGCCGTGCCCGCCACGTCGAGGTGGGCCCAGCGGTACTTCGAGGTGAAGCGGCGCAGGAACATCGCCGCGGTGATGGCGCCGCCGGCGCGCGGGCCCACGTTGCCCATGTCGGCGAAGTTGCTCTTGAGGCCGTCGTCGTACTCCTCGTCGAGCGGCATGCGCCAGCACGGGTCGAGGCCGGCTTGGCCGGCGTCGGAGAGTTCGGCGGCCAGCGCCTCGTCGGCCGTGAACAGGCCGCTGCGGTGGTGGCCCAGCGCGATCACGCAGGCGCCGGTCAGCGTGGCGATGTCGACCACGGCCGCGGGCTTGAAGCGCTCGGCGTAGGTGAGCGCGTCGCACAGCAGCAGGCGTCCCTCGGCGTCGGTGTTGAGCACCTCGATGGTCTGGCCGGACATGCTGGTGACCACGTCGCCCGGCTTCAGCGAGCGCCCGTCGGGCATGTTCTCGCACGCGGGGATCAGGCCCACGAGGTTGACCTTGGCCTTCAGCTCGGCGACGGCGCGGAAGGTGCCCAGCACGCTCGCGGCGCCGCCCATGTCGAACTTCATCTCGTCCATCTCGGCCGCGGGCTTGATGGAGATGCCGCCCGTGTCGAACGTGACCCCCTTGCCGACGAGCACCACCGGCGCCTTCGACTTGGCCGCGCCCTGGTAGCGCAGCACGATGAAGCGCGGCGGCTCCTCGGAACCCTGCGACACGGCCAGGAACGAGCCCATGCCCTCCTTCTCGATGGCCTTGCGGTCGAGCACCTCGACCTTGAGGTCGTGGCTCTTGCCGAGCTTCTTCGCCTGTTCGGCGAGCAGCGTGGGGGTGCAGTAATTCGCCGGGCGGTTGGCCCACTCGCGCGCGAGTTCGACGCCGTTGGCGATGGCCAGGCCGCGCGCGAGGCCCAGCTGCGCCATCTTGGCGTGGCCCTTGTCGGTGAGCAGCAGCGCCGTGTCGAAGGCCGCGGCCGGGGACGCGCTGGGCTTCGTGTGGCGGTAGACGTAGACGGCGTCGAACGCCGCGGCCACGGCGGCCTCGGCATGGCTCGCGTCGACCTCGACGCCGACGGCGGCGATGCCCACGCGGCGGGCGCCGGTGTTCTTCAGCACGGCGAGGCCCTGGGCCACGGCCGCCTTGAAGGCCTTCGGCGTGACGCCGGACGCGGCCGAGACCACGACCCGCGGCGCCTTGACACCCTGCAGCCGGTGCAGGTACAGCGTGCGGCCGGCCTTGAGCTGGAAATCGCCCTGGGCGATGGCGTCCTCGAGCGGGCCAGAGACGGCCGCGTCGAGTTGCGGGTCCAGCCTGTCGCCGGCCACCACGACCAGCAGCGCGTCGGCTGCCAGCGTCGACAAGGCGGACAACGAAAGAATCTGGTGACGAACGTCCATAATGCAGCCCCAACAAGAATCCGACGATGTTATTCGATTCCACACTGCGCCGAGACATCGCCCGAACATTCGGCGCGACACTGGTCGTCATCCTCACCATCGTCCTGACGATGTTCCTCATCCGCACGCTGGGCCAGGCGGCGGTGGGCAACGTGTCGCCGCAGGACGTCGCGCTGCTGCTCGGCTTCACGTCGCTCGCGAACCTGCCCACCATGCTGAGCCTGTCGCTCTTCATCGCGGTGGTGGTGTCGCTCGGGCGCATGTACCGCGAGAGCGAGATGTCGATCTGGTTCGCCAGCGGCATCGGCCTCGAGCGCTTCGTGCGCCCGGTGCTCCGGGTGAGCTGGCCCGTGCTGCTCGTCGTGGGCCTGATGGCGCTGTTCGTGTGGCCCTGGGTGAACCAGCAGAGCGCCGACCTGAAGGAACGCTTCGAGCGCCGATCCGACCTGTCGCGCGTGGCGCCCGGGCAGTTCCAGTCCTCGCGCGACGGCACGCGGGTGTTCTTCATCGACCGCGACCAGGCGGACGGCAGCACCGGCCGCAACGTCTTCATCCTGATCCGCAAGGGTGACAACGAATCGGTCACCACGGCGCGCACCGGCCGCATCGAACACACCGACGAGGCCGACGTGCTCGTGCTCGACAGCGGCCAGCGCAACGAGCAGGACTTCAAGACGAACGAAAAGACCGTCTCGCGCTTCCAGAGCTACCAGATCCAGGTGGGCGAACGCGTGAAGGTGTCGGACGCCGTGCTGCCGTTCAAGGCCCGGCCCACGGTGGACCTGCTGCTCAGCCCCGAGCCCAAGGCGCGTGGCGAACTCACCTGGCGGGTGGGGCTGACCCTCGGCTCGGCCAACCTGCTGCTGCTGGCGCTGAGCCTGTCGGCCACGCAGCCGCGGCGGGCCAGCAACTGGAACCTGCTGTTCGCGCTGCTCGCCTTCGTCGTGTACTACAACCTCATCAACCTGTCCCAGTCGTGGGTGTCGTCGGGCCGCGTCGGCATGGGCGCCGTGCTCGCGGGCGTCCACGGAACGGCCTTCCTGCTGGCCATCGGCCTGCTCTGGTGGCGCGACAACGGCACGCACGTGCAATGGCGCAAGCCCCGCGCCGCGACGCGGGAGGCCCGCGCATGAGGACCGTCCGCCGCCTCCTCTACGTCGACGTCGTCAGCGCCGTCGTGTTCGTCGCCATCGCCTTCCTGTCGCTGTTCTTCTTCATCGACTTCGTCGACGAGCTGGGCGACGTCGGCAAGGACTACTCGGCGATGCACGCCGCGCTGTACTCGCTGCTCGAGCTGCCCGGCCACCTCTACGAACTGGCGCCCATCGCGGTGCTGATCGGCACCATCTACGCGCTGTCGCGCCTCGCCCAGTCGTCGGAATTCACTATCCTGCGCACCGGCGGCCTCGGGCCCGGCCGGGCGCTGTCGCTGCTGATGGGCCTCGGCATCGCCTTCGGCGTGCTCACCTTCGTGGTGGGCGACTACCTCGCCCCGCTGAGCGAGCGGGCGGCCGTGGAACTGCACGCGCGGGTCAAGGGCGGGCTGGGCCTCGGCCGCGCCGGCGCCTGGATGAAGGACAAGGTCAACACCCCCGAGGGCGAACGGTCCTACGCCATCAACGTGACCATCGCCGCGGCCGATGGCGAGCTGCTGTACGTCCGCATCTATGCCTTCGACAGCGAGGGGCGGCTCGTGCAGCGCGTCTCCGCCGACACGGCACGGGTCGATGCGCAGGGCGTGTGGACCCTGAAGAAGGCGCTCCTCACCGACTGGCGCGGCGCGTCGGCCGCCGCGGCCGCCGACACGGCGCAGCTGAAGGTCGAGGTCAAGGAACTCGACACCTTCCAGGTGCAGACCACGCTCGCGGCCAACGTGGTGTCGTCGGCCGTGCGGCCGTTCAACTCGATGTCCACCTTCGAGCTGTTCCGCTACATCAACCACCTCTCCGACAACGAGCAGACCGCGCAGCGCTACGAACTGCGCTTCTGGAAGCGCGCGCTGTACCCGCTCGCCTGCCTCGTGATGGTGGGCCTCGCCCTGCCCTTCGCGTACCTGCACGCCCGCGCCGGCGGCGTGAGCCTGAAGGTGTTCGGCGGCATCATGCTGGGCATCAGCTTCGTGCTGCTGAACAACGTCGCGGCCCACATCGGGCTGCTGAAGAACTGGACGCCGTGGATCGTCGCGGCCACGCCGAGCCTGATCTTCCTCGGCATGTCGATGGCGGCGTTCAGCTGGCTCGTGAGGTACCGGTGACCGGCCTGCTGCTCTTCGCCCACGGCGCGCGCGACCCGAACTGGGCGCGGCCTTTCCAGGCCGTCGCCGACCGCGTGCGCGCCGCACGGCCCGGCGTGCCGGTCGAACTCGCCTTCCTCGAGTTCATGACACCCGACATCGCCACGGCCGGCCGCGCGCTCGCCGACGCGGGCTGCACGGATGTCGCCATCGTGCCGCTGTTCCTCGGCGCCGGCGGCCACGTGCGCAAGGACCTGCCGGTGCTCGTCGAGCGCCTGCGCGCCGACCACCCGCAGGTCGGCTGGACGCTGTCGCCCGCCGTCGGTGAACTCGACCCGGTGATCGATGCCATGGCCCGCGCCGCCGAACGTTTCCTGGCGCCGCCGCCCACGCCTTAGATCGAAAGTGGAATAATCAGGGCCTCACCGCACCCCGCCCTGGCATATGAACCTTCACCAGTTCCGGTTTGTCCAAGAAGCCGTCCGGCGCAACCTGAACCTGACCGAGACGGCCCGCGCGCTGTTCACGTCGCAGCCCGGCGTGTCGAAGGCCATCCTCGAGCTCGAGGACGAACTGGGCGTGGACATCTTCGCGCGCCACGGCAAGCGGCTGCGCCGCATCACCGAACCCGGCGCGGAGGTGCTCAAGTCCATCGAGATCATCATGCGCGAGGTGGGCAACCTCAAGCGCATCGGCGAGGAGTTCTCGAAGCAGGACGCCGGCACGCTGTCCATCGCCACCACGCACAGCCAGGCCCGCTACTTCCTGCCGGGCCCCGTGGCGCAGCTGCGGCGCAAGTTCCCGAAGGTCAACATCAGCCTGCACCAGGGTTCGCCCGCGCAGGTGGCGCAGATGGTCATCGACGAGGTGGCCGACATCGGCATCGCCACGGAGTCCATCAACGACTTCGAAGGCCTCGTCACGCTGCCCTGCTACGAATGGCAGCACGCCATCGTGATGCCGTCCGGGCACCCGCTGGCCACGGCCGAGGCCATCACGCTGGAAGACCTCGCGCTGCAGCCGCTCGTGTCGTACCACCCGTCGTTCAGCGGCCGCACGCGGGTCGACCAGGCCTTCACCGCCGGCCACCTCAAGCCCACCATCGTGCTGGAGGCCATCGACGCCGACGTGATCAAGACGTACGTGCGGCTCGGCCTGGGCATCGGCATCCTCGCCGAGACCGCGGTGCGCGACGACCCGCCGGGCGGCGACCTCGTGTGGCGCCCCGTGGGCCACCTGTTCGGGCAGAACGTCACCCGCGTCGCGTTCAAGCGCGGCGCCTACCTGCGCAACTTCGTGTTCGCGTTCGCCGAGATGCTCGCCGACCGCCTCACCCGCACCACCATCCTGCAAGCCATGGGCGGCGAACCGCCCGCCCCGACACCATGACCACGCCCGCCATCGAGAGCCGACTGCCGCAGGTCGGCACCACCATCTTCACCGTGATGTCCGCGCTGGCCCAGCAGCACGGCGCGGTCAACCTCGGCCAGGGCTTCCCCGACTTCGACTGCGACCCGGCGCTGGTGGACGCGGTGGCCGCGGCGATGCGCGAAGGCCACAACCAGTACCCGCCGATGGCCGGCGTGCCGGTGCTGCGCGAGGCCGTGGCCGACAAGATCGAGCGCCTCTATGGCCACCGCTACGACGCGGGCACCGAGATCACCATCACGGCCGGCGCCACGCAGGCCATCCTCACCACCATCCTCGCGCTGGTGCACCCGGGCGACGACGTGATCGTGCTGGACCCGTGCTACGACAGCTACGAGCCCAACATCGTGCTGGCCGGCGCGCGCGCCGTGCACGTGCCGCTCACGGCGCGCACCTTCCGCCCCGACTTCGCCGCGATCCGCGCGGCGCTCACGCCGCGCACGCGCGCCATCCTCGTCAACACGCCGCACAACCCGAGCGCGAGCGTGTGGACCGCAGGGGACATGCGCGAGCTGGCCGACCTGCTGCGCGGCACCGATGTCATCGTGATCGCCGACGAGGTGTACGAGCACATGGTGTTCGACGGCGGCCGGCACGAGAGCGTGTCGCGCCACCCGGACCTGGCCGAGCGCAGCGTGGTGGTGTCGAGCTTCGGCAAGACCTTCCACGTGACGGGCTGGAAGGTGGGCTACGTGGCCGCGCCGGCCGCGCTCACCGCCGAGTTCCGCAAGGTGCACCAGTTCAACGTGTTCACCGTCAACACGCCGGTGCAGCACGGCCTCGCGCGTTACCTCGCGAACCCCGCGCCGTACCTCGACCTGCCCGCGTTCTACCAGCGCAAGCGCGACCTCTTCCGCGACGGCCTCGCCCGCACGCGGCTCACGCTGCTGCCGAGCCAGGGCACGTACTTCCAGGTGGTGGACTACTCGGCCGTGAGCGACCAGTCCGAGGAGGACTTCTGCCGCCGGCTCACCACCGAGCTGGGCGTGGCCGCCATCCCGCTGTCGGCCTTCTACGCCGACGGGCGCGACCAGCGCCTGGCGCGGTTCTGCTTCGCCAAGCGCGACGAGACCCTGGCCACCGCCCTCGAGCGGCTGGCCTCGCTCTGACACACGTGCCGCGTCAGCGCCGCCGGCGCGGCGCGTCCGGCTCGTCGAGGTAGAAGTCGAGCGGCTGGCCGCGCTCGGACTCGGGCGGCAGCTCCACGCGCAGGCTGGGCGGCTGGTCGGTGGACACGTCGAGGTCGAGCGTGAACTGCCCCGGGTCCGGTGTCGGGTCGACGCCGCCTTCGGGCGACAGCGCGACGATGGGGCCGGTGCCGGTGGGGTGCTCGTCCTCGCCCAGCGGCAGCAGCAGGTCGACGCCGGACGACGGCAGGTCGCGTTCCGCGAGGTCGCGCGCGATGCCGTACAGGAACAGCAGCTCGCGGTACGCCGGCACGTCGAACGTGGGGCCCGCGTCGCGGCGGAACAGCTGGGTGTCGAGCAGCTCCATCGCCATCGACGGCATCTGCCAGATGCCCTGCAGGCGGCCCAGCACCTCCGGATACCCTTCGAGGTCGAAGCCGGTCTCGGGGTCCACGCCCCACTCGGGCGCGTAGGCGTTGAAGCGGCGGTTGAAACGTTCGCGGATGCGCTCGTAGGGCTCGCGTTCCTCGCGCCGGCGGTAGATCTCGAGCAGCTTCAGGTACGGCAGCGGGCTCACGCCGCTCGTGCTGCGCACGTGGCCCATCAGCAGGTCGATGGCCGCGTCGTCCTGGCCCAGCACCACGAAGAACTCGACCTGCTGCTCGAGGTCGATGAGTTCCTCGGCCGACATGGGCCGCCGCGGTTCGGCGACGGCCGGCTCGCTCGCGGTGTCGCGCCGCACGGCGTAAACCTCGGTGGGTTCGGCTTCGGCGGCCACCACCGGGGACGGCGCCGGCGCGGCGGGCGGGCGCGCGAGGGGCTCCGCCACGGTGGCGATGGTCGCGGGCCGTGTCGTGGGTGGCGCGTCGTTCCCGGTCTCGGGCACCATCATCGCGCGGGCCTCGGCGGCCTCCTGCCCGGCGGCCGCCCACCACGCCGCTTCCGCGCGGTCGCGCCGGCGCAGCCACAGCGCGGCCACGAGCCCGAGGCCCAGCAGCGCGCACAGGCCGGCCAGGGTGTAGACGAGCGGGTTGGCGTACCGTTCGGACGCCGCCGCGCGGGCCTGCGCCTGCAGCGCCGACAGCGCCCGCTCGCGGGCCACGCCCTCCTCGCGCAGCTGGCGCACGGAGGCCTCGAGGGCTTGGAGGCGCGCCTGGTCCTGCTGACGGCGGACGTCGTCGGGATCGGGCAGCGCCCCCGTGGCCACGCCGGACGCGGCGGGCAGCGACCCGAGCGAGGTGGTCATGCGCAGCGTCGGCTCGGCGTACGGCGAGTCGTCCTGCGGGTCGAGCTGCAGCACCGGACGCGCCGAGCGGCCGGCGGTGGCCGCCGGGCGGGCCCGACGGGCCGGCCCGGACGCCTGCGACGCGCTGGCCACGGCGCGGCTCGGCTCGGCGGAAGGGTCGGTGGACGTGGCGCGGCGCGCCCGCGCGGGCCGGGGGGTGGTGGTGGACGCGGCGGCGCCGAAGGGCGACAGGCCGCGGACCTCGCCCTCGGCCACCTCGGCCTCGGTGTCCGTCACGCGCGGCAGCGTCTGCGGCGGGTCGGCGAAGACCACGAAGGCGCGGCTCAGGCGTTCGGGGCAACCCGCGCGCACCGTGACCGACACGATGGGTTCCTCGATGGGGATGGTGGTGGTGACGCGGATGCGGCGTTCACCGCCCTGCCCCACGCGCACGAGCCGGGCGCGGACCACGTCGGCCGGCAAGGGGCGGTCGCCCACCATCACCTCGGCGGACACGCAGGCGGATTCGAGGGATTCGTCGGCGTCGAGGCGCAGCCCCACGGCGAAGCCCAGCGGGTGCCCGAGCGCCGTGGCCCCGGAGACCTTGCCGAACCCCAGCGCCATCGCCTGGCCCGCATGCAGCGAGAGCGCGAGAACGAGGGGCGACAGGATCGGGGGTCTCTGCATTCGGGCGCGGAGTGAAACGACTTTTTGACTCTAGCACGATCCGTGCGCCGCACCGCGCCTCGCCCGGGCCGCGCCGTCGATGTTGCCGTGCCGCATGACACAATCCCGCCACCCCTTTTCGTCTGCAGCCCCCGGGCCGGCCATGACTTCAGAACTGCACACCGAACGCCGCGACGGCACCCTCGTGCTCACCCTCAGCGATCCGGCATCGCGCAACAGCCTGTCCGAGCAGGTGTTCGCCGCCGGCATCGAGGCGCTCAACGTCGCCGAGTCCGACCCGGCGGTGCGCGCCATCGTGCTGCGCGGCGACGGCGACCACTTCTGCGCCGGCATCGAGCGGCAGCAGCTCGACCCCGACGAGCCCGCCCCCTCGCACCAGCACTTCCAGGCCTTCGTCGAGGCGCTGCGGGTGTGCCCGAAGCCGGTGATCGCCGCCGTCGAGGGCGACGCGATCGCGGGCGGCCTCGCGCTCGCCCTGGCCTGCGACCTGGTGGTCACCGCGGCCGATGCCCGCCTGCTGCCGTCGGACCCGCGCCGGCCCCAGGCGCCGGACGCCGACGCGACGGCCCTGCTGATGCGTCACCTGCCCCGCGCCCGGGTGCTGCAGTGGCTCTGGCTCGGCGAGCCCGTGTCGGTCGAGCAGCTGCTGGCGCTCGGGGTCGTCACGCGCGTGAGCGGCCACGGCGACGCGTTCGAGCAGGCCCTGGGCCTGGCCGCGCGCCTCGCGGAGGTCGATCCCGAGGCCGTGTCCGGGGCCAAGGAACGGGTCCATCCGGTCGCCTAGTTCTGGCAGACGGTGCAGCCCTGCGCGGAGTCGGCAACAATAGCCGGTCAGGGACGACAAGCGCTTCTCCGCATTCGAGACACTCCATGCACACTCCAGCCCTCACCGCCGACGAGCGCCACAACATCGACACCGGCGGATGGTTCGCCAAGCTGTCGCAGCCGCTGCGCGACGCCATCCTCTCGCGGTCCGTCGTGCGCCGCCTCGCCGACGGCGCGCTGCTGTCGTCCCGGGGTGAACCGGCCGACTGGTGGTGCGGCGTCGCCAAGGGCGCCGTGCGCGTGAGCTCGGTGTCGCTGTCGGGCAAGCAGGTCACGCTCACCTACGTCGAACCCGGCGTGTGGTTCGGCGACATGGCCCTGTTCGACGGCGCGCCCCGCACCCACGATTCCAACGCCCACGGCGAGACCACGCTGCTCGCCGTCCGCAAGGCCGACTTCAAGGACCTGCTGGCGCACCACCCCGAGCTGTACGACGCGCTGCTGCGCCTCAACTGCCGCCGCCTGCGCCTGATGTACGACCTGATCCAGGACCTCAACACCATGCCGCTCGCGGCCCGGCTCGCCAAGCAGCTGCTGCTGCTCGCGCGCAGCTACGGCATCCGCGAGGGCGACGAGATCCGCATCGGCCTGCAGCTCGCCCAGGAAGACCTGGCGCAGCTGCTCGGCGCCTCGCGGCAGCGCGTGAACCAGGAGCTCAAGAGCTTCGAGCGCGATGGCGCGGTGCGCATCGAACCCACGCGTCTCGTGGTGCTGTCGAAGGAAAAGCTGCTCGCGCTGTCCGAGCCGCACAACTGACCATGGCCGGCGCCCCGCACACCCTGTCGCCGGAGCACCTCGCCGCGCTGGCCGCGTACCTCGCGCCCCGCCTGCCGGGCTTCGAGGGCCCGGTCGAGGCGGAGGCCTTCAAGGGCGGCCAGTCGAACCCCACGTACCGCCTGACCACCGCGGGCGGCCGCTGGGTCATGCGTTCCAAGCCCGGCCCCGCGGCGAAGCTGCTGCCCTCGGCCCACGCCATCGAACGCGAGTTCCGCGTGATGTCGGCCCTCGCCGGCACCGACGTGCCCGTGCCGCGCATGCACCTGCTGTGCGAGGACGAATCCGTGATCGGCCGGGCCTTCTACGTGATGGACTGCCTCGACGGACGCGTGCTGTGGGACCCCACCCTGCCCGGCTTCGACACCGCCACGCGGGGCCGTCTCTACGACGAGATGAACCGCGTGATCGCGGCGCTGCACCGGGTGGACGTGAAGGCCGCGGGCCTGGCCGACTACGGCCGCCCCGGCAACTACTTCGAGCGCCAGATCGCCCGCTGGCACAAGCAGTACCAGGCGTCGATCACCGAGCCCATCGCCGCGATGGATCAGCTCGCGGCCTGGCTGCCGGCCCACCTGCCGGCGAGCGCGCGCGACGAATCCCAGGTGGCCATCGTCCACGGCGACTACCGCCTCGACAACCTGATGTTCCACGCCACCGAGCCGAAGGCCCTCGGGCTGCTCGACTGGGAACTGTCGACCCTCGGCCACCCGCTGGCCGACTTCAGCTACCACTGCATGGCCTGGCACATCGAGCCGTCGCTGTTCCGCGGGCTGGCCGGCGCCGACCTCGAGGGCCTCGGCATCCCCACCGAGGCGGCGTACCTGCGGCAGTACTGCGAGCGCACCGGCCGCACCGACGCCGACACGCTGGCCGGCGAATGGAACTTCTACCTCGCCTACAACCTGTTCCGCATGGCGGGCATCCTGCAGGGCATCGCGAAACGGGTGGAGGAAGGCACGGCCGCCGACGCCCACGCCAAGCAGGCCGCCGCCGCGGCGCGGCCGCTGGCCGAGATGGGGTGGAAGCTCGCGCAGCAGGCCTGAGCAGGTCGTCACCCCGATGAACATCGGGGTCCACCGCAGGCCGACGCGCCGCGGGATCGGTGGGTCCCGGCGTTCGCCGGGATGACGGTGCGGGTCAGGCCTTGTCGTCCTCGGGGCCCAGGTTCTGCCAGGCGGTGGAGCTGCTGTTGCCGAAGTCGGGGCGCGGCGCCTCGACGGCCGCCGCCGCGGCGCTCAGCGCCTGCGCCACGGCCACCTGGAACAGCGCCACGGCGCCCCCGAGCGAGCGGGTGTCGGGCTCGTCGAGCTGCATGCGCAGGTAGACGCGGCCGCGCAGGGTCATCAGCACGAACGGCGGCTGCGCCGCGAGGAAACCGGTGTCGGCCTTCTCGAGCTGCTCGGCGAGCGGGCCCTCGACCCAGCGTTCGGTGTCCGCCGCATCGGCGCCGATGAAGTGGAAGCGCGAGCGCACGGTCTTCGGCGCCTTGACCGAGGCCTTCGGGAACATCACGAGCCAGCGCATCTCTTCCGGCGTGTTGCCGTCGATGACCGTCTGGGTGCTTTCGGTGAAGCTCTCGAACGCGTTGCGTTCCAGCGTCTCGAAGAGCGACTGCGTCAGCGCGAGCATCTGCAGGTTCGACGACAGCCCCAGTTCCATGCGGATGCGCAGCTCGTGGCCCTGGATGTACTGGCGTTGCGGCGGGCCCCACTCGAGGCGCCAGGGCTTGCCGCCCATCTGACCGTCGAGCACGAAACCCCCGCCCTCGTCGCGCACCCGCTTGAACCCCAGCTGCTGGCGACCGGCCCATTCGGCGACCTCGGGCCATTCGGGCTCGGAAGGCTTGCGGGCAATCAGGCGTTTGAAGGCATCAAGCATGAAAAGTCGGCTTCATCTAGAGTGGCGCGGTCGGCACATGGTCGTGTCGGAGGAGACCCGAGAATGATCGAAGTGTATTCGTGGCCCACCCCCAACGGGCACAAGGTTCACATCATGCTGGAGGAATGTGGCCTCCCGTACCGCGTCCACCCGGTCAACATCGGCACGGGCGACCAGTTCAAGCCGGACTTCCTCCGCATCAGTCCGAACAACAAGATTCCCGCCATCGTAGACCCCGAGGGGCCCGAAGGCGAGTCCATTTCGCTGTTCGAGTCCGGCGCCATCCTCCTGTACCTCGCGGGCAAGACCGGCAAGCTGCTGCCCGAGGGCACCACGGCGAAGTACGAGGTGCTGCAGTGGCTGATGTTCCAGATGGGCGGCGTGGGTCCGATGCTGGGCCAGGCCCACCACTTCCGCATCTACGCGCCCGAGAAGATCGGCTACGCGATCGACCGCTACACGAACGAGGCGAAACGACTCTACGGCGTGATGGACCGCCGCCTGTCGAAGTCGAAGTACCTCGGCGGCAAGGACTACTCCATCGCCGACATCGCCGTGTTCCCGTGGTTGCGCTCGTGGAAGAACCAGGGCATCGAGTGGTCCGAGTTCCCGCACCTCAAGGGCTGGTTCGACGAGATCGCCGCCCGCCCCGCCGTGCAGCGCGGCGTGGAAGTGCTGAACACGAACACTTCCCGCCCCCTCACGGACGACAAGGCCCGCGAGGTCCTGTTCGGCAAGCAGCAGTACGAGCGACGGTAAGGCTCAGTGGTGACGCACGAGCGCGAGCCCCCGCGCCGTCAGCGCGGGTTCGCCCTCGGCCGTGGTCGCCACGAACCCGAGGTCGACCAGCCGCTCCGACGGCGAGGCCGGCAACCCCGTGTCGATCTGCACGACACCCTGCTCGAGGCGCTTGAGCGCCTCCATCTCCGACGCGGTGGGGTCGAAGGCATCCGATTCGTTGGACATCACAAGCTCCAGAAGGACGGAAAAACGCACTTGGGTCCATGCTGGGGCCGAGCGAAGGCCCGGACCATCGGCGGAACACGGCGACTTCTGTGGGCAACGGCTGACAGGCCGACGGTGGATCCCGACGTCCGTCGGGATGACAGCCAGGGGCGAGCGACGCGAAGCGAGCAATGCCCCGAAACGAAGGCGCGAATGCGGAGAGGCGAGCGCAGCGAAGCCGACAGATCAAGCCACGCGCGAGGACGGGTCTCCCGGCCGACCCGCGGCGCCCCCTGGGGGCAGGAGCGAAGCGAATGGGGGGCCAAAGTGTGGCGCGCCGGGCAGGAATCGAACCCGCAACCCCCAGCTTAGAAGGCTGGTGCTCTATCCGGTTGAGCTACCGGCGCGTGGCGCCAGTGCGACGACCGGCAATGACGAACGGGCGGGAGGAAGAAAGAGAAGGGAATGGTCGGGGCGGTGGGATTCGAACTCACGACCACCTGGTCCCAAACCAGGTGCGCTACCAGGCTGCGCTACGCCCCGAAGCCTCAGATTCTACAACGGGAATCACGCACCCTCTGGATGAATCTCTCGGGCCACCGCCATGCACTGCCGGATGTGGAGCTCGCACACGTACTTCAACGCGCCGAACGTGAGCACCGCCGAGACGGCCTGGCCCGCGATGGGCACGAACTTCGCCACCTGCTGCGCGCTCAGCCGCACGCCCACGAGGCGCAGCGCGCGCAGCACCAGCGTGCGCGTGACGAGGCGCCCGGCCAGCATGCTGCCCGCGGCCGACAAGGCCTTGTAGACGGCCACGCGGCGGTCGGGCGAGAGGCGCGCCAGCTGCTCCTGCGACAGGCCGAAGCGCCGGCTGATCTCGGGGATCACCTTCATCAGCACGCTGACGTCGGCGAGCCAGTCGAGGCCGGGCACCGGCAGCACGGCCACGCCCGCCGCGAGCAGCGCGCGCTTCGTCACGAGCTGCCGGCTTTCGCGGGCGATGGCCTCGATCTGCTCGGGACCCGCCGGGATGAGGTCGGTCGTCATGGCCCCATCCTACGGCGGACCGCAAACCCGCGCGCGCGGATCGGATCAGGCGCTCAGCTGCGCCCAGGTCTTCTCGAGCCGCTTCACGCTGACCGGCTGCGGCGTGCGCAGCTCCTGCGCGAAGAGGCTCACGCGCAGCTCCTCCAGCAGCCAGCGGAACTCGTCGAGCCGCGCGTCGTGCACGCCCTTGCGGTCGGCCAGCAGGCGCAGGTAGCGCTGCTCCAGCGGCCGCAGCTCGGCGAGACGCGCCGTGTCGCGGGCCGGGTCGGCGCGGTACTTGTCGAGCCGCATCGTCACGGCCTTCAAGTACCTCGGCAGGTGCGCGAGCTGCGCCCACGGCGTGGTGGCGACGAAACGTTTCGGCAGCAGGCGGCCGAGGTGCGCGACGATGTCGTCGTTCACGTCCTTCGGCGCGCGCGCGTCCTTCAGCTTGCGGCTGGCCGCGGCGAACTCGGTCAGCACCGTGCCCACGCCGCGCGCGATCTCGTTGGCGATCAGCGTGAGGCGCCCTCGCCCCTCGTCGAGCCGCTTGCGGAACGAGGCGGCGTCGGTGGGCAGCGGGTCGGCCAGGAACGCGCGGTCGAGCGCGAGGTCGATGATCTGCGTGCGCAGTTCGTCGACCGTGCCCACGTTCATGTAGAGCGCAGCCATCTTCTGCAGGTCGGGGATGTTCTTCTCGAGGTACTTCAGCGCGTCGCGGATCTGCAGCGCCACGAGCCGGCGCAGGCCGGCGCGGTGGCGCGACGCGGCGACGTCGGGTTCGTCGAACACTTCCACCACCACGTGGTCGTTGCGGTCGATCAGCGCGGGGAACCCCACCAGCGTCTGGTTGCCGCGGCGCACCTCCATCAGCTCGGGCAGTTCGCCGAAGGTCCAGTCGGTGTGTTTCACCTCGGCGGCCGGGGTGGCGGGCGCGGGCGCCGGTGCCGCGGCCGGTGGCGCCTTGCCGGGCGATGCGAGGCTCGGGCCCGCGGTGACCTGCACCTTCGGCGCGGCGGCCACCGTGGGCCGCAGCGCGGCCAGCGCCTGGAAGGCCGAGCGCGCCTGCCCGCCGAGTTCGGCCTTCAGGGCGGCGATGTTGCGCCCTGCCCCGAGCTGTCGGCCGTTGTCGTCGGTCACGCGGAAGTTCATGAACAGGTGCGGCGGCAGCTGGTCGAGCTTGAAGTCGGCGCGCTTGATGTCGAGCTGGGTGCGGTCGCGCACCACCTTCAGCAGCGCGTCGACCAGCGAGCCGCCGCCGAACGTGCCGGCCTCGCGGATGCCCGCGACGAACGACTCGGCGAACTCGGGCAGCGGCACGAGCCGCGAGCGCGGGCGCTGGTGCAGGCTCTTCACGAGCGCGAGCACCTTGTCCTTCAGCATGCCCGGCACGAGCCATTCGCAGCGCTCGTCGTTGACCTGGTTCAGCGCGAACAGCGGCACGGTCACCGTGACCCCGTCCTTCGGGTCGCCCGGCTCGTGCAGGTACGTGGTGGTGCAGTCGACCCCGCCCAGGCGCAGCGTCTTCGGGAACGTGGCGGTGGTGATGCCCGCCGCCTCGTGCCGCATCAACTCCTCGCGCGTGAGCTGCAGCACCTTCGGGTTGCGCTTCGTCTCCTCGCGGTACCAGCGCTCGAGCGTGGCGCCGCTGAACACGTCGGCGGGCAGCTGCTGGCTGTAGAACGCGTAGATCAGGTCGTCGTCGACCAGCACGTCCTGCCGGCGCGACTTGTGCTCGAGTTCCTCGACCTGCGCGATCAGCTTGCGGTTCGCGGCGAGGAACGGCAGGCGCGTCTCCCACTCGCCCTCGACCAGCGCCTCGCGGATGAAGATCTCGCGCGCGGCGGCCGGGTCGACGTTGCCGAAGTTCACGCGGCGGTTCGCGTAGATCACGATGCCGTAGAGCGTGGCGCGCTCCAGCGCGATCACCTCGGCGGCCTTCTTCTCCCAGTGCGGCTCGAGCAGCTGCGTCTTGATCAGGTGCCCGGCGATGCCCGGCAGCCACTGCGGCTCGATGCCCGCGATGCCCCGCCCGAAGAGGCGCGTGGTCTCGACGAGTTCGGCCGCGACGATCCAGCGCCCCGGCTTCTTGCTGAGGTTGGCGCCCGGGTGCTTGTAGAACTTGATGCCGCGCGCGCCGAGGTACCAGTCCTCGTCGTCGCTCTTCAGGCCGATGTTGCCGAGCAGGCCGGCGAGCATCGCGAGGTGCAGCTGCTCGTAGGTGGCGGGCTGCGTGTTCAGGCGCCACTTGTGCTCGGCCACCACGGTGTGCAGCTGCGAGTGGATGTCGCGCCATTCGCGCACGCGGCGCGGCGAGATGAAGCTCTCGCGCAGCTGCTGCTCCTGCTTGCGGTGCGACAGCTTGTGTTCGCCGTGGCCGCCGCGCGTGTCCTCGAGCCACTTCCACAGCTTGAGCGTGCCCACGAACTCGGAGCGTTCGTCGTCGAACTTCTTGTGCGCGGTGTCGGCGGCCTGCTGGTGCTCGAGCGGCCGGTCGCGGACGTCCTGCACGCTGAGCGCGGACGCGATGACGAGCACCTCGGCCAGCGCCTCGCGGTTGCGCGCCTCGAGGATCATGCGGCCCACGCGCGGGTCGAGCGGCAGCTTCGCGAGCTCGCGGCCCACCGGGGTGATCTCGTTCAGCTCGTCCACCGCGCCCAGTTCGTTGAGCAGCTGGTAGCCGTCGGAGATCGCGCGGCGCGGGGGCGGTTCGATGAACGGGAAGTCCTCGACGAGGCCCAGGTGCAGCGACATCATCCGCAGGATCACGCCCGCGAGCGACGAGCGCAGGATCTCGGGGTCGGTGAAGCGCGGGCGGCCGGCGAAGTCCTTCTCGTCGTAGAGGCGGATGCAGATGCCGTTGCTGACCCGGCCGCAGCGGCCGGCGCGCTGGTTGGCCGCGGCCTGGCTCACCGGCTCGATCTGCAGCTGCTCGACCTTGTTGCGGTAGCTGTAGCGCTTGACGCGCGCGGTGCCCGCGTCGATCACGTACTGGATGCCCGGCACGGTGAGCGAGGTCTCGGCCACGTTGGTGGCGAGCACGATGCGCCGCGCGCTGTGCGGCTCGAACACCATGTCCTGCTCCTGCTGGCTCAGGCGGGCGAACAGCGGCACCACCTCCACGCCGGGCGGGTGGTTGCGGCGCAGGTGCTCGGCCGCTTCGCGGATCTCGCGTTCGCCGGGCAGGAACACCAGCACGTCGCCACTGCCCTCGCGCCACAGCTCGGTGACGGCGTCGCCGATGGCGTCGTTCAGGCCGTACTCGCGGCTTTCCTCGAACGGCCGCCAGCGCTGCTCCACGGGGAACAGCCGGCCCGACACCTGGATCACCGGCGCCGGCCCGTGGCGGGAGGCGAAGTGCTGCGCGAAGCGATCCGCGTCGATGGTCGCCGACGTGACGATGACCTTCAGGTCGGGCCGCCGCGGCAGGATCTGCCGCAGGTAGCCGAGCAGGAAGTCGATGTTGAGGCTGCGTTCGTGGGCCTCGTCGATGATCAGCGTGTCGTACGCCTTCAGCAGCGGGTCGGTCTGGGTCTCGGCGAGCAGGATGCCGTCCGTCATCAGCTTGACGCTGGCGCCGGCGGACAGCCGGTCCTGGAAGCGCACCTTGAAGCCCACGTGTTCGCCGAGGGGCGTGTTCAGCTCCTGCGCGATGCGCTTGGCCACGCTGGACGCGGCGATGCGCCGCGGCTGGGTGTGGCCGATCAGGCCACGGCCGCCCGCGCCCTTGCCGCGGCCGAGCGCCAGCGCGATCTTCGGCAGCTGCGTGGTCTTGCCCGAACCGGTCTCGCCGCAGACGATGACGACCTGGTGGGCCTCGATCGCCCGCGCGATCTCGTCGCGCCGGCCGGAGACCGGCAGCGCGTCGGGAAACGTGATCGGCGGGATCGGGTTGGCGATCACCGGCTGGGGTGTGGCCGGGTTACCGCGGCGGGGAGAAACTGACATCGGCCCTTCGTGCAAAAATCGCAGATTATTCCAAAGCGTCCACTGAACACCGAGCGGCCATGAGTCTTGTCTTTCCCCACACCTTCGTCCCGTGGTTCCGGTCCGTCGCGCCGTACATCCACGCGCACCGAGGCAAGACCTTCGTGGTGGCCATCGCGGGCGAACTGGTGGCCGCGGGCAAGCTGCCGGTGTTCGCGCAGGACCTCGCCATTCTCCACGCGATGGGCATCAAGCTCGTGCTGGTGCACGGCTTTCGCCCGCAGGTGGAGGAGCAACTCGCGCTGAAGGGCCACGTCTCGCGCTTCAGCCACGGCATGCGGGTCACCGACCCCGTCGCCCTCGACTGCGCGCAGGAGGCCGCGGGCCAGATGCGCTACGAGATCGAGGCCGCATTCTCGCAGGGCCTGCCCAACACGCCCATGGCGCACAGCCAGATCCGCGTGATCTCGGGCAACTTCATCACCGCGCGCCCGGTCGGCATTCTCGACGGCGTGGACTTCCAGCACACCGGCCTCGTGCGCAAGATCGACGCCGCCGGCATCCGCCGCGCGGTCGAGTTCGGCGCGCTGGTGATGGTGTCCCCGTTCGGGTTCTCGCCCACCGGCGAAGCGTTCAACCTCAGCATGGAAGACGTCGCGGCCAGCGCGGCCATCGCGCTGCAGGCCGAGAAACTCATCTACGTCACCGAGGTCAAGGGAATCCCGCTCGACCCGGCCGATCCCGAGAGCGAGATCGACACGGAACTCGCGCTCGCCGATGCCCGCAAACTGCTGCGGAATCTCCCGAATCCCATTGAACCCACCGACACCGCGTTTTATCTGCAGCACGCGGTGAAGGCGAGCGAACACGGCGTCGAGCGGGTTCACATCGTTCCGTATTCGGTCGATGGTTCCGTGCTGATGGAATCATTCACCCACGACGGCGTGGGCACCATGATCGTCGACGAGAAACTCGAAAGCCTGCGCGAAGCCACGGCCGACGACATTGGCGGCGTGCTGCAGCTCATCGAGCCATTCGAGCGCAACGGCACGCTGGTCAAGCGCGACCGCACGGAAATCGAGCGCGACATCGGCCTGTATACGGTCATCGAACACGACGGCGTGATCTTCGGCTGCGCCGCGCTTTACCCATACCCCGAGGCGCGCACCGGAGAAATGTCCGCGCTGACGGTATCTCCCAACGTCCAGAGCCAGGGCGACGGCGAACGCATCCTCAAGCGTGTCGAACAACGCGCGAAGAGCGCGGGGCTCGAGAGCATATTCGTGCTCACCACGCAAACCATGCACTGGTTTCTCAAGCGGGGCTTTGCTCAGGTCGATCCCGACTGGCTGCCCGACGCGCGCAAGCGCAAATACAACTGGGACCGCCGCTCCCAGGTGCTGGTCAAGAAACTCGCCTGACCGCCCGGCGCGCCCACTCCTCACCACCCCATCTCCCGGAGAAAAACACCATGGCCCGCACCGTCCAATGCGTCTACCTCAAGAAGGAGGCCGAAGGCCTCGATTTCGCCCCCTATCCCGGCGACCTGGGCAAGCGCATCTACAACGAGGTCAGCAAGGAAGCCTGGGCCGCGTGGATGAAGCACCAGACCATGCTCGTCAATGAAAACCGCCTGAACCTGGCCGACCAGCGCGCACGCCAATACCTCGCCCGCCAAATGGAGCGCTTTTTCTTCGGCGAAGGCGTGGAACAGCCCGCCGGGTATGTCCCGCCATCGGCCTGACCGGTTCATATTCCTTTACACCGTTGGTAAATTCCCCTCGCTCGTGAATATCCCCTCGCCAAGCGCGAGGGCCTTCCCCTAGAATGCGGGATCGCAGCAGACGGTGCTGCCCCATCGACTGGAAGGAATATCCATGAGCACGCTCCAAGACTTGCTGGCCCGCAAAGCGGCCCTCGAACAGGAAATCGAAAGCACCCAGAAGCGTGAGCGCAGCGATGCCGTCGCAAAGGTCAAGGCCCTGATGGCCGAATACGGTTTGACCGCCGCCGACCTCGCCGCGAAAACCACGGGTCGCTCGGGCGCACCGAAAGGCGGCAAGGTCGCCGCCAAATACCGCAACGCGGCCACCGGTGACAGTTGGAGCGGCCGCGGCCTGCAACCCAAATGGTTGAAGGCCGCCCTCGCATCGGGCAAGAAACTGAGCGATTTCGCGGTCTGACCCCGAATTAATCCCTCTCCCAGAACTTCGCCGCCCCTCCCGGGCGGCGTTTTTCTTGGGGGACCCCACGACACCTCGGCCTCCGCCGGCCCGCTAGACTGATCCCGTGATTCCACCGAGTTTTGTCCAGGACATGCTTTCCCGCGTCGACGTCGTCGAGGTGGTGGGCCGCTACGTCCAGTTGAAGAAGGCCGGCATCAACCACAAGGGCCTGTGCCCCTTCCACGGCGAGAAGTCGCCGAGCTTCACGGTCAGCGCCACGCGGCAGACCTACCACTGCTTCGGCTGTGGCGTGCACGGCAACGCGCTCGGGTTCCTGATGGCGTATTCGGGCATGGGCTTCGTCGAGGCCGTGCGCGACCTGGCCCAGCAGGTGGGCATGACGGTGCCGGAGGACGACCGGTCGCCCCAGGAGCGGGAAAAGGCCGCCGCGCTCAAGCAGCGCCAGGCCACGCTGACCGACGTGCTGCACAAGGCGAGCGACAGCTACCGCAAGCAGCTCAAGGGCAACAAGCGCGCGATCGACTACCTGCGCGGCCGCGGCCTCACCGGCGAGATCGCCTCCGCGTTCGGCCTCGGCTATGCGCCGGACGGCTGGCGCGGCCTTGCCAGCGTCTTCCCGCACTACGACGACCCGCTGCTCGAGGAAAGCGGGCTCGTGATCGCCACGGGCGACAACGAGGCCGACAAGAAGCGCTACGACCGCTTCCGCGACCGCATCATGTTCCCCATCCGCAACGTGCAGGGCGAGGTGATCGGGTTCGGCGGGCGGGTGCTCGACAAGGGCGAGCCCAAGTACCTGAACTCGCCCGAAACCTCGGTGTTCCACAAGGGCAAGGAGCTCTACGGCCTGCACGAGGCCCGCGCGGGCCTGCGCAAGCGCGGCTACGCCCTGGTGGTCGAGGGCTACATGGACGTGGTGGCGCTGGCCCAGCTCGGCTTCCCGAACGCGGTGGCCACGCTCGGCACGGCCTGCTCGGCCGACCACGTGCAGAAGCTGTTCCGCTTCACCGAATCCATCGTCTTCAGCTTCGACGGCGACGCCGCCGGGCGCCGCGCCGCGGGACGCGCGCTCGAGGCGTCGCTGCCGTTCGCCACCGACACCCGCTCGGTGCGTTTCCTGTTCCTGCCCCCCGAACACGACCCCGATTCGTACGTGCGCGAACACGGCGCCGAGGCCTTCGAGGCCTATGTCGCCCAGGCCGTGCCGCTGTCGCGCCAGCTGATCGAGGCGGCCCGCGAGGGCTGCGACACCGACAGCGCCGAAGGCCGTGCGCGGCTGCTGGCGCAGGCCAAGCCCCTGTGGCACGCCCTGCCCGAAGGCGCCCTCAAGATGCAGCTGCTGGGCGACCTCGCCCAGACGGCGGGCCTCTCCACCGACGACCTCAACCGCCTGTGGGCGGCGCAGGCCAACGCCCGCGGCGGTGGCGGCGGACGCGGCCGCCCGTCGCGCGACGCCGCGGCCCACGACGACCGCGGCGGCCCGCCCGCCGACGACGCCCCGTGGTCCTACGAACCCTCGTCCGACTTCGACCCCGACAGCTTCGACCCCACCGGCGGCCAGGGCGCGTCCCAGGGCGGCGGCGAAGGCGGCGGCTGGCAGGGCCGCGGCAACAAGCCGTGGGCCGGCAAGGACAAGAAACCCTGGACGCCCAACAAGTCCTGGGGCGACAAACCCTGGAACCGCAAGCCGCCGGAGGAAGGCGCGGGTTTGCCTCGCGCGAAGCCCGACAGCACCGCCGACGCGGTGATGCGCATGCTGCTGCTGCGCACGGAATGGTGGGAGCAGCTCGACGCCGGCGACCACGACCTGCTGCACAAGCTGCCCGCCCCGTACGGCCCGCTGTCGGCCTGGATCGAACGCCACCTGCACGACCACGGCGCCGAGACCTGGGCCGAGCTGGAGCCCACGATCCGCGAGAGCGAATGGGCCGGCCTGGCCGCCCGCCTGATCACGCCGGAAGCCGCGGGCGGCGAGGCCGCCTTCGCCGACCTGCGCAAGGCGGTGGACGCCCTGTGGGTGCAGGCGCTGAAGGTGCAGCTGGACGACCTCAGCCGCCGGGCCGCCACCGACCCGCAGCTCTTCGCGCAGATGCGCGAGGTGGAGCAGCACCGCCGCCGCCGGCTCCAGTCCCTCGCCCCGCCCCCTGCCGCGCCCGGACGCTGACCTTTGACGGATCGCGTTCCGTCGACGATAATCATGGGTTAGTTACGGCGCAAGAGTGACAGCAGTACCTCCGGGCCCCGGCCACCCTTTGAACCAGGGTCCCCGCATCGGCCACCCTTCCCCGCAAGGACTGCATTCTTTGAATGATCACGCGAGACTTGCCTCGTTTCATGCCTGCCGCTGGCCGGCGTCGCCCTCGTCCGTCGAGGAATGCGATGCCCGGATCGGCTGGCTCGCCGTGCCCGACTCCTCAGAAAACACCGTTCACATCGGCACGATTGCTTGTTTTTCGAGCAATCGTTCGCATGTGTCCTGCCTTGGGAATCGCCCGCACGTCGAACCGCATGAAGCCGTGATCCCCACCACCATTCGAGGATTTGCATGACCGCGAAGAAGAGCGCCCCCACCAAAGCGACGAAGGCCGCCCCGGCCGAGGCCGAGGAAAAGAAGAAACCCGGCCGTCCCGCCACGAAGACTGCGACCACGGAAGCCAAGGGCAAGCCGGGCCGCAAGCCGAAGGCTGCCGCCGCCAAGGAAGAGGTGCCCGAGGAAGACTTCTCCGACATCGAGGCCGACCTCGCGGGCGAGCCCGAAGCCGAGGCCGCCGACGCCGGTGAAGGCACCGAGAAGGTCGCGAAGGCCAAGCCGCTGCGCATGAAGGTGTCGCGGGCGAAGGAACGCGCGCTGATGCGCGAGTTCGGCCTGGACGAGACCGCGCTCACGGAAGAGGAAGTCGCCAAGCGCCGCCAGGAGCTCAAGACCCTCATCAAGATGGGCAAGACGCGTGGTTTCCTGACGCACCAGGAAATCAACGACCACTTGCCCGAGAAGCTGGTCGACGCCGAAATCCTCGAAGCCATCGTGTCGATGCTCAACGACATGGGCATCGCCGTGTACGAGCAGGCGCCCGACGCCGCCACGCTGCTGATCGCCGGCGGCGGCACCACCACCGCCACGGAAGAGGAAGCGGAAGAAGCCGCGGAAGCCGCGCTGTCCACCGTCGACTCCGAATTCGGCCGCACCACCGACCCCGTCCGCATGTACATGCGCGAGATGGGCACGGTCGAGTTGCTGACGCGTGAAGGCGAGATCGAGATCGCCAAGCGCATCGAAGGCGGCCTGCAGGCCATGATGCTCGCCATCAGCGCCTCGCCCACCACCATCGCCGAGATCCTCGCCTACGCCGACAAGATCGCGTCCGGCGAGATGAAGATCTCCGAGGTGGTCGACGGTTTCGTCTCGGAAGACGAGGCCGACGACTACGTGGCCGAGGAAGACGTCGACTTCTTCGACGAGGAAGACGACGACGACGGCCAGGGCGGCAGCAAGGCGCTGACCAAGAAGCTCGAGGAACTGAAGAACGCCGCCCTCGCGAAGTTCCAGGAACTGCGCGTCAACTTCGACAAGATGCGCAAGGCCTTCGAGAAGGACGGCTACCAGTCGCCGTCGTACAACAAGGCCCAGGAAGCCATCAGCGACGAGCTGATGACCATCCGCTTCACGGTCAAGACCATCGAGAAGCTCTGCGGCATCCTGCGCTCGCAGGTGGACGACGTGCGCCGCTACGAACGCGAGCTGCGCAAGATCCTGGTGGACAAGTGCGGCATGCCGCAGGACTACTTCATCAAGAACTTCCCGCCCAACATCCTGAACCTCAAGTGGGCCGAGAAGGAAGTGGCGGCGGCCAAGCCGTACAGCGCGATCCTGTCGCGCAACCTGCCGCCGGTGCAGGAACTGCAGAAGAAGCTGACGGACCAGCAGGCCCGCGCCGTGGTGCCGCTCGAGGACCTGAAGGGCATCAACAAGCGCATGAACGAGGGCGAGAAGTCCTCGCGCGACGCGAAGAAGGAAATGATCGAGGCCAACCTGCGCCTCGTGATCTCCATCGCCAAGAAGTACACGAACCGCGGCCTGCAGTTCCTCGACCTGATCCAGGAAGGCAACATCGGCCTGATGAAGGCCGTGGACAAGTTCGAGTACCGTCGCGGCTACAAGTTCTCGACGTACGCCACATGGTGGATCCGCCAGGCCATCACGCGCTCGATCGCCGACCAGGCCCGCACGATCCGCATCCCGGTCCACATGATCGAGACGATCAACAAGATGAACCGCCTGTCGCGCCAGCACTTGCAGGAATTCGGCTTCGAGCCGGACGCCCCCACGCTGGCCGAGAAGATGGAGATCCCGGAAGACAAGATCCGCAAGATCATGAAGATCGCGAAGGAGCCGATCTCGATGGAGACCCCCATCGGCGATGACGACGATTCGCACCTGGGCGACTTCATCGAGGACACCAACAACACGGCGCCCATCGAGGCCGCGATGCAGGCCGGCCTGCGCGACGTGGTGAAGGACATCCTCGACAGCCTGACGCCGCGCGAAGCCAAGGTGCTGCGCATGCGCTTCGGCATCGAGATGAGCACGGACCACACGCTCGAGGAAGTGGGCAAGCAGTTCGACGTGACCCGTGAACGCATCCGCCAGATCGAGGCCAAGGCCATTCGCAAGCTGAAGCATCCGAGCCGGTCGGACAAGCTCCGGACTTACTTGGACAACCTCTGACCTGAGCGGTCCCCTTGCACAAAGAACAGCCCCGGGCAATTGCCCGGGGCTTTTTTTTGTACTTATTGCCATAAACTTCACGGCATGACGCAGATTCTCCAGCGAACCGTCCTTTTTGCCGACCTGCGCGGCAGCACTGCGTTGTACGAGACCCTCGGGAACACCGAGGCCACCACCGTGGTCACGCGCAGCGTGGCCCTGGTGGGACGCATCGTGACGAACCATCGGGGCACGGTGGTCAAGACCCTCGGCGACGGCTTGATGGCCGTGTTCGAGCACCCCGCCGACGCCGTGATGGCCGCCGACGAGATGCACGACTCGATGGACCGCATCACGCCCATCGGCGCCAACCCGATCGCCATCGCGGGCCGTTCGCCCGTGCTCAAGCTGCAGGTGGGGCTGGCCCAGGGCGAGGTGGTCGAGATGTCGGGCGACTGCTTCGGCGACGCGGTCAACGTGGCCGCGCGCCTGCTGGACCACGCGGGCGACAACGAGATCCTCGCCACCGTCAACGTCGTGAGCCCGCAGCCCGACGACATGCGCGCGCGCTTCCGCAGCCTCGACCGCGTGCAGCTGCGCGGCCGCGTGGAGCCGGTGCACGTGTTCCTGCTCGAGGGCCGGCGCTTCAGCGACACGGCCGCCACGGCGTACGGCGAACTCATGCCCTCGCCCACCGAACCCGAGGGCATCCGCCTCGTGTGGCTCGACCAGAACCGCGTGTACTCGGGCCCGTCGCTGCCGGTGGTGCTCGGGCGCAGCCCGCAGGTCACCTACTGCATCGACGACTCGCGGGTGTCGCGCTCGCACGCGCGCATCGACTGGCACGGCGGCGCCTTCCAGCTCACCGACCTCAGCTTCAACGGCACCTACGTGCGCTTCACCGGCGGCTCCGAGATCATCTCGCTGCGCCGCGGCACGTGCACGCTGCACGGCAGCGGCACGCTGGGCCTCGGCGCCTCGCTGAGCGATCCCACCGCGCCGCACGTGCGGTTCGAGGTGATGCGCTTCTCCGACACCCAGCCGCAGTCGCCCGCCGAGTTCGCCTACCGCTGAACCGGCCGCCGAACCGACCGCTCAGCAGCCGAGCGCGTCGGCCAGCTCCGTCAGGTCCGACACCGTGTGATAGGGCCGTGACAGCACCGGCGCCACCTCGTCGCCCGCGCCTTCGTGGCGTCGCATCCACACCGCCTCGAGGCCGGCGTCCAGCGCGCCCGTGACGTCGAGCGCGAGGTCGTCGCCCACGTGCAGCACCTCGTGCGGGCGCACGCCCAGGTGCTGGCAGGCCGCGTGGAAGATGCGCGCGTCCGGCTTGCCGATGCCGAACCGGCTCGCGCTGAAGCTCTCCCGGAAGAGGCCACCCAGCCCCACGCGGGCGAGGTCGGAGTTGCCGTTGGTGACGGCCACGATGGGGAAACGGCGGGCGAGCCGTTCGAGGCCGTCGCGTGCGTCGGGGTACAGCTCGACCTGCTGGCGCGCCTCGAAGAACACGTCGAACGCGGGTTCGGCCAGCGCCGGGTCGTCGCCCGCGAGCGTCAGCCCCTCGCGCAGGCTCTCGCGGCGCATGCGGCTCAGGTCGTGGCCCCACTCGGGAAAACGCCGGGCGATGTCGTTGCGCAGCAGCCGCAGCCCGGCCGCGTCGAACCGCGCGGCGGTGGCCGGCGCGTGGGTGCGGAGCCACCCGTGCAGCAGCTGTTCCGCCCGTTCGATGGTGGGCCAGATGGGCCACAGCGTGTCGTCGAGGTCGAAGCTCAGCGCGAGCGGTGGAAGAATTGTCGGAAGCGCCGACTCAGGGTGATAACCAGCCTTCATGTCGGACATTCTCCGCTACAGTCGTCCCTCATGCTGCCCGCCCCCCTCCCCGCTTCCGACGAGCACGGACGGTTGCAGATCCTGCGTGAACTGCGAATCCTCGACACCGACCCCGAACCCGCGTTCGATGCGATCGTCCGCCTGCTCCAGCGTCAGCTCGGGCGGCCCATGGCCGCCATCGCGTTGGTCGACGAGCAGCGGGTCTGGGTCAAGGCCTCGGTGGGCCTGCCGTCACACACCACGGCGCGGCACCTCTCCTTCTGCGCGCTGACCATCGCCGACGACGCCGTGTTCGAGGTGCCCGACGCGCGCCTCGATCCCCGCTTCGCCGAGAACCCGCTGGTGCGGGACGAACCGCGCGTGCGTGCGTACGCCGGCCACCCGCTGACCGTGGAAGGCCACCGCGTGGGCACCGTCTGCGTGCTCGACACGGCGCCCGGCGCGGTCGACGCGGCCGGCCACGAGGCGCTGCGGCACTTCGCCGAGGTCTGCGACGCCATGCTCGACGCCCGCATCCGCGAACGGCGCATGCGCCTGCAGGCGGCTCGCGTGCGCACGGCCAGCCTGTCCAGCAGCGACTGGCTGTGGGAGACCGACGCCAACGGCCGGCTCACGTGGGCGTCCGACAGCATCGAGGCGCACACCGGGCGCGAACCCACCGAGAACCTCGGCCGCACGATGGTCGACATCAACCGGCGCAGCCCGGCCGACACCACCAACTCCTGGGACCGCTACCTCGCCGCCCGCGCCGCGCGGCAGCCGTTCAAGGATGTCATCGCCGACCGCCCCACCGAACACGGCGTGGTCATCACCAGCATCAGCGGCAACCCGGTGTTCGACAGCAAGGGCGAGTTCCGCGGCTACCGCGGCGCCACCAGCAACATCACCGCGCGGCTGAAGGCGCAGCAGGCGGCGCTCGAGGCCGAGCAGCTGCTGAGCGACGCCCTCGAGAGTCTGGTGGCCGGGGTGATGATCACCGACGACACCGGCCTGATGATCCGCTGCAACGCCGCCTGGCGGAACATCCTCGCCCCGTTCCCCGCCGGGTTCACGGAACGTTCGCGCTGGCCCGACCTCGTGCGGCGCATGACCGAAAGCGGCGAGTACCCGGACGCCCTCGGGCGCGAGGAGGCGTTCATCCATTGGCGCCTGTCGATCGCGTCGGAACACGGCGAGCAGCACGAGGTGCGCTGGCGTGACAAGTGGCTCATGGTCAGCGCGCGTTGCCTCGCCAACGGCAACACCGTGCACATGTCGATCGACATCACGAACCAGAAACGGGCCGAGCTGGCGCTGGCCGCGAGCGAAGGCGAGCTGCGCGAGTCCCAGGAGCGCCTGAGCGCGGTGCTGGAGGCGGTGCCCGACCTGTGGTTCGTGCTGGACGAACACAGCAACTTCCTCGAGTGCAGCTCGCCCACGCACCCGATGCTGGTGCAGGACTGGCCCGCCGTGCGCGGCCTGCCCTTCGGCACCGGCCTGTCGCCGGACCTGGCCGACCGGGCCCAGGCGGCCATCGACCGCGCCCTCGAGACGGGCGAGGTGCAGCGCCACGAGTACCCCCTGCGCACGCTCGACGGCGTGCCCCGCTGGTTCGAGGCCCGCGTGTCGCCCATGCCGGGCCGGCGCGCGCTGTACGTCACGCGCGACCTCACCGACCTGCGCGCGCTCGAGCGCGACCTGATGGTGATGAAACGTGGCGTCGAGGCCGCCGCGGCGCTGCCCATGTGCGTGTGCGACGCCACCCAGCCCGACCTGCCCCTCGTGTACGTGAACCCCGCGTTCGAATCGCTCACCGGCTGGACGCAGGCCGAGGTGCTGGGCCGCAACTGCCGCATCCTGCAGGGGCACTTCACCGCTCAGCCCGGCGTCGCGCGGCTGCGCGAGGCCATCGCCGAGCGGCGCGAATGCAGCGTCGTGATCAACAACGTGCGCAAGGACGGCACGCCCTTCACGAACGCGCTGCACATCGCCCCCGTGTTCGACGGCGGCGGCGGCCTCAGCCATTTCATCGGCGTGCTGCACGACGTCACCGAGCAGACCCGCGCGGCCGACAAGCTGCGCCTGAGCGAGGAGCTGTACCGCTCGGTGGCCATCGCCATCAGCGACGGCCTCGTCGTGGTCACGCCCACGCTCACCATCATCGCCATCAACCCCGCCGGCTGCGCCGTGCTGGGCGTGGACCAGGGCGACATCGTGGGCGCCACCGACGGCTGGCCGTTCGAGTTCATGTCGGCCTCGGCCCGCCCGCTCGCGTCCGACGAGCATCCCGTGCACCGCGTCGTGCGCAGCGGCAAGCCGCTGTCGCGGCAGGTGCATGCGCTGCGGCGCCCCGACGGCCAGCTGCGCTGGATCGAGCTGAACGCCCACCCGCTGCAGCTGCGACCCGAGGGCAGCACCTTCTCGGTCGTGCTGACCTTCCGCGACGTGACCCAGCAGCGCGCCGCCGAGCTCGCCCTGGTAGCGGCAGAGGAACGCTGGAAGTTCGCGCTCGAGGGTTCGGGCGACGGCGTGTGGGACTGGGACGCGCAGACCAACAAGGTCTACTACTCCCCGCGCTGGAAGAAGATGCTGGGCTACGCCGAACACGAGATCGGCGACTCGCTCGAGGAGTGGACGTCCCGCATCCACGCCGACGACCTGCCCCGCGTGATGGCCGGGCTGCGCCGCCACCTGCGCGGTGAGACCGTCGTCTACCAGAGCGAACACCGCGTGCGCCACCGCGACGGCCACGACCTCTGGTTCCTCGACCGCGGCAAGGTCGTGGGCCACAACGCCGAGGGCCGGCCGCTGCGGGTCGTGGGCACGCATTCGGACATCACGAGCGCCAAGCAGGCCGAGCAGGCGCTGCGCGAGAAGCAGGCGGCCGAACTGGCGAGCCAGGCGAAGTCGCAGTTCCTCTCGCGCATGAGCCACGAGATGCGCACGCCGCTCAACGCGGTGATCGGCTTCGCCCAGCTGATGCGCATGACACCCGGCGGCGGCAACGGCACCGAGATCGGCGGCTACGCCGACCACGTGCTCAACGCGGGCCAGCACCTGCTGGCGCTGATCAACGACGTGCTCGACCTGCAGAAGGTCGAGGAAGGCGCGATGTCGCTCGCCCTCGGCCCCGTCGCGCTCGACGAACTGGTGCTGGGCACCCTCGAGCTGCTGCGCCCCTCGGCGGCCACGCGTCAGGTGACGCTCGACAACCAGCTGGAGACCGGCCTGTGGGTGCGCGCGGACGTGCAGCGCCTGCGCCAGGTCGTGCTCAACATCGCCTCCAACGCCATCAAGTACAACGTGGCGGGCGGCACCGTGCGGCTGTCCACCCGGCCCGGCCGCCACCGCACGGTGGCGCTGGTCGTCGAGGACACCGGCCCCGGCATGACCGACGCCCAGATGGCGCGCCTGTTCCAGCCCTTCGAACGCCTGGGCAAGGAGACCTCGAGCGTCGAGGGCACCGGGCTCGGCCTCATCATCGCCCGCAGCCTCACCCAGGCCATCGGCGGGCGCCTCGAGGTCAGCAGCCTCGCCGGCCGCGGCACCCGGGTCTCGATCGAACTCCCGACCGACGACGCCCCCGACACCCCACAGGATTCCACGCCGACCATGCCCGACAGCGACGACCACGTTTCCCCGGCCCGCATCCCGCTGCGCATGCTGTACGTGGAGGACAACCGCATCAACGCGATCCTGTTCGAGGGCGCCCTGCGCATGAACGCGAGCCAGGTGGAACTGCGGGTGGCCGAGGACGGCGAGGAGGCGCTGGCCATCGCCCGCGACTGGCTGCCCGAGGTGCTGGTGCTGGACGCGCACCTGCCCGGCATGTCCGGCTTCGACGTGCTGCGCCAGCTGCGCGCGATGCCGGGCCTGGCCACCGCCCCCGCCTACATGTGCTCGGCCGACGCGATGCCGGAGGACGTGCAGCGCGCCTACGAGGCCGGGTTCATCGGCTACTGGACCAAACCCATCGACATCGGCGCGGTGCTGGCCGACATCGACGCCATCGGCCGGCAGCTGCGCGGCGGCGGCAGCACGGCCACCGTGGCGGCATGACACGACCAGGGTGGGCCCGGCGAGCCGATAATCATCGGTTCGCACCGTCCCACCGGAGTCCCGCCGTTCCATGAGTTTCGCCCCCGAACCCGCACGCCCCGCCGACGCCGCGGACACCACGGCCGTGCTGCTGTGCAACCTCGGAACCCCCGACGCCCCCACCACCTCGGCCGTGCGCCGCTTCCTCGCCGAGTTCCTGGGCGACCCGCGCGTGGTCGAGATCCCGCGGCCCATCTGGTGGCTGATCCTCCACGGCGTGATCCTCCGCGTGCGCCCCCGCCAGTCGGCGGCCCGCTACGCCAGCATCTGGACACCCGAGGGCTCGCCCCTCACCACCTGGACCGACGTGCTGGCCAAGCGCCTGGCCGGCAACCTGGGCGAACGCGGGCACAAGGTGCTCGTGCGCTACGGCATGCGCTACGGCAGCCCGTCCATCCCGTCCGTGCTCGACGAGCTGAAGGCCGCGGGCGCCAGCCGCGTGCTGGTGCTGCCGCTGTACCCGCAGTACGCGGCATCCACCACCGCCAGCGTGATCGACGCGGTGCTGGGATGGTCGCGCCGCATCCGCTCGGTGCCCGAGTTCCGCTTCATCAACCGGTTCCACGACGACCCGGGGTACATCGCCGCGCTCGCGAAACGCATCACCGACCACTGGGACGCCGAGGGCCGCCCCGAGAAGCTCGTCATGAGCTTCCACGGCATCCCGAAACGCAGCATCACGCTCGGCGATCCGTACCACGCCGAATGCCTGCGCACCGCCAACCTGCTCGCGGAACGCCTGGCCATCTCGGCGAACGACTACGTGGTGACCTTCCAGAGCCGCCTCGGCCGCGCCGAGTGGCTGCAGCCGTACACCGAACCCACCCTCGCCAACCTCGCCCGCCAGGGCGTGCGCCGGGTCGACGTGGTGTGCCCGGGCTTCACCAGCGACAACCTCGAGACGCTCGAGGAGATCAACCAGGAGGCCCGCGAGGCCTTCCTGCACGCCGGGGGCACGACCTTCGGGTACATCCCGTGCCTGAACGACCGGACCGACTGGGTGCGCGCGCTGACCACCCTCGCCGAGCGACACCTGCAGGGCTGGGACACCCGCCCCGCCGCCGCGCCCGAAACCCCGCTGCAGCGGCTCCCGCGCGCCGCCGACCGGGACACCAGGACCTGAGACGATGAACACCGACACCAAGGCCTCCGCCGGCGGTGTGCGCCTGGACAAGTGGCTCTGGGCGGCCCGCTTCTTCAAGACCCGCAGCCTGGCCACCGAGGAGATCGGCAAGGGCCGCGTCCAGGTCAACGACCTGGACGCCAAGCCGTCCCGGGACGTGAAGCTCGGCGACCGCATCGACCTGCGCCAGGGTTCCCTGGTGCGCACCATCGTCGTGAAGGGCCTGAGCCACCAGCGCGGCCCCGCCCCGGTCGCCCAGGCGCTGTACGAGGAAACGCCCGAAAGCGTGGTGCGCCGCGAGCAGGCGGCCCAGCGCCACCGGGAGGCGCCGGAGCCGTCGCTCTCCATCGAGCAGGGCCGCCCCACGAAGCGTGACCGCCGCCAGCTCGCCGACTGGAACCGCTGGAGCGCCACCAAGGAATAGCGTTTGCCACCGTGGCGAACGACGCGCGCGAATACGCCGTTCCCGCTCGGGCCGCAAGGCACCGAAAAAATTCCCACATTCCCCTCTTGAAACCGCACGGCCCGCTCCCAGATGCGGACGAGTCGAAGAGGTCTCCACATGCAGAATCCCGAAAATCCCATGGAAAATCAAGACGTTGGCGCAACGCCTGACGTGAACGCCGAACCGTCGACGCCCGACGCGGAAACCCGCCTGGCCGAGATGTCCGACGCCTACCTGCGTGCCAAGGCCGAAGGCGAGAACATCCGCCGCCGCGCCGAGGAAGAAGTGGCCAAGGCCCGGAAGTTCGCCGTCGAAGGCTTCGCCGACAGCCTGCTGCCCGTGAAGGACAGCCTGGAAGCCGCCATCGCGATCCAGGCCGCCACGCCGGAACAGCTGCTGGAAGGCGTGCACGCCACGCTGCGCCAGTTGTCGCAGGCCCTCGAGCGCAACAAGGTGCTCGAGATCGCCCCGCCCGCCGGCACGAAGTTCGATCCGCACCAGCACCAGGCCATCAGCGTCGTGCCGGCCGACCAGGAACCCAACACGGTCGTCACCGTGCTGCAGAAGGGTTACCTGATCGCCGACCGCGTGCTGCGCCCGGCCCTGGTCACGGTGTCCGCGCCCAAATAAAAAGTGTAGGGAAAGGCGGTCGTCCACAAGCGCGGCCCCTTGAAAACAGCCGGGTTATCCACACCTCGGACTCATCAGATTTCAAAGTTAGCAGGAGCGAAAAAATGGGAAAAATCATCGGCATCGACCTCGGCACCACCAACTCGTGCGTGGCGATCATGGAAGGCAACACCACGCGGGTGATCGAGAACAGTGAAGGTGCCCGCACCACGCCGTCGATCATCGCGTACCAGGAAGACGGCGAGATCCTCGTCGGCGCCTCGGCCAAGCGCCAGGCCGTCACCAACCCGAAGAACACGCTGTACGCGGTGAAGCGCCTCATCGGCCGCAAGTTCACCGAGAAGGAAGTGCAGAAGGACATCGACCTGATGCCCTACACCATCGCGGCCGCCGACAACGGCGACGCCTGGGTGGAAGTGCGCGGCCAGAAGCTCGCCCCGCCGCAGGTCAGCGCCGAAGTGCTGCGCAAGATGAAGAAGACCGCCGAGGACTACCTCGGTGAAGCCGTGACCGAGGCCGTCATCACGGTGCCGGCGTACTTCAACGACGCCCAGCGCCAGGCCACGAAGGACGCGGGCCGCATCGCCGGCCTCGACGTCAAGCGCATCATCAACGAACCCACCGCCGCGGCGCTGGCGTTCGGCCTCGACAAGAACGAGAAGGGCGACCGCAAGATCGCCGTGTACGACCTGGGTGGCGGCACGTTCGACGTGTCCATCATCGAGATCGCCGACGTCGACGGTGAAAAGCAGTTCGAAGTGCTGTCCACCAACGGCGACACGTTCCTGGGCGGTGAAGACTTCGACCAGCGCGTCATCGACTACATCATCTCGGAATTCAAGAAGGAACAGGGCGTCGACCTGAGCAAGGACGTGCTGGCCCTGCAGCGCCTGAAGGAAGCCGCCGAGAAGGCCAAGATCGAGCTGTCCAACAGCGCACAGACCGACATCAACCTGCCGTACGTGACGGCCGATGCCTCGGGCCCGAAGCACCTGAACATCAAGCTGACCCGCGCCAAGCTCGAGTCGCTGGTGGACGAGCTCATCGAGCGCACCATCGCCCCGTGCCGCACGGCCATCAAGGACGCCGGCATCGCCACGTCCGACATCGACGACGTGATCCTGGTCGGCGGCATGAGCCGCATGCCCAAGGTGCAGGAGAAGGTCAAGGAGTTCTTCGGCAAGGAACCGCGCAAGGACGTCAACCCGGACGAAGCCGTCGCCGTGGGCGCGGCCATCCAGGGCCAGGTGCTCGGCGGTGAACGCACCGACGTGCTGCTGCTCGACGTCACCCCGCTGTCGCTCGGCATCGAGACGATGGGCGGCGTGATGACGAAGATGATCAAGAAGAACACGACCATCCCGACCAAGTTCGCGCAGGTGTTCTCCACCGCGGAAGACAGCCAGCCGGCCGTGACCATCAAGGTCTACCAGGGCGAGCGCGAGATGGCCTCGGGCAACAAGAGCCTGGGCGAGTTCAACCTGGAAGGCATCCCGCCGGCGCCGCGTGGCACGCCGCAGATCGAGGTGAGCTTCGACATCGACGCCAACGGCATCCTGCACGTCGGCGCGAAGGACAAGGGCACCGGCAAGGAAAACAAGATCACGATCAAGGCCAACTCCGGCCTGAGCGAAGCCGAGATCGAGCAGATGGTCAAGGACGCGGAAGTCAACGCGGCCGAGGACAAGAAGAAGCTCGAGCTCGTGCAGGCCCGCAACCAGGCCGACTCGCTGGTCCACAGCGTGCGCAAGAGCCTGGGTGAACACGGCGACAAGCTCGATGCCGGCGAGAAGGAGAAGATCGAGGCGGCCCTGAAGGACACCGAGGAAGCGCTCAAGGGCGACGACAAGGCGGACATCGAGGCCAAGACCGAAGCCCTGATGACCGCGAGCCAGAAGCTCGGCGAGAAGGTGTACGCCGATGCCCAGGCCGCGCAGGCCGCCGCCGGTGGCGCAGCCGAAGCCCCGCAAGGCACCGGCCCGTCGTCGTCGGCCCCGGCCGACGACAATGTCGTCGACGCGGAGTTCAAGGAAGTCAAGGACTCCAAGTAATCCGGCACGGCAGCCCCTCGGGGGCCTTCGGGCCCCCTGCCTCCCCCGTGCGCCGAACAGGCCGCGGGGGATTTCGTTGTTCAGGAACTGCAAGACACCATGGCAAAGCGTGACTACTACGAAGTCCTCGGTCTGGCGAAGAACGCCACCGACGACGACATCAAGAAGGCCTATCGCAAGCTGGCCATGAAGTACCACCCCGACCGCAACCAGGGCGAGGGTGCGAAGAAGGCCGAGGAAAGCTTCAAGGAAGTCAAGGAAGCCTACGAGATGCTGTCGGACGGCGACAAGCGCGCCGCCTACGACCAGTACGGTCACGCGGGCGTGGACCCGAACGCGGGTGGCTTCCGCCCGGGCGGCCCGGGCGCGGAAGGGTTCGGCGGTTTCGCCGAGGCCTTCGGCGACATCTTCGGCGACGTGTTCGGCGGTGGCCGTCGCGGCGGTGGTGGCGGCCAGCAGGTGTACCGCGGCGCCGACCTCAGCTACGCGATGGAGATCACCCTCGAGGAAGCGGCGAAGGGCAAGGAAAGCCAGATCCGCATCCCCAGCTGGGACGAGTGCGAGACCTGCCACGGCTCCGGCGCGAAACCGGGCACCAGCGCGAAGACCTGCACGAGCTGCAACGGCGCGGGCACGGTGCACATGCGCCAGGGCTTCTTCAGCGTGCAGCAGACCTGCCCGCACTGCCGCGGCACCGGCAAGATCATCCCCGAGCCCTGCACCACATGCCATGGGCAAGGCAAGGTCAAGAAGAACAAGACCCTCGAGGTCAAGATCCCGGCCGGCATCAACGAAGGCATGCGCATCCGTTCGGCCGGCAACGGCGAACCGGGCACCAACGGCGGCCCGGCGGGTGACCTGTACATCGAGATCCGCATCAAGCAGCACGACATCTTCGAGCGCGACGGCGACGACCTGCATTGCACGGTGCCCGTGGGCCTGACCACGGCGTGCCTGGGCGGCAGCCTCGAGGTGCCCACGCTCGGCGGCAAGGCCGAGATCGAACTGCCCGAGGGCACGCAGCACGGCAAGACCTTCCGCCTGCGCGGCAAGGGCATCAAGGGCATCCGCTCGAGCTATCCGGGCGACCTGTACTGCCACATCGCCGTCGAGACGCCCGTCAAGCTCACCGAGCACCAGCGCAAGCTGCTCAAGGAGCTCGACGAGTCGCTGAGCAAGTCGGACAAGCATTCGCCGAACGCGAAGAGCTGGACCCACCGGGTCAAGGACCTGTTCAAGTAAGCCGGACGGCCCTGCCCCCCTCCTTCGTCCACGGCGCCTTCGGGCGCCGTGTTCGTTGGGGGTCCCGCGCCACTAAGCGACGTCGATGGCCCTGGCCGTTGTGCTGCCGCCCACCTCCGGCGACACTCGGCAAAGGCACTCAAGTCGGTGCGTTTCCCCGCCGATATTGGGCGCAGAAGGAGCCGCACGTGTTCCCCCTGTCCGGAGCCCTCTGATGCAGATGATCGACCGCGACATCGCGAAGTCGTCCGCACTCGTGATCGACGCCAACCCCACGTCCCGCGGCATGCTGGTATCCCAGCTTCGCGACTTCGGGGTGGGTCAGGTCATGCAGGCGAGCAAGATCCACGATGCCCGCCGGATGCTCGAGTCGCGCCCGTTCGACATCGTCATGTGCGAACAGGACTTCGAGGCCGAAGGCTACTCGGGGCAGAACCTGCTCGACGACCTGCGCCGGCTGCAGCTGCTGCCGCTGTCCACCGCGTTCGTGATCGTCACCGGCACGGCGTCCACCACCACGGTGGTCGACGCCGCCGAGTCGGCCGTCGACACCTACCTCGTCAAGCCCTACACCGCCGCGGCGATGCGCGAGCGCCTGATGCAGGTGCGCAAGCGCAAGATGGCGCTGGCCGACATCTTCGCGCCGGTGGAGTCCGGTGACTTCGCCGCCGCCGCGCGACTGTGCCTGAAACGCTTCAAGGAACGCGCCCCCTTCCACGCCTACGCCGCCCGCCTGGGCTGCGAACTGCTGCTGCGCATCGGCGAGCCCGAGGCCGCGCGCAAGCTCAACGAACTCGTGCTGGAAGGCAACCCGAACGTGCCGTGGGCTCGCCTCGGCATCGCGCGGGCGCAGATCGATTCGGGCCAGACCGGCGCCGCGGTCCGCACCCTCGAGGCGCTGGTGGCCGAACAGCCCAACTACACCGACGCCTTCGACGTGCTCGGGCGACTCCAGGTGGAACAGGGCGACCTGACGTCGGCCATCTCGACCTACCAGCGCGCGGCGGAATTCACGCGCGGGTCCATCGAACGCCTGCAGCGGCACGGCCTCGTCGCGTTCCACGCCGGCGAGCGCGAGGAGGCGCTCAAGCCGCTGGAACGCGCCGCGCTGCTGGGCCAGGAGTCGCGCATGTTCGACCCCGGCGTGCTGGTGGCCCTGGCATCGCTGCGCTACGAGCTTCGGGACTCCCGCGGCCTGCAGCGCGCGCTCGACACCCTCTCGGACGCCGCCGAGCGCGACCCGGGAGACGAGCGGCTGGCGCGCCTCTCACGCTGCGCCGCGCTGTACGGGCTGTCGTACCACAAGCAGCAGGCCGCCGTGGAAGCCGGCCTGAAGGCGGCCTTCAAGTCGGTCGAGCACCCGACCTTCGATGCCGAAGCCGCGTGTTACCTGTTGTCGCTGTGCGCCACGTTCGCTGCCGGCGGCCAGGCGCTGCCGGCCGGCGTGGACGAAGGCATCGACCTGCTGGCGCAACGTTTCGCGTCGTCGCGCGCGATGACGGAGCTGCTCGCCGGGGTGGCGGGCGTGCACCTGCCCCTGTCGGTGCGGGTGCGACAGGCCCAGGCGGCGGTGGCCACCATGGCCGAGCAGGCCGTCACGCAGACCTTGAAGGGCAACCCGACGCTGGCCGTGCGGGCCTTGCTGCAGCAGGCGCGGCACACGCGCAACGCCAAGCTCATCGAGCTGGCCCGCATGACACTGTCGCGCCATGCCGAGCGCATCGACGACGCCCAGGCGTTGAACCACGAGGTCGACCTGCTGCGCGCGGTGGCCGCGGCCGGCGCGGTGCCGCCGCTCGGGAGCGGGTCGACGCGTGCGTCCGGCGCGCTCGCGACACGGGGCGCCCCGTCGCAGGTCGGCGCGGCCTGAGGCCCGCGGTCAGAACAGTTCCGACTGGGCTGGATTCGCGCGCCGTACCGGACGCTGGAACTGCGTGGTGTCGAGCACCTGCCGCCCGCCGTCGAGCCCGTGGCGCGCCAGCGCCTTCTGCAGCCGCTGCCCGATCAGGTCGGCCCACACGCCCTGCCCCCGCATGCGCTGGCCGAACGCGGCGTCGTAGTCCTTCCCGCCGCGCATGTCGCGCACCCGCGCCATCACGCGCGCGGCGCGGTCGGGGAAGTGTTCGTCGAGCCAGCGCTGGAACAGCGGGTTCACCTCCCACGGCAGGCGCAGCACGATCGAATGGCCGCTGGTGGCGCCGGCGGACGCGCCGGCTTCCAGCACCCGTTCCAGCTCGGGCTCGTTGATGAAGGGGATCAGCGGCGACACGCTGATGCCCACCCGCACACCCGCCTTCGCGAGTGTCTCGATGGTCTTCAGCCGCCGCGCCGGCGACGCCGCGCGGGGTTCGAGGATGCGGGCCAGCGCCGGGTCGAGCGTGGTCACCGAGACGAAGGCCATCGCGAGGCCGTCGGCCGCCATGGGGGCGATCAGGTCGAGGTCGCGTTCGATGCCGGACGACTTGGTGATCACCGAGAACGGGTGCCGGAACTCGGTGAGCACCTCGATCACCGACCGCGTGATGCGCAGCTTGCGCTCGGCCGGCTGGTAGGCGTCGGTGGCCGAGCCGATGTTGATGACCTTCGGGACGTGCTTCGGCCGCATCAGGGTCTCGCGCAGGCGCTCGGCGGCGTTCACCTTCGCGATGATGCGGGTCTCGAAGTCGAGGCCCGGCGACAGGTTCAGGTAGCTGTGCGTGGGCCGGGCGAAGCAATAGATGCAGCCGTGTTCGCACCCGCGGTACGGGTTGACGGACAGGTCGAAGGAGATGTCGGGCGAGTCGTTGGCCGCGATGATCGACTTGACGTGTTCCTCCACCACCTGAGTGGTGGGCGGCAGCGTTTCCTCGGCGGCCTGCTGGTCGAGGGAACCCCAACCGTCGTCGTATGCCTCGTGGGTGTCGCGCGTGAAGCGGTGCGCGACGGACCAGGCCGTGCCCCGGCCCTTCAGCGGTGACGCGACGGGCATCCAGCCGGGGTCGGCAGGCGCCACCTCGTCGTCGCCGACGCGATGGTCCACGGGGTCGCGCTCGCGGCTGTAGCCGGAGGGTTCGGTGGCGTGGGGCGGCACGGGCATACTGTCATTTTATACAGTATTTCGCGCCGCACCGGAAGTGTCTCCGGGTCAGCCGCAGGCTCGCGCCACGGGCGCCCTGACGGGCCGTCCTAGTACTCGTCGCCGCCCTGCGCGTAGCCCGGCGCCAGGTTGTCGAACTTGGTCAGCGGCTTCAGGAACGCGACCTTGCAGGTGCCCACCGGGCCGTTCCGCTGCTTGGCGATGATGATCTCCGCCACGCCCGGTTCCTTGCTGGTCTCGCGGTTGTAGTAGTCGTCGCGGTAGATGAACATGATCACGTCCGCGTCCTGCTCGATGGCGCCCGATTCGCGGAGGTCGCTCATCATGGGACGCTTGTCGGTCCGCGTTTCCACGCTCCGGTTCAGCTGCGACAGCGCGATCACGGGGCACTTCAGTTCCTTCGCGAGGGACTTCAGGCTCCGCGAGATCTCGCCCACGACCGTGGCGCGGTTCTCCTCGCTGCCGCCACCGTTGCCGCTCATCAGCTGGATGTAGTCGATCACGATGAGGCCGATCTGCCCGCTGATGCGCGCCTGGCGGCGCGAGCGGGCGCGCAGTTCGCTCGGGCTCAGCGCGGAACCCTCGTCGATGTACATGCTGACCTTGCCGAGCTTCTCGACGGCCTCGGCGAGGCGGCCCCATTCGTCGTCGCGCAGCGCGCCGGTGCGCAGGTGGCCCTGGTCGATGCGACCGAGCGAACCCACCACCCGCAGCGCCAGCTGCGCGGCGCCCATTTCCATCGAGAACACGATGACCGGCAGGCCTTCGTTGACGGCGACGTTCTCGGCGATGTTCAGCGCGAAGGCGGTCTTGCCCATCGACGGGCGCGCGGCCAGCACGATCAGGTCGCCCGGCTGCAGGCCGGCGGTCATGCGGTCGAGGTCGTACAGCCCGGTGCTGACGCCGGTCACTTCCTCGGCGCCGTTTTCGTGCAGCTCGTTGACGCGGTCGATCAGGTCGACGACGAGCTGGTCCATGCTGAGGAACCCCTCGCGCGAACGCGAGCCTTCCTCGCCGATCTTGAAGATCTTGCTCTCGGCCTCGTCGAGGATGTCGGACGCCTGGCGACCCTGCGGGTTGAACGCCGCGGTGGCGATCTCGTCACTGGTGGCCACGAGCTTGCGCAGCACCGAACGCTCCCGCACGATCTCGGAGTAGCGGCGCAGGTTCGCCGCGCTGGGCACGCTCTGCGCCAGTGCGTTCAGGTACACGAGGCCGCCGCATTCCTCGGCCTTGCCGTGGGTCTGCAGGTGTTCGTACACCGTGATCACGTCGGCCGGCTTGCCGGCGTTGATCAGCGTGGCGAGCGTGCCGAAGATCAGCCGGTGCTCGGCCCGGTAGAAGTCGGAATCCTTGACCAGGTCGCCGGCGCGGTCCCAGGCGCTGTTGTCGAGCAGCAGGCCGGCGAGCACGGCCTGCTCGGCTTCCACCGAGTGCGGCGGCACCCGCAGGCGGGCGACTTCGTCGTCACCCGAGGCGGCGCCCGGCGACGAGAGGGATTCGGGGTTCGAGAAGACTGCGGACATCGTCAGATCATACGGGCGCGGGCGCACCTCGCCTGTGGGCAAGTCTGTGGACTTCCCGTGGACGGCCGGTGCACAAGCACGAAAGGGAGGACCGGAATGAAAAAGGGCCGGCAGAAGCCGGCCCCTCGGACTCGCGGGTGAAGCGGGATCAGTCGGTTTCGCCGACGACCACGACCTTCACTTCGACCACGACGTCCGTGTGCGGCGCCACCGTCACGGGGTGCTCGCCCACCGTCTTCAGCGGGCCGTTCGGCAGGCGAACCTGCGCCTTGGCGACCTTGAAGTCGATGCGGGTCAGCGCTTCGGCGATGTCCTGGTTCGTGACCGAACCGAACAGGCGACCGTCGACGCCGGCCTTCTGGGTGATGTGGACCGTGCGGCCGCTCATCTTCTCGCCCAGGGCTTGCGCGGCGGCCAGCTTTTCAGCGGCGGCCTTTTCGAGTTCGGCGCGGCGGGCCTCGAATTCCTTGATGGCCGATTCCGTGGCGCGGCGCGCCTGGCGGGTCGGGATCAGGAAGTTGCGGGCGTAGCCGTCCTTGACCTTGACGACATCGCCGAGGTTGCCGAGGTTGGCGACTTTTTCAAGCAGGATGATTTGCATGTCGAGTGCTCCTTAGACCTTGTGCTGGTCGCTGTACGGCAGCAGGGCCAGGAAGCGAGCGCGCTTGATGCAGGTCGTCAGTTGGCGCTGGAAGAACGCGCGCGTGCCGGTCAGGCGGGCGGGCGTGATCTTGCCGTTTTCGCCGATGAAGTCGCGCAGCGTGTCGATGTCCTTGTAGTCGATCTGTTCGACGCCGGTCACCGTGAAGCGGCAGAAGCGCTTGCGACGGAACAGCAGGGATTGTTGGTTGCGCTTGGGCTTGCGGTCCTTCGAGAACCGACCTTTACCACGTGGGGGAGCCATATTTCACCTCTTAACTATTTGATCCGGAACGATTGAATTCGGTCACATGGAACACGATGCCTCGGCCGTTGCGCTGGTTGGTCAGGAACCCGGCGAACTGGCCGGATGCCCCGATCTCCAGACGCTGGAGCAACGTCGCGATGTCCCCGATGCCCACCGCCCGGATCTCCACGGAGACCTTGCGGGGCTGGCCGGCTTCGGAGAGCTGCGATTCGTGCCGGAGGCTCAACTCGCAGACCGGCAAGCCTGCCGGGGTGTATCGCGCCGCGCTTCGTTCGACCACTTCGGCGAGCAGAACCAGCTGGTTCATGCGGCCGACGCGGACGGCGTCACGGGCGGTGTGTTCTTCAGGCCGATGCCTCTTGCGGCGCCTTGCGGGCGTCTTCGCGCTCGACCGACTTCATCATGACGGACGGGCCGGTCTCGGCCTTGGTCTTCACGACGGTCAGGTGGCGCAGCACGGCGTCGTTGAAACGGAAGCCGGTCTCGAGTTCGGCAAGGGCTTCCTTGCTGACTTCGATGTTGATGCACAGGTAGTGGGCCTTGGCCAGCTTCTGGATCAGGTACGCCATTTGACGGCGGCCCCAATCTTCCACGCGGTGCACCTTGCCGCCGGCGGCGGTGACGATGCCCTTGTAGCGCTCCAGCATGGCCGGAACCTGTTCGCTCTGATCCGGATGGATGAGCAGGATGATTTCATAGTGACGCATTGGAACTCCTTCTGATTTCCATGGAGGAAGCCACCCCGAAGCGTCAATTCAGTCGGGTGTGGCAAGGTGAGCCTGCGATTGTACTCTGAAAAGAGGGGTGCCTGGAAGATCATGTCCTCGCGGGCGCCGGAACCCCTTCTCCCGGGGCGCGGAGCCGGTCCACGAGCGCCATCGCCCGGGCGTCGGGCGGCCCGGTGAGCAGGCTCACGACCGCCATCACGGCGAACCCGAGCGGCACGCCGAACACTCCGGCCGAGATGGGCTGGATGCCGAACCAGAGCCACGGCTCGGCCGTGACGCCGAACACGCCCCGCAGCCAGGCCTCGTTGCGCACCATGTAGTAGAGCGCCAGGGCCAGGCCCGCCGTCATGCCGCACACCGCGCCCCAGCCGTTGGCGCGGCGCCAGAACACCGCCAGCACCAGGGCCGGGAAGAAGGCTGATGCGGCGATCGAGAACGCCGCCGAGACCAGGAAGACGATGTCGGTGGGCCGCTGGGCCGCCACGGCGGCCGCGGCCAGCGCCACGAGCAGCAGCAGCATCTTCGACAGCATCACGCGCCGCCGGGCCGAGGCCTGGGGATCGACCATGCGGTGGTACAGGTCGTGGGACAGCGCGTTGGCGATGGTCAGCAGCAGCCCGTCGGCCGTGGACAGCGCCGCGGCGAGCCCGCCGGCGGCCACCATGCCCGACACCACGTACGGCAGCCCGCCGATCTCGGGCGTGGCGAGCATCACGATGTCGGCGCCGATGCGGATCTCCCCGAGCTGCAGCAGCCCGTCGAGGTTGATGTCGACCACGGACAGCAGCGTCGGGTCCACCTTGGTCCAGTGGGCGATCCAGGCCGGCAGGCGATCGAACGGGGTGCCCACGAGCGACGTGAACACCTCGTGCTTGACCATCACCGCGAGCGCCGGCGCCGACAGGTACAGCAGCAGGATGAACACGAGCGACCAGGTCACCGACTGCCGCGTCTGCCGCACCGACGGCGTGGTGTAGCAGCGGATCAGCACGTGGGGCAACGCCGCCGTGCCCACCATCAGGCAGAACACGAGGGCGAGGAAGTTGTTGCGCGAGTCGTCGAACGCGGCCCGCTCGGCCTCGCTCCCCCGGGGATCGCCCGCGAAGGGGCGCGCGTGCGGCGGCATGCCGCCCAACGGTCGCGACCGCGCCTCGTCGCTGGCCTGCGCCTGCGTCCAGGCCACCCGCGCGGCGGCCTCGTCCACCGGCAGCGCGGCCAGCGCGCGTTCGGCGGCCTGCCGCTCCGGCTGCGAGGCCTGCGCGGTGCGGAGCGCGTCGACCCGCTCGCGGGCCAGGTCGTGCTCGCGCGCCAGCGCGGTCGGCACGTCGGCGAGCCGCGCGCGCTGCTCGTCCGCCCGCGCCTTGAAGAGCGCCCTCACCTCCAGCTCCTTCGGGTCGTTCTCCAGCTGCCGCTCGCGTTCGCTCAGCTGCTGCAGCTGCGCGCCGTACATGGCCTGCGGCACGAGGTCGCCGGTCTGCTTGACCGACAGCCACACCACGGGCACCAGGTACGCCATGATCAGCACGATGTACTGGGCGACCTGCGTCCACGTCACCGCGCGCATGCCCCCGAGGAACGAACACACGAGCACGCCGCCGAGGCCGAGGAAGATGCCGATCTCGAAGGTGACGCCGGTGAGGCGCGCCGTGATCAGCCCCACGCCGTAGATCTGGGCCACCACGTACAGGAACGAGCACATCACCGTGGCCACCACGGCGACGCTCCGGGCGAGGTGGCCGCCGTAGCGTTCGCCGAGGAAGTCGGGGATGGTGTACCCGCCGAACTTGCGCAGGTACGGCGCGAGCAGCAGCGCCACGAGGCAGTAGCCGCCCGTCCACCCGAGGATGAACGCGAGGCCCGCGTAGCCCTGCAGGTACACGGTGCCCGCGAGGCTGATGAACGACGCGGCCGACATCCAGTCGGCCGCCGTGGCCATGCCGTTGTAGGCCGCCGGCACGCGGCGGCCGGCGACGAAGTACTCGTCGGCGTCCGTGGTGCGGCAGAGCATGCCGATGCCCGCGTACAGCACCACGGTGGAGAGCAGGAAGATCAGCCCGATCCAGCGCTTGCCGAGGCCCATCTGCTCCAGCATGGCCAGCGCGGCGATGAAGCACAGGAGCCCGACGGTGTAGCCCGCGTAGACGCGGTTGAGCTGCTGCGTGAACGAGCGCGGCCCGGGCACCGGGAAGAAACGGAACACGTCAGGGATTCCCGTCGGCGGCGTCGATGCGGTCCATGACGAACGCATGGACCCCGATCAGCAGCACGAACACGAGCAGCGCTCCCTGCGAGGCGATCCAGTAGTTCAGCGGCCAGCCGAAGAAGCGGAGGTCGAGGTCGCGCGCGAAGAACGAGGTGACGAACGTGACCCCGAACCACATGGCCAGCAACACGAGGGTCACGGCGCGCACGAGGCGCCAGCGGGGTGGATCGGATGCGGAAGGGGAATGCACGGGAAAGGCTCCGGACCGGACCCGGCATTCTCGGGCGCCCTCACCCGGGGTGTCGATCCCGGAGAACCCGCGCGTGGACCCGCGTCAGCGGCACGCGGCCGTGCCGAGGCACAGGCGCACCTTCCACACGAGCGCGGCGATCCAGAGCAGGAGGAGCAGGAAGGCGGTGAGCGTGGCGCGCACCCGCGGCGACCAGCCGGCGGGCCACCGGCCGGACAGCCAGCGCAGCGGGGACGTGACGGCCCGGAACAGGCCGTACACCACGTTGCGGTCGCGCCCGGCGCCGAGCAGCGCGCCGAGGGCGGCCTGGCCGAGCCACGCGAGGAGCGCGATCTCGGCCAGCAGTTTCAGCGACCGTGCGAGCAGCAATGACTCGGGCACGGTCGCCTCGACCCGGTCAACCCTTGGCGAGACGCTGCCAGGTGTCGACGACCGTGTCGGGGTTCAGCGAGATCGACACGATGCCTTCCTGGGCGAGCCAGTCGGCGAAGTCGGGGTGGTCGCTGGGGCCCTGGCCGCAGATGCCGACGTACTTGCCGACCGCGCGGCACGCCGCGATGGCCCGCGAGATCAGCGCCTTGACGGCCGGATCGCGTTCGTCGAAGTCGCGCGACAGGATCTCGAGGCCCGAGTCGCGGTCCACGCCGAGCGTGAGCTGCGTCAGGTCGTTCGAGCCGATCGACATGCCGTCGAAGTACTCGAGGAACTGCTCGGCCAGCACGGCGTTGCTGGGCACCTCGCACATCATGATCAGGCGCAGGTCGTCCTGGCCGCGCTTCAGGCCCTGCTCGGCCAGCATCTCGGTGACGAGCTTGGCCTGGCCCAGCGTGCGCACGAACGGCACCATGATCTCGACGTTGGTGAGGCCCATCTCGCCGCGCACGCGCTTGAGCGCCTCGCACTCCATCGCGAAGGCTTCGCGGAAGGTCTCGGCCACGTAGCGCGCGGCGCCACGGAAACCGATCATCGGGTTCTCTTCCTCCGGCTCGTAGCGCGAGCCGCCGATCAGCTTGCGGTACTCGTTGCTCTTGAAGTCGGACAGGCGGACGATCACCGGCTTCGGCCAGAAGGCCGCGCCGATGGTGGCGATGCCCTCGACCAGCTTCTCGACGTAGAAGGCACGCGGCGAGGCGTGGCCGCGGGCCACCGACTCGACCGCCTTCTTCAGGTCGGGGTCGATGTTCGGGTAGTCGAGGATGGCCTTCGGGTGCACCCCGATGTTGTTGTTGATGATGAACTCGAGGCGCGCCAGGCCCACGCCGCTGTTGGGCATCTGGGCGAAGTCGAAGGCGAGCTGCGGGTTGCCCACGTTCATCATGATCTTGATCGGGCAGTACGGCAGTTCGCCGCGCTGCACGTCGCTCACGTCGGTCTCGAGCAGGCCGTCGTAGATGTAGCCGGTGTCACCCTCCGAGCAGGCGACCGTGACCAGCGCGCCGTCCTTCAGCACGTCGGTGGCGTTCTCGCAGCCCACGACCGCCGGGATGCCCAGCTCGCGCGCGATGATGGCGGCGTGGCAGGTGCGGCCGCCGCGGTTCGTCACGATGGCCGCGGCACGCTTCATCACCGGCTCCCAGTTGGGGTCGGTCATGTCGGTGACCAGCACGTCGCCGGGCTGCACGGTGTCCATCTCGGCGAGGCTGTGCACGATGCGCACGGGGCCGGTGCCGATCTTCTGGCCGATGGCGCGGCCTTCCACGAGCACGGTGCCCGTGCCCTTGAGCTTGTAGCGCTGCTCGACCTTCCCGGCCTGCTGGCTCTTCACCGTTTCCGGGCGGGCCTGCAGGATGTAGAGCTGGCCGTCGCCGCCGTCCTTGCCCCACTCGATGTCCATCGGGCGGCCGTAGTGCTGCTCGATGATCAGGGCGTACTTGGCGAGGTCGGTCACGTCGGCGTCGCTCAGCGAGTAGCGGTTGCGCTGCTCGGTGGCGGTGTCGACCGTCTTGACCAGCTTGCCGCTCTTGGCCTTCTCTTCCGGCGTGGCGAACTCCATCTTGATGAGCTTCGAGCCGAGGTTGCGGCGGATGACCGCGACCTTGCCGTTCTTCAGCGAGGGCTTGTGGACGTAGAACTCGTCGGGGTTCACCGCGCCCTGCACCACCGTCTCGCCCAGGCCGTAGCTGGACGTGATGAACACCACGTCCTTGAAGCCGCTTTCGGTGTCCATCGTGAACATCACGCCGGCGGCGCCGAGGTCGGAGCGCACCATGCGCTGCACGCCGGCCGAGAGCGCCACGTCGCCGTGGGCGAAGCCCTTGTGGACGCGGTAGCTGATGGCGCGGTCGTTGTAGAGGCTCGCGAACACCTCCTTCATCTTGTGCAGCACGTCGTCGATGCCGACCACGTTGAGGAAGGTTTCCTGCTGGCCGGCGAAGCTGGCGTCGGGCAGGTCTTCCGCGGTGGCGGACGAACGGACGGCGAAGGACGCACCCGGGCTGTCGGCCGTGAGCTTCGCGAACTCGGCGGTGATGGCGGCCTGCAGGTCGGCCGGGAACGGGGTGTCCTCGATCCAGCGGCGGATCTCGGCGCCGGCCTCGGCCAGCGCACGGACGTCGTCGGTGTTCAGCGTGGACAGGCGCTTGGCGATGCGGTCGGCCAGCCCGTTGTGGGCGAGGAACTGCCGGAACGCGTGGGCGGTGGTCGCGAAGCCGCCGGGGACACGCACCCCGGAAGCTGCCAGTTGGCTGATCATTTCGCCCAATGAGGCGTTTTTGCCGCCAACCGACTCGACGTCGGTCATTCTCAGGTGTTCAAACGGCACGACCAGGGCGGTCGCCAGGTTTGGGGTTGACATGGGAAAGCTCCGTGATGATGAAAAACCGGTGTGTTCCCATGGCCCAGCGAACCCGAGCAATGCTTCGAGGGCTCCAGCAGATGGCCGCGCACGGTCAGGCGCGTTGTTCGAGTGGGTGTAGGCATGTGACCGTGCATATGGGGAAAGACTTGGAGCGGATTCTACGGGGTTTTGCCTATGATGTCGGAACCCCCGCACTTGCAGGTTTTCATGCTCAATCGCACCGTTTATTTCATTTCGGACGGCACCGGCATCACCGCCGAAACCTTCGGCAACTCGATCCTGGCGCAGTTCACCATCAAGCCGCGCCACGTCCGCCGCCCGTTCATCGACACCGTCGACAAGGTGCACCAAGTGGTCCGCGAGATCAACCACACCACCGAACTCGAGGGGCGCCGCTCCATCGTCTTCGTCACGCTGGTCGACTCCGAGCTGCTGGTCATCCTCAAGACCCAGTGCAAGGGCATGGTGCTGGACATGTTCAACACCTTCATCGAGCCGCTGGAAACCGAGTTCGGCATCACGTCGAACCACCGCGTGGGCCGTTTCTCCGACATCTCGAAGAGCCAGGAGTACACCGACCGCATCGAGGCCATCAACTTCTCGCTGGCCCACGACGACGGCCAGTCGGCCAAGAACCTCGAGCAGGCCGACGTGATCCTGGTGGGCGTGAGCCGCAGCGGCAAGACGCCCACGTCGCTCTACCTGGCCATGCAGCACGGCATCAAGGCGGCCAACTACCCGCTGATCCCGGAAGACTTCGAGCGGCGGGCCATCCCGGCCAGCCTGGCGCCCCACAAGGCCAAGTGTTTCGGCCTGACCATCGCGCCGGAGCGCCTCTGCGAGATCCGCAACGAACGCCGACCCAACAGCAAGTACGCGAGCATCGAGAACTGCCGCCACGAGGTGGCCGAGGCCGAGTCGATGATGCGCCGCGAGGGCATCTCGTGGCTCTCGTCCACGCACAAGTCGATCGAGGAGATCGCCACCACGATCCTGCGGGACATCCGGCCGGATCGGTTGATGTACTGAGCCCATCGCACCCCGGCGCCGCCGGGGTGCGATGCGGAGGTCAGCGCACCTGCGCCGTGTAGTTCACCGGCACCCAGCGGTAGCCCTTGCCCTGCGCCACGAGGCGGCCGAGCGCGGGGAACTGCAGGTGCGACGCGCCCACCACGGCGCCCTCCTTCGCCAGCTGGGCGAACACGGTGCGGCGGGCGGACTGTGCCTGCTTCGCATCGCTGTCGAAGGCGATCGTCACGGCGGGGTTGTCGAACTGCACCGAACCCACGTGGATCAGGTCGCCGATCAGCACGAGCCGCTGCCCGCCGCCTTCCACCGAGTAGACCGTGTGGCCCGGCGTGTGGCCGTGCGCGGCCAGCGCCGTGATGCCCGGGACCACGTCGCCGCCCTTCTCGAACGCCTTGAACCGGCCGGCGGCCACGTACGGGTTCAGCGACGCCATCGCGCCCTGGAAGAAGCCCTTCGCCTCGGCGGGCGCGGCGTCCATCGCGGCCTTCGACAGCCAGACGTCCGCGTCGCGCCGGTCGGCGTGCACCGTCGCGTTGGGGAACGCCGGCGTGCCCTGCGGCGCGAGGCCGCCGACGTGGTCCGGGTGCATGTGGGTGATCAGGATGTCGTCGACCTGGTCCGCCTTGTAGCCGGCGGCCTGCAGGTTCTCGAGCAGCTTGCCGAGCGTGGGGCCGAACAGGCCGCCCGCGCCGGCATCGACCAGCACGAGGCGCGAGCCGGTGTTGATCAGGAAGGCGTTGACAGACGTCTCGAGCGGCGCCTTCAGGTGGGCCTTGGCGAGGGCGGCCTGCGTCTTCGCGGCGGGCTCCTTCAGCAGCTTGTCGACCGGCAGGTCCACGGTGCCGTCGCTCAGCGCGGTGACCTCGACGTCGCCGAGCATCATGCGGTAGTAGCCGGGGGCCTGGGTCTTGACCTGCGGGGCGGCGGCGAGGACGGGCAGCGCGACGGCCGAGCCGAACACGAAGGCGGCGGACAGCGCGGCGGCGCGGAGGGTGCGGTTCATCGGGGTCAGGGCGAACATGGGTGTGCTTTCAGGAAAATGAGGATCGAACGCGGACATCCGGCGCGGAGGTTACGCCTGTGGCCGAGGCCCTGCGTGTGCAGGGCCGTTTGAAATCCGCTGGAGCGCATGATCCAATCGGAGCGGTGTATCACGCAAATCGATTGGTCTGATGACGGATATCAGGGAGAGAGATTTTCGGGGCGTCGACCTCAACCTCCTGGTCACGCTGCACGTGCTGCTGCGGGAGCGAAGCGTCTCGCGGGCCGCCGCCTGCCTGCACGTGGGCCAGCCGGCGGTGAGCGGCGCGCTCGCCCGACTGCGGGCCGTGTTCGGCGACCCGCTGCTGGTGCGTGTTCCCGGTGGCATGCGCCCGACACCCCGCGCACTGGCCCTGCAGGCCGGGCTCGTGCCGGTGCTGCAGGGCGTGCAGGCGCTGGTCACCGACGAAGCCGTGTTCGACCCCGGCGCCACCCAGCGCACCTTCCGCATCGGCCTGCCGGACTGGGTGGACGCGTGGTTGCTCGCCCCGCTGCTGGCCACGCTGCACCGCGAGGCGCCGGACGCCCGCGTGCAGGTGCTGACCGCCGACCGTTTCCGCCTTCCCGAGATGCTGGCCCGCGAGGAGGTGGATTTCGCCGTGGGCGGCTTCCACGGCGGCCCCGGCTGGCAACACCAGCGCCCGCTGACCACCGTGCGCTACTGCTGCATGCACCGCCCCGGCCTGCTCGGCGACGAGCCGGTGCTGACGCTGGAACGCTACGTGGCCCTGCCCCATCTGCTCGTCACCTACCGCAACGCGCTCGAGGGCACGGTGGACGAGGCCCTGCGCACGCGGGGCCTGACGCGGCACGTGGCCTACACCAGCCCGCGCTTCGCCTCGCTGCCCCGCGTGCTGCAGCAGGTGCCGGCCATCGCCACGGTGCCGGACGTGCTCGTCCCGTCGTGGCAACGCGACTTCGGCCTGGTGCCGGCCCCGGCGCCGCTCGAGTTGCCGCCCATCGAGGTGGTGATCGCATTCCATGCCGCGCGCGAGCAGGATCCGGCGCTGCAGTGGCTCTTCGGGGTGATCGCGTCGATCGTCGAGGCGCCCGCGGGCTGATCCGTGCCGCTCAGGCGCGCTGCCGCGCCGACTCGTACAGGCACACCGCCGCCGCGGCCGCCACGTTCAGCGATTCCTCGCCGCCCGGTTGCGGGATGCGCAGCGCGAGCGCGCAGCGTGCCATCAGGTCGGCGGACACGCCCTGCCCTTCGTGGCCCATCACCCAGGCGCACGGCCACGGCAGTTCCACCTCGTGCAGCGCCTGCGCCGCGTGCGAACTCGTGGCCACGAGCGGCAGGCGCAGGCCGTCGAGCCCGGCCGCATCGGCCGCCTCGACGAGGTGCAGCGCGAAGTGCGCCCCCATGCCGGCGCGCAGCACCTTGGGCGACCACAGCGCGGCCGTGCCCTTGATGGCGATCACCTGGGTGAAACCGAACGCCGAGGCGCTGCGCAACACCGCGCCCACGTTGCCGGCGTCCTGCAGGCGGTCGAGCACGACGGTGGGTTCGCCCGGCCGCGGCGCACCGGCGCCGGCCCACGGCACGACGAAGCCGAGCGGCGGGGGCGACTCCAGGGTGCTCAGGCCCGCCATCAGCGCGTCGGGCACGATGGCCACCGCATCCGCCTGGTTCGCGAGTTCGCGCAGCCGGTCGTTCTCCCAGCCCCGTTCGGTGATCACGGCCTGCGGCGCGTGGCCGCCCCGGTGCAGGAAGGCCGAGGCGAGGTGGTCGCCCTCGAGCCAGACCTCCCCGGCCTTGCGGTAGCCGCCCGGGTCGCCCGCGAGCTTGCGCAGCCGCACCAGCAGCGGGTTGTCGCGCGAGGTGACGTTCTTGACCGTCATGGCGCCCGCACCTCGACGACCTGGACCACCTCGGTCACCCGCACGAGGGCGATGACCTCGCGCACCGGCGCGAAGGACCGGCGGTGGTGCACGCAGGCCCCATGGGCGCGCAGCGCCGCGAGGTGCTCCGGCGTCGGGTAGCCCTTGTGGCCGCCGAAACCGTACTGCGGATGGGCATCGTGGAGCGACTGCAGCAACCGGTCGCGGTGCACCTTCGCGAGGATGGACGCGGCCGAGATGGCCTGCACCTTCGCGTCGCCGCCCACGATGGCCTCGGCCGCCACCTTCAGCACCGGGATGCGGTTGCCGTCGACCAGCACCTTGGCCGGCTTCAGGCGCAGGCCCTCCACGGCGCGTTTCATCGCGAGCATCGTGGCGTGCAGGATGTTGAGCCGGTCGATCTCCTCGACGGACGCTTCGGCGATGCACGAGCACAGCGCCTTCGCGCGGATCTCGTCGAAGAGCCGCTCGCGGGCGCGTTCGGTGAGCTTCTTCGAGTCGTCGAGGCCCTGGATGGGGTTCAGGTCGTCGAGGATCACCGCGGCGGCCACCACCGGACCGGCCAGCGGCCCGCGGCCGGCCTCGTCGACCCCGGCCATCAGGCCGGCGACGTCGAAGTGCAGGCCCAGCTGCTCAGGCCGCGAGGACTTTTTCGATGGCATCGGTGGCCGCCTGGGCGGTGTTGCGGCGCAGCTCGCGGTGCAGGCCCGCGAACCGTTCGGCGAGGGCCGCGGCGCGCGCGGGCTGGTCGAGCCAGTCGAAGGCGCCCTGCGCGAGCGCCTCGGGCGTGGCCTTCTGCTGGATCAGCTCGGGCACGACGAACTCGTTGAACAGGATGTTGGGCAGGCCGATCCACGGCTGCAGCTGCAGCCGGCGCAGGCGCAGCCACTCGAGGTAGTGGATGGTGTACGTGATGACCATGGGCCGCTTGAACAGCGCCGCCTCGAGCGTGGCGGTGCCGCTGGCGATCAGCGTCACGTCACAGGCGGCCAGCGCCTCGTGCGAGCGGCCGTCGAGCAGCACGACGCCGGCGGTGGGCGCGAGGCGCGGCACCAGCGGCTCGACCAGCCGGCGCAATCCCGGCACCACCGGCAGCACGAACTTCAGGCCCGGCCGCTGCCTGGCCATCAGCTCGGCCGCGGCCAGCAGCTTCGGCGCGATGTACTTGATCTCGCCCCCGCGGCTGCCCGGCAGCAGCGCGACGACGGTGTCGCCGGCCGCGAGGCCCAGCGACGCGCGCGCGGCGTCGCGCGGCACCTCCATCGGGATGGTGTCGGCCAGCGGGTGACCCACGTACGTGGCGCCGATGCCGTGCTTGGCGTACAGCGCGGGCTCGAACGGGAACAGGCACAGGATGTGGTCGACCGCCTGCCCGATCTTCAGGATGCGGTCGCTGCGCCAGGCCCAGACGGACGGGCCCACGAAGTGGATCGTCTTGACACCCTGGGCCTTCAGCCGGGTCTCGAGGCCCAGGTTGAAGTCGGGCGCGTCGACGCCGATGAAGGCGTCGGGGCGCTCCTGCAGCACGCGGTCGCCCATCTCGCGGCGGATGCGCAGCAGCTCGCGCAGGCGCAGCAGCACCTCGGTGTAGCCGCGCACCGCGAGTTTCGTGTGGGGCCACCAGGCCTTGAAGCCGTGTTCGGCCATGCGCGGGCCGCCGATGCCGTGGCTTTCCAGCCCCGGCCAGCGCGCCTTCAGGCCGCCGAGCAGCAGGCCGGCCAGCAGGTCACCGGACGCCTCGCCCGCGACCATCGCGAAACGCGGTGAGTCGGTTGCCATGGGCGGTCTACCGCAGGATGCCGCGTGTGGACGCCGCGAAGAACTGGTTCATCAGCGCCACGTCGCCATCGGCTTCGGGCACCGTGCCCGCGAGCGCGGCGATGGCCTCGCGCGAAGCCTCGAACGTGAGGCCCTGGCGGTAGAGCAGCTTGTGCATCTGCTTGATGACGGCGAGGCGCTCGGGCGAGAAGCCGCGGCGGCGCAGGCCTTCGCTGTTGAGGCCACGCACCTCGGCGGGCGCGCCGGTGGTGATCATGAACGGGGGCACGTCCTGCGCGATGGCCGAGCCCATGCCGGTCATCACGTGCGCGCCGATCTTGCAGAACTGGTGGATCAGCGTGACGCCGCCCAGCGTGACCCAGTCGCCCACCACCACGTGGCCCGCGAGCTGCACGCTGTTGGAGATGGTGATGTGGTCGCCGAGCTGGCAGTCGTGCCCGAAGTGCACGTACGCCATGATCCAGTTGTCGTTGCCGACGCGGGTGGCCCCGCCGTCCTGCACCGTGCCCAGGTTGAACGTGACGAACTCGCGGATCAGGTTGCGGTCGCCGATCACGAGTTCGGTGTCCTCGCCCTTGTACTTCTTGTCCTGCGGCGCGGCGCCGAGGGACGCGAACTGGAACACGCGGTTGTCGCGGCCGAGCGTGGTGCGGCCCTGGATCACGACGTGCGGCCCGATGGTGGTGCCGTCGCCGATGCGCACCTTCGCGCCGATGACGCTGTAGGCGCCCACGGTCACCGAGTCGCCGATCTCGGCGCCCGGCTCGATGATGGCGGTGGGGTGGATCGTGGTGGCCATCGCAGGTCTCCCGGTCAGGACACGCGCCGCATCGTGCACATCAGCTCGGCCTCGACGGCGAGTTCGCCGTCGACGGAGGCCTGGCCCTTGAACTTGAAGATGCCGGCCTTCGAGCGCTCGAGGGTCACGTCCAGGATGAGCTGGTCACCCGGCTGCACGGGGCGCTTGAAGCGCGCGCCGTCGATGCCCACGAAGTAGAACACCTGGTCGTCGGCGAGCTCGACGCCCAGCGTCGCGAAGGACAGCAGGCCGGAGGTCTGCGCCAGGGCCTCGATCATCAGCACGCCGGGCATCACGGGACGGTTCGGGAAGTGCCCGTTGAAATACGGTTCGTTGATGCTGACGTTCTTCAGCGCCTTGATGTCCTTGCCCGGTTCGAGGTGCACCACGCGGTCGACCAGCAGCATCGGGTAGCGGTGCGGCAGTTTCTTGAGAATCTGGTAGATGTCCATCATGTTGAGCTCGAGCTAGTTCTTCTTTTCGAGGGCGCGCACGCGGTCGCGCAGTGCATGCAGGTTGCGCAGGGTGGCGGCGTTCTTTTCCCATTCGCCGTGTTCCTGCGACGGGTACAGGCCGCTGAAGACCCCGGGTTTGGTGATCGATCGGGTGATGGCGGTGCCGCCCGTGACGTGGACGTGGTCCACGAGGCTGATGTGTCCCACGAACATGGCCGCGCCGGCGATGGTGCAGTGCTTGCCGATGGTGACGCTGCCCGCGATGGCGGTGCAGGCCGCGATGGCGGTGTACGCGCCGATGCGCACGTTGTGGGCGATCTGGATGAGGTTGTCGAGCTTGACGCCGTCCTCGATGACCGTGTCGTCGAGCGCGCCCCGGTCGATGCAGGTGTTCGCGCCGATCTCGACGTCGTGGCCGATGGTCACGCCGCCGAGCTGTTCGATCTTGACCCAGGCGCCCTCGTGCGGCGCGAAGCCGAAACCGTCGGCGCCGATCACGACGCCCGAGTGCACGATGCCCCGTTCGCCGATGTGGCAGCCGTGGGACAGCGTCACGTGCGGCTTGAACCAGGTGTCGCGCCCGATGGTGGCGCCCCGGCCCACATGGCCGTGGGAATCGATGCGCACGCCCTCGCCGATCACGGCGTCGGCGTCCACCATCACGAACGGGCCGATGCTGGCGCCGACGCCCACGGTGGCCGACGGGTGCACGAACGCGGACGGGTGCACGCCGGGCTCGGCGGCCGGGCGGATCCTCGCGGCCCACCACTGCGTCAGCCGCGCGAACGCGAGGTACGGATCGGGGATCACGAGCGCCGCGCCGCGCGCCGCGGCGGCGTCGCGCAGGGCCGGACCCACGATCACGCACGCGGCGGCACTGGTGGCCAGCTGCGATTCGTACTTCGGGTTCGACAGGAACGAGATGGTAGTGGGCGTGGCGGTCTCGAGGGGCCCCACGCGGTCGATCGGCTGCTTCGGGTCGCCGATCAGTTCGCCGCCCAGGTGTGCGGCGATGTCACCCAGAGTGATCGTGGCCACCGCTCACTTGCCGCCTTGGGCGTTGAGGGCCTTGATCACCTTGTCGGTGATGTCGATGCGGGGGCTGGCGTACAGCACCTCCTGCACGACCAGGTCGTAGCGTTCCTGCTCGGCGATCTGGCGGATCGCCTTCTGCGCCCGCTCGACCACGGACGCCAGTTCCTCGTTGCGACGCTGGCTCAGGTCTTCCTGGTACTCGCGGCGCTTGCGCTGGAATTCGCGGTCCTGCTCGATCAGCTCGCGCTGGCGACGCACCTTCTCCGACTCGACCAGCGTGGGCTGGTCGCGGTCGAAGCGGTCACCGGCGGCCTTCAGCCGGTTGCCCATCTCGGTGAGTTCCTTCTCGCGCTTGGTGAACTCGGCCTGCAGCTTCGTGAGGGCGGCCTTGGCCGGCACCGCGTCGCGCAGCACGACGTCGCTGTTCACGTACCCGATCTTCAGCTCCTGCGCCTGTGCCTGTGCCGCCGATGCGGCCAACACCAGGCCGACGACGCCCAAGACGCACTTCACGAAAGGGCTTTTCATTAGAACGCGGTCCCGATTTGGAATTGGAAACGGTTGATTCTATCGAATCGCTCGGACCGGATGGGCGTGCCGTAGCTGAGCTTCAGCGGGCCGATGGGGGAGACCCAGCTCAGGCCCAGGCCGGCGGACGCGCGCAGGCTGTCCAGCGTGGCCTTTTCCAGCTCGCCCCAGACGTTGCCCACGTCGGTGTAGGCGAAGATGCGCAGCGTGCGGTCGTTGCCGGTGCCGGGCACCGGGAGGTACAGCTCGCCGTTCATGTTGAAGCGCTTGGAGCCGCCCAGGTAGGCGCCACCCCAGTCGATGGGGCCCAGCGAGCCCTGGTCGAATGCGCGCACGGTGCCGAGGCCGCCGCCGTAGAAGTTCTTGAAGATGGGGTAGTCGCGCCCCTGCAGGCCCTTGCCGTAACCCACCTCGGCGTTGAACGCGAAGGTGTACTGCTTCGTGATGGGCCAGTACTGCTGGAACTGGGCGTTGGTGCGCACGTAGCGGGTGTCGCCGGCCACGCCCCAGTCGATGTTGATGCGCTTGTACTGGCCTTCGTTCGGGACCAGCACGCTGTCGCGGCCGTCGCGCGTCCAGCCGATGGTCAGCGGGATCGACGTGCTCTTCTGGCCGAACTTGTTGCGGTATTCGCGGTACTGCCACGGCAGGCCGAAATCGCCGCGGATGTCGGTCTGCTCGAAGCCGATGCCGAGGTACACCGTGTCGTACTCGGTGAACGGGATGCCGAAGCGCACCGAGCCGCCCGGCGTCACGAGCTTGTAGTCCTCGCCCTGGCTGTTGATGGGGCGGCTGGTGCGGTAGAACAGGTCGTACGAACGCGAGATGCCGTCGATGGTGAAGTACGGGTCGGACGCGCTCAGCACCAGGTTGCGGTTCGACTTGCTGGTGTTGACCTCGACGCCGAGGTACGTGCCCGAGCCGAAGACGTTGTCCTGCTTGATGGAGCCGCTCAGCGAGAACTTGTCGGCGCTGGAGAAGCCGGCGCCCAGCATCAGGTTGCCGGTGGGCTTCTCGACCACGTTCATGCTGAGGTCGACCTGGTCGGCCGTGCCCGGCACCTCGTTGGTCTCGACGTTGACTTCCTTGAAGTAGCCGAGGCGGTCGACGCGGTCGCGCGAGAGCTTGATGCGGCGGCTGTCGTACCACGACGATTCGAACTGGCGGAACTCGCGGCGCACCACCTCGTCGCGCGTGCGGCTGTTGCCGGCCACGTTGAAGCGGCGCACGTACACGCGGCGGGCGGGTTCGGCCACCAGCGTGAGGGCCACCCGGCCGTTGGCGCGGTCGATCTCGGGGCGGGAGTCGATGCGGGCGAAGGCGTAGCCGAAGTTGCCGAACTTCTCGGTGAAGGCCTTCGTGGTCTCGGCGACCTCCTCCGCGCGGTACGGCTCGCCCGGGCGGATCTTCACGAGCGACTTGAACTCGTCGTCCTTGCCGAGGTACTCGCCCTCGAGCTTCACGCCCGTGACGATGTAGCGCTGGCCTTCGTTCACGTTGATCGTGATCGTGATGTCCTGCTTGTCCGGCGAGATGGCCACCTGCGTGGACTCGACCGTGAACTCGAGGTAGCCGCGGTTCAGGTACCACGAGCGCAGGGTTTCCAGGTCGGCCGTGAGCTTCGAGCGCGAGTAGCGGTCGGACTTGGTGTACCAGTTGAGCCAGCCGCCGTCGTTCAGGTCGAGCTGCCCCTTGAGCGTGCTCTCGGAGTAGACCTTGTTGCCGGTGATGCGGATTTCCTTGATGCGGGCGGCCGCGCCTTCCGTGACCGTGAAGGTCACGTTGACGCGGTTGCGCTCCTGCGGGGTGACCGTGGTCACGACCTCGGCGCCGTACAGGCTGCGCGTCAGGTACTGCCGCTTGAGCTCCTGCTCGGCGCGGTCGGCCAGGGCCTTGTCGAACGGCATGCCCTCGGAGATGCCGAAGTCCTTCAGGGACTTGCTGAGGGCTTCCTTGTCGAATTCCTTCAGACCGACGAAGTCGATGTTCGCGATGACGGCCCGTTCCTCGACCACCACCACGACGACCTCGCCGTCGATCTCGATGCGCACGTCCTTGAACAGGCCGGTGGCGAACAGCGCGCGCAGCGCGGCGGCGCCCTTGGCGTCGTTGTAGGTGTCGCCCACGCGGAACGGCAGCGCGGCGAACACGGTGCCGGCGTCCGAACGCTGCAGGCCCTCGACGCGGATGTCCTTCAGCACGAACGGTTCCACCGCGTACGCGGGCGCCGCTGCGAATGCCGCGGCCACGGCGATGGAAACGACGGAGAGGCGGGCAGGACTCGGGCAGGACAGGGTGAAGGCGGAGGGAGTTCGCATCGGGTGATCAGTGCAGGCCCAGGTAGCGGGCCACGTCGTTGTAGAAAGCGAGCGACATCATCACGATCATGATGGCAAGGCCGCCGCGTGTGAGCCGGTCCAGCCACACGTCTGTAGGGGGGCGCCCAGTCACTGCCTCGAAAAGATAATACATCAGGTGCCCGCCATCGAGCATCGGCAATGGCAGCAGGTTGAGCACGCCGAGGCTCACGCTCACCACCGCCAGGAAGCCCAGGTAGTACGACAGGCCCAGGCTGGCCGACTTGCCGGCGTAGTCGGCGATGGTCAGCGGGCCGCTCAGATTCTTCCAGGACGCGTCGAGCGTCACCATGCGCCAGAGCATCTTCACGGTCAGCGCCGACATGCTCCAGGTGTGGGCGGCGGCCTTGGTGAACCCCTCCACCACGCCGTAGGACACCCGCTCCGTCACCGGGGCCTGGCCCAGGCCGGCCTGGATGCGGCCGATGGGCTGGTCCTTTTCCATCACGGCGTCGGGACGCACCTCGATCTCGAGCACCTGCCCTGCCCGCTCGACGCGCCAGGCCATGGGGCCGGCGCCGCGGTTCGCGCGGATCGCGGCCAGCAACTGGTTGCTGTCGACCATGGCGACGCCGTCGACCGACAGCACCCGGTCGCCGGTGTGCAGCCCCGCGGCGCGGCCCGGGCCGGCGCCCAGTTCGCCCAGCACGGGGTCGCCCATCCACAGCGAGACGCCGATGCGGCGCAGCACGGCGGCGTCGACCTCGCGGGTGCCGAGGCTGTCGATGTCGAGCACGACGGTGCGGGCGCCCTGCCCGCGTTCGTTGCTGACGTTCAGGTGCAGCGGCTCGCCGTTCAGCACGGCCTGCGTGAGCGACCAGCGCAGGTCGGCCATGGACCGCACCTCGCTCCAGTCGTCGCCGTTCGTGGACGTGGCGCGCACCCAGTCGCCGGAGCGCAGGCCGGCCCGTTCGGCCAGCGTGGCCGCGGCGGGCGTGCCCAGGCGGGCCTGGGGTTCGTCGACGCCGATCCAGTTCGACGCGGCGTACAGCACGACGGCCAGCAGCAGGTTGGCGGCCGGGCCGGCCGCCACGATGGCCGTGCGCTGCCAGAGCTTCTTGTTGCGGAAGGCCTGGTCGTTCAGCCGCGGCGGCACCGGGTCGGGCCCGTGGCCGAGCATGCGCACGTACCCGCCGAGCGGCAGCGCCGACAGCGTGAACTCGGTGCTGTCGGGCGTGCGCTGGTAGCGCCAGAGGACGGGGCCGAAGCCGAACGAGAACCGCTCGACCTTCACGCCGCAGGCGATCGCCACGCGGTAGTGGCCGTACTCGTGGATGATCACCAGCACGCCGAGCGTGATGATGAAGAACAGCGCGCTGTTCGCGATCATGCGGCGCTCAGTGTCCCGACCACGGTGTCGGCATGGCGGCGCACGTCGGCGTCGAGCGCGAGCAGGCCCGCGACGCTCCGGCAGGCGTCGGACGAGGGGGAAACGGCATCGAGGCAGCGTGCATTCACGCTGTGAATCTGGTCGAACCGGATGGTTCCCGCGAGGAAGGCGGCCACGGCCACCTCGTTGGCCGCGTTCAGCACGGCGGTGCTGCCCTCGGGGCCGCGCAGCGTCTCCCAGGCCAGCTGCAGCCCGGGGTAGCGGGCGGCGTCGGCGGGGCGGAATGTCAGGCCGGGCAGCTGTGTAAAGTCGAGCAAAGACGCGCCCGACTCGATGCGTTCGGGGAACGACAGGCCGTACGCGATGGGCACGCGCATGTCGGGCGTGCCCAGCTGGGCCAGCACGGAGCGGTCGCGGCACACCACCATCGAGTGGATGATGCTCTGCGGGTGCACCACCACCTTGATCTGCTCGGGCTTCAGGTTGAACAGCCAGCGCGCCTCGATGACCTCGAGCGCCTTGTTCATCATCGTGGCCGAATCGACCGAGATCTTGCGGCCCATGACCCAGTTCGGGTGCGCGCAGGCCTCGTCGGGCGTGACGGCGACCAGCGTGGCCGGGTCGCGGTCGCGGAACGGGCCGCCGGACGCCGTGAGCACGATGTGGTCGATGCGCTGTGCCCAGGTGCCGCGGTCTTCCGGCAGGCACTGGAAGATGGCCGAGTGTTCGCTGTCGATGGGCAGCAGCGTGGCGCCGCCCTCGCGCACCGCGTCCATGAACAGCGCGCCGCCCACGACGATGGCTTCCTTGTTCGCGAGCAGCAGGCGCTTGCCGGCACGCGCGGCGGCCAGGCAGGGCTCGAGGCCGGCGGCGCCCACGATGGCGGCCATGACCACGTCGACGTCCGCGTGCGCCGACACCTGGCACAGCGCCTCGGGGCCATGCAGCACCTCGGTGCGCAGCCCCGCGCCGCGCAGCTCGCGCTGCAGCGACGCCGCCGACTCGGGCGTGGACATCACCGCGAACCGCGGCTTCCATTGCAGGCAGTGCGCCAGCAGCTCGGGCACGCGCCCGTGCGCCGTCAGCGCGACGACCTCGTACCGGTCGGGGTGGCGGGCCAGCACGTCGAGCGTGTTGGTGCCGATGCTGCCGGTGGCACCGAGGACGCAGACCCGCTGGCGGGTCGAGGGTGTCGTGGACATGGGGAGGACGGACTGCGGGAGGTGACGGGGGGCCCCGTCAGCTCAGATTGAACTGAGGGCGAGCGCGATCGGGAACACGGGGAGCAGCGCATCGACCCGGTCGAGCACACCGCCGTGGCCGGGCAGCAACTGGCTGCTGTCCTTGGCCCCCGCCGCGCGTTTCACGAGCGATTCGACGAGGTCGCCGATCACGCTCATGGCACAGAGGAACACCAGGGCGAGCATGAGCCCCGGTGCATCGAAGCGCTGCCACAGCAGCGTGAAGAGGCTGGCCGAGCCGGTGGGCCACGACTTGTCGATCCAGATCCACACGGCCGCGAGCACCATCACCCCGACCATGCCGCTCCAGACGCCTTCCCAGCTCTTGCCCGGGCTGATGGACGGCGCCAGCTTGCGGCGGCCGAAGGTGCGACCACCGAAGTACGCGGCGATGTCGGCCACCCACACGAGGCAGAAGACCGACAGCAGGAAGTTGAGGCCGATGACCTTGGCGCTCGCGAGCGCGAGCCAGGCGGTGAAGAGCATCGCCACGCCCAGCACCCAGCGGCCGGCCTTCGGCAGCTGCGGCCACGACGACGGGCCCACCTTCACGGCGAGCGCGCCGCCCAGCACCCACACGGCGCAGGCCACCCACCACGCGGGGCTGCCACCGACGCCGACCCAGCCGAGCGCGTAGGCGCCGATGCACAGCACGGCCACGACCACGCCCATCGAGACGGATGCGGCCGGGGAAGCCCCGTTCAGGCGCCCCCATTCCCAGCCCGCCGCCGCGACCATGACCAGCGTCAGCAGCGCGAAGGGCCACGCCACCGGTGCGAACACGGCGGGGAGCAGCACGAGCAACAGGACGATTGCGGTGATGACGCGCTGCTTGAGCATGGGTTCAGGCCTTCGCGGTTTGGGCTTCGGTGGGCTTCACGCCGCCGAACCGCCGGTCGCGGCTGGCGAAGTCTGCGAGCGCCGCGTCGAGCTGGGCGTCGCCGAACTCGGGCCAGAGGCAGTCGCTGAACACGAGTTCGGCGTAGGCCACCTGCCAGAGCAGGAAGTTGCTGATGCGCACTTCCCCGCCGGTGCGGATGAAGAGGTCGGGATCGGGCGCGTAGCTCATCGCCATGTAGCGCGACAGCCGGGCCTCGTCGAGGTCCTGGGCCGGCACGCCGTCGCGCAGGGCCTGCTGGCAGGCCTGCACGATGTCCCAGCGACCACCGTAGTTGAACGCCACCGACAGCGTGATGCGCCGGTTGTGCTCGGTGGCGCGCTCCGCCTGGTCCCAGGCGTTGCGCACCTTGTCGGACACCTGCGAACGGTCGCCCACGATGCGGATGCGCACCCCTTCGGACGCCAGCTTGGCGAGGTACTTGGACACCGCGACGAGCACGAGGTCCATCAGGCCGGAGACCTCCTCGGTGGGGCGCTTCCAGTTCTCGCTGGAGAACGCGAACACCGTGAGGTACTCGATGCCGCGGTCGGCGCAGGCCTGGACCGTGCGCACGAGCGCGTCGACCCCCTGCTTGTGCCCGAAGAACCGGGGCATGAAGCGCTTCTTCGCCCACCGGCCGTTGCCGTCCATCACGATGGCCACGTGGCGGGGGATGTGGGGAGTCGCGTCCAAGGGAGCTTTTTGGAAGAAACTGCGGCCAGTGGAGATCAGGGCCATCAGACGGCCAGGATTTCCGCTTCCTTCGCGGCGATCAGCCGGTCGACCTCGGCGATGTAGCGGTCGGTCAGCTTCTGCACCTCGTCGAGCGAACGGCGTTCGTCGTCCTCGGAGATTTCCTTGTCCTTGGTGAGCTTCTTGGCCTGCTCGTTGGCGTCGCGGCGCAGGTTGCGGATGGCGACCTTGGAGTCTTCACCGGCATTGCGCACGACCTTCGTCAGGTCGCGGCGGCGCTCCTCGGTCAGCGCGGGCATCGGCACGCGCAGCAGGTCGCCCTGGGCCGAGGGGTTCAGGCCGAGGTCGGACTCGCGGATGGCCTTCTCGATCTTCGGGCCCATGCCCTTTTCCCACGGCTGGACCGTGATGGTGCGGGCGTCGAGCAGGGACACGTTGGCCACCTGGCTGATCGGCACCATGGAGCCGTAGTAGTCGATCTGGACCTGGTCGAGGATGCCCGGGTGGGCGCGACCGGTGCGGATCTTCTGGAGTTCGTTCTTGAAGGACTCGATCGAGCGAGTCATCTTCTGTTCGGCATTCTTGCGGATGTCTGCGGTGCTCATGGCTTTTTCCTCAAACGTGGACGAGCGTGCCCTCGTCCTCACCCATCACCACGCGCTTCAGGGCGCCTTCCTTGAAGATGCTGAACACCTTGATGGGCAGCTTCTGATCGCGGCACAGGGCGAACGCCGTGGCGTCCAGCACCTGCAGGTTGCGGCTGATGGCTTCGTCGAAACTGATTTTTGCGTAGCGGGTGGCCGTCGGGTCCTTCTTCGGGTCGGCGGTGTAGACGCCGTCGACCTTCGTGGCCTTCAGCACCACTTCGGCGCCGATCTCCGCGCCACGCAGCGCGGCTGCGGTGTCGGTGGTGAAGAACGGGTTGCCGGTGCCGGCGGCGAACACGACGACCTTGCCTTCCTCGAGGTACTGCAGCGCCTTCGGGCGCACGTACGGCTCGACGACCTGGTCGATCGCGATGGCGGACATCACGCGGGCGGTCATGCCTTCCTGGCGCATGGTGTCGGCCAGGGCCAGCGAGTTCATCACCGTGGCGAGCATGCCCATGTAGTCGGCGGTGGCGCGGTCCATGCCCACCGAACCGCCGGCCACGCCGCGGAAGATGTTGCCGCCGCCGATCACGACGGCCACTTCGCAGCCGAGCTTCGTGACTTCCTGGACCTCGCGGACCATGCGCACGATGGTGGCGCGGTTGATGCCATAGGCATCGTCGCCCATCAGGGCCTCGCCCGAGAGTTTGAGCAGGATGCGCTTGTACGCCGGCATGCGGGGATCTCCCTGTGTTGGCTGTTCAGGCACGCGGGTGGTGCCTTTCGAAGTCTATCCGTGAAGATGGAACAAGGGGCATCGAGCCCCTTGTTCCAGAGGGTCGCCGAGAGATCAGGCGCCCTTGGCGGCGGCCACCTGGGCGGCCACTTCGGCGGCGAAGTCGTCCACCTTCTTCTCGATGCCTTCGCCCACGACGTACAGCGTGAAGCCCTTGACCTCGGTCTTCACACCCTTCAGGTGCTGCTCGACCGTGGCCTTGCCGTCGGCGGCCTTCACGAAGACCTGGTTGTGCAGGCTGACTTCCTTCAGGTACTTCTGGACCGAACCTTCGATGCGCTTGGTGACGATGTCGGCGGACTGGGCCGGCTTGCCGGCGGCTTCCGCGGCCTTCGCGTCCTCGGCGGCCTTGCCGGCGGCCACGGCGCGTTCCTTCTCGATCAGCTCGGCGGGCACGTCGGCCGACGACAGCGAGACGGGCTTCATCGCGGCGATGTGCATCGCGACGTCCTTGGCGGCGACGGCGTCACCGGTGAACTCGACGATCACGCCGATGCGGGTGCCGTGCAGGTAGCTGGCCAGCTGGCCGCCACCCGAGTAGCGCTTGAAGCGGCGGATGGACATGTTCTCGCCGATCTTGCCGATCAGGCCCTTGCGCACGTCTTCCACCGTCGGGCCGAAACCGGCTTGCGACAGCTCGTAGCCACCGATGGCGGCCACGTCGGCGGGGTTCTTCTCGGCGACCAGCTTGGCGACGGCGTTCGTGAAGGCGAGGAAGTCGTCGTTCTTCGAGACGAAGTCGGTTTCGCAGTTCACTTCGACCAGGGCGCCGGTGGTGCCTTCGACGGCGGCGGCGACCACGCCTTCAGCCGTGATGCGGTCGGCGGCCTTGCCGGCCTTCGTGCCGAGCTTGACGCGCAGCAGCTCTTCGGCCTTTTCCATGTCGCCAGCGGCTTCGGTCAGGGCCTTCTTGCACTCCATCATGGGCGCGTCGGTCTTGGCGCGCAGTGCGGCGACCATGCTTGCGGTGATAGCGGACATCTTGAATCTCCGTGAGTTTCGACACGCGCGCGGGGCGCACGCGAGCCGGAATATTGAATCGGGGTTGTGAAAAAGGGGCTGAATCAGCCCCTTTCAATGCACGCCTTTTCAGGCGAGCCGGGGCTCAGGGCCTCAGGCCGTTTCGTTGACTTCCACGAACTCGTCGCCACCGGCGGACACGGCTTGCACGACGTCGTTCGTCGCGTTGGCCTTGCCGTCGAGGACCGCGTCGGCCACGGCCTTCGCGTACAGCGCCACGGCCTTCGACGAGTCGTCGTTGCCCGGGATCACGTAGTCGATGCCGTCCGGCGAGTGGTTGGAGTCGACCACGCCGATGACGGGGATGCCCAGCTTCTTGGCTTCGAGCACGGCGATCTTGTGGTAGCCGACGTCGATCACGAACAGGGCGTCGGGCAGCGCGTTCATGTGCTGGATGCCGCCGATGTCCTTCTCGAGCTTGGCCAGGTCACGCTGGAACAGCAGCGCTTCCTTCTTGATGCGGATCTCGGTGCCGGACTCGACTTGCGCCTGCATGTCCTTGAGCTTCTTCAGCGAACCCTTGACCGTCTTGAAGTTGGTCAGCATGCCGCCGAGCCAGCGCTGGTCGACGTAGGGCATGCCGGCGCGCTGGGCTTCGGCGGCGATCACTTCGCGGGCCTGGCGCTTCGTGCCGATCATCAGCACGGTGCCGCGGCGGGCGGCGAGCTGCTTGATGAACTTCATCGCGTCGTTGAAGAGCGGCTGCGTCTTCTCGAGGTTGATGATGTGGATCTTGTTGCGATGGCCGTAGATGTACGGGGCCATCTTCGGGTTCCAGAAGCGGGTTTGGTGACCGAAATGGACGCCGGCTTCCAGCATCTCACGCATGGTGACAGACATGTTTACTCCAAAGGTTGGTTCTAGAATCCGGCTTGAATTGAAAGCCTCTGTATCAGCTGCGGCGGGTCTGAAAGACCACCCTCTGACGAGGTCTTCAACACCTTCAACAACCGGATTCGCGATTTCGCAGGATTGCGGTTTCACCGGGGCGCCAACCAAGGCAGCCCTCAGATAAACCCGTAGAGTGTAGCACGGCCTTCGACCCTTTCTCCATGACCCACGACTTGAGCGCCGCGCGCGAAGCGATCCTCCTCGGCCGACAGACCGCCGCCGATGCCCTGGCCCGCTGCACCGAAGCAGCCCTGGCGGCCCCTCCCGAAACCTACGTGCGCCGCTTCCCCGGCCAGGCCGAGGCCACCGCGGCCGCCGTCGACCTGCAGCACCGCGCGGGCATCCCGCTGCCGCCGCTCGCCGGCCTCGCGGTGAGCATCAAGGACCTGTTCGACGTGGCGGGTTTCCCCACCACCGCCGGGTCCGTCGTGCTGCGCGACCGACCCGCCGCCACGCAGGACTCGCCCGTGGTCGCCCGCCTGCGCCGCGCCGGCGCCGCCCTCCCCGGCCACACGCACATGACCGAGTTCGCCTTCTCGGGCGTGGGCATGAACCCGCACCTCGGCACCCCGGCCAACCCGGTCACGGCGGCCCTCGACCCCGCGCCGCGCATCCCGGGCGGCTCCACGTCGGGCGGCGGCGTGTCCGTCGCGTCCGGCGCGGCCTTCGCCGCCCTGGGCTCCGACACCGGCGGCTCCATCCGCATCCCCGCCGCGCTGCAGGGCCTCGTGGGCTTCAAGAACACCTCGCGGCTCACGCCCACCGCGGGCACCGTGCCGCTGTCGCCCACGCTCGACACGGCCTGCGCCATCACCCGCTCCGTGCGCGACGCCGTGCTGCTGCACGAGGTGCTGGCCGACCGCACCGTGACCCTGCGCCACCGGCCCGTGGCCTCGCTGCGCCTGGCCGTGCCCGCCACCACGATGCTCGACGGCCTCAAGCCCGCCGTGGCGGCCGCCTTCGAGCGCGCGCTCGCGGCGCTCCGCGCGGCCGGCGCCCGCATCGACGACATCCCCCTCGACGAGCTGGCCGAGCTGCGCACGCTGAACGCGCTGGGCGGTTTCCCCGCGGCCGAGTCCTGGACCTGGCACCGCGACCTGCTCGCGCGCGACGAGGCCCGGTACGACCCGCGCGTGGTCTCGCGCATCCGGCGCGGCACCACCATCACCGCCGCCGACCACCTCGCGCTGATCGAGGGCCGCCGCGACTGGATCGCCCGCGTCGAGCGCCGCCTGCAGCCCTACGACGCCCTGCTGTCGCCCACGGTCCCCGTGGTCGCCCCGCCCATCGCATCGCTCGCGACGGACGACGCCTTCTTCGCGATGAACGCCCTGATCCTGCGCAACCCGTCGGTGGTCAACTTCCTCGACGGCTGCGCGCTGTCCCTGCCGTGCCACGCCGCGGGCGAGCTGCCCGTGGGCCTGATGGTGTGGGGTCCGGCGCTGGCCGACGACACCGTGCTCGACACGTCGCTCGCCATCGAACGGGCCCTCGCCGGCGCGGGGGCCGCTTGATGCGGGTCGCCGTGATCGGAGCGGGTGTCGTGGGCGTCACCACCGCGTATGAACTCGCGGCGGACGGCCACGAGGTGGTGGTGTTCGAACGCCGCGGCAGCGTCGCGGTCGAGTCGAGCTTCGCGCAGGCGGGCCTCGCCTCGCCGGGCGCGGTGGGGCCGTGGACGGGCCCCGGCTCGGCCGGGCGCCTGCTGCGCACGCTGCTCGACCGCCGCAACCCGTGGCGCGTCGGCGCGAGCGCCGGCGCCTGGGGCTGGATGTGGCGCTGGTGGCGCGCCGGCAAACCCGCCACGCACCGCGCCAACCAGGTGCGCATGCAGCGCCTGGCCGCCTACAGCCGCGACCGCCTGCACGCCCTCGCCGCCTCGCTCAAGCTCGACTACGAACGCAGCGACGGCCACCTCGTGCTGCTGCGTTCGCGCAAGGAACTCGACCAGGTCCAGGGCGCCCTCGGGCTGCTCGGCGAACAGGGCATTCCCTTCGACACGCTGGACGCCGCCGGCTGCCTCGCGGTGGAGCCGGGGCTGAACACCGACACGCCGCTGCACGCGGGCATCCACCTGCCCGCCGACGAGGTGGGCAACTGCCGGCAGTTCGCGCTGCTGCTGCGCACCGCGGCCGAACAGATGGGCGCGGAGTTCCGCTTCCATTCCACCGTGCAGTCGCTCGAACCGGGTCGCCGCCCGCGGCTGACCGTGGTGCACTCGCCCCACGAGGAGACCACGAGCCGGCTCGCCTCGCACGGCGACACGCCCAACACGCCCGCGTTCCAGCCCACCGTGCCGCTCGACGAACCCGTCGACGAGACCTTCGACGCCGTCGTGGTGTGCGCCGCGGTGGGTTCGAACACGCTGCTCGCCCCGCACGGGCTCAGGCTGCCGATGGCCGCGGTGTACGGCCAGTCCGTCACCACGCCCATCCGCCACCACGAGGCCCATCCCGACATCGGCCCGAAGTCGGCCGTGACCGACCACCGGCACCGGGTGGTGATCAACCGCCTCGGGTCGCGGCTGCGCGTGTCCGGCGGCGCCCGCATGGGCCCCTCGCCGAAGAGCAGGCAGACGGACGAACTCGCCCGGCTCTACAAGGTGCTGGACGACTGGTTCCCGGGCGCGGCCCGCGTGAGCCAGGCGCAGCGCTGGAGCGGCGCACGCCCCATGCTGCCCGACGGCCCGCCGGTGCTCGGCGGCAGCGGCATCCCCGGCGTCTGGCTCAACCTGGGCCACGGCGGCGCGGGCTGGGCGATGGCTTGCGGCTCGGCCCGGCTGGTGGCCGACGCGCTGGCGACGCGCCAGCCCGAGGTCGAGATCGACGGGCTCGGCATCGAGCGGCTCGCCCGATGAACGGGCCGTGGCGCCTGCACCCGATCCGGCGGCGCGAGCCGCTGTTCGGGCGGGACGCCACGCGCCGCATCGAACAGGCCTCGCAGGCGGCGCTGCCGCCCTTCACGCTGATGTCGCGCGCGGGCGAGGCGGTGGCGAGGCTCGCCCGCGCCATCGCGCCCCATGCAGGACGCGTCTGGATCGCGGCGGGCCCCGGCAACAACGGGGGCGACGGCCTGGAGGCGGCCGTGCGGCTGCACGAGGCCGGCGTCCCGGTCGAGGTCACGCTGCTCGCGGACCCGGCCCGACTGCCCGCCGATGCCCGCCTGGCCCACCAGCACGCGCTGGCGGCGGGTGTTCCCATCGGCGCGGGCGCACCGCCGTCACTCGGCCCCCGGGACCTCGCGATCGACGCCCTGCTCGGCGTGGGCGCCACCCGCGCCCCTGCGGGCGACCTCGCCGCGCTCGTGCGGCACCTCGGCGCCCAGCCGTGCGCCGTGCTGGCCATCGACCTGCCCTCGGGCCTCGACGCCGACACGGGCCAGCCCCTCGGCCCCGACGCCGCCCACGCCACCCACACGCTGAGCCTGCTGTCGCTCAAGCCCGGCCTGTTCACGGGCGCGGGGCGCGACCACGCCGGCGAGGTCTGGTTCGACGACCTGGCCGCCGACCCCGGCGCCGAACCCGCCACCGCGTGGCTGCCCGCGCCCGCCACCGCCGCCCCGCGCCGGCATGCCCAGCACAAGGGCAGCTTCGGGGACGTGCTGGTGACCGGCGGCAGCCACGGCATGGCCGGCGCCGCGGTGCTCGCCGCACGCGCGGCCCACGCGGCCGGCGCTGGCCGCGTGCACGTGGACCTGCTCGACGACACCGCCCTCGCCCACGACCTCGTGCGACCCGAACTGATGTTCCGCCCCGCCGACCGGCGCGCGGCGCTGCCGGTGTCGGCCACGGTGGTCGCGGGCTGCGGCGGGGGCGACGACATCGCCACGGCCCTGCCCCACCTGCTCGACGAGGCCGAACGCCTGGTGCTCGATGCGGACGCGTTGAACGCGGTGGCCCGCGACCCCGCGCTGCAGGGCGCGCTCGCGGGTCGCGCCGCCCGCGCACGGTTCACCGTCCTCACGCCCCATCCGCTCGAGGCCGCCCGCCTGCTCGGCACCGACACGGCCACGGTGCAGGCCGATCGCCTCGCGGCCGCGCGCCAACTCGCGCGGCGCTTCGCGTGTGTCGTGGTGCTCAAGGGATCCGGCAGCATCGTCGCCACGCCGGACGAGGCGCCCACGGTCAACCCCACCGGCAACGCGGCGCTGGCCACCGCGGGCACGGGCGACGTGCTGGCGGGGTGGATCGGCGGGCTGTGGGCCGCCCACGGCCTCACGGCCCGGGAAGCCGCCGAACGCGGCGTCTGGCAGCACGGCGAGGCCGCGGACCGCAGTCCACGGACCCCGCTGCGGGCGGCGGACCTCGTCGAGGCCCTGCACGCCCTGTCGCACCGCTAGGCGGCGTCGACTTCAGCGTCGGCGCGGCGCCTTGCCCCCGGCGGTCTTGCGCGCCGCCGACTTGGCGGCCTTCACCGGGTGCCCCGCGACGCCGGCCTTGCGCGCCTTCGTCGCGTTTTTCACGGCCCGGTCGGTCTCCTTCACCGACGCGAGTTCCGCGATGGCCGTGCCGTGTTTCTCCGCGGCCTTCTCGGCGCGGCGGGCGCGGGGCGGCGTCGCCGCGTCCTCGCCCTCACGCACCATGCGGAAGTCGATCTTGCGACCGTCGAGGTCCACGCGGATCACCTGCACCCGCACGCGCGCGCCCACCGTGTAGCGCACGCCGGAGCGTTCGCCGCGCAGCTCCTGGCGCACCTCGTCGAACTTGAAGTACTCGCCACCGAGTTCGGTGATGTGGATCAGGCCCTCGACGTACAGCGAGTCGAGCGTGACGAACAGGCCGAAGCTGGTGACCGAGGTGACCGTGCCGCCGTACTCCTCGCCCAGGTGCTCGCGCATGAAGCGGCACTTGAGCCAGGCCTCGACGTCGCGGGACGCCTCGTCGGCGCGGCGTTCGTTCGCGCTGCAGTGCGCGCCCGTGACCTCCCACTGCTCGCCCTCGGCATGCGCCCCCTTCTTCGCCTTGGCGGCCGTTTCCACGGCGCCGGTGACGAGGCTGTAGCGCTTGCCCACCAGCAGCGCCTTGATGACGCGGTGGACCAGCAGGTCGGGGTAGCGCCGGATGGGGCTCGTGAAGTGCGTGTAGGCCTCGTAGGCGAGCCCGAAGTGCCCGCTGTTCGTGCCGGTGTAGATGGCCTGCTGCATCGAGCGCAGCAGCATCGTGTGGATCTGCTGCGCGTCGGGCCGGTCCTTCGTGGCCGCGGCGATGGCCTGGTACTCGCCCGGCGCGGGGTCGTCGCTGATCGACAGCCCGAGGCCCAGCGCCTTCAGGTAGTTCTGCAGCAGCGTCTTCTTCTCGGGCGTCGGGCCCTCGTGCACGCGGTACAGCGACGGGTGCTTGTTCGTCGCGATGAAGTCGGCCGAGCACACGTTGGCCGCGAGCATGGCCTCCTCGATCAGCTTGTGGGCCTCGGTGCGGGTGCGCGGCACGATCTTGTCGATGCGGCCGTTCTCGTCGCACACGATCTGCGTCTCGGTGGTCTCGAAGTCGACGGCGCCGCGGCGCGCGCGTTCCTTCAGCAGCGCGCGGTACACCTCGTGCAGGTTCAGCAGGTGCGGCACCAGGTCCTTGCGGCGCGCGGCCTCGGGGCCCCGCGTGTTGCCGAGGATGGCGGCCACCTCGGTGTACGTGAAGCGCGCGTGCGAGCAGATCACGGCCGGGAAGAACTGGTACGCGTGGATCTCGCCGGCCGTGGTGATGAGCATGTCGCACACCATCGAGAGGCGGTCCTCGTTCGGGTTCAGCGAACACAGGCCGTTCGAGAGTTTCTCGGGCAGCATCGGGATCACGCGGCGCGGGAAGTACACCGACGTCGCGCGCTCGTACGCATCCTCGTCGATGGGCTCGCCCGGCTTCACGTAGTGGCTCACGTCGGCGATGGCCACCACGAGGCGCCAGCCTTCGAACGCGGTCTTGCCGCGGCCGGTCTTGATGGGCTCGCAGTACACGGCGTCGTCGAAGTCGCGCGCGTCCTCGCCGTCGATGGTGACGAGCGGCACGTCGGTGAGGTCGATGCGGTCCTTGCGGTCCACCGGCCGGATCTTGTCGGGCAGGCTCGCGGCCTGAGCCAGTGTCTCGGGCGTGAACTGGTGCGGCACCTCGTACTTGCGCACCGCGATCTCGATCTCCATGCCGGGGTCGTCGATCTCGCCGAGCACCTCGGTCACGCGGCCCATGGGCTGCGAATACAGCGACGGCGGTTCGGTGAGTTCGATGGCCACCACCTGCCCCGCGGTCGCGTTCGCGATGGCGTTCTTCGGGACCATGATGTCCTGGCCGTAGCGCTTGTCTTCCGGCGCGACGAGCCAGATGCCACTCTCGTGCAGCAGGCGGCCGATGATGGGCGCCTTGCGCCGCTCGATGATCTCGATCACGCGGCCTTCGGGGCGCCCCTTGCGGTCGTAGCGAACGACACGCGCGCGCACGCGGTCGCGGTGCAGCACTGCGCGCATCTCCTGCGGCGAGAGATAGAGGTCGGGTTGGTGGTCGTCACGGACCAGGAACCCGTGTCCGTCACGGTGTCCTTGCACCGTGCCTTCGACTTCACTCATCAGCTCCATGCTGATTGTTGAAGAAGAGTGTTGTGCGTTTGATTTTTTGATGATAGAATCCAAGTCTTCCTGAGATGCCCAGATGGCGGAATTGGTAGACGCACTAGTTTCAGGTACTAGCGGGTAACTCCGTGGAGGTTCGAGTCCTCTTCTGGGCACCAAAATAGCAAGGCCCTGCGAGAAATCGCAGGGCCTTTTGCTTTTGTGCCGCCCGATCTTTCGAGCATGCAATGCCATCGCGATGCACACGAACGAACGAGTGCGCATCGACCACGACAACACGTCGTGACGGCATGGCAGAGCGAGAGGCGGGAGAAGGAATCTCGAACCCGGCGCGGCGCGCACCTGGGTTGGATCGGCACACGAACGTGTGCCGGGCGAAGCGGGATGTCGATGCGAACGCATGAACACCCTGCTGGAACCGCGAGTGCGCGCTTCGGGAGAAGCGCCCTGCACCTTGCGGCAAGGACAGCAGTGAAGACGACGACGTCGGCCGCCCGCGAAGGGGCTGCCCGGTGATGCGATCGGCTTCAGAAGCGATCGATACCTCGTCGTGGTCCATGTCGAAGGCCTGCGAAGTGCGGGCCTTCATTATTGATGCGTTTGCTCAGATCGCAAACTTCTTGGCCAGGCCCTCGGGACGGAGTTCGTCGTACTCCTCGAACGGCTGGTGGATCCACGGGCTCGTGGGCAGCAGTTCGACGTAGTAGTCCGGCGTGTACGTGGACACGCCCTTCGTCCAGATCACCGCCGAGCGCAGCTCGGTGATGGCGGGCATGCCGCGCAGGCGCTCCACCACGGCCTTGAGCGTGACACCCGAGTCCGCGAGGTCGTCGACCAGCAGCACGCGGCCGGCCAGGTCGCCCTTGGGCATCGTGATGTACTTGGCCATGTCGAGGCGGCCCTGGATGGTGCCGGCCTCGGAGCGGTACGAGCTGGTGGACATGATGCCCAGCGGCTTGTCGAACACGCGGGACATCACGTCACCGGGACGCAGGCCGCCGCGGGCGAGGCACAGGATCTGGTCGAACTGCCAACCCGAGGCATCGACCTTGAGCGCGAGGCGCTCGATCAGCATGTGGTATTCGTCCCAGGAGACGTAGAGGTGTTTGCCGTCGTCGGTGAGCATGGTGCTGCGGGGTCCTTCGGAAATTCAGGCCTGGTACGGATGGCGCAGGAGGATGGTGTGCTCGCGGTCGGGACCGGTGGACACCATGTCGATCGGCGCGCCGATGAGTTCCTGCACCCGCTCCAGATAGCGGCGCGCGTTCAGCGGCAGCTCGTCCCACTTCGTGAGGCCGAACGTCTTTTCGGTCCAGCCCGGGAACACTTCGTAGACGGGCTTGCAGGCCTCGATCTCGTCGGCGTCCAGCGGGAGGATGTCGATCTGCTTGCCGTCGAGCTCGTAGCCCACGCACACGTTGATCTCGGCCAGGCCGTCGAGCACGTCGAGCTTCGTCAGGCACAGGCCCGAGATGCCGTTGATGATCACCGAACGCTTGAGCAGCGCGGCGTCGAGCCAGCCGCAGCGGCGCGGACGGCCGGTCACGGTGCCACGCTCCTGGCCCACCGACGAGAGGTGGAAGCCCACGGTGCCCGGGGTGTTCCAGTCGAGTTCGGTGGGGAACGGGCCGCTGCCCACGCGCGTGGTGTACGCCTTCGTGATGCCGAGGATGTAGTGCAGCAGGTCCGGGCCCACGCCCGCGCCAGCGGCGGCGTTGCCGGCCACGCAGTTGCTGGACGTGACGTACGGGTACGTGCCGTGGTCGATGTCGAGCAGCGTGCCCTGCGCGCCCTCGAACAGGATGTTGTCGCCCTGCTTGTGCGCGGTGTGCAGCGTGTAGCCCACGTCGGCCAGCATCGGCTTGAGCTGCTCGGCCACCTTCATCGCGTGATCGAAGATGGGCTGGAACTCGAGCGCGTCGGACTTGAGGTAGCCGGTGAGCGCGAAGTTGTGCAGGTCGAGCAGCTCGCGCAGCTTCTTCGCGAAACGCTCGGGGTGCTTCAGGTCCTGCACGCGCAGCGCGCGGCGGGCCACCTTGTCTTCGTAGGCCGGGCCGATGCCCTTGCCCGTGGTGCCGATCTTGCCGGCGCCGCTGTCCTCGCGCAGCGCTTCGCGCGCCTTGTCGACGGCCACGTGGAACGGGAGGATCAGCGGGCACGATTCGCTGATGAACAGGCGCGAACGCACGTCGAGGCCAATGGCTTCCAGGCGCTCGATCTCGCTCAGCAGGTGGGTGGGGTCGACCACCACGCCGTTGCCGATGTAGCACTTCACGCCGTCGCGCATGATGCCCGACGGGATCAGCTGCAGCGCGGTCTTCACGCCCTTGATGACGAGGGTGTGGCCGGCGTTGTGGCCGCCCTGGAAGCGCACCACGGCCTGTGCGTGGTCGGTCAGCCAGTCGACGACCTTGCCCTTGCCTTCGTCACCCCACTGGGTGCCGACGACGACCACGTTGTGGCCGCTGCGTTTCTGTTGCATGTCAGAGATTCCGGTTCTAGAAAGGGGTAGCGTGTCAGGGGCGCGCGCGCTCAGAAGGCGCGCACGACCCACTGACCGCCCGAGGCGACCAGCTCGCGGTCGCAGTCGAATTCCTGGCCTTCGTGTTCGTGGCCGGGCAGCACGCAGACCACCGATTCGCCCTGCTCGCGGAGCTGGCGGATGGCGTTGCGCAGCGAGGCGTCCTCGCCCCAGGGCGCCCGGATGGCCGGGCGCAGCGGATGGGCCGAGGCCAGCACGACGAGCTGCTTCAGGTCGGTGCTGAACCCCGCGGCAGGACGGTTGCGGCCGAAGATGGCGCCGACCTCGTCGTAGCGGCCGCCGCGCACCAGCGCGTCGGCGGAGCCGGCGGCGAAGATCGCGAAACGGGCGCCGCTGTAGTAGGCGTAGCCGCTCAGGTCGGCCAGGTCGAAGCCGATGCGCACGCCCGGATAGGCGGCGCGCAGGTGCGACGTGAGCCACTGCAGGTCGTCGAGCGCGGCGGTGATGAGCGGACGGGCCGGCAGTTCGCGGCGGGCCGCGGCGAGCACGTCGTCGCCACCGTAGAGGCGCAGCAGCGCGAGCACGGCGGCGCGCGACTCGGCCGGGAACGACGCGGTCAGTTCCTCGAGGCCCGACTGGTCCTTCGCGGCGAGCGCGGCGTACACGGCGTCGCGGCTGGCGGCGTCGAGCGTCACGTCGGCGAGCACGCCACGCACGATGCGGGCGTCGCCCAGGTCGAGCGTCAACTTGGCCACGCCCGCGCGCTGCAGCGCGTCGAGGGCGAGTTCCATCACCTCCAGGTCGGCCTCGAGGCCGGCGTGGCCGTAGATCTCGGCGCCGAACTGCAGCGGCTCGCGCGTGCCGTGCAGGCCGTCGGGGCGAGTGTGGAGCACCGGGCCGCAGTAGCACAGGCGGGTCACGCCCTGGCGGTTCAGCAGGTGGGCGTCGATGCGGGCGACCTGGGACGTGGTGTCGGCCCGCACGCCGAGCGTGCGGCCGCTCAGCTGGTCGACCAGCTTGAACGTCTTGAGGTCGAGCGCGCTGCCCGTGCCGGACAGCAGCGAGTCGAGATGCTCCAGCAGCGGAGGCATCACGAGTTCGAATCCATAAGCCCGCGCTCCGTCCAGCAGTTCGCGGCGGAGTTCTTCGATGCGTCGTGCCTGGGACGGCAGGACGTCAGCGATGTGCTCGGGCAGCAGCCAAGCAGACGACATGAGAAATGACCGGGGGATTAAAAACGAGATTGTACCGGTCACCGCGCGGGCGACCGCAAAAATTGACCGCCGTGGGCGGTCTGAAGCCTCAATGCAGGAAGAAAGCCAGCATCAGCAGGCCGGCGATCATGCTGCCGAGCCCGAGAAAACGGATCTGGCCGTCGTTCAGCTGCGTGGCACGCTCGAAGATGCGGCGCCACAGGCCCGGGTTGACGAAGGGCAGCAGCCCTTCGCACACGAGCATCAGCGCGAACGCGCCGACGAGCAGGTCGCCCAGCGAACCGTCCATCAGGCGCGAACGCGGTTCCGCGTGAATGTCACTTCTTGCCGGCGCCCCGCATGGCCTTGAAGAATTCCGAGTCCGGGTCGACGACCATCACGTCGGCCTTGCTGCGGAAGGCCGTCTTGTAGGCGTCCAGGCTGCGGTAGAACTGGGCGAACTCGGCGTTGCGGCCGAAGGCCTCGGCGTACAGCGCCGACGCCTTGGCGTCGCCGTCACCCATCACCTTCTGGGCGTCGCGGTAGGCATCGGCCAGGATCACCTCGCGCTGGCGGTCGGCGTCGGCGCGGATGCGCTCGCCTTCGGCATTGCCGGTGGAACGCTGCTCGTTGGCCACGCGCGTGCGCTCGGACACCATGCGCTGGTACACGGCGCTGGTGATGTTGGCCGAGAAGTCGACGCGCTTGATGCGCACGTCGATGATCTCGATGCCGAACGACTTGGCCTCGTCGGCCAGGCGGTTCTTCACGCCCTGCATCACCGCGTCTCGGTCGGTGGCCAGCATGGCCTGCACCGTGCGCTTGGTGACTTCCTCGTTGAACGCGGCCTGCACGATGGGGCTCAGGCGGCTCTCGAAGTTGCGCATGTCGGCGGCGCCGTTGCTGAGGATGAACTCCTTCGGGTTGATCAGGCGCCACTTCACGAGCCAGTCGACCACGAGGCTCTTCTTCTCGGCGGTGAAGATGGGACGGGTCTCGGGGCTGTCGAGCGTCTGCACGCGGCGGTCGAGGAACACGACGTTCTGGACCGGCGGCGGCAGCTTGAACTTCAGGCCGGGTTCGTTGATGACTTCCTTGATTTCACCGAGGGCGTAGATCACGGCGAACTGCCGCTGGTCGACGATGAACAGGGTGGACGAGAGCACCATCAGCGCGATCAGGGCGCTGGCGACGATAAGACCGATGCGATTCATGTTTTTGATTCTCCCGTGCGCTCAGCGGCTTTCGCGGTCGCGGCTGCGCGCGTTCTCGCGCGAACGGCTGTCGATGGTGTTCCCGATGGCGCTGGGCAGGGTTTCCGGCGTGGACGTGGCCGGCGCCGTGGCGGCGGGCACGGTGGTGCCGGCCGTCTGCGCGATCAGCTTGTCGAGCGGCAGGTACAGCAGGTTCGAGTTGCTCTTGGTGTCGACCATCACCTTCGTGACGTTCGAGAACACCTGGCGCATGGCGTCGGTGTAGAGGCGGTCGCGGGTCACGCCCGGGGCCTTCTGGTACTCGGCCAGCACCTGGTTGAAGCGTTCGGCATCACCCTCGGCCTCGGCGATCACGCGCGAGCGGTAGCCCTCGGCCTGTTCCTTCAGGCGGGCGGCGCTGCCCTTGGCCTTCGGGATCACGTCGTTGGCGTAGGCCTGGCCTTCGTTCTTGAAGCGCTCGCGGTCGGCGTTCGCCTTGAAGGCGTCGTCGAAGGCCTGTTGCACCTGCTCGGGCGCCTGCACGCTGCCGACGTTCACGTTGACGACCAGGATGCCGGTGTTGAGCCGGTCGAGCTGCGCCTGCAGCGACTTCATCAGGTCGATGGCGATGGCGTCGCGCTGCTCGTACAGCACCGAGTCCATCACGCTGCGACCCACGATCTCGCGCACGGCCGACTCGGCCGCCTGCACCACCGAGGCTTCGGGGTCGCGGTTCTCGTAGAGGAACGCTCGGGCGTCCTTCAGGCGGTACTGCACCGTGAAGCGGATGTCGACGATGTTCTCGTCCTGCGTGAGCATCGACGATTCGCGCAGGCCGGTGGACTGGGCCACGCTGTTGCGCCCCACTTCCACGGTGCGCACCTGCGTCACGTTGACGGTTTCATGGGCCTGGAACGGGTACGGGAAGCGCCACGTGAAGCCGGCGTTCGCGGTGTGGTCGTACTTGCCGAACGACGTCACCACGGCCTGCTGGCCTTCCTGGACGATGAAGAAGCCGCTGCCGAGCCAGATCAGCACGACGACGCCGGCGATCAGGCCGATGCCGACGCCCGCGTTGCGCATGTCGGGCTGGAAGTTGCCGCCGCCCCCGCCGTTCGGGCCGGTGGGACGCTGACCGCCGCCCTTCCCGCCGAACAGGCCGCTCAGGCGGCGGTTGAAGTCGCGCCACATCTCTTCCATGTCGGGGGGGCCGTCGCCGCGGTTGCCCCCGTTGTTCAGGATGAATTCGGGGCGTCCGGCCAGGCGCCAGCGCGCGTGGGCCCCCAGGCCGGCGATCAGCGCCGCAAGCGCCGTCGTCACGGCGGAGGCCCGGGCCGTGAAGGAGTCAGGCGATGAGGAGGATCGGCTCATGGTCATTGTGGTTGTTGAGTTGGGTTTTCCTGGGGCGCCCCGGTGCGGTCCTCGTCGGGGCCCGCCGCGAGTGCGTTCACGGCCGGATCCCAGTTGGAGGACGAGTGCATCGAGTTCAAGTCCCCCGACAAGGTTCCCGCCGCGGCGGACGCGAGCAGCTTGCGCAGTTCCGGAAGGCCGGTGCCGTCGAGCGCGCTGACGAACACGCGGGGCACGCGGACGCCGGCATCGAGCTCGAGCACGTCGACCAGCTCGTGCGGACGGCGGTCGCCGGCGAGGTTGTCGAGCTTGTTGTAGACGAGCACCTGCGGGATGTCGCCCGCGCCGATGTCGCCGAGCACGCGGGTGACCTCGACCATCTGCTCCTGCAGCACCGGGCTCGAGGCGTCGACGACGTGCAGCAGCAGGTCGGCGTCGGCCGCTTCCTGCAGGGTGGCCTCGAACGCGTCGACGAGCTTGTGCGGCAGGTCGCGGATGAACCCCACGGTGTCGGACAGCGACACCGAACGCGCCGCCTCCTCGATGTAGAGCTGGCGCGTGGTGGTGTCGAGCGTGGCGAACAGCTGGTCGGCCGCGTAGGTCTTGGCCTTCACGAGCGCGTTGAACAGCGTGGACTTGCCCGCGTTCGTGTAGCCCACGAGCGAGATGCGGAAGGTGCCGCTGCGTTCGCGGGCGCGGCGCTGGGTGCCGCGCTGCTTCTTCACGCGCACGAGCCGCTCCTTCACGGACTTGATGCGCTCGCCGATCATGCGGCGGTCGAGTTCGATCTGGGCTTCACCCGGGCCCCCGCGGGTGCCGATGCCGCCGCGCTGGCGTTCCAGGTGGCTCCAGCGGCGCACGAGGCGCGTGGAGAGGTATTGCAGCCGGGCGAGTTCGACCTGCAGCTTGCCCTCGTGGCTCTGCGCACGGGCGGCGAAGATCTCGAGGATGAGCATGGTGCGGTCGGCCACGGCGACACCGAGGTGCCGCTCGAGGTTGCGCTGCTGCGCCGGCGACAGCGCCTGGTCGAACAGCACCGCTTCGGCGCGGTGCCCCTCGACCAGCGCCTTGATTTCATCGGCCTTGCCGGAGCCCACGAACAGCGCGGGATCGGGTGACTTGCGGCGGGCGGTGATGCGGGCGACCGGCAGGTCGCCGGCCGATTCGGCCAGCAGGGCGAGCTCGTCGAGGCTGCCGTCGAACGGCGAATCGCCGCCGAAATCGACCCCGACGAGGATCGCCCGAGGCAGATCGGTCACCGCAGCCACGGTGCGAGGATTCCCGGGGGAGGCCAAGCGGGCGTCAGGCCTGTTCAGGGGCGTCCGCCGTGCTGAAGTTGACCGCGCGGCCCGGCACGACGGTGGAGATGGCGTGCTTGTAGACCATCTGGGTCACGGTGTTGCGAAGCAGCACGACGTACTGGTCGAACGACTCGATGTGACCTTGCAACTTGATGCCATTGACGAGGTAGATCGAGACCGGCACGTGTTCCTTGCGCAGAAGGTTCAGGAACGGGTCTTGGAGGAGTTGGCCTTTGTTGCTCACGATATGCTCCGTGTTTGAGAGAGACGTGGGAGAGAGGGGTGAGACTGCACGTTAACACAGTGCTGCGCCGCACCAGCCGACTTTGAACAATTGAGCCCTAGTCTTTGTCGGTGAACGGATTCTGGGACGATTTCATCTCGATGCGCAGCGGCGTGCCCGTCAATTTGAAGTGTTCCCGGAAGCGGCCTTCCAGGTAACGCTTGTAGACGGCCGACACGTGTTCCAGCGAATTGCCGTGGATCACGATGACCGGCGGGTTCATCCCGCCCTGGTGCGCGTAGCGCAGCTTGGGACGGAAGGCCCCTGCCCGCTTCGGCGCCTGCGCTTCCACCGCCTCGTGCAGCAGGCGGGTCAGCACCGGCGTCGACATCTTGCGGAACGCCGAGGCATGGGCATCGGCGATCGACTGCCACACCGGACCCAGGCCCTGGCGGCGGATGGCGGAGATGCGCAGCACCGGCGCGAACTTCAGGAACGCGAGACGCTGGGCGATGGAGCGTTCGAGCACCTCGCGCTGGTAGTCGTCGATGGCGTCCCACTTGTTCACGGCCAGCACCACGGCGCGGCCGCTTTCCAGCACGTAGCCGGCGATGTGGGCGTCCTGCTCGGACACGCCCTGCGTGGCGTCGAGCAGCAGCAGCACGACGTTGGCGTCGGCGATGGCCTGCAGCGTCTTGACCACCGAGAACTTCTCGATGGCCTCGAACACCTTGCCCTTGCGGCGCAGGCCGGCCGTGTCGATCAGCTGGAACTTCTGGCCGTGGCGCTCGAACGGCACCGTGATGGCGTCGCGCGTGGTGCCCGGCATGTCGAACGCGACCAGGCGTTCCTCGCCCAGCCAGGTGTTGATCAGCGTGGACTTGCCGACGTTCGGGCGTCCGGCCACCGCGAGGCGGATGGGCTTGTCCTCTTCATCGGCGGACTCCTCGTCCTCGTCGAAGTGGAAGTCGGCGAGCACCGCGTCGAGCAGGCTGCGGATGCCCTGCCCGTGCGCCGCGGAGATGGGATGGGGCTCGCCCATGCCCAGCTCGTAGAACTCGCCCAGCAGCGGCGATTCGCTCATGCCCTCGGCCTTGTTGGCCGCGAGGAACACGCGCTTGTTCACCGAGCGCAGGTAGCGCGAGATGTCGTGGTCCTGCGCCGACAGGCCGTTGCGCACGTCGACCACGAACACCACGGCATCGGCCTCGGCCACGGCCTGGCGCGTCTGCTTGGCCATTTCCTTGACGATGCCGGTGGTGCTGTCGGGCTCGAAGCCCCCGGTGTCGACGACGATGAACTCACGGTCGCCCAGACGGCCGTCGCCGTAGTGGCGGTCGCGGGTGAGGCCGGAGAAGTCCGCGACGATGGCGTCGCGCGTCTTCGTCATGCGGTTGAACAGCGTGGACTTGCCGACGTTGGGCCGGCCGACCACGGCGATGACGGGTTTCATCGAATCAGGCTCCGCGTCATTCCGAACGGAAGGCGAACAGCCCACCGTCTTCCGTGACGATCAGCGTCACGTTGCCCGCACGCACCGGCGTCACGTGGATGGCGCTGCCATCGGTGCGCGTGCGCGCCACCGGCGTGCCGCTGTCGCGGCCGAACCAGTGCACGTAACCCTGGCTGTCGCCGAACACCACCGCCAGGTTGGCCATGGCCGGGCCCGACAGGCCGCGGTACAGCATCGTGTCGCCCGACCACGCGACGGACCCGTCGACGGTGCGCCACGCCGTGAGGCGGTCGATGTTGTCGGCGCCGATCACCATGCGGTCGTCGCCGGCCACGCCGTCGTTGCCCGAGGCGTTGCGGGTCCACATCAGCGTGCCGCGTTCGGCGTTCACGCAACCCACCGACACCTGGAACGCGCGGGCGCACACCAGTTCGCCGGTGCGGGCCGCGGGGCCCACCAGGTCGGCGAGGCGCTCGACCTCGTTGGTGCCGCGCGGCGAGGCGACGGTGGACTCCCAGCGCACCTGGCCCGCGAGGGGGTCGAGGCCGACGAGCTTGCCGCCCTGCCCCACGAGCAGCGTGTCGCGGTACGGTTGCAGCACGCTGGCCTGCGCGAGCGTGAGCGGGTCGTTCGGGCGCTGGTAGCTCCAGAGCTTGCGACCGTCGATCGCGTCGAAGGCGTGCACGGTGCGGTCGACCGCCACCACGAACACGCGTTCGCCGGCCACGAGCGGCGCCGACACCACACGCGACGGCAGCTTCTTGCGCCACGTCACGGTGCCGTTGTCGAGCGTGACCAGTTCGTTGTCGCGGGTGACGACGGCGGCGAAGCGCCCGTCGCTGCCCACGCCGGCCGAGATCTTCGAGCCGACGTCGGCACGCCACACCTGGGCGCCCGTGGTGGCCTTGACCGCGAGCACGGTGCCGTCGTCGCTCGCCACCGTGAAGGTGTCGCCGTTGACGGGCACCGACAGCGCGAAGCCGACCGAACCGATCTTCTGCTTCCAGGCGTCGGCGACCACCAGCGTGGACTCGAACGTCGCGAGCGGCGTCGGGTCGGGGCGGGTCGGGCCGCTCGAGCAGCCGGCGAGCGCGGCGCCGGCCAGCGCGAGGAGGGTGAGGTGTCGGGAGAGGCGTCCGGTCATGACGTGGCCTTGGCCTTGTTCGCTTCGTCGGCCTCGGGTGCGGCGCCGAGGGCGGTGAGTTTCGCCTCGACCAGGCGGCGGTACTCGAGCTTGGTGTCGAGCGCCTTGTACGCCTGCTGGTAGGCGGCCTTCGCTTCGTCGGGCTTGCCCTGGGCGGCGAGGATGTCGCCGCGGCGGTCGGCCACGAGGCCCGCGAAGGACGCGGCGTCGGCGCCGGCGAGCTGCTTCAGCGCGTCGTCGGGCTTCTTCTGGTCGAGCAGCACGCCGGCGAGGCGCAGGCGGGCGACGGTCTTGTACTCGGCCTCGGCCGCGTTCTCGGCGGCCCAGGTCAGCGTGGCGACGGCGGCGTCGGGCTGGGCCTTCTCGACCTGCACCTTGGCGGCGAGCAGCGCGCCCTGCTGGGCGAAGCCCGTGCCGGGGAAGTTCGACTTCAGGTCACCGAACACGCGGGCGGCCTTCTCGACGTCGCCAGCACGCGCGGCGCGGTCGAGTTCGTCGTACAGGACGCCGGCCTTGGCGGCCTGTTCGCGCTGGCGGTTCTCCCAGAAGGTGTACGCCGCGAACGCGGCCAGCACCGCGATCAGCACCCACGTGATCGCGTTGCCGTACTTTTTCCAGAATGCCTTGAGCTGGTCGAGCTGTTCTTGTTCTTCGAGGTCGAGTTGGGTGGCCATGATGGTGCTTTCAGACGAAGGCAGGATTATGCGTCGAGCCGCGCGGGCGGCTCCATGTGGTGCGTGGGGGGCCGGCGCCGGTCAGGCCGGTTGACTCTGCGGCTGGGCCGCCGTTCCGTAGCGCTTGTCGATGTAGTTCTCGACGAGGGCCTGGAATTCCTCGGCGATGCGGTCACCGCGCAGGGTCAGGGCCTTCTCGCCGTCGATGAACACCGGCGCGGCGGGCGCCTCGCCGTTGCCCGGCAGGCTGATGCCGATGTCGGCGTGTTTGCTCTCGCCCGGACCGTTGACGATGCAGCCCATCACGGCCACCTTCATCTTCTCGACGCCGGGGTAACGCGCGCGCCACAGCGGCATCTGCGCCCGCAGGTAGTCGTCGATGGACTTGGCCATCTCCTGGAACGTGGTGCTGGTGGTGCGGCCGCAGCCCGGGCAGGCGGTGACGCTCGGGTTGAACGAACGCAGGCCCAGCGACTGGAGGATCTCGAGCGCGACCACCACTTCCTGCGTGCGGGCCTCGCCCGGCTGCGGCGTGAGGGAGACGCGGATGGTGTCGCCGATGCCGTCCTGCAGCAGCAGGGCCAGCGCGGTGGCCGACGCCACGGTGCCCTTCGTGCCCATGCCGGCCTCGGTGAGGCCGAGGTGCAGCGAGTGGTCGCAGCGCTTCGCGAGCGCGCGGTACACGGTCACCAGATCCTGCACCGCGGACATCTTGCACGACAGGATCACGTTGTCGGGGTTGAGCCCCACCTCGACGGCGCGCTTCGCCGATTCGAGGGCCGACGTGACGATGGCGCGGTACATGATCTGCTGCGGCTCGAACGGCTCGGCGCGGCGACCGTTCTCGTCCATCAGGCGCGCCAGCAGTTCCTGGTCGAGGCTGCCCCAGTTCACGCCGATGCGCACGGCCTTGTCGTGGCGGGCGGCGATCTCGACCATCTGGGCGAACTGCTTGTCGCCCTTGTCGCCCTTGCCCACGTTGCCGGGGTTGATGCGGTACTTCGACAGCGCCTCGGCGCAGGCCGGGAAGTCGGTGAGCAGGCGGTGGCCGTTGTAGTGGAAGTCGCCGACCAGCGGGACGTCGATGCCCATGCGGTCGAGCTGCTCGCGGATGTGCGGCACGGCGGCCGCGGCCTCGGGCGTGTTGACGGTGATGCGCACCATCTCCGACCCGGCCACGGCCAGTTCCTTGACCTGGATGGCCGTCTCGATGACGTCCACCGTGTCGGTGTTGGTCATGGACTGCACGCGCACCGGCGCGCCGCCGCCGAGGGTGACGACCCGCGAGCCCCACCGCACGGTGGCCTGCCGCGAAGGGCGCTGGACCGGGCGGGCCGGCTCGATGAACTCGTCGAATGCGGAGTCTGCTGCGTCTGACATGGTGCGTGCTGCCGTGAGGAAGACCGGGCGCGACCCGGCCTACTTGAGTTCCAGTTTGGCGACGTTGCCGCGCGAGGTCACCGGCCCGAGGTCGACCCGGTTGCCCTTGTACGTGACCTCGGTGTCGGCGGCGTTGCCGATTTTGACGCGCAGCGGCGAAACCCCGTCGAGGCCGACGGTTTCTCCGGGCTGCAGCATGCGCGAGAAGAGCGAGACCCCCCGCTGGTCGAGCACCTCGACCCACGATTCGGACGTGGCGCGCAGCTGCAGCGCACCGGTGGTCGCGGTGGGGGTGTTGGGCTGCGCGGCGCCCGAGGCGGCCGCCGGCGTGGCGGCGGGCGGCCGCACATCGGCCACGGCGCCCGTCTCGGCCGGGGCCGAGTGCACGGTTTCCGCGCCCGAGGCCGCGCCGTCCGGCATCACCGGTTCGGCCACGCCCACCACGGTCTCGGTGATGACGTTGGACACGCCGGGTTCGCTGGCCGACGGGGCCGCACCGTTCACCGGCCCGGAGCCCATGCCCGGCAGCCGCAGGTGGTCGGCGATCCAGCCGGCCGGCAGCAGGTACACCACCACGGCCAGCACGACGAGCCCGATGGCGCCGAGGCGCACGGGGTTCTTCAGGAACGCGAGGTACTCGGTGGGCGGCTGGCGGCCGGGGCGGTCGCGGAAGGGTTCGTTCAGCCCGCGGCTCATCTGCTCGAGCCCCTGCCCGTTCACGGACGGGAGCAGCGCGAGCACCGGGCCGGCGTCGATCTTCAGCGTGCGGCACACCGTCTGCGCCAGCGCCCGCGTGAACGTGGCGCCGGGCAGTTCGTCGAAGCGGTCGGACTCGAGCGCCTCGAGCTTCTGCGGCGTGACCTTCATGGACGCGGCCAGCGCGGCGATGTGCAGGCCGCGCGCCTGGCGGGCCTGGCGCAGCAGGCCGCCCGCGGTCAGCGGCGTGGATGACGACGACGAGGTGTCGGCGGACGCCGCATCGTTGCGGTCGAGGGCGTCACTCATTGAAGGCGCCCCGGTCGAAGGCGAGCGACTCGCGCGATTTGGGGAAGCGGTTGCGCAGCTTGAGGCCGAGGTCGTTCGCGCCTTGCTGATTGCCCAGTTTCATTTCGGTGCGGGCGCCGAGCCACAGGCTCTGCGCGTTGGAGGTTTCGTCCGTCTGGTTGACGCGGCGGATGTAGAAGCGGGCGCGTTCGACGTCGCCGCGCTGGTACAGCACTTCGGACAGGTTGATGGCGATGACCGGGTTGGCGGGGTCGGTGTCGTAGGCGCGCTTGAGCGTGGCCTCGGCCGTGTCGAGGTGCCCTGCCCGCCATTCGCAGATGCCGGAGGTGAGCAGCGTGCGCGACACGCCGGCGTACTGCGGCACGGCGAGGGCCTGGTTGAACTGGGCGGCCGCCTCGTCGTAGCGCTTGCGCTGGCACAGGTACCAGCCGAAGTTGTGCATCGTGTCGGCGTCGCGCGGGTTGAGCGTGAGCGCGCGGCGGAAGCTCTCGTCGGCCTGGGTGTCGTCGCCCATCGCCGAGTAGATCAGCCCGCGCAGGTTGTAGGCCTCGGGCACGTTCGGGTCGGCCTGGATCGACAGCTTGACCTCGTCGAGCGCGGTGTCCATCTGGCCGCGCTGGAAGTACGCGGCGGCCAGTTCGAGGCGGGCCCGCGCGCGGCGCGTGCGGGACGCGGCGTCGTTGGACGGGGCCTCGGCGCCCGGGCGCGTGTCGAACGACGGCGCGGCCTCGGGGCTCGGCGGGGCCCGCGTGGGGTCCGGCACGTTCACGCAACCCGACACCAGCAGAAGCGCCGACACCCACCCGGCAACGAGACAGGACGACCTCAGGCGCTCACGGGTCATGGGCGATGATCCTTGGGGGGAACGAACGGTGGAGGAGCGGCATCGCCCGTCGAGCGATGCACACGGATGGGCGCGCGGGTCATGCGCTTCGCGGCGTTGGTGCGGTCCTTGACCTCGCCGGCCAGCTGGCCGCAGGCCGCGTCGATGTCGTCGCCGCGGGTCTTGCGCACCGTGGTGACCACGCCGGCGTCGAGCAGCACCTGCGCGAAGGCGGACACCCGCTCGCGGGGCGAGCGCGTGAGCCCGGACTCGGGGAACGGGTTGAACGGGATGAGGTTGAACTTGCACGACACCTGCTGGCTGATCTTCACCAGCGCCCGGGCGTGCTCGGGCAGGTCGTTGACCCCGTCGAGCATGCAGTACTCGAAGGTGATGAAGTCGCGCGGGGCGGCCTCGAGGTAGCGCTCGCAGGCTTCCAGCAGTTCGGCGATGGGGTACTTGCGGTTGAGCGGCACGAGGTCGTCGCGCAGCGCGTCGACGGGCGCATGCAGCGACACGGCCAGCGCCACCGGGCAGTCTTCCCGCAGCCGGTCGATCATCGGGACCACGCCCGACGTGGACACGGTGACACGGCGGCGCGACAGCCCGTACCCGTGGTCGTCGAGCATCATGCGCAGCGCCGGCACCAGCGCGTTGTAGTTCTGCAGCGGCTCGCCCATGCCCATCATCACGACGTTCGTGATGGCGCGTTCACCCGGGGCCAGGCCCAGGCGGCGGCGCAGGTGGTGCTCGGCGAACCACAGCTGGGCGATGATCTCGCCCGTGGTGAGGTTGCGGCTGAAGCCCTGGTGGCCGGTGGAGCAGAAACGGCAGCCCACGGCGCAACCCGCCTGCGACGAGACGCACAGCGTGCCGCGGTCGGTTTCGGGGATGAAGACGGTTTCGACGGCATTGCCGCCGCCCACGTCGAACAGCCACTTGATGGTGCCGTCGGTGGAGGCCTGCTCGCTGATGATCTCGAGCGGGCGGATCTCGGCGACGCCCGCGAGCTTGTCGCGCAGCGATTTCGCCAGATCGGACATGGCGGAAAAATCGGCGGCGCCCTTCTGGTGGATCCAGCGGAACAGCTGGGTCGCGCGGAAGCGCTTCTCGCCGAGTTTTTCGCAGTACGCGGCCAGACCGTCGAGGTCGTATTCGAGGAGGTTGGCCGGAGTCATGGTGTCGCAGTCCTTGCGCGGGGCGGGGTCGACGCCGCTGCCCGGCGCAAGGCCAGCCGCATCAGCGGCTGAAGACGTTGGAGGACGGGAAGAAGAACGCGATTTCGACGGCGGCCGTTTCGGCGGCGTCGGAACCGTGGACGGCGTTCGCGTCGATGCTGTCGGCGAAGTCGGCGCGGATGGTGCCCTTCTCGGCCTTCTTCGGGTCGGTGGCGCCCATCAGGTCGCGGTTCTTGAGGATTGCGCCTTCGCCTTCCAGCACCGAGATCACGACGGGACCGGAGATCATGAAGTCGACCAGGTCCTTGAAGAACGGACGGGCCTTGTGCACGCCGTAGAAGGCTTCGGCTTCGTTGCGCGACAGGTGGGCCATGCGGGTGGCCACGATCTTCAGGCCGGCGCCTTCGAAGCGCGACAGGATCTGGCCGACCACGTTCTTGGCGACGGCGTCGGGTTTGATGATGGAAAGGGTGCGTTCGATCGTCATGATTTTTTCTCCTGAATCAAGCACTTGGCAAAGCCTTGGATTCTATCTCGTGAACTCGGGTTCCCTGATGTCGGAACCCGGGTGAAACTTCAAAAACGGGGGGTTTCGGAACCGTTTCAGCGGCCGCGGCGGCCACCGCCACCACCACCCCCGCGGTTTCCACCGCCACCACCCCCGCCACCGCCGCCATAACCCCCACCACCGCCTCCGCCACCACCGCGGTTGCCGCCGCGGCCACCGCCGCCCTTGCGGCCATGGTACGCGTCGGCGCCCAGGTAGCCCATCGAGGTCTGCAGGGGATCCGGCTCGCGCGGGCCACCCTTCTTCGGCTGCGGCGACCGCGCCGGGGCACTGCCGCCGGCGCCGAAACCGCCACCGCCCCGGCCGAAGCCGGCGCCGCCCACCGGACCGCGCGACTTGCCCTGCACGAAGCGCTTGTCGAAGGTCTGCTCGAGCGGGTTCGGGATCTTGCTCGGATCGAAGTCGAGGTCGTCGTCGTCGCGGTCGAAATCGCGCTCACGGGGCTCGCGCGCCTGGGCCGGCACCTGGTTCTGCTGCGGGCCGTTGCCGCGGTTGCCGCGCGGGCCGCGGTCGTTGCGGTCGCCACGGTCGTTGCGGTTGTTGTTCGCGTTGCCGGCGTTGTTGCCCCGGCCGCCGCCGCTGTTGCGGTCATTGCGGTCGTTCCGGTTCTGGCCGCCACCCTGGCGCTGCTCGTTGCCTCGCCCCTGCGGCTGCTCGCCCCGGCCTTCGCGGCGCGGCGGCTGTTGCTGCTGGCCGTCGTTGCCGCCGGCCAGGCGGCGGATCGTCTTGACGTCGTTGTCGCTCAGGTCGACCCACACGCCGCGCTTGAGGCCGCGCGGCAGCACGACGGTGCCGTAGCGGATGCGGATCAGGCGGCTGACCGTGAGGCCCACGGCGTCGAACAGCTTGCGCACCTCGCGGTTGCGGCCTTCGGTGATGACGACGCGGTACCAGTGGTTGGCGCCTTCGCCGCCGCCGTCCTCGATCGACTTGAACGAGGCGGCCTGGCCTTCGATCTGCACGCCCTCGAGCAGCTTCGCCTTGGCGTGCGGCTCGAGCGTGCCGAGCACGCGCACCGCGTACTCGCGTTCGACGCCGAAGCGCGGGTGCATCAGCTGGTTCGCCAGCTCGCCCGAGTTCGTGAAGAGCAGCAGGCCCTCGGTGTTCAGGTCGAGGCGGCCGACCGACTGCCACTTGCCCTGCTGCAGGCGCGGCAGGCGGCGGAAGACGGTGGGACGGTGCTCGGGGTCGTCGTGCGTGACGACCTCGCCCACGGGCTTGTGGTACGCGATGATGCGCGGCGGCGGCGGCACGATGCGCACGCGCACCGGCTTGCCCTTGACCTGGATGCGGTCGCCGAACGAGATGCGCTGGCCGATGTGGGCCGGCTCGCCGTTGACGGTGATCTGGCCGTCGAGGATGAGCTCTTCCATGTCGCGGCGCGAGCCGATGCCGGCCTGGGCCAGCACCTTGTGCAGCTTCGGCGCGTCGGCGTCGGGCTGCAGCACGCGCTTCGGCGCGCCGGGAGCGTCCTCCTCGCCTTCGGCCGCGGCTTCGGTCACGTCGTCCTCGGGGGCTTCCTCGCCCTCGGCGGCGGCCTGCGGTTCGGCGGCGCCTTCGGGTTCGACGTCGAAGTCACCGGACAGCACCTGGGCGAACACCTCGCCCGCCTCCAGCGAGGCCGGGGCCACGAGGTTCGCCACGTCGGCGCGCGGCTCGCCACCCTCGCGGGTCTCGCCACGGGCGCGGTCCTTGCGATTGCGGCGGCGGTTGCGGCCCGAACGACCTTCACCCTCGCCCTCGCCTTCCCCTTCAGCACGTTCCGCACGTTCGGCGGGGGCCTCGCCCTCGCCCGCAGCGCCTTCGCCAGCACCGGACGCCTCGGGGATCGCCTCGACCTGCGGCGCGGCCACGGCGGCCGGCGCGGGTTGCTCGACGGGCGCCACCTCGACCGCGGCCTCGGACACCGCGGCGTCCTCGGCCGCGGCGACCTTCTTGGCCGGCGCACGGCGCTTGCGCGCGGGCTTGGCTTCGGCGGTCTCGGCGGCCTCGGTGGCCACCCCCACCTCGGGCGCGGCCGCCGCCTCGGTCACGGCCGCGGGCGTCTCACCGTCCGCGGCAGCCGCCGCGGCCTTCGTGGTGCGGCGCTTGCGGACCGGCTTCGCGTCGGCGGCCGGCACCTCGGTGTGGGCGTCCGGCGCGGTTGCCGTGGTGTCTTCGGGTTGTTTCATGCTTCGGGGTCCATCGGGGCGGCATCGGCCGCAGGCTCGGAATCGAGAGGAGAGTTGGGGGACGGCGCGCTGCGCTCGCCGTGGAGGGGGGTGTCGCCGGAGGCCGTTTCGGCGGCCGGCGGGGCGTCGGGTTGGTCGTCCGGACGCGCCTGCGGTTGTCCTTCGGGGGTGGCCTCGGGCGCCGCGGCGTCGACCGGGGCCTCGCCGGTCGCGGCCGGGGCCTCCGCCACGGCCTCGGCGGGCTCACCCTCGCCGGACGAAGCGACCGGCGCCGCCGCCGCATCGTCGCCGTCGAGCACCAGGGAACCCTGCGCCTCGATCAGCGAGGCCTGCTCGGCCGGGTCCACGAGGGCCGCGGCCGCACCGAACGCGGCGCTGTCGAGGGCCGGCAGCTGCTCGAGGCTCGCCAGGCCCAGGTCGTCGAGGAACTGGCGGGTGGTGGCGTACAGCGCCGGGCGGCCGGGGGCCTCGCGGTAGCCGATGGCCTCGATCCAGCCGCGGTCCTCGAGCTGCTTGATGATCTGCGAGCTGACGGTCACGCCGCGGATGTCCTCGATGTCGCCCCGGGTCACCGGCTGGCGGTAGGCCATGATCGCCAGCGTTTCCATCACCGCGCGCGAGTACTTCGGCGGCTTCTCGGGGTTGAGCCGGTCGAGGTAGTCGCGCATCTCGGGCCGGCTCTGGAAGCGCCAGCCCGTGGACAGCGCCACCAGCTCCACGCCCCGGTCTTCCCAGTCGCGCGTGAGTTCGTCGAGCAGGCTTCGCAGGGTGTCGGCGCCGAGTTCGTCGGCAAACAGCGTGCGCATGTCCCTCAACGGCAGGGGCTGCTGCGCGCAGATGAGCGCGGTTTCAAGGACGCGCTTTGCATCCTGTGTGTTCATGGGCGTTCGTACAAGGTCTCGGCCGGACGACCCGGCGGGCTGGAACGAGGGTGTTTGCTTTCAAAGCAGCGTTCGATTTCAGCGGTTGGACTGCTGACCAGGAACCCGGTTCGTGGACCGGGACCGTCGAAGGTGTCGCGGCGGCACGAAGGCCGCTGGCGGCGGGTGTACCCACCCGCCCGTTCTTGGGAGCGGATATCCATCCGCCCGTTTGTTCAATCTCGTTGGCTGGCTTCCCAGCGGGATCCACCGCGGGTCCAATCGTGCCCGGAAACCATCCTCGGCGGCACGATGACACCCCGGGCAGTTGGCGCTGTCGGCACACGACACCGTGTGCGGCCTGGGGCATGTCTGGCGACATTGTATAGGCATTGCGCGGGACGGTGCGGATCGACCGCATCCGGGCTTTCACGAGTCCGTGTCGCCGGCCCCGTCGAGCACCGTGTCCCACGCCTCGGCGAGGTCGGGCGGCGGCGGGGCGTCGAACCACACCCACTCACCGTGGTGCGGGTGCGCGAAGCCGAGCCGGGTCGCATGCAGCGCCTGGCGCGCGAGGCCGAGCGCGGGCCGGCCGCCGTACAGCGCGTCGGACACCAGCGGGTGGCCGCGCGACGCGAGGTGCACGCGGATCTGGTGGGTGCGGCCGGTGTGCAGCTTGCACCGCACCGCCGACAGCGCGGGCCCGTCCTGCGGCTCGAACACCGCCAGCGGCGTGACGTCGGTGCGCGCCGGGCGCCCCTGCGACAGCACCGCCATGCGCACGCGCGACTGCGGGTCGCGGCCGAGCGGCGCGTCGATGGTGAAGGGTTCGCCGCGCAGCGCGCCGTTGGCGAGCGCGAGGTACTCGCGGTGCACCTCGCGCGCGGCGATGCAGCGCACGAGCGCGGTCACGGCCGCGAGCGTCTTGCCCACCACCATCAGCCCCGACGTGTCCTTGTCGAGGCGGTGCACGATGCCCGCGCGCGGCAGCGTGGCCGCCGCGGGATGGTGGTGCAGCACGCCGTTCAGCAGCGTGCCCGACCAGTTGCCCGCCGCCGGGTGCACCACCATGCCGGCGGGCTTGTCGACGATCATCAGGTGCTCGTCCTCGAAGACGATGGGAAACGCGATGGGCTCGGGACGGAACGCCCGGCTCTCGGGCGTGGGCACGATCTCGAGCACGAGCTCCTGGCCGGCCTGCACCTTGCCCGCGGGCTTGTCGACGACGCGCCCGCCCACCTGCACATGGCCCTGCTCGATGAGGGTCTGCAGGTAGTTGCGCGAGAACTCCGGCGCCATGGAAACGACGGCCTTGTCGAGCCGTCCGCCATGGAACTCGCGCCCGAGGATCACGGTGCGCCGCTCGTGCGGCTCGCCCGACGGCGTGTCGACCGCATCGTCCTCGGGCTCTTGAAGGCCCTGGCCATCGGGATGCATCACGGGGTGAACCATATAATCGTTGCTCTTCTCTTCTGACGGACGCGCCCGTTGCGGCGCCACATGCTGATGATCCGGATTTCCCGCCCTGGCCACCCGTCCCGCCTCTGGCGCATCGCCGCCGTGGCATTGACCGCGAGTGTGCTGGTGGCCTGCGGCTCGACGCCCACCGACGACACCGCCGGCATGAGCACCGAGAAATTGTATTCAGAGGCCCGCGACGAGGTGGAAGCGGGTTCGTTCGAGCGCGCCATCAAGCTGTACGAACGGCTGGAAGGCCGCGCGTCGGGCACCCTGCTCGGGCAGCAGGCGCAGCTGGAGCGGGCCTACCTGCTCTACCGCACCGGCGAAAAGGCCCAGGCCCTGTCGGTGGTGGAACGCTTCATGAAGCTCCACCCCACGAGCCCCGCGTTCGACTACGCACTGTACCTGCAAGGCGTCATCAACTTCAACGACAACCTGGGCCTCTTCGGGCGCCTCGCGAAGCAGGACCTCTCCGAGCGTGACCAGCAGGCCTCGCGCGACTCCTACCAGTCGTTCAAGCAGCTGGTCGAGCAGTTCCCGCAGTCGAAGTACGCCGACGACGCCGTGGTGCGCATGCGCTACATCGTCAACTCGCTGGCGGCCTACGAGGTGCACGTGGCGCGCTACTACTTCCGCCGCTCGGCCTACATCGCCGCCGCCAACCGCGCGCAGCAGGCCATCCAGGAGTTCCAGACCTCGCCGTCCACCGAGGAGGCGCTGTCGCTGATGGCCCAGAGCTACGACCGCCTGGGCCTCGTGGAACTGCGCGACGACGCCGCGCGCGTGCTGCGTCAGAACTTCCCGAACAGCACCTTCCTCGCGCAGCTGCCGGCGCCGGCGCCCGCCAAGGTGCAGTGACCCGGCGCGGCCCTCGGGCCGCCCGTTGCCAGGAACACGCGGCCCGACGGCCGCGTTTTCATTTCCGGAGTCAGAACGGCATCGACTCGGCCGACAGCGCCGCCAGCCAGTCGAGCGCCTCGGCCTCGGTGGCCACGCGCGTCATGGGTGGCAGGGCGTCGCGCAGGCGCTTGCCGTAGTTCATGCCGGCCATGCGCGGGTCGCACACCACCAGCAGGCCGCGGTCGGTCTCGCTGCGGATCAGCCGGCCGGCGCCCTGCTTCAGCGACACCGCGGCCTCCGCCACGAAGTAGTCGGAGAACGGGTTGCGCCCCTCGTTCTCGAGCCGCTTGACGCGCGCCTCGACGAGCGGATCGTTCGGCGGCGGGAACGGGAGCTTGTCGATCATCACGCACTGCAGCGCGTCGCCCGGCACGTCGATGCCTTCCCAGAAGCTCTGCGACCCCACGAGCACCGAACGCGGCTGCGCGATGAACTGCTGCAGCAACTGCCGCTTGGGCACGCTGCCCTGCAGCAGCACCTGGATGGAATCGCCCTCGGCGTCGAAGGCCTCGCGCAGCCCCTCGCCGATGGTCTGCAGCGCGCGCAGCGTGGTGGTCAGCACGAAAGTGCGCCCCCCCAGCGCCCGCGCGCAGCGCGCGGCCAGCGCCGCCACGGCCGCGGGGTGACCGGGTTCGTTCGGCTTCGGGAAACTGCCGGGCACGTACAGGCGTGCATGGGCGGGGTAGTCGAACGGACTGCCGACCCGCAGCGTGTCGGCGTCGTCGAGTCCGGCCGATTCGGTGAACCAGCTGAGGCGGGCGTCGTCGCCGAGCGTGGCCGACGTGAAGATCCAGGCCTTGTTCGCCAGCTCCATCTGCTCGCGCAACGCCTCGCGCACGTCGAGCGGCGACTCGACCAGCCGCGCCTGGTGCGGCGTGAGGTCGATCCAGCGCACGCGGCCGGGCGTGCACGGCGCGGCGAAGAGTTCGGTCTGGTGCACGAAGTGCATTGCGCGCTCGGCGAGCTTCGGGAAGTCGGCCGCGCTCTCGGCGACCTGGTCGATGCCCTTGCGCGCGGCCGTGCAGGCCTCGCCCACCGCGTTGAGCGCCGCGAGGAAGTCCGCGTTCGCGGACCGTTCATCCCAGCGCAGCTTCAGCGTTCCCCGCACCTCGCGGAGGCGCCCGGCGGCGGCCAGCCGCAGGTCGCGCGCGGCATGGTCGCAGGCGGCGGCCAGCTCCTGCCACGGCTGGAGGCCGCGGGCGTGCTGCAACCCCGCGCCCAGCAGGTCGCGCGCGAAGTCGATCACCTGCGCGGTGCCGAGCGTGGTGCCGAGGAAATTCACGCCGGCCTCCGAGAGCTGGTGCGCCTCATCGAACACGGCCACTTCCACGCTCGGCAGCAGCTCGGCCATGCCGGTGTCGCGCAGCGCCATGTCGGCGAAGAACAGGTGGTGGTTGACCACGACCACGTCGGCGGCCATCGCCTCGCGGCGCGCCTTCATCACGTGGCACTGGCGGTAGTCGGGGCACTCGCTGCCGAGGCAGTTGTCGCGCGAGGACGTGACGAGCGGGATCACGCTCGAACGTTCGTCGAGCCCGTCGAGCTCGGCCAGGTCGCCCGTGCGCGTGCCCTGGGCCCACACCTCGATCTTCGCGAGGGTGCGCACCGCCCAGCGGTCGGGCAGCTGGGCCGACTCGCGCGCGACGCGCATGCGGTGCAGGCACAGGTAGCTGCCGCGTCCCTTGAGCAGCGCGAGCGTGGTGGGCAGGTTGAGCGACTCGCACAGGCGCGGCAGGTCGCGCAGGAACAGCTGGTCCTGCAGGCTCTTGGTCGCGGTGCTCACGAGCGCCCGCTTGCCGGACAGCAGCGTGGGCACCAGGTACGCGAAGGTCTTGCCGACGCCGGTGCCCGCCTCGGCGACCAGTGCACGCTGCTCGTCGATGGCCTGGGCCACGTGGTCGGCCATCAGCTGCTGCTGGTCGCGTTCGGTGTAGCGGGGGTCGGCTTCGGACAGCGCGCCGCCCGCCGCGAACGTCTGGGCGACGGCCTCGCGGAGGGGACTGGTCATGCCGGCTCGGGCGGTTCGAGTTCGGCGCGCAGGCGCGCGATTTCGTCGCGCAGGACGAGGCGGCGCTTTTTCAGGCGGCGCAGCGCCAGATCGTCGAGCGGGCTCGACTGGCCGACCTGGTCGATCAGGCTGTCGAGGTCGGCGTGTTCGATCCGGAGTTCGATCAGTCGCCGCTCGGGGGAGTGGAGGTTGTCATCCATCACGGCGGCAGTGTGTTGGCATCAAGGCAAACCGATTATAGTTTTCCCCCATGAGCACCTCCCCTGGTTATCGTTTGTCCGCAGCCACCGGCATCCACCGGGGCGACCGAGCCTACCAGCAAGACCAGGTGGAAATCCTGGCCCACCACCGGGTCCCGGGGTGCGCCCTGGCGGTGCTGGCCGACGGCATGGGGGGCAAGAGCGGGGGGCGCAAGGCGGCCGACCAGGTGATCCTCACCGCCCGGCAGCTCTTCGAGCGCCACGGCGCCAACCAGGACGACCCGGCCGAGCTGCTCAAGCAGCTGGTGCTGGAGGCGCACCTGATGATCAAGCTCACCGCCATCACGGCCGAGGAAGAGCCGCACAGCACGGTCACGGCCTACCTGATCAGCCCGTCCCGGCAGTGCGACATCATCCACGCCGGCGATTCGCGGGTGTACCACTTCCGCGGCCCCGACCTCGTCAAGCGCACCATCGACCATTCGTTCGTGCAGCGCCTGGTGGACGAAGGCCAGATCGCCGAGGAAGAGGCCAACAACCACCCGCAGTCGAACCTGCTGACCGGCTGCCTGGGCACCTTCCAGGACCCGCCGCTCACGCTGCACCACATCGACCGCCTGGAAATCGGCGACTCGCTGCTCGCCTGCAGCGACGGCCTGTGGCACTACTTCACGCCGAAGGAACTGGGCGCCATCGTGCACACCCTGCCCCCGCGCGAAGCCAGCGAGATGCTCGTGAGCAAGGCGCGCCAGCGCGCCCGGGGCGCGGGCGACAACCTGTCGCTGGCCCTGGTGCGCATCGAGGCGCTGAGCTGAGGGGAAGGACGCCGACCGCTCAGGTCAGCGAGGTGTCGACGTCCCGGCGCGCCAGCGCCAGGAACTCGGCCGAGCGCATCTCGTTCAGGCGCGACACGGTGCGCGGGAACTCGTGGGCCAGCGGCCCGTCGGTGTAGAGCTCTTCCGCCGGCACCTCGGCCGACATGACCAGCTTCACGCGACGGTCGTACAGCACGTCCACCAGCCACGTGAAGCGGCGTGCCTGCGAGGCGAGCCGCACGGGCATGTAGGGCACGTTCGACAACAGCACGGTGTGGAACTGCGAGGCGATCTCGAGGTAGTCGTTCTGGGACCGCGGCCCGCCGCACAGCTCGGCGAAATCGAACCACACCACCCCGCCCGCCTTGCGGCGCGCGCGGATCTCGCGGTGCTCGATGTGCAGCACCGGCTCCTCGTCGCGGGCCTCGGCCAGGCGTTCGAAGGCCTCGGTCATCGCGGCCTCGGCGTGGGCGTCGAGCGGCGTGTGGTACAGGTCGAGCTGCTCCAGCGAACGCTGGCGGTAGTCGGTGCCGTTGTCGACGCTCAGCACCTCCATCTTCTCCTTCAGCAGCGCGATGGCCGGGAGGATGCGGTCGCGGTGCAGCCCGTTCGGGTACAGGTCGTCGGGCTTGAAGTTGGACGTGGTGACGATGCTCACGCGGTGCTCGAACAGCGATTCGAGCAGGCGGTGCAGGATCATCGCGTCGGTCACGTCGGCGACGTGGAACTCGTCGAAGCAGATGAGGCGGTAGCGGCGCGAGATGCGCCGCCCCAGCTCGTGCAGCGGGTTCACCACGCCCTGGAGCTCGCCCAGTTCGCGGTGCACCTCGCGCATGAACTCGTGGAAGTGCAGGCGGGTCTTGCGGGTGAGCGGCACGGACGTGAAGAAGCAGTCCATGAGGAAGCTCTTGCCCCGCCCCACCCCGCCGTGCATGTAGACGCCACGGGGAATGGGCGGGTGGCGCAACATCTTGGTCAGCGCGTTGCTGCGCCGGGCCTTGTAGTCGAGCCACTCGTTCTCGCAGCGCTCCAGGGCGTCCACCGCGCGCAGTTGCGCGGGGTCCGCCTTGAAGCCCTTTTCAGCGAGCGTCTGCGCGTAGAGGTCGCGTACTCCCACCTCGGGCAACTTCTCAGAAGTTGAGCGTGCGCTTGTCCACCGCCAGCGCGGCTTCCTTCGTCGCCTCGCTCAGCGACGGGTGCGCGTGGCAGATGCGCGCGATGTCCTCGGCCGAGGCCTTGAACTCCATCGCGACCACCGCCTCGGCGATCAGCTCGGACACGTACGGTCCGACCATGTGCACGCCCAGGATCTCGTCGGTCTTCGCGTCGGCGATGACCTTCACGAGGCCCGTGGTGTCACCCAGCGCGCGCGCACGGCCGTTGGCCATGAACGGGAAGCTGCCGGCCTTGTAGGCGCGGCCCTCGGCCTTGAGCTGCTGCTCGGTCTGGCCCACCCACGCGATTTCCGGCGACGTGTAGATGACCCACGGCACGGTGTTGAAGTTGACGTGCCCGTGCTGGCCGGCGATGCGTTCCGCCACGGCCACGCCTTCTTCTTCCGCCTTGTGCGCGAGCATCGGGCCACGCACGACGTCACCGATGGCCCACACGTTCGGCAGGTTGGTCTTGCAGTCGTCGTCCACGGCGACGGCGCCGCGTTCGTCGAGCTTCAGGCCCACGGCCTCGGCGTTCAGGCCGTTCGTGTTCGGCACGCGGCCGATGGACACGATCAGCTTGTCGACCGCCAGGGTCTGCGCCTCGCCCTTCGCGTTCGCGTAGGAGACGGTCACGCCCTTCTTGTCGCTCTTGACCTCGGAGATCTTGACGCCGACCTCGATGTTCAGGCCCTGCTTCTTCAGCGCCTTCTGGGCTTCCTTGGCGATGGTCTCGTCGACCGCGCCCAGGAACACCGGCAGCGCTTCCAGCACGGTGACTTCCGCGCCGAGGCGACGCCACACCGAACCCATCTCGAGGCCGATCACGCCGGCGCCGATCACGCCGAGCTTCTTCGGCACGGCGGGGATGCGCAGCGCGCCGTCGTTCGAGAGGATGTTCTCCTCGTCGAACGCCGCACCGGGCAGCGCACGGGCGTTGGAGCCCGTGGCGACGATGACGTGCTTCGCGGTGATGGTCTCCTCGGCTTCACCGGCGACCTTCAGCTCGTAGCCGCCGTCGGCGGCCTTCACGAAGGAGCCGCGGCCGTGGAAGAACGTGACCTTGTTCTTCTTGAACAGGTACAGGATGCCGTCGTTGTTCTGCTTCACGACGGTGTTCTTGCGGCCCAGCATCTTGGCGACGTCGATGCTCAGGTTCGACAGGCCGATGCCGTGGTCGGCGAAGTGGTGGCCGGCCTGCTCGAAGTGCTCGCTGGACTGCAGCAGCGCCTTCGAGGGGATGCAGCCCACGTTCGTGCAGGTGCCGCCCGGCGCCGGACCGCCCTTCTCGTTCTTCCATTCGTCGATGCAGGCGGTGTTGAAACCGAGTTGCGCCGCGCGGATGGCCGCGATGTAGCCACCGGGGCCGCCGCCGATGACGACCACGTCGAATTGCTTGCTCATGGTGTCGTCCTCAGATGTCGAACAGCAGGCGGGCCGGATCTTCCAGCGCTTCCTTCATGGCCACGAGCGACAGCACGGCTTCGCGGCCGTCGATGATGCGGTGGTCGTAGCTCATCGCCAGGTAGTTCATCGGGCGCACGACCACCTGGCCGTTCTCGACGACGGCACGGTCCTTCGTGGCGTGCACGCCGAGGATGGCCGACTGGGGCGGGTTGATGATCGGGGTCGACAGCATCGAGCCGAAGGTGCCGCCGTTCGAGATGGAGAACGTGCCGCCGGTCAGTTCCTCGAGCGACAGCTTGCCGTCACGGGCCTTGGCGCCGAACTCGGCGATCTTCTTCTCGATGTCGGCGAACGTCATCTGGTCGACGTTGCGCAGCACCGGCACCACGAGGCCGCGCGGCGAGCCCACGGCGATGCCGATGTCGAAGTAGCCGTGGTAGACGATGTCGTTGCCGTCCACCGAGGCGTTCACGATCGGGTACTTCTTGAGCGCGTGCACCGCGGCCTTCACGAAGAAGCTCATGAAGCCCAGCTTGACGCCGTGTTCCTTCTCGAACTTCTCCTGGAACTTCTTGCGCATCTCCATCACCGGGGCCATGTTCACTTCGTTGAACGTGGTCAGGATGGCGTTGGTGGATTGCGACTGCACCAGGCGCTCGGCGATGCGGGCGCGCAGGCGGCTCATCGGCACGCGCTGTTCCGGGCGGTCGCCCAGGTTCTGCTGGATGGGCGCGGCCACGGCGGGCAGCGGTTGCTTGGCCGGGGCGGCGGCGGGCGCGGCCTTGGCGGCCGGCGCGGCGGCAGCGGGCTTGGCACCACCTTCGAGGGCGCCGAGCACGTCGCCCTTGGTCACTCGACCGTCCTTGCCGGAGCCGGCGACGGCGCTGGCGGACAGGTTGTTCTCGGCGAGCAGCTTGGCGGCGGCGGGCATGGCCACGTCACCCTTGGCACCACCGGTGGCGGCGGCAGCGGCGGCCGGCGCGGCGGCAGCCGGCGACGGGGCCGGCACCGGCTTGATCTCGAGCGGGCTCACCTGGGCCGACGCGTCGGTGTCGATCTTGGCGATGACTTCGTCGCTCGTGCAGCTTTCGCCGTCGTTCTTGACGAGCTGGGCCATCACGCCGGCGGCGGGGGCCGGCACTTCCAGCACGACCTTGTCGGTTTCGATTTCGACGAGGATTTCATCGAGGGCGACGGCTTCGCCCGGCTTCTTCTTCCACTGCAGCAGGGTGGCTTCGGCCACGGATTCAGACAGCTGCGGGACCTTGACTTCAACGATTGCCATGTTGTTCTTCCAGAATTTGGGGGGAGGCGAAGTGGTGCGGCGCCGGGAACGGCCCGGGGCAACCGCCCCGCGCACCGTTCCCGCGTCTCGTCACATCACTTCGAGAGCACGAAGCCCTTGAGCTTGCCGAACGCCTGGTCGAGGAGCGCCTTCTGCTGCTCCTGGTGCAGGTGGGCATAGCCCACGGCCGGCGAAGCGGACGCCGGACGACCGGCGTAACCGAGCTTCTGGCCTTCGACCATGTTCTCGTGGATGTAGTGCTGCACGAAGAACCAGGCGCCCTGGTTCTGCGGCTCGTCCTGCGCCCAGATCACTTCGGTCGCGTTCGGGAAACGCTTCATCTCGGCGGCGAACGCCTTGTGCGGGAACGGGTACAGCTGTTCCACGCGGACGATCACCGTGTCCCACGCCTTCTTCTCGTCGCGGCGCTTGATCAGGTCGTAGGCGACCTTGCCCGAGCAGGCGATGACGCGCTTGACCTTCTCCGGCTCGATCTCCGAGCGGACCGGGCCGATCACGGTGCGGAACTCGCCCTTCATGAACTCGGACAGCGGCGAACCGGCGTCCTTGGCACGCAGCAGCGACTTCGGCGACATGACCACGAGCGGCTTGCGGAACATGCGCACCATCTGGCGACGCAGCACATGGAAGATCTGGCTGGCCGTGGTGGGCTGCACGATCTGCATGTTGTTGTCGGCGGCGAGCTGCATGAAGCGCTCGAGGCGGGCCGACGAGTGTTCCGGACCCTGGCCTTCGTAGCCGTGCGGCAGCAGCATCGTCAGGCCGTTCGCGCGGCCCCACTTCACTTCGCCGGAGGCGATGAACTGGTCGATCACGACCTGCGCGCCGTTGGTGAAGTCACCGAACTGGGCTTCCCAGATCACGAGCGTGTTCGGGTCGGCGCTGGCGTAGCCGTATTCGAAGCCGAGCACGGCCTCTTCCGACAGCAGCGAGTCGATCACGACGAACGGGGCCTGGCCGTCGGCCACGTGCTGCAGCGGCGTCCAGGTGCCTTCGTCCCACTTCTCGCGGTTCTGGTCGTGCAGCACGGCATGGCGGTGCGTGAACGTGCCACGGCCGCAGTCCTCGCCCGACAGGCGGACGGGGTAGCCGCTGGCCACCAGCGAGGCGTAGGCCAGCGATTCGGCCATGCCCCAGTCGACGTTGATCTCGCCCCGACCCATCGCGGCGCGGTCGGCCAGCACCTTCTCGACCAGCGCGTGCGGCTTGAAGCCGTTCGGCACGGTGGTCAGGCGTTCGGCCAGGCGCTTGATCTCGGCGGACGGCAGGGCCGTGTCGGCCGAGTCGGTCCACTTCTTGTTCAGGAACGGCGACCAGTCGACGGCGTACTTGCTCTTGTAGTTCGTGAGCACCGGGTCGACGGTGTGCTTGCCGGCGTCCATCGCGGCGCGGAAGGCCTTGACGAGGTCGTCCGGACCGTCGGCCTTCAGCGTGCCGTTGGCGACGAGCTTGTCGCCGTACAGCTTGCGCGTGCCGGGGTGCTTGGCGATCGTCTTGTACATCAGCGGCTGCGTCAGAGCCGGGGTGTCCTGCTCGTTGTGGCCCAGCTTGCGGAAGCAGACGATGTCGACGACGACGTCCTTGTTGAACTCCTGGCGGTAGTCGAGCGCGAGGCGGGTGCAGAGCACCACGGCTTCGGGGTCGTCACCGTTCACGTGCAGCACCGGGGCCTCGATCATCTTGACGACGTCGGTGCAGTACAGCGTGGAGCGCGTGTCGCGCGGGTCGCTGGTGGTGAAGCCGATCTGGTTGTTGATGACGATGTGCAGCGTGCCGCCCGTGTAGTAGCCACGGGTCTGGGCCAGCGCCAGCGTTTCCATCACGACACCCTGGCCGGCGAAGGCGGCGTCGCCGTGCACGAGCACCGGCAGCACCGTGTCGCCTTCCTGGTCGCCGCGGCGGTCCAGGCGGGCCTTCACCGAACCCTCGACCACCGGGTTCACGATTTCCAGGTGGGACGGGTTGAACGACAGGCTCAGGTGGACCGGGCCGCCGCGGGTGGACACGTCGCTCGAGAAGCCCTGGTGGTACTTCACGTCGCCGGACGGGAGGTTCTCGGGGGCGGTGTGGTCGAACTCGGAGAACAGGTCCTTCGGGGCCTTGCCCAGGGTGTTCACGAGCACGTTCAGGCGGCCGCGGTGGGCCATGCCGATCACGATTTCCTGCACGCCGACTTCACCGGAGCGCTGCACGACCTCGTCCATCGACGCGATGAAGCTCTCGCCGCCTTCGAGCGAGAAGCGCTTCTGGCCGACGTACTTCGTGTGGAGGTAGCGCTCGAGGCCTTCGGACGCGGTCAGGCGCTCGAGGATGTTGACCTTCTCTTCCGGCTTGAAGCTGGGCTTCGAGCGGATGGATTCCAGCCGCTGCTGCCACCAGCGCTTCTCGGCCGGGTCGGTGATGTGCATGTACTCGGCGCCGATGGAGCCGCAGTACGTCTCGCGGAGCGCCTGCACGATCTCGCGCAGGGTCATGTTCTCCGCGGTGGAGAAATAGGTGTTCGTGGCGCTGAACGACAGGTCCATATCCGCCTCGGACAGGTCGTAGAACGCCGGTTCGAGTTCGGGGATCTTCGGACGCTCCTGGCGCTTGAGCGGGTCGAGGTCGGCCCAGCGCGAACCGAGGAACCGGTAGGCGGCGATCAGGGACTGGACGTGGACCTGCTTGTGCGCGATGGCGAGGTCGGCGTTGCTGGCCTTGTTGCCGAAGGCGTTGGCCTTGGCGCGCTGCGCGAAGGATTCGACGACGGGGGCGTGGGCGACGTCACGAGAGGCGCTGCCGTCGGCGGCCGGGACGTTCTGGAGCGCGTCGAAGTAGGCACGCCAGTTGTCGGGCACGGAGCCCGGGTTGTCGAGGTAGGCCTCGTACATCTCTTCGACGTACGGCGCATTGCCTCCGAACAGGTACGAGTTGGACCTGTATTCCTGCATCATTTTCGCTCACCTTTCGCACCGGTTTCCAGCGCTGTAGTGGGTTGATAAACCTTCCGCGTTACGGCTGCACCGGTTTGCGGATTGCGACCCGCCTTGCCCAAGAGCAAGGGGACGGGAAGGACCTGTCTGAGTCTGAGCCGGCACTGTAACACCGTTGCGGTTGCGGCGTCAGTTTCAATGATCACGTTCACAACCACATCCGCACAATGGGAGGGTCACGTGTCGTGCCGATGTCAGAAACCCGAATCATCCAGATCCACCCCGAGGCGCCGGCCAAGCCGCCCGTCGGCAGCGCCTGCAATGGCTGCGGGGTGTGCTGCCTGGCGGAACCGTGTCCGGCCGGCATGCTGGTGAGCCGGCGCCGGACGGGCGCCTGCGCGGCGCTGGTGTGGGACGACGCCCTGTCGGTCTACCGCTGCGGTGTGGTCACGGAACCACAGCGGTTCATCGGGCCGGCGTGGCTGGCCCGGGTGGCGGCGCGCTTCGCGCCGCGGTGGATCGCCGCCGGCGCGGGGTGCGACTGCGACCTGGAGCCGCAGCCGCCCTCCCCGACCTGACCCGGAGGTCGGCTCAGCGCAGCGCCAGGCGCTCCCGCGCCTCGTGGTACTCGGCCGCCAGGCGGGCCACCAGCTCGCCGGCCGGCACCACCTTCTTGATGTGGCCTATGCCCTGGCCGCAGCCCCAGATGTCCTTCCAGGCCTTCTTCGACTCACCGCCCGAGAAGCTCATCTTGCTCGAATCGCTCTCGGCCAGGTTCTCGGGGTCGAGGCCGGCGTTGACGATGGAGCCCTTCAGGTAGTTCCCGTGCACTCCGGTGAAGAGGTTGCTGTAGATGATGTCGTCGCTGGAACTGTCGACGATCATCTGCTTGTAGGCGTCGACCGCCCGGGCCTCGTCGGTCGCGATGAAGGCCGAGCCGATGTACGCGAAGTCGGCGCCCATCGCCTGGGCGGCCAGCACCGCGCCGCCGCTCGCGATGGAGCCGCTCAGGGCCACCGGGCCGTCGAACCACTCGCGGATCTCCTGGATCAGCGCGAACGGGCTCTTCACGCCGGCGTGGCCACCGGCGCCCGCGGCCACGGCGATCAGGCCGTCGGCGCCCTTCTCGATCGCCTTCTTCGCGAAGAAGTTGTTGATGACGTCGTGCAGCACGACACCACCCCAGGCGTGCACCGCCTCGTTCACGTCGGTGCGCGCGCCCAGCGACGTGATCACGATGGGCACCTTGTACTTGGCGCACACCTCGAGGTCGTGCTCGAGCCGGTCATTGCTCTTGTGCACGATCTGGTTGATGGCGAACGGGGCGGCCGGCTTGTCCGGGTTCGCGCGGTCGTGGGCGGCCAGCGCCTCGGTGATCTCGGCGAGCCACTCGTCGAGCAGTTCGGCCGGGCGGGCGTTGAGGGCCGGCATGGAGCCGACCACGCCCGCCTTGCACTGCGCGATCACGAGCTTCGGGTTGCTGACGATGAACAGCGGCGACCCGATGATGGGCAGCGGCAGGTTCTTCAGGATGGGAGGCAGGGCCACGGAGGTCTCCAGTCGCGGGATCGGGGTCAGAACGAATCGAGGGCCAGCGCCGTGACGCTGTCGGCGCCGTCGAGGATCGCGGCACGCACGCCGGGCGCGCGGGTCAGGATGTGCTCGGCGTAGAAGCGGGCCGTGGCCACCTTCGCGGTCAGGAAGGCGGTGTCGCCCTCGCCCTTGGCCAGCTGGTCCTCGGCCACGAGCAGCGCGCGCGCCAGCTGCCAGCCGGCCACCACGTTGCCCGCGAGCATCAGGTACGGCACCGAACCGGCGAACACGGCGTTCGGCTTCGTCTTGCCGTTGGTGGCCACGAAGTCCACCACGTCGACGAAGGCCGCGCGGCCGGCCGACAGGGCCTTGAGCATCGCCTGGGCCGCCGGGGTGCCCGACTTCGCGAGCGCGGCCTCGGTGGCCTCGATCTGCTTCGCGATGCCCCTGGCGGTCTGGCCGCCGTCCCGCATCGTCTTGCGGCCCACGAGGTCGTTCGCCTGGATGGCGGTGGTGCCCTCGTAGATCGTCAGGATCTTCGCGTCGCGGTAGTACTGGGCCGCGCCGGTCTCCTCGATGAAGCCCATGCCGCCGTGCACCTGCACGCCGAGGTCGGTCACCTCGAGGCTCATCTCGGTGCTGTAGCCCTTCACCAGCGGCACCATGAATTCGTAGAACGCCTGGTTCTGCTTGCGGGCATCCGCGTCCGGGTGGGCGTGCTGCGCGTCGTGGGCCGCGGCGGCGGTGATCGCCATCGCGCGGCAGCCTTCGGTCAGCGAACGCATCGTCATCAGCATGCGGCGCACGTCGGGGTGGTGGATGATGGGCGCGCTGCCGGGCATCGAGCCGTCGACCGGGCGCGACTGCACGCGGTCGCGGGCGTACTGCACGGCCTTCTGGTAAGAACGCTCGGCCACCGCGATGCCCTGCATGCCCACGGCGTAGCGGGCGGCGTTCATCATGATGAACATGTACTCGAGGCCGCGGTTCTCCTCGCCGATCAGCTCGCCGATGGCGCCGCCGTGGTCGCCGAACTGCAGCACGGCCGTCGGGCTCGCCTTGATGCCCAGCTTGTGCTCGATGCTCACGCAGTGGGCGTCGTTGCGCTCGCCCGGCGTGCCGTCGGCGTTCAGGCGGAACTTCGGCACGAGGAACAGGCTGATGCCCTTCACGCCTTCCGGCGCGCCGGCCACGCGGGCCAGCACGAGGTGGACGATGTTCGGCGCCATGTCGTGTTCGCCGTACGTGATGAAGATCTTCGTGCCGAAGATCTTGTACGTGCCGTCGGGCTGCGGCTCGGCGCGCGTGCGCACCAGCGCGAGGTCGGAGCCGGCCTGCGGCTCCGTCAGGTTCATCGTGCCGGTCCACTCGCCCGAGATCATCTTCGGGAGGTAGGTCTGCTGCTGCTCGGGCGAGCCGGCGGTCAGCAACGCCTCGATGGCGCCGTCGGTCAGCAGCGGGCACAGCGCGAAGCTCACGTTGGCGCTGTTGAGCATCTCGATGCAGGCCGCGCCGATGGTCTTCGGCAGGCCCTGGCCACCGAAGTCGGCCGGGTGCTGCAGGCCCTGCCAGCCGCCCTCACCGAACTGGCGGAACGCTTCCTTGAAGCCCGGCGTCGTGGTGACCTTTCCGTCCTTCCACGACGACGGGTTCTTGTCGCCCTCGAAGTTCAGCGGGGCGAGCACGCCCTCGTTGAACTTGGCGCATTCCTCGAGCACCGCCTGCGCCGTCTCGAGGCCCGCGTCCTCGAACCCCGGAAGTTTCGCGACCGACTCGAGGTCGGCGAGTTCCTGCATGCAGAACAGCATGTCCTTGACGGGGGCGACGTAGCTCATGACAACTCCTGGAAATGGTGAATTCGGGCGAGAAAAAGCCCGTCGGCCTCAGGTTCGGCGAACGGGCTGGGGGCGGAACGGAGGCTTACAGGGCCTTGACCAGTTCCGGCACCGCGGTGAAGAGGTCGGCTTCGAGACCGTAGTCGGCCACGCTGAAGATCGGCGCTTCCGGATCCTTGTTGATCGCGACGATCACCTTGGAGTCCTTCATGCCGGCCAGGTGCTGGATGGCGCCCGAGATGCCGGCCGCGATGTAGAGCTGCGGCGCGACGATCT
>Ga0209051_1000068_pt1 | contig 220063 bp, 204 predicted proteins | sample AraplaCvi_mMS_r2_2_FD_184286 | JGI IMG/M metagenome (GOLD analysis project Ga0209051, IMG submission 184286) | Arabidopsis root microbial communities from North Carolina, USA - plate scrape MF_Cvi_mMS_r2 (SPAdes) (version 2) | ecosystem: Host-associated > Plants > Roots > Endosphere | place...
TGGCCAAATCAAGGCCAATTGCTTTAACCTTCATGGTGGACGCCTCGCCTTCGTCAGTGGTCGCTTAGACACTTCCACTTTGGCACATCGATGCCGTTAGGGGTGGGGCGTCCATCCCATTGGCGAACGCCGGGGCGCGCCGGCCTGCGATGGGCCCCGATTTCCATCGGGGCGACCGTTGGCGGGCCCCCATCTGTTCTCTTTCCTGCAACAACGTGTTCCGGGAAACCGTCTTTATCAAGCTCGGGGTAAACCCTAAAGTTCGTTCCATGCCAACGCGCAGGAACAACCCCCAGGAGCACACCATGAGCAAGCTGAACCGCACCGCCCTCTTCACCGCCACCGTCGCCATCGCCTCGCTGAGCGCCTTCCTCACCGCCGCGCCGGCCCTGGCCGCGCAACCGGACGCCGCCACCGTGGCCACCCGCGCCGAACACGCCGAACGCATGGCCCTGATCGGCCGCACCCCGCGCTACGACGAAGTGGCCGCCGTCGCGACGTTCGGCACCGTCCCGGCCAGCCCGGCCGCCCGCCAGCAGGCCTACGTCGAACGCGCCCGTCTGGCCGGCCGCACCGTGCAGTGGGGCGACGTCGCTCCGGCGCCGGTCTCCGCCGACGAAGCGCCCCGCAATGTCGACGAAGCCATCGCCAGCTACAAGGACCGGATGGCCCGCGCCGGCCGCACGGTGCAGTGGAACGAGGTGAACCCGGCCGCCACGGCGCAGGGCCTCGTCACCCGCAGCGTCGACGAAGCGATCGCCAACGGTGCTTCGCCGTCCCGCCTGTGAGCCTTCACTGACGTGAATCAAGCGCCCGCCACGAGCGGGCGCTTGTGTTTCCGGGTCAGAACGTCAGCGCCGGCCAGACCGTGCCGCACTTGTGCTGCGTCGAGAAGGCCGTCGCGGTGGACGCGGTGACCCCACCGCCGCTCGCGACGTCGAGGTACTGCACGGCGCCCGTGCCGAACCCGGCCCAGGCCGGCACCGCGGCGCCGGTGTTCGGGTCGCCCGCCTTCGCGAAGTTGACCCAATACTGCGACATCGTGCCCTGCAACGCCCTGCGTTCGGCGTTGCCGAGGTCGCGCAGGTTGAACAGGTACTGGATCTCGTACGAGTGGGCGGCACCCTGCGGGAAGCTCAGGAAGTAGGTGCCCGTGGTGTTGAGCCCCACCGACGGCGGCGCGGTCTGGTCCCGGAACTCGTACATCCAGAGCGGCGTGGCCTGCTTCTGCACACCCTTCGTGAAGTTCAGGCCGTTGCAGGCGAACACCAGGTCGGTGCCGAGCGCGCTGTACGCGAGGCTCGGCTGCTGCACGGGGTCGGTGCCGTAGCTGGCCGACGGGTAGGCCGCGAGCGCGCCGGCCGTGGCCGTCGGGTCGACGAGCGTGCCGGCCACCGCGGTTTCATAACCGGCCTGGGTCAGCACGGCGCCGGGCACGTTGCCCGCCCGCTTCAGCAGTTCGGTGATGGCCACGAACAGCGCGTACTCGTCCTCGTTGCTGCCGGTGATCACCGGCACCTTGTTGTTCGAGCCGGCCGCGAAGGTGGCCCGGACCGACAGCGGCAGCACCTTGCCGTCCACCGACGGCACCGGGCTCGACATCGACGCGTTGAACGCCGTGGCGAGCTGGGTGCGCACCACCGACTCGGGCAGGCCGCGCAGGCAGGCGGCGTCGACCGTCGCGCACGTGACGGTGGCCGCGGCGGCGGCCAGCGTGTTGTTCACGACGGTCGTGCTCCTGGCCTTCAGGTCGGCCACGCTCAGTTGGCCGTTCACGCCGTAGGCGCCGCTCTGCACGATGGCCTTCGCGAACAGCCCCTTCGAGCCGGGCGAGGCGAGGTGCGTGAGCACGCTCATGCCACCGGCCGATTCACCGAAGATCGTGACGTTGGCCTTGTCGCCGGCGAACACCCCGATGTTGTCCTGCACCCACTTGAGCGCGGCCTGCTGGTCCATGACCCCGTAGTTGCCCACGGCGCCGCTGGCCTCGGCCAGGGCGGGGTGGCCGAGGAAACCCATCGCGCCCAGGCGGTAGGCGATGTTGACCACGATCACGCCCTTCGACACCAGCGGCGACGGGTCACCGTACGTGTTGGTGCCGCCGGTGTTGAACGCGCCGCCGTGGATCCACACCATCACCGGGAACGGGCCCGGGCCGGTGGGCGCGTGCACGTCGAGGTACAGGCAGTCCTCGCTGTCGCCGGTCATGCGGAACGGGCTGGCGCTCGTCTGCAGGCAGGGCGCGGCGGACTGTGTCTTCGCGAGGGCGGTGGTCCACTTGTCCGGCGCCTGCGGCGGCGTCCAGCGCAACGCGGCGAGCGGCGGCTTCGCGAACGGAATGGCGAAGTACGAGCGCATGCCCAGGCGGTCGACGGACTGCACCGGGCCGTTGGCGGTGGCCGCGACCGTGGGCGCGGTGGGCGGCACGGCCGGCGCGTCGTCGTCGCCACCGCAGGCGGTCAGCACCGCGGCGGACGAGAGCAGGAGAAGGAGCGAGCCGAGGCCCGCGCGGAACAGCCGGTGGCCGTGGTTCATGGGGGAAGTCTCCGAGGTGTCTGGTGTGTCCACGGGTTCTTTTGAAACGTTTCCAAAGACCCGTGCCCGATTGTGTCCACGACCGGCGCCGGTGCCATCCGGGCCGTTCCCGAGTCGGCCTGTCGCCGCCACGACATCCATCGGGCGCCTGCCGGAACGGGCGCTGCGAAGCACGGAACCGCGCTGCAGGAACAGGCAAGTTCGCCGGTGGATCCGGCATCCGCGACGGGTGCCCTCTTCCTACGATGGCCCCACGCCGCGATCCCCGCGGCATCCATCGACAGGAGCGAATCGCATGAGCAGCAACAGCAACGACAACAAGGTCTGGTTCATCACCGGCGCGGCGCGTGGCATCGGCGCCGAGATCGCGCGGGCCGCGCTCGCGGCCGGCCACGCTGTCGTCGCCACGGGACGGCGGCTCGAGCCGCTGCAGCAGGTCTACCGCGAGTTCGGCGACGCGGTGCTGCCGCTCGCGCTCGACGTCGCCGACGAGGCCCAGGCGGGCGCGGCCGTGGCGGCGGCGCTGGAGCGCTTCGGCCGCATCGACGTGCTGGTCAACAACGCGGGCTACGGCCTGCTGGGCGCGTTCGAGACGCTCGGCGCGCCCGAGATCGAGGACGTGTTCACCACCAACGTCTTCGGGCTGATGCACGTGACCCGCGCCGCGCTGCCGGCGATGCGGGCGCGCCGGTCGGGCCACGTGGTCAACGTGTCGTCCATCGGCGGCGTGGCCGGCTTCGAGGGCTCGTCGGTGTACTGCGCCACCAAGTTCGCGGTGACCGGGTTCTCCGAGTCGCTCGCGCTGGAACTGGCCCCGGCGGGCATCGCCGTCACGGTCGTCGAACCCGGGTTCATCCGCACGGACTTCCTGGACGGCAGCTCGGTGCGCTACGGCACCCGCGAGGTGCCGGCGGGTGTGTCGTCCGAACGGTCGTACTCGCAGTACAACCGCCAGCAGCCGGGCGACCCGGCGCGCCTGGCCGCGGCCGTGCTGGACCTGGTGGGACGCGAGCAGCCGCCCGTGCACTTCCTCGCGGGGTCGGATGCGGTGGAGATCGCCTCCGCCACCGTGGCGAAGCGCCAGGCCGAAGTGGCCGCCTGGCGGACGCTCTCGCAGTCGGTGGACGGGCGGTTCTGACCGCTCAGCGGAGCGCGTCGCGCGACGGCGCCACGCCGAACAGCCGGCTGTACTCGCGGCTGAACTGGGACGGGCTCTCGTAGCCCACCCGGTGGCCGGCGGCGGCCACGTCGGCACCGGCCGACAGCAGCAGCCGGCGCGCCTCCTGCAGGCGCAGCTGCTTCTGGTACTGCAGCGGGCTCATCGACGTCACCGCGCGGAAATGGTGGTGCAGCGACGACGGGCTCATGTGGACGTCGCGCGCGAGGTCGTCGATGCGCAGCGGCTCGGCGAACCGCGCCTTCAGCGACTGGATCACCTTCGCGATGCGGTGGGCGTGGGTGCCGGTGCGCGCGATGTCGGCGAGCCGCCCGCCCTGCTCGCCGCGCAGCAGCCGGTACACCAGCTCCTGCATCGCCAGCGGCGCGAGCGCCCCGATGTCGTCCGGCGTGTCGAGCAGGCACAGCAGCCGGATGGCCGCGTCGAGCATGCCGTCGGTGGCGGGGCTCGTGAACAGGGCGCGCGCGGTGGCCGCGGGACGCCGGGACGGCGTGTCGTCGAAGGCCATCGCCATCGCGGACACCTCGGCCGGGTCGAAGTCGAGGCGGAAGCACAGGTACGGTTCGGCCGCGGTGGCCTCGGTGACGTGCCCGCTCACCGGCAGGTCGGCCGAGAACACGAGGTAGCGCGACGCGTCGTACGAATACACCTCGTCGCGCAGCAGCACCCGCTTGGCCCCCTGCGCGACGATGCACACCGCGGGCTGGTGCACCGCGTGGGTCATCTCGTCGCCCGCGAAGGACTGGCGGATCACCGAGAGGCGCGGCACCTCGGTGGCGAACGTGCCGTCGGTGGGCGCGCGCCGTTGCAGCAGCGCGGCCAGCTCCACCACGCGGGCCGGCGGGGTGTCGTGCAGGTTCAAGGGCCGGCCTCGGCTTCGATGGCGAGCCCCGCCGCGCGCCAGGCGTCGATGCCACCCTGCAGCGGGCGCACGCGCTTGAAGCCGCGTTCCATCAGCTTGCGCGCCACCAGCGCGGCCGACGCCTCGTTCGGGCAGGCGCAGTAGACGATGACCATCGAGTCGTCGGTGGGCGCCCGCAGAGTCTCGGGCCAGGCGTCCTGGCTGAAGACGATGGCGCCGGGGATGCGGCCGTCGTTGCGCGCGATGGCCGAGCGCACGTCGACGACGAGCGGCGTCTCGCCGTTCGCGAGCATGTCCGACAGGGTCTCGACCGAGATGCGGTCCATGCGCAGCCGGGCGTGGAACTGGTGGCGGCGCCAGGCCTTCGACGCGACGAAGGCCGCGAGGAAGACGCCGACCAGCACCAGCCCCCAGCGGCCCATCTCGCCCAGCACCAGCATCACGTCCTCGATGGCGCTGGCGAACAGCCAACCGAGCGCGAGCCCGACACCCGACCACAGCGCCGCGCCGATGCCGTCGAACACGAGGAACGGCACGCGCCCCACGCCGGTGGACCCGGCCATGGCGGTGGCCACGCTCGCGAACCCCGGCACGAACTTGGCCACCACGAGCGATGGCGCGCCGAAGCGCGCGAAGATGGATTCGGTCTGGCGCACGCAGCCGTCCTGGGACAGCGACAGCTTGCACAGGCCGCGCAGCACGTGCGCGCCGAAGCGCTTGCCGGCGGCGTACCAGAGGCCGTCGGCGATCAGGCACGCGACCACCGCGGTGGCCACCAGCGCGACGATCGACTGCTCGCCCCGGGCCGCGGCGGCGCCGGCCACGAGGAACACCGGGTAGGCGGGCAGCGGCACGCCGGCCTGCTCCACCAGCACGCAGCCGAAGACGAACAGCACGCCGTACTGGGTGATCAGGTCGAGCAGCAACTGCACGGTGGGGGCTCCGGGATGTTCAGACCGCGATCTTCGCGCGTTTCGGTGACACGCGCCTCTCTCTTCGGCTCAGGCCGCGTCGCCCGGGTCGGGTTGTGCATCGGGCAGGAAGGGCCAGCCCAGCAGCTCGGCCAGGCGGTGCACCACCCAGCGCGCCTCCGGCCCGGTCACGCCCGACTCCGGGGTGTCGAGCCCGCGCAGGCAGCGCTCGAGCACGTCGTCCTCGGTGACGCCCAGCTGGAACAGCAGCGTGCGGGCGTGGTCCACGAGGTGGTTGGCGAGGTCCTCGCAGGCCTCGTAGCGGTCGCGCACGACCCGCAGGGGTTCCGTCAGCCGCTGGCGCGCATCGGTGTAGAGCGCGTAGAAGGACGGGGGGACTTCGATCTGGTACTCGTCGGACATGGTCCGAGTTTGTACCTCACCCGGAGGCCCCCGGCCGGAACGTGCGCCCGAGGCCCGCGTCGTAGGCCAGCAGCGCGGTGCGCTCGCGGTTGCCCGTGCCGAGCTTGCGGTACACGTTGCTGACGTGGTTGCGCACGGTCTTCATGCCGAGCCCGAGCGCGTCGGCGATGGCGGTGTTGTCGCGGCCCTGGGTCAGCAGGTCCACCACCGCGGTCTCCCGCGCGGTGAGCGTGGCCAGCGGCGACGCGGCGTCGGGCTCGCGCGGCAGGAAGCCGCGCACCTCGCGCAGCCACTGCGGCCAGGCCGACTCGCTCGCCTGCGGCAGGTGGTGGGCGCTGTCCAGCGGCACGAGGCGGGCGTCGAAGAGACGCGACACCAGCCACTCGGCCTCGGCCAGCGGCACCTCCGGGTCGTCGGCCGCGTGCAGCAGCAGCGTGGGGCAGCGCACGCGGTCCAGCACCGCCGCGAGGTCGACGGCGTCCTCGATCTTGCGCATGCGTTCGCCCATCGCCGCGGACGTGGCGGCCTCGCGCAGGTCGGCCACGCCCTCGGCGTCGGCCCGCCACGGCAGGCGCACGCCGGGCCGCACCCAGGCGCCGTGCAGCACCAGCCGGCTCACCCGGTGCGGGTGGCGCGCTGCGAACGCGAGCGCCACGGCGGCCCCGTCGGAGAGGCCGAGCATCGCGAACCGCTCGAGCCCATGGGCGTCGACCACGGCCTCGAGGTCGGTGACCCAGTCGGCGAGGGTCGGGGCCGTCACGTCCCACGCGGACAGCCCGCAGCCCCGGCGGTCGTGCCGCACCAGCGTGTGGTCGCTCGAAAGTTCGGCGATGGCGTGGCCCCAGACGGGGCTGGCCGCGTCGAGGTCGAGGTGGCTGAGCCCGTTCGAGGCCTTGACGAGCGCCGGACCGTGGCCGGCCACGGCGTGGGCGATGCGCACGCCGTCGGCGGTGCGGCAGTGGGCGAGGTGCTGGCGGAACGGCGCGGGTCGGCGCGCAGTCGGCGGCGCGCCCGCGCCTCCGGTGTCCTCCCGGACGAATTCGAGGCCCATCGGCAGCCCCGTACTCACACGACCACGCGCGAGCGGATGGACGGACGGATGGTCATGGCGGCTTCCCCTTCTGTTCGGAACGTCTTCGTGTCGAAGCAGTGTCCCGACAGGGGGTTTCACCGGGGTTTCCGGTGACGGCCGCCTTGTTTCATTTGTTGTGCGCGCCGCGTGTGGCGCGGGGTCGTCACCCGGTGACGGCGAAACGATCGGCCCGCGCGGCCTCGAGCACCGTGGGCAGGTCGGTCAGCAGCGCGTCGGCCGGCGTGCGTTCTCCGAGCCACACGTTGGGCGTCGAGAACCATTCGGCCACGCCCCAGGCATCGAACTCGGCGCCGAGTTCGACGGCCACCTGGCGCGCTTCCGGGCGCAGGGTCATCGTGCCCAACTCGAACTGGAACAGCGGCACCCAGACCTCGCCGCGCCAGTCGAAGCCGATGGCTTCGCGCGACACGATCCAGCGCGCCAGCCGCGAGACGTCGCCGCTGCCGCGCTGCACCAGCAGCTCGGCCACCTCGTCGCCCCGCGCGAGGCCGCCCGTCTCCCGGAACGACCGCAGCATCGCCACGAACTGGCGGTCGCTCTCGGCCTCGCCCCGGGATCGCGCCTGGGACGCGGCACGCGCCATCACGGCGGGAGGGACGACCTGGGCGGATTCGTGGTTCGGGACGACAAGTGACATGGCGACTCCGGTGGTGAAGAGAGAGGGGTGGTGAACGATACGAACGCCCGCCGGCAGCGTGCAGCAGGCGCGATGCCTTCGGACCGTCGGTGGCCGTGCCCATCCCGCGTAGGAAACGCCCGACAGGCCGTCGGGCGTTTCGACACCGCCCACCCGTGGCATGGAACCTGCAAATCGTCTTGCATACAAGAATGCACGCACCCATTCAGGGCACCCCGATGAGCCACGAACCCAGAACCTTCCCCGAGATCCGCCAGGCGCTGCGCGCGGGCACCATCACCGTGCGCACGCTCGTCGCGCGCGCGCTCGCCGCCAGCCAGGCCGGCGCGCGCGAGGCGTGGATCTCCCGCGCGGACGACGACGCCCTGCTCGCGCTCGCCGACACCTTCGACACCCGCCTCGCCGCCGAAGGCCCGGCGGTGCTGGACCGCGAACCGCTCTTCGGCATCCCGTTCGCCGTGAAGGACAACATCGACGTCGCCGGCCTGCCCACCACCGCCGCCTACCGCGGCTGGGCCCCGGCGCCGGCCGCGGGCCACGCGACGACGGTGCAGCGCCTCGTCGCCGCCGGCGCCATCCCGCTCGGCAAGACCAACCTCGACCAGTTCGCCACGGGCCTCGTCGGCACCCGTTCGCCGTACGGCGCGGTGCCCAACGCGTTCGATCCCGAGAAGGTGAGCGGCGGGTCGAGCTCCGGATCCGCCTACGTCGTCGCCACTGGCCAGGTGCCGTTTTCGCTCGGCACCGACACCGCCGGCTCGGGCCGCGTGCCCGCCGGCTTCAACCACATCGTGGGCCTCAAGCCCACGCCGGGCCGCGTGGGCACCACCGGCGTGATCCCGGCATGCCGCTCGATCGACTGCGTCTCGGTGTTCGCGCTGACGGCCGACGATGCCGCCGAGGTGCTCGCGGTGATGGAGGGACCGGACCCGAAGGACAGCTACAGCCGCTTCGAACCCGGCCCCGCGCGCTTCGGCGCGGCGCTGCGCGTGGGGGTCCCGGCCGCGCCGGTCTTCACCGGCGACCCGGCCTACGCCGCGCGCTTCGAGGAGGCCATCGCCCACCTGAAGGCGCTGGGCCACACCGTGGTGCCCCTCGACTTCGCGCCGTTGCACCGCACCGCCGAGCTGCTCTACGGCGGCCCGTGGGTGGCCGAACGCCACGCCGCGGTGCAGGCGGAACTGGCCGCGAACCCCGAGGCCTTCGACCCCACCGTGCGCCGCGTGATCGAAGGGGCCACCGCGTTCTCGGCCACCGACACGTTCCGCGGCCTCTACACGCTGCAGGCCGCGCGCCAGGCCACCGCCGCCACGTGGGCCGGCGTCGACCTGCTGATGACCCCCACCGCGCCGGGCCACCCGTCCATGGCCGACCTCGCCGCCGACCCGGTGGGCGCGAACGCGGTGCTCGGCACGTACACCAACTTCGTGAACCTGCTCGGCTGGTGCGCGCTCGCGCTGCCGTTCGCCCTCACGCCCGCCGGCCTGCCGTTCGGCGTGACCTTCATCGCCCCGGCCAACGCCGACGCCGCGCTCGCCCGCTTCGGCAACGACTGGCAGCGCAGCCTCGCACTGGACCTGGGCGCGATCGCCCATCCGCTGCCCGCGGCCGCACCGGCGCGGCGCCCCGCGGCCGCCCCGGGCCTGCCGCTCGTCGTGGTGGGTGCGCACCTGAGCGGCCTGCCGCTCAACGGGCAGCTCACCGAACGGGGCGCGACCTTCGTCGAGGCCACCTTCACGACGCCCGACTACCGCCTGTTCGCCCTCCCCGGCACCGTGCCCCCGAAGCCCGGCCTGCAGCGCGTGGCCGACGGCGGCACCGCCATCGCGGTCGAGGTGTGGGACATGCCGATGGACCAGGTCGGCTCGTTCCTTGCGTTGATCCCCGCGCCGCTCGGCCTGGGCAGCGTGCAGCTCGACGGCGGCCGGTGGGTCCACGGTTTCGTCTGCGAAGCCGTCGCCCTGGCCGGCGCCACCGACATCAGCCGCTTCGGCGGCTGGCGCGCCTACCTCGCCGCCCGATGAATTCCCGTATCCCTTCCACCCGCCCGCAGGACCCGCGCATGACCGACACGATCTCCACCCGCCGCCGCCAGCTGCTCGCCGCCACCGCGGCCGGCGTCGGCGCCCTCGCCGCCCCCGCCCTCGTGCGTGCCCAGGGCAACCCGAAGCTCCGCATCGGCTTCTGGCCGGTGGCCTCGGGCCTGCCGTTCTTCGCGGCCCTCGAGAAGGGTTACTTCAAGGAGGCCGGCCTCGACGTCGAGGCGCTCAAGTTCGCGAGCGCGCAGCAGGTGATGGAAGCGATGCTGGCCGGGCGCGCCGAGGGCAGCGCGAACGGCACCGCGTCCGCCGCGCTCGCCATCGGCGAACTCGCGCAGCCGGGCCTGCTGAAGATCTTCTGCACGAACCCCACGAACGCGAAGTACGTGCTCGACGAGTTCCTCGTCGCGAAGGACAGCCCCATCAAGTCCATCGCCGAGCTCAAGGGCAAGCGCGTGGCGTCGGGCCCCGGCATCCAGAACGTCACGCTCGCGAAGACGATGCTGGAACGCGCGGGCGCCGGTGCGATGAGCGTGACCGAGCTCCCCATCGGCCAGCACGTCGCCGCGCTCGCGGCCGGCCAGGTCGACGCGGTGTACTCGCTCGAGCCGAGCGGCACCGTCGGCCGACTCAACGGCACCACCCGAACGCTCGAGGTGGGCGTGGTGGCGAAGTACATCCTCGGCGACGCGATGGCCCCGTGGCACGGCGGCGCGGCCAGCCTCACGACCGAGTTCATCAAGAAGAACCCCGAGGTCGCGAAGAAGTACATCGCCGCCTACACGCGGGGCGTGGAGCTCGTGCGTTCGAAGCCCGACGAGGCGCGCCCGTTCCTGAAGGGCTACACCGCGATCGACGGACCGCTCACCGCCGAGGTGCCGATGTCCTCGTACATGCTCTACAACGAGTTCAAGGCGAGCGACATCGCGTACTTCCAGAAGTTCTACGACCTGTTCTCGGACAAGGGCATCTTCGAGAAGCGCCTGCTGGTCGAGCCCCTCCTCTACAAGGGCTGATCGCCATGGCCGAGAGCACCCCCCTCCCCTGGACGCCGCCCGCGTCCGCCGCGCCGGTGGCGCCGAAACGCATCGCGTGGTCGAAGTTCCTGCCGGTCATCGGACCGCTCGTGCTGTTCGTGATCTGGGACCTCGTCGTGCGGGCCGGCTTCATCAAGGCCATCCTGCTGCCCGCGCCGCTGGCCACGCTCGAGGCGCTGGTCACCGGCATGGCCGGCGGCCCGCTGCTGACCGACTTCCTCGTCACCGTCAGCCGCACGCTGCAGGCCTTCGCGTTCGCGGCGCTCGTGGGCGTGCCGCTCGGCGTGGTGCTCGGGAGCAACGAACGCGCGTACCGCAGCGTGGAGTTCCTGATCGACTTCTTCCGCTCCACGCCGTCGTCCGCCCTGATCCCGCTGTTCCTGCTGATCTTCGGCGTGACCGACATCAACAAGATCGCCATCGCGGCCTTCGGCGCGCTGCTGATCGTCGTCTTCAACAGCGCCTACGGCGTGATGAACGCGCGCAAGCAGCGGGTGATGGCGGCCAAGGTGATGGGCGCGTCGAACTGGCAGATCTTCAAGGACGTGCTGATCTGGGAGAGCCTGCAGGCGACCTTCGTGGGCCTGCGTTCGGCGGTGTCGATGGCCCTCGTGATCGTCATCGTGGCCGAGATGTTCATCGGCTCCGACAACGGCCTCGGCCACCGCATCATCGACGCGCAGCAGGTGCTCAACGTGAAGAGCATGTACGCGGCCATCCTGTCGGCCGGCGCGCTCGGTTACGTCCTCAACGTGCTGTTCCTCGTGATCGAGCGGCGCATCGTCCACTGGAGCGGAAGGTAACCCCATGGAAGTGCTCAACGCCCCCGTCGTGGCCGACGTGCCGCAACGCCCCTTCGTGCCCGGCCCCGCCGGCACGCACATCACCATCCGCGGCCTGACGAAGTACTTCGCCGGCTGGCCGCTCTACGAGAACTTCGACCTCGACATCCCGAAGGGCAAGATCGTCTCGGTGTTCGGCCCGAACGGCTGCGGCAAGTCGACGCTGATCAACATGATCTCCGGCCTGATCCCGATCGACTCGGGCGAGATCCTGTTCGACGGCAAGTCGCTGAAGGATACGAAGATCGGCTACGTGTTCCAGAACTACCGCGAGGCGATGTTCCCGTGGATGCGCACCATCGACAACATCGCCTACCCGCTCAAGCTGGAAGGCCGCTCGAAGGCCGAGGTGGACCGGCGCATGGCCGAACTGGTGGCGTCGTTCGACGTCAAGTTCGATCTGAACCGCTACCCGTACGAGCTGTCGGGCGGCCAGCAGCAGACGGCGTCGATCATGCGGGCGCTGGCCCCGGGGCCCGAGGTGCTGTTCCTCGACGAACCGTTCTCGGCGCTCGACTTCGAGATGACGCTGTTCATCCGCGAGAAGCTGCAGGAGGTCTTCATGCAGACCGGCACCACGATGGTGCTCGTTTCGCACGATCTGGAGGAGGCCGTGTACCTCGCCGACCAGGTGCTCCTGCTGACGAAGCGCCCCACGAAGGTGGCAGAGATCTTGCACTACGGGGATGCACGGCCCCGCACCGTGGCGACGCTCTCGGAACCCGCGTTCATCGCGGCGAAGAAGCAGAGCCTCGAGATCTTCCAGCGGGAAGTGCGCCGATGAAAGCCGCCACGATGCCCGACCAGCCGCCGCCCGAGACCCTGGACTACGTCCGGGCCTCGGCCCGTTTCCTGAACCTGCCGCTCGACGAGGCGCGGGTCGCCCGCGTGGCGGTGCACCTCGAGCGCACGCGCCGCATGGTCGCCGACCTGCAGGCGCTGCCCCTCGACGTCGACGTGGAACCGGCCGAGATCTACCAGCCGGCCCCGTTCCCGCCCGGATCGGATTCATGACCCTCGGACGGACCATCGACATGCAGACCGGACTCGACATCGTGCGCGGCATCCATTCGGGTGCGATGCTGGCCGAGGAGGCGCTGGAACACTGCATCGCGCGCATCGAGGTGACCGACGCGCGCGTCAACGCCTTCACCGACGGCACCTTCGAGCGCGCGCTGCGCGAGGCGAAGGCCATCGACGCCCGCCGCGCACGGGGCGAGGCCATGCCGCCGCTCGCGGGCATGCCCTACGCCGTGAAGAACCTGTTCGACGTGGAGGGTGTCACCACCCGCGCCGGCAGCCGCGTGCGCAACGGCGAACCGCCGGCCACGGCCGACGCGGTGCTGGTGCAGCGCCTGAAGGCCGCCGGCGCCGTGCTGGTGGGTGCGCTCAACATGGACGAGTTCGCCTACGGCTTCACCACCGAGAACAGCCACTACGGCCCGTGCCACAACCCGCGCGACCTGCGCCGCATCGCGGGCGGTTCGTCGGGCGGCTGCGGCGCGGCCGTGGCCGCGGGCCAGGTGCCCATGACCCTCGGGTCGGACACCAACGGCTCCATCCGCGTGCCCTCGTCGCTGTGCGGCGTGTGGGGGCTCAAGCCCACGTTCGGCCGGCTCTCGCGCCGCGGCAGTTTCCCGTTCGTCGCCAGCCTCGACCACCTCGGGCCGTTCGCCCGCACCGTGGAAGACCTGTCGGCCACCTACGACGCGATCCAGGGCCCCGACCCGCAGGACCCGGCCTGCCACGCCCGCCACGTGCAGGGCACCTTCGGCCACCTCGACGCCGGCGTGTCGGGCCTGCGCATCGGCGTGCTCGGCGGCTACTTCGAGGACCACGCCGGCCCACAGGCGCGGCACGCCGTGCAGGAGGCCGCCCGCGTGCTCGGCGCGACGCCGGGGGTCACGTGGCCGGACGCCGCGCTCGCCCGCGTCGCCGCCTTCGTCGTGAGCGCGAGCGAGGGCGGTGCGCTGCACCTGCCCCAGCTGCGCGACCGCGCCGCCGAGTTCGAGCCGTTGTCGGTCGACCGCTTCATCGCGGGCGCGCTGCAGCCCGCCGAGTGGTACGTGCGGGCGCAGCGCTTCCGCCGCCGCTACCGCGACCAGGTGCTGGACCTCTTCCGCGAGTGGGACGTGCTGCTCGCCCCCGCCACGCCCGTGTCGGCCACGCCCATCGGCGCCGAGCAGTTCGAGCTGAACGGCCGCTGGCTGCCGGCGCGCCCGTCGATGGGCCTGCTCACCCAGCCCATCTCCTTCGCCGGCTGCCCCGTGGTGGCCGCCCCGCTCTGGCCCGAGGGCGTGCGCGGCCTGCCGATGGGCGTGCAGGTGATCGCCGCCCCGTGGCGCGAGGACCTCGCCCTGCGCGCGGCCCGCGTGCTCGAGGCGAGCGGCATCGCCCATTCGCCCGTCGCCACCTTCTGATTCCTTCCTTCATCCGATGCAACCCATCAACGATCCCCAGGTGCTGGCCGAGGTCAACGCCGCCTTCGACCGCTACGAGACCGCCCTCGTCACGAACGACGTGGCCGTGCTCGACGAACTCTTCTGGAACAGCCCGCACACGCTGCGCTACGGCGTCGGCGAGAACCTCTACGGCTACGACGCCATCCAGGCCTTCCGCGCCGGGCGGCCGTCCTCCGGGCTCGACCGCACGCTGCTGCGCCGGCAGATCACCACCTACGGCACCGACTTCGCGATGGCCAACGTCGAGTTCGAGCGGGTGGGCGCCACGCGCATCGGCCGGCAGTCGCAGGCGTGGATGCGCACGCCGGAGGGCTGGCGCGTCGTCTCGGCGCATGTAAGCTTGATGGGATGAAACCGCCGGTCCTGGCCAAGCGTCCGCCGCAACCCCTTCCCCGCGCCAACCCCCGCGACCTCACCCGGTCGGAGGTGGCGTACCGCCGCATCAAGGCCGCCATCTTCGACTTCGTGCTGCTGCCCGGCGAGGGTTTCACCGAAAGCGACATGGCCGAACGGCTCGGCATGTCGCGCACGCCGGTGCGCGAGGCGCTCTTCCGCCTGGAGCTGGAGGCCTACGTGAAGGTGGCCTTCCGCAGCGGCTGGAGCGTGGCCCCGTTCGACTTCCGCAAGCTCGAGGACCTGTACGACCTGCGGGTCGTGCTCGAGTGCAGTGCCATCGACCGCCTCTGCACGGCCGACCCGATGCCCGACCTGTCGGAGCTGAAGGCCGTCTGGCTGGTGCCCGAACGCGACCGCCTCACCGACACCACCGAGGTGGCCACGCTCGACGAGGCCTTCCACGCCACGCTGGTGCGCGCCGCCGGCAACGCCGAGATGGCGCGGGTGCACGGCGAGGTGACCGACGGCATCCGCATCGTGCGCCGGCTCGACTTCACGCAGGCCCCGCGCATCGCGGCCACCTACGACGAACACGCGAAGGTGCTGAAGGCGGTCCTGGCCCGCCGCGCCGACCCCGCGAAGCTGCTGCTGCGCACCCACATCGAGGCCAGCAAGGCCGAGGTGCGCAAGATCACGATCCACAAGCTGCACAGCGCGCGTCCGGCCGAGGGCAGCCTCTGAACGGCCGGTCCGGCCGGGCCCGGTAACGACAGCACGGCCGGAACCGTGCGATGTGTCACGGAGAGGAACCGTTTCCGCCACGCCACGGTGACCTTCGGCCATCGAAATTTCGCCGGTGCGGCGATATGCTTCCCCGACTTCGCCGGAAAGTCGCTTGCATGCGGCCAACCCCCGCCGGCACGACACGTCTCCTGGAGAAATCGATGTGGAAACTAGCGCTGCGGGCATGGGCGTTCGCGGCCCTGCCCGGCGTGGCGTTGGCCGCGTCGCCTGTCGCGACCGCCACCATCGTCGACGGTGAAGCGGCGCTGATCCGCGACGCCGCCGCGTTCGGCCTCGCCGAGGGCGTGCGCCTGCAGAAGGACGACATCGTCCAGACCGGCGCCAAGGGCCGCTACGTGCGCCTCGAGTTCGCCAACGGCATCGTCGCCGACCTCGCGCCCGACACCCGCCTGATGCTGTCGCCCAAGACCGGCAAGACCACGCCGCAGCTGTACCTGCTGAGCGGTTCGGTGAAGGTGTCCGTGCCCGCGTCGTTCCCGGCCGGCGACACCGTGCTCGCCGCGCCCAGCCTCGAACTCTCGGCCGTGGCCAAGGGGGTCGTGCTGTCCACCTCCGGCGAGCAGACCGCGCTGTTCACCGAATCGGGCGCCGCCACCGTCGTGGAGCGCACCGACTTCAAGGCCCAGGCGCCGCTGTCGCTGAAGGCCGGCCAGTTCTACGCGCGCACGGGCAGCGCCAAGGCCCAGGTCACCGGCCGACCCACCGGCGCCTTCATCCAGTCGCTGCCGAAGGCCTTCCTCGACACGCTGCCCGCGCGGGCCGATCTGTTCAAGGGCCGCGACACCGCGCCGAAACCCGCGGGCGAACCGGCGTACGCCGACGTGCAGCCGTGGATCGACGCCGAACCCGTGCTGCGCCCGCTGTTCGTGACCCGCTGGCGCAACCTCGCCAAGCGGCCCGATTTCCGCGCCGGCCTCGTCGCCGGCATCGCGGCCCACCCCGAGTGGGACCGCACGCTGTTCCCCGAGAAGTACCGTCCCAAGCCGCCAGCCTCGGCAGTCCGCTGATCCACCGACCGACTGCCCGCTCCTCCATCGCCCGCCAGCCGCCCCAAGCCCCATGAAACTGCTCCTCAAATTCAACCTGGTGTTCCTGCTCGTGTTCGTGCTCGGCCTCGCCGCGTCCGGCACCATCGCCCGCAAGCTGCTGCAGGACGGCGCCCACGAGGAAGTGCTGGACCGCGCCCGGCTGCTGATGGAAAACGCGATGGCGGTCAGCTCGTACACGGCCAACCAGGTGGCCCCGCTGCTCGAGACGCAGATGAAGTACACCTTCCTGCCGCAGTCGGTGCCGGCCTACTCGTCCACCGAGGTGCTGAACGCGCTGCGCAAGGCCCATCCCGAGTACGCGTACAAGGCGGCCATGCTGAACCCCACGAACCCGCGCGACCGCGCGCAGGACTGGGAAGAGGACGTGATCATGCAGTTCAAGCAGGACCCGGAGCGCACCGAGTTCATCGGCCAGCGCGACACGCCGGCCGGCCGCTCGCTCTACATCGCCCGCCCCATCAAGATCACCAACGCCAACTGCCTGCGCTGCCACAGCACCGTGGACGCCGCGCCCGCGCCGCTGGTCGAGAAGTACGGCCCGGCCAACGGCTTCGGCTGGGTGCTCAACGAACCGCTCGGCGCGCAGGTGGTGTCGGTGCCCATGTCCGTGCCGCTGCAGCGCGCGGACCGCGCGTTCACCGTCGTGATGGCCCTGCTGGCCGGCGTCTTCGTCGCCATCGGCGCGGCGCTGAACCTGATGCTGTGGCAGCTCGTGATCCGTCCGGTGAGCCAGCTCTCGAAGCTCGCCGACCGCGTGAGCCTGGGCGAACTCGACGCCCCCGAGTTCAAGGCACGTTCGCGTGATGAAATTGGCGTGTTGTCCGAATCGTTCGCCCGCATGCGCAAGAGCCTCGTCCACGCGATGAAAATGCTGGACACCTGATTCTTGGCAAGGCCACTGGCTAGACGGCGTCGATGAAACACCCCGAAAAACTCGGCAAGTATCCGATCACCGGCGTGCTCGGCGAGGGGGCCATGGGCGTGGTCTACAAGGGCTACGACCCGATCATCCAGCGCCCGGTCGCCATCAAGACGATCCACAAGCAGCTGATCGGCGACGACCCGTCGGGCACCTCGGCCACGGCGCGCTTCCGCAACGAGGCCCAGGCCGTGGGCCGGCTGCTGCACCCGGGCATCGTCGCCATCTACGAATACGGCGAGGACGACAGCACCGCCTTCATCGCGATGGAGCTGGTGCAGGGCCGCACGCTGTCGCAGATCCTCGACGCGAACCCCGTGCTGCCCGAGCCCGACGTGCTGCGCATCATGGACCAGCTGCTGGCCGCGCTCGACGTCGCCCACCACCATGGCGTGTGGCACCGCGACATCAAGCCCGCCAACATCCTGATCACCTCGACGGGCCAGCTCAAGGTCACCGACTTCGGCATCGCGCGCATCGAGTCGGTGGCGCTGACGCAGGTCACGTCCACCATCGGCACGCCCGGCTACATGGCGCCCGAGCAGTACCGTGGCGACCAGGTGGACCACCGGGTCGACCTCTTCGCCGCCGGCGTGCTGCTGTACCGCATGCTCGCGGGCGAGCAGCCCTTCCGCGGGTCGGTCGAATCGGTGATGTACCAGATCCTCCACAAGGACCCGACGCCGCCGAGCCAGATCCCCGGCACGATGCGGCCCGTGTTCTACGACACGATCGTCGCCAAGGCCCTCGCGAAGGACAAGCTCGCGCGGTTCGAGAGCGCCGCGCAGTTCCGCTCCGCGCTCGAGAAGCGTGTGCAGGCCATCCCCGAGGCCGACGCGCAGACCACCGTCATCGTCGTGCACGGCCAAGCCTCGTCGGCCTATGCCGGCAGCCCGTCGTCCGGCGAGATGGCCACCATGCCGGTGCCGGCGCTGCATTCGGCCACCGTGCCGCCCGGCTGGAACGCCGACGAACTCGCGCGTGTCGAACAGACGCTCGCCGGTTTCGTGGGCCCCGTCGCCAAGGTGCTGGTGCGCATGGCCGCCAAGACCGCGGGCGACCTGAACGCGCTCACGAGCGCCCTCACCACCCACCTGCCCGACGAACGCGACCGCCAGACCTTCCTGACGAAGATCGCCACGTCGGGCGTGCAGCGCACGCACGCGTCCACCGGCGGCGCTGCCACGGTGCGCACCGGCCCGACGCCCACGCCGAAGCCCGCCACCGTGGGCGGCACGTTGGGCCAGCCCGTCGCGCCCGACGACGTGGCCCACGGCCTCAAAGTGCTGACGAGCCACATCGGCCCCATCGCCGCCATCGTCGTGAAGAAGGCGTCGGCCAAGGCGCCCACGCAGGAACAGTTCTTCCAGATGCTGGCCGAACACGCGAGCGAAGGCGCCGAGCGCGACCAGCTGCTGAAGGCGCTGCGCCGCAAGACCGCCTAGGGCTCGTGCGTGGAGCCGCCCTCCGACGGGCGTTCGAGGTTCGGGAAGATCAGCGGCAACAGGAACAGGATGAACAGCGCGAGCAGCGTCGCCATGATGGCGGTGACCTCGCGCCCGAGGCCCGCCGCCACACCGATCGCCGCGGTGAACCAGATGCCCGCAGCGGTGGTCAGGCCCTTCACGTGCGAACTCTGGTCACCCTTCCAGATGGTGCCGGCGCCGAGGAAACCGATCCCCGCGACCAGGCCCTGGATCACCCGCGTCATGTCGGCGGGCACCACGCCGGACTGGAAGGGCACGAGCACGAACAGCGCCGAGCCACTCGCGACGAGCATGTGCGTGCGCACGCCGGCCGCCTTGCCCTTCTGCCCGCGTTCGTAGCCCAGCATCGCACCGAGCAGCGCCGCGAGCAGCAGGCGCACGGTGATGCGCGTGAAGCCGGCGAGGTCGGGCACGTCGGAGAACTCGGCCACCAGCGTGTCGGTGACGGCATTCCAGCCGGATGAGGCCATCGTGGGGTGCTCCCTTGTCGGTTGTCGAATGGGCTCCGATCATGCCGCAGCCCGGCCCCCAAGTCCCTCATCGGGGAATGACAACCCCTAGCGGACGGGGTTTGGTGTCGCAGGGTTTCAGTTGTTTCCCAGGGCAAATGCTGCGCCGCAGCGCGAGTTTGGACCGTAGTATCCGCAGCGCCGTTCGGTGAGGGCCACGAGCCCGCAAGTCACTGAATAAAAAGGAAATTTCCCGACACGGGCAGTTTCCCATCACGGCCACTGAATCCCTATCAATAAATCGAGACAAGGAATATCCCATGAAGAATACCTGGATGGTTTCCGCCTTTGCCGCCGCTGCCGTCACGCTGGGCTCCGGCACCGCCTTCGCCGCCGCGCAGGGCACCGCCGCCGAGGCGAAGTCCATGCTGCAGAAAGCCGTGGTCGCGCTGAAGGCCGACAAATCGAAGGCCCTGAGCCAGTTCGCCAAGGGCGAGAACGGCTTCCGCGACCGCGACCTGTACCCGTTCTGCGGCGGCGCCGACGGCACCTTCACCGCCCACCCCTCGCTCACCGGCAAGAGCATGAAGGACTTCAAGGGCAGCGACGGCGAGCCCGTGGGCACGCGTCTGTACGACTCGGCCAAGGAAGGCGAGATCAGCGAGGTGGAGTACGTGTGGCCGAAGCCGGGGGCTTCGGCGCCTTCGCCGAAGGTGAGCTACGTCACCAAGGTGGGCGACCAGGTGTGTGCGGTCGGGTTCTACAAGTAAACGTCATCCCGGCGAACGCCGGGATCCACTGCGACGCGTGGGCCCCGGCGTTCGCCGGGGTGACATGCTCACATGTCGGCCAGCTTCATCGTCCACCCCACGATGCCCCCCTGCGCGCGGATCATCGCCAGCGCCGCGTCCTTGAACTCGGGGAAGTACGACCCGGTCGCCTCCTCCACGATCGCGCATTCGTAGCCCCGGTCGTTCGCCTCTCGCATCGTCGTCTGCACGCACACCTCGGTGGTCACGCCGCCGAAGATCAGGTGCGTGATGTGGCGGGCCTTCAGTTCGTGCTCCAGCACCGTGGCGTGGAAGGCGCCCTTGCCCGGCTTCGCGATCACGAGGTCGCCCGGCGCGGGGGCCAGCGCCGGCACGAAGTCGGCGCCGGGTTCGCCGTCGATCAGGATTCGGCCCATCACGCCGGGGTCGCCGATGCGCAGCGACGGCTTGCCGCGGCGCAGCTTGGCCTGCGGGCAATCGGACAGGTCGGGCCGATGGCACTCCTTCGTGTGGACCACCCAGATGCCCCGCGCGCGGCACCAGGCCACGAGCGCGGCGGCGGCATCCACCACCGGCGCCAGCAGCGACACGTCGTTGCCCAGCGTGGCGCCGAAGCCCCCGGGTTCGATGAAGTCGCGCTGCATGTCGATCATCACGAGCGCGGTGTGGCGCGGGTCGAAGCGGAAGGTGTCGGGCAGCGCGGGGATGGCGATCATCGATGGATCCTCGGGTCGTTCAGTGCGCCGTGCCGCCCATGAACGCGCCCAGCGCGTTGCGGTCGGCCGTCACGGCGTCGGTCTCGTGCACCACCCGCCCCTCGCTCATCACGGCGATGCGGTCGGACAGGGTCATCAGCTCGTCCAGGTCCTCGCTGATCAGCAGCACGGCCCCGCCCCGGTTGCGCACGTCCATCAACCGCTGGTGGATCTCGGCGACGGCGGCGAAGTCGAGGCCGAACACCGGGTTCGAGACGATCAGCACGTCGGCGTCGTCGCTCAGTTCGCGCGCGAGCACCGCGCGCTGCACGTTGCCTCCGCTCAACGAGCGGATGGGCGCCTGCTCGCCCTGGGTCTTCACGCCGAAGGTGTGGATCAGCGCGCGGGCGCGCTCGCGCAGGAAGCGGCCACGCAGCCAGCCGGCACGCACCACCGGCGATTCGTCGAAGCGCCGCAGGCCGATGTTCGCGGCCACGCTCATCTCGCCCACGCACGCGTTGCGCAGCGGCTCCTCGGGCAGGCTGCGCACCTTGAGGCGCTGGTTCTGCGCGCGGGTGGCGCGGAACCGTTCCTCGCCCACCCACACCTCGCCCGACACGCGCCGGCGCTGGCCCACGAGCGATTCGGCGAACTCGCGCTGCCCGTTGCCGGACACGCCCGCGATGCCGACGATCTCGCCGGCGTGCACCGCGATGTCGAGGCCGTCCACCGCGCGCTCGCCCCGGTCGCCGTCGACGACGAGCGACGACACGCGCAGGCGCGGCGCGCCGCGCGGCTGGCCGGAGCGCTCGGGCGGCGCGAACTCGGTGCGGGCCTCGTCGGCGCCGCCCACCATCTCGACGGCGAGCTGCTGCGGATCGGTCTCGGCCACGCGGTGGGCGGCCACGAGCCGGCCCTTGCGCAACACGCTGACGTCGTCGGCGTAGGCGCTGACCTCGCGGAACTTGTGCGTGATCATCACGATGCTGCACTCGCCGGCGTGCGCGCGGTCGCGCAGCAGGCCCAGCACCTCGTCGGCCTCCTGCGGCGTCAGCACCGAGGTGGGTTCGTCGAGGATCAGCAGGCGCGGCTTCAGCAGCAGCTGCTTCAGGATCTCGAGCTTCTGCTTCTGGCCGGCCGACAGGTCCTGCGGCGTGGCGTCGAGGTCGAGGCGGAACGGCGTGGTGGCGAGGAAGGCCGTGAGCTCGGCGCGCACCGCCTTCCAGTCGATCACCGCGGGCAACTTGCCGCGCGCGAGCAGCAGGTTCTCGGCCACCGTCATGCCGGGCACCACGGTGAAGTGCTGGTACACCATGCCGATGCCGAGTTCGCGGCCCACCACGGGGGTCGAGATGTCGCGCTCACGGCCGTCGATCAGCACGCTGCCGTGTTCGGCGCGCTGGTAGCCCACCACGCACTTCACGAGCGTGCTCTTGCCCGCGCCGTTTTCTCCGAGCAGTGCGTGCACCGTGCCGGGCCGCACGTGCAGCGAGACACCGTCGAGCGCGGTGAACGCGCCGAAGCGCTTGGTCAGCTCGAAGGTGTCGAGCGCCAGCGCGCCGCTGGGGCGCGGCTGCGGGTCGAGCGGCGCGGTCATGCGAGGCCCTCGATGATCGAGGCCGCGTCGGACACCGCGCCGAACACGCCACCCTGCATCGTCACCATCTTCAGCGCCGCCGCGTGGTTCCCCGCGTCGGTGGCGGCGGTGCAGTCGGAAACGATCAGGCATTCGTAGCCGCGGTCGTTCGCGTCGCGCATCGTCGTGTGCACGCACACGTCCGTCGTGATGCCGGTGAGGATCAGGTTGCGGATGCCCAGCGTCTTCAGCACCAGCTCGAAGTTGGTCGCATAGAACGAGCCCTTGCCCGGCTTGTCGATGACGGGTTCACCGGGCAGCGGCGCGAGTTCCGGGATGATCTCCCAGCCGGGCTCGCCGATCGTCAGGATGCGGCCGCACGGGCCCACGTCGCCGATGCCGATGCCGTTCGTGCCGATCTGGCGCGACCGCCAGCGCTTGTTTGCGGGCAGGTCCGACAGGTCGGGCTTGTGGCCTTCGCGGGTGTGGATCACGGGGTAGCCCTTCGCGCGCATCGCGGCGAGCAGGCGCTGCAGCGGTTCGATGGGCGCGCGCGTCAGCGAGATGTCGTAGCCCATCTTGTCGACGTAGCCGCCCGGGCCGCAGAAGTCGACCTGCATGTCGATGACGACGAGGGCGGTGTCCGCCGGCGACATCCGTCCGTCGAAGGGCCAGTGGTACGGGTTGGCGGCGATGAAGCGTTCCATGTCAGTCGGCCTTGCGGGAGTCGGGGACGAGGGGGTGGGACTGCGGTCCGATGTAGGGCCGCGTGGGCGCGTCGAAACCGCACGAGGTGCCGTCGGTCACGTCGACCGGCCACGGCAGCTGGTAGCGACCGGCGGCCATGTCGGTCATGTAGGTGTACGGGCAGTCCTGCGCCCCGCCCTTCACGGCCACGTAGCCGCGGTGGTACAGCTGGTAGAGGTTGTTCTCGACGCCCCAGCCCCGGCGCGCCTCGCGCACGAGGTCCGGGCGCAGTTCGCAGGTGATGATCTCGTCGACGCGGCCGCCGCCCTCCACCATCACCGTGCCGTCGAAGCTGCAGAACATGCCCTCGCCCATCGAGTCGAAGGTGCCGTCGCTGCCGCACAGGCAGACGCTCGCGGTGTAGGCAAGGTTGCAGAACGCGTTGGCCTGGTTCGTCACCTTCCACGCGTGGCGGATGGGCGCGGTGTAGCCGGCGGTGCGCAGGATGATCTCGGCGCCCTTGTAGGCCGCCTCGCGCGCCATCTCGGGGAACATGCCGTCGTGGCAGATGATCAGCGAGAGCTTGCTGCCGTTCGGGCCGTCGCACACGGGCACGCCCACGTTGCCGGGCTCCCACGGCTCCACCGGCACCCACGGGTGCAGCTTGCGGTAGTACAGGCGGATGTGGCCGGTGTCGTCGACGATCAGCCCGCTGTTGTACGGGTTGCCCGACGGGTTCGCCTCCATGATCGAGAAGCAGCCCCAGATGCGGTGTTCGCGGCAGGCGTCGCGCATCGCGGTCACCTCGGGGCCGTCGAGCGAACACATGATCTCGGGCGAGGTGTCCATCGACAGGCCGTGCAGCGCGTACTCGGGGAACACGACGAGGTCCATCGTGCCCTGGTTGCGGCGGGCCTTGCCCACCAGCTCGCACACCCTGGCCGTCTGCGCGGTCAGGTCCGCCTTCGTCTTCACCGACGGCAGCTTCAGCTGCACGAGGCCCACCACCACACCCTGCTTCGACTTGTTCAAGCCGCCGAGACCACTCATGTACTGCTCCTTGTCACCGTGTCACGCCCAGTTCGGCCGGCATGCCCTTGACGCTGCGCGAGGGGGAACAGGTCCACACCAGGATCGCCAGCGTCAGCACGTACGGCACCGCATTGAAGAGGTAGTAGCCGCTGCTGATCCCGACCGACTGCAGCGCGGGGCCCAGCGCGCCGGCGCCGCCGAACAGCAGGGCCGCCCACAGGCACCGCCACGGGTTCCAGCGCGCGAAGATCACGAGCGCCACGGCGATCAGGCCCTGCCCGCTCGACAGGCCTTCGTTCCAGCTGCCGGGGTAGTACAGCGACAGCGAGGCGCCGCCCAGCCCGGCGATGAATCCGCCGGCCACCGTGGCGGCCGTGCGGATCGTGTTGACCGAGTAGCCGAGCGCGCGCGTCGCATCGGTGGAGTCGCCCGCCATGCGCAGCACGAGGCCGATGCGGGTGGAGCGGAAGCCCCAGGCCATCAGCGCGGCGATGGCGACGCCGATCGGGAACAGCGCGTTGACCTGCAGCGCCGAGCGCACCTGCGCCGACGAACTCCAGTCGCCGAGCGGCAGCGGCGGGATCTGCGGCGCCTGCGGCTGGATCAGCGGCTTGCCGAGGTAGAACGCGAGGCCGCTGCCCAGCAGCATCAGCGCGATGCCGGTGGCCACGTCGTTGACGCGCGGCAGCGAACACACGAGCCCGTGCAGCAGCGCCAGCAGCGCGCCGCTGCAGCCGGCGAGCAGCACGCCGGCCCACACGTTGCCGGTGAGGTACGCGCCGCCGAAGCCGGCCATCGCCGACAGCACCAGCACGCCCTCGAGGCCGAGGTTGATGCGGCCGGCCTTTTCGGTGAGGCATTCGCCGAGGCTCACCAGCAGGAACGGCGTGCCCACGCGGATCGCGCCGCCGAGCACGGCGATCAGCAGGTTGAAGAGAAGGTCCGAGGTCATGCGTTGGCCTTGATGACGGCGTTGGGCGCGACCTTCGGCACGACCGGTCGCGCCGGGAACCAGGTGCGGCCGCGCAGCGCCTCGCTCGCGAGGATCAGCAGGAACGCGAAGCCCTGCAGCACCAGCACCGAGGCATCGGGCACGTCGAGCCGCCGCTGCAGCAGGCTGCCCGCGGCGCCGAAGCCGCCGAACAGGATCGCCACGGGAATCACCGCCCACGGGTTCTGCCGCGCGACGAACGCGACGAGGATGCCGGTGTAGCCGAGCCCGGCGATCAGCGACGCGTTGGCGTTCGTGTGCACGGCGGCCACCTCGATGCCGCCCGCGAGGCCGGCGCACGCGCCGCCCACCGCGCAGGCGGCGATCACGATGCGGTGGCCGGGCAGGCCCACGATCAGGGCGGCGCGCACGTTGCCGCCCACCACCCGCGTCGCGAAGCCCGACGCGGTGAAGAAGAGCCAGGTGCCGAGCAGCAGGCACGCGACCACGCCGAAGACCAGGCCCCAGTGGATGTCGGTCGAGCCGATCACGCCGATGCGGATGCCTTCGGTGAGCGACAGCGTCGACGGCTTGTTGAGGCTGGCGGGATCGCGCATCGGGCCTTCCACCGCGTGCTTGAAGAGCGAGACCGCGGTGTACGACAGCAGCAGGCTGCTGATGGTCTCGTTGACGCCGCGGTACTGGCGCAGCACGCCGGCCAGCGCCACCCAGGCCGCGCCGGCCGCCGCCGCGGCGACGAGCACCACGGCCGTGCCCACGCCGTTGTCGGGCAGCGTGAGGACGTACGGCACCGCGGCGCACGCGAGGCCGCCCAGCACCAGCGCACCCTCGCCGCCGATCACCACCAGCCCGGCGCGCGCGGGGATCACCACGCACAGCGCCGTGAGCATCAACGGCGCGGCGCGCTGCAGGGTGTTCTGCCACGAGAACCAGTCACCGAACGCGCCCTTGAAGAGCAGCGTCCAGGCCTCCACGGGGCTCTTGCCGCCGAACCAGATGAAGAGGCCGAACAGCAGCAGCGCGCCGGCCATCGCGGCGATGGGCAACGCCACCGACTCGACGGCGTTGCGCTGGGTGGGCGACAGGGCCATGGCAGCGTTCTCCGGTCAGACCTTGCCCACCACGCCTTCGACGAGGTAGTTCATGCCCTCGAGCGCGATGTCGGTCTGCTTGAAGGCCTTGCCCGCGGGCACCACGACCTTGCCGGTGTTGTCCTTGATCGGGCCGGTGAAGATGTCGAAGGTGCCGGCGATCATCTTGGCCTTCATCTCGTCGGCCTGCTTGCGCGCTGGCGCGCTCACCGTGGGGCCGTAGGCCGACGGTTTCACGAAACCTTCCTTGAGGCCGCCGCGCACGAAGTTCGGGTGGGGCTTGCCGGTGCGGGCCGCGTCGATCATCGTGGTGTACGCGGTGATCCAGTTCCACTCGGCGCCGGTCAGGTACGCGTTCGGGGCCAGCTTGGCCTGGCTCGCGTGGTAGCCGCACACCATCTTGCCGCGCTTGGCCGCCGTCTCGACGATCACCTTCGGGCCGTCCACGTGCATCGTGAAGACATCCACGCCCTGGTCGGCCAGGCCGTTGGTGGCCTCGGCTTCCTTGACCGGCATGGACCAGTCGCCCGTGAAGATCACCGTGGTGGTGATGGACGGGTCGACCGAGCGCGCGCCCATCGTGAACGCGTTGATGTTGCGCAGCACCTGCGGGATGGGCTTGGCGGCGATGAACCCGAGCTTCTTGCTCTTGGTCATGTGGCCGGCCACCACGCCATTCAGGTACTGGCATTCGTCGATGTAGCCGAAGTAGCTGCCGGTGTTCTTCGGGTGCTTGCCCTCGGTCCACAGGCCGCCGCAGTGGGCGAAGCGCACGTTCGGGTTCTTGCCGGCGACGGCCAGCACGTGCGGGTCGAAGTAGCCGTACGACGTGGGGAACAGCAGCGACACGCCGTCCTGCGAGACCATGCCCTGCATGGCCTTCTGCACGGCGTTGGTCTCGGGCACGTTCTCTTCCTCGACGACCTTCACGCCGGGCATCTTCTTCACCAGCGCGGCGGCCTCGGCCTGCGCCTGGTTGTAGCCGTAGTCGTCCTTCGGGCCCACGTAGATGAAGCCCACCGACAAGGGGCCCTGCGCGCGAGCCAGGCCGCTCAGGCCTCCGAGGGCGAACGTGGCGCCGACCGCGCCCGCGGCCTTGAGAACATCCCGCCGATCGAAAACCTGCCGTGCCATCTTGAACTCCTGTGTGCGTTGACTGGGGGCGCCGGGTTTGGACACCTTCTTGTATACATGCAACGCCTGTGCCAGCGTTTCGGCACCACGGAGGGGCGCCTCGCCCGCTTTCCATGCGGTATTCGCGCGTTTTCCCCGCTTGCGGGCAGAATGCGCCCATGGACATCTTGATCGAATCAGAACGCCGCCAGTCGCAGCTCGATTTCGTGGCCTCGGGCCGTGACGTCGAGGTGGGCGACCCCGCCGCGTGCCCGCTGCCCATCGCCGAGTTGCAGGCGCTCGACGCGAGCCATCCCGCGGTGCGCGCGGTGTTCGACGGCGGCCTCACGGCCATCGTCTTCAAGGTTCATGCCAACGGACGCGACTGGGCCGTGAAGCGGGCGCGCACGCCCTGCCTCGTGCAGGGCCCGGACGGCCAGACCTCGTTCCTGAACGAACTGCAGCGCCGCGCCGAGCTGGCCGCGCTGAAGGCGTTGCCCGGCGGCGCGGACCGTTTCCGGGGGATCGTCGACACCGTCTACGGCAGCCTCCGGCACGGGATCATCGTGTCGCCGTGGATCGAGGGGGAACTGCTGCGCACGTGGGACGAGCGCCGGCTGCGCCAGGTGTTCGACACCGGCCGCGAACTGGTGCGCGCGGGCTTCTTCGAATGGGACTTCTGCCCCGGCAACCTGATGGACGACGGCCACCAGGTGTGGCTCTTCGACTTCGGCTACATGTACCGCTTCGACCCGCTGCGCCAGTTCAACAGCGCGGGCGACGGGTCGGCCGCGCCGCAGTGCCACCTGGCCGAACGCATCGAGTCGCGGCACGCGTTCGGCGCGTGGCTCGACTTGCCCGAGGCCGAAGCGCTGGCGGTCTTCCGCCTGGAAAAAGGCATCGCCCTCGCCACCTTCCACCGCCTGCGCGAGGAACTCGCGCTGGACGGCGCCACCACCACCGTGCTCGGCTGGCTCGACCGCACCATGGTCGGCTGGCGGGACGGCCTGGAAGGCGACCTGCGCGCGCTGTGGCTGAGCGAGGGCTGGCGCTCGCACACGATCGACCTCGAGGACGACCTGCACGGCCAGACCTGCACGCCGAACACGCTGCGGCGCGTGGACTGGCTGCTGTCCGCGCTGCGCGACCACCACGGGCTGCTGTCGGCCCGCGGCGCCCTGCAGGGCGACGACGCCGGCCAGCCGGCCGACGTGCTGCAGTCGCGCTACGCGGCCAAGCGCCGCGAGGCGGAGGGGTACCAGGTGGTGCGCCGCCCCGCCTGAGCGCGACTCACCAGTTGACTTCGCGCTCCGGCGTGGCCGTGATGCGGTGCACCGTGAGGTCGGCGCCTTCGTATTCCTCTTCCTGCGTGAGGCGCAGGCCCACCGTGACCTTGAGCAGGCCATAGACGGCGAAGCCGGTGGCGAGCGCCCAGGCCACGCCGCTGACCGTGCCGATCAGCTGGGACAGGAAGGTCACCCCACCGCGCCCGCCGAGCGCCGTGCCGCCGAAGATGCCGGCGGCGATGCCACCCCAGGCGCCGCACAGGCCATGCAGCGGCCAGACGCCCAGCACGTCGTCGATCTTCCACTTGTTCTGCGTCCACGTGAACAGCACGACGAAGATCGCCCCGGCGATGCCGCCCGTGACCAGCGCGCCCACCGGGTGCATCAGGTCGGAGCCCGCGCATACCGCCACCAGGCCGGCCAGCGGGCCGTTGTAGGCGAAGCCGGGGTCGTTGCGGCCCAGCAGCACCGCCATCAGCGTGCCGCCCACCATCGCCATCAGCGAGTTGACGGCGACGAGGCCCGAGATCTTGTCGATGGTCTGCGCGCTCATCACGTTGAAGCCGAACCAGCCCACGGCCAGCACCCAGGCGCCCAGCGCAAGGAAGGGAATGCTCGACGGCGGGTGGGCCGAGACGGCGCCGTCCTTGCGGTAGCGGTTGCTGCGCGCGCCCAGCAGCAGGACGGCCGGCAGCGCCAGCCAGCCGCCCACGGCGTGCACCACCACCGAACCGGCGAAGTCGTGGAACTCGGCGCCGCCCACGGACTTGATCCAGCCCTGGTAACCGAGGTTGCCGTTCCACACGAGGCCCTCGAAGAACGGGTAGACGAGGCCCACGATGACCGCGGTGGCGACCAGCTGCGGGTGGAATTTGGCCCGCTCGGCGATGCCGCCCGAGATGATCGCGGGGATGGCCGCCGCGAAGGTCAGCAGGAAGAAGAACTTGACGAGGTCGTAGCCGTTGCGCTGCGCGAGCGTCTCGGCCCCGCTGAAGAACTGCACGCCGTAGGCCACGGTGTAGCCGACGAGGAAGTACACGACGGTCGACACGCTGAAGTCGACCAGGATCTTCACCAGCGCGTTGACCTGGTTCTTCTTGCGGACCGTGCCGAGTTCGAGGAAGGCGAAGCCGGCGTGCATCGCCAGCACCAGGATGGCGCCGAGCAGGATGAACAGCGCGTCGGTGCCTTGTTTGAGTTGCTCCATCGTGGGTTCCTGAGAGGGGTATGAAGCGCCCCTCACCGTCGGTCAACGCACGATGTTGGTGATGTGGCGCGAAAAAGCACCACCAGAAAGCAGGTTCTGTGCCTTATTGGGGCACGTTGGCGCGCACCGGATCGCACCCGTTTGGCGCGAATCCGGCCGAATCGGGCACCTTATCGGTGCAGATGGGTCACTGCGGTCCCTTGATGAGGCGCCCACTGGCGGCCTGCACGGGCCGGGCGTTCATCGGGTACAGCCGGCTGAAGATCGCCAGCTGGTCGGACGAGATGGCCACCGGGCTCTTCATCACCATCCAGAGCACGCCCTCCTTGCAGGGCGGCGTGGTCATGGAGCCCATGTAGGTGTAGTAGCGCTTGTCCGTCGGCAGCATCGCCGACAGGTCGATGCCCGTGCGGGCCGGCAGCTCCTCGCCGCGCTCCAGCGGCAGGTTGTTCCAGACGGACTGGATCACGGGCTGTTCGGCGCCCCGGTCCAGCAGCACCGCCACCACCGCGACGCGGCCCTCGGCGTCCTTGTGGATCAGGTGGGCGCCCATGTCGAACTGGCGGCCGTTGATGCGTTCCTCGGCCGGGCGGCGGAATTCCACGCGCTCGAGCTGGTAGCGGCGGCCCATCACCTCGATGCTGTTGCCGGTGCCGAGGTTGACCTGCACGGTGCGGCCGGTGTCGACCACGGCGAACGGGGTCGACTTGTACTCGAAGCCGATGGGGTCGAGCACCACGCCGATGCCATCGCGGATGTCGATGGGGCTCTGGCGCGAGCCCTTGCCGCACAGCGCGTAGTCGGGGCGCAGACGCGACCAGTGGTCGGGGCCGGTCTCGCCCTCGTACGACCAGGCAGTGGACTTCGGCGGCGTGGCGGCCGCCCGGCGACCGCCCGCGCTGCCGCCGGACCCGCTCCGGCGGGGCGCCGGGCCATCGGGCGACGCGACCGCGACCTTGACCACATCGGTGTTGCTGTCGGACGCGACACGCGCGCCCAGCTTCTCGGCGAGGCGTTCCCGCAACCGGTCCATGGGATCCTCCGAGCCCGAGCCCGAGGCCGCGCCGGCGCCCTTCGCCCGCGACAGGTCGCCCGGCGTGGCTTCACGGCCGGGCGCGGGGTCCTTCATCAGGGCGGGTTTGCCGGGCGACGTCTTGACGGACGGCACGTCGGTAGCGTGGACGAATGGCGCCACGCACAGCAGGCCGGTCGAGAGCAGCAGCGCCGGCAGCCGGCGGATCGGAACGGACATCGGTTTCTCCATGGGGGCCCAGGACACACGGCGGGTCCCCACCGCGATATCGGCAGGACGGGGCCGTCCCTGAAGCACACCGTCCGGTTGTACCGGAACGGCCCTGGATTTCACCGGACCTAAGTCACCTTCCGCTTGACCCACAACCAGGCCACGAGGCCGACGCTCAGCATGCCCAGCGACGTGGACGCGAGCGCCACGGTGGAGTGCATCGCGAGGGGCGCCACCACGCCGGCCACGAGGCCGTTGGCGAGGCTGCCGACGAAGGCCTGGAACGACGAGGCCATGCCGCGCCGCTCGGGCACGAGGTCGAGCACGAGCAGCGTCACCACCGGCACCATCATCGCCCAGCCGAACGAGAAGATGGCCACCGGGAACATCGCCCACCAGGCCTTCGCCGGGAACAGCAGGTTGAGCACCAGGTTCAGCGACGCGATGCCGAACATGATCAGGAAGCCGGCGCGGATCTGGTGACGCGGCTTCATCACGCCCGCGCGCCGGCCCGACATCCACGCGCCGGCCATGATCCCGGAGATGGACAGGCAGAAGAACCAGAAGAACTGCCCCGGCGAGAGCCCCAGGTGCTCGCCGAGGAACACGGGCGCCGACAGCACGTACAGGAACATGCCGTTGAACGGGATGCCGCTCGCGAGCGTGAGCGCGAGGAACCGCGGGTCGGACCCCAGCTGCCAGTAGCCGCGCAGCAGGTGCCGCACGTTGAACGGCTGGCGGTGCCCCGCGTGCAGCGTCTCCGGCAGCAGCCGCCAGTTCGCCAGCCACAGCACCACGCCCACGGCCGTCAGGAACCAGAAGATCGCGTGCCAGTTCGCGTGCACGAACAGGAACCCGCCCACCATCGGCGCGACGGCCGGCGCCACGCCGAAGTAGATGGTGACCTGCGCCATGACGCGCTGGGCGTCGGCCGGCGGGAACATGTCACGGATCACCGCGCGCGACACCACGATGCCCGCGCCCGCCGAGATGCCCTGCACCGCGCGCCAGAAGACCAGCGCCCCGATGCTGTCGGCCATCGCGCACCCCGCCGAGGCCACCGTGAACATGGCCACGCCCCACAGCACCACCGGGCGGCGGCCGAAGCTGTCCGACAGCGCCCCGTGGAAGAGGTTCATCACGGCGAAGCCGAAGAGGTAGGCGGACAGCGTCTGCTGCATCTCCACCGGAGACGCCCCGATCGACTGCGCGATGCCCGTGAAGGCCGGCAGGTAGGTGTCGATGGAAAAAGGCCCGAGCATGCCGAGGCAGGCGAGCAGGACGGCGAGGGCCCAGCGGGGGGCTCGCCAGAGGGTGGCGGCGTCTGGATTCATGCAGCCGGCCAGTCTAGCCCTTCGGCGGGATCCCTGCCTGGCGCCTGGGTGACAGCGCACGATCGCACGATCTTTGTATTATATTCATCATCCAATCAACCTGGAGACCCCCCATGACCTCCGCCGTGATCGCCGGCTACGCCCGCACTCCCTTCCACTTCGCGCGCAAGGGCGCCCTCGTCGGGGTCCGCCCCGACGACCTCGCGGCCACCGCCGTGCGGGCCCTCGTCGAACGCTCGGGCGTGAACCCGGCCGACATCGAGGACCTGATCCTCGGCTGCGCCTACCCCGAGTTCGAGCAGGGCGGCAACATGGCGCGCGGCGTCGTGTTCCTCGCCGGCCTGCCCCAGACGGTGGCGGCCACCACGGTGAACCGCTTCTGCGGCTCGTCGATGACGGCCATCCACATCGCCGCCGGCCAGATCGCCATCGGCGCCGGCGAGGTGTTCGTCTGCGCCGGCGTGGAGTCGATGACCCGCGTGCCGCAGGCCGAGACCCGCGCGTCCCCGAACCCGAAGCTGCAGGCCGAGTGGCCGCAGGTGTACGCGACGATGGGCGAGACCGCCGAGAACGTCGCGTCGAAGTTCCACGTGGCCCGCGTCGACCAGGAGCAGCTCGCGCTCGAATCGCACCGCAAGGCCGCGGCCGCCCAGGCGGCCGGCCGGCTGATGGACGAGATCGCCCGCGTGCAGACACCCGACGGCTGGGTGGAGCAGGACGGCTGCATCCGCCCCACGACCAGCCTCGAGGGCCTCGCCGCGCTCAAGCCCGCGTTCCGGCCCGACGGCTCGGTGACCGCCGGCACCTCGTCGCCGCTGACCGACGGTGCCGCCGCGGCCCTCGTGTGCTCGGAGGACTACGCCCGCCGCCACGGCCTGACGATCCTCGCCCGCATCCGCGCGACGGCCGTGGCCGGCTGCCCGCCGGAGATCATGGGCATGGGCCCGGTGCCCGCGACCCGCAAGGTGCTGGCCCGCGCCGGCCTCACGGTGGCCGACCTCGACGTCGTCGAGATCAACGAGGCTTTCGGCAGCCAGGCCGTCGCCTGCCTGCGCGAGCTGGAGATCCCGCGCGAGAAGGTCAACCTCGACGGCGGCGGCATCTCCATCGGCCACCCGCTGGGCGCCACCGGGGCGCGCATCACCGCGAAGGCCGCGCAGCTGCTGCGGCGCGAGGGCGGCCGCTACGCGCTCGCCACCCAATGCATCGGCGGCGGCCAGGGCATCGCCACGTTGCTGGAAGCGGTGGTGTAGTCTCCGCGGCTGGCGGCCCGCGTCGGGCCGCCGCCTGATGGGAGACGGCGATGCGCAACACCCTGATCTCGCTGGTCCTCGGCGCCAGCGCCGCGGCCTGCACGGCCCCCGTGGCGCTGGCCCAGGCCGGCGCCGACGTGACCCTGACCCGCCTCGACTGCGGCACCAGCGCGGCCCCGACCGACGTGGGGCGCTTCTCCGACACGTTCGACCACGCGGGCCTCAAGATCCAGTCGGTGTTCAGCTGCTACCTGGTCCGCCACGGCACCGACTACCTGCTGTGGGACAGCGGCCACGCGATGACCGCCGGCGCCGTCGCGCCGAAGACCAGCATCGTCGACCAGCTCGCCCAGTTGAACGTGAAGCCCGAGCAGGTCAAGGTGGTCGGCATCAGCCACTACCACCCCGACCACACCGGCCAGGTGGCCTCGTTCCCGCAGTCGCTGCTGCTGATCGGCAAGGGCGACTGGGACGTGCTGACGGGCCCCAACCCCCCGGCCAACGCCAACAAGGCGGCGTTCACGCACTGGATCAGCGGCGGCGGCAAGGTGGAGCCCGTGCCGATGGACAAGGACGTGTTCGGCGACGGCACCGTGCTGATGCTCTCGACCCCCGGCCACACGCCGGGCCACCACAGCCTGCTCGTGAAGCTGAAGAACACCGGCAACGTGCTGGTGACCGGCGACCTCGCCCACTTCCACGAGAACTACGAGACCAACGGCGTGCCGAACTTCAACACCAGCCGGGCCGAGACCCTCGCGTCGCTGGACCGGGTGAAGAAGCTCGTCGCGAACGTGAAGGCCACCGTGGTGATCCAGCATGACCGGCGGGACATCGACAAGCTGCCCGCCTTCCCCGCCGCCGCGAACTAGGACGCTCGGGTTTTCGCGCCGCCGCCGTTCACCACCTCCAGCAGCCGCTTCGACGCCGCGGCGCCCTGCTTGAGCTGCTGCGCGAACAGCGCGGTGCCGTGCGCCGCCACCTCGGGGAACAGGTCGGCCGCGGCGGCCACCTGCGCCTCGACACGCGCCTCGGTGCCCGCCTTGCGGCGCGCCCACGCGGCCGACACCAGCGCCGCGCCCAGGCCGATCTTGCCCAGCACCTCCGGCTGCGGGCCCGCGCCCAACGCACCGGCGACCAGATCGCGCCGGAGGTCGCCGAAACGTTCCCGGTCGCGCAGCTTCTCCACCGGGTCCCACACGTCGACGAATTCCTGGATCCACTCCCACCACGGGATCTTCGGCTTGTAGAGGATGCGCTGGAGCGTGTAGGTGGCGCACGCGCCGCGCGCCTGCGTCAGGTAGTCGTCCGCCAGCTGGCCGAAGTAGTGGAAGTGCTCGAGCGTGAGCGTCTTCACCTGCGCCAGGTGGCCCAGTTCCTCGACCAGCCGCGGCCGGCGCGCCACGTCGATCAGCGTGGCCCACCAGAGCGTCTCGTGCCGGTTCGCCGGGATGAGCCAGTAGACGATGTTCCGGAAGTACCACTGGATCATCACGTAGTCGGGGCTGGGCTTGCGTCCGCCCATGCCGTCCGGGACGTAGAAGCCGTGCAGCTTCTGGGCGTGCTGGGCGCCGAGGCCCTCGTCCTCGAGGTAGCGGTCGCCGGTGAGGTTGATGTTGAAGAAGTGGTGCCAGGTGGAGTCGACCACCACCCGCCCCTTGCCGACGCGGTGACCGTCCCAGGCGCCGATCACGCCGAAGGTGATGTCGTTGGTGGGGTCGGTGCCCCCCACGTGGGCGTCGCTGTCGAGCGCGGGCGACGTGGTGTTCAGGCGCACGTGCCCCGTCGCCACCACCTCCGGCGCGAGCGGCTGCGGCGGCTGGCCGGACGCCGTGTAGTCGGGGTACTCGCGCACCTGGGCGCCGCCGAGCGTGAAGGTGGTCGCCAGGTTCGACGGCACCTCGCACGTGCCCTCGTGCATGTGGTCGGGCAGCACGCGCACCGTGCCCGCCGGCGAACACAGCAGCGGGTGCGGCAGCGACTTCTTCGCGATGTAGCCCTGCCGCACGGAGAGCCCGGCGCCGTACCGCGTCTCGCGGATGGGCTGACCCACCTCGTCGGACTGGTCCTCGAACTGCGTGATGCCTTCCGGCCCGGGCTGCGTGGTGTCGTGGCGCTTCGCGCCCACGGGCGACGGCGCCGCGGGCTGCCCCGCCGGGCCCGTGCCGCCCCACCAGCGGCGCATGCTGCGCACGCGCGGGATCAGCCCGCACAGCGGCGCGCCGAGGTTCGCATGGTCGCCCGTGGCGAAGAACCCGCCGCCCGCTTCCATGTACTGCGCGATGGCCTCGGCCTCGGGCGCGAGCGCGGGGTCCGGGTCGGCCGCGTGGATGGCGAACAGCAGCACCATGTCGTAGTCGGCGAGCTGGCGCGCCTGTCCGGCCACCGTGAAGGGCTGGCCGAAGCGGAAGTTGACGACGTCCGCGCCGCGGTCGGCCTTCACCTGGGCCGCGGCGCCCGCGCCGGCCGCGGTGCGGTGCGCCTTCGTGATCTCGACGTCGAAGCCGACCCAGGCCGTGCTGGTCAGCACGTGAAGGAACTCGCCGAGGTGGAATTCGCGCGAGTTGGGCCCGGTGGCGTCCGACGCGGGCTGCGTGGTCCATTGCAGGAACCCGCCGTTGACCACACCCGTCCAGTCGTCGGTGACCACGAGGACTCGCACCAGAGGTTTCTGCATCACAGGCTCCTGTTCCAGCAAGCCCGGACGACCCGGGCAGCTTCAGGTTAGGGCCCGGGCCCCCGTCCGGAGAATCCACCTCATTGTTGAAAGCACCCCCTCAGTCCAGGGAGAGCCGTTTCGCCAGCGCCTGCCGCGACGCCCCGAGGATGGTGCCCGACGGCCCCGCCTCGGAGATGGACCGGGCCAGCACCACCGCGCCCACCATCTCCGACAGCACCGACACCGCCAGGGTGCCGGCATCGGGATGGCCCAGCTCGGCGAGCACCGCGGCGATGCGGCTCGTCAGCGTAGCGGCGCCGCGCTCGAAGGCCTCGCGCGCGGGCGCGTCGAGCCGCGGCAGGTCGGCCGCCATCGCCGGCAGCGGGCAACCCGCGTCGCGACGGTCGCGGTGCAGCGGAGAGAGGTAGGTGTCGAGGTACGCCTTCAGTCCCTCGGCCGGGGCTTTCCCGGCGAGGTGCTGGTCGATGACCCCGAGGGTCTCCGCGAACATCTGGTCGATGGCCGCGACCAGCAGCTCGTCCTTCGACGCGAAGTGCGCGTAGAAGCCGCCGTGCGTGAGCCCGGCCCGCGCCATCACGGCCGCCACGGCGACCCGGTCGGGGCCGCTCATGCGGATGGCCGAGGCGGCTTCCTTCAGCACGCGCTCGCGGGTCTGCTGTTTGTGTTCGGCGGTGTAGCGCATGGTGAGGGTCCGTCAAATGACAGGCATCATGCTACAGGATCCGCGAACGCACGGAGGCCCGCGAAGCGAGGCCGACCGATCAAGCCACGCGCGAGCCCGGTTCTCCCGGGCGACCCGCGGCGCCCCTCGGGGGCAGGAGCGAAGCGACTGGGGGGCCGACATTAAAAAGTGAAGCGGAACGATAGGCCGGATTCTGTGCGGCCGGGCTTCTTGCGAAACCCGACCGTGACCGCCATTCCTCTGGGCCGTGCATCACTGCACGGCTCGATGCCACCTACCCGCCAGCTCCGCGGAGCCGCCTCATCGCTGGCCTATTTGGTGTTGCTGCGCGTAGAGATTGCCCGTTTCACCCGGCCGCGGGCTTGCGCCCCCGGCCGACTCGTCTCTGTTGCTCTGATCCTCACCTCGCGGTGGACAGCCGTTAGCTGCTACGCCGCCCTGTGCAGTCCGGACCTTCCTCCAGTGCACCCTTTCGGGTCTCGCACCAGCGGCGGTCTGTTCCACTTCACCCGTGGATTATCGACGCTTTGGACGGAACACCGACGTGTCGGCGTAGAAATCCGCCGATTCGTTCTCGGCACACCACCCCGGCACGCCGATCAGCGGCAGCGGGAAGTCGGCCTTGCGCGCCAGGCGCTCGGGCGTGAGGGCGTCGACCAGATGCGCTTCGGCGTCGACCCCTTCGGGCACCACCCACACGTGCGCCGTGATCGACTTGTGCGGCGACAGCAGCAGCTTTTCCATCAGCGCGTGGCCGAACAGCGTGAGCCGCGCGTCGCGCCAGGCCGATCGCATCGACACGAAGGCCGTGGGCCAGTCGTGCCCCCGCAGCGCCTCGACGAGCGCGGCCGGCGCCTGCAGCCAGGCGGCGTTTTCGTCGAACAGCGTGAGCGCGTCGCGCACCGGGCCGCGGCTCGGGCCGATGCCCAGGCGGGCGATCTCGTCGGCCTGGCGGCGGTTGAGATGGCTCTTGAGCGCGGGGAAACGCGCCCACACCAGCGCGTTCAGCAGGTCGTGGGGATGCTCGCGCGTGGGCACCTGGTCGGTGCGGGCGATGAAGGCCTCGTACGACTCGCCGTCGGGCAGCCGGTCCTGCGGCACGAAGCGCAGCGAACGCGCGCCGGCCCGCGGGGACACGGCGGCGTTGAGCGCGTCGGCCAGCGGCTGGTCGGGCGCGCGGGCGGCGGCCGTGCGCCGTGCGGCGTCCACATAGGGGTCGAACCAGCGGGACGCGCCGGCGTCGCCCGCGATCAGGGCGAACGCGCGGTCGAGCACGTCGTCACGCCTTCGGCAGCCCGCGGTACTCGACCTTGTTGGGCTGCTGCTCGGGCGACAGCAGGAACCAGTCGGGGTACTTGCGGAAGAGGCGCGTGGCCGGCACGCGGGCGCCGAGCAGTTCTTCCTCGCGCAGGCGTTCGGTGGCGATGCCCAGGTCCATCTTCTGGCCGCGGACCAGTTCGGGGAGCACCGCGAGGATGCTGCGGAGGTCGTCCGGCATGGGCGGGCGCGCGGGCGGCGGGGCCGGCATCGGCGCGGGTGTGGGCGCGGGCGCCGCCTCGGCCGGGGCCTTGGCGCGACGCGAACGCGTGGTCTTCTTCGCCGCGGGCTCGGGCGCCGGCGGCACCTCCGGTTCAGGCGCGGGCGCGGGCTCCGGCGCCTCCAGCGGCAGCTGCACCGGCGCCTCGGCCCGGCCCCGTGCCGGCGCCTTGGCGCCGCGGGCCGGCGTCCGCTTGCGCGCCGGGGGCGCCGCGGGCGAACGGCCGCCCTTGCGGTGTTCGATCTCGACGAAGCCGTCGTACACCACCTTCGAGTCCTCGCCCGTCTTGCCGAGCTGGCCGATGCCCTCGACGCGGCAGCCCTTCTCGCGCAGCCGGATCACGAGCGGCGCGAAGTCGGAGTCGGACGAGACGATCACGATGACGTCGGGCCGTTCCGAGATGGCCAGGTCCATCGCGTCGGTGGCCAGCAGGATGTCGGTGGAGTTCTTGCCGGTGGAGATGTTGACGATGGGGCGGATGGACAGCGCCTTGAAGAGCTTCTGGTTCGCCGTGGCCGCCTCGGGCGTGCAGTAGGCCCGGCGAACGTGGATCGCCCCGCGGTCGGCGAGCACCTTGCCCACGGCCTGCTCCATCACGTCGGCCGACACGTTGTCGGCGTCGATCAGCAGCATCACGCGCAGTTGCGAGTTCATGCGACCACCTTCCACGCGAGCGTCTCGCCACCGCGCAGCGGCTTCAGCTCGGCCTCGCCGAACGGCACCGTCTCGGGCAGCGTCCACGATTCCTTGCGCAACGTGACGGTGCCGGTGTTGGGCGGCAGGCCGTGGAAGGCGGGGCCGTGCAGGCTCGCGAAACCCTCGAGCTTGTCGAGCGCACCCGCGTTGTCGAAGGCCTCGGCGTACAGCTCGAGCGCCGACAGCGCGGTGTAGCAGCCGGCGCAGCCGGTGGCGTGTTCCTTCAGGTGCGACGCGTGCGGGGCGCTGTCGGTGCCGAGGAAGAAGCGGTCGCTGCCGGACGTGGCGGCGGCCACGAGCGCCAGGCGGTGTTCCTCGCGCTTGAGCACCGGCAGGCAGTAGTAGTGCGGGCGGATGCCGCCGAGGAAGATGGCGTTGCGGTTGTAGAGCAGGTGGTGCGCGGTGATGGTGGCCGCGGTGAAACGGTCGGCCTGGCGCACGTAGTCGGCGGCGTCGCGCGTGGTGCAGTGTTCCACCACGATCTTCAGTTCGGGGAAGTCGCGGCGCAGCGGGATCAGCTTGGTGTCGATGAACACCTTCTCGCGGTCGAACAGGTCGATGTCGGGGTCGGTCACCTCGCCGTGCACCAGCAGCGACAGGCCCTCGCGCTGCATGGCCTCGAGCGTCGCGTAGGTCTTGCGGATGTCGGTGACGCCGGCATCGCTGTTGGTGGTGGCGCCCGCCGGGTACAGCTTCAGCGCCACGACGCCGGCCGCCTTCGCGCGGACGATCTCGTCGGGCGACAGGGTGTCGGTGAGGTACAGCGTCATCAGCGGCTGGAAGTCCGTGCCCGCGGGCACGGCCGCGCGGATGCGGTCCGCGTACGCGACCGCCTGCTCCGCGGTGGTCACCGGCGGCTTCAGGTTCGGCATGATGATGGCGCGGCCGAACTGGCGGGCGCTGTGCGGCACGACCGACTTCAGCGCCGCGCCGTCGCGCACGTGCAGGTGCCAGTCGTCGGGGCGGGTGATCGTGAGGGTGGCCGGGGAGGAAGAAGGTGCGGAACTCATGCGCCGGATTGTCTCATCGCCCCACAGCGGTGTCGGCCACCGGAATCGCGACAGCGGGGGATTTGCGCTACGGTGCCCTTCCCTGCCGAACGGAAGGACCCCCATGCGCCTCGCCTGCACCCTTTCCCTTGCCGCCGCCCTGCTCGCCGCGGGGTGTGCCACCCCGTCCCCGCCAACGAAGGCCGCGTCGCGCGGCAGCATCGTGGCGGTCACGGACACGCAGCAGCTGATCCGATTCGACGCGGCACGCCTCGGACAGGTGCTCTCCACCAAACCGCTCGCGGGCCTGCAGCCGGGCGAGACGGTGGTGGGCCTCGACTACCGCGTCGCGAAGGGCTGGCTCTACGCCGTGGGCAGCACGAACCGCCTGTACAGGGTCAACCCTGACACGGCCGTCGCCACGCCCATCGGCGATCGCTTCGCGGTCTCGCTGACGGGCACGCACTTCGGCGTCGACTTCAACCCGACCGTCGACCGCATCCGCGTCGTCAGCGACTCGGGGCAGAACCTGCGGCTCCACCCGGACACCGGCGCCGTCGTCGACGGCGACCCCGCCGCGCCCGGCATCCAGGCCGACACGCCGCTCGACTACGCCACCGGCGACCGCAGCGCCGGACAGCGCCCGGCGCTGGTGGCCGTCGGCTACACCTACAACAAGACCGATGACAAACTGACGACCAACTATGCACTGGACGCCGCCGCCGGGACTTTGGTCACGCTCGGCAGCCGCGAGGGCGTGGTCCCCACCGTGTCGCCCAACACCGGCCACCTGTTCACCGTGGGCCCGCTCGGCCTGCCCCCGTTCGACGACGCCGCCTTCGACATCGCCGACGTCAGCGGCTTCGCGTTCGCAGCGGTCACCAGCGCCGGCGCCACGTTCTCCACGTGGGTGGAGATCGACCTCGCCACGGGCGCCGCACGGGAAATCGGTCGAATCGGTTCCAACACGGCCGTCCGGGCGTTCGCAATCGAGCCCTGAGCCGCGCGGGTGCTTGCTTTCCCGTGCATACCCCGTTGCGAATTGCTTGCGTTCGTGTATGCTCCCGCGCACAGTTGTACGCAAGACAGTTGTTCGATGTGATCTGCCAGCTTGTGCCGGAAATCCGTGACCCGTTCTTGAGTGTTACTGCACGTCGAAGCGTTCGCCTCGACGGATCAATGTCTCTACCTATTGGATTTCCATGACGACTCAAACCGGTACCGTGAAGTGGTTCAACGACGCCAAGGGCTACGGCTTCATCGCTCAAGACGCTGGCGGTGCTGACCTGTTCGCCCACTTCCGCGACATCGTGGGCACGGGCTTCAAGACCCTGGCCGAAAATCAAAAGGTGGAGTTCGAAGTGAAGCAGGGCGAAAAGGGCCTGCAAGCTGCGAACATCCGCCCGCTCTGATCCGGGACTCATCCCTCGGAACAGGAAACGCGGCCCTTCGGGGCCGCGTTTTGCTTTGGGGCTTCGAAAGCGCACGGGGCTCGCAAACCCCTAGGTCTCTCGCAACGCGGGCTTGCGCTGGAACCGGTTGACTCTCCCCTATCATTCGTCGAACAGCCAGGGCACCCATGACCCCGGCGTCGACAACGGAGACAAACCATGTTCAACCCCTCGGCCACCGTCGTTGGTGCGGCCGGCGCATTGCCGCGCCACATCAAGGACAACGCCTACGTCTTTGGCTACCACGGCTTCATCTACACGAGCCAGCACAACGTCAGCGCGGAGACCGTGCGCCACCCCGGCGTGCTGCTGCTCTCCGCCGACCGCGCCCCCTTCGAGATCACGCTGCGCGATGGACGGTGCTTCCGCACCACCGCCCTCGCCATCGGCCCACGCGTCGCCCGCCGCCTGAGGGCGGAGAACATGGCGTTGATCAGCATCAACGTCCTGCCATCGAGCCACTGGTTCCACGTGCTGCGCCCGCTGCGCGACCACGACGACGTGGTGATGCTCGACCGCGAGGCGTTCACGCACCTCGACGCCGACCTGTGGCGCCTGCAGCGCGGCGACGGCGACCTGGCCCTCGCGCACCGGGTGTTCGACGACGCGATGGCCGAGGTGCAGCGGCAGCTGCCCGCCCGGCCCGAACCGCACCCGGACGTGCTCGAGATGGTGCGACACCTCGACACCGCGCCACACCTGTCCATCGACGAACTCGCCGCGGTGCTGAACCGCACGTCGCAGTGGGTGTCGCGCGCCTTCGCGACCGAACTCGACATGTCGATGCGCGACTACCAGAACTGGTTGAAGCAGCGCCGCGTGTTCGACCTGCTCTACACGCGTCGCTCGCTCACGCAGGTGGCGCTCGAATCGGGCTTCGGCGATTCGCCGCAGTTCTCGCGCACCTTCCAGCGCTGGTACGGACGCAGCCCCTCGTACAGCCGCAACCCGCACCACGTGCGCGTGTTCATCGACCGCGCGCCCGGCGGCATGAAGCTCGTGTGTTTCCGCCAGGGCACGTCCGATACCACAAATCCGCTCTCCTGACTTGATCGCTTCGCCCGGGGACATGCGCCGATGACGGTCCCCGCGGCGGGCCGAACAATCGGACCTGCCCCAACGAGGGCAGGTTCATCAAAACAGGAGACTACAGACATGTTCGGAAAACTCCCCTTCGCCGTGGGCGCGTTGCTGCTGTCCGCGGCCGCCGTCGCCCAGACCAACCCGTACCAGCGCGGCCCGGATCCCACGGTGTCGTCGCTCGAGGCCACCCGCGGTTCGTTCGCCACCAGCTCGTTCACCGTGAGCCGCCCGAGCGGCTACGGCGCGGGGACGGTGTACTACCCGACGAACGCCGGCGGCAAGGTCGGCGCCATCGCGATCGTGCCGGGCTTCACGGCCCGCCAGAGCAGCATCAACTGGTGGGGCGCGCGGCTCGCGTCGCACGGCTTCGTCGTGATCACCATCGACACCAACTCGACGCTCGACCAGCCGTCCAGCCGTTCTTCCCAACAGATGGCGGCGTTGCGCCAGGTGGTCTCGCTCGCCGGCACCAGCAGCAGCCCGATCTACAACAAGGTCGACACCGCGCGCCTCGGCGTGATGGGCTGGTCGATGGGCGGTGGCGGTTCGCTGATCTCCGCGAAGAACAACCCGTCGCTGCGCGCCGCCGCGCCGCAGGCGCCGTGGGCCCAGGAGAGCTTCTCGTCGGTCACCGTGCCGACGCTGATCATCTCGTGCGAGAACGACAGCATCGCGCCGAACAACTCGCACTCGTTCCCGTTCTACAACCAGATGACCCGCAACAAGAAGGCCAACCTGGTGATCAACGGCGGCAGCCACTCGTGCGCCAACAGCGGCAACTCCGACGCCGGCCTGATCGGCAAGTACGGCGTGGCGTGGATGAAGCGCTTCATGGACGACGACACCCGCTACAGCAAGTTCCTGTGCGGCGCCGAACATCAAGCCGACCTGAGCAAGCGCGCCGTCGAGGCCTACAAGGAAAACTGCCCGTATTGATTCGGGTCGTGCAGTGGGCCCCGACTTTCGTCGGGGTGACAGGCGGGTTGTCATCCCGACGAAAGTCGGGATCCACCGCCGCACCAACGAAAAGGCCCGCTGACGCGGGCCTTTTGCTTCTTGCGAGTGATCGTTCAGTGCTGCAGGATCTTGGAGAGGAATTCCTTAGCGCGCGGCGACCGGGCGTCGCTGTTGCTGAAGAACTCGTCCCGCGTGCAGTCTTCCACCACCTTGCCGGCATCCATGAAGATGACGCGGTGGCTGACCTTCTTCGCGAAGCCCATCTCGTGCGTGACCACCATCATGGTCATGCCCTCGCCGGCCAGCTTGACCATCACGTCGAGCACCTCGCCCACCATCTCGGGGTCGAGGGCCGACGTGGGTTCGTCGAACAGCATCACGATGGGGTCCATGCTCAGCGCGCGGGCGATGGCCACGCGCTGCTGCTGGCCGCCGGAGAGCTGGCCCGGGAACTTGTCCTTGTGCGCCATCAGGCCCACGCGTTCCAGCATCTTCAGGCCACGGGCCTTCGCGTCGGTGGGGTTGCGGCCCAGCACCTTGATCTGCGCGAGCGTCAGGTTCTCGGTGACGCTCAGGTGCGGGAACAGCTCGAAGTGCTGGAACACCATGCCCACGCGGCTGCGCAGCTTGGGCAGGTCGGTCTTCGGATTCGCGAGCGAGATGCCGTCGACGACGATGTCACCCTTCTGGAAGGGCTCGAGCGCGTTGACGGTCTTGATGAGGGTGGACTTGCCGGAGCCCGACGGCCCGCACACCACCACCACTTCGCTCTTGTTGATCTTGGTGCTGCAGTCGGTCAGGACCTGGAAGCTGCCGTACCACTTGGAGACGTTCTGGATGTCGATCATGGTGAGGACTCAACGGATGATTTGGATGCGCTTCTGCAGGGCACGGACGCCCATCGACAGCGAGAAGCAGATGACGAAATAGACGACGGCCGCGAGCATGTAGGTCTCGACCGGGCGGTTGAAGTTCTTGCCCGCCACCTCGAAGCCCTTGAGCAGGTCGTACGCGCCGATGGCGTACACCAGCGAGGTGTCCTGGAACAGGATGATGGTCTGCATCAGCAGCACCGGCAGCATGTTGCGGAAGGCCTGCGGCAGCACCACGAGCTTCATGACCTGCGAGTAGTTCATGCCCACCGCGTAGCCGGCGTTGACCTGCCCGCGCGACACCGACTGGATGCCGGCCCGCATGATCTCGGAGAAGTACGCCGCCTCGAACAGCGTGAACGTGATGAAGGCCGAGATCTCGGCGCCGAGCGGGCGACCGATCAGCAGCGGGATCAGCAGGAAGAACCACAGGATCACCATCACGAGCGGGATGGACCGCAGCGTGTCGACGTAGATCTGGGCGGGGATCGCGAAGACCTTCTTGCCCGACAGCCGCGCGAGGGCGAGCAGCGTGCCGAGGAAGATGCCGCCGAGCGTGGCGACGATGGTGAGCATCACCGAGAAGTACAGCCCGTTGAGGATGAACCCGCGGATGAAGTCCCAGGTCAGGAACGAGAAATCGACGTTCATTGGCCGGCTCCCACCATGCCCGGCACCGCGGAGCGGCGCTCGATGAACAGGGCGATGCGGTTCACGAGGAACGCCGACAGGAAGTACAGACCCGTGACGGCCAGGTACATCTCGATGCCGCGGGAGGTCTCCTCCTGCGACTGCATCGCGAAGAGCGTGAGCTCGGCGATGCCGACCGCGAAGGCGACGGAAGAGTTCTTGATGATGCTCATGGCCTCACTGGTCAGGGGCGGGATGACGATGCGGAAGGCGCGCGGCAGCAGCACGTAGCGGTAGGTCTGCCACTGGCTGAACCCCATCGCGAGGCCGGCGTAGCGCTGGCCCTTCGGGATGGCCATGATGCCGGCCCGCACCTGTTCGGCGACACGCGCCGAGGTGAAGAAGCCGAGCGCGAAGGCCACCAGCAGGAAGCTCGGGATGGACCGCAGCGACACGAACAGCTGCGGCAGCACGTGGTACCAGAGGAAGATCTGGACCAGCAGCGGGATGTTGCGGAACACCTCGCTCCAGATGTTGCCCAGCCAGACGAGCGGCTTGCTCGGCGTGGTGCGGGCGATGCCCATCAGCGAGCCGAAGACCAGGGCGATGATCCAGCCGAGCGCCGCGACCGACAGGGTCCAGCCCCAGGCCGACAGCAGCCATTCGAAATAGGTGGTGTCTCCGCCCGGCCCGAAGCAGGACGGGTAGACGGTGTCTTCGATGGTGCTCTTGCAGAACACCTGCCAGTCCCAGTTGGAACTCATGTGGAATCTTTCTTGTCAGGACCGCGGTTGAACAGAAACCATCAGCAGGACCCGTGCCAGCCCGAAGCGGCGCTTCCGGCCGATTGTGACCGGGAGAGCGCTTTCGTGGCAAATGCACGGTGCGGGGAATGGGTGCTTCGCCCCTAGGCGTTTTCCCGCAGCCATGCGTTTCCGGAAGCACAAAAGCACATGCGGGCCGAAGCCCGCATGTGCGTCAGTCACGCTGGTGGATGCCTACCCGCGGATCACTTCTTGTTGTACGTCTCGGCCGGGTTGTCGTTCGGGTTGGCGATGGCCTTCTTGAGCGACTCGCTCATCGGCATGCCCACCACGTTGTTGCGCGGGGGGATGGGGCCGGTGAACCACTTGGCGTAGATCTTGGCCAGTTCGCCGCTGCTCATCAGGCCCTTGACGGTGTCGTCGACGACCTTCTTGAACGCCGGATCGTCCTTGCGGTACATGATCGCGATCGGTTCTTCGGAGATGGTCTCGCCCACGATCTTGTAGGCGGACGGGTTCTTCGAGTTGACGATCAGGCCGGCCAGGATGTTGTCGTCCATCACGAACGCGTCGGCGCGGCCCGACTCGACCAGCAGGAAGCTGTCGGCGTGGTCCTTGCCCAGCACGTCGTTGAAGTTGACCTTGGCGGCGCGCTCGTGCTTGCGCAGCAGCAGCACGGACGTGGTGCCCGTGGTGGTGGCGACGGTCTTGCCGTCCAGCTTGGCCAGCGAGTCGATGCCGGAGTCGGCCTTCACCGCGATGCGCACGTTGGTGACGTACGTGGTGGGGGCGAACGCGACGTCCTTCTGGCGGGTGGCGTTGTTCGTGGTGGAGCCGCACTCGACGTCGACCGTGCCGTTCGTCACGAGGGAGACGCGGTTCTGGGACGTGACCAGCTGGTACTCGACCTTCAGGCCGGGGTTGGCGACGGACTTCTTGACCGCCTCGGCGATCGCGTTGCAGATGTCGACGTGGTAGCCGACGTACTTGCCGTCACCGACGGTGTAGGCGAGCGGCGCCGACGAGTCGCGCGTGCCGATCACGAACTTGCCGGACTGTTTCACCTTGGCCAGCGTGTCGGACTGGGCCCAGGCGGAGGAGGCGGTGGCGGCGGCCAACAGCGCCAGGGTGACACAAGCAAGCTTCTTCATGGAGACTCCTTCTGGAAGATGAACTTCGTGAGCGTAACAAAACGAATCGGATTCACTCATACGTTTTAACCACATTCGAATCCCGCAGGAAATCCCATAGGGATTGCGCGCCGGGTTTCGTGTGACGGGCCACCTCGGGCCGCTCCCTGTAGATTCTCACCTCCATCGACAGCTCGCAAGCCCCAGGGGCGGTGGCTCGGACCAGCCGCTGGCTCTGGAGTTCCTTCCGCACCGAGCTGCCCGGCAGGAAGGCGACGCCGTGGCCCTCGAGCGCCATGGCCTTCAGGCCCTCGGCCATGTCGGTCTCGTAGATGGGGTCGAGGTGGAGGGGCACCGGCGACTGCTTGACGATGAGTTCCACGAGCCGCCCGAGGTAGGCGCCCGAGGCGTAGCTCAGGAACGGCACCCGCTCGGCGTGGCCCGCCGGCAGGCGGAACATGGGGCGCCCGGCTTCGTCGCCGCGCACGTACGGCGCCAGCACCTCGTGGCCGAGGCTCAGCATCTCGTAGCGGTCGGGGTTGAGCGCGAGCGGCTGCGACGGGTGGTGGTACGAGATCAGCAGGTCGCAGTTGCCCTCGGTGAGGCGCAGCACGGCGTCATGGACGTTGAGCGCGATCAGGCGGCTCTTGAGCGCCCCGAAACGCTGGCGCACGTCCATCACCCAGTGCGGGAAAAACGTCACGGACAGCGAATGAGGCACCGCGAACTCGATCATGTCCTGCCCCGCCACCTGGTGCGTGTGCATCATGTTGCGGGTGGCCTGCAGCGCGCCCAGGATCTCGAGCGCCTGCGCCCGGAACGCGACGCCCGCGGGCGTGAGCCGCGTGGGGTACGACGACCGGTCGACGAGGTCGGTGCCGGCCCAGGCCTCGAGCGACTGGATGCGGCGGGAAAACGCGGGCTGGGTCACGTGGCGCAGCTGGGCGGAGCGGGAGAAGCTCCGGGTCTCGGCCAGGCTCACGAAGTCTTCAAGCCACTTGGTTTCCATTCACGACGTCCTCGGGATCCTTCGGGTCGGCGACGGGGCCGTCGCCCTCGGCACCGCTCTGCTGCAGGCGCCACATGCCAGCATACCGGCCATTCGAGGCGAGGAGCTCGGCGTGGGTTCCGCGCTCGATGATCCGGCCGCGCTCCATGACCAGGATCTGATGGGCGTCAACGACGGTGGACAGGCGATGGGCGATCACGAGCGCCGTCTTGTTGCGCGCAACGCCCTGCAGCTCGGCCTGGATGGCCCGCTCGTTCGCCGAGTCGAGCGCCGACGTGGCCTCGTCGAAGATCAGGAACGGCGGGTTCTTCAGCAGCGTGCGCGCGATGGCCACGCGCTGCTTCTCGCCGCCGCTCAGCTTGAGGCCGCGTTCGCCCACCACCGTGTCGTAGCCCTTCGGCGTCGAGGCGATGAAGTCGTGGATGCGCGCCGCGCGCGCGGCGGTCTCCACCTCGTCCTGGCCCGCGCCGGCGCGGCCGTAGGCGATGTTGTAGGCCACCGTGTCGTTGAAGAGCACCGTGTCCTGCGGCACGATGCCGATCTGCTGGCGCAGGCTCGACTGCGTGACCTCGCGCAGGTCCTGCCCGTCGATCGTGATGCGGCCCTCGTTCACGTCGTAGAAGCGGTACAGCAGCCGGGCGAGCGTGCTCTTGCCCGAACCCGACGGCCCCACCACCGCCACCGTGCGGCCGGCCGGGATCTCGAAGCTCACGTCGTGCAGGATCGTGCGGTCGCGCTCGTAGGCGAAACGGACGTGCTCGAAGCGCACCGTGGGGCCGGTGACCCGCAGCGGCTGCGAGCCGGGCGCGTCGGCCACCTCGCGCTCGCGCTCGAGCAGCGCGAACATCTTGTCTAGGTCGGTCAGGCTCTGCTTGATCTCGCGGTAGATCACGCCGAGGAAGTTCAGCGGGATGTAGAGCTGGATCATGAAGGCGTTGATCATGACCAGGTCGCCCAGGGTCATGCGCCCGTCCACCACCCCGCTGGTGGCGCGCCACAGCATCGCGACGAGGCCCGTGGCGATGATGAGCTGCTGCCCGGTGTTGAGCATCGACAGCGTCGTCTGCGCCTTCAACGAGGCCTTGCGCAGGCGCTCGAGGCTCTCGTCGTAGCGGCGCGACTCGAAGTCCTCGTTGTTGAAGTACTTCACCGTCTCGTAGTTCAGCAGCGAGTCGATCGCGCGCGTGTGGGCGTGCGAGTCGAGCTCGTTCATCTGCTTGCGGAACTGCGTGCGCCAGTTCGTCACCGTGACGGTGAAGGTGATGTAGAGCACGAGGGCCGCGAGCGTGATCCACGCGAACCACGCGTCGAACTTCACCGCCAGCAGCGACAGCACGAGCACCACCTCGATGAGCGTGGGGAAGATGCTGTAGAGCGAGTACGAGATCAGCGAGTGCACGGCGCGGGTGCCGCGTTCGATGTCGCGCGTCATGCCCCCCGTCTGCCGCTCGAGGTGGAAGCGCAGGCTGAGGTCGTGCAGGTGGCGGAAGGTGTTGAGCGAGATGCTGCGCGCGGTGCCTTCGGTGGCCTTCGCGAAGATCAGTTCGCGCAGCTCGCCGAACAGCGAGGTGGACAGGCGCAGCAGGCCGTACGCGAGCAGCAGCCCGATGGGCACCACCAGCACGGCGCGCGTGTCGCCGGCGGGGATCGACAGGCTGTCCACCAGCGTCTTCAACAGCAGCGGCACGCCCACGTTGGCGACCTTGGCCGCCACCATGAAGCCGAGCGCGATGCCCACACGCCAGCGGTACTGCCACAGGTACGGGAACAGCTTGCGCAGCGTGCGCCAGTCGGAACGGGCGGCGGCGGAGGAAGCGGACGCTTCGCGGGGGGCGGCTGGCAGGGAGGCTGGTCGCATGGGAAAACGGAAAAGAGGCCGGTCGCTCGGTGCGTCCTGGCACGGAACGACAGTGTGCCCAAACATGGCGATCCGCGTGCGAACGGGGCGTTGCGAACGCACCCGCCGTTCATGCCGACGGATCGGCCGCCCGTCGACCGGCCACGCCACCGGCCCGCCGTTGCGGCACGATGCCGTCACCGAAAGATCCCTTCCGCCGGAGACCGACGTGCCCCCGACCGACGTGCGCCACCCCTCGCCCCGCACCCCGATGCGCAAGACCCCGCCCCAGGGCCTGCGACTGCGCCGCTTCAAGCGGCCGGTGCCCCTCGTGCGCCTCGCGGGTGCGAGTTCGCCGGGGCCGCACGGGCCGGCGCGCAAGGGCCGCTGACTCTCGCGGGTCATCCCGGCGAACGCCGGGGTGACGAAGCTCGCGCCGTGACCCTTTCCGCACTCCCCCGCTGGCGCCGCGGCCCCATCTCGCGGAAAATCAGGGCTTTCCCTGAATGCTGTACGAGATGAGCTCCAACGCCGCCCCCCACGCCGTGCCCGAACGCGTTTCGCTGCCCACCGACGGCCACCTCGCGATGCGCGTGGCCCCGATGCCGTCGGATGCCAACGGCAACGGCGACATCTTCGGCGGCTGGATCATGGCCCAGGTGGACCTCGCCGGGTCGGTGCTGCCGGGCCGCATCGCCAAGGGCCGCATCGCCACCGTGGCGGTGAACCAGTTCGTGTTCAAGCAGCCGGTCTCCATCGGCGACCTGCTGAGCTTCTACGTGCACGTGGAACGCATCGGCCGCACGTCCATCACCGTGCGCGTGGAAGTGTTCGCCGAACGCAACCCGGCCGAGCTGCAGGTGGTCAAGGTGACCGAGGCGAATCTCACCTACGTGGCCATCGACATGCAGGGCAAGCCGCGCGAGATCCCGCGCGACTGACGCTCAGGCGCGGGGCTTGCGCGGGCGCAGCAGGCGCTGCGCCGGCAGTTGCCGCGTGGGCGTGGTCTCCGGCAGCCGCGGCACGATCTTCGTGCTGATCACGCCGGCCAGTTGCTCGGCCCACAGCGCGTACACCGCGGGCCCCGGGTGGAAGCCGTCCTCGGCCATCAGCACGCTGTCCGACGCCAGCTGGTTCTCGAACGGGATGGGCAGCCACCAGCGCTCGGGCCAGCGCTCGACCCACTCGGCCAGCGCCTGGTTGTAGCGCTGCTGGCCGTTGCCCAGCACCCAGCGCAGCGGGTTGGGCAGCGGGTACGACTGCATCGGCGGCAGGCCGCAGTGGACGATGTGGTGCACGCCGGCACGGCGCGCGGCGGCGCGGTCCAGGCGATCGAGCTGCTCCAGCCAGCGCGCGGGCGGCACCTGCCCGAGCAGGTCGCTCAGGCCCACGGTGGTGACCATCACGTCGGCGGGCCGCAGCGACATGCGCTCGAGGGCCCGGATGGAATCCCGCGTGGTGTCGCCGCGCCGCGCCACCACCTGCCACACCACCGCCCCGCCGAGCCGCTGCGACAGCGCCTCGCCGAGCCGGCCCGACAGGGCCTGTGCCTGCGTGTGGGCACCCACGCCCGCGGCGGACGAATCGCCCACGATCAGCACGCGCAGCTTGACGCGGCCGACGCCGGACACCCCTTCCCGGTTGCCCTGGGCCTCGGGGAGTTGCGCGGCGCGCTGGCGCACCTGGCGTGCTTGCCAGAACACCAGCGGAGACAGGACGAAGCGGGCGACCTCGAACAGCACGGAATGGAAAGGGACGATCGAGGCCGCGGGGGGATCAGCTGAACTGGCTGAAGTCGGGCTTGCGTTTCTGGAAGAAGGCGCTGAAGGCTTCCTTCGCCTCGGGGCTGGCCAGGCGCGACGCGAACACCTCGTTCTCGGCGGCGATGGCGGCCATCACCTCGTCGGCGTTGGCGCGGCGCAGCAGCGTCTTGGTGTGGCGGATGGCCGCGGGCGGCAGCGTGTTGAAGCGCTCGGCGATGCGGCGGGCATGGTTCAGCACCTCGCCGGCCGGCAGCACGGCGTTGGCGATGCCGCAGTCGACGGCTTCCTGGCCACCGAAGGGTTCACCCAGCAGCACCTTCTCAGCCGCCTTGCGCGGGCCCATCAGCTGCGACACGAGCAGGCTCGAGCCGAACTCGGGCACGAGGCCCAGCGTGACGAACGGCATCGCGAGGCGGGCCTCGTCGGAGACGTAGACGAAGTCGCAGTGCAGCAGCAGCGTGGTGCCGATGCCGATGGCCGCGCCGGTGACGGCGGCGATCACGGGCTTGTCGCAGGCGACCATGGCCTTCATGAACTGGAACGCAGGGGACTCGGCCACGGGCTGCGCGCCGCGTTTCATGAAGTCCTCGATGTCGTTGCCCGACGTGAAGATGCCGGGCTGGCCGGTGATCAGCACGCTGCGCACCGACGCGTCGGCCGTGGCGGCGGTCAGCGCCTGCGCCATCTGGGCGTACATCTCGCCGGTCAGCGCGTTCTTCTTCTCGGGACGCGCGATCTCGATCTGGTAAACGCCGTTCAGGACGGCGGTCTTGATGGTCATGGAAACTCCTCGGGGGTGATCTTACGGGATGGGACGCAGCCATTGCGTCACCTGCGGCCACAAGGTGGCCGCGAAACGCTGGCGGAAGAAGCCGAAATGGCCAATGCGGTCGGCGCCCAGGTCACGCGGGTCGAAGCGGCGCATCTCGCGCGCCGCGCCGGCATAGAACGCGTGCATGCGGTCGGTGTTGGTGGCCGACATGTACTCGTCGTCGGTGAACGACAGGGACAGGATGGGGTTGCGGATGGCGGCGTAGTCCGCGCGGACGCGGTCGCCGCCCACGCCGACCAGGTAGTCGCGGTCGAGGCACCAGCGCCGCCACTGGCGCATCACGCCGAGCGGCAGGTCGCCCACCTTGCGCAGGCGCCGGCCGGGGAAATAGCCGAACACGCGCATCGCCAGCGGGCACACCACGAACCACATCCACCAGATGTAGCTGCGCACGCGCAGGGCATGGTGCAGCCAGTAGCCGGTGCCCACGCCGATGGTGATCACGCGCGACACACGGTCGCGGTTGGGCACCATGCCCAGGATCTGCCCGCCGAGGCTGTGACCCAGCCAGTGGATGGGGGTGCCGGACGGCACGTGGCGGTCGAGCCAGTCGAGGGCCGCGGCGGTGTCGCGCTCGGCCCAGGTGTTCACGTCGGCATCCAGGCCGCGCAGCGAGCGGCGCATGGCCGCGGGGCGCGACGCGCCGATGCCGCGGTAGTCGAACGTGAGCACCGCGTGCCCCTGCGAGGCGAGCCACGTGGCGAAGTCGGTGTAGAACTTCTGCGGCACGCCCATCGCGGAGACGATGATCACGGCGGCGTGGCAGGTGGCGGGGTCACCGTAGAAGGTGCCCTGGAGCGCGAAGCCGTCGGTGGCCTCGAACGAGATGGTGTCCATCGACGAACTCCTTGCGGAAGGTCCGAAGGGAACCCGGCCGGACCCGAAGGCCCGGCCGGACGTCGAACGCTCAAACGCGTTCGAAGATGCCGGCAGCGCCCTGGCCCGTGCCCACGCACATCGTGACCATGCCGTACTTCAGGTTGTGGCGACGCAGCGCGTGCACGACCGTGGCCGCACGGATGGCGCCGGTGGCGCCCAGCGGGTGGCCGAGGGCGATCGCGCCGCCCATCGGGTTCACCTTGGCCGGGTCGAGGCCGATGCTGTTGATCACGGCGAGCGACTGGGCCGCGAAGGCTTCGTTCAGCTCGATCCAGTCGATCTGGTCCTTCGTCAGGCCGGCGTACTTCAGCGCGGCCGGGATGGCTTCGATCGGGCCGATGCCCATGATCTCCGGCGGCACGCCGCGGGCGGCGAAGCTCACGAAGCGGGCCAGCGGCTTCAGGCCGAACTGCTTGACCGCCTTCTCGCTCGCGAGGATCAGCGCGCCGGCGCCATCGCTCGTCTGCGAGCTGTTGCCGGCCGTGACGCTGCCCTTGGCGGCGAACACCGGGCGCAGCTTCGCGAGACCTTCGAGCGACGTGTCGGGACGCGGGCCTTCGTCGATGTCGACGGTGCGCGTCTTCGAGACCTGCTCGCCGGTGGCCAGGTTCGGCACGCGGCTGATGACGTCGATCGGGGTGATCTCGTCCTTGAACTCGCCGGCCTGGATGGCCTTGAGCGCGCGCATGTGCGACTCGTAGGCGAAGGCGTCCTGCTGCTCGCGGGTGACCTTCCACTGCTGGGCGACCTTCTCGGCCGTGAGGCCCATGCCGTAGGCGATGCCGACGTTCTCGTCCTTCGTGAAGATCTCGGGGTTGAAGGACGGCTTGTTGCCACCCATCGGCACGAGGCTCATCGACTCGGCGCCGCCGGCGATCAGCACGTCGGCCTCGCCCACGCGGATGCGGTCGGCGGCCATCTGGATGGCCGTCACGCCCGAGGCGCAGAAGCGGTTGACGGTCACGCCGCCCACCGGCTTCGGCAGGGCCAGGCCCGTGGCGATGCGGGCCATGTTCATGCCCTGTTCACCTTCCGGGAACGAGCAGCCGATGATGGCGTCCTCGATCGCGGCCGGGTCCAGGTCCGGGGCCTGCGACAGCGCGCTGCGGATCGCGGCGATCAGCAGGTCGTCGGGCCGGGTGTTCCGGAAGTAGCCACGGCCGGAGCGGCCGATGGGCGTGCGGGTGGCGGCGACGATGTAGGCGTCTTGAACTTGTTTGCTCATGATCTGTGTTCCTTGGTTGCGGCCGCTCAGTTGCGCACCGGCTTGCCGGTCGAGAGCATCCCCATGATGCGTTCCTGCGTCTTGGGGTTCTCGAGCAGGCCGCAGAAGTGCTTGCGTTCCAGCGCCATCAGGTAGTCCTCGCTCACCAGCGAGCCGGCGTCGACGTCACCGCCGCACACCACGTCGGCGATCAGCGCGCCGATGTGGAAGTCGTGCTGGCTGATGAAGCCGCCGTCGCGCATGTTGACGAGCTGGGCCTTGATGGTGGCGATGCCGTTGCGGCCGGCCACCGGGAAGAGGGCCTTCGTCGGGGCGCGGTAGCCGCTCTCGAACAGGGCCTTGGCCTGTTGCGTGGCGACGTGCAGCAGTTCGTCCTTGTTCGGGACGATCACGTCGCTCCACAGCAGGTAGCCGTTCTTGCGGTTCTCGATCGCGCTCGTGCCCACCTTGGCCGTCGCGGCGGCGGTGAAGCCGTCGGTCAGGAACTTCAGGATGTCGGCGTTCGCGTTGCCGGCCGAGGCCATCTCCGCGGCGCGGCGGGCGATGTAGGTCAGGCCGCCACCGCCCGGGATCAGGCCCACGCCCACTTCCACGAGGCCCATGTAGCTTTCCATCGCGGCGACGCGGCGGGCCGAGTACACGGCCAGTTCGCAACCACCGCCCAGCGCGATGCCGCGGATGGCCGAGACCACCGGCACCGAGGCGTAGCGGATGCGCAGCATGGCGTCCTGCAGCTTCTTCTCTTCCGGGGCGATGCCCTTGGCGCCGCTCTTCATGAAGACGGGCATCAGCGCCTCGAGGTTGGCGCCGGCCGAGAACACGTCGTCCGGCGACCAGATCACGAGGCCCTTGTACTTGGCTTCGGCGATCTCGACGGCCTTCAGCAGGCCTTCGGTCACGGTGGGGCTGATCAGGTGCAGCTTGGCGGTGATGCTGGCGATCAGCACTTCACCGTCGAGCGACCAGACGCGCACTTCCTCGTTCTTGAATTCCTCGGTGCCCGACTTCAGCGGTTCGGCCGCGCCGCTGCCGAAGACGTCTTCCGGGAAGTACTGGCGCAGGTACACCGGCAGCTTGCTCTTCGGCACGTACGCGTTTTTCGTGGGGCTGAACGAGCCGTCCACGGTGTGCACGCCGTCGCGGCCGTCGAACACCCAGGCGGGCAGCGGCGCGCTGCTGAGGGCCTTGCCGGCGTCGATGTCGGCCTTGATCCACTCGGCCACCTGCTTCCAGCCGGCCTGTTGCCACAGCTCGAACGGGCCCTGCGAGGCGCCGAAGCCCCAGCGCGTGGCGAAGTCGATGTCGCGCGCGGTGTCGGCGATGTCGGCCAGGTGCACGGCGGCGTAGTGGAAGCTGTTGCGCAGGATGGCCCACACGAACTGCGCCTGCGGGTTGCTCGACTCGCGGAGCAGCTTCAGGCGTTCGGCCGGGGCCTTCTTCAGGATGCGGGCGACGATGTCGTCGGCCTTCTTGCCGCCGGCGACGTATTCACCGGTGGCCGGGTCGAGGCGCAGGATGTCCTTGCCGACCTTCTTGTAGAAGCCGGCGCCGGTCTTCTGGCCGAGGGCGCCCTTCGCGATCAGCGCGGCCAGCGGAGCGGGCGTGGCGTAGCTCGGGAAGAACGGGTCGTCCTTGAGGTTGTCCTGCAGCGTCTTGATGACGTGCGACATCGTGTCGAGGCCCACCACGTCGGCGGTGCGGAACGTGCCGGAGCTGGCGCGGCCCATCTTCTTGCCGGTCAGGTCGTCGACGACGTCGTACGACAGGCCGTAGTTCTCGGCTTCCTTGAACGTGGCCAGGATGCCGGCGATGCCGACGCGGTTGGCGACGAAGTTGGGCGTGTCCTTCGCGCGCACGACGCTCTTGCCGAGCGCCGTGGTGACGAACGACTCGAGCTGGTCGAGGATCTCGGGGCGCGTGGTGGGCGTGGCGATCAGCTCGACCAGGGCCATGTAGCGCGGCGGGTTGAAGAAGTGGATGCCGCAGAAGTTCGGCTTGATCGACTCCGGCAGCACTTCCGACAGCTTCGTGATCGACAGGCCCGAGGTGTTCGACGCCACGATGGCGTTCGGCGACAGGAACGGCGCGATCTTCGTGTAGAGGTCGAGCTTCCAGTCCATGCGCTCGGCGATGGCCTCGATGATGAGGTCGCATTCGCGCAGCAGCTCGCTGTGCTCTTCGTAGTTGGCCTGCTGGATCAGCGCCGCGTCCTCGGGCACGCCCAGCGGGGCCGGCTTCAGCTTCTTCAGGCCTTCGACGGCCTTCGTGACGATGCCGTTCTTCGGGCCTTCCTTCGCGGGCAGGTCAAACAGCACGACCGGCACCTTGACGTTCACCAGATGGGCGGCGATCTGCGCGCCCATCACGCCGGCGCCGAGCACGGCGACCTTGCGGACATTGAATCGACTCATGTTTTCTCCTGGAGGGTGTTGTGGGGTCGCCGCGAGCCGGTCACTCGGCGCGGACCCAGGTTTGGGTGCGGCCGAAGACCGGTGCGCCGACGTAGCCGCGCACCTCGAGCTTCTTGCCGCCGTCGATCGGGGTCAGACGCACCTTGTAGGTCTTGCCGTTGGCGGGGTCAAGGATGGTCCCGCCTTCCCACCTCGCGCTGTCGGCCTCTTCGCTCTTCTTGACGCCGCGGATGAGCTGGAGACCCAGCAAGGGCTTGTCCTTGCGGTCGTCCGTGCACTTGTCGCAGACGAGCTTCTCCGCGTCGGGCGAGTCGATCAGCTTCTCGAGCTTGCCGCTGATCACACCACCGGCTTCGGTGATGCGCACGTACGAGCGCTCCTTCTTGGTCGAATCGTCGATCGTCTTCCAGAGGCCGACCGGCGTGGCGTCCGACGCCACGGCAGCGAACGACACGACGGCAGCGGCGAGGCCGCACAGGACACGTTTCATGGGGTCTCCTTTTCCCTTGGTTTGGCTCAGAACCAGGACTCTTCCATTTCCACGAGCGTCGGCAGGCCGGCGCGCGCGGTGCGGATCAGCGATGCCGTCTCGGGCAGCAGCTTGGCGAAGTAGAAGCGGGCCGTGGCGAGCTTGGCCTTGTAGAACGGGTCGCCGCCGCCCTGCTTCTCGAGGGCCACCTTGGCCATGCGCGCCCAGAAGTAGCCGAACACGAGGTGACCCACGACGCGGAGGTAGTCGACCGAGGCCGCGCCCACTTCGTCCTGGTTGCCGAAGGCCTTCATGCCCACTTCGGTCGTCAGCTTCACGACCTTCTCGCCGAGGTCGGCCAGCGGGTTCACGAATTCCTGCATGGCTTCGTTGGTGCCCTCTTCCTCGACGAAGTCCTGCACCATCTTGCCGAACTTGCGCAGCTTGGCGCCGTTGTCGGCCAGGATCTTGCGGCCCAGCAGGTCGAGCGACTGCACGGTGTTCGTGCCTTCGTAGATCATGTTGATGCGCGCGTCACGGACGTACTGCTCCATGCCCCACTCGGCGATGTAGCCGTGGCCGCCGAACACCTGCATGCAGTGCGACGTGGAGATCCAGGCGTTGTCGGTGATGAACGCCTTGATGATGGGCGTGATCAGCGCGACCATGTCGCCGGCTTCCTTGCGCACGTCGGCGTCGTCGCTCGACAGTTCCTTGTCGAGCTGCAGCGTGGTCCACAGGCCCAGGGCGCGGCCGCCTTCGGCGTAGGCGCGCGCGGTCAGCAGCATCTTGCGCACGTCCGGGTGCACGATGATCGGGTCGGCCGGCTTGTCCGGGGCCTTCGGGCCCGACAGCGCGCGCATCTGCAGGCGGTCCTTGGCGTAGGCCACGGCGTTCTGGTACGCCACTTCGGTCAGGCCGAGGGACTGCATGCCGACGCCCAGGCGGGCGGCGTTCATCATCACGAACATGGCCTGCAGGCCCTTGTTCGGCTGGCCCACGAGCGTGCCCACGGCGCCGTCGAGCGTCAGCTGCGCGGTGGCGTTGCCGTGGATGCCCATCTTGTGCTCGAGGCCCGTGCAGAAGATCGGGTTGCGCGAGCCGATGCTGCCGTCGGCGTTGACGTTGAACTTCGGCACCACGAAGAGCGAGATGCCCTTCGAGCCCACGGGCGCGTCCGGCAGGCGGGCCAGCACCAGGTGGATGATGTTCTCGGTCATGTCGTGTTCGCCGGCCGAGATGAAGATCTTGGCGCCGGTGATCTTGTACGTGCCGTCACCCACCGGTTCCGCCTTCGTGCGGAGCAGGCCGAGGTCGGTGCCGCAGTGCGGTTCGGTCAGGCACATCGTGCCGGTCCACTCGCCGCTCGTCAGCTTGGGCAGGTAGGTCTTCTTCTGCTCGTCGGTGCCGTGGGCGTGCAGGGCCTCGTACGCGCCGTGCGACAGGCCGGGGTACATCGTCCAGGCCTGGTTGCCCGAGTTCATCATCTCGTACAGGCACTGGTTCACGAGGTGCGGCAGGCCCTGGCCACCGTAGGCCGGGTCGCAGCTCAGCGCGGGCCAGCCGCCTTCGACGTACGTCTTGTAGGCTTCCTTGAAGCCCTTCGGCGGGGTGACCTCGTGCGTGGTCTTGTCGAGCGTGCAGCCTTCCTGGTCGCCGCTCAGGTTGATCGGGAAGATCACCTGCGACGCGAACTTGCCGCCTTCCTCGATCACCGCGTTGATGGTGTCGGCGTCGACGTCGGCGTACGGCGGCAGCGTCTTGAGTTCATCGGTCACGTTCAGCACTTCGTGCATCACGAACTGCATGTCGCGCAGGGGCGGGGTGTACTGGGCCATCATGAACTCCTTCGGGATTTCGGAAAAAGGGGAAAGTGAAGATCAGCCGCGTGCCTTGCGGGCAGGCTGGGTGGAAGCGGCCGACAACTCGAGGCCTGCGGGCGTGGCGTAGTAGTTCACGACACGCTCGAACGAAACGCGCACCCGGTCGATGGCGCCGGGGATGCGCAGGAAGCGGGCATCGTGGTGCAGGGCCAGGATGAGGCCGTGCACCTCGAAGAGCATCTGGGCGGTGTCGGTGTCGGGGCGGAGGTGGCCCTCGGACACGGCGAGCGCGATGGCCTTGCCGAGCGCGGCCTGCCAGGCGGCCACCATCTCGACCAGCGCGTCGCGCACCGGGCCTGGCCGGTCGTCGAATTCGACGGCGCCGCTGATGTAGATGCAGCCGGAGTCGAGCTCGACGGACACGCGCTTCACCCAGCGGTCGAACAGCGCGCGCAGGCGCGGCAGGCCGCGCTGCACGCGCATGGCCGGGTGGAAGACTTCTTCCTCGAACTTGACGTGGTACTCGCGGATGACCGAGATCTGCAGTTCCTCGCGCGAGCCGAAGTGGGCGAACACGCCCGACTTGCTCATGCGCGTGACATCGGCCAGCGCGCCGATGGACAATCCTTCCAGCCCCATGTGGGAGGCCAGGCTCAGGGCCGCGTCGAGGATGGCGGCGCGGGTCTGCTGGCCCTTCTGGAGGGTCTTCGGCAGATCGCGCGAAGCACGGGCGGTGGCGGTGGTCGGTTCGGTCACAACGGGGTTTCCGGGTCTGGAAAGAAACGAACGATCGTTCTATTTTGCAGAAAAATCAAGCCCATGTCTGCGGGGCGACAGACTTTTTTTGCGGGATGAGGAAGCGGAGACGATCGATTCGGCATCGTTCCGCGTAAAGCTGCCGCCAGGTTGAGGGTTAACCCTTGGGATCGATGCCCGGGACCCTGCCCGCCGCCGATGAAACCTTGATGAAGGCCAGCCGGCGTGTGCACAACCGCCGACAACCTGCTCGCAATTTGGGCAAACCGGCCGGATTGGTTTACGCTCCGTATACAAGGAGAGTCATCCGTGGAAGTCCTCCAGCTCGATGTGTCCGGCCGTCCCCAGTCGTGGATCTCGGCCAAGGAAGCAGCGGTCATCTACGCCAGCGACGGCGTGGCCTGGACGCTGGGGGATGCCTTTTTCGTGCTGCGCGGCGGCATGCAGCGCTGCACGGGGCTCCAGTCGCGCATCGAGGTGCACCCCATCATCGCGGTGCGGGGCGCGGTGCCCAGCCGGGCCTGGCGCCAGGCGCCGGCGCTGTCGAACCCGAAGCTGTTCTCGCGCGACCGGCTGGTGTGCGCCTACTGCGGCGGACACTTCCACGCCGACGACCTCACCCGCGAGCACATCGTGCCCACGTCGCGCGGCGGGCACGACACCTGGATGAACTGCATCACCGCGTGCCGCGGCTGCAACGGCCGCAAGGGCAACCGGCTGCCGGAAGAGGCGCACATGTCGCTGCTCTACCTGCCGTACGTGCCCAGCCTGCACGAGGACATGATCCTGCGCGGGCGCCGCATCCTCGCCGACCAGATGGAATTCCTGCTGGCGAGCGTGCCGCGCAACAGCCGGCTGCGGGCGATCTAGCGTTCCTGGCGCAGGCGCTGGACGAACCCGTCCAGCCGCGCGAGGCCTTCCGTCAGTTCCTCGCGTGACGCCGCATACGACAGCCGCACGTGGGCGTCACCCCCGCACAGCCCGAAGTCGTTGCCCGGCGTGAGCGCCACCAGCGCCTCGTCGAGCGCGCGTTCGCAGAAGCGCATCGCGTCGAGACCGGTGCCGCGCACGTCGAAGTAGACGTAGAAGGCGCCGTCCGGCGGCACCGGCACCGGCAGGCCGATGCGCGCGAGGCCGTCCAGCACCAGCTTTCGCCGGGCCACGAACTCGGCGCGCCGGTCCTCGCACACCGCCAGAGACTCCGGCGTGAAACACGCGAGCGCCGCATGCTGGGCCGGCGTGGACGCGCAGATGTAGTAGTTCTGGGCCAGCCGCTCCATCACCGGCACCATCTCGTCGGGGACGATGCACCAGCCGAGCCGCCAGCCGGTCATGCCGAAGTACTTCGAGAAGCTGTTGACCACCACCGCGCCGGGATCGAACGACAGCACGCTGGGCGCGGGCCGCCCGTCGGCGTCCGCATCGGCCAGGTCGAGGTAGATCTCGTCGACGAGGCGCCAGGCGCCGCGCGCACGGGCCCATTCGCACAGGGCGGCGAGCGCCTCGGGCCGCACCGACGTGCCCGTGGGGTTCGACGGCGTGGCGATCATCAGCCCGCGCGTGCGGTCGGTCCAGTGCGCCTGCACGCTCGCGAGGTCGAGCTGGAATCGCGTGGCCGCGCTGGTGGGCACCAGCGCCACCTCGGCGCCGAAGCTGCTGAGGAACTGCCGGTTGCACGGGTAGGACGGGTCGCCCACGATCACCTGGTCGCCGGGTTCGACAAGGGCCGCGGTGACGAGCAGCAGCGCCGCCGAGGCCCCGGCCGTCACCACCACGCGCGACGGATCGATCGACACGCCGTGCGCCCGTTGGTAGAAGCCGGCGATGGCCTCGCGCAACGCGGGCAGGCCCAGCGCGCCGGTGTACGGCAGCGCGCCCTCCCCCGCCACGCGCTGCAGCGCCTGCAGCACCGCGGGCGGCGCGCCGAAGTCGGGCTCGCCGAGGCTCAGTTTGACAACATGCCGCCCCTGCGCCTCGAGCGCGGCGGCGCGTTTGCCGAACTCCATCGCGAAGAACGGCGCGATGGCCAGCGCCCGGCTCGAGAACCTCATGGCGGGATCAGCCTCGCAGGCGCTTGAGCAGGCCCGCCGTCGAACCGTCGAGGCCCTTCGTCTCGCCCGAGGCGAGGCGCGGCAGCAGGTCGTTGCACAGCGCCTTGCCCAGCTCCACGCCCCACTGGTCGAAGCTGTTGATGCCCCAGATGGCGCCGCTCACGAACACGCGGTGTTCGTACAGCGCGATCAGCGCGCCGAGCGCGTGCGGGTTCAGCTGGTCGATCAGGAAGGTGGTGCTCGGGCGGTTGCCCGGGAAGCTGCGGTGGCGCGACAGCACGCCGCGGTCGAGGTCGGCCGACGCGGTGGGCGCCTTTTCGGTGGCGGCCTCGTCGGCCGTCTTGCCGAGCATCAGCGCCTGGCTCTGCGCGAGGCCGTTGGCGAGCAGCTTGGTCTGCAGGTCGGAGAAACCGTGCGTGGGGTGCTTGACCAGGATGAACTCGACCGGGATCACGTCGGTGCCCTGGTGCAGCATCTGGAAGTACGCGTGCTGGCCGTTGGTGCCGGGTTCGCCCCACACCACCGGGCTCGTGCCGAAGGGCAGCGGCTCGCCGTCGAGGTCGACGCGCTTGCCGTTGCTTTCCATCTCGAGCTGCTGCAGGTACGCGGGGAAGCGGCGCAGGCCCTGGTGGTACGGCGCGACGCTGCGGCTCGTGAAGCCGTGGAAGTTGCGGTACCAGACGTCGAGCAGGCCCAGCACCAGCGGCAGGTTCTTCGGCGCGGGGGTTTCGGCGAAGTGGCGGTCCATCGCGTGGGCGCCGGCGAGCAGCGCGCGGAAATGGTCGCCACCCACCGCCAGCGCGATGGGCAGGCCGATGGCCGACCACAGTGAGTAGCGGCCACCCACCCAGTCCCAGAACCCGAACGTGGTGGTGATGCCGAAGGCCGCGGCGGCCTGCACGTTCGTGGTGGTGGCCACGAAGTGTTTCGCGATGTCGGTGCCACCGTTGGCCTCGAACCAGGCCTTCGCGACGTTGGCATTGGCCATCGTCTCCTGCGTGGTGAAGGTCTTGCTGGCGATGACGAACAGCGTTTCCGACGGTTTCAGCCGGCGCAGCACCGGCGCGATGTCGTGGCCGTCGACGTTCGAGACGAAGTGGAACGTGATGCCGGGGTGCACGAAGGCGTCGAGCGCCGGGATCACCATCTGCGGCCCGAGGTCGCTGCCGCCGATGCCGATGTTCACGACGTGGCGGATGCCGCTGGCGGCGGTGTCGCGCACCTGCTCCACGTAGGCGAGCATGGCGTCGAGCACCTGGTGCACGTCGTGGCTGAACGGGCCCTGGCCGCGCGGCGCGCGCAGCGCCGTGTGCAGCACGGCCCGGCCTTCGGTGGTGTTGATGGGGTCGCCGCGCAGCATGGCGTCGCGGCGGGCCTCGACGCCACACTCGCGCGCGAGGTCGTGCAGGAAGTGCAGCGTGGCGGTGTCGACGCGGTTCTTCGACAGGTCGGCGTACAGGCCCGGCGCGTCGAAGCCGAGGGCCTCGAAGCGGCCCGGGTCGCGGGCGAAGGCCTCTCGGATGTCGAAGTCGCGGCCATGGGCCTCGTAGTGCCCGGCCAGCGCGGCCCAGGCCTCGGTGCGGTCGCCCCGGGTGAACGTCATTTGGCGAGCCCTTCGATGATGGCGTCGAGCTTGCCGGCGTCGACCGCGAACGCGCGGATGCCTTCGGCGAGCTTCTCGGTGGCCATGGCGTCGTCGTTCAGCGCGAGGCGGAAGCTCGCCTCGTTGTGCGTGCTGGCATGGATGGGGGCGTTCTTCGCGGCCTTCGGGTCGAGCACGCGCGGCAGCGGCGCATCGGTGGCCTGCAGCTTGGCGAGCAGGTCGGGGCTGATGGTCAGCAGGTCGCAGCCGGCCAGGGCCTGGATCTGGCCGAGGTTGCGGAAGCTCGCGCCCATGACTTCGGTGTCGATGTCGAACTTCTTGTAGTACGTGTAGATCTGCGCGACCGACTTGACGCCCGGGTCGTTCGCCAGCGAGCTGGCGGCCTCGTCCCACGACGCGCCGGCCGACTTCTTGTACCAGTCGTAGATGCGGCCCACGAACGGCGAGATCAGCTTGACGCCCGCCTCGCCGCAGGCGACGGCCTGGCAGAACGAGAACAGCAGCGTCAGGTTGCAGTGGATGCCGTCGTGCTCGAGGATGCGCGCGGCCTGGATGCCTTCCCAGGTGGAGGCGATCTTGATCAGCACGCGGTCGCGGCCGATGCCGCGGGCCTCGTACAGCGCCATGATGCGGCGGGCGCGGGCGACGGTGGCGGCGGTGTCGAAGCTCAGGCGCGCGTCGACCTCGGTGGACACGCGGCCGGGCACGACCTTCAGGATCTCCATGCCGAACCGCACCAGCACCTCGTCGACGATCTCGTCGAGGCGGGCGCCCTTGTGGGCGGCCACGGTCTCGGACAGCAGCGGCGCGTAGTCGGGCTGCTGCACGGCCTTCAGGATCAGCGACGGGTTCGTGGTGGCGTCGCGCGGGGCGAAGGCCGCGAGTTCCTTGAAGTTGCCGGTGTCCGCCACGACGGTGGTGAACTGCTTGAGTTGGTCGAGTTGGTTCATGTTCGGAAGCTCCACGAGGAGCTGCTATTAGACCGCAGAGTGGACCCGCGGCGCCGGGGTGCGTTGACGCTCCCAGCATACTTCGGCACCATGACCCGCACCCCCAACACCCGACTGCATTGATGTCTTTCGACCTCGTCTTCTTCGGCGGCACCGGCGACCTGACCTGGCGCAAACTGATGCCCGCCCTCTTCCAGGCCTTCCGCCACGGCAAGCTGCCCGCCGACGGCCGCATCCTGTCGGTGGCCCGCGACGAGTTGTCCGACGAGCAGTATCGGGCGTGGCTGAAGGAACGCTTCCAGGAGGTCGACGACGCCAAGCGCCCGAACGACGAGGAGTTCTCGCGCTTCGCCGAGCTGCTGCACTACCGCCGCATGGACCTGTCCCAGCCGGCCGACTACGCCCGGCTGAAGTCGTGGCTGCAGGGGCGCGGGGCCGATTCGGCCGTGCTGTACCTCGCCACCAGCCCGCACCTCTTCCCGATGATCTGCGAGCAGCTGGGCGCCGCCGGCCTGAACGGCCCGCACGTCCGCGTGGTGCTCGAGAAGCCGCTGGGCCACGACCTGGCCAGCGCCCAGGAGATCAACCGGGTGGTGCGGTCGGTGTTCAGCGAGACGCAGGCCTTCCGCATCGACCACTACCTCGGCAAGCCGTCGGTGCAGAACCTGATGGCGCTGCGCTTCGGCAACGCGCTGTTCGAGCCGCTGTGGCGGCGCGAGAGCATCGCGAACATCCAGATCACCCTGGCCGAATCGCTCGGCGTGGGCACGCGCGGCGAGTTCTACAACCAGACGGGCGCGCTGCGCGACATGGTGCAGAACCACGCGCTGCAGCTGCTGACCATGGTGGCGATGGAGCCGCCGTCCAGCAACGACGCCGACGCCATCCGCGACGAGAAGCTCAAGGTGCTGCGGTCGCTCAAGCCCTTCACGGAAGACAGCGTGGCCCGCGACGTGGTGCGCGGCCAGTACCGCCCCGGGAACGCGGCCGGCCATCCGGCGGTGGGGTTCCTGCAGGAGCAGAACGTGCCGGTCGACAGCCGCTGCGAGACTTTCGTGGCGCTGCGCACCGAGGTGCAGAACTGGCGCTGGGCCGGCGTGCCGTTCTACCTGCGCACCGGCAAGCGGCTCGCGTCGCGCGAGGCCCAGATCGTCGTGAATTTCCGGCCCACGCCGCACAACATCTTCCCGGGCGTCAACGCCCCGAACAAGCTCGTGATCAAGCTGCAGCCGGAGGACGGCCTCGAGCTCCACCTGCTGGCCGCCAAGGGCGCCAACCAGCAGGAGGCGCTCTCGCCGGTGTCGCTCGACCTGGACTTCGACAAGGCCTTCGCCGAGAACCGCGTGGGCGCCTACGAGCGCCTGCTGCTCGACGCCCTCGCCGGGCGGCTCAACCTGTTCGTGCGCAGCGACGAGCAGGAGCAGGCGTGGCGTTTCGTCGAACCCATTCTGCAGGCGTGGTCGAAGGAGCAGGCGGGGCCGCGTCCCTATGCCGCGGGCACGTGGGGGCCGGCGGCCGCCAGCGCGCTGGTGGCACGGGACAACTTCGCGTGGGACGAGGAACAGTGAAGGGGCTGTCGCTCCGGCGAAAGCCGGGGCCCACCGCGCGCTTCGACAGCAATGGATCCCGGCGTTCGCCGGGATGACGGGTGAGTCAGGCCGCCGTTGCGGCGGCCTCGGGCATCAACAGCACGTCGACCCCGTAGAGCCGCGCCAGGTCGGCCAGCTTCGCCGGGGCGTTCCGCACCGAGAAGCCCTTGCCCCAGGCCTTGGCCAGGCGCTGGCACTCGAGCAGCACAGCCAGCGCCGACGAGTCGAAGCGCTGGAGGCCCGACGCGTCGACCGTGACCCCGGCCTCGCCGGAGGCCTTGTGGGCCTCCTGCTGCAGCGCCTGCGCGAGCATGCGCTGCGTGTCGCGGGCCTCACGGCTCGTGATGATGGCGGGCAGGATCAGCATCGGGTGCGTCCGCTCAGCTGCGGGCCGCCGCGGCCTTGTTCAGGTCCTGCAGCATCTTGATGACACCGTCGATGCCGTTCTTGCTGACCTCGGGCTTGAACTGGCCCTGGTACGTGGTGACGAGCCACAGGCCCGACACGTTCACGTCCCAGATCTTCCAGCCGTCGGCGGCCTTCTCGAGGCGGTAGTCGAGCTGGATGGGCTGGCCCTTGCCGCGGATCTCGCTGCGCACCAGCACGTTGGAGTCGTCGGAGACGTCCTTGACCGGGCGCACCTCGACCGTCTGGTCCTTGACCTGCGACAGCGCGCCGGCGTACGTGCGCAGCAGCAGCGTGCGGAACTCCTCCTGCACCTTCTGCTTCTGCTCCGGCGTGGCCTTGTTCCACTGCGGGCCGATGGTCTTCGAGGTCATGCGCGTGAAGTTCACGTGCGGCAGCACCTTGGCCTCGACCAGCGCGGAGATCTTCTTCAGGTCGCCGGCCTGGATGGACTTGTCGGCCTTGGCCGCGTCGAGCACTTCGCTCGACACCTGGCGCACGAGTTCATCGGGGGCCTGCTGGGCCTGGGCCTGGGCCACGGCGCTCGCGGCCACGAAGCCCGCGGCGGCGACCCACGACATCAGTTGTTTCATTCGCATTCGGTCTTCCTTTCATGTCACCGGGTGGTTCACCCGGCATTGGACGGGATCGCGGGCGGAGAGTTCGCTCCGCGGGCCCGTTGGTTCACACAACGCGGGAGACCCGCGTTCGGTTGTCGCGCAGTCAGCGGTTCGTGGCGCTGGCAGCCGAGGCCGCGGGCGCCGGCGCCGGCGCGGAGGCCGACTCGGCCGGCGGCTCGGGGTCCGCCTCGAAGTCCTCGTCCTCGTCGTCGGGCTCGTTGCCATCGTAGACGAGGCTGCGGCGGCGCTGCAGGTACGCGTCGCGCACGAAGACGTACTTGTCGAGCGCCATGTCGTCGAGCATGCGGCTCGTCGGGAGCAGGTTGGCCCGTTCGTTGAGCAGGCCCAGGCCGCCCAGCACGAGCTGCGTCTGGGTGTCGGTGAAGGCCAGCGCCGGGCCCCAATAGCGGTCGACCGGCAGCGCGAAGGAGTCGCGCAGCGTGGACGGACCGAACAGCGGCCAGACCACGTACGGGCCCGGCTTCACGCCCCAGCGGCCGAGCGTCTGGCCGAAGTCCTCGCGCTGGCTGTCGATGCCCGCCACGGTGGCCACGTCGATCAGGCCGCCGAGGCCGAAGACCGAGTTGGTGGTGACCCGGGCGACGTCCTGGCCCGTGTCGGCGAGCTTGAACTGCAGCAGGTTGTTGACGGCCGACCAGGCGTCGGCGAAGTTGCCGAAGAAGTTGGTGACGCCGGTGCGCATGAACTGCGGCACCACGTTCGCGTAGAACGTGGCGACGGGGCGGATCACCGCCGAGTCGACCGCGTCGTTGAACGCGAACACCTTGCGGTTCCAGTTCTCCCAGGGGTCGGTCTTCGGCGCCGGCTTGGGCGCGGCAGCGGCGGCATCCCCCTGCCCGGCGGGAGGCGGCGCCGTGGCGCAGCCCGCGGCCAGCACCAGCAGCGCGGCCGCGAGCGACGAAGCGAGGAAACGTCTCACTTCTTCGCCCCTGCCCCGGCGGCAGCCGGTGCGGCCGGCTCGGCGGCCTTGCTGTAGAGGAACTGGCTGATCAGGTTCTCGAGCACCACCGCGTCCTGCGTCTGCTGGATGGTGTCGTTCGCCACGAGCACCTTCTCGTCGGCGCCCGGCTCGAGGCCGATGTACTGCTCACCCAGGAGGCCCGAGGTGAGGATCTTCGCGATGCTGTCCTTCGGGAACTCGAACTTCTTCTCGAGCTGCAGCTGCACCCGGGCCTGGAAGGTCTTGCTGTCGAAGGTGATGGACTCGACGCGGCCGATCACGACCCCGGCGCTCTTGACCGCCGCACGGGGCTTCAGGCCGCCGATGTTGTCGAACCGGGCCGTCACGGCGTAGGTTTCGCCGAAATTCAGGCTCAGCAGGTTGCCGGCCCGCAGGGCCAGGAACAGGATGGCGGCCGCGCCGACCAGCACGAACAGCCCCACCCACACGTCATGACGAGACTTCTGCACGTCGTCGCTCCTCAAATCGAAAACATCATGGCGGTCAACACGAAGTCGAGCGCCAGCACGGACAGCGAGGCCATCACCACGGTGCGGGTGGTAGCCTGGGCCACGCCATCGGGCGTGGGCTTGCACGAGAAACCCTGCAGCAGCGCGATGAAGGTCACGGTGAACCCGAACACGAGGCTCTTGACGATGCCGTTGCCCACGTCCGCCCAGACATCGACCCCCCCCTGCATCTGCGACCAGAACGAGCCGGGATCGATGCCGATCAGCACGACCGCGACCAGCCACCCCCCAAGGATACCCACTGCGCTGAAGACCGCGGCGAGCAATGGCATCGCGATGACACCCCCCCAAAAGCGAGGTGCGAGCACCCGCTTCACGGGATCCACCGCCATCATCTCCATGGCGACGAGCTGTTCGCCCGCCTTCATGAGCCCGATCTCGGCCGTGAGCGACGTGCCGGCGCGGCCGGCGAACAGCAGCGCCGTGACCACCGGGCCCAGTTCCCGCACCAGCGACAGGGCCACCAGCAGGCCCACCGCCTCGGCGGAACCATACCGCTGCAGCGTGTAGTAACCCTGCAACGCGAGCACGAAGCCCACGAACAGGCCCGACACCGAGATGATCGACAGCGACCGGTTCCCGATGAAGAACACCTGGTCGATCACCAGGCGCAGGCGCCCGAAGGTAGCGCCCGCCAGGCGCACCAGCTGCCAGAAGAGCAGCGTGGCCTGGCCGATGTCGGCGAGCTTGCCGCGCACCGCCAGCCCGAGGGCGGATGGGCTGAGCCAGTTCATCGGGCACCTCCGCCGACGCCGAAGTCCTGCTCGAGCGGCGCGGCCGGGTAGTGGAAGCGCACCGGGCCGTCGGGATGGCCGCCCACGAACTGCTGCACGAGCGGGTCGGTGCTGGCGCGCATCTCCGCCGGCGACCCCTGGGCGACGACGCGGCCGTTGGCGACGAACACCACGTGGTCGGCGATCAGGAAGGTCTCGTCCACGTCGTGGGAGACGACGATGCTGGTGATGCCCAGCGCGTTGTTCAGGTCGCGGATGAGGGTGGCGGCCACGCTCATCGAGATGGGGTCGAGGCCGGCGAACGGCTCGTCGTACATGATCAGTTCGGGGTCGAGCGCGATGGCCCGGGCGAGCGCCACGCGCCGCGCCATGCCGCCGGACACCTGCGACGGCAGCAGGTCGCGCGCGCCCCGCAGGCCCACGGCGTTGAGCTTCATCAGCACGAGGTCGTGGATCATGGCCTCGCTGAGATTCGTGTGCTCGCGCAGCGGGAAGGCCACGTTGTCGAACACCGACAAGTCGGTGAACAGGGCGCCGAACTGGAACAGCATGCCCATGCGGCGTCGGGCCGCGTACATCCCGTCGGTGTCGAGGGTGGCGAGGTCGACGCCGTCGAACAGCACCTGGCCGCTCATGGGCGCGAGCAGGCGCCCGACGAGCCGCAGCACGGTGGTCTTGCCGCCGCCCGACGTGCCCATCAGGGCCAGCACCTTGCCCCGGGGCACGGTGAGGTTGACGTTCTCGAGGACCACCCTGTCGCCGTAACCGCAGGTCACGTTGCGCAGCTCGATCAGCGGGTTGGGGGCATCAGGGGAATCGACGGGGGGTGAACTCATTCGCCTTCGGAAGGTGTGCGGGCGGAGATTTTGTCCGCAAGCGGTCGATGATAGGGCATCGCGGAGCGGGGTGTTTAAGACGGTGTTAATGGAGCGAAACGGATTGTTTTCGAGCGACAGCCGGGCAATTCGGCGGACGAACGGCATTTCCGGGGCGATGCCCGGTCGGGAAGGACCGGGGTCTCCTCCCGATAATCCGCCACAGGCCCAGGATCCCCTCCATGACTCCCACTCCACATTCCCGTCGCACCGTCCGGCGCCCCGACCAGGGCCTGACCCTGGTCGAACTGATGGTCACCCTGGCCGTCATGGCCATCCTGATGGCGATCGCCGTGCCGTCGTTCTCACGCACGCTGATGAACAACACCATGGCGTCCCAGACCAACGAACTGGTCGGCAGCCTGCAGCTGGCCCGCAGCGAGGCCGTCCGCCAGGGCATCACGGTCACCCTGGCGGCCACCTCCGACGAGGGCACCTTCGAGCAGGGGTGGAAGGTCTTCCCGGACAGTGACGGCGATGGCGCCCTGGCGACCGGGGACGAGGCCTTGCGCTCCCACGCCGACCTGCCGTCCGGCCTGGCCATCCGCCGGGTGACCGCGTCCGACGGCACCTATGACGAGGCCGACGCCGAAGGCTCGAACTTCCTGGTGTTCAACGCCCGGGGAGGCGTCACCACCACCGCCTTCTTCCGCGTCTGCAGCGCCACCCACACCGACATCCCGGGCCGCATCGTCCAGGTGACCGCCATCGGCAAGGTGGCGGTGATCGCCCGCGATGCCGCCTGCGCCACCTCGCCCCGTTGACCACCATGCGCACACCCCGCCTCTCCCCTTCCCGCCGCCCGGCCGGCGCCCAGCGCGGCGTCTCGATGATCGAGCTGCTCGTGGCGCTGCTCATCTTCTCGTTCGGCATGCTGGGCCTCGCCGGCCTCCAACTGCGCACGCTGTCGTACAGCCAGAGCTCGCTGTACCGCAGCCAGGCCATGGCCCTGACCGACGACGTCCTCGACCGCATGCGGGCGGTCCGCAAGACGGCCTCGACGCCGACGTCCGGGGGCTGGAACACCGACCTCGACGAGGCGGGCACCGAAGGCAGCGACCTCGCCGACTGGAAAGCCGAGGTCGCGAGCCTGCTGCCCGACGGCCAGGCCTCCATCGCCGTGACGACCACCAGCGTCACCATCGTCATCCAGTGGCTCGACTCCCCCGACAAGAGCAACGCCCAGGCGGACCGGACGACGTTCCGGACGGTGACGGCACTCTGACCATGACCATGCAGCACTCCTTCTCCCGCCGCGCCGCCCGCCGCCATGCCCGCGGCGTCACCCTCATCGAAATGATGATCGCGATGCTGCTGGGCCTCGCCCTGATCGCGATCATGCTGGCGGTCTACCTCAATTCCCGCAGCGCCGGCACGCGGCAGGCCCAGCTGAGCGACATCCAGCAGTCGGTGCGCGGCGCCTTCGAGTTCATCGTGGCCGACACCCGCGGCGTGGGCCACCAGGGCTGTTTCACCGGACGCGCGGGCGCCACCGCCTCGGTCGCCGGCCTGGCCACCACGCTGCCCACCGACTACGCCAACGGCATCCAGGGCTTCGAGTACACGGGCACGAACGCGAGCCTCACGCTCTCCACCTACAACCCGGACGACACGAACTCGGCGTCGCAGTGGACCACCAACGCGGCCGGCATGCTCCAGATTCCGGTCACCACCATCGGCGGCGCCAACGGCATCTCCCCGGACTCCGACGTGCTGGTGTTGCGCGGCGTGGTCGGCGCGCCGCTGCGGCTGTCCGCGGCCACCGCGACCAACGCCACCAACGTGGCGATCGAGAACCGCACCACCCCCGTCACGTGCCCGTCCGGCACCGCGTTGTCCGGGCTGTGCGCGAACAGCCACGCACTCATCGCCAGCTGCACCGAGGCCCAGTTCTTCACCGTCGCGAGCATCAGCGGCACCACGCTGACCAGCAGCACGGCGCTGGCCAGCGCCTTCGGCACCATGTCGGAGGTGTTCCCGGTGCACACCGTCGTGTACTACATCAAGAAAAGCGCCACCGGCACCGGCACGTCCCTGTACCGTCGCGTGTTCGACGGCACCGACGCCGCGGGCACCGAGCAGGAACTGATCGAAGGGGTGGAGAACATGCAGCTCCGCTACGGCATCGATGGCGACCCGTCCGGCCCCGACAAGGGCAACGTGAGCGCATGGCAGACGGCCGATGCCGTGGCGAACTGGGCCAACGTCCTGGCGGTGCGCGTGTCGCTGCTCGTGCGTTCGAGCACGGCGGTCGAGAACCTGGAACTTCCCACCGGCGCCCGCATGAACGGCGTCGACGTCACTTTCCCGACCACGGGCCCCCGCTACGACCGGCGCGTCTTCACCACCACGGTCGCCCTGCGCAACCGCGTGGCCTACAGCAACAACTGACTCCCATGCAACACATCCGCCCCACCCGTGGCACACCGCCTCGCCGTTCCGAACGCGGGGTGGTGCTCATCATCGCGTTGATCGTGCTGGTGTTGATCACCGTCGTCAGCGTGATGGCCATCCGCAGCACCACCACCGACGAGCGCCTCGCCAGCAACTCGCGCGACCGGGACAAGGCGTTCCAGGCCGCGGAGGCCGCGGTGCGCGCCTGCCTGCAGGCCTTCAACACGGGCGGTACCGTGCCCGCCGGGCTGGTGGTGCTCACACCGAGCGCGAGCAACCAGCCTCCCGTGTGGGACGTCATCGACAACTGGAACTCGAACAACTCCTACCCTGTGCCCGCGTTGGGCACCACCGACGAGGCGGGCCTCGCGGCCCTGCCCCGCTGCATGGTCGAACAGCTCAACGTGACCCCGCCCAGCTACCGCGTCACCGGCCGAGCCGTCGGTGCGTCCGAAGACACCGTGGTGATGCTGCAGGCCACCATCACCGAAGAATGAACGCGCCCGCGCGACCTCCCATGCCCTCGATCCCGGAGCATTCCATGACCACTGAATCCCAGCCCTTGCGCAGGCGTGTCATCGCCGGCGCCGTCCTGGTGACCCTGCTGGCCGAGTCCATCGGCCCGGCCTACGCCATCTCGACCGGATACGCCGGGCTGCTGACGCAGGTGCCCGGCATGTACACGGCGCCGCCGGACGTGAACGTGATGTTCACGCTCGACGATTCCGGCTCGATGCAGTCCGACGTGATCCCGGACATCGGGACCGGCACCAACTTCGAGGAGATCCCCTCGACCAGTGCCAGCCGCTACTTGAACAACGCCAAGTACGCGAACATGTGGGGCACGAACTCGGGCTACCTGAACATCGAGTACTACCGCAAGTCGGGTGGCACCGCGAAAAAGAACAACGTCGGCCGCTTCGTGCGCTCGTCGGCGGGCAATCCGCTGTACTACAACCCGCTCAACCGCTACGACCCGTGGCCCACCACGGCCGGCGATCCGGCCACCATGCTGGCGGCCGCGGACCCGACCGCGGTGATCCTCGATCCCGAGACGCCCACGATCACCCTCGACGCCAACGAACGCCGCACCATCAACCTCACCACCCGTGTTGGCGCCGCCGGTGGCGAAGACAAGGGGTTCTGGCCCGCCACGTTCTATGTCTACAAGGGTCCGGCCATGGACCCCTGGCCGCAGAACGTGAACAACCTGCCGAGCTACTTCGACAAGTACGAACTCACCAATTCGGACGCCACGACCACGCCCTTGCCCGTCAAGGGGGAACGCCGCACCGACTGCAAGGCCGCCACCTGCACTCGGGTCGAGGAACTCCAGAACTTCGCCAACTGGCTCCAGTACTACCGCAACCGCCGCCTGATGGCCAAGGGCGGCGTGGCGAGCGCCTTCGCCCAGCAGGGCAGCAACCTGCGCGTGGGCTTCGCGATGATCGGCAAGGGCACCAAGGTCCAGCGGGGCGTGCGCGCCTTCACGGGCGCGGACCGCACCGACTTCTTCAAGCGGCTGTATGAAACCTCCAGTTCCGACAGCACCACTCCGCTGCGAGCCGCCGTGGACGCCGTTGGCAAGCACTTCCAGGACGCGGGCCCCTGGCTCAACGATCCGACCGACGCCAAGTCCGCTGAGCTTTCATGCCGGCGCAGTTTCCACATCCTGAGCACCGACGGGTACTGGAACGACGGCGACCTGGGCGGCACGGTCGGCGCGAACAACGACAACTTCACGGACAAGTACACACCGCCGAAACCGGGCGAAACGCTCGGCACCAAATTCACCGCCTCGACCGACCTCACCAACGGCAATCCGTTCACGGTGCACCCGTTCGCGGACGCCTACGGCGGCAAGCTGTCCGACATCGCGGCCTACTACTGGAAGACGGACCTTCGGCCCGACACCCCGAACCGCGTGTCGCCCTCGACCCGCGATCCGGCGTACTGGCAGCACCTGAGCACCTTCACGGTGGGCCTGGGCGTCACGGGCACGGGTCGCGTGGCTCGCACCAGCGATGGCGCCAGAACCCTGAACGGCAAGCCCCTGCTCGCCACCCAGGCGAACATCGACGAACTCATCGCCACCCGCACGCAGCTGACCTGGACCCAGGCGGTGAGCGACACGGACACCACCGGCGACGACCTGATCCACGCCGCCATGGTGGGGCGTGGCCGCACGTTCAGCGCCGACAACCCGCGAGACCTGGCGAACAACCTCAGCGCGGCGCTGGCCGAAGCCGTGGACCAGCCGCTCGAACTGGCGGCCGTGAGCACGGAGTCCGGCTACGTCAGCGCGGGCGGCGAGCTGTACCAATCGACCTTCAACCCGCGTGGCTGGTACGGCCGCCTCTACGCCTTCCGCCAGCGCGCCGACGGCACGGTCGACAACGACCCGTCGGTCACGGGCGACCTGAACACCAGCCAGATCTGGGAAGCCTCGCTGGCCATGCCGCTCCCCGCCGACCGGAAGATCTTCACGTCGCGCGGTGAACCCGGCACGGCCACCACCTTCACCTGGACCGCCTTGTCCAGCGCGCAGCAGACGGCGCTCGAGAACAACCAGGACATCCTCAACTTCCTGCGGGGCGACAGCTCGAAGGAGCTGGCGAAGACCAACGGCGTCTTCCGCGACCGGCCGCGCTACCAGCTGGGCGCCGTCACCGGCGGCGTGCTGGGCGACATCATCAACGGCACGCCGGTGAAGGGGCCGGACGGCGGCGGCAACTACCAGGAGCTGCCGGCGGGCGACGCCCGCACCCAGTACGAAACCTACCGCTCCGGCCCGGTGCTGACCTCGATGCGGCAGACCCTGTTCGCCGCGGCGAACGACGGCATGCTGCACGCGTTCAACACGAACAACGGCGTCGAACGCTTCGCCTACGTGCCGAACGCCGTGTACTCGGTGAAACGGTCCGTCAGCCTGACCGGCACCGAGAACAAGCTGGCCATGCTCTCCAAGCCGAACTACGCGCACCGCTACACCGTGGACGGGCCGCCCAACGTCGGCGACGCCTACTTCACGAACGGCTGGCGCACCATGCTCGTCGGCTCCAACGGCGCGGGCGCGCGCGGCATCTTCGCGCTGGACGTCAGCCAGACCGAAACCACCGGCGTCAATGCCTTCGGCACGAGCAAGATCCTGTGGGAGTTCACCGACGACACGCCGCGCGGCGCGAGCACCGCGGACGAAAACGGCGGCGCCGACATGGGCTTCGTGCTGAGCTACCCCCACATCGCGCGCATGCGCAACGGCAAGTTCGCCGCGATCTTCGGCAACGGCTACGACAGCGCGAGCGGCCGGGCCAAGCTGTTCATCGTCGACGTCGAGACCCGCGCCATCCTCAAGACCTTCACGGTGGGCCCGGTCGGCAACAACGGCCTCGGCCAGCCCAACTTCGTGGTCAACTCTCAGCGCGAGGTGATGGGCATCTACGCCGGCGACCTCAAGGGCAACCTGTGGAAGTTCAACGTGTCGAGCCCGGACCCCGCCAACTGGGCGGTCGCGTTCAACAGCGGAACCGGCACCAACGCCGCGCCCGCCACCGTGCCGCTGTTCCGCGCCATCAACCGGGACAACCGCTACCAGCCCATCACGGTCATGCCCGAGCTGTCTTCGGGCCCGGCGAACGAAGGGGTGATGGTTCTGTTCGGCACCGGCAAGATCTTCGAGGACAGCGATGGCAAGGCCACTGCCCCGGCCAACGACACGACCGCCTCGGAAGCCGGCAACCGCAACCTGCTGACCCAGTCGATCTACGGCGTCTGGGACAAGGGTTCGTACTCCGATTCGTCGATGGTCGACGGGTCCGCCGTGACCATGACGTCGGCGACCCGCGCGACCGTGCTGGCCGGCGTCACGGGACTGACCATACCCGGCGGCAACGCCAAGCTGGGTCGCAGCCCGGCCACCAACTTCAACTCCACCACCAACCGCGGATGGTTCATCGACCTGCCGACGCTCGGCGAACGCGTGAACATCGCGCCGCAAATGGTGGGTGCGACGCTGTTCGTCGCGACCAACACCCCGATCACCGGTGATCCGTGCGCCAACGGCGGTACCTCGATGATGTATGCCCTGAATCCCGAAACGGGGTCGGCATGGGATTACGCCACCTTCGACACGAACAACGACAACAAGGTCTCGAAGGATGACGACGCCACCTACAACGTGTTCTTCGGCCGCGCCGGCATCCGCACGCGCAGCGCCTTCCAGTTCCCGCCCACGATGCTGACGCCGCCTGCCAGTGCCAACGCGGTCTCCGCCCTCGGACTCAACGACATCACACCGACCTACCGGGGCCAGCCGAACGCATTGCAGGGTGGCGTGAAACTCGACCCCACTCGCGACAATCCCTGCTTGCAGAAAAGCACGTCGCTCACGATGTCTACCGGCATGTGGGACACCTCGATCGAGACGAACACCGTCGGTATCGGCAAGATCTGCGCCGGCGGCAACAAGCGCATCTCGTGGCGCCAGCTGAAATGACGCACACTCCTTCTTCCGCCCGACCGCGAGCCACCATGAGCCGACTCCACCACCGCCCTCGCACCGCACGCGGCTTCACGCTGATCGAGGTGATGATCGTCGTCGCCATCATCGCCATCATCGCGGCCTTCGCCCTGCCCAACTACCGGGAGCACGTGGCCAAGAGCCGCAGGGCCGACGGCAAGGCCCTGCTGCTGGAGGCGGCGCAGTGGATGGAGCGGCAGTACACCGTCTCCCGCAACTACACGCGCACCGGCGGTGGAAACACCATCGACACGGCGGCCGTCAACGCGGCGCCGCTGGCCGCCAGCGCCAGTGCGTCGAAGTACTACACGCTGTCCTTCGCGGACGAGAGCCTGGACGTCAACAGGTACTCGCTCGTCCTCGCCCCCGCGGGCACGATGGAGAACGACAAGTGCGGCTCCTTCACCCTCGACCAGGCCGGCACCCGGGGGGTCACCGGCGGCACGGCCACCGCGACGGAGTGCTGGGGACGCTGAGTTTTCCCGGGGGCGACCGCCCGAATCGTCCGTCACCATGAAAAAAGCCGCTGCGATGCAGCGGCTTTTTTCTTGGCGCCGGGCGAACCCGGCGTCGGGCGCTTCTTCCTCAGCGCGGCAGGTCGCTCACGCCCATCAGGAACTCGTCCACCGACCGCGCGGCCTGGCGGCCTTCGCGGATGGCGCGCACGACCAGCGACTGGCCGTAGCGGATGTCGCCGGCGGCGAACACCTTCGGGACGTTGGTGGCGTAACCGCCGGTGAAGTCGGTGGACGCCTTGGCGTTGCCGCGGGCGTCCTTGTCGACACCGAACTGCTCCAGCACGCTGGCCACCGGGCTCACGAAGCCCATCGCCAGGAAGACCATGTCGGCGGGCAGCGTCTGCTCCGTGCCGGCGACTTCGGTCATCTTGCCGTTGGCCCATTCGAGGCGAACGGTCTTCAACGCGACCAGCTTGCCCTTTTCCTTGCCTTCACCACCGATGAATTCCTTCGTCGCGATGGCGAACTCGCGTTCGCAGCCCTCTTCGTGGCTGGAGCTGGTGCGCAGCTTGAGCGGCCAGTAGGGCCACACGAGCGGCTTGTTCTCCTGCTCCGGCGGCATAGGGGTCAGCTCGAACTGCGTGACGCTGGTGGCGCCCTGGCGGTTGCTGGTGCCCACGCAGTCGCTGCCGGTGTCGCCACCGCCGATCACGATGACCTTCTTGCCGTCGGCACGCAGTTGCGCCTTCAGCTTGTCGCCCGCGTTGATCTTGTTCTGCTGCGGCAGGAACTCCATCGCGAAGTACACGCCTTCGAGGTCGCGGCCCGGGATGGGCAGGTCGCGCGGCTGCTCGGCGCCACCGGCCAGCAGCACGGCGTCGAACTGCGCCTTGAGGTCGTCGGGGGAGACGGTCTCGCTGGCCCAGTTGGTGACCTTGCTGCCCTCGGGCAACTTGCCCACCATCACGCCGGTGCGGAAGGTCACGCCCTCGGCTTTCATCTGGTCGACGCGGCGATCGATGTGCGACTTCTCCATCTTGAAGTCGGGGATGCCGTAGCGCAGCAGACCGCCGGCACGGTCGTTCTTCTCGAACACCGTGACGTCGTGGCCCACGCGGGCCAGCTGCTGCGCGGCGGCCAGGCCGGCGGGGCCGGAACCCACGATCGCGATCTTCTTGCCCGTCTTGAACTTGGCCGGGCGCGGCTTGACCCAGCCCTCTTCCCAGGCGCGGTCGATGATCGCGTGCTCGATGCTCTTGATGCCGACGGCGTCGTCGTTCACGTTCAGCGTGCAGGCCGCCTCGCACGGGGCGGGGCAGATGCGGCCGGTGAACTCGGGGAAGTTGTTCGTCGAGTGCAGCACCTCGATCGCGTTCTTCCAGTCGTTCCGGTAAACGAGGTCGTTGAAGTCCGGAATGATGTTGTTGACGGGGCAACCGTTGTTGCAGAACGGCGTGCCGCAGTCCATGCAACGGGCGCTCTGGACCTTCGCCTCGTCGGTCTTCAGGCCGATGACGAATTCCTTGTAGTTCTTGACGCGCTCCTGAACGGGGGCATAGCCCTCTTCAAGACGCTCGTACTCCATGAAGCCGGTGACTTTTCCCATGATGCTCGTGACTCCTGGCGTGTTCGGGTTCAGGCCTTCGCGCGGCTCTTGCCGCCGGCGGGCTTGTCGGATGCTTTGGCCTTGGCGATGGTCTCGCCGGCCTGGCGGGCGGCGTGCCGTTCGCCGAGGGCGCGCTTGTACTCGTTCGGGAAGACCTTGACGAACTTGCCGCGCGATTCCGCCCAGCTGTCGAGGATCTCGCGGGCGCGCAGGCTGCCCGTCCAGCGGTGGTGGTCTTCCAGCAGCTTCTTCAGCGCCACTTCGTCGGCCACGCCCTGGTGCCACGTGGCCGAGTCGCCGGTGGCTTCCTGTTCCTTGGCCGTCAGCACCTTCTCGAGGGAGACCATCGAGGTGTTGCAGCGGCTGGCGAACTGGCCGTCCTCGTCGAACACGTACGCCACACCGCCGCTCATGCCGGCGGCGAAGTTGCGGCCCGTCTTGCCCAGCACGGCCACCGTGCCGCCGGTCATGTACTCGCAACCGTGGTCGCCGGTGCCTTCCACCACCGCGGTGGCGCCCGACAGGCGCACCGCGAAGCGTTCGCCACCCACGCCGCGGAAGAACGCCTCACCGCTCGTGGCGCCGTAGAGCACGGTGTTGCCGACGATGATGTTGCGCGACGCGTCGCCGCGGAAGTCGATGCTCGGGCGCACGATCACGCGGCCGCCCGACAGGCCCTTGCCCGTGTAGTCGTTCGCGTCGCCGATCAGGTACAGCGTGATGCCCTTGGCCAGGAACGCGCCGAAGCTCTGGCCACCCGTGCCTTCGAGCTGCATGAAGATCGTGTGGTCCGGCAGGCCCTCGGGATGACGGCGCACCAGTTCGCCCGACAGCATCGCGCCCACCGTGCGGTTGACGTTGCGGGTCTCGGCGATGAACTGCACCTTCTCGCCGCGTTCGAGCGCCGGCAGGCACTTCTCGATCAGCTTGACGTCGAGCGCGCGGTCGAGGCCGTGGTCCTGCGTGTCGACCTGGCGACGGGCCACTTCCGCCGGCGCGTTCGGCAGGTGGAAGATGCGGCTGAAGTCGAGGCCCTTGGCCTTCCAGTGCGCGATGCCCTTGCGGGTGTCGAGCAGGTCGGCGCGGCCCACGAGGTCATCGAACTTGCGGATGCCCAGCTGCGCCATGATCTGGCGGGCTTCTTCGGCGACGAAGAAGAAGTAGTTGACGACGTGTTCCGGGCGGCCCTGGAATTTCTGGCGCAGCACCGGATCCTGCGTGGCCACGCCCACCGGGCAGGTGTTCAGGTGGCACTTGCGCATCATGATGCAGCCCTCGACCACCAGCGGCGCGGTGGCGAAGCCGAACTCGTCGGCGCCCAGCAGCGCGCCGATGACGACGTCGCGGCCGGTCTTCATCTGGCCGTCGGCCTGCAGGCGGATGCGGCCGCGCAGGCGGTTCAGCACCAGGGTCTGCTGCGTTTCGGCGAGGCCCAGCTCCCACGGCGTGCCGGCGTGCTTGATGCTCGACCACGGCGACGCGCCCGTGCCGCCGTCGTGGCCGGCGATCACGATGTGATCGGCCTTGGCCTTCGCGACACCGGTGGCGATGGTGCCCACGCCCACTTCGGAGACGAGCTTGACACTGATGTCGGCGCGCTTGTTCGCGTTCTTCAGGTCGTGGATCAGCTGCGCCAGGTCTTCGATCGAGTAGATGTCGTGGTGCGGCGGCGGGGAGATCAGGCCCACGCCCGGCACCGAGTAGCGCAGCTTGCCGATGTACTCGGTCACCTTGCCGCCCGGCAGCTGGCCGCCCTCGCCCGGCTTCGCGCCCTGGGCCATCTTGATCTGGATCTGGTCGGCCGACGAGAGGTACTCGGCGGTGACACCGAAGCGGCCCGAGGCGACCTGCTTGATCTTCGAGCGCAGCGAGTCGCCGGCCGAGAGTTCGTAGTCCACCTGGACGTCGCCGCCCGGCATCAGGTCGCTCATCTTGGCGCCCTGGACGATGGGGATGCCCTTGAGCTCGTTGCGGTAGCGCGTGGCGTCCTCGCCGCCTTCACCGGTGTTCGACTTGCCGCCGATGCGGTTCATCGCGACGGCCAGCGTGGCGTGGGCTTCCGTGCTGATCGAGCCCAGCGACATCGCGCCCGTGGCGAAACGCTTGACGATGTCGGCCGCCGATTCCACCTCGTCGAGCGGGATGGCCTTGGTGGGATCGAACTTGAACTCGAACAGGCCGCGCAGCGTCAGGTGACGACGCGACTGGTCGTTGATGATCTGCGCGTATTCCTTGTAGGTGTCGAACTTGTTCGAGCGCGTGCTGTGCTGCAGCTTCGCGATCGCGTCCGGCGTCCACATGTGCTCTTCACCGCGCACGCGCCAGGCGTATTCGCCGCCGGCGTCGAGCATGCTCTCGAGCACCGGGTCGTCGCCGAACGCGGCCTTGTGCATGCGCAGGCCCTCCTGGGCCACGTCGAACACGTCGATGCCACCGACCTGGCTGGCCGTGCCGCGGAAGAACTTGTCGATCAGCGCCTTCTCCAGGCCGATGGCCTCGAAGAGCTGCGCGCCGCAGTAGGACATGTACGTGGACACGCCCATCTTCGACATGATCTTCGACAGGCCCTTGCCGATCGCCTTCACGTAGTTGTAGATGGCCTTGTCGGCCGACAGGTCGCCCGGCAGTTCGGCGTGCATGCCCGCGAGGGTTTCCATCGCGAGGTACGGGTGCACGGCTTCGGCGCCGTAGCCCGCGAGCACGGCGAAGTGGTGCACTTCGCGGGCCGAGCCCGTCTCGACCACGAGGCCGGCGGTGGTGCGCAGGCCCTCGCGCACGAGGTGCTGGTGCACGGCCGACAGCGCGAGCAGCGCGGGGATCGCGATGTTGTCGCGGTCCATGCGGCGGTCGGTGATGATCAGGATGTTGTGGCCGGCCTTGATCGCGTCCACCGATTCGGCGCACAGCGACGCGAGCTTCGCCTCGACACCCTCGTCACCCCAGGCCAGCGGGTACGTGATGTTGAGCTCGTAGCTCTTGAACTTGCCGTAGGTGTACTTCTCGATCTCGCGCAGGCGCTCCATGTCGGCGAAGTCGAGCACCGGCTGCGACACCTCGAGCCGCATCGGCGGGTTCACCGCGTTGATGTCGAGCAGGTTGGGCTTCGGGCCGATGAACGAGACGAGCGACATCACCACCGCTTCGCGGATGGGGTCGATCGGCGGGTTCGTGACCTGGGCGAACAGCTGCTTGAAGTAGTTGTAGAGCGGCTTGTTCTTGTCCGACAGCACCGCGAGCGGCGAGTCGTTGCCCATCGAGCCCGTGCCCTCTTCGCCGGCTTGCGCCATCGGGCTCATCAGGAACTTGATGTCTTCCTGGGTGTAGCCGAAGGCCTGCTGGCGGTCGAGCAGGGATTCGCTGAACGGGCTGGCGCTGCCGGTGGCGTCGATGGAGTCGAGGCGCACGCGCACGTTCTCGATCCACTGGCGATACGGCTTGGCGAGGGCGAACTGGTTCTTCAGTTCCTCGTCCTCGATGATGCGGCCCTGTTCGAAGTCGATCAGGAACATCTTGCCCGGCTGCAGGCGCCACTTCTTGACGATCTTGTTCTCGGGGATCATCGGCAGCACGCCGGATTCCGAGGCCATCACGACGAGGTCGTCGTCGGTGACGATGTAGCGCGACGGACGCAGGCCGTTGCGGTCCAGCGTGGCGCCGATCTGGCGGCCGTCGGTGAACACCATCGAGGCCGGGCCGTCCCACGGCTCGAGCATCGCGGCGTGGTATTCGTAGAACGCGCGGCGGCGGTCGTCCATCGTCGCGTGCTGCTCCCAGGCTTCCGGGATCATCATCATCGCGGCGTGGGCCAGCGAGTAGCCGCTCATCGTGAGCAGCTCGAGCGCGTTGTCGAACGTGGCCGTGTCGGACTGGCCTTCGAAGCTGATGGGGTACAGCTTCTGCAGGTCCTCACCCAGCACCGGCGACTTCATCACGCCTTCGCGGGCGCGCATCCAGTTGAAGTTGCCCTTGACCGTGTTGATCTCGCCGTTGTGGGCGACCATGCGGTACGGGTGGGCGAGCGGCCACTCGGGGAAGGTGTTCGTGGAGAAGCGCTGGTGCACCAGGGCCAGGGCGGAGGTGGCGCGCGGGTCCTGCAGGTCCTTGTAGTACTTGCCCACCTGGTCGGCGAGCAGCAGGCCCTTGTAGATGATGGTGCGGCAGCTCATGCTGGGCACGTAGTACTCGTGGCTGTGCGTGAGCTTCAGGCGCTGGATGGCGCTGGAGGCCGTCTTGCGGATGACGTACAGCTTGCGCTCGAGCGCGTCGGGCACGATCACGTCCGGGCCGCGGCCGATGAAGACCTGGCGGATGATCGGTTCCTTCTCGCGCACGGTGGGCGACATCGGCATCTCGCGGTCGACCGGCACGTCGCGCCAGCCCAGCAGCACCTGGCCTTCGACCTTGATGGCGCGCTCGACGGCCTGCTCGCAGGCGAGGCGCGACGCGTGTTCCTTCGGCAGGAAGATCATGCCCACGCCGTACTCGCCCGGGGGCGGCAGCGTGACGCCCTGGGCGGCCATTTCCTCGCGGTAGAACTCGTCGGGGATCTGGATCAGGATGCCGGCGCCGTCGCCCATCAGCGCATCGGCGCCCACGGCGCCCCGGTGGTCGAGGTTCTCGAGGATCTTGAGGCCCTGCTCGACGATGCTGTGGGCCTTGTGGCCCTTGATGTGCGCCACGAAACCGACGCCGCAGGCGTCGTGTTCGTTCGTGGGGTCGTAAAGGCCGTGTTCGGCGGCGGCCTGGCGTTCAGCGGCGGTGGCGGTGCCTGGGATGGCCTTGTTCATGGCGCACTCCATGTCGTAAAGAAGGGGATTGCCGAGGATACCGCAGGCACCCTCGTCGCTCAATGCAAATAATTAGGGTCAGGCACCATTTAATTGTTGAACGATTTCATCGCCAATTAAATGGGGACACATCAAATCACGGGCGGCGCCTTGACTTTGGGCGGCCGGCCTCGCTTCAACGGTGCCAGCCGCCGCTCGGTCTTGCCGGACAGCGCGGCGACGAACGGTTCCGAACCGAGCGGCCACCCGGTGCGCACCGCCGACTCCAGCACGTTGCGCCGGGACGACGGGAGACCGTCCTCCAGCAGGCGCCGGTAGGAGGCCTCGCGGTCGAAGGGCGTGTTTCCCAGTGCCCAGAACAGTGCGTGGTCGGTGACGAGCGAGTCCTGGCGGCGTCCGACATGGTGCCCGCGGCTCGACACCGGACCGCTCTCCGCCTGGGAAACGTCGCCCGCCCAGTTGGCCGCGTCCTCGATGTACTGCAGCACTTCTAGCAAGTGGCGTTCCGGCTCGATGATCGTGGCGCGGAAGCGACCTTCCCAGAGGCCACCCGACCGCCCGTGGCGGCGGTTGAAGGCGCCGCCGTAGCGCCGGCCGAGCGTCTGCATCATCCGGCCGAGCGACTCGGCCGTGGCCGGCGTGGCCAGCAGCCGCACCTGGTCGTCCATCAGCGCGTAGGCGTGCAGCGCCACGCCTTCGGCCTTCGCCGAGTCGCCCAGCAGGTTGCGGAACAGGGTGCGGTCGGAGTCGTCGATGAAGACGGGCTGTCCGTGGTGGCTGCGCTGCACGAGGAGGTGCGGCAGCCCCCCGACGCTCAGGCGAGGCAGGCGGGCCATCTGCCGCGCCTCAATCGAAGAGTCGACGCCCGGTCAGGCGTTCGTGCTCGCGCAGGGCGAAGCGGTCGGTCATGCCGGCGATGTAGTCGGCGATGCGGCGCGGCTCGCCGCCCTCGGCGTCGGTGCCGGCCGGCGGCGCGGCCCGGTACGCGGCGAACAGCTCGCGGATCACGTCCTTCGCGCGGCCCGTGGTGTCGACCACCTGTGGGTGGCGGTACAGGTTGATGCGCAGGAAACGTTTGAGCGCGACGCTCTCCTCGGCCATCTCCGGCGTGAAGGACACAAGCGGCGGGCACAGCCGGGCGGCGTCGGCGCTGGCCGGGGCGGCGGTCTTCAGCGCGTCGCCCGTGGCGCGCAGCACGTCGTACACCTGCTCGGAGAGCATGCGGCGGATGCTGTCGAACAACAGGCGCCGGCCTTTCAGGGTCGGGTGGTGAGCCAGCGTCTCGCGCAGGAACCGGTTGAAGAGCGGCACCTCCTCGAGCTGCTCGAGGCTCACGAGCCCCGAGCGCACGCCGTCGTCGACGTCGTGGGCGTTGTAGGCGATCTCGTCGGCGAGGTTGCACAGCTGGGCCTCGAGGCTCGGCTGCGTGCGGTCGAGGAAACGCCGCCCCACCCCACCCGGCTCCTCGGCCTCGAGCTGGCGCGCGTTGGCGGCGGAGCAGTGCTTGAGGATGCCCTCGCGCATCTCGAAGCAGAGGTTCAGGCCGTCGTGTTCGGGGTAACGCTCCTCGAGCTGGTCGACGACCCGCAGGCTCTGCAGGTTGTGCTCGAACCCGCCCGAGGCCGGGTCCGCAGCCACGAGGCTTTCGTTCAGCGCGTCCTGGCCCGCATGGCCGAACGGCGTGTGGCCGAGGTCGTGCGCCAGTGCGATGCCCTCGACCAGGTCTTCGTTCAGGCCCAGCGTGCGCGCGATGGAGCGGCCCAGCTGCGCCACCTCCAGCGAGTGCGTGAGGCGGGTGCGGAAGAGGTCGCCCTCGTGGTTCAGGAACACCTGCGTCTTGTAGACGAGGCGCCGGAACGCGGTGCTGTGGACGATGCGGTCGCGGTCGCGCTGGAACTCGCTGCGCGTGGGCGCGGGCACCTCCGGGTGGCGGCGACCGCGTGACTGTCCGGGGTGGCAGGCGTACGGTTGCAGCATGGTGATGCGGGCGCCTGCGGGTCAGCCGGAATGGGCGGCGAGCACGGCCCGCACCATCTCGTCGGGCGCCGGCCGCACGCTGGCGCGGCCCGGGGCGTCGATGACGACGAAACGGATCTCGCCGGCTTCGGACTTCTTGTCCACGCGCATCAGCTCGATGTAGCGGTCCGCGCCGAGGGCCGGCCCGTGCACGGGCAGCTTCGCGCGCTCGATGAGCCGCGTGAGGCGGTCGGCGTAGGCCGGGTCGATCAGGCCCAGGCGAACGGACAGGTCGGCCGCCATCACCATCCCGCACCCCACGCCCTCGCCGTGCAGCCATTCGCCGTAGCCGAGGCCGGCCTCGATGGCGTGGCCGAAGGTGTGGCCGAAGTTCAGGATGGCGCGCAGGCCCGACTCGCGTTCGTCCTGGCCGACGACCCAGGCCTTGATCTCGCACGAACGCTTGACGGCGTAGGCCAGCGCGGCCTTGTCACGCGCCCACAGCGCGTCGAGGTTCTGCTCGAGCCAGCCGAGGAAGGCGTCGTCGGCGATGGGGCCGTACTTGATCACCTCGGCGAGGCCCGCGGCCAGCTCGCGGTCGGGCAGCGTGTCGAGCGTGTCCAGGTCGGCCAGCACGCGCAGCGGCTGGTAGAACGCGCCCACCATGTTCTTGCCGAGCGGGTGGTTGATGGCGGTCTTGCCGCCCACCGAGGAGTCCACCTGCGCGAGCAGCGTGGTGGGCACCTGCACGAACGGCACGCCGCGCATGTAGCAGGCGGCCGCGAAGCCGGTGATGTCGCCCACCACCCCGCCGCCCAGCGCGAAGAGCACGGTCTTGCGGTCGCACGCGGCGCCCAGCAGGTCGTCGAAGATGAGGTTCAGCGACGCCCAGTCCTTGAAGGCCTCGCCGTCCCGCAGGGCGATGACGCGCACCTGCGCGTAGCGCGAGGCGATGCGGTCCTTCAGCCGCTGCGCGTACAGCGGGGCCACGGTCTCGTTCGTCACGATCACGGCGGTGGCCGCCTTCGGCAGGCCGTCGAAGTGGCGGTCGTCCGAGAGCAGGCCGGGGCCGATCAGGATGTCGTAGCTGCGGTCGGCCAGGTCGATGGCAACGGTCTGGAGGGAATCGGCACTCATGCAGGGGAGTTTAACGGGCCGCGTGAACGGCCCCGGGTTCGGCCTCAGGCGTTTTCGGGCGGCACGACGACCGACGAGGGCACCGTCGCGGGATCGATGACCCCGGCCAGCTCGAGCTGCATCAGCAGCATGTTGACGAGCGACGGCACGGACGGACGGCCGGTGTCCACGACGAAGTGGGCCACCTCGCGGTACAGCGGATCACGCTCGCCGTACATGTCGCGCAGGCGTCCCAGTGGATCCTTCACCTGCAACAGCGGCCGCTGGGTGTCGTGGCGCAGGCGTCGGAACAGTTCGTCGGGCGTGGAGCGCAGGTAGATCACTTGGCAGCCCGCGTGGAGGTTCCTGCGGTTGAGCTCGCGCAGCACCGCGCCGCCACCGGTGGCGAGCACCGTGTCCTGCGAACCGCAGAAGTCCGCGATGACGGCGCTTTCGATGTCGCGGAAAGCCGCTTCGCCTTCGCGCTCGAAGAAGCTCCGGATCGAACAGCCGATGCGCTGCTCGATGACGGTGTCGCTGTCGACGAACGTGCGTCGCAACCGTTTCGCCAACTGGCGCCCCACCGTCGATTTGCCACCTCCGGGCAAGCCGACGAGGGCGATGTTTTGATCGGTCATCACGAACCCGCGTGCGCGCAGCCTTTGTCTTCATCCGGCATCGGCCGGCCCTTCAACGCAGAACGCCCCTTGCGGGGCGAATCGGCGAAACGTCGAAACAGGGGCGGATGGTACACGGCCCGCGGGACGAGCCAGGCGCAAAGCGGCGCCACCCGCAAGTCCTCTTCCGGTTCATCTGCCTGCGATCGGACGGACGTCACCGGGTGGTTCGTCAGGCTCGTGGCGGGCCACCGAAGGTGGCTGCCACGCGCCATCAGCCGCCTGTCAGAAAGCGCAGCTGCCCACTGCACCCGCCGGATCGGTCGAGATCGACACCGGCACCGACGTGATCAGACCGCCCGGCGACCGGAAGTTCACCGTGATGATGCCGCTGGTCGGCGTGGTCTTGTTCGTGAACGAGTAGGTCATCGACACACCCGTCACACTGGCTGTGTTCGCCACCGGCGTGCCGCCGGTCACCGTGACCGACAGACCGGTGGTTGCCGTGGCACTGATCACCGTGCCGGCGGCCATCGGGTTCAGGCGGACCGGATTCGCATCCGCGGCCAGCAGCGACAGCGAGCCGTCGGCCGACGCCCGGGTGATGCCACCGGGTCCCACGAGAGCGAACGTGTCGGTGTTGCCCGCAGCGTCGACCTTCAGGTTCACGGTTCCGCAGCCGGCACCGATGCGACCCGACGCATTCGCCCACAGCGGCCGGGCAGAGGACGTGGAGAAGACGGTTTCCGCGGCGCGTCGCACATAGGCCTGCCCCCAACCTGCCTTGCAGGTACCGGGACGCGACGGGATGCTGGCGTTGAGGCCCAGCAGGCTCAGCGGATCCTCCGCGGGCGTCGGCGTGGTGCAAGCCGTCGAGCCGCTGATGGACAGCGAAATGAACTGGTCTTCGGCCGGCTGGTAGGTGCCATCGAAGGCACGGTCGATGTAGACATCGCCCAGATCCTGGAAGGCTTCACCTGCGTCGAAGACGTTGTTGCCGTTCAGGTCGATGAAGGACTCTTCACCCAGGGCATAGGCCAGCACCGTGACACGGCCATCCTGCGGCTTCGGGGAGGAGGTCACGAAGTTGACCGTGGCACGCGCCAGGCCGTTGACCAGCGCCGTCTGCTTGCTCGCTTCGATCTGGCCACCCTCGGTCACGAAGTTGATCGACGTGCCGACCGGCACCGGGTTGCCCAGACGATCGGACGCGATGATCGAGTACGTGTTCTCGATGCCATCGATGTTGTAGCCCTCGATGTTGATCGTGTCCTGCGACAGCGAGAAGTTGAGCTGCGAAGGCAGTCCGACGGCGATCGACAGGCTGCTGGACACCGTGGAGATGCCCGAACCGCCCAGCGTGGCACGGACGCGCATCGGGGTCGGCACGGTGCCCGAGTTGACACGCACCGTGACGTTGCCCGACGAGTCGCTCGTCTTGGTCACCGGAGTCACACCACCGTCGAGCGTCAGCCCGCCGGTCAGCGTCGTCGCCTCCATCGTGACGGACTGGTTCGGCAGCGCATTCCCGGCCAGGTCACGCACCTGGAAGGTGACTTGCGAGGTTTCCGTGAAACCCGATCCCTTCAGGTAGATGGTCTCCGGGCTGGCCGAAGTGAAGGTGATGGCATTGGCGGCCGGGGAACTCAGCGCCAGATTCAGCGAGGACGTGGCCGTGCCGCCAACGATCGTGGCCTTGAGCGGATCGTTGGTGTCGGTGGCGCCGCAACCCTGGTCCTTGTAGGTGAAGGTGACGGTGCCGTTGGTCGACGTGGCCGTGGCCGGGGTCAGCGTGGCCTTGTTCTTGCCGACGCAGGTGGAATTGATCGACACGCTGACCGGCGTACCGGTTGCAGCGCCGCCGATCACGGCCGTCAGCGTCGCTTGGCCGTACGCGCTCAACGTCGGGACGTCGCTCGTGAAGCTCGTGATGGTGACGTTCGTGGCGGTCAGCTGGAAGCCCTGGCTCGCGCTGGCCGAGACGCCGTTCACCGACGCGCTGGCGATAACGGTGTCGGCGCCCGACGTCGCGTTGGCGGCCGGGTACAGCGCCACGGTGGCGACACCGTCGGCGTTCGTCAGCGCCGACGACGTGTTGAAGCTGCCCAGACTGTTCGTGGTGGAGAACGACACGACCGTGCCGACCACCGGCACGGCGGCCGAGGACGTGGAAGACTTGCTGGTCACGACGGCGGTGACCGTCGCGGGTGCGGCGGCCGTGACCGTCTGCGAGGACAGGGTCATCGCCACCTGGACGGTCGCAGTCGCGTTGCCCGAGCCGTCGGTGCCGGAACCCGACCCGAACGGCGGCGTGCCGGCGTCGCCGCCACCACCACCGCAAGCGGCCAGTGCGGCGAGGGCCGACAGGCTCGCCACGATCAACGACTTCCTGATGGAGTTCATCATGATGAATTGCATTCCCTGGATCTCTGGATTCTATGAGCCGCTGATGACGTCTTGACTCAACGCGCCGCGGAGCGGTCGTTGATGACCTTCGGCGTGATGAACACGAGCAGTTCGGTCTTCGCCGAAGAGCGGCTGCGTGTCTTGAACAGGTTGCCGAGGTAGGGGATGTCGCCCAGGAACGGCACCTTCGTCACGTTGTCCTGGTCGGTCTGCGTGAAGATGCCGCCGATCACGACGGTGCCGCCGTTCTCGACCAGCACCTGCGTGCGCACGTGCTTGGTGTCGATGGCGAAGCCGGCGGACGTGTTGCGGCCCACGCTGTCCTTGTTCACGTCGACGTCGAGGATCACGTTGCCTTCCGGGGTGATCTGCGGCGTGACTTCGAGCTTCAGGTTGGCCTTGCGGAATTGCAGCGCGGTGGCGCCGCTGGACGTGGCCGTCTGGTACGGCAGTTCCTCGCCCTGTTCGATCAGGGCCTTGACCTGGTCGGCGGTGACGACACGCGGGCTCGACACGATGCGGCCCTTGCCGTCGGCTTCGAGCGCGGACAGTTCGAGGTTCAGGAAGCGGTTGGCGGTGGCGCTGAACAGCGACACGGCGAACGTGGAAGCGCTGTAGTTGTTCAGGCCCACGGCCGGCAGGTTCACGAACTGCGAGTCGGCGTAGTTGACGGTGGAGTTGACCTGGCCGGTCTGGGCCGCGATGGCGTTGGAATTGCCACCGATGGAGGCGTAGGTGTCGCCGCCGACGTTGTAGCCCGGGATGCCGCCGCGCACGCCGCGCAGGTCGGTGGCGCCGAGGCGCACACCCAGGTTGCGGCCGAACGAGTCGCCGGCTTCGACGATGCGCGCCTCGATCAGCACCTGGCGCACCGGCACGTCGATCTTGGCGATCATGGCCTGGATCTCCTCCAGCTTCGAGGGGATGTCGGACACGAAGAGCTGGTTGGTGCGGCTTTCGGCGATCAGGCTGCCGCGCGCGGACAGGATGCGGTTGCTCGACCCGCCCGCACTGCTGCCGGTGCCGATCAGGCCCTTGGCGATGTCCTCGGCCTTCGTGTAGTTGAGCTGGAACGATTGCGTGCGCAGCGGTTCGAGCTGGGCCACCTGGGCCTTGGCTTCGAGTTCGACGCGTTCCTTCGTCGACAGTTCGTCCTTCGGGGCGATCAGGATCACGTTGCCCGACTTGCGCAGGCCCAGGCCCTTGGCCTGCAGGATGATGTCGAGGGCCTGGTCCCAGGGGACGTCCTTCAGGCGCAGCGTCACGTTGCCGGTGACGGTGTCGCTGGTGACGACGTTGAAGTTCGTGAAGTCGGCGATGACCTGCAGCAGCGCGCGCACTTCGATGTTCTGGAAGTTCAGCGACAGCTTCTCCCCGGAGTAGCCCGGGCCCTGCACCAGCTTGTTCGGGTCGACCTTCTGCGGACGGACTTCCAGCACGAACTGGTTGTCGGTCTGGTAGGCGCTGTGTTCCCACGCACCGCGAGGCTCGACGACCATGCGCACACGGTCACCGCTCTGGAAGGTGGAGACGGCGTTCACCGGCGTGCCGAAGTCGGTCACGTCGAGGCGGCGACGCAGCGGCTCGGGCAGCGTGGAACGCAGGAATTCGACGACCAGGGTCTGGCCCTGCTGGCGGATGTCGACACCCACCTGGTTGTTCGCCAGGTCGACCACGACACGGCCGCTGCCGTCCGGGCCGCGGCGGAAGTCGATGTTCTTCAGCGCGAGCTGGTTCTGGTTGAGGTTCTCGGCGAAGCGCACCGTTTCGGTGGCCGCGGCCGGCGCGGCGGCGTTGGTGGCGACGGCCGGACCGTCGACGAACACGAGCAGCGCCTTGCCCTGCAGCTGCGCGCGGTAGTTCGCGGGCTGCTTCAGGTTCAGGACCAGGCGCGTGCGTTCACCGCCCTGCGCGATGTTGACCGAGCGGACGTTGCCCTGGTTCACCTCGACCGAGGATTTCCCGATGGCGTTGGTGACACCCGGCAGGTCGAGCGCGATGCGGGGGGGCGTCTGCACCGTGAAGCCCGCGGGCACCGCCGGCAGCGCTTCCGAGAGCTCGATGCGCACGACCTCCGACCCGCCCTGTTGCGTCGTGTTGATCGACTGGATGGTCGCCTGGGCCCAGGCCGCGAACGGCGAGCCGAGGAACAACACGAGGGCCGCTGCGCGGACCCGCCACTGACTGATCATCTGATTCTCCTGCATGCTCTTCATCGCGCCTTCTCCTGAAGCTGGAGGGAGCTGATGCGCTCGATCCACTCACCCGCCGCGTCTTGAACGATTTCCCGATAGGCGATGTCGGTTTCGGTGATCGAACGGATCTTTCCGTAGTTCTGCCCGATGTAGTCTCCGACCTTCACCTGGTAAAGCAGCTTGTCGACCTGCAGCAGCGCCTGGGGGCGCCCGGCCTTGGTGACGCTGCCGACCATCCGCATGCTGTCGACCGGGTAGGCCTCGAGCGGCTCCTTGCGGCGGTTGATTTCACTCGCCAGCAGCGAGTTCGCCTGCCGGGCTTCCTGCTTGAGGGCCACCGTGAGCTTCTGGGAGCTGAACGGCTCCACGGCACCGCCGGCCAGGTACGGCTGCGGATCGAACTTCTTCGGCGGCGACAGCGGCGACACGTTCGGCTTCACCTCGCGGTGCTGCTGGTCCATCCATTGCTGCAGCTCGTCCTGCGAACCGCTGCACGCACTGAGGGTGGCGAGCGAGACCAACGTCGCCACGACGAGGGGAACACCTCGCAAGGTGGTGGACATCATTTCTTCGCTCCCTTCGCGCCCGGCTTCTTCGCCGTCTTCTCGTTGGCCTTCCGCATTGCCTGCAGCTCCTCGGCATCGAGGTAGCGGTACGTGCGGGCCGTGGCTTCCAGGGACAGGTTGCCGGTGGCGTCCCGGGTGGGCGTGGTGATCACGAGGTTGTGCAGCGTGACGATGCGAGACAGGTTGGAGACGTCGGCCGCGAACGCGCCGATGTCGTGGTAGCGACCCGACACCTTCACCGCGATGGGCAGCTCGGCGTAGTAGTCCTTGACGACGACCTGCCCCGGGCGGAACAGCTCGAACTGCAGGCCGCGGCCGAGGCCGGCCTGGTTGATGTCGGACAGCAGCGCGTCCATCTCGGCCTTGCCGGGCAGCTGCTTCTCGAGCTGGGTCACGTACTCCTCGACCTGCAGCTTCTGCTTGCGCAGTTCCTCGAGGTTCACGGCCTGGGCCAGCTTGCCGCGGTAGTCCTGCTTCAGGACCGGCTCGCGCGCGCGCTCGGCCTCGAGTTCGTCGTTGGCGCCGGAGATCACGGCGAACCAGCCCAGCACCACGATCGCGATGGCGATGGCGATCCAGGCGACGAACTTGGGCAGCATGGGCCATTGGCCCGGCTCGTTCGGATTGAGACCGCGGAACTGCGAGGCCGCAGCCCCGAAGACCGAGTTCAGGTCGATGTTGGCGGGTTTCGCTTTCGTTGCCATGGTGTCTCTGGGCTCAGGGCTTCTGGGCGGGCAGCGCCGGCTTCGCCGGCGCGCTGGCGGCGAAAGCCGCGGGGTCGGCGCCCTCGACCTGGGGCCGCTTGATGTTCACGCGCATCGAGAAGTCGAACATGCGGCGCTGGTCGCGGCTGTTCGGGTCGCGGCTGTTCGGGTTGAGCACCTTGATTTCGACCAGCTCCGGACGGGTGAGCCACTCGCTGTTGTTGCCGGTGTTGCGCAGCAGTTCGGAGACACGCTCGTTCGTCTGGGCGATGCCGGTCAGCTGCAGCACCTGGCCGTTCTGGCGGACGGCGGTGTAGTAGATGCCTTCGGGCGTCTGCTTGACGAGTTCGTTCAGCACGTGGACAGGAATGTTGCGGTCGGTCTGGAGGTCTTCGACCGCTTTCTGCCGCGCCTTGAGGTTGTCGATCTCGGCACGCAGCGTGGCGATGTCCTTGATCTGCACTTCGAGCTTGCGGATCTCGGCCTGCAGGAACGCGTTGCGCTCCTGCTGGGCGGACGTCATCTGCTGCAGCACGAGGTACCACATCGCCGCGATGACCACCCCGACGGCCGCCGCCACGCCAAGGCCCAGGAAGAAGGCTGCCTTGCGCCGCTTGCGCTTTTCCTCCCGGTGCGGGAGCAGGTTGATCAGGATCACAGCAGGAACCTCCGCATGGCCAGTCCGCACGCCGTGAGATAGGAAGGAGCTTCCCGGCGCAGCTTGCTTTCACGCACCGCGGAGCCGAGCTTCATGCTCTCGAAGGGATTCACCACCATCGAGGCGAAGCCGGTCAGTTCGGTGACCCGGTCCTTCAGGCCCGGCAGCGTGGCGGTACCGCCCGCCAGCATCACGTAGTGCACCTTGTGGTGCGGCGTGCTGGTGAAGAAGTACTGGAGCGCCCGGCCGATTTCCTGGGACAGGCTGTCGACGAACGGGGCCAGGATGGACGATTCGTAGTCTTCGGGAAGTTCGGCCGACAGTTTCTTCTGCTCGGCTTCCTCGTACGAGAACCCGTACTGGCGCGAGATGAGCTGCGTGAGCTGCGAGCCGCCGAAGGCCTGGTCGCGGTCGTACAGCATCTCGTCGTCGCGCAGGACCTTGAGGCTGGTGGTGTCGGCGCCGATCTCGAACAGGGCCACCAGCGCGTCCTTGCCCTCGTTGGGCAGGGATTCGATCAGGCGACCCATGGCGAGGCGCGACGCGTGGGATTCGATGTCGAGGACGACGGGCTTCAGGCCGGCGGCCTCGGCCAGGCCCTGGCGGTCCTGGACGCGGTCCTTGCGGGAGGCGGCGATCAGCACCTCGACGTCACCCACGGACGTGGGGCTCGGGCCGATCACGGAAAAGTCGAGGCTCACTTCGTCGAGCGAGAACGGGATGTACTGGTTCGCTTCGGACTCGACCTGCAGTTCCAGCTCTTCCTCGCGGAGGCCGGCGGGCAGCATGATCTTCTTGGTGATCACGGCCGACTGGGGCATGGCCAGGACGACCTGCTTCGTCTTGGTGCCGCTTTTGGTCACCACGCGGCGCACCGCTTCGGCGACCTCGTCGAATTTCTCGATCTGGCCGTCGGTGATCCAGCCCTTTTCGAAGCTTTCGGAGGCGAAACGCTCGAGCACGTAATCACCGGAAGCCGTCTGGCCGAGCTCCACCAGCTTCACGCTGGAAGAGCTGATGTCCAGCCCGATCATGGCCGGGTGCTTGCGGCCTAACAACATGTCTAGGAAGCTCACGAGGCCATCTCCCAGGGCGCAAAAAACCAGCGCTGGATTGTTAAGAAGTTACTTCAATGCTAGCAGTAAACCCTTTGTGCAACAAAGAAATTTCCTTTTCTTGCATCTCAGGATCGTTGCGAAGTTCACACGCAAAAAGCGGTCAAAAAATGTCACATGGACAGTTGGCGACCGGCCGATCCGGGTTGTCCCGGACACTCGCGTTCACAGCCTGTTAAGCAGTTCACACTTCGCGGACGACGCCGGGAAGGGGGTTCTTATAATCACGCCGACTTTTGTTGGAGTTTCATGAGCGAATCCAAGCGCGCGACCGAGAACAACGCAACGTCTCCCTCCCGTCCGGCCCATTCTCGGACGCCAAGCTGGCTTCGCTGGGTCGGAAAAGCAGTCCTTTGGTGTGCCGGTTCCGCGGTTGCAGGCGTGTTCGCCGTGCTGCTGCTCGGCGGCGTCGCCCTCGCCGTGGCCTATCCGCACCTGCCCCAGATCAGCGGGCTGGTGGACTACCGGCCGAAGCTGCCGATGCGCATCTACTCCGCCGACAACGTGCTGCTCGGCGAGTTCGGCGAGGAGCGCCGCAACTTCACCCCCATCGACCAGGTCCCGAAGGTCATGAAGGACGCCGTGCTCGCCATCGAGGACGCGCGCTTCTACGAACACAGCGGCGTCGACTACAAGGGCGTGCTGCGGGCCGGCCTCGCCCACCTGAGCGACGCGCGGAGCCAGGGCGCCTCCACCATCACGATGCAGGTGGCGCGCAACTTCTACCTGTCCACGGAGAAGACGTTCACCCGCAAGATCTACGAGGTGCTGCTGGCGCTCAAGATCGAGACCCAGCTCACCAAGGACCAGATCCTCGAGGTCTACATGAACCAGATCTTCCTGGGTCAGCGCGCCTACGGGTTCGCGGCGGCCAGCGAGATCTACTTCGGCAAGCCCCTGCAGCAGATCACCGTGGCCGAGGCCGCGATGCTGGCCGGCCTGCCGAAGGCGCCGTCGAGCTACAACCCGATCGCCAACCCGCGCCGCGCCACCATCCGGCAGCAGTACATCATCGACCGCATGCTCGAGAACGGGTTCATCACCACCGAGCAGCACGACGCGGCCCGCCAGCAGCCGCTGCGCTACCGCCAGCCCGCCGAGGTGCCCGTGCACGCCGAGTACGTGGCCGAGGCCACCCGCCAGATGCTGTACGCCCAGTACGGCGACGAGGCCTACAGCCGCGGCCTGAACGTCCACCTGACCATCGAGGCGGGCGAGCAGAGCGTCGCCTACCGGTCGCTGCGCAAGGGCATCCTCGATTACGAGCGCCGCCAGCACTACCGTGGCCCCGAGGCCTACATCGACCTGCCGGCCGACGCGAAGGACATCGACACCCGCGTGGCCGAGGCCCTCGTCGACCACCCGGACAACGACGAGCTGCGCGCCGGGGTCGCCCTGGAAGCCGGGCCGCGCAAGGTCGTGGCCATGCTGCAGAACGGCGAAACCGTCACGGTCACCGGCGACGGCCTGAAGCCGGTCACCTCGGGCCTGTCCGACAAGGCCGGCCCGAAGACGCGCATCCGCCCCGGCGCGGTGATCCGCCTCGTCAAGGGCGCCAAGGGCGACTGGTCCGTGACGCAGCTGCCGGAAGTCGAGGGCGCCTTCGTCGCGCTCGACCCGCGCACCGGCGCGGTGCGCGCGCTGGTGGGCGGCTTCGACTACGCCAAGAACAAGTTCAACCACGTGACGCAGGCCTGGCGCCAGCCGGGGTCGAGCTTCAAGCCGTTCATCTACTCGGCCTCGCTCGAGAAGGGCTTCACGCCCGCCACGGTGATCAACGACGCGCCGCTGTTCTTCAACGCCGGGTCCACCGGCAGCCAGCCGTGGGAGCCGAAGAACTACGACGGCACCTTCGACGGCCCGATGTCGATGCGGCGCGGCCTCGCGAAGTCGAAGAACATGATCTCGATCCGCATCCTGCAGTCCATCACGCCGGCCTATGCGCAGGACTGGGTCACGCGCTTCGGCTTCGAGGCCGACAAGCACCCCGCCTACCTGACGATGGCGCTGGGCGCCGGTTCGGTGACCCCGATCCAGATGGCCACCGCGTACGGCGTGTTCGCGAACGGGGGCTATCGGCTGAACCCGTTCCTCATCCGCAAGGTGACCGACTCCAAGGGCAAGGTGCTCACCGAGGCGAAGCCGCAGCCGCTCGACGACTCCACGCGCACCATCGACGCCCGCAACGCGTTCGTGATGTCGAGCCTGCTGCAGGAGGTCACGCGCTCCGGCACGGCGGCCCGCGCGCAGGGCACGCTGAAGCGCCCGGACATCTATGGCAAGACCGGCACCACGAACGATTCGCTCGACGCGTGGTTCGTCGGCTACCAGAAAACGATCGTGGCGGCCGTGTGGATCGGCTACGACACGCCGCGCAAGCTGGGCGCCCGCGAAACGGGCGGCGGCCTCGCCCTGCCCGTCTGGATCGACTTCATGGTCACCACGCTCAAGGGCGTGCCGGTCGAGGAACCCACGGCGCCCGGCGGCCTCGTGAACCAGGGCGGCGAGTGGTACTACGAGGAGTACACCCACGGCTCCGGCGTCAGCAGCCTCGGCCTCGACGACAAGCTGCCGACGGCGCCCAGCGAGGAAGAGAAGAAGGGGATCCTCGACCTGTTCAAGAACTGAGCGGGTCGTCGACCGGGACGGCGACGGGGCGAGGCCCCTCGCCGCCCGCGACCGTCACGCGGGGGTCACGCCGGGATCACGCGGAGATCAGGCGCGGGGCGGCTCGAAGCGCAGCGGCTGGCCGGCCTGTTCGCTGGCGCAGGCCGACAGGGCCTCGAACAGCTCGCGGCCCGTGCGGTCCAGCCAGCGGCCGGACACGTGCTTGTAGTGGAAGCCCCCCGACCGCGCCGCGAGCCACAGCTCGTGCAGCGGCGGCTGCGTGTTCAGCACGAGGTGGCTGCCGTTCGGCAGCTTGAGTTCGAGCAGGCCGCCGGTGCGGTGGGCGTCGATGTCCACCACGTCGTCCTGGAGCCATTGGTCGACCGTGCTTTCGATGGAAGCCAGCACGGCCCCCGTGAGGGCGTGGAACTCGGCATCGGTGAGCGGCGTGGGAACGAGGTCAGCGGTCATGGCCCGGTAGAATTCACAGCATGTTGCAACAGCATTCCAGTGTACCGGCCCGCCTGCTCGCGGCGTTGCGAAAGAGCCCATTGCCGGTGATGGCGCTGGTGCTCGCCCTCGGGTCGCTGGCCGCGTGCGGCCAGAAAGGCCCGCTGAGCCTGCGCGAAGGCCAGCAGCTGCAACGGCCGCCGGTCCGCCCGGTGACCTCGCCGGCCGCGCCGCCGGCCCTCTCCCCCACCGATTCGCCGGCCGTGCCGCCGCCTCCGCTCCTCACGGCGTCCACGCCGCAATGACCGCCTCCACCATGACCCTCCCCGGCTCCCCGCACCTCGCCTACCGCGGCTCCCAGCTTTTCATCGAGGACCTGGCCGTCGGCGACCTCGCCCGCCGCTTCGGCACGCCGCTGTACGTCTACTCGAAGGCCTCGATGCTGGCAGCGCTGTCGGCCTACCAGCGCGCGCTCGAGGGCCGCGACCACCTCGTCTGCTACGCGGTGAAAGCCAACTCCAACCTGGCCGTGCTGCAGGTGTTCGCGCAGGCCGGATGCGGCTTCGACATCGTCTCGTCCGGCGAACTGCACCGCGTGCTCGCCGCGGGTGGCGACGCCGGCAAGGTCGTCTTCTCGGGCATCGGCAAGACCCGCGCGGAGATGCGCCACGCCCTCGAGGTCGGCGTGATGTGCTTCAACGTCGAGAGCGAGGCCGAACTCGAACTGCTGTCCGACGTGGCGAGCGGCCTCGGCCGCACCGCCCGCGTGAGCCTGCGCGTGAACCCGGACGTCGACGCGGGCACGCACCCGTACATCTCGACGGGCCTGAAGGGCAACAAGTTCGGCATCGCCCATGAACGCGCCCTCGCCACCTACCGCCGCGCGGCCACCCTGCCCGGCCTCGAGGTCGCCGGCATCGACTGCCACATCGGCTCGCAGATCACCGACACCACGCCGTACCTCGACGCCCTCGACCGCGTGCTCGACCTCGTCGAGGCCGTGGAAGCCGCGGGCGTGCCGGTGCACCACCTGGACCTGGGCGGCGGCCTCGGCATCACCTACACCGACGAAACGCCGCCGTCGGCCGAGACGCTCGTGCAGCAGCTGCTCGCGCGCATCGACGCCCGCGGCCACGGCCACCGCAAGGTGCTGTTCGAACCCGGCCGCTCGCTCGTCGGCAACGCCGGCGTGCTCGTCAGCGAGGTGCTCTACCTGAAGCCCGGCGAGCAGAAGAACTTCTGCATCGTCGACGCCGCGATGAACGACCTCGCCCGCCCGGCCATGTACGAGGCCTTCATGGGCATCGTGCCGTGCGAACGCCGCGACGACCTGCCGGTCGTGCGCGCCGACGTGGTGGGCCCGGTGTGCGAGTCGGGCGACTGGCTGGGCCGCGACCGCGACCTCGCCGTGGCGTCCGGCGACTTCATCGCCGTGCTGTCGGCCGGCGCGTACGGCATGAGCATGGCCAGCAACTACAACACGCGCGGCCGCGCGGCCGAGGTGCTGGTGTCGGGCTCCCAGGCCTGGCTCATCCGCGAACGCGAGAACCCGGCCGAGCTGTTCGCGGCCGAGCGGCTCGTCACCGCGGGCTGATCAGTCGCGCCCTTCCGCGACGGCGTGGCAGGCCACCTGCACGCCGTCGGCCGCCGGCAGCAGCCGCGGCCGCTCCACGCGGCACCGTTCGTTGGCCAGCGGGCAGCGCGGATGGAAGGCGCACCCCGCGGGCGGATCGAACGGATCGGGCATCTCGCCCGGTGCCGGGGCCTCGGGTCCGCAGTCGTGGCGACGGCCCGGCACCGCAGCCAGCAGCAGCTTCGTGTACGGATGCCGCGGCCGGGCGAAGATCGCCTCCGCCGGTGACCGCTCCACGAGCCGGCCCGCGTACATCACCCCCACCTCGTCGCTCACGTGCCGCACCACCGCGAGGTTGTGCGAGATGAACAGGTAGGCGACGCCCCGCTCGCGCTGCAGGTCCTTCATCAGGTTGAGCACCTGCGCCTGCACGGACACGTCGAGCGCCGACGTGGGTTCGTCGCACACGAGGAAGGCGGGATCGGTGGCCAGCGCCCGCGCGATGGAGATGCGCTGACGTTGCCCGCCGGAGAACTGGTGCGGGAAGCGCGCGCCGTCGTCGGCCGACAGGCCCACCGCGGCGAGCAGTTCACCCACCCGCACGTGGCGGTCCGCACGGGCCAGGCCGGGCTGCTGCTCGCGCAGCGGTTCGCCGACGATCTCGCGCACGGTCCACCGCGGGTTGAGGCTCGCGTACGGATCCTGGAACACCATCTGCACCTGGCGCCGCAGCGCGGGCCCGAACGGCTGGCCGCCGATGCGCACCTCGCCGCCGCTCGGCGCGTGCAGGCCCACCATCAGCCGGCCCACCGTCGTCTTGCCCGACCCGGACTCGCCCACGAGGCCGAAGGTGCGACCGCGCTCGATCGAGAACGACACGTCGGCCACGGCCTGCAGCGCGCGCCGCGGCGGTCGCCCGAGCGCACGCCGCCACCAGGCGTCGGGCAGCGCGAACCGCTTGGACAGGTCGACGGCCTCGACGACGGGCGCGCTCATGCCGCCCCTCCTTCGTGCAACCAGCATGCGGCCTGCGTGGCGCCCGCCGGCATCAGGTCGGGCCGCCGCGTGGCGCACGGTTCGAACACGCGCGGACACCGCGGATGGAACGCGCAGCCGGACGGGATCGCGGTGAGCCGCGGCATCGCCCCGTCGATCTGCACGAGGCGCTCGCGCGGCGCAGCCAGGCCGGGGATGGCCCCCATCAGGCCCGCCGTGTACGGATGGGCCGGGCGGCGCACGATGTCCTCCACCGGGCCGATCTCGGCGATGCGGCCGGCGTACATCACGGCCACGCGGTCGCAGGTGTCCGCGACGACGCCCATGTCGTGCGTGATCAGCATCACCGCGAGCCCCCGCTCGCGGCTCAGGCGCCGCAGCAGCGCCGTGATCTGGGCCTGCACCGACACGTCGAGGGCCGTGGTGGGTTCGTCGGCCACGATCAGGCGCGGCTCGCCGGCGAGCGCCAGCGCGATCACGACCCGCTGGCGCATGCCGCCCGAGAACTGGTGCGGATGGTCGTCCAGCCGCGACGCCGCCGCCGGGATGCCGGTCTCGGCGAGCAGCTCGGCGGCCCGGCGCCGGGCCTGCGCCGGGCTCATCGGGAAGTGGGTGCGCAGGGTTTCGGTCAACTGCCGGCCCACGGTGTAGAGCGGGTTCAGCGCGGTCAGCGGGTCCTGGAAGATGGTGGCGATGTGGCGCCCGCGCAGCGGCCGCCAGGCCCGCTGCGACAGCTGGTCGATGCGCTGCCCGTCGAAGCGGATCTCGCCGCCCGCGACATGCCCCGGCGGATCGAGCAGGCCCGTGATGGCCGCGCCCGTCACGGACTTGCCGGCGCCGGATTCGCCCACCATGCCGAGCACTTCGCCCCGGCCCATTTCGAACGACACGTCGTCGAGCGCGACCAGGTCGCCCCGCCGCGTGGGGAACACCACGCGCAGGCCGCGGACCTCGAGCAGCGGCGCCGTCATCGCAGCCTCGGGTTCAGCGCGTCGCGCAGCGCGTCCCCCATCCCGTTGATCGACAGCGTGGCCAGCACGAGCACGAGGCCGGGGAAGACCGAGATCCACCAGTCGCCCGACAGCAGCAGTTCGTTCCCGATGCGGATCAGGGTGCCGAGCGACGGCGACGTGGCGGGCACGCCCACGCCGAGGTACGACAGCGTCGCCTCGATCAGGATCGCCGTGCCCACCTGCAACGTCGCGAGCACCAGCACCGGCCCCATCACGTTGGGCAGCACGTGGCGGCGCATGATGCGCGTCCCCGGCACGCCGATCAGCCGGGCCGCGCTGACGTAGTCCTTCCGCCGCTCGACCATCGTGGAGCCGCGCACCGTGCGCGCGTACGGCACCCAGCCGGTGAGCGCGATGGCCGCGATGAGCACGGCGAGCGCGAGGCTGTCGTGGGCCTGCGGCAACATCGCGCGGCCCACGCCATCGATCAGCAACGCGACGAGGATGGGCGGAAACGACAGCATCACGTCGCACACGCGCATCAGCAGCGCGTCGAGCCAGCCGCCCACGTACCCGGCGACGAGCCCGAGGGTCACGCCGATCACGAGCGAGATCGCCGTCGCCAGCAGGCCCACGGCCAGCGAGATGCGCAGGCCGAACATCAACGCCGACAGCACGTCGCGGCCCTGCCCGTCGGTGCCGAGGAGGTACTTCGCCGACCCTTCCGCCGCCCAGGCCGGGGGCAGGCGCGCGTCGAGCAGGTCGAGGGTGGCGAGGTCGAACGGCCGGTGTGGCGCGATCACGTCGGCGAACAGCGCGGCGGCGACCAGCAGCACCAGCAGCGCGAACGACAGCAGGAAACCGGGTGACCGCCGCAGCGCCCAGGCCACGTCGCCGTCCCATGCGGCACGCCAGCGCGCGGCGATCATGCGTGCCCTCCAGCGCCGCGCAGGCGCGGGTCGATGAGCGCGTAGAGCAGGTCCACCACGGCGTTGATCACGACGAACACGAGCGCGACGAGGCACAGGTAGCCCGCCATGACCGGGATGTCCGCGAACGTCACCGCCTGGATGAACAGCTGGCCCAGGCCCGGCCACTGGAACACCGACTCGGTGACGATCGAAAAGGCGATCAGCGAACCCAGCTGCAGCCCGACCACGGTGACAACCGGCACCAGCGTGTTGCGCAGCGCGTGGCCCAGGTAGACCGCACGCCACGAGAGCCCGCGCGCGCGCGCGAAGCGGATGTAGTCGGCACGCAGCACCTCGAGCATCTCGGCGCGCACGAGGCGCAGGATCAGCGCCACCTGGAACAGCGCGAGCGTCACCGCGGGCAGCAGCAGGTGCCGCCAGCCGTCGAGGGTCAGCAACCCCGTGGACCACGGACCGATGGCGACGGTGTCACCGCGGCCGAAGCTCGGCAACCAGGGCAGCAGCACGGAAAACGCGAGGATCAGCAGCACGCCGATCAGGAAGGTGGGCAACGACACCCCGAGCAGCGACAGGCCCATCAGCAGCCGCGTGCTCCACGCATCGCGACGCAGCGCCGCGAGCACGCCGAGGGGCACGCCGAGCGCGAGGGCGATCACCGCGGCGAGGCCGGCGAGCTCCAGCGTCGCGGGCAGGCGTTCGGCGAACAGCGCGGCGACGGGTCTCCCCTGCCGCAGGCTGAGCCCGAAGTTGCCTTGCACCGCGTTGGCGGCGAACCGCGCGAACTGCACGGGGAACGGCCGGTCGAGCCCGAGGTCGGCGCGCAGGGCCGCGCGTTGCGCGTCCGTCGCCTCCTGCCCGAGCATCTGCGAGACGGGGTCACCGACGTACTGGAACAGCAGGAACGACAGGAAGGCCACGGCGGTGAGCACCGCGGCGCCTTGCACCAGTCGACGGATCAGGAAACCGAACATCGGCGCAATGATAGGGGCGCGCGGCGAAAGCTTCCGCGCCTGGCGAATAAGCTGCGGCGCGAAATGAAAAAGGCCGCCCGAGGGCGGCCTTTCAAGCACGGATGCCGAACTGGCGCGAGGCCAGTGCGAGATCAGAAGTTGTGCTGGATGCCGAAGTCGTAGCCATCCTTCTCGTTGCGCAGGTCGGCAGTGGCCGGGACGGCCGGCAGGTTGCCGGCGAAGCCCTTGCTGTCGTGCGCGTAGTCGAGGAACAGCTTGGTGCGCTTCGACAGGTTGTAGTGGTAGCCCACGCCGAAACGCTGGTTCATCTTCGTGTTGCCGATCTTCAGGTCGGCGTAGCCCACCTTGATGTCGCCCGTGCCGACGGCGACGTTAGCGCCGAGCAGGTAGCTCTTCAGCTTCAGGTTGGCGTTGGTGTCGCCATTGCCCATGCCGGCCGACAACGTCACGATGCCGAAGGTGTAGCGCGCGCCGATATTCAGCAGGTTGTCGTTCGGGCCGGTGGGGTTCTCGTAGCCAATACCGACCCAGAACGGGCCGCCGGTGTACGAAGCAGCGACCGAGTACGGACGATCCGGGCCGTTGGTGCGTTCGGCGTAGTCGGCCGAGAACGAGAAGCCGTTGGCAACCAGCGCGTACTTGATGGAGTCGGAGACGCGGATCTGGCCGATGCTGGAAGCAGTCAGGCTGGTGTTCGTGCCCATGCCCAGGTCGCGCAAGGCTGCGACGGTTTCACCGGCGAACGGGTCCACATTGTTCTGGACGGTCAGGAACGACGAGGTGTACTGACGGCCGAGGGTGACGGCGCCGAACTGCGTGCGCAGACCGACGAAGGAGAAGCCTTCCCAGAAGCGGCTCGAGCTGGCGGCGTTCGGGACCACGCCCGCGCCGACCGTGCCCGTGTCCGGCGTAAAGCGATGTTCGATGGCGAACAGAGCGCCCAGGCCACCGCCCAGGTCTTCGTAGCCACGGAAGGCGATGCGGCTGCCGGCCGTGTCCAGGATTTCCTTGTTCTTCGAGCCGATGCGCTTGCCAGCGGCCTGGTCGATCTTGCCGAAGATGGTGACCGACGATTGAGCCGAAGCAGCACCAGCGAATGCGCCGAGGACCACCAGAGCGAGAAGGGATTTTTTCATTGCGACTATCTCCATGAGTTTTGAACAAGAGGTCCCGATCCTGGCTTCGGCACACACAAGCCGATCGGGCCGAACTCCTCAGCGGAAGTTGCGTTATTGCACCAGAGTGCAAAGTTCAGTGCACGCCGCTGTTGCAGGCCAACAACGAGCATTTACGCCTATTGGCGCACCTTTTCGCCCGCAACGGCCCGCAAAATCAGGGTTTACTCGGAGATCACCTCGGGTATCCTCGGGGGTCATGACGACCTCCTCCATCGAACGCCCGACACTCAGCCGCGTGGATGCGTGGCTCGTGGCCGCGGACAACGCCCTGCGCACGCTGACCGACTCGGGCCACGCCGCCCAGGCCTCCCCCGCCGCGGGCGAGGACCCTCCGGAACTGACGGACGCCGAGCGGCGCGTCTCTGGTGGGCTGATGCGTGTGAACCACGTCGGCGAGGTCTGCGCGCAGGCGCTCTACAACGCCCAGGCCCTCACCGCGACGGACCCGCGGCTGCGGGCGCACTTCGACGCGGCCGGTCGAGAGGAGACCGACCACCTCGCGTGGACCCGCGAGCGCCTCGACCAGCTCGGCGATCGCCCGAGCCTGCTCAACCCGCTCTGGTACGCCGGCGCGTTCGGCATCGGCTGGATCGCGGGCCGCGTGAGCCCGCAGATCAGCCTCGGCTTCGTCGTGGAGACCGAACGCCAGGTGGAAGCCCACCTCGCCTCGCACCTCGACCGCCTGCCCGCCGCGGACACCGCGTCGCGCCGCATCGTCGACCGCATGAAGGACGACGAGGCGCGCCACGCCGACCAGGCCGAACACGCGGGCGGCGTGCCGCTGCCGCTGCCGGTGCAGTGGCTCATGCGCGCGGCGTCGAAGGTGATGACCACCACGGCCCACCGGATCTGAACCGGCGGGCGTTCCGCGAACCGACGTTCAGGCCGCCACGAGGTCGAAGCTCGTGGTGATCTCGGCCGTCTTGCCGAGCATGATGCTGGCCGAGCAGTACTTCTCGTGGGACATCTGGATGGCGCGCTGCACGGCGGCCTCCTGCAGGTCCTTGCCGGTCACGGTGAAGTGCATGTGGATCTTCGTGAAGACCTTCGGGTCGGTCGGCGCGCGCTCCGACGTCACCTTGACCTGGCACCCGCGCACGTCGTGGCGGCCGCGCTTGAGGATCAGCACGACGTCATAGGCCGTGCAGCCGCCGGTGCCCGCGAGCACCGTCTCCATCGGCCTCGGCGCGAGGTTGCGCCCGCCGCCGTCGGGCGCGCCGTCCATCACCAGCGTGTGCCCGCTGCCGGTCTCCGCGACGAATCCCATGCCGCTCGCGGCCAGCCAGTTGATGGTGCATTCCATGTTCGTGTCCTGTGTTCGATGAGGGCGCGCCCGTGTGTCCGGGGTCGCCGGGTCCTTGAGAAATTCCGCGCGAAATACCCACCAACGGGTTATTGCGACGCACCATGTCAAGTATTACACTGATGCCCATTGGTGTTATGGCGCGAGTGCCAGGCCCTACCGTTTGTCTCCTCCACCTCCTCCATTGGTGGATTCAGCCCAAGGCAGCAATGCCTTGGGCTTTTTTTCTGCTGGAACGGCGTCGCTTATCATGCGGCGCCCCCCTTTCGACCGCAGCTGCAGGAGTTCCCCATGGCCGGCCCCGCCCGCCCCTCGAAGTCGCCCCGCGCGACGACCGCGACGAAGCCGAAGCCCCTCGGCCTGCCGGACTACCTGCAGAAGATCCTCAACGCCCAGGTCTACGACGTGGCCCGCGAGACCGAACTCGGTCGCGCCACCAAGCTGTCGCGCCGCCTCGGCAACCACGTGTGGCTCAAGCGCGAGGACACGCAGCCGGTCCACAGCTTCAAGCTCCGCGGCGCGTACAACAAGATGCGCCAGCTGAGCCCCGAGCAGCTCAAGCGCGGCGTGCTGTGCGCGTCCGCCGGCAACCATGCGCAAGGTGTCGCGCTCGGCGCGAAGCAGCTCGGCTGCACTGCGGTCATCGTGATGCCGGTCACCACGCCGCAGCTGAAGATCGACGCCGTGCGCGCGCTCGGCGGCGAGGTGGTGCTGCACGGCGAGAGCTACTCCGATGCCTACCAGCACGCGGTCGAGCTCGAGCGCAAGCGCGGCCTGACGTTCGTGCACCCGTTCGACGACCCCGAGGTGATCGCCGGCCAGGGCACCGTCGCGCTCGAGATCCTGCGCCAGCACCCGGGCCCCATCGATGCCGTGTTCGTCGCGATCGGCGGTGGCGGCCTGATCGCGGGTGTCGGCGCGTACATCAAGTCCGTGCGCCCGGAAACGAAGGTGATCGGCGTGCAGACCACCGACTCCGACGCCATGGCGCGTTCGGTGGCCGCGGGCAAGCGCGTGCAGCTCGCCGACGTGGGTCTGTTCTCCGACGGCACGGCCGTGAAGCTCGTGGGCGAGGAGACCTTCCGCCTCGCGCGCACGCTGATCGACGACTTCGTGCTCGTCGACACCGACGCGGCCTGCGCCGCGATCAAGGACATCTTCGAGGACACCCGCAGCATCGTCGAGCCGGCCGGCGCCCTGGGCGTGGCCGCCATCAAGCAGTACGCCGAGACGCACAAGCTCAAGGGCAAGACCTTCGTCGCGATCACCTGCGGCGCCAACATGAACTTCGACCGCCTGCGTTTCGTCGCCGAGCGGGCCGAGGTGGGCGAGGAGCGCGAGGCCCTCTTCGCCATCACCATCCCCGAGGAACGCGGCAGCTTCCGCCGGCTGTGCGAGCTGATCGGCGACCGCAGCGTCACCGAGTTCAACTACCGCATCTCCGACGAAAGCGCGGCGCACGTGTTCGTGGGCCTGACCACGCGCGGCGACGAGGCCGGCAAGCTGTCGAGGCTGTTCGCGAAACACGGCTTCGCCGCGCTCGATCTCACCGACGACGAACTCGCGCACCAGCACCTGCGCCACATGGTGGGCGGCCGCAGCGAACTCGCGAAGGACGAGCGCCTCTACCGCTTCGTGTTCCCCGAACGCCCGGGGGCGCTGATGCGTTTCCTGTCGCACATGCACCCCGACTGGAACATCAGCCTGTTCCACTACCGCAACCAGGGCGCCGACTACGGCCGCACGCTGGTCGGCATCCAGGTGCCGCGCAAGGACCGCAAGGCCTTCACCGAGTTCCTGAAGACGCTCGCGTACCCCTGGGTCGACGAAACCGACAACCCGGTCTACCGCCTGTTTCTTCGCTGACGGGCGTCCGGATTTGGCGCTGTCACCGGCTGGCCTCACAATCCACGTTGCGGGCGTGGCATCCGGTGCGGTGCCGTCGACATGACCGCCTCGTGATCCGTTGCCTTCGTCGCCCATGTCCGCCAACCGTTCGCTGATCAGTCCCACCACCAACTCGCTGCTCGAGCAGGCCCTCCGGGACAAGCTCAAGCGGCGCAGCGAGACCACCGGCAAGCTCGGGGAACTCGAGCCGCTCGCGGTGCGCATCGGGCTGATCCAGAACACCCTCAAGCCCCGCTTCGACCAGCCGCAGCTGGCCGTGTTCGCGTCCGACCACGGCCTCGCCGTGGACGGCGTGTGCGCCAGCAGCGCGAACCAGCCGTCCACCGCCGCGCTCGTGCAGAGCCTGCTCACGTCGCAGCTGCCCGTGTCGGTGTTCGCCCGCATCCAGGGCATGGGCCTGAACGTCGTCGACTGCGGCGTCGCCGAATCCGTCGTGCAGCACCCGCGGCTGATGGCCCGCAAGATCGCCCACGGCACGCGCAACCTGCGTGTCGCCAACGCGATGTCCCTCGAACAGGCCCACGCGGCCATCCGCGCCGGCATGGAGATCGCCGACGCGCTCCCCGGCAACGTGCTCGCGTGCGCGGGCGTGGGCATCGGCGCCCATGAAAGCGCGGCACTGGTCATCTCGGGCCTGTCCGGCGACCCCGTGCGCGAACTCGTGCTGCCCGGCTCCGGCATGACGGCCGAGGCCGAGTCGGTGCTGATGATGGTGATGCAGACCGCCCAGGGCCGCCATGGCCAGCTCAACGACGCGGTGGAGGTGCTCGCGGCCGTCGGCGGCTTCGAGATCGCGATGATGGTGGGCGTGATGCTCGTGGCCGCCAGCAAGCGGCACCTGATCATGATCGACGGCCTGCCGGCCTGCGCCGCGCTGATGGTGGCCTCGCGCATCGCGCCCACCGTCACCGACTACTGCGTGTTCTGCCGCAGCCACAGCCACCCGGGCCTCACGCAGGCCCTGTCGCTGTTCCAGGCCATGGCCCTGCTCGAACTGGGCATGGAAAGCACCGACGGCACCGGCGCCACGCTCGCCTACCCGCTCGTGCGCAGCGCCGCGGCGCTGCTCACCGAGGTGGCGGAAGGCGAAGACCCGGGACCGTCGCTGCCCGCCGAGATGAACGGCGGCGGGCGGTCGAGCCGGTTCGGCTGAGCAGCAGCCGCACCGTCATCCCGGCGAACGCCGGGAGCCACCGTTCACAAGGCGTGGACGGACGTGGACATGGAACCCCGACCTCCCTTGGCGTGACCGCCGACCACCAGGACCGGTTACTGCCGCCCCGGCGAGTTCAGGCCGCCGGGACCGGGCCCGCCGCGCTGCATGGGCGGCGGCTGGTTGTCCGGCGGCGGCCCGCCCATGGGCCCGGCATTCGGGTTCTGGGCGTCGGCGGGATTGGCCTGCACCGGCGGGACCTGGGGCGCCACCTGCGGCGCCGGTTGCGGCTGCTGCGGCGGCGGGGTCATCTGCAGCTGCGAGGCATCGACCGGGGTCAGCGTGCCCGTGGCCGGCTCCGGCATGCGGGGCACCTCGAGCGTGAACGACGCCGGCCCCTGCTCGGGACCGAACGACGCGGTGCGCAGGCTGACGGCCTGGAGGAACAGGCGGTCCTCGATGCGGGCGCCGGCACGGTACGGGCGCGGCGGCTTGCCGTCGACCGAGACCAGCGCGACCCCCGGGGAACCCGGATTGCCCGCGTTGTCCTTCGAGGCCAGCACGCCCAGCAGGCGGAAGCGCGAGCTTTCGGGCGGCGGCAGGTCGGGCGCGGGGCCCTGCGTGACGCCGAAGAGGCGCGACAGGTCGCCGCCGGCGGCCGCGCCATCGACGACGGCCACGGCATTGGTGGGTGCCGGGGTGGGCGACACGAACAGCCTCAAGCCCCAGAACACGATGGCGCCGGCGACAAGGGCCCACACAACGAAAGCTGACAGTCTTGCAAGCATGGGAGAATTATCATTCATTGCCCGAATCCGCAGACACATATTCAATGACCATGAAATCCCTGTCCCTGGCTTCCAGACGTTCCGCCCGGCGCGCCGCGCGCGGCTTCACGCTGATCGAACTGATGGTGGTGCTCGTGATCATCGGCGTGCTCGGCGCCCTGATCGTGCCGAACGTGCTCGACCGCGCCGCCGGCGCCCGGGTCACGGCCGCCCGCACCGACGTCAACAACCTCATGCAGGCCCTGAAGCTCTACAAGCTGGACAACCAGCGCTACCCGTCGAGCGAACAAGGCCTGCGCGCGCTGGTCGCCAAGCCCACCACCGGCGTGATCCCGCCGAACTGGAAGCCCTACCTCGACAAGCTTCCGAACGACCCGTGGGACCACCCGTACCAGTACGCCAACCCCGGCGTGAAAGGCGAGATCGATGTCTACAGCTTCGGAGCCGACGGTCAGATCGGCGGGGAAGGCAACGACGCCGAAGTCGGCTCCTGGCAGTAACTTGAGATCCGGCGCCCGCGGCTTCACGCTGATCGAGCTGATGCTCGTGGTGGTGTTGATCGCGGTCGCCTCCAGCCTCGCCACCTTCGCGATCCGCGACCCCTCCAGCACCCAGCTCGAGAACGAGGCCGCCCGCCTCGCCTCGCTGCTCGAGGCGGCGCGGGCGCAGTCGCGCGCCACCGGCATCGCGGTGCGCTGGGAGCCGCGCCCCGTCGCGCCCGACACCGAGGGCTTCCGCTTCGTGGGCCTCACGCCCGGCAACGAACTGCCGCGCCGCTGGCTCGGCGAAGGTGTGTCCGCCGAGATCATCGGCCAGCCCGCGCTGATGCTGGGCCCCGAGCCCATCATCGGCCGCCAGCGGCTGGTGCTGCGGCTGAACGACCAGCGCCTCACGCTCGCCACCGACGGCCTCTCGCCGTTCGCGGTCGCCGCCGAGGAGACCCCCCAATGACCGCACGCCGCACCCGGGGCTTCACGCTGGTGGAGGTGCTCGTCGCCCTCACCGTCGTGGCCATCGCGATCGGCGCGGGCATCAAGGCCGCCGGCGCGCTCACGATGAACGCCCAGCGCCTGCAGGACGTGACGGCCGCGCAGTGGTGCGCCGAGAACCAGTTCGTCTGGCAGAAGGTCACGCAGAACTACCCGGCCGTCGGGGACACCGACTTCACGTGCGAGCAGTTCGGCCTCAACTTCACCGGCAAGCTGATCATCCGCCCCACGCTCAACCCGTCGTTCCGCCGCGCCGACGCGCAGGTGTTCAACGAAGCCGGCGAACCCATGCTGACGCTGTCCACCGTGCTCGGGAGGAACTGATGGCCCGCCCCGTGTCCACCCCACGCGCCGCCCGCGGCTTCACGCTCGTCGAGGTGCTGATCGCCATGTCCATCATGGCCATCGTCGCCGTGATGTCCTGGCAGGGCGTCGACGGCATCGTGCGCGCGCGCGACGTCACGCAGACCAAGGTCGACCAGGTGCTGCGCGCCAGCACCGTCATCGCCCAGTGGGAGCAGGACCTGGGCGCCATCCAGAACACCGAGGCCGAGACCAACGTGCCCGCGCTGCGCTTCGACGGCGCGCGCGCCGCCATGACCCGGCGCACCGACCGCGGCCTGCAGGTCGTCGTGTGGTCCCGCCGCGAGGGCGCGTGGTTCCGCTGGGCCGGCCCGGCCACCACCACCGTGCAGGGGCTGATCGACTCGTGGAACTCGAGCCAGCAGCTCATGGGCAACGAGACCGGGACGCTCAAGACCCTCGCCGGACTCACCGACTGGCAGGTGTACTACGTGGCGCCCGGGGCCCAGACCTGGTCGAACGCGCAGTCCAGCACCAGCAGCGGCCAGGCCGCGCCGGGCGGCGGCACCACGAACCCCGTCACGCAGCTGCCCATCGCCGTGCGCATCGTGCTGACCTTCGACGGCAGCAGCGGCCTGGCCGGCACCGTCACCCGCGACATCGCCCTCGACGCCACATGACGCCCCACGCCCATCCCCCCCGCCAGCGCGGCGCCGCGCTGCTGATGGCCCTGATCATCGTCACGGTGATCTCCACCCTCGCCGTGTCGATGGTGTGGCAGCAGTGGCGCGCGGTGCAGATCGAGACCGCCGAGCGCGGCCGCCAGCAGTCCGCGTGGATGCTGGGCGGCGCCATGGGCTGGACCCGCGACATCCTGCGCGGCGACATCCGCGCCGACCGCGGCAACAAGAACAAGGCGTCCGACAACCTCGGCGAGGCCTGGGCCGCGCCGCTGGCCGAGGCCCGCATCTCGACCTTCCTCGCCGCGGACAAGGAAAACACCGACGACGCCCCCGAGGCCTTCCTGTCGGGCCACATCGACGACGCCCAGGCCAAGTTCAACCTGCTGGGCATGGTCGCGGTGGGCGGCACGGCGACGGGCACCGGCGGCGTCGCCACGGGGACCGGCGGCAGCAGCGGCAGTGGCGCCCAGGGCGCCACCACCCCGGTCGCCCAGCCGCGCCAGGCCCAGGTCGAAGCCTTCAAGCGGCTGTGCGCGCTGCTCAACCTGAACCCGCAGGTGCCGCAGACCATCGTGCAGGGGCTGATCGAGGCCACGCCGCCGTTCCTCACGAACTCGCCCACGCGCCCGCTGATGCCGCAGCGCCTCGAGCAGCTGCAGTGGTTCGGGCTCGACGCGAACACCATCAAGGCGCTGGCGCCCTACGTCATCCTGATCCGCGACCCCGACGACCCGCGCAAGGAGATTCCGGTCAACCTCAACACCGCGTCGCGCGAGGTGATCGCCGCCACGCTGAACATCAACCTGGCCACCGCGGAAACGCTCGTCCAGGCGCGCAAGAGCAACGCGTTCAGCCTCGAGAACAACTACCAGGACCTCCTGCCGAAGACCACGCCCGCGGCGGGCGCCATCGGGCCGCCCCCGGTGGCCTGGCAGAGCAGCTACTTCGTCGTCAACGGCCGCCTCCGCCTCGAAAGCCAGGTGCTGGAGCAGAAGTCGCTGCTCCGGCGCCAGTCCGGCGCCCCGCCGAAGGTCGAGATCCTTTCTTCCGAGTGGGTCAATTCGAGTGATCCCGGATGAGCAGACTGCCCCGCGCAACGATCACTGGAGAAATCGGCCGTAAGCCGTTGATTCCGCATGGAATCGCCATGATCGGTGCCTACAATGCCGCAAATTCCCCGTTGCCCTCATGAGCACTCTAGTCGTCCAGATCCCGCCCCGGCTGCGCCTCCAAGGCCACACCGCGGACGCGACCGACCCGGAAGCGCGCAGCGCCACCGAGTACCGCTACGCCCTGAGCCCTGACGGCCTGCTCCTGAGCGGCCAGGGCCAGTGCGCCGCGTCGCTGCTGCCGAAGGCCGCGACCGTGGTGGCCGTGCTCGCCGACACCGACGTGAGCTGGCACCGCATCACGCTCCCCAAGGCCCCGGCCGCGCGCCTGCAGGCCGCGCTCGTGGGTGTGCTGGAAGACGCGCTGCTCGAGGAGCCCGAGTCGGTGCACCTGGCCGTCGCCCCGATGGCCAGCGCGGGCCAGCCCACCTGGGTGGCCGCCACCGACCGCGCATGGCTCGCCGGCGAACTCGCGCACCTCGAGAAGGCGCAGGTCTTCGTCGACCGCGTCGTGCCCTCGTCGTGGCCCGACGACCCGCCCACCGGCCACTTCTTCGAGACCTCGGGCGACGCCCCCGCGGGCGACGACTCCGCGGCGCAGGCGCTGTCGCTCAGCTGGGCGCACCCCGACGGTGTCATCGTGGTCAACCTGAAGGGTTCGCTCGGCCGCGCGCTGCTGCCGTCACCGCTGCCCGAGAACGCCCGCTTCAGCGCCACGCCGTCGGCCGCCGCCGCCGCGGAAAAATGGCTCGGCTCGCCACCCGTGGTGATGCCCGAGGCCCAGCGCCTGCTGCTGTCGGCCCGTTCGCTGTGGAACCTTCGCCAGTTCCTGCTGGGCCGCAAGAACCGCGGCTCACGCGCGGTGCGCGACGTGTGGCGCCAGTTCCTGCGTCCCGACTGGCGTCCGCTGCGATACGGCCTCGTCGCGTTCGTCGTCGTGCAGGTCATCGGCCTGAACCTCTGGGCCACGCTGCAGCGCAACGCCATCCAGCAGAAGAAGGTCGCGATGGAGCAGGTGCTGCGCACGGCCCACCCGCAGCTGCAGGGCGGCATCCTCGACGCGCCCGCGCAGATGCGCCGCGAGACCGACACCCTCCGCGCCGCCGCCGGCCGCCCGGGTGACAGCGACCTCGAACCCATGCTGGCCGCGGCCGCGTCCGCGTGGCCGCCCGACCGTCCGCCGGTCGAGAACCTGAAGTACGAACCGGGCCGCCTCACCGTCTCCGCGCAAGGCTGGAACCCGGACCAGATCAACCAGTTCATCGGCCAGTTGCGCCCGAGCGGCTGGCAGGTCGAAGTCTCGAACGGCACGCTCACGCTGAGCCGTGCCCCCATCGGAGGCCTGCAATGAGCACCGCACCGAAACGCGCGTTGCCGCCGGCCCTCGTCGAGGCACGGAAGCAGGCCGCCGAACGCTGGAAGGCACTGGCCGAGCGCGAGCGCCTCGCGGTCGTCGTCGCCGCCACGCTGATCGGCGTGTGGCTCGTGTGGGCCATCGCCGTGCAGCCGGCCTGGCGCACGCTGCAGCAGGCCCCGGCGCAGATCGACGCGCTCGACGTGCAGCTGCAGGGCATGCAGCGCCTCGCCGCCGAGACGCGCGAACTGCGCGCCGTGGCCGCGGTGGGCCAGTCGCAGCAGCAGGAAGCCCTGAAGGCCGCCACCGACCGGCTCGGCGCCGAGAAGGCCCGCATCGCGGTGCAGGGCGACCGCGCCACCCTCACGCTCACCGGCGTCACCGGCGAGCAGCTGCGCGCCTGGCTCGGCGAAGCGCGCAGCGGCGCCCGCGTGCGCCCCGTCGAAACCCAGCTGAGCCGGGGGCCGAACGGCTACACCGGCACCGTGATCGTGGCCCTCGGAGGGGGCGTCTGATGGCCCGCAAACTGGTCGTGCGCCGCATCCGCGGTCGCCGCTTCGTCAACAGCATGGCCCCCACGGGCTGGGGCGACTCCACGTACGCCGAAACCGCCTGGGAGCGTTCGCGCTTCGCCGCCTCCCGCTGGGCCATCGGCGGTGTCGTGGTGGGCGTGCTCGTGGCGCTCGTGCTCTTCGCGCCCGCCGAATGGCTGGCCCGCGCGGTGGCCTCCGGCACGTCGCAGCGGGTGCTGCTGTCGGACGCGCGCGGCACGCTCTGGGCCGGCAGCGCCGTGGTGGTGCTCACCGGCGGCCCCGGCAGCCGCGACGCCACCGCGCTGCCCGGCCGTTTCGAATGGACGCTGGGCCTCGCCGGCACGGCGCTGTCGCTGAAGGCCCGCCACGACTGCTGCCTGAACGACACCGTCACGATGCGCATCAAGCCGGGCTTCGGCCGCATGTCCGCCACGCTCGTGCCGCCGCCGGGCTGGGTGGGCCAGTGGCCCAGCGCGCTGCTGAGCGGCCTGGGCACCCCGTTCAACACGCTGCAGCTCGGTGGCCGCATGCGCATCCTGTCGCCCGGCCTCACCGTGGAATGGGTGCAGGGCCGCGTGATCTTCGACGGCGCGCTCGACGTGGAAGTGCTGCAGGCCTCGTCGCGCCTGACCACGCTGGACACGCTCGGCAGCTACCGCTTCAGCATCAACGGCAACGCCAGCCGTCCGGGGGAACCGTCGCAGGTCTCCCTCGTCACCGTCGAGGGCGCCCTCAAGCTCTCGGGATCGGGCACCTGGTCGGCCAACGGCCTGCGCTTCCGTGGCGAAGCCACCGCGGCCGAGGCCGAGGCCGCCGCCCTGTCCAACCTGCTCAATATCATCGGACGGCGCAGCGGCGCCCGGTCCGTCATCTCGATCGGATAAGCCATGAACAAGCGCCCTCTCCTCTCGCTGCCCCGGCGCCCGCTGACGACCGCCGTGGCGGCCGCGATGATCGCCACGTCGCTGCCCGCGCCCCTCGTGTTCGCGCAGACGCCGGCCAAGCGCACGCGCCAGGCCGAGCAGCAGGTCACGCTGAACTTCGTCAACGCCGAGATCGAAGGCGTGGCGCGCGCCATCGGCGCCATGCTCAAGCAGCAGTTCATCGTCGACCCGCGCGTGAAGGGCCAGATCACGCTCTACAGCGAGGAGCCCCTGACCACCCGCGAGGCCTACCTGAACTTCCTCGCCGCGCTGCGCGGCCAGGGCTTCACGGTGGTGGAATCGGGCGGGCTCTACAAGGTGGTTCCGGAGGCCGACGCGAAGCTGCAGTCGGGCACGGTGTCGGTGGGCGGCGTGTCGCGCCGCGGCGACCAGATCATCACGCAGATCTTCAAGATCAACCACGAGAACGCCAACAACCTCGTGCCGGTGCTGCGTCCGCTGATCAGCCCGAACAACACCATCAACGCCAACCCCGGCAACAACACGCTGATCATCACCGACTACGCCGACAACCTGTCGCGCATCGCGAAGATCATCGCGGCCATGGACACGGCCGGCGCGAGCGACGTCGAGGTGATCCCGCTCAAGCACCTCGTCGCGGTCGACCTGCTGCCCACCATCCAGAAGCTCGCCGACGCCTCCGCCACGGGCCAGCCCGGCGCGCCCGCGGCCGTGCCCGGCAGTTCGGCCGCCCCCGCCATCGTGGCCGACTCGCGCACCAACGCGCTGATCGTCAAGGCGCCGAACCCGGCGCGCATGGCGCAGATCCGTTCCATCGTCGAGAAGCTCGACCGCCCGCAGGACTCCACGTCGCCCGCGGGCAACATCTACGTCGTCTACCTGAAGAACGCCGACGCCACGCGCCTGGCCACCGTGCTGCGCGCCGCGCACGCCGCGGGGCAGACCACGGCCCAGGGCGGCGCCGCCACCGGCGGTGGCGCGAGCCCCGCCGCCAACGCGCAGAACAACGCGAACAACATCAACAGCAGCGGCAGCTCGCAGAACGGCGCGTCGGCCCAGTCCACCGCACCGATCAACGCCGCCGCGGCGGTCAACACCGGCGGCTTCATCCAGGCCGATCCGGCCACCAACGCGCTGATCATCACCGCGCCGGAACCGCTCTACCGCCAGCTGCGCGCCGTCATCGACCAGCTCGACTCGCGCCGCGCGCAGGTCTACATCGAATCGATGATCGTCAAGGTCGACGCCAACAAGATGCGCGACATCGGCGTGCAGTGGCAGGGCACCGTCGGCAAGAGCGGGGACAGCACCCTCTACGGCGCCGGCACGAACTTCGGCACCAGCGCCGGCACGAACATCATCCAGGGCTCGGCCGCCGTCGTCTCCGGCACCGACACCGCGCTCGGCGCCCTGGCCTCCTCGGTGTCGCAAGGCTTCAACTTCGGCGTGCTGCGCAAGTTCGGCAGCCTCTACACCATCGGCGCGCTGGCCCGCTTCCTCGAATCGACCGGCGACGCCAACATCCTGTCCACCCCTAACCTCGTCACCCTCGACAACGAGGAAGCGAAGATCGTGATCGGCCAGAACGTCCCGTTCATCACCGGCTCGTACACGAACACCGGCGTCGGTTCCACCACCAGCCCGTTCCAGACCATCGAGCGCAAGGACGTGGGCCTCACGCTGCGCGTGAAGCCGCAGATCGGCGAGAACGGCACCGTGCGCATGGTGATCTACCAGGAGAACTCGAGCGTGGTCTCCACCTCGAGCACCGCCGGCCCCACCACCGACAAGAGCGCGGTGGAAACCAACGTCGTGGTCGACGACGGCCAGATCATGGTGCTGGGCGGCCTGATGAAGGACGAATACAGCGGCACGATCGACAAGGTGCCGCTGCTCGGCGACATCCCGTACCTCGGCGTGCTGTTCCGTGCCGACAACCGCAAGCGCGTGAAGAGCAACCTGCTCGTGTTCCTGCGCCCGGTCGTGATGCGCGACCAGGTGGCCGCCAGCGCGCTGTCCATCGACCGCTACGACGCCATCCGCGCCATCCAGCAGGGCAGCGAGTCGCCGGACATCCAGCTGCCGGTGCTGCCGCCGTTCAACGCCCCGGTCCCCGGCCAGATCGCCCCGACCATTCCCGCGCCGCTCAACGAACGCACGGCGCCGGTGCCGCGCGACCCGTCGTCGCTCCCGCCGAGCACGGCGCCGGTGGCGCCCACCCCCGCGCCGGCGTCGGCCCCGTCGAACTGAGGCCCGCGCGATGGGAGCCCGCCACCCCCTGCCCTACGCCTACGCGAAGGCGCACACGCTGCTGCTCGAGGACGACGGCGAACGCCTGATGCTGTGGGCGCCCGAGAACGTGTCGCTGTCGGCCCTCGGCGAGGTGCTGCGCCTGTACTCGGTCGACACGCTGTCGCACGAGTCGGCCGACACGCTCGTGAACCGCATCGCCGCGGCCTACGCCGGCGGCGAGTCGAGCGCGGCCACCGTGATCGGCGAGGTCGAGAGCCGCGTGGACCTGAGCCGCATGATGCAGGACCTGCCCGCGGTGGAAGACCTGCTGGAGGCGGCCAACGACGCCCCGATCATCCGCATGCTCAACGCGCTGCTGACGCAGGCCGCGAAGGACGGCGCGAGCGACATCCACATCGAGCCGTACGAGCGCTCGAGCTCGGTGCGCTTCCGCGTCGACGGCACGCTGCGCGAGGTGGTGCAGCCCAACAAGGCGCTGCACGCCGCGCTGATCTCGCGCCTGAAGATCATGGCCGAGCTCGACATCTCCGAGAAGCGCCTGCCGCAGGACGGTCGCATCTCGCTGCGCATCGGCGGCCGCGCGGTCGACGTGCGGGTGTCCACGCTCGCGTCGTCGCACGGCGAACGCGCCGTGCTGCGGCTGCTCGACAAGGGCGAATCCAAGTTCACGCTCGAGGGCCTGGGCATGGGCGGCGCCACGCTCTCGCGCTTCGACAACCTGATCCAGCAGCCGCACGGCATCGTGCTCGTCACGGGCCCCACCGGCTCCGGCAAGACCACCACGCTGTACGCGTCGCTCGCCGGCATCGACACGTCCACCACCAACGTGCTGACCGTGGAAGACCCGGTCGAGTACGAACTCGCGGGCATCGGCCAGACGCAGGTCAACTCGAAGATCGACCTCACCTTCGCGAAGGCCCTGCGCGCCATCCTGCGGCAGGACCCGGACGTCATCATGATCGGTGAGATCCGCGACTTCGAGACCGCGCAGATCGCCGTGCAGGCGTCCCTCACGGGCCACTTGGTGCTCGCCACGCTGCACACGAACGACGCGCCCAGCGCCGTCACGCGCCTGACCGACATGGGCATCGAGCCCTTCCTGCTCAGCTCGAGCCTGCTCGGCGTGCTGGCGCAGCGCCTCGTGCGCAAGCTGTGCCCGCATTGCAAGATCCAGGACGGCAAGGGCCAGTGGCACCCGGTGGGCTGCGCCGAATGCGGCCACAGCGGCTACAAGGGCCGCACCGGCGTGTACGAACTGATGGTGGCAGACGAACGCGTGCGCGGCCTCATCCACAACCGCGCCCCCGAACCCGAGATCGTCGCCACGGCCCGCCTGAACGGCATGCACTCGATGCGCGAGGACGGCGACCGCCTCGTGGCCGAAGGCATCACGTCACCGGAAGAAGTGTTGCGGGTCACCCGAGAGTAAGGCCAGAGCCCGATGCCCGCGTACAAGTTCGAGGCGCTCGACGGCGCCGGCAAGTCCACCACCGGCCTGCTCGAGGCCGACAACGTCAAGGCCGCCCGCGCCCAGCTGCGCGCGCAGTCGCTCGTGCCGCTCGACGTGCAGCAGGTGGTGAGCGCGGGCACGCAGCCCGCCGGCAACTTCATGACGATGCGCCGCAAGGTGTTCACGTCGACGGCGCTGGCCGTGTGGACGCGCCAGCTCGCCGGCCTCGTCGGCTCGGGGCTGCCGCTCGAACGCGCGCTCACGCTGCTCAGCGAGGAAGCCGAAGACCCGCGCCAGCGCGAGCTGGTGGCGCACCTGCGCAGCGAGGTTAACTCCGGCTCACCGTTCGCCCGGGCGCTGTCCAGCGCCCCGCGCGAATTCGACGACGTGTACCGCGCGGTCGTCGCCGCCGGCGAACAGAGCGGCGCCCTCGGGCGCGTGCTGGAGCGCATGGCCGACGACCTGGAAGAACGCCAGGCGCTGCGCGGCAAGCTGATGGGCGCCACGCTGTACCCGGCCATCGTGTCCGTCATTGCCGTGGTCATCGTGATCTTCCTCGTCACCTACGTCGTGCCGCAGGTGGCCTCGGTGTTCGTGAACTCCAAGCGTGCGCTGCCGTTCCTGACCTCGGCCATGCTGGCCGTCAGCGCGTTCCTGCGCGGCTACGGCTGGCTGCTGGCCCTCGGCCTGGTGGGTGCCTTCGCGCTGCTGCGGCTCGCGCTGCGCAACGACCTCTTCCGCGTGCAGTTCGACGCGGGCCTGCTGAACCTGCCCCTCTTCGGCCGCCTCGCCCGCGGCTACAACGCCGCCCGCTTCGCCGGCACCCTCGCGATGCTGGCCGGCGCCGGCGTGCCCATCCTGAAGGCGCTGCAGGCGGCAGCCGAGACGTTGTCCAACCGCGCGATGCGCGCCGACGCGCTCGACGCGCTGGTGCAGGTGCGCGAAGGCGCGCCGCTGGCTTCCGCGCTGGCGGGCAAGAAGCGTTTCCCCGGGCTGCTCGCGATGTTCGCGCGGCTGGGCGAACAGACCGGCAAGCTGCCCGAGATGCTCGACCGCGCGGCCGGGCAACTCGGCCAGGAAGTGCAGCGGCGGTCGATGCAGATGGCCACCATCCTGGAGCCGCTGCTGATGGTGGTGATGGGCGCGGTCGTGATGGTGATCGTGCTCGCCGTCCTGCTGCCGATCATCCAACTCAACACCTGGGTGAAATAAGGCCCCCCAGTCGCTCCGCTCCTGCCCCCGAGGGGCGCCGCGGGTCGCCCGGGAGACCCGGGCTCGCGCGTTGCTTGATGCGTCGGCGTCGCTGCGCTCGCCTCACACCGCGTCGTCACCCCGACGAAAGTCAGGGCCCACCGTGGCTCAGAACGCCGGCACCAGCGAGCCACCGAAGCTCGACTCGACCAGCTTCTTCACCTCCGGCGACTGGAACGCCTTCACCAGCTTCGCGACCCACGGCTTGTCCTTGTCCGCCGTCCTCACGGCGAGCAGGTTGGCGTACGGGCCCTTCGCGTCCTCGAGGGCGATGGCATCGCGGGTCGGCACGAGGTTCGCCTGGACGGCGTAGTTCGTGTTGATCGCGGCGGCATCGAGGTCGTCGAGCGATCTTGGCAGCTGCGCCGCTTCCAGCGGCACGATCTGCAACCCCTTCGGGTTCTCGGCGATGTCGGCCAGGGTCGCCGAGACGCCGGCGCCGGGCTTGAGCTTGATCGCGCCGTACTTCTGCAGCAGGGCCAGCGCCCGGCCGCTGTTGGACGGGTCGTTCTGGATGCCCACCTTCGCGCCCTTCGGCAACGCGTCGAGCGACTTCACCTTCTTCGAATAGAAACCCATCGGGAACGTGACCGTGTCGCCCACCGGCGTGATCTTGTAGCCCCGGGCCTTGATCTGGCTCTGCAGGAACGGCAGGTGCTGGTAGCTGTTGGCCTGCAGGTCCCCGGCGTCCAGCGCGGCGTTCGGCTGGATGTAGTCCTGGAACTCGACGATCTGCAGCACGAGGCCGTCGCGCGCGGCGACGGTGCGCGCCACCTCGGCGATCTGCGCGTGCGGGCCGGCGGTGACCCCGATGCGCACCGTGTCCTGCGCCTGCGCCGCCAGCACCGACGCGGCCAGCGCCACGCCCAGCAGCAGGCGCCGCTTCACAGCAGCACCTTGAACACGGCGTCCTTCACCACCACCGGCCGCTTGATCAGGTTCAACTTGTGGAAGGTGTCGGCGATGCGCTGCTGCTCCGCCACGATGCCCGCGTCCACCGGCACCGCCGTGTAGCGGCGGCGATCGGTCGCCAGCTTGAGCACCGGGCTCGGCACGCCCAGCTGCGGCGCCAGTTGATCGGCGAGCTGCTGCGGGTGCGCATCGGCCCATTCGTTCGTCTTCTTCAGCTCGGCGAACACCGCGCGCAGCACCTGCGGGTTCGCGGACGCGAACTGCGGCGTCGAGATGTAGAAGGTGCGGTTGTTCGACAGGCCCTCGCCGTTGCGCAGCACGCGCGGGTTGCCGGCGAGCTGGGCGCCCGCGAGGAACGGGTCCCACAGGCCCACGGCGTCCACCTTGCCCGATTCGAACGCGGTGCGCGCGTCGGCGGCGTTGTTGACCCACGCGGGCTGGATGTCGTCGAAACCCAGGCCGGCGTCTTCCAGCGCCCGCACCAGCAGGTACTGCACGTTCCAGCCGCGGCCCACGGCCACCTTCTTGCCCTTCAGGTCGGCGATGGTCTTCACCGGCGAGTCCTTCGCGACCAGGATCGCGATGCCCTGCGGGTACGGCTGTTCGGCCGCGAGGTAGACCGAGTTGACACCGGCGGCCTGCGCGAACACGGTGGGCGTGTCGGCCGCGTGGCCGAAGTCGATCGAGCCGGCGTTGAGCGCCTCGAACAAAACCGGGCCGGTGGCGAACTCGAACCACTGCACGGTCCAGCCGAGCGGCTTGAGCGTTTCCTCGAGCTTGCCCGCGCCCTTCAGGATGTTGAGCGTGTTGAACTTCTGGTAGCCGATGCGCAGCACCTTGTCGGCGGCGAGGGCGGGGGTCGCGAGCGCGGAGGCGGCGGCCAGGGCCAGCAGGTCACGGCGGTTCAGGTAGGCGGTCATGTTGTCGTTCTCTTTTCGGTTCGGAGGAAATCAGATCTGCACGCGGGTCGCGGTGTGCCCGGAACCCAGTCGGGGTCCACGCTCGAACAGCTTCTCGCGCAAGGTGCCGGCGGTGTACGAGGTGGCGTAGCGCCCGCGCCGCTGCAGCTCGGGCACCACGTGGTCCACGACGTCGCGCATGGTTTCGTGCGCGAGGGCGTAGGTGAGGTTGAACCCGTCGATGCCGGTGGCATCCACCCAGCGTTCGAGTTCGTCGGCCACCTGCGCGGCCGAGCCCACGATGACGGGGCCGCGTCCCCCCAACCCGATGAAGCGCGCCGCCTCGCCCACGGCCCATTTGCGGGAGGGATCGGTCTGGCTGAACGACGCGAGCGCCGTGCGGCCGGCCTCGGTGTCGACGTGTTCGATGGGGGCATCGGGGTCGTACCGGCTGAAGTCGACGCCGGTCCAGCCCGACAGCAGCGCGAGCGACGCCTCCACGTCGATGTGGTCCAGCAGGTCGCGGTGTTTCGCCCGAGCCTCGGCCTCCGTCGCGCCGGTGATCACGAGCGCCTGCGCGTAGATCAGCACGTCGTCGGCCGGTCGACCCTGCGCCACGAGGCCGCCACGCACGGTGTCGACGTACCGGCGCAGCACCTTCTCGGTGGGGCCGCTGATGAACACGCACTCCGCGTGGCGCGCGGCGAACGCGACCCCGCGCGGCGACGTGCCCGCCTGGTACAGCACCGGCGTGCGCTGCGGAGACGGCTCGCACAGGTGGATGCCCGGCACCTGGTAGTGCGTGCCTTCGTGGCGGATGGGCCGCACCTTCGCCGGGTCGGTGAACGTGCCCGTGGCCTTGTCGCGGCGCACCGCGTCGTCGGCCCAGCTCTTCTCCCAGAGCTTGTAGACCACGTCCATGTACTCGTCGGCCAGGTCGTACCGCGCGTCGTGGCCCAGCTGGTTCGACAGGCCCATGTTGCGCGCGGCGCTGTCGAGGTAGCCGGTGACGATGTTCCAGCCCACGCGGCCGCCGGTCAGGTGGTCGAGCGTGGAGATGCGCCGGGCGAACGGGTACGGGTGTTCGTACGTCAGCGCGCACGTGACACCGAAACCGAGGTGTTCGGTGGCCTGCGCCATCAGCGGCACTATGGCGAGCGGGTCGTTGACGGGCACCTGCACCCCGTGGCGCACCGCGGCCTCGTGGTTGCCGCCGAACACGTCGTACACACCCAGCACGTCCGCGAGGAACACGCCGTCGAAGATCCCACGCTCGAGCAGCTTGGCGAGTTCGACCCAGTGCCGCGGTTCGGTGTAGTGGTGCGCCGTGTCGCGCGGGTGGGTCCACAGCCCGGGCGACTGGTGCGACGCCGCGTTCATCTGGAACGCGTTGAAGCGGATGCGTCGGGTCATCGCGGTGCTCAGCGGCCCTGCTGGTAGTCGGTCTTCACGAACCCGGCGAAGCTCTTTTCGGTGACGGCCAGGAACTCCTTCGAGCGGTAGGCGTCGGCGATGTCCTTGACCCACGGCTTGTCCTTGTCGGCCGTGCGCACGGCGACGAGGTTCTGGTACGTGGGGCTCGTCTTCTCGAGGGCCAGCGCCTCGGTCAGCTTCAGGCCGGAGGCCAGCGCGAAGTTGCCGTTGATGAACGAGAAGTCGGTGTCGTCCAGCGACCGCGGCAGCTGCGCGGCCTCCAGCGGCACGAGCTTGAGCTTCTTCGGGTTCGACGCCACGTCCTTCTCGGACGCGCGGATCGGGTCGTAGCCCTCGCGCAGCTTCACCCAGCCGATCTGCTCCAGCACCACGAGCGCGCGCGCCGCGTTGGTGGGGTCGTTCGGCAGCGCGACGGTGGCGCCTTCCTTCACCTCGCCGAGCGTCTTGTGCTTCTTGCTGTAGATCGCGATGGGCGCCGTCGGCACCTTCAGCAGCTCGCTCAGCTCGAGCTTGTTCTCGGTGGCGAACTTGGTCAGGTAGACGATGTGCTGGAACGCGTTGGCGTCCAGCGCGCCCTGGGCCAGCGCGTGGTTCGGCTGGATGTAGTCGTTGAACTCGACCACCTTGACGCGGTAGCCCTTCTTCTCGAGCAGTGGCTTGATGCCGATCTTGATCTGGTCGGCGTACGGGCCGGCGGTGGCGCCGAAGACGAGTTCCTTCTTCTCCTGGGCGAACGAGGGCAGCGCGAAGGCGGCGGACAGCGCGAGCAGCGTGGCGAGGGTGGAACGGCGGGCGAAGGTCATGGAAAGGGTCCTTGGGGAAAAAGAATCAGCGTTTGTCGAGGCGGTTCGCGATGGCGTTGCCGGTGAACTGGATCACCTGCACGAGCACGACGAGGATCGCGACGGTGAGCACCATCACGTCGGTCTGGAAGCGGTAGTAGCCGTAGCGGATCGCGAGGTCGCCGATGCCGCCGCCGCCCACCACCCCGGCCACGGCCGAGTACGACAGGAAGCTGATGGCGAGCACGGTGAGCGCGAGCACCAGGCCCGAGCGGGCCTCGACGACGAGCACGCGCCACACGATCTGCAGCTCGGACGCGCCCATCGCATGGGCCGCCTCCACCACGCCGCGCGGCACGTCGCGCAGGCACTGCTCGACCAGGCGCGCGAAGTACGGGATGGCCGCGAAGCTGAGCGGCACCGCGGCGGCCACCGGCCCGATCGACGTGCCGGCGATCACGCGGGTGAACGGCACGAGGGCCACGAGCAGGATGATGAACGGGAACGACCGCACGGTGTTCACGACCCAGTTCAGCACGCGGAAGGTGTGGCGCTGTTCGAGCGACTGTCCCGGGCTCATCAGGAACAGCAGCACCCCCAGCGGCCCGCCCAGCAGCACGGCCGCCGACAGGCCGATGGCGAGCATCGTCAGCGTCTGGCCCACGGCGGTGCCCAGTTCGGGCAGCACGGCCAGGATGTTCTCGGAGAGGAAGTTCATGCGACGGCAGCCTCCAGGCGATCGAGCAGGCGGGCCTCCTCGGGCGACGCGGCGAGGCGCGCGAGTTCGCGCCCCAGCACGGTCTGGCGCAACACGCCGGTTTCCTCGGCCACCGGGAACTGCTCGGCCACGGCGCCCTGCTCGATCACGGCGACGTGGCGGCACAGCCGGCGCACCACCGACAGCTCGTGGGTCACGATCACGATCGTCACGCCGAGCGTCCGGTTGATGTGGCTCAGCGTGTCGAGCACGCTGCGCGTGGTCTCGGCGTCGAGCGCGGACGTGGGTTCGTCACACAGCAGCAGCGCGGGTTCGGGGGCCAGCGCGCGGGCGATGGCCACGCGCTGCTTCTGCCCGCCGGACAGTTGCGCGGGGTGGCTGTCGGCCTTGTCGGTGAGGCCCACGATCTCGAGGCACTCGCGCACGCGCGCGGCGATCCGCGCGGCCGAACGTCCACCGTGCAGGCGCAGCGGGAACGCCACGTTGTCGGCCACGGTCGCGTTCTGCAGCAGGTTGAACTGCTGGAAGATCATGCCGATGGACTGGCGCGCCGCGCGCAGCGCGCGCTTGTCGAGCGCGGTCAGGTCCTGCCCCGCGACCGTCACCGTGCCCGAGTCGGGCCGCTCCAGCAGGTTGATGGTGCGCAGCAGCGTGGACTTGCCCGCGCCGCTCTTGCCCACGAGGCCGAAGATGTCGCCCGCGCGCACCTGCAGCGACACGTCGCGCACGGCGTGGAACGGGGTGCCGTCGGGCAGGTGGAAGCGCTTGTTGACGCGGTCGAGGCGCAGCAGCGGCGGCGCCGATGCCGGCTCCAGGTTCTGGACGTGTCCCATGGCGTGCCTCACGAGTACGGGGTGGGATCGGGGAAACGACCATCGAGCCGGTGGCGGCCGAGGTCGCGCAGCTTGTAGTCGACGGGGTCGTGCAGCGTGTGCACGCGCACGTTGCGCCAGAAGCGGTCGAAGCCGAGGCGCTGCGACGTGGACCGCGCACCGGTCAGCTCGAACAGCTGCGACGTGACCGCCAGGCCGGCGCGGTGCGCCAGCACCTTCGCCTCGGCGCCCGCCACGGCCACCTCGCCGCGCTCTTCGGCGGTCAACGCGGCGCCGCGCGCGATGGCGAGATTCAGCAGCGCCGCCGCCTCGTCGGCCAGCACGAGGGCGGGACGGATGTGCAGCCACAGGTCGCCGTAGCGGTGCTGCACCACGGGATCGTCGGCCGCGCGGGCCACGCCCGACGAGAACCACGGTTTCGTCTGTTCCAGCGTGTAGCGGCGGGCCTCGGCGAAGGCGCCGGTGGCGATGCCGAGGTACAGGTTCGTCAGGATCAGCTGCGCCACCTGCGAGCGCAGCGTGGCGCGCGGCGTGGCCACGGCGCCGGGGGCCTGCAGCAGCTCGTGTGCATCGACGCGCACGCGGTCGAAGCTCACCGTGCCGCTGTCGGTCTGGCGCTGGCCGAAGGCGTCCCAGTCGGGCGACACGATCAGGCCGCGGCGGTCGGTGGGCAGTGCCGCGATCAGCGCGGTCTGCGTGGCCTCGTGCCACGCCGAGATGGTGATGCGGTCGGATCCGACGGAGCCCGAGCTGAAGCTCTTGACCCCCTCGATGACGTAGCCGCCGTCGCGGTCGTCCACCGCGATGGCGCGCTTGTCGAGCGGGTTCAGTGCGTTGCCCCAGAACCAGCGGTGCGCGACGGTGCCCTGCAGCAGCGTCCGCTGCTGTTCGGGCGAACCGTACAGCACGATGCCGGCGATCTGCAGGTGATGGAATGCAAGCAGGTGGGCGAGCGCGCTGTCGACCTCGGCCAGGCGGCGCACGACGCGCAGCATCGTCGAGAACGGCGCGCCGTCGCCGCCGAACGCGGTGGGGATGGTCAGCGCGAGCAGGCCGCTCTCGCGGATCAGTTCGCGTTCGGCGCGCGCATGGCCGCCGGTGCGGTCGCGTTCGACGGCGGTGGTGGCGAGCGCATCGGCCAGGGCCTCGACGCGGGCGGCGAGCGATGGTGGTTCGATGGGGCGGGAAGACAGGGTCACGGCAGGGGAACGTCGGATCGGAATGACGCCAGTGTTCTGGCCTTCGAACGCCGGGACAACGAAGAAAACCGTGTTTCGATCTGCAGCGCGCCTCATGCGGCCAGCGATCAAGCAGCGTTGCAAATCGTCGTTGCGCGGCCCGTGCGACCGGCGTACGGTGCACCTCATGTCACACGCCACCCTCGCCGACTCCCTGTCGATCGCCCCGCTCGATGCACCGCTCGGTGCGTCCGTCACCGGCCTCGACCTGACCCGCCCGGTGGACGACACCACCTTCCGCGCCGTGCACCGCGCGCACCTCGACCACCACGTGCTCGTGTTCCGCGACCAGCGCATCACGCCGGCGCAACAGATCGAATTCAGCCGCCGCTTCGGCCGGCTGGAGATCCATGTGCTGCACCAGTTCCTGCTGCCCGGGCACCCCGAGATCCTCATCGTCTCGAACGTGAAGGAGAACGGCCAGCCCATCGGCCTCGGCGACGCCGGCCAGTACTGGCACTCGGACCTGTCGTACAAGGAACGCCCGAGCCTCGGTTCGCTGCTGCACGCGCAGGAGCTGCCGTCCGAAGGCGGCGACACGTTGTTCGCGAACATGCACCTCGCCTGGGACACGCTGCCCGCGGAACTGCAGCAGCGCGTGCAGAGCCTGAAGGCCGAACACAGCTACCTCGCGAAGTACGCCGAGATGCAGAAGCGCAGCCCGTGGCGCCCGAACCTGAGCGACGAACAGAAGGCCCAGGTGCGCCCGGCCATCCAGCCCGTCGTGCGCACCCACCCGGAGACCGGCCGCAAGGCGCTCTTCGTCAGCGAACACTTCACCACCCGCATCCTCGGCGTGAGCGAAGCGGAAAGCCGCGAGCTGCTCGCCCTGCTGTTCGCGCACAGCGTGAAGCCCGAACACCTGTACCGCCACCGGTGGCAACCGCACGACATGGTGTTCTGGGACAACCGCTCGGTGATGCACCTCGCCGCCGGCTGCCCCGACCACCTGCGGCGCAGGCTCCACCGCACGACCATCGAAGGCGACCTTCCCGTCTAGGCGCGGCCCACCCAGGGCACCCACCGCCGCTGCAGCGCCCGCAGCGCGAGTTCCAGCCCGAACGCCACGACGGCGATCACGAGGATGCCCAGCACCACGATGTCGGTGCTGAGGAACTGCGCGGCCGATTGCACGAGGAAGCCGAGGCCGCGCGTGGCGGCCACCAGTTCGGCCGCCACCAGCGTGGACCAGCCCACGCCCAGCCCCACCCGCAGGCCCGTCATCAGGTCGGGCAACGCGTTGGGCAGCACGATGTGGCGCAGCACCTGCGTTCGCGTGGCCCCGAACGACCGCGCCACGCGGACACGCGCCTCGGGGGTGTTGGCGACCCCGGTGGCCGTCGCGATCACGAGCGGCGCGAAGATCGCGAGCGCGATCAGCAGCACCTTCGACAGTTCGCCGATGCCGAACCAGATGACGATCAGCGGCAGGTACGCGAGCGGGGGCACCGGCCGGTAGAACTCGATCAGCGGATCGAACACCGCGCGGGCGCGGGGCGACAGCCCCATCCACGCGCCGAGCGGCACCGCGGTGGCCACCGCCAGCAGCAGCGCGAGGCCCACGCGCTGCAGGCTCGCGGCGGTGTGCTGCCACAGCGTGGCGTCCATGAACCCTTCGCCGGACACCTTCACCAGCTTCGCGAACACCGCCGACGGCGGCGGCAGGAACAGCGCGGGCACCCAGCCGGCGCTCGCGACGACCTGCCACGCGAGCAGCAGCGTGCCGACGGCGGCCAGGCTCAGCAGCCCGGGTCGGGTGTGCCAGGCCGGCCTCGGCCGGGGTGCGGGGGGATCGAAGGGGACGGAAGAGACGGCATCCATGGTTCAGGCCGGTTCGGGTTCCTGGGCGAGCACGGCGGACAGCACCTGCTCCCGCACGTCGACGAAGGCGGGTGACGACTTCACCGCGCGCGCGCGTTCGCCATCGGCGTGGCGGCGGCCGAAGTCGAGCGCCAGGTGACGCGCGATGCGGCCCGGATCGCGCGCCAGCAGCACGAGGTCGGTGGCGAGGAACACGGCCTCCTCCACGTCGTGAGTGACGACGACGAGCGTCTTGCCGGTGGCCCGCCACACGCGCAGCAGCAGCTCCTGCATGCGTTCGCGGGTGAGCGCGTCGAGGGCGCCGAAGGGTTCGTCCATCAACAGCACGTCGGGATCGGCGGCGAGCGCCCGGGCGATGCCCACGCGCTGGCGCATCCCACCCGACAGCTCCCAGACCTTGCGGCGTTCCTGGCCCGCGAGGCCCACGAGGTCGAGCACGTGGCGTGCGCGTTCGTCGCGGTCGGCCGGTGCGAGGCCCTTCAGGCGCAGCGGGAACGCGACGTTGTCGAGCACGTCGAGCCACGGCAGCAGCGCGTCGTCCTGGAACACGACACCGCGATCCGCACCGGGCCCGGTGACCGGCCGGCCCCCCACCCGCACGACACCGGCCCGCGCGGGCGCGAACCCCGCGACCACGTCCAGCAGGCTCGACTTGCCACAGCCCGACGGCCCCAGCAGCACGAGGATGCCGCCGGCGGGCACGTCGAGCGACACCCGCGCCAGCACGGCCGGCTGGTCGCCGTGGCCGACGGACACCGCCTCCAGCGAGATCGGGACGCCCATGGCGCGTTCAGCGCGCGCTGGCCACCACCGACGCCGCGCCGGCCTTCGCGGCCGCCTGCGCCGGCGCGGTGCTCACGTAGCCGGTGTAGTCGGCCAGCACCTTGTCGACCTTGCCCTGCGACTTCAGGAACTGCGAGGTCTGCACCAGGGCCTTGGCGGTGCCGCCGCCCAGCAGTGCGGGCGAGACCTGTTCGGCCAGCGTCGGGAACTTCGAGCCGGCCAGCAGTGCCGGGATGTCGGCGGGCGCCGCGCCGGTCAGGCGGGCGATCTTCGCGACGAGCGCGGCGTCCGCGCCGAACGCCTTCGGGTCGCGGCGGTAGGCGGCGTACGCCTCGCCCGTCACCTGCACGAACTTCGCGACCACGTCCGGGTGCTTCTGCGCGAAGTCCTTCCGCACGATCCACGCGTCGAACGTGGGCGCGCCCCAGCCCGCCACTTCGGCGGACGACACCAGCACCTTGCCGGTTTCCTTCAGCTTGCCGAGCGCGGGGTCCCACACATAGGCGGCGTCGATGTCCCCCCGGGCCCACGCGGCCGGGATCTCGGTGGGACGCAGGTTCACGACGGCGACCTGCTTCGGGTCGATCTTCCAGTGCGACAGGGCGGCCAGCAGGCTGTAGTGCGTGGTGGAGACGTACGGCACGGCGACCTTCTTGTGCAGCAGGTCGCCCGGCTTCGCGATGTTCGCGCCGTCGCGCACCACGAGCGCCTCGGCCGTGCCGATCTCGGCGGCGATCAGGATCGTCTCGACCGGCAGCTCGCGGCTGGCCGCCGCGGCGAGCGGGCTCGACCCCACGTAGCCGATGTCGATGCCCCCGGCGGCGATCGCGGTGATCACCTCGGCGCCACTCTCGAACTTGCGCCACTCGATGGTGCGGCCGGTGGCCTTCTCGTACAGGCCGTCGGCCTGGGCGACCTTGGCGGGTTCGACGACGGTCTGGTACGCGATGCGCACCGGATCGGCGGCCTGGGCCCAGGTGGATGCCGACAGCGCGGCGACGGCGATGACACGGGACAGCTTCTTCATGGTGGACTCCTCTCCTCTTCGAATGAGCGCCACGGTAAGCCGCCGGCCCGGCGCAGCGAACGACCGTTTTCAGATGACGTCATGCGAGGTGTGACCCGCCCGAAAGTCAGGCACGCGGCATGCTGTGCATCTGGCAGGTCTTTCCGTGGGTTATTCATCACGCCCTCTTGCGCGGGCCGTGGTTGAATGAAGTCATTGGTTGGTTCAGGAGGTCCGCATGAGCGCATCCAACGATCTGGTCACCGTGTCGTCCCGGGGCAACATTCCCATCGCCCGGATGCGCAGCGTCTACCGCGTCGACGACGTCGGCCGCCGCCTCGATCGCCTGCCCGACAAGGAACACGAAACCCTGCGGTCCACCTACGAGCGCATGCTCGAGAAGGGCCCCGACCGCTTCCAGGTCAAGCCCGCCGGCCTCCCGGCCATGGACCACCTGTACGACGACCTGCCCAACTTCACCGACGTGCTCGACGACGTCAAGCGCCAGCTGGCCCTGTGCGAGGACAGCCGCGACGCCCTCGAGATCACGCCGCTGCTGCTGCTCGGTTCGCCCGGCATCGGCAAGACGCACTTCGCCAGGGCGCTGTCCGAGCTGCTGGGCACCGGCATGGGGTTCATCTCCATGAGTTCCATGACGGCCGGCTGGGTGCTCTCCGGCGCGTCCAGCCAGTGGAAGGGCGCGCGTGCCGGCAAGGTGTTCGAGACGCTGGTGGAAGGCCAGTACGCCAACCCGGTGATGGTGGTCGACGAGATCGACAAGGCCGGTGGCGAACACGCGTACGACCCGCTGGGCGCGCTGTACGGCCTGCTCGAACACGACACGGCGGGCAGCTTCGTCGACGAGTTCGCCGAGGTGCCCATCGACGCGAGCCAGGTCATCTGGGTGGCCACCGCGAACGACGCGCGGTCCATCCCCGAGCCCATCCTGAACCGCATGAACGTCTACGACGTGCTGCCGCCCGACCGCGAACAGGCGCGCCACATCGCGGCCAAGCTCTACCGCAGCATCCGCGCCGACCACGGCTGGGGCAGCCGCTTCGACCCCGAACCCGCGGCCGACGTGCTCGACCGCCTGAGCGAGATGGCCCCGCGAGACATGCGCCGCGCGTGGATGACCGCGTTCGGCAACGCCAAGCTCGCCCGGCGCGACCAGGTGCAGCCGCACGACCTGCCCGACACGGGTTCGCGGCGGTCGACCATCGGCTTCATGCAGTAACGCGGCACATCACGCACCACAACCATTGCAACACGGCACGTTTCCGCGCGAAATGCGCGTGAAGCGGGCCGCCGCGATGCTTCGGGCTCTTGTTCCAAGGAGCCTCCATGACCCCCGTCCAGATCGACCTCGTGCGCCGCAGCGCCGCCCTGATCGTGCCCCGCTCGCAGCAGGTGGCCGCCCTCTTCTACGACACGCTGTTCACCGTCGACCCTTCGCTGCAGGCGATGTTCCGCGGCGACATGACCGAACAGGGCAAGCGCCTGATGACGATGATCGTCACCGCCGTGCGCCTGCTCGACGACCCCGACACGCTCCTGCCCACGTTGCGCATCCTCGGGGCGCGGCATTCGGGCTATGGCGTGCGGCCCTCGCACTACGACACGGTGGGGCAGGCCCTGCTCGGCACGCTGGCGATGGGGCTGGGGGAGGCGTTCACGCCGTCGGTGCGGGAGGCGTGGATCGCGATGTATGACGTCGTGTCGCGCACGATGCAGGAGGCGGCGTCGGATGCGATCGTGGCCGACTGATGCGCGCCACGGACGTTGTCACCCCGATGAAAATCGGGGCCTACCATCCCGCGAGGCTCGCTACGGGTGCGGTGGGTCCCGGCGTTCGCCGGGATGACGGCGCCTCTTGCAGCGGGAGTGTCAGGCCAGCAACGCCTTCACCCCCGCCAGCAACCCCGCCTTCGAGAACGGCTTGTCGAGCGCGCTGCACCGCGCCGTGCGCAGGAAGTCGCGCGCGTCGGGCGACAGCGTGTCCCCCGTGACGAACAGCATGCGCTGCGCCAGCAGCGGGTGGCGTTTCACCACCTCGCGCCACAGCCCCGGCCCGTCCATGTCGGGCATGCGCAGGTCGGACACGATGGCGTCGAAGCGGGCCTCGTCGAGCAGCGCCAGCGCGAGGCCGCCGGACTCGGCCGTGGCCGCCTCGTATCCGGCCTGCTCCAGCATGTCGCGCATCAGGCTCGCGAGTTCGGGTTCGTCGTCCACCACCAGCACCCGTGTCAGCGCGGGCGCCTCGGGTTCGTCGAGCGGCACCGGGCCGCTGTCGTCGAGGGCCATGCCGCTGATGGGCAGGCTCGCGCGGAAGCTCGCCCCCCGCTCCGTGCCGGACTGCTCGAGGATCAGGTCGCCACCGTGTTCGATCACCACCGAGCGCGACACCGCGAGGCCGAGCCCCGTGCCCATACCCTCGCCCTTCGTCGTGAAGAAAGGTTCGAAGATGCGCGAGCGGTCCTCGGGCGGCACGCCGGGGCCGTTGTCGGCGATGCGCAGCCACACGCGCGGCTCGCGGCCCTGGCGGCGGTGCTCCACGCCGGTGCTCACGCGCACCCGGTGCGGGCCGGGACGGCCCGACACCGCCTGCTGGGCGTTGATGAGCAGGTTCAGCACCACCTGGCCCAGCTGGTCGGCGTCGGCGTTGATGGGCGGCAGCGCGGCGCCGGGCGCGAGTTCGAGCTCGACCCCGTGCGTGCGGAAGCTGTAGAGGAGCATGTCGGCCGCCGCGCGCACCAGTTCGTTGACGTCGACGGAGGTGCGCTGGGCCGGGCGGTTGCGCGCCATGTTGAGGAACGTGCGCACGATGCGGCCGCAACGCTCCGCCGCCTCGCGGATGCGCAGCACGTCGGCGCGCAGCTCGGGGTCCTCGCACTTTTCCTCGAGCAGGCTCGCGCGGCCCATCACGATGGCCAGCGGGTTGTTGAGCTCGTGGGCCACGCCCGCGAGCAGGCTGCCCATCGCGGTGAGCTTCTCGCTCTGGCGCAGCGCCTCGCGCTGGCGCCCCACCTGCTGGGCCGCGTGGTGCCGGTCGCTGGCGTCGACCAGCGAGGCCGTGAAGTACGGCGTGCCGTCGGCGTCGGTGCGCCACAGCACGAGGTCGACCGGGAACTCGGTGCCGTCGCCACGCAGCGCGTGCAGTTCCATGCGGGGGCCGCCGGGCGTGGGCGGGTCGCCGTCGACGAGCCGGCGCAGCGCGCCGCGGTAGACGGGGCGCACCCGCTCGGGCAGCTCGACGTCGCCGAACACCTGCCCCAGCCGCTCGCCGCGCCGGTGCCCGAACAGGACCTCGGCCGCGGGGTTGAACTCGACGATGCGGCCCTCGGCGTCCATGGCGACCAGGGCCGCCAGCGCGCGGTCGACGATGGCCGCCTTGAGCGCCAGCTCCTCCTCGCGACGCTCCACCTCGCGCCCCGCCTGTGTCACGCGGCCGCGACGGGCACGAACACGTAGCCGACGTTGCGCACGGTCTTCAGGACCTCGGGCTTGTCGGGGTTGGTTTCGATCTTGCGGCGCAGCCGCATGATGCGCAGGTCGATGGAGCGGTCGAACACGTCCCAGCCCCGGTTGTGCGCCTGCTCCATGATCTGGTCGCGGTTGAGCGGCCGGTTCGGGTTGCGGGCGAACAGCGCCAGCAGGTCGAACTCGGCGGCGCTGATCTCGATCTCGGCGCCGTCGGCGCCGGCCAAGCGCCGCTGCTCCAGGTCGAGCGTGCAGCGGCCGAAGGCGATGCGGTGCGCCGCCGCCACGGCCGGCGCCGGCGCGGCCTGGGCCGGCTGCTGCAGGCGGCGCAGCACGGCGCGGGTGCGGGCCAGCAGCTCGCGCATCTCGAAGGGTTTGGGGACGTAGTCGTCGGCGCCCAGCTCGAGGCCCACGATGCGGTCCACCGACTCGCCGGCCGTGGTGAGCATCAGCAACCCGACCCGCGGATGCGCGTCGCGCAGCCAGCGGGCGAGCGACAGGCCGTTCTCGCCGGGCATGTTGATGTCGAGCAGCACCGCCTGGGGCGACACGGTGGCCAGGATCTCGCGGGCGCGCGCCGCGTCTTCCGCGGTGAGCACCTCGAAGCCGTGGCGGCCGAAGTACTCACCGAGCAGCGCCCGGAGGTCGGGTTCGTCGTCCACCACCAGCAGCACGGGCTTCGCCGCGTTCTCAACCTGCCCCATGACCGGCTCTCCCTGAGGGTCTGTCCTGTGGGACGCATCATATCGGGGGGAACCGGCCACGCGCGCATCTTCCAGCGCGCGCGCCAGCCACTCGCGGGCCGTGCGATCCGTCATGCTCGTCCCCTCGCCACCGGCCCGTCGGCCGGACGGTCGCGCCGCCCCCCGCGCGTCATGCGGTGGCGCGGGTGGGCAGCAGGTCTTCCTCGAAGCCCTCGCTGCGGAAGATCACCGGGCGGGTGTCCATGAAGTCGGCGTGCAGCACTTCGGGGACCGGGGGAGACGGCATCGGGTAGCCGGACGGCTGGAACAGCATCGCCAGGCTCGGCTGGCGGGCGAAGAAGCGCTGCAGGGTGCTGGTGACGGGCAGGTTCATCATGAACTCCAGGGGCGGTGCGGAGGTGCAGGGGTTGGAACGAAGTGTGGGCGGCGGCCGTATCAGGCACATTTCGCCCGTCCCCGCGCCGTGTTTCGTTTGTTTCAGGCGCTAGGATGTGGCCCATGCCCGCCTCCCTGGACAACCAGCTCGTCGTCGCGATCTCCTCGCGCGCCCTCTTCGACTTCGAGGAGGAGAACCAGCTCTTCGAGGCCCGCGACGACCGCGCCTACATGCAGCTGCAGCTCGACCGCGTGGACCTGCCGGCCAAGCCCGGCGTCGCGTTCTCCCTCGTGAACAAGCTGCTGGCCTTCAACAAGGCGCTGCCGGCCACGTCGGTCGAGGTGGTGATCCTGTCGCGCAACGATCCGGTCTCGGGCATGCGGGTGTTCCGTTCCGCGAAACACTACGGCATGCCCATCCAGCGCGGCGTGTTCACCCGGGGCGAGTCGCCCTGGCGCTACCTGCGCCCGCTGAACGCCCACCTGTTCCTGTCCACGAACGAGGCCGACGTGCGCTCGGCCCTCGGCGCGGGGGTGCCGGCGGCGCGGGTGTTCCCGCACTCGGCCCGGGCGTCCGACGCCCATCCGAACGAGGTGCGCATCGCCTTCGACGGCGACGCGGTGCTGTTCTCCGACGAGGCCGAGCAGGTGTTCCAGCGCGCCGGCCTCGACGCCTTCCAGGCCCACGAGCTCGACCGGGCCGGCGTGCCGCTGGCCGCCGGGCCGTTCAAGCCGCTGCTGGACGCGCTGAAGCTGCTGCAGGCGAAGGCGTCGCCCGCGATGCGCATCCGCACCGCGCTCGTCACCGCGCGCAGCGCGCCGGCGCACGAACGCGCGATCCGCACGCTGATGGAGTGGGACATCGAGATCGACGAGGCGATGTTCCTCGGCGGCCTGCCGAAGGGCGCCTTCCTGCGCGAGTTCGAACCCGACTTCTTCTTCGACGACCAGAGCGGCCACATCGAGAACGCCTCGCCGCACGTGCCCTCGGGGCACGTGGCGGCCGGGGTCACGAACCTGCCGACGCCCGGTATCGCCTGAGCCAGGCGAGGCCCGCGGACGTGTCGCCGCGGGGGCGGTACTCGCAGCCCACGTGGCCGGTGTAGCCCGCCGCGTCGACCTCGGCCAGCAGGGCGTCCAGCGCCAGTTCGCCGGTGTCGGGTTCCTGGCGCGACGGCACGCCGGCGATCTGCAGGTGCCCCACCAGCCCAGCGGGCAGGTACTGCCGCAGCTTCGTGGTCAGGTCGCCCTCCACCACCTGGCAGTGGTACAGGTCGAACTGCACCTTCACGTTCGCCGCCCCCGTCGCGGCGGCGGCGTCGTGGGCCTCCTGCTGGCGGCTGATCAGGTAGCCGGGCATGTCGCGCGGGTTGATGGCCTCCAGCAGCAGGTCGATGCCGAGCGGGGCGGCCAGCGACGCGGCCCAGGCGAGGTTGGCCTGGTAGGTGGCGTGCTGGCGCGCCGTGTCGGCCTCCTTCAACCCGGCCATCACGTGCAGGCGCGGACAGCCGAGCACCTGGGCATAGGCCAGCGCGTCCTCCACCGCGGCGCGGAAGCGCGCCTCGTGGCCGGGGCGCGCGGCCAGGCCCCGTTCGCCGCCGTCCCAGTCGCCCGGCGAGACGTTGAACAGCACCTGCTTCAGGCCGTGGTCGTCCAGGCGGGCCTTCACGTCGCGGGCGTCGAACGCGTACGGGAACAGGAACTCCACCGCGTCGAAGCCGTCCCGGGCGGCCGCGGCGAAGCGGTCGAGGAACGGGAGGTCGGGATAGAGGAACGAGAGGTTGGCAGCGAAGTTCGGCATCGGTCCCGAAGATAGCAAAACCTCGCGCACAATCCCGGCCCATGGCCCCCCGCAAACCCGCCTCCGTCAACATCAAGGACGTCGCCCGCCACGCCGGGGTCTCGCTCGGCAGCGCCTCGCGGGTGGTCAACAACGTGCCGAACGTGGGCGAGGCGACGCGCGCGAAGGTGCTCGCCGCCATCGAGGCGCTGGGCTACCGGCCGAACCACGCGGCGCAGTCGCTGCGCTCGCGCAGCACGCGCACCATCGGCTGCCTCGTCACCGACGTGTCGAACCCGCTGTACGCGCAGCTCTTCCGCGCGCTCGAGGAACGTTTCCTCGCCGAGGGCTACCTGCTGCTGCTCGCCAACGGGCTCAACGACCCCGACCGCGAGATCGCGCTGCTGAACCTGTTCCGCCTGCGCGGCATGGACGGCGTGGTGATCGCCCCCGGCAACGAACGCCACGCCGGCGTGCTGAAGGCGGTGGCCGCGCTGGAGATGCCCGCCGTGGTGCTCGACCGCGACCTCGCGAGCCCGCACGACAAGGTGCAGTTCGACCACGCCGCCGGCATGCGCGCGGCCGTCGCGCGCCTCGCGGGCCTGGGCCACCGGCGCATCGCGCTCGTGCAGTCGCAGTCGGCGAACCGGCCCATGCGCCGGCGTGCCGAAGGCCTGCGCGCCGCGTGCAAGGCGCACGGCCTGGAATTCGACGACCGCTGGCTCGTGCAGCTGCCCAGTTCCACGAGTTCGGCCTACGACGCCGTGGCCGCGCTGCTCGCGACCCCGGACCGCCCCACCGCGCTGCTGGTGCAGGGCACGTCGATCCTGGTGGAGACGCTCAACGCCATCGCCGCGGCCGGCCTGTCGCTGCCGCGCGACCTGTCGCTCGTGACCCTGGGCGACCCCGACTTCGCCGTGCACCACGCCCCGCCGCTCACCGCGCTGCGCGTCGACCTGCACGCGGTGGCCGACCGCACGGCCGAACGCCTGCTGGCACGGCTGGGCGGCGAGACCGCCGAGGCGGTCTCGCTGCGGGTGCCGTCGGAACTGATCGAACGCGGGTCCTGCGGCCCCGCGCCCTAGGCCGCGGCCCGGGCGACGCCCACCGACAGCCCGCCGTCGAGCAGCAGCGCGTGCGCGTTGCAGTAGCTCGACTCGTGCGAGACCAGGTACAGGCACGCGTACGCGACCTCCCAGCCGGTGCCCTGGCGCCCCCACGGCACGGCCACCGCGCGGCCGGGTCGGTGGCGCGTGGCGTCGCGGCCCATCGGCGTGTCCATCAGCCCCGGCAGCACCGCGTTGCAGCGGATGCCCTTCGCCTCGCCCGCCACCGCGACGCTGCGCGCGAGCGCCACCTGGGCCGCCTTCGACGTCTCGTAGGCCGGGTTGCGGCTGCCCGCGCGCAGGCTCGCGAGCGACGACATCAGCACGATCGACGAGCCCTCGGCCATCACCTCGAGCGCGGCCTGGCAGAAGAGCATGTGGCTGCGCACGTTGACGGCGTATTCGAAGTCCCAGTCGGCGGCGGTCTGGCGTGCGAGCGGCAGGCCGCGCGAGATGCCGACGTTGAGCACGAGCCCGTCGAGCCCGCCCATCTGGTCGGCGCAACGCTTCACCAGCGGCGAGATCACGGACGCGTCCGACACGTCGGCCACCTCCGCGAAGGCCACGCCGCCTTCGGCCACCACCTGCGCGCGGGTATGTTCCAGGGCTTCGGCCGAGCGGTCCACGCAGGCGACGGTGGCGCCCTCGCGCGCGAACAGCAGCGACACGGCCCGGCCGTTGCCCACCGGCGGGTCCTCGTCGGGAATGGGGCGCTGGCCGGCGCCCACCACCAGCACGCGGCGGCCGCGCAGGCGCTGGCGGCCGGACTCCTCGCCGAGCGACTCCGGGAACAACTGGCGCGCGGGATCGATGTTCATGGCGCTCATCGCACGGCCTCCGGCGCTTCGGTGTCCGCCTCGATGTCCACCTCGAAGTTCTCGAGGAAGCGGCTCACCATCATGTAGAAGCCGATGGTCAGCACCAGCTCGGCGACCTGGCGGTCGCCGAGTCGCGCGCGCACGGCGTCGAACAGCACGTCGGACGCCTTGACGCGGTGCACCACCTCGTCGGTGAACCGCATCACGAGGCGCTGCAGGTCGCCGAAGGCCGGCGCCTCGGGGCCGTCGGCGATGGCGGCGAGCACGTCCTCGCGCATGCCGGCCGCGCGCGCCACGCGGCGGTGCTGGTGCACCTCGTACGACGCGTTGCTGAGCAGGCCCACGCGCAGGATCGCGATCTCGCGCAGCACGGGGTCGAGCGCGCTCTTGCGCAGCAGCGCGCCGCCCAGCGACAGGAAGGGCGACGCGGCGTCCACCGCGTGCGGCAGCATGCGGTAGAGGTTGAGCGGGTTGCGGGACTTGAGCAGCTCGGCATAGGCCGCCGGCATCTGCTCGGGTTCGACGTACGGAATGCGGGCCATCGGGCCTCCCTGGTCACTGACGGAGACCCGATCCTAGCGCCTAATGAAACGTTTCATGAACCCCGTTTCATCGGGGTCGTCCCTCATAGACGATCGATTCGACGACACCCCGCTGGAAGCGCACGGTGGCGAACAGGTTCCCGGGGCCGCGGTCGTACAGCCATTCGTCCACCATCTCGCAGCCGGCGACCCGGCCCGGCACCGGGTACGGCACGTTCGGGTACACGGGGTACGGCGCGGTGGGCACCACGATCTCGATGGGCTTGCAGTACGTGTCCCTCAGCATGGGTTCGCCGCATTTGCGCAACACCGACAGCTTCGAGTCGCCCGGACCGGAACTCTCGCCGTTGCAACGGAGCGACTCGGCACGCGCCGCGGAGGCGCCCGCCAGCGAGATCGCGGCGACGGCCAGGAGGCGGATCAGGGCGTTCATGGGGGGCACCGTGGGGAAGTGTGTCTCCAGTGTGCCGAGCCCGGGGGCGCGGGGCAAGGGTCGCCGCCATCCCCATAATGCACACCCATGCAACACCGCCACCTCCCTCGCCTCGCCGTCGCACTGGCCCTCGCCGTGCTGTCCGCCGCCTCGTGGGGGGCGTCCGCGGGCTACGAACGGGTCCGGGTGCCCGACGGCGACCAGCCCGCGCTCGACACCGCGATCTGGTACCCCACCGACGCCGAGGCCCGGTCCACCGACCTCGGCCCGTTCACGCTGCCCGTCGCGATGGGCGCCCCGGTCGTCGGCAAGGCCCTGCCGCTGGTCGTGATCTCGCACGGCAACGGCGGCAGTTCGCTCAGCCACCACGACACGGCGGTGGCGCTCGCCCAGGCCGGCTACGTGGTGGCGGCCGTGACCCACACCGGCGACAACCACGCCGACAGGAGCCGCGAGGTGTCGATGGCGGACCGGCCGCGCCACGTGAGCCGGGCCATCGATTTCGTGCTGGGCCAGTGGCGCGCCCGCGGCCAGGTCGACGCCGCCCGCGTGGGTGTCTTCGGCTTCTCGTCCGGCGGCTTCACGGCGCTGGTGGTCGCCGGCGGCGTGGCCGACCTGTCGCGGGTCGGGCCCCACTGCCTGGACCACCCGAAACACTTCGCCTGCCTCGTGGTGGCGAAGGACCCGGCGGGCGCGATGGCGGCCGGTTCGTCCGGGCCGCTGTCCGGGCGGGATCCCCGCGTGCGCGCGGCCGTGGTCGTGGCGCCGGCGCTCGGGTTCACGTTCAGCCGCGAATCGCTCGCCGCGGTCACCGTGCCGGTGCAGCTCTGGCGGGCGGAGGCCGACACGGTGCTGCCCGCGCCCTGGTACGCCGAACCCGTGCGCGACGGACTGGGCGCGCCGCCCGAGTACCACGTGGTGCCGGACGCCGGGCACTTCGACTTCCTCGCGCCGTGTTCGCCGCGCTTCGCCCGGATGGCGCCGCCGTTGTGCGACAGTCGCCCGGGCTTCGACCGCGCCGCGTTCCACGCCACGTTCGACACCGCCGTCACCGCCTTCCTCGAGCGCTCGCTCGCGCCGTGACGGCCGCGGTACCCGCCGGTACCGTGCAACGTTTGGCACCCGGGCCACGCCCGGGCTCAACCACGCCCCGACGCCGGCCGATAGTTCCAGGAGAAAGCTCCACCCCTGGCCCGACGCCCCAGAGGGCGTTCCGCCATGCCGACCGAACTCCGTTCCTCCCTGCCCCCTCCCGCCAGCGCCACCCGCGCGGGTCCCATGCCACCCACGACCCCCGCGGCGTCCGCCGGCCCGGTGCCCGACCTGACCCAGTGGCGTGAGCGCGTGCTCTCGTCCATCCTGCTCGCCGTGCTCGTGCTCGGCGTCGTCGTGGCCCTGCCCAGCGCGGTCTTCGCGGTGCTCGACGGCCTCTGGCCCGTGCCGGTCATCGACGTGGTCGCGCTGGGGTGGATCACCTTCATCTGGCGCCACGCCACGCTGCCCTACCGGCTCCGCACCTGGAGCCTGCTCGTCATGCTGTACGGCGTCGGCACCTGGTTCCTGATGATGGTGGGCCCGGTCGGCATGGCCTACCTGATGGCGCTGCCGGTGCTGGCCGGCCTGCTGCTGGGCATGCGCTCGGGCGTGCTGTGCCTCGTCGCCAGCGCCGCGACCCTCTTCTGCATGGGGTCCCTGTCCGGCATGTCGCTGCCGGGGTTCGAATCCCCGTCCACGCGCTACTGGGCCATCGTCACCGGCAACGTGACCTTCGTCGCGCTGATGCTGACCGTGTCGTGCTCGGTGCTGCTGCGCGGCCTGGAGAACTCGTTCGCCGCGCTCGGCGACAACGAGGCCCGCTGGAAACACGCGCTGGAGAGCGCGGGCGACGGCGTCTGGGACTGGTCGATCACGACGGGCGCCACGCTGCTGTCCGCCCGCTTCGCCGAGATGTACGGCTACCGCATGGACGAACTCGCGACCTCCATCGAGCAGGTCGACCACCTCGTGCACCCCGACGACCTCGACCAGGTGCTCCACGCCCGCCGCGAACACTTCGAGCAGCGCACCGCCACCTACAGCCACGAACTGCGCATGCGCTGCAAGGACGGTTCGTGGAAGTGGGTGCTGACGCGGGGCATGGTGATCGAACGCGACGCGACCGGCGCGCCGGCCCGCATGATCGGCACCCACACCGACATCACCGAACGCAAGCGCAACGAGGCGCTCGTGTGGCAGCAGGCGAACTTCGACGCCCTCACCGGCCTGCCGAACCGCCGCATGCTCCGCGACCGGCTCGAGCAGGACATCCTGATGAGCCAGCGCGACGGCAACCCGCTCGCGCTGCTGTTCATCGACCTCGACCACTTCAAGGAAGTCAACGACACGCTGGGCCACGACCAGGGCGACCGGCTGCTCGTCGAGGCGGCCCGCCGGATCCGCGCGTGCGTGCACGGGGCCGACACGGTCGCGCGCATGGGCGGCGACGAGTTCACGGTGGTGCTCTCGGGCCTCGCGCACGAAGGCCGGGTCGAGCAGGTCGCGCGGGACATCCTCGACGCGGTGGCCGAGGCCTTCCCGCTCGGCGACGAACGGGCCTTCGTCTCGGCCAGCATCGGCATCACGATGTACCCCGAGGACGCGACGCAGATCGAGGACCTGCTCAAGCACGCCGACCAGGCCCTGTACGTGGCCAAGGACGCGGGCCGCAACCGCTTCAGCCGCTACACCCCGGCGCTGCAGGAGGCCGCGCTGCTGCGGCTGCGCCTGGCCAACGACCTGCGCGGCGCGCTGGCGGGCGGGCAGCTCCACGTGCTGTACCAGCCCATCGTGGACCTCGCGACCGGCCAGGTGCGCAAGGCCGAGGCGCTGCTGCGCTGGACCCACCCGACCCGCGGGAACGTGAGCCCCGCGACGTTCATCCCGATCGCCGAGTCGACCGGCCAGATCGGCGAGATCGGCGAATGGGTCTTCATGCAGGCGGTGGAGCAGGTCCGGCGCTGGCGCGGGCGGCTGCACCCGGACTTCCAGATCAGCGTCAACAAGTCACCGGTGCAGTTCCGCGAGGCCGGCCACGACCGCACCGCGTGGCACGACCGCATGAAGGACCTGGGCCTGCCCGGCGATTGCATCGCGGTGGAGATCACCGAGGGCCTGCTGCTCGACGCGGGCCACGGCGTGGCCGAACAGCTCGACGCGCTGCGGCGCGGCGGCGTGGCGATCTCGCTCGACGACTTCGGCATCGGCTACTCGTCGCTCTCCTACCTGCAGAAGTTCGACATCGACGTGCTGAAGATCGACCAGTCCTTCGTGCGCGGCCTGTCGGCCACGTCGAAGGACATGGCGCTGTGCAAGGCCATCATCGCGATGGCGCACGCGCTCGGCATGAAGGTGGTGGCCGAAGGCGTCGAGACGGAAGCGCAGCGCCAGCTGCTCACCGCCGCCGGCTGCGACTACGGCCAGGGCTACCTGTTCGCGCGGCCGATGCCCGCCGAGGCCTTCGAGACCTGGCGCCTGCAGGCGGTCAGCGCCGCGTGAGCATCGCCAGCGCGGGTTCGCTCTCCGGCAGCACGTAGACCACCGCGCGACCGCGGCCCAGCACCGGGCTCACGACCTGCTCGTAGAACGCGACAGGCACCACGATGCAGCCGAGCGAGATGCGGTTGTCGGCCGGCGTGCCGGAGGCGAGCCGCTGCTCGCGGCGTTCGCGCGACGGGCCCGGCCGCACGCGGTGGATCGCGATGGCGGCGTCGTAGTCGACCCAGACGATGTCCTCGCCCTTGAGGTTGTGCCCCGGCTCGGACACGAAACGCCCGGCGGGCGTGGTGCGTTCGGCGGGGGTCAGTTCGGCCACGCGCTGGCCGGCGCCGGGTACCCCGGTGTCTCCGGGCGTGAGGCCGAGCAACGCTGCCGACTCGCCGGCCAGGCGGCCGTCGGCGCGGAAGACGTGGACACGCGCCTGACGCTTGTCGACGATGGCGAACGGGAGGTTGCCGTGGTCGGCAGTGGACTGGATCCAGGCGAGGGTGTCACGCGCATCGGCGGAGAGGCCCGGGACCTCGGCCGCGGTGGGTGCGGGCGGAATGGAAAGGAGGTCGGGGGTCGGCACATCGGCCGCCAGAACCCCGGCCCAGGCCGTCGCACACAGCACCGCCACTGCCCAACGTTTCCCACCCCGCATGCCACACCCTCTGTACCGTCGACTGCCCGGACACCAAAAACCGGGCGGACGCCCGGTTCAGTGGTCGAGATGGTACCAAGGGTGTCGCCGATCAGCGACAAAGACTGAGCGGGAAAGTCCGCTCAATTCCCGCTTTCGGGGACTTTCAGAGGCGGGAGACACCGTGTTTCGCCGCCACGTCGTACGAGGTGGCGAAGGCTTCCTGCAGCGTCTTGGTCTCCGGCAGCACGTAGACCACGCCGCGGCGCTTGTCGAAGACGGGTTCCAGCACCGCCTCGAAGAAGGCCGGCGGCACGTTGATGCAGCCGTACGAAATGCGGTTGTCGTCCGGCGTCGGGGTGGCGAGGCGTTCGTGGCGCCGTTCCTTCGGCTCGTTCGCGCGCAGGCGGTGCATGGACACCGCCGCGTCGTAGTCGACCCAGACGACGTTCTCGCCGTGGGAATTGCGGCCCGGTTCGGCGACGAAGCGGCCGGCGGGCGTGGTGCGCTCTTCGGGGCGCACCTCGGCGATGGGCCGCTGGCCGATGCCGGCGACCGAATCGTCGCCCGCGGCGGCACCCAGCAGCACGGCGGTCTGGGCCTTGAGCACGCCGTCGGCGCCGAACACCCAGATGCGGGCGTCGCGCTTGTCGACGATCACGAAATCCATCTGCCGGTTGTCGCCGGAGTCGGCGACCCAGTCGGCGACGTGGCGCACGTCGTCGTGCGGGGTCTCCGCGCCGAAGTCGGCGAAGCGGGGTTCGCGCGGCGTGGCTTGCGCCACGGCGGGCGGGGAATCCAGGCGGGGCACCGTCGTGCGCGCGCCGCCGATGGGCGGGAGCAGCACGGCGAGCGCCGCGGCCCCGAACACGACGCCCTGTTTCAGGCCGTCGAGCACGGGGTGGAGGGAACGGGACGGTTCACGCATGGTGGTGTCGGTCGTTCGTTCGGCTCACCTCCGGCCCGAGGGCCGGAGGCCGGCACGGTCCGGATCAGTTCCGGTCGGCCTGCGGGGCGCGTTCGCTGTCCATCGTCGCCGCGGCGTCCGACGGCAGCGTGCCGCTGTTGTCCACCGGGGCCGGCGTGGTCACCGACGGTTGCGTCGTGTCGGCGGGGGAGCCGGCGTTCGGGGCCATCGTGTCGCTGCCCGAGGACGATTGGGCCGACGCGTAGCCGATGGTGCCGACCAGAGCGGCGGCGGCGGCGAGAGCGGTGAGGGTCTTGGATGCATTCATGTCGTTTCTCCTAAATCAGTGCCCGTTCGGACACAGAGGGTGTGGGACAGATGACCGATCGGAATCAACCGGCTGAATGCACTTTAGGGGCCCCGCCTCGGCACGTCCGTCGGTCCGGGACACCGCCTGGTGTAGGACAAGCCGACCCTGTTCCCGGTGACATTCGGCCCCTCCGCCAGGCAGGTCTTAGGGGGCCACGCCCCCCTTGGAGGGGAGTTGCCCGGGGCGTCCTGGCTGGCAAGATGCCGCCTTCGCCCGCATCGACTCCCGAGGACCGAACCATGAAGCAACTGATTCCCGCCCTTGTCCTGGCCGCCGGCGCCACCGCCGCGAACGCCGCGCCCGTCTACCTGGAAACGCCCGTCACCTACGCGCCGGGCGCCGGCGTGGTCGAGAAGGTGCGCGAGGAGTGCAGGATCGAGGAGATGTTCGTGCGCGAGGCCAGCCCGTTCTTCGCGAAGGCCAATGGTGGCGATGCCACCATCGCGGCGGACGCCGACCCGAAGGCCTCGCGCGTGCGGGTGCAGATCACCCACGTGCTGGGCGTGGGCGGCGGGGCGTGGAGCGGCCCGAAGTCGATGTCCATCGAGGCGAGCCTCGTGGAAAACGGCAAGGTCACGCGTTCCACGAAGCTGACGCGGTCCACCACGGGTGGCGCGTTCGGCGGGTTCAAGGGCACCTGCACGATCCTCGAGCGCAGCGCCAAGGCGCTGGGCAAGGACGTGGTGGGCTGGGTGGCCAACCCGAAGGACACGGCCTCCGACTCCGCCGCGGCGGAACCGAAGGCCGAGTGATCACCGGCTGAGCGGGATGCCGGTCTGGGCCTGCAGCTGCTCGAAGCTGAGGCCTTCGACGATCTCGACCACCGTGGCCTTGCCGTCCTTCAGGTCGATGACGGCGAGGTCGGTGATCACGCGGCTCACGCACGCGAGGCCGGTCACGGGGTAGGTCAGCGCCGGCACGAGCTTGCTGTCGCCGCCCTTGGTGACGTGTTCCATCATCACCCACGTGTTCTTCGCACCGATGGCGAGGTCCATCGCGCCGCCCACCGCGGGGATCGCGTCGGGCGCGCCGGTGTGCCAGTTCGCGAGGTCGCCGTTGGCCGCGACCTGGAACGCGCCCAGCACGCACAGGTCGAGGTGGCCGCCGCGCATCATCGCGAAGCTGTCGGCGTGGTGGAAGAAGCAGCCACCGGCCTTCAGCGTCACCGGCTGCTTGCCGGCGTTGATCAGGTCGTAGTCCTCCTCGCCGGCCTTCGGCGCGGGGCCCATGCCCAACACGCCGTTTTCGCTGTGCAGCAGCACTTCACGGTCGGCCGGCAGGTGGTTGGCCACCAGCGTGGGCAGGCCGATGCCGAGGTTGACGACCATGCCGTCGGCGATCTCGTTCGCCACGCGTGCGGCCATCTGGTCGCGGGTCCATTTCGTGGTCATCTCGATCTCCTCAGGACTTGAAGCCACCGGCGGCGGTGACGGCGCGGTCGATCTTCACGACACGCTTCACGTAGAGACCCGGGGTGACCACGGTCTCGGGGTCGATCTCGCCCGGCTCGACGACCTTGTGCACGGTGGCGATGGTCAGCTTCGCGGCCGCGGCCATGATCGGGCCGAAGTTGCGCGCGGTCATGCGGTACGTGAGGTTGCCCAGGCGGTCACCCACCTCGGCCTTGATCAGCGCGACGTCGGCGTGGATCGGGTACTCGAGTACGTAGCTCTTCCCGTCGATGGTGCGGGTCTCCTTGCCCTTGGCGAGCTCGGTGCCGTAGCCGGTGGGCGTGAAGAACGCGCCGATGCCTGCGCCCGCGGCGCGGATGCGCTCGGCGAGGTTGCCCTGCGGCACCAGTTCCAGCTCGAGCTGGCCGGCGCGGTACAGGCGGTCGAAATGGTGCGAGTCGGCCTGCCGCGGGAAGCTGCAGATGATCTTGCGCACGCGCCCGGCGGCCAGCAGCGCGGCCAGGCCCGTGTCGCCGTTGCCGGCGTTGTTGTTGACGATCGTCAGGTCACGCGCGCCCTGCGCGATCAGCGCGTCCGTCAGTTCGTTCGGGAGGCCGGCGGTGCCGAAGCCCCCCACCATCACGGTCGAACCGTCCTTCACGTCGGCCACCGCGGCGGCCAGACTGTCCATCAGCTTGTTGATCATGTCGGAACCTTCTTGAGGAAGTCGAGCACGCGGCCGGCGAAGGCCGCGGGACGCTCCAGCACGCTCAGGTGCGAAGCGCCGGGGAGCACGGTGAAGTCGGCGCCGGGGATGCCGCGCGCGATGGTCTCGTTCATCGCGACGGGTGTGCCCGGGTCGATCTCGCCGGCGATCACGAGCGTGGGCGCGTGGATGCCGGGCAGGCGGTCCAGCGTGTCCATGCCCTGCAGCGCCTGGCACGTGCCGATGTAGCCACCGGGATGGCACGAGGCCACGCGGCGGCGCCAGCGGTCGACGGTGGACGCATTCGATTCGCGGAAGTCGTCGCCGAACCAGCGCGGCATCGCCATGTCGGCGACGGCGGCCATGCCCTTCGAGCGCACGAGCTCGATGCGCGCGGCCCAGCCGGCGCGGGCGGCCTCGTCGTACACGGCGCAGGTGTTCGCGAGCACGAGGCCCTTCACGAGCGACGGATGCCGCAGCGCGAGTTCCTGCGCGACCATGCCGCCCATCGACAGGCCGATGAACACGACCGGGCCGTCCACCACCTCGCGGATCAGCGCGGCGGCATCGTCGGCGAGTTCGGCGACGGTGTACGGGCCGGCCGGCGCGTCGGACGCGCCGTGGCCGCGCTGGTCGTAGACGATCACGCGGTGGTCTTCGGCGAGCGTGGCGGCCAGGCCGTCCCACATCGAGCGGTCGCAGCCGAGCGCGTGGCTCAGCACGATGGTGTGGCGAGGTTCGCCACCACGGCGCGGCTCGCGCACGGCGTACGCGATGGACGGAGAGACCGAGGTGCGGCCCGCGCGGCCGGCGCCCGGGTGGGACACCTCGCGCACGTCGGCCTTCGGCAGCGGCACGCCGGCTTCGCGCAGGATCTTCGTCGCGAGCGCGAGGCCGGTGTTGGCGGCCGGCACGCCGGCGTACACGGCCGACTGCAGCAGCACTTCCTTCAGGTCGTCGGGCGAAAGCTGCCCCGGCGCGCCCTCGGCGATGGCGGCGCGCACGTGCAGCTCGAACTCCTCCCAGCGGCCCATCGCGCAGGTGATGGACAGCACGATGATGCGGCGGGTGCGTTCGTCGAGGCCCGGGCGGCCCCAGATGCCGTGCCACGCGTAGCGGGTGATGAAGTCCTGGAAGTCGGCGGAGAACGTGGTGGCGTTCGCCTGCGACTTGTCGACCCAGGCATCGCCCAGGACGGCACGGCGGTTGCGGGTGCCGCGTTCGGCGTCGGAATCGAAGTTGTCCATGGGATCTTTCAGTCCGGTTGGCGCAGGGCGGGAAGGCGGTCGTCGAACTGGCGGCGCGCGGCGGCCAGGGCCACCTGCGGGTCGAAGACGCGCTGCACGGCCTCGACGTCGACCTTCTTCTTCAGCGCGGGGTCCGACTGCAGCGCGGCGAGCATCACGTCCTGCAGCGGCTTGTTCTGGCGCACCACCTCGCCGCTCAGTTGCTCGAGCAGCGTGTGGGCGCGCGCCTTGCCGATCACGGGCGCGAGCAGCGCCGAGGCCTGTTCGGCGAACACGAGGCCGTTGAGCGCGTCGATGTTGGCGCGCATGCGTTCGGGGTGCACGTCGGGGGCGACGAACACGTCGGCCAGCGCCAGCGCCGACGCGTGCACGCCGATGAAGAGGCCGGGCCATTCGGCCAGTTCGGCCTGCCACGTGCCGAGGCCGCGTTCGTGCTGCTGGCCCATGGCCGCGAGCAGCGCGGCGGCGCGGTGCGGCGTGCGCTGCGCGGTGGCCACGGCGGCCAGCGCGCCCACCGGGTTGCGCTTGTGCGGCATCGCCGACGACCCGCCCCGGCCCGGCGCGGCCGGTTCGTTGAGTTCACCCACCTCGGCCTGCGACATCAGCGCGAGGTCGGTGCCGATCTTGCCGAGGCAGCCGGCGAGCACGGCCGCTTCCATCGCAACCCGCAGCCATTCGTCGCGCTGCGTGTGCCACGGCGACGGCGCCACGGCGAGGCCCAGTGCCTCGGCCATGTGCGCGGTGACCGCGGCGGCGTGCGCGCCGAGGCCCGACTGCGTGCCGATGGCGCCACCCAGCTGCAGCGCGAGGCCGCGCGCGGCGGCTTCGCGAAGGCGTGCGCGCGAGCGCACGAGCGGGGCGGTCCAGTTGAGCACCTTGAGGCCGAACGACGTGACCTGCGCCGGCTGCATCAGCGTGCGCGCGAGCACCGGCGTGTCGGCATGGCGTTCGGCCAGGTCGAGCAGCGAGGCGATCAGGCGGCCGAGCACGGTGTCGATGGCATCGACCGCGCGGCGCGTGCAGAGCGCCATCGCGGTGTCCTGCACGTCCTGGCTGGTGCTGCCCTTGTGCACGACGGAGGCGGCCTCGCCGCTGTAGAGCGACACGGTCTGCGTCAGCTCCTTGACCAGCGGGATGGCGAGGCTGCCCGCGCGCGAGCTGGCCTCGGCCAGCGCGTTCAGGTCGTACAGCTCGGCCTTGCAGACGCTCGCGATGGCGGCCGCCGACGCCGCCGGGATCATGCCGGCGGCGGCCTGCGCCCGCGACAGCGCCGCCTCGAAGTCGAACATCGCCTGGATCAGCGCGACGTCGTCGAAGGGCGCCGCGGCGTCGGCCGGGGCGAGGAAGCGGTCGAAGAGCGGGAGGCTCATCAGGTGAAGTCGAAGAAGACGGTCTCGGCCGGGCCCTGCAGGTGCAGGTCCCACTGGTGCGTGCCGTCCGGACCCGGCTTCGCGATCAGCGTGGCGCGGCGTTCGGCCGGCACCTGCTTCAGCAGCGGCGCGTCGGGGTTGTCCTTCAGGTACACGGCGCTGAACTGGTGCTTCACGAGGCCGCGGGCGAACACCACGAGGTAGAAATCGGGCTCGCCGGCCACGCCGTGCGCGGGCAGCGAGAAACGGAACGTGCCGTCGTCCTGCGTGTGGGTGCGGTACAGGCCGGGCAGGCCTTCCAGCGCGAAGCCGGCGGCCGTGCCGGGCAGCCAGGCCTCGAGCACGGCGTCGCTGACCGGGTTGCCGTCGCCGTCGAACACGCGGCCGGTGACCTGCACCGGCAGGTCTTTGCGGCCACCGTCGAAGGCCCAGCGCCAGCCTTCGTGCGGGAACGGGCCGATGGTCTGGGACGTGGTGATGGGCTGGGCGGGAGTGGGTTGGCTCATGGTTCTCTCGTCTTTCCGATCAGAGGCCGAACGGCGTGGCGTCGCGGCCGCGCAGCACGATGTCGAACACGTAGCCCAGCATTTCATCACCGACGGTCTCGTCCATGCTGAAACGGGAGACCAGGCGCTGGCGGGCGGCGGCGTCGGGCACGCTGTTGAAGATGGGGTCGTACTCGAACAGCGGGTCGGCCGGGAAATACATCTGCGTCACGAGACGCTGGGCCAGCACGTTGCCGAACAGCGAGAAGTGAATGTGCGCCGGGCGCCAGGCCTTGCTGTGGTTGCCCCAAGGGTACGCGCCCGGCTTGATCGTGACAAACCGGTAGCGGCCTTCGTCGTCGGTCAGGAACTTGCCGAAGCCGAAGAAGTTCGGGTCGAGCGGCGCGTTGTGCTGGTCCTTCTTGTGCCAGTAGCGGCCGGCGGCGTTGCACTGCCACACCTCGACGAGCGAGTTGCGCACGGGCTTGCCGTCCTCGTCGGTCACGCGACCGGTCACGACGATCTTCTCGCCGAGCGGGGCGGACTGGCCGCGGGTGGTCAGGTCGGTGTCGCCGGGAACGATCAGCGACGGCAGGAAACCGAGGGAGTGGTTCGTGGCGACCGGAGCGGCGACACGCAGCGGCGGCTTCGTCGGACCCCGCTTGGCCGTCGATTTGTACGGGCTGTGGAGCAGGTCGGGCCAGGTGCCCTCGGGAATGGTGTCGAAACGCATCGCAATCTCCGTCAGAATGGACCCCGTTGTGCGAATACCGTACAAAACGGCTGAACGGGTGCTTGAAGGCCCCTAGCTTATCGACAACCATTGCGGCTCAGCAAGCGGCCAACCACCGCAAGCACCGCGAATCGCCCAACCTGTGCGATTGGCGAACAAGGACAGACAGATGATGGACCCGATCGACCCCGACGTTGGGGGTAACCCGAATGACACCCCGGACGGCCCGCTCAAGCGCGACCTGATCGCCGGCCTGGAAAAGGGGCTGGCCGTGATCGAAGCCTTCGACCAGGAGCGCCCGCGCCTGTCGATCACCGAGGTGGCGCAGCGCACCGGCCTCACCCGCGCCGCCGCACGCCGCTATCTGCTGACGCTGAGCCACCTGGGCTACGTCGCCCAGGACCGCAAGCTGTTCGGCCTCACGCCGAAGGTGTTGCGCCTGGGCCAGAGCTACATGCACTCCGCGCGCCTGCCGCGGGTGATCCAGCCGCAGCTGCAGAAGCTCGCGTACGCGCTGCAGGAAGCCAGTTCGGCCGGCGTGCTGGAACACGACGACGTGATCGCCGTGGCCGCCGCCAGCGCGGGCCGCGTCGTGTCGGCCACGCTGCAGCCGGGCACGCGCGTGCCGGCCTACTGCACCAGCAACGGCCGCGTGCTCGTGTCGTCGCTGCCGGACGAACTGATGGACCAGTGGCTGCAGCGCCAGCGCCTGGAGCCGCTGACCCCCAGCACCGTGACGAACCCCGAACGCCTGCGCCTCGAGATGCTGCGCACCCGGGCGAACGGCTACGCCGCGGTGGACCAGGAAATGGAGCTCGGCTTGCGAACGATCGCCGTGCCGCTCCGCAACTTCCGCGGCGAGACCGTCGCCGCGATGAACATCAGCGTGCACGCGAGCCGCATGCGGATGGACCAGCTCGTGGACCAGTGCCTGCCGGCGCTTCTGCACGCCCAGGAACAATTGAGAACCTTGATCTGACCATGTCGACCACCCTCCCCCAACGCACGCAAGTCGTGATCATCGGCGCGGGCCCCTCTGGCCTGCTGCTCGGCCAGCTGCTGTACCGCGCCGGCATCGACAACGTGATCATCGAGCGCCAGAGCGCCGACTACGTGGCGTCGCGCATCCGCGCGGGCATCCTCGAGCAGACCACCGTGGACCTGCTCGACGCCGCCGGGGTGGGGGAACGCATGCACCAGGAAGGCCTGCCCCACGACGGCTACGAACTGTGTTTCGGCGGCGAACGCCACCGCATCGACCTCGCCGAACTCACCGGCGGCAAGCGCGTGATGGTGTACGGCCAGACCGAGGTCACGCGCGACCTGATGGAAGCCCGCGCGAAGGCCGGCCTGCTGACGCTCTACGAGACGCCCGACACCACGCTGCACGGCTTCTACGGTTCGGCGCCCTCGGTGCGCTTCACGCACGAGGGCCGCTCGGTCGAGCTGCACTGCGACTTCATCGCCGGCTGCGACGGCTACCACGGCGTGTCGCGCGCGAGCGTGCCGGCGTCGGCCGTCACCACCTACGAGAAGGTGTACCCGTTCGGCTGGCTGGGCGTGCTGGCCGACGTGCCGCCGGTGGCGCACGAGCTGATCTACGCGAACCACCCGCGCGGCTTCGCGCTCGCCAGCATGCGGTCGAACACCCGCAGCCGCTACTACATCCAGTGCCCGCTCGACCACAAGGCCGAGCAGTGGACCGACGAGGCCTTCTGGGACGAGCTGCGCCGCCGCCTCGACCCGTCGGCCGCCGAGGCGCTCGTCACCGGCCCGTCGATCGAGAAGAGCATCGCCCCGCTGCGCAGCTTCGTCGCCGAGCCGATGCGCTTCGGCCGCCTGTTCCTCGCCGGCGACGCCGCCCACATCGTGCCGCCCACGGGCGCAAAGGGCCTGAACCTCGCGGCGAGCGACGTGTCGTACCTGTCGCGCGCGCTGATCGAGCACTTCACCGAAAAGAGCAACGCCGGCATCGACCACTACTCCGACACCTGCCTGCGCCGCGTTTGGCGCGCCTCGCGCTTCTCGTGGTGGTTCACGTCGCTGATGCACCGGTTCCCGGACGGCGGGGACATCGAACGCAAGCTGCAGGAGGCCGAGCTGGGGTACCTGGTGGGGTCGCGGGCGGCGTCCACCGTGATGGCGGAAAACTACGTGGGGTTGCCGCTGGTCTAGCCATCGGGTCATCCCGGTGAACGCCGGGATCCATTCGCCCCGCAGCGCTCCGGCGACGGGTGGGCCCCGGCTTTCGCCGGGGTGACGGCCCTCTCGCGGTGCACCCGGTATCATTCCGGGCCTCGTCGAACGCCCTCCCCCGCTCCATGTCCACCAAGCCGTCCACCCCCGCCCCGTACAAGCCCGAGCCCATCACCGGCTACACCGAGTGGCTGCCCGAGGTCCGCCTCGTCGAGCTGCGGTGGCTGGACCACATCCGTTCGGTGTTCGAGAGCTACGGCTTCTGCAACATCGAGACGCCCGCGGTCGAGGAGATCGAGGTGCTGTCCGCCAAGGGCGGCGACACCGAGAAGGAGATCTACGCGCTGCGCCGGCTGTACGAATCGCCGAACGACGCCGAGCCGCGCGTGGCGCTGCACTACGACCTGACGGTGCCCATGGCCCGCTACGTCGCGCAGCACTACAACGACCTCGTCTTCCCGTTCAAGCGCTACCAGATGCAGAAGGTGTGGCGCGGCGAGCGTCCGCAGGAAGGCCGCTACCGCGAGTTCCTGCAGTGCGACATCGACGTCATCGACAACGAGGACGTGTCGATGAGCTTCGACGCCGAGCTGCCCATCATCGTCTACGAGATCTTCCAGGGCCTCGGCGTGGGTCCGTTCTCGATCAACGTCAACAACCGCAAGATCCTGCAGGGCTTCTACCAGGGCCTGGGCATCGAGCAGGTGACGGAAGCCATCCGCATCGCCGACAAGTTCGACAAGATCGGCGCCGACGGCGTGCTGAAGTCGCTCGTCGAGCAGCTGCAGATTCCCGCCGACGCGGCCGCGAAGTGCGTGGCGCTCGCGCAGATCCGCACCGGCGACAGCAGCTTCGCCGACCAGGTGCGCGCCCTCGGCGTGCAGTCGGAACTGCTCGAGACGGGCCTCACCGAACTGCAGTTCGTGATCGACCACATGAAGGACATCCCGGCCGGCCACATCTGGGCCGACCTGTCGATCGCCCGCGGCCTCGACTACTACACGGGCACCGTGTACGAGTGCAAGCTGCTCGACTACCCGGGTTACCCGAGCGTCTGCTCGGGCGGCCGCTACGAGAACCTCGTGGGCGCCTACCTGCGCAAGAAGCTGCCGGGCGTGGGCCTGTCCATCGGACTGACCCGCATCTTCGCCAAGCTGCTGAAGGACGGGAAGCTGCCGGTGGCGGCGAAGTCCGGCACGCAGCTGCTGGTGGCCTACCCGCAGGGCGCCGACCGCGACGCGGTGCGCCGCGTGGCCGCGCACTACCGCGCGAAGGGCGTGAAGGTCGAGATGTACCACGAGGACAAGAAGACGGCGAAGCAGTTGCAGTACGCCGTCCGCAAGGGCATCCCGTACGTGCTGTTCCCCGGCGCCGACGGCGCGCCGCACCAGGTGAAGAACCTGGCGAGCGGCGAGCAGGTCGAGGTCGCGGCGGACTGGCTGCCGGCCTGAGCGACCGTCCCGCGTGACGCGCCCTCACCCGCCCGCCCCGGCCTGGCTCTACGTGCCGATGGGGGCGATGACACTCGCCGTCGCGTGTCTCTTCGGCTGGCTGGTGCAGCAGCGCATCGACCTGCTGATGCACGCCGCACGCGTGCCGGGCACCATCGTCGCGCTGGAGTCCAACCGCTCCGTCTCGACCACCGCCACCTCGAAGCGCACCACCGTCCGCTTCGACGTGGTGACGGAGGTCGACGACCCGCAAGCCGCTCCAGAAAGGCGCCCTCGCTTCACCACGCTGGCGCCGCTGCTGTACCCGTTCGCCGACGAAGGCGACCGCGTCACCGTCCTCGACAGCGGCAGCCGGGGCGGGCATCGGCGCTTCGTGCTCGCGCACCCCGCCTCGCTCGCGCTGCAGCCGCTGCTCGCGCTCCTGCCGCTCGGGTTCCTGTTCATGATCTGCGACAAGGTGCTGGTCCCCGCACGGTACCAGCGCCCGTGGCGGCTGCTGCTCGGCATGGCCGTGCTGGTACCGCTGGTGCTCGGCGCGCTCGGAGTGGCCTGACCCCTCGGACCACCGGCGCGACCCTCTTAGAATTCGCTCCAGAATTCGACAGGGAGAGGACCCATGACAACGAAGATCCGCGGGGCGCAACGCGCCACCGCACGCTGGGCCGCGCTCGCGCTGGCCACCACGCTCGTCGCCTGCGGCGGCGACGGCGACACCGACACCACCCCGACCGCCTACGACAACCACCTGCCGCTGCAGGTGGGTGACCGCCGCGTCTACCGGCAGACCCTGACGTGGGCGCCCGTGGGATCGACGACGACCTTCTCCACGGAGACGGTTACCGGCACGCGCCCGGTGGGCGGCGTGCAGTACCACCTCGTCGAATCGACGGGCGAGAACGCGGCGGGTTCGGCGCTGTACACGGCTTCGGCCACCGCCATCCAGGTGCGCGACCCCGACGACACGACGTCCGCCATGGACATCGTGCGTTTCCCGGCGCACGCCGGCGGCCGTTTCGTGCAGGACATCGGACCCTACAGCGACACCGACGACGACAACGACGGCAAGCCCGACCCCTACACGTCGCGCTTCACCACCTCGGTCGTGGGCGTCGAGACGCTCTCGACACCGGCCGGCGACTTCACCGGCGCGTTGCACGTGCGCGACCACGTCGTGACGACCACGACGCTGAGCGCCACCGGCACGGTCGAGACGACCTCCGGCACCCGCGACACCTGGTACGTGCCGGGCGTGGGCCGGGTCCGCCAGGACATGCAGGGCGAGTCCTTCACGAACCGCGAGGAGCTGATGGCCTACGTGCCGGCCGGCCGGCCGCGCGCGGACACGACCCCGCCGGTCCTCACCGGCGTGAGTCCCGCCATCGGCGCCAGCATCCACGCCGGCGCGCCGCTCGTGCTGACGTTCGACGAGCCGGTCACCGATTCGGTCCTCGCGGGGATCACGGCCACCGGCCCGTCCTCCGGCCTTTCCGTCACGCTGGAGCGCGTCCAGCCCGCGGACCCCACCGGACGCTCGGTGTCGCTGGCGCCGTTGTTCGGCTGGAACGAAGGCACCTACACCGTGCGCTTCGGCGCGGGCCTCCAGGACCTGGCGGGCAACGCGATGGCCGCGCGCGCCGACCACACCTTCTCGGTGTCGAGTGCATTCGCGCTGGTGTACTCGCTGCCGTACCGGCAAGCGACGAACGTCGTGTGGCCGAACGTGCCGCTGTCGGCCTACCTGAACAAGCCCATCGACCCCGCGACCCTCACGACGGTGACGCTGCGCGAGAACGGGACGGTCGTGCCCGCGACCGTGCGGGATGCCGGCGACGGCGAACTGGTGGTCACCCCGGCCGCGCCGCTGAAGGCCTCGACACGCTACATCGTGGACCTGAGCGGCCTGCGGTCGAACTTCGGGTTCTCGCTCGCCAACCCGCTCGACTGGACGTTCACCACGTCGGCGAGCACGGCGGCGAACACCGCCGGCACCACCGCGGCCCGCGCCAAGGCGCTGCGGCAGTTCCGCGCCAGCTGAAACGGCTCAGGCCGCCAACGTCCCGCTGTCCTCCGCCGCCGCCCCCGCGCGCATCGCCGCGAACAGCGGCTGGCGCGCGGCCACCTCGTCGGCGGTGCCGGTGTCGACCACCGCGCCGTCGACCATGAAGACGACCCGGTCGAAGTGCGGCAGCAGGCTCATGCGGTGCAGCGCCGAGACGATGCAGGCGTCGGGGTTCGCCGTGTCGAGGCGCTCGTGCACCACGTGCTCGGTGAGGGCGTCGAGCGCGCTCGTGGGTTCGTCGAGCAGCAGCAGCGAGCTGTCACGCGCGGCGAGCACGCCGCGTGCGAGCGCGAGGCGCTGGCGTTGCCCGCCCGAGAGGTTGAAGCCGCGTTCGGCCATCGGGGTGCCGAGGCCGAGCGGCAGGTCCGCCAGCACCGCGTCGAGCGCGCTGACGTGCACCGCGCGGGCCACGTCCGCATCGGTCATGGGCTGGTCGAGCGTGATGTTCTCGCGGATGCTGGCCTCGAACACCTCGGCCTCCTGAGGGATCAGCGTGGCCACGTCGGCCACGTGGCGGCGGCCCAGGTGCGCGACCTTGTCGACGGCCACGTGGCCGCGGTCCGCGTCGTAGAGGCCGGCCAGCACGCGCAGCAGCGTGCTCTTGCCGGAGCCGCTCGGGCCCACGAGCGCGATGCGTTCGCCGCGGCGCAGCACGAGGTTCACGTCGTCGATGCCGCCCCGGCCCGAGGCCGCGTGCGTGAAGCCGAGGCCGTGGACGTCGATGCGCGCCCAGCCCGTGTCGAGCGGCGCGCCGCGTTCGGCCGGCTCGGGCGCGTCGCGGATCACGTCGGCGCTCGCGAAGTCCGTCTGCATGCGGGCGAGGTTCTGGTAGTTCGAGGCCATCGCGCCGAGCACGCCCGACGCCTGCTGGGCGTACTGGTAGATCATGAACAGGCTGCCGATCAGCACCGTGCCGCCCGCGGCGACGGACGAACGGGTCAGCGCGTAGACCACCACGAGGCCCCAGGTGAGCACGACCGTCAGCAGGTCGACCGAGCACCACTTCAGCTCGTTCAGCACGATGGTGCGGCGCAGCGGCTCGAACACCGCCAGCAGGCGCGTGTCGAGCAGCTTGCGGGTGGCGTCCTGCAGGCGCAGGCTGGCGACGGCGGAGATGTTGCCGACGAAGTCGAGCAGGCGCGCGGCGTAGCGCCGCTCGGCCTGGTTCTCGCGCGCGGCCAGCACCATCAGCGCCGCGTCGAAGCGCAGGATCACCACGGCGGTGGCCACGAAGCCGACGATGGCCAGCATGCCGGTCAGCCGGGACAGCAGCAGCAGCGCGATCACGGGGCCCGCGAGGTTGATCAGGTTCTGCAGGTAGATGAACTGGCTCTGCGAGAAGCTGCCGAGCGCCGTGCCGGCCTGGTGCACGCGGTGCTGCAGGTCGCCGGAGTGGTGGCGCTCGTGCCACGCGAGCGGCGCCCGCGCCAGCCGGCCGTACAGCGTGTCGGCGAGGCTGCGGCGCACGCGCAGGCCCACATTGCGTTCCATGAGCCGGGCCGGGCCGTGCAGCAGCCAGGTGACCACTTGCAGGCCCACGATGGCCGCGATCCACTGCGCTGCCGACGGCAGGCCGTCGGCGCCACCCGTCTGGATGCTGTTGATGGCCTGCGCCGCCATCCACGGCAACGCGAGCTTCAGCCCGTGCGCGCTGCCGAGCAGGCCCAGCGCGGCCACGAACTGCGCCCGGGCGCCACGGGCGTGGGCCCAGACCTCGCGGTAGAGGTCGGTGAGCCGCGCAGGCGCCGCGGCAGCGGGAAGAACGGGATCGGACATCGGGTCTTTCAGGCGGATCGATCACCTGACCCGCGGCGGGCAATGTACGGGATAACCCTTAATCCGACGGATCGCAAGGGAACCCGATGCGTGACCGGGTGTGACATCCGACCCGTCCGGCCCGGTCGCGATCAGTAGCCGAAGGGTCCGCGGACGTCGCAGAGCACCCCGGCGCAGTTCGACGCCAGGACGTACAGACCGCGCGAGACACCGCCGTTCACGAGGAGCATCTGGCCCTCCAGGCCACGGCCGGACGCGCCCTGGGTGTTCGCCTGCGCCACGAGCGCCGCGGCGCTCGTGGCGCCCGGTTCGGCGAAGTAGCGGAAGGTGGCGGTCTGCGTCGTGTCGCGCTCGAAGAGCCACATCGTGCCGTCGGCGAAGGCGTGTGGCGTCCGCATGCGGTAACCCGCCGCGCCGTAGGCGTCGAAGCGGGCCAGCTGGGCGGATTCGTTCGCCACCGGGTCTTCCACGCGCACCTCGTACTTCCGGGCCCCCACGCTCGATTTTTCGTAGAGGTTGAAGTAGTTGCCGCCCAGCACCAACTCCGCGCCGAGGCGGAAGCCGTTGGCGCCCCGGGTGTTCACCTGGGCCGCGAAGGCGGCGCTGGTCAGGCCGCCGACGGCCGTGCTGTCTTCCTTCTCGACCGTGAAGGTCTCGGTGGAGTTGGTGACCTTGCGGTAGATCACGCCGCGGGTGTCGCCACCGGTGTAGCGGAAGCCGCGCTGGCCCTGGGCCACCGCCTGGCTCATGAAGTCGGCGACGGTCAGCTTCGCCTCGAGCACCTCGTAGGTGTAGGCGACCGACGCGTCGTTGACGAAGAGGGCGCGGGTGCCGCCGTTGTAGCCCACCTCGCTGATGTAGCGGTAGCCGAGCGTGCCCTGGGCGTTGAGCTGCGCGCGGAAATCCGCCGTGGTGCCGGCGGTCGCCAGCTCCTGGTACCGGTGCACGCGCGAACCGGTTCCACCATCGCCGCCATTGCCCCCGTCCCCCGCGTCGTCACCGCCACCGCACGCCACCAGCACCGCGGCCAGAGCCACCACCATCGCTCGCCTGATCATTCGTCCTGTTCCTTGTTCGTTGCGCGCCGCGCGACCCCTGCGCCGGCCGATGCGCGACTCTATCAGCGCCCGCTTGATACAGTGCGGACCGAACCATGCCCGACCTGAACGGCCCCCTTTTCGACCTCGACACCACCCGCACCGTGTTCACCACGCTGCGCGAGCGCCTCGACGCGGCCGGCATCGCCATGCGCGCGCCGCCGCCCGAGCCCGACACGTGCTGCGGGCGCGGCTGCAACGGCTGCGTCTGGGAAGGCTTCTACGCCGCGGCGGCGTACTGGCGCGACGAGGCGATGCTGCAGCTCGGCTGAAAGTTCCCCCGTGCGACCACCGCACGTGTCCTACGCGGCACCTGTCCACCTGAGGGATACGGAAGGCCGCGGTCCCCGGCAGACTGAAGGATCCCGGGTCCGGCGCGCCGTCGCCGGGTCCGCTTCTCCGTTCCCGCCTCCAAGGATCCCGCCATGCCCATCACCGCCACCCCCACCCCCGGCTCGCAGCTGCTGTCCCCGAACGACCACACGCTGGTCATGATCGACTTCCAGTCGCAGATGGCCTTCGCGACGCACTCGATCGACGCCATCACGCTGCGCACGAACGCCGCCCTCGTGGCCAACGCGGCCGCCGGCTTCAAGGTGTCCACCATCCTGACCACGGTCGCCGAGAAGAGCTTCTCCGGCCCGATGTTCGACGAGATCACCGCCGCGTTCCCCGGCCAGGAACTGCTCGACCGCACGTCGATGAACACGTGGGAGGACGCCAACGTCATCAAGGTCGTCAACGCGATCGGCAAGCCGCGCCTCGTGTTCGCGGGCCTGTGGACCTCGGTGTGCATCGTCGGCCCGACGCTGTCGGCGCTGGAACAGGGCTTCGAGGTGTACGTGATCGCCGATGCCTGCGGCGACGTGTCCGCCGAGGCCCACAACCGCGCGATGGACCGCATGGTGCAGGCCGGCGCCCGCCCGATCACGTCGCTGCAGTACATGCTCGAGCTGCAGCGCGACTGGGCGCGCGGCGAGACGTACGACCTGACCACCTGCATCGCGAAGAAGTTCGGCGGCGCCTACGGCCTCGGCATCATCTACGCCAAGAGCATGTTCAACGCGCACGAAGGCTGATTCGTTCCCCGCGGCGGCCCTTCCGGCCGCCGCCCCCGTTCCCGGAGTTGCTCGTGAAAACCTACCTCGTCTCGCTGGCCGTCGGCCTCCTCGTGGGCGTCATCTACGCCCTGTTCAACGTGCGGTCGCCCGCGCCGCCGGTCATCGCCCTCGTCGGTCTTCTCGGCATCCTGGCGGGGGAACAACTGCCGCCCCTCGTGAAGAAGCTGATGCAGCGCGAGACGGCGCCCGTCTCGTGGCTGCACCACCAGGTCAAGCCGCACATGTTCGGTGAACTGCCCCGCTGCGCGGACAAGGAGGACCACCGTGCCTGACATCGACAACCCCGACCTGATCCTGCACCGCGGCCGCTTCACCACGCTGAACCGCGCCCAGCCCGCCGCCACCGCCGTCGCCATCCGCGACGGCCGTTTCGTGCGCGTGGGCGACGACGCCGAAGTGCTCGCCCTCGCCGGCCCCGGCACGAAGGTGATCGACCTGCGCGGCCGCCCCGTGCTGCCCGGCCTGATCGACAACCACATCCACATCATCCGCGGCGGCCTGAACTTCAACATGGAGCTGCGCTGGGACGGCGTGCGCTCGCTCGCCGACGCGATGGAGATGCTGCGCCAGCAGGTCGCCGTCACGCCCGCGCCGCAGTGGGTGCGCGTGGTGGGTGGCTTCACCGAACACCAGTTCGCCGAGAAGCGCCTGCCCACCATCGAGGAACTCAACGCGGTGGCGCCCGACACGCCCGTGTTCATCCTGCACCTGTACGACCGCGCGCTGCTCAACGCCGCGGCGCTGCGCGTGGTGGGCTACGACCGCGACACGCCCGAGCCGCCCGGCGGCCAGATCCTGCGCGACGCGGCCGGCAACCCGACGGGGCTGCTGCTCGCGAAGCCCAACGCGTCGATCCTCTACGCCACGCTCGCGAAGGGCCCGAAGCTGCCGCTCGAGTACCAGGTCAACTCCACGCGCCACTTCATGCGCGAGCTGAACCGGCTCGGCGTGACCGGCGCGCTGGATGCCGGCGGCGGCTTCCAGAACTATCCCGAGGACTACCAGGTCATCGACCAGCTCGCGAAGGCACGGCAGCTGACGATCCGCATCGCCTACAACCTCTTCACGCAGAAGCCGAAGCAGGAGAAGGACGACTTCCTCCGCTGGACCGCGGGCTCCACGTACAAGCAGGGCGACGACTACTTCCGCCACAACGGCGCGGGCGAGATGCTCGTCTTCTCGGCCGCCGACTTCGAGGATTTCCGCCAGCCGCGCCCCGAGATGGGCCCGGAGATGGAAGGCGACCTCGAGGAGGTGGTGCGCATCCTCGCGCAGAACCGCTGGCCGTGGCGCATGCACGCCACGTACGACGAGACCATCTCGCGTGCGCTCGACGTGTTCGAGAAGGTGAACCGCGACATCCCGCTGACGGGCCTGAACTGGTTCTTCGACCACGCCGAGACCATCTCGGAGAAGTCGATGGACCGCGTGGCCGCGCTGGGCGGCGGCGTGGCGGTGCAGCACCGCATGGCCTACCAGGGCGAGTACTTCGTCGAGCGGTACGGCATCGGCGCGGCCGCGGCCACGCCGCCGGTGTCGAAGCTGCTCGAGAAGGGCGTGAAGGTGTCCGCGGGCACCGACGCCACGCGCGTGGCGTCGTACAACCCGTGGGTGTCGCTGTCGTGGCTCGTCACCGGGCTCACCGTGGGCGGCCTGCGCCTGTACCCGCAACGCAACTGCCTCGACCGCGAGGCGGCCCTGCGCATGTGGACCGAGAACGTCACGTGGTTCTCGAACGAGGAAGGCCGGAAGGGCCGCATCGAGGCCGGCCAGCTGGCCGACCTGATGGTGCCCGACCGCGACTTCTTCGCGTGCGCCGAATCCGAGATCGCCGACACCACGTCGCTGCTGACCGTGGTGGGTGGCAAGGTGGTGTACGGCGCGGGCGACTTCGCCGGCCTCGACGAACCGCCGCCGCCGGCCATGCCCGACTGGTCACCGGTGCGCCGGTACGGCGGCTTCGGCGCCTGGGGCGAACGCGACGGCGCGCCGCTGCAGGCCGCGATGCAACGCAACGCCGCGTGCGGCTGCGCGAAGGCGTGTGGCGTGCACGGCCACCAGCACGGCCAGGCCTGGAGCCAGGACGTGCCGGCCGCCGATTTCAAGGACTTCTGGGGCGCGCTCGGGTGCGCGTGCTGGGCCGTTTGAGGACTTTTCAGATGACTTTCTCTTCCCCCGCGATCCGCTGGTTCGCGCTGCTCGCGCTGTGCGCCGCCTACATCCAGGGCGGCCTGGTGAAAGCCTTCGACTTCGCCGGGGCCGTCGGCGAGATGAACCACTTCGGCCTGCAACCCGCCGTGCCGCTCGCCATCGCGGTGATCGTGCTCGAACTGGGCGCCGCCGCGCTGATCCTGTCGGGCCGGCTGCGCTGGCTCGGCGCGCTGGTGCTCGCCGTGTTCACGCTCGGCGCCACGTTCGTCGCCAACCGCTACTGGGAGGCCTCGGGCCATGACCGCTTCATGCTGATGAACGCGTTCTACGAACACCTGGGCCTCGTCGGCGCCTTCGTGCTGGTGGCCTGGATGGACCTGCGAGAACGGGCGGGCGCCGCATGACGGCGCCCTCCTCCTCGGGCGACAGCCTCGCCCCGCTGCGCCACCGCACGTTCGCCGTGCTGTGGGTGGCCACCGTCGTCGGCAACATCGGCAGCTTCATGCGCGACGTGGCGAGCGCGTGGGTCGTCACCGACCTGTCGGCGAGCCCCGCCGCCGTCGCGATGATCCAGGCGGCGGCCACGCTGCCGATCTTCCTGCTCGCGATCCCCGCGGGCGTGCTGTCGGACATCCTCGACCGCCGGCGTTTCCTGATCGGCATCCAGGTGCTGCTGGCCGCGGTGAGCTGCACGCTGATGGTGCTGTCGCACACGGGCGCGCAGACGCTGCTGTCGCTGACGCTGCTCACGCTGCTGGGTGGCGTGGGCGCGGCACTGATGGGCCCCACGTGGCAGTCCATCGTGCCGGAGCTCGTGGACCGGTCGTCGCTGCGCAGCGCGGTGGCGTTGAACTCGCTCGGCATCAACATCGCCCGTGCCATCGGGCCGGCCGCGGGCGGCCTGCTGCTCGGGCTGCTGGGCGCGTCGTACACCTACGGCGCGGACGTGCTGACCTACGTGTTCGTGATCGGCGCGCTGCTGTGGTGGCGCCGGCCGGTGGCCGCGCCCGACGCGCTTTCCGAGAACTTCACCGGCGCGCTGCGCGCGGGCATGCGTTTCACGCGTTCGAGCCGCGAGCTGCACCGCGTGATGATCCGCGTGGCCGTGTTCTTCGCGTTCTCGAGCGCCGTCTGGGCGCTGCTGCCGCTCGTCGCGCGCAAGCTGCTGGGCGGCACCGCGGGCTTCTACGGGCTGATGCTCGGCGCGGTCGGGCTCGGCGCCATCGGCGGCGCGGTGCTGCTCCCGCGGGTGCGCGACAAGCTGGGGCCGGACGGGCTGATGCTGGCGGCCGCCGGCGTGGTGGCCGCCGTGCTGCTCGCGCTGTCGGTGGCCCCGCCGCAGTGGCTCGCGCTGGTGCTGATGCTGGTGCTCGGCGCGGGCTGGATCACGGCGCTCACCACGCTCAACGGCGTGGCCCAGGGCATCCTGCCGAACTGGGTGCGGGGCCGGGGCCTCGCGGTGTACCTCACGGTGTTCAACGGCGCGATGACGGCGGGCAGCCTCGCCTGGGGCGGGGTCGCGCAGGCGATCGGCGTTCCGATGACGCTGGCCGCGAGCGCCGTGGGCCTCGTCGTGAGCGCCCTCGTCGCACGCCGCATCGCGCTGCCCTCGGGCGACGCGGACCTGCAGCCGTCGAACCACTGGCCCGAACCGCTCACCGCGCTGGCCGATGCGGGAGACCGCGGGCCGGTGATGATCCAGGTCGAGTACCAGGTGAAGGAGGCCGACCGCGCCGCGTTCTTCGCGAGCATGGACGCCCTCTCGGCCATCCGCCGCCGCGACGGCGCCTACGCGTGGGGGCTGATGGACGACACCGAACGGCCGGGGTTCATCGTCGAGTGGTTCCTCGTGGAATCGTGGGCGGAACACCTGCGGCAGCACCACCGCGTGTCGCACGCCGACGCCGACCTGCAGGCCGAGACCGCGCGCTGGCACAGCGGCGACCAGCGGCCGGTGGTGCGCCACCTGCTCGCGGTCAAGCGCTGAGGGGCCTTCCCCCTCAGTCCGCAGGGCGGGCCAGCCCGCCCCGCACGAAGCGGCAGACGCTGTCGGCGAACTGGTCCACCGTGGCCTTCATCTGCTTGTACTTCCAGCGCTTGACGTGCCAGTCCTGGATCATCACGTGGATGTGGGCGGCCGCGAGCTGCGCCTGCACCGGGTCGGCCTCGCCACCCGCCTCGATGAGGTCCACCAGTGCGCGGTGCATGTCGAGCTCGGAGTTCTTCGCGATGAGCTTCTGCGCCGACGACAGCGTGCGCGACTCCATGAACACGAAGTAGAACCACGGCTGCAGCAGCTCGGCCTGGAACACGAGCGCGCGCATGATGCCGTCGAGCCGGTCGGCCGGCGTCTCGCCGTGGCCCTCGAACCACACGGGGATCGCGCCGGCGACGTGCCGGATCATGTCCTCCATCATCGACGCGAGGTCGTCCTTGCTCGTGATGTAGCCGTAGAGCCCCCCCATCGACAGGCCCGCCTCCTGGCTCAGCTCGCGCAGCGTCATCGCGCCGAAGCCGGCCTTGTTCGCGAGGCGGAAGGTCGATTCGATGATGCGGCGCAGGTTCTCGCGTGCCACCTCCGGCCGCTTCACCGGCACCCGTTCGGCGTTGCGCTCGATCAGGATCTGCCACACCGTGGTCGCGTCGACCGGGGTCGCGCGCTTGAACTCGGAAAAGCCGAACCGCGGGGGGAGCTGGAGCTGCATGGGAGGAGCGGACGGAGGGTGGGACCGGTTTGACCGTGGACGCGGCAGATTGTAGACTCGGCGAAAACCGAGCGAGCGCTCGGTTTCTTTTCGTCTCCATGAGTTGTCGATCACGAGGCTTTTCATGACCGTCGCTGAGTGCCTGGCGCCCGAGCCTTCCGTCCGTCCGTACACCCTCCCGGCCGCCGACTGGCGCACCCGCCTCACCGCCGAGGAAAGCCGCGCGATGGTCGATGCGCCCTGGTTCCGCGGCCTGCCGGCCGAGCTGGGCCAGGCGCTGCTCTCGATCGCCAGCGTGCGCCGCGTGCCCGCCGGCCAGACCATGACCCACGCCCTCGGCAAGGCCGACGAATGGTTCGGCGTCGCCCGCGGCGCGGTCAAGCTGTGCTCGGGCACCCGCGCGGGCCGCCAGGTGATCTTCACGCTGGCCGGGCCCGGCGACTGGTTCGGCGACGTGGCCGTGATGGACGGCGAAAGCCTGACGCACGACGCGCAGACCTGCATGACTACCACGCTGCTGGTCGTCAGCAAGCCCGACCTGCTGTCGCTGCTGCAGCGCCAGCCGCTGCTGGGCATCGCGCTCGCGCGCATCAACTGCCAGCGCGCGCAGGAGATGATGGCCATGTTCACCGACGCGGTGTCGCTGTCGCACGAGCAGCGGCTCATCGGCCACCTGCTCTCGCTGTCGCGACGCTTCGGCATGCCGCGCGGCGACGGCATCCGCATCGCGCTGCAGATGTCCCAGCAGGACCTCGCGAACCTGCTCGGCGCCAGCCGGCAGCGCATCAACGCGCTGCTGAAGAAGCTCGAGCGGCAGCACCTGCTGCGCATCGAGCCGTCGGGCGTGGTGATCCTCTCGCCCGAGGGACTGAAGGCCGAGGCGAGCCTGGCCTGAGCCGTTCAGGCGAGCGTGCCGCTCGCCTGCTCCAGCAGCGTCCAGGTTTCGGCCCCGAGCCGCTGCTTCCAGTCGGCATAGAACCCGGCCCGGCTGAGCGCCGCGCGGAACGCGCCGACGTCGGGCCGGTTGAACACCATGCCGGCCTCGGTGAGCTGCGTCTCCAGGCGGGCGTTCAGGCGCCGCACGTCGCCGCGCTGCTTCAGCGCCGCGGCGTTCACGTGCGACAGCACCAGCCGGCGCACCTCCTGCGGCAGCGCGGCCCAGGTGCGGCCGTTCGCCAGGAACCAGAAGCCGTCCCACATGTGGTTCGTCATCGCGCAGTGGCGCTGGACCTCGTTCAGCCGCGCCATCCGCACGAGCGCCAGCGGGTTCTCCTGCCCTTCCACCACGTTCGACCGCAGCGCCGCGTACACCTCGCCGAAGTTCAGCGTGGTGGGGTCCGCGTCGAAGGCGCGGAACATCGACGTCCACAGCGGCCCCACCGGCACGCGCAGGCGCAGGCCCTTGAGGTCGGCGGGGGTGTCGATGGGACGCGTCGACGTGGTGATCTGGCGGAAGCCGTTGTCCCAGATGTGGTCGAACGCGACGAGGTTCTGGCGCCCGATCTCGGCGCGCACGTGGGCGCCGAGCGCGCCGTCCATCGCCTGCCACACCCGGTCGTAGTCCCTGAACGCGAAGCCGATGCCGTTGACCGCGGCCACCGGCACGAGGGTCGACAGGATGGGCCCGGACAGGGTCATGAACTGGATCTCGCCGCTGCGCAGCTGGGCGAGCATGTCGGGGTCGGAGCCCAGTTGCCCGCCGGCGAACACCTGGATCGACACGCGGCCGCGGCTGTCCGCGTGGATGGCCGACGCGGCCTCGTTCAGGCGGATGTTCAGCGGGTGGTTGGCGGAGAGGATGTTGGCCGCGGTGAGCCGGATGTCGGTGGCGCGTGCGCGCGACCACGACGGGACGGTGGCCCCCAGGCCGAGCCCCCCGGCCTGCAACAGGAACTGGCGACGCGCTGGCATGTGCTTCCGTGGTGCCCGGGGCGGTGGCGCCCCGGCGTTCGGCTGATGGTGCTGCGCAGTGTAGTGGGGTTCCCCCCGGGATCAAGCCCGGCATTCGTGCGTTTGCCGCACCCGCGGCGGCGGCGTCGTCAGGCCCGCGCGAGCGGATGCTCCATCAGCAGCCCGCGCTGCAGCGCGATGCTGGCGGCCTCGGTGCGCGACACCGCGCGCAGCTTGGCCATGATCGCCTTCACGTGCGCCTTCACCGTGCCCACCGAGATGCCGAGGTCGTTGGCGATGGACTTGTTGCAGCGGCCGCTGACCAGCACGCGCAGCACGTCGCACTCGCGGCCCGTGAGCGCCTCGTGCGAGAGGCTGTCGGCCATGCGGATCGCGAGTTCGCTCTCGATGTAGCGCGAGCCGGCCGCCACCTGGCGGATGCAGTCGACGAACTGCTGGGTGGAGCAGCCCTGCTGCAGGTAGCCCGCGACACCGGCTTCCATCGCCATGCGCACGTTCTGCTCGCGGCACTGTTCGGTGAGGATCACGACACGCGGCGAACGCGTGCGGCGCCCCGCCGACTCGCGCCGCGCGCGGGCCGAACGCTCGAGGCCGTCGTCGTAGTCCGCGACGACGATGTCGGCCGGCAGGTCCGCGTCCTCCTCGAGGGTGGCCGCCACGTCGGACAGGTCGCCGAGCACACGCTCGATGCCCCGCGCCACGAGCGGGTAGGCATGGGCGATGTGCACCTGGATGCGAGGGGGGGCCGAGCGGTTCATGGCGGTTCCTGTGTCACGTGAGAAGTCAGCGTGAACTTTGCCGCCCCGTCGGCCGCCTGGCTATGAGGGGTCCGTGAATTCTTGCAAAGGCCCGGTGAGGCGCGCCGCCACGGCCGCGCGTTCGCCGGCGGCATCGAGCTTCGCGGCCGCGTAGGCGCGGGTCATCGCGAGCAGCCGGTAGGCCGTGTCGCCCGCGCCCGGCACCGTGCCCACGAGCGACACGCCGACGAGCGCCGCCATCGCCTCGGTGACGTCGGCGTCGTCCAGGCCGTCGGCGGCGGCCGCGGCGATGGCGTCGTCGAGCGAAAACGCCGCATCGAACACCGCGATGCGGCGCAGCACGGCCTGCTCGCGTGCGCCGAGGCGGTCGTGGCTCCAGTCGAGGCTCGCCCGCAGCGTCTGCTGTCGCAGCTGGCGCGTGCGGCGGCGGCGGTCGAGCAGCGGCACGTGGCCGTCCAGCTGGCCGAGCACACCCCGCACGCCGAGCACGTCGACCGCGGCGGCGGCCATCTCGATGGCGAGCGGCACGCCGTCGAGCCGGCGGCACAGGTCGGACACCAGCGCCGCATCGCGGTCGGACAGCACCCAGGCGTCGCGGCTGGCCCGCGCCCGCTCGACGAACAGCTGCACCGCCCCCCAGGCCAGCGCGGCATCGGCCGTGGCCGTGCTCTCCGGCGGCACGTCCAGCGGTTGCAGGCGCACGACCTGTTCACCGCTGACACGCAGGCGTTCACGGCCGGTGGCCAGCACCGCGAGGCGGGGCGACGCCGCCGCCAGCGACACGGCCAGGTCGGCCGCCGCCTCGATGCGGCCGTCGCACCCGTCGAGCACCACCAGCAGGCGCCGCGCGGGCGCTTCCGCGAGCAGCGCGCGCAGGGTCTCGGCATCGGGTTCGACCTGGAAATCGAGGTAGCGCAGCCCGTCGGGGAAATCGTCCGCCAGCCCTTCGGCCACCGACAGCGCGAGGGCCGACTTGCCCACGCCGCCCGGCCCCAGCACGGTCACGAGCGGATGCGACAACACCTTCGCGCGCAGCGCCGCCATCGCGGCATCGCGGCCCAGGGTGGGCGACAGGCGCACCGGCAACGGCAGCACCGGACGCTCGGGCGCCGGCGGGGCCACGAAGGCCGGCTCGGGCACGGGGGCGTCGGCCAGTTCGCTGACGGCGCCCACGAACGAGTACCCGCGCCCCGGCACCGTGACGACGAACGAGGCCGCAGGGCCGAGCGCGCGGCGCAGCAGGCCCACCTGCACGCGCAGGCTGCTTTCCTCGACGATGGTGCGGGGCCAGACCCGCGCGGTCAGTTCGTCGCGGGCGACGACGTTGCCGGCCCGCTCGACCAGCGTCGCGAGGATGTCGAACGCGCGCCCGCCGATGGGCACCACCTCGCCGTCGACGCGCAGCTCGCGGCGCGCCGGCGACATGCGGAAGGATCCGAACTGCCAGACGGCATCGGCGGTGTCGGGCGTCGACGTGGTCATGCGACGGTCTCCTCGACGACCGAGGTGGCCAGCGCCCGCTGGGCCGCGCGCCAGTCGGCGGTGGCGAAACCTTCCGTGAAGCGCTCGCACACGGCGGCGAGCGTGTCGCGCCCGCGGGCCGGCTCGCCGGCCGACGACCACAGCCGGGCGAGGCTCGTGGCCGCGCGCAGTTCCCAGGCGAGCATGCCTTTCCGGTGCGCGAGCGCCAGCGCCTCGCCGACGGCCTCGCGCACGCGGGCGGGGTCGGCGCCACGGCGCAGCGACTGCATCGCGCTCGCGCGCAGGATCTCGGGGGCGCACCAGCCGACCCGGCCGTCACGCACCCGGCCCACGCCGCGGTCGGTGACGAGCGGCGCGGCCAGCGTGGCCATCATGTCGCCCAGCTCGTCGGTCGACGCCGCGAGGCGGGCCGACCAGGCCGGGAAGTCGACCGCCTCGCCACGGCGCCAAGCCACCACGCGCCGCAGGTGCTGGCCCCACGAAGCCCAGTAGCCGAGCCCGTGCCGTTCGGCCGTGTCGATCAGCCGGTCGGCGCGGGCGGAGGCCGCATCGAGGTCGCCGCGCCACAGCGCCATGGGCGCGGCGCTGAAGGCATGCGCATGGCACAGCGCGTGCGGCAGGTCGTGCGACGCGCAGGCGAGCGGCAGCAGCAGCGACTGCTCGGCCTCGTCGGCCAGACCCTCGAGCCACAGCGCGCGGGCGTGCAGCGTGCCGACCGACACACGCCGGTCGACCATGATGGTGCGGTGCTGGCGGCGGTGCTCCAGCGGCGAGGTTTCGGCGAGCACCCGCAGCGCCACCTCGTGCACCGGGCCGTCGTCGCCGAGGAAGTGGCTGGCCTGCGCGTGGGCCCGTTCCGCCCAGATGCACGCGAACGGGTCGTGCGCCGCCGCGGCGTGCACCTGCAGCGCGGCGTCGCGCGCGATGCCGTAGTCGGCCGCCGAGAAGGCCCGCAGCCAGCGCGACTTGAAACCCTCCACGACCAGGTCCGGGTCGGTGGCCGCGGCGCCGATGGCCTCGGCCCGGTCGAACGCCTCGACGAGGGCCGGCGGGCAGCCCTGCGTCTGGCCCAGCAGCGCGCCTCGCCAGCAGTGCAGGCGCTGCTCGGTGAGCGCGTCCAGCACCTCGGCGTGTTGCAGGCAGCGTTCCATGTGCCGCCGCCATTCGTCGATGACGCCGACGTAGTGGGCCAGCGGATGGCTCGCGATCACGAGCTCGGCCGCGAGCTTCGGGTCGCCGCCCGGCGCCAGGGCCCAGTCGAGGGCCGCGCGGACGTCGTGGATGGCACGGCCGTGCGTGTCGACCCACGCCGCGCGCGAGGCGCCCACCGTCTCCTGCACCGCGGCGCCGAACAGCGTGCACCAGTGTTCGGCGTGGCGGCGGCGCACCTCGGCGGCGGCGCCGGCCTGCACCAGCTTCTCGAGCGCGTAGACGCGGGTGGTGTCGAGCAGCCGGTAGCGCACGGTGTCGCTGGCGGTGTCCACCGACAGCAGCGACTTCGCCGCGAGCGAGGCGATGGCGTCGACCAGCGCGGCGTCGGGTCCGAGACCGTGGCCGGCGACCGCCGCGGCCCATTCGACGGTGAACTCGCCCCGGAACACGGCGAGGCGCGAGAGCGTGCGCTGCTCGGCGTCGGACAGCAGGTCGAAGCTCCAGTCGAGCAGCGCGCGCAGCGTGCGGTGGCGGGGCAGCAGGTCGCGCATGCCGCTGGACAGCACGCGGAAGCGGTCGTCGAGCAGACGCACGAGGCCCCGGATGCCGAAGGCGTCCACCTGCGCGGCGGCGAGTTCGAGCGCGAACGGCATCCCGTCGAGGCTCGCGCACAGCTCGGCCACGCGGGGGGCGTCGGCGTCGCCCAGCTGGAAGCTGTCGAGGCTCGCGATCGCCCGTTCGACGAACAGCTGCACCGCGGGGTAACGCATCGCGTCGACGGCGCGGAGGGACGCGTCCACCGGCGGGCACGCGAGCGGTGGCAGGCGCTGCACCCACTCGCCATCGCACTGGAGCGGCTCGCGGCTGGTGGCGACCACGTCCACGCCGGGCGCGGTGTGCAGCAGCGCGACGGCCATGGCGGCGGCGGCCTCGAGCAGGTGCTCGCAGCCGTCCAGCACCAGCAGCAGCCGCTTGTGGCGCAGGTGTGCGACGAGGGCGCCCGAGGCGTCCTCCACGGGCGAGGCGAAGTCGACCGCGGCGGCCACCGCGTCCGGCACGAGGCGCGGTTCGGTGACGGTGCAGAAGTCCACGAAATGCACCCCGTCGGGGTAGTTCGCCTGCAGCCGTTCGGCCGCGGCCAGCGCGACGGTGGTCTTGCCCATGCCGCCGGCGCCGCACAGCGTGATGAGGCGCTTGTGCGGCAGCTGGTGCACCAGCGCGGCCACGACATCGTCGCGACCCACCAGCCTCGCGAGGCGGGCCGGCAGCGGGCGGCGCACGGGGGCCGGCGCCGCGGGCGCGGACGCCGTGGGTTCACCCGCGCGGTCCACCGCGCCGACGAAGGCATAGCCCCGTCCGGCCACGTTGGCGATGTACCGGACGCCGCCCTGCCCGTCGCCCAGCACCTTGCGCAGCGCGCCGATGTGCACGCGCAGCGTGGTCTCCTCGGCGCCGTCGCCCGGCCACACGAGCGAGATCAGCTCGGCCTTGGTCACCACCTCGCCGGCCCGTTGCAGCAGGCCGGCCAGCAGCCCGAAGGCGCGCCCGCCCAGCCGCACCGGACGCCCAGCCTCCAGCAGCACGCCGCTGGCGGGCAGCAGCGTGAACGGGCCGAAGGTGATCGGGCGTTCGGCGAAAGGTGATGCGAGCGGCTGGTTCATTCATTCCCCTGGTGGGCCCCGCGTCGGGCCCGATCCTCGGTGGGATCTCCTTTTGCAAGTCCCTTGCCAGTGGCTCCCGGGGGCGGAAGCAACCTGTCGGAAGGACGATCCCGGACTCTGCCGGGAGCGCATGTCCCGGCCGTGAACGGAATCGGTTCCGCCATGACAACGGTTGCAATCCCACCCATGGATCACCACCGCATCATGACACCTGTCACACTGGCGCCGGCTGGATTCACCGTGAGGATACCGCGCGTGGGTCCAATGGCCCCAGACCCTGTCCGGGAATCGCATGACACCCCCCTCCCTCCCCGCTCCCCCACCCGAGGGCACCCTCGCCGCTTCCCTCGACGAAGCCCTCGCGCGCTGCGAAGCGCTCAGCCGCGAGAACGACCGCCTGCGCCGCAGCGAGACCCGCTTTCGCCACATGGCGGACGCCACGCCGGACGTCGTCTGGATGACGGAGGTGTCGCCCGAGCGGGTGATCTACGCGAGCCCCAGCTTCGAGGCGATCTGGGGCCGCCCCGTCGAGGACCTGTACGCCGACGCGCACCTGTGGGTGGCCTGCATCCACGCGGACGACCGCCCCCGCATCGGCAGCGAGTTCCGCCGGTGGCTCGCGGGCGCCGGGGCCAACGACCGCTGGGAGGCCGAGTTCCGCATCGTCCAGCCGGACGGCACGGTGCGCTGGATCCACGAGCGCGGCTTCATGATCCCGGCCCAGGGTGGCGAGCCGGCGCGGGTGAGCGGCGTGTCCACCGACATCACCGAGCGACGGCTGGCCGAGCTGGCGCTGCGCGCGTCCGAGGAGCGGTTCGCGCTGGCCGTGGCCGGCAGCAACGACGGCATCTGGGACTGGGACCTCGCGACCGGCCAGATGTTCATGTCCGAACGCGCCCAGCGCGTCTTCGGCATCGCGATGCCCGGCATCACCACGCGCCCGCGGGCCGAGTGGCGCGCCCTCATCAAGGTGCACCCCGACGACGTCGAGTCGCAGCTCGCGATGATCGAGAACTACGTGCTGGGCCAGGCGCCCGCGTACGACGGCGAATGGCGCATGCGGCACCCCGACGGCTCGCACCGCTGGGTGCGCATCCGCGGCACCTGCGTGCGCGACATGGCGGGCCGCGCCACGCGCCTGGCCGGGTCCGTGAGCGACGTGGACGCCAGCCGGCGCGCGGAAGAGGCCCTGCGCCAGAGCCAGCGCCTCGAGGCGCTCGGCACCCTGGCCGGCGGCATCGCGCACGACTTCAACAACATCCTCGGCGCCATCCTCGGCTTCGGCGAGATGATGGTGCGTTACACGCGGCCCGACAGCCGCATGCGCCGCGACCTCGGCTTCGTGATGGCCGCGGGCGAACGGGGCCGGGCGCTCGTGGAGCGCATCCTCGCGTTCAGCCGCACCGGCGCGGCCGAACGGGCGCCGGTGCACCTCGAGGGTGTGGTGCGCGAGGTGCTGAACCTGATGTCGGCCACGCTGACCGACGGCATCAAGGTGGCGCCACGGCTGGCCGCGGGCGACGCGGCGGCGGTGGGCGACTCCACGCAGGTGCACCAGGTGGTGCTGAACCTCGTCACCAACGCGATGCAGGCGATGCCCGGGGGCGGCACGGTGGACGTGGCGCTCGAGGCGGTGTCGCTGCCCGCCAGGCGCCTCGTCACCACCGGGCCGCTCGCCGCGGGTGACTACGTCGTGCTGACCGTCGCCGACACCGGCATCGGCATCCCCTCCGGGCTGGTCGCGCGCGTCTTCGACCCGTTCTTCACCACGAAGGAGCCGGGCGCCGGCACCGGCCTCGGCCTGTCGCTGGTGCACGGCATCGTCACCGGGATGGGCGGCGCCATCGACGTCGCCACGTCGGTGCAGACGGGCAGCACCTTCACGGTGTGGTTCCCGCGCTCGAACGTGTCGGCGGACACGGCGCCCCATCGCACCGGCCCCCTGCCCCGCGGCCGGCGCGAACGCATCCTCGTGGTCGACGACGAGGAAGCCCTCGTGCAACTCACCACCGACACCCTCGCCGGCCTCGGCTACCAGCCGGAGGGCTTCACGTCGAGCACCGACGCGCTCTCGGCCTTCGAGGCCGACCCCGGCCGGTTCGACGCGGTGATCACCGACGAACGCATGCCGCAGCTCACCGGCCTGTCGTTGATGGCGTCGGTGCGCGCGCGCCGCGCGGACCTGCCGGTGCTGCTCGTCACCGGCTACCCCGCCGGCACCGTCACCCGCCGCGCCAAGGCGAGCGGCGCGGCCGCCGTGCTGGGCAAGCCGCTGTCGGCCCGCGACCTCGCCACGGCGCTGGCCCGGTCGTTCGGACGGGAAACCCCAGGCGCCTGAGCCGCGCCCGCAGCGTTCCGGCTGCCGGCCGGCACGGCAGAATTCGCCTTTTCGCTTGTGTCATCTGAATTTATTCATATGACATCGGTTACAAAGCAGTCCTTGGACGTAAACGGTACAGTCCCGTACCTCGCATGAAAACGAATTCAGAAGGACCCCTTCTTTCCCTGTCCGACGGCGGATCCCCCGCCGCGCTGCCGCATGTGCTGGCCGTGGACGACGACGTGTCGATCCGCCAGCTGATCTCCGTCTACCTGAGCGATTTCGACCTCCGCGTCACCGCCGTCGCGAGCGGCCGCGAAATGCTGCAGGTGATCGACCACGGCCCCGTCGACGTGGTGCTGCTCGACCTGCGCCTGCCGGGCGAGGACGGCCTGCAGCTGGCGCGCACGCTGCGCGAGCGTTCGAAGGTGCCCATCATCATCCTGACCGGCCGCAAGGACGAGGCCGACCGGGTGATGGGCCTCGAACTCGGCGCCGACGACTACGTGACGAAGCCCTTCTCGCCGCGCGAGCTGCTGGCCCGCATCCGCGCCGTGCTGCGCCGCCAGCGCATGCACGAGACCGTGGCCGACACGATGGCGGGCGTGCGTGCGTACCGCTTCGCCGGCTGGGAACTGAACGTGCGCCTGCGCCGCCTCACCGCCCCCGGCGGCGAGGAGGTGCCGCTGCGCAACGGCGAATGCAACCTGCTGCTCGCGTTCCTCGCGGCGCCGCAGCGCGTGCTGGGCCGCGACCAGCTGATCGGGCTCTCGCGCCTGCACAGCGACGAGGTCTACGACCGCACGATCGACGTGCAGGTGGGACGGCTGCGCAAGAAGATCGAGGTGGACCCGCGGGCGCCGCGTTTCATCCTCACGGAGCGGGGTGTCGGATACCTGTTCGACAGTCCCGTGGAAGTGGTGCACGGCTGAAAGGCCCGTCACCCCGGCGAACGCCGGGGCCCACCGCGGGTGGATCCCGGCTTTCGCCGGGATGACGATCATGGGCGCATCGCCTCGCCATTGAGGATCATCCGCTCCAGCAGCGACCTCAGCTCGACCCACTCCTCCCGGCTGAACCCCGCGAGCCGCGCGTTCATCACGTCGCTGAGCACCGCGGGAATGCGGGCCGCCACGTCGCGGCCCTCGGGCGTGAGCTCGACGTTCACCACGCGGCGGTCCACCTCGGAGCGCACGCGGCGGCACAGACCCTTCGCCTCGAGCCGGTCGAGCAGGCGCGTGGTGGCGCCGGGGTCGGTCAGGTGTTCGCGGGCCAGTTCGGCGACGGTGGATGCGCGCCCCGTGTAGAGCAGCATCAGCGGCGACCACTGGGCATAGGTGAGCCCGATGGGGTCGAGGCGATCGCCGATGTCGTCGATCATGCCCTGCATCACCTGGCGCAACAGGGAACCCACGCTGTTCTCGGGCGTGTACGTGGCACCTTCGTAGAACGGCGCGGGGGACGGAGATTCGGACTCGGACATCCACCCGAATCTACTACGCCCGCGCCACGGTCCCTCAACCGCGCAGGGCCCGGGCGGCCTCCGCGTCGGGTCCCTCGGGCGCCCCGGCCAGCGCGGCGTCGAGCAGCACGCGGGCCTCGTCGCCCCGCCCGGTGGCGATCAGCAGGCGGCCGAGGCTGATGGCGGCCCGCAGCGCCCAGGCCGGCGCCGACTGCGCGAGGGCCCGCGCATGCGCGCGACGCAGCCAGGTCTCCGCGCCCGCCGCGGCGTGTTCACCGCCGGCGCGCCACACGGCCTCGCCCTGGGCCCGGAACACCTCGGGCGCGGCCCAGCCGGACACACCGACCTCGGCGCGCACCAGCGACTCCGCGTCGGCCACGCGACCGACGAGCGTCGCGAACAGGTCGGCGAGCTTGCGCCCCGTGGGCGTCGGCGCAGGAGCGCCGCCGGCACGCTCGACCAGCACCGCCTCGAACATCTGGGCCCAGTCCGACCAGAACCGCATCTGGTGACGGCGGGCATGCGACGCCAGGCGTTCCAGGTGCCGCCGCGCATCGGCGTCCCGGCCGCGCCACAGCGCGATCGGAATGACGGCCATTCCCAGCACCTGGGACAGCGCGAATGCCCGGTCGTTCTCGGCGAAGGACATGGCCTCCTCCGCGAGGGCCACGGCGCCGTCGGTGTCGCCCTGGAGCCAGTGGATGCGCGCGAGCATCACGCGCATCGAACTGCGCACGTCGGTCGGACCGGGCGTCAGCGCGAGCGGATAGGGCCGGTCGGCCTGCATCAGCACGCGTTCGGCGTGGCGGCGCGCCGCCGCATGGTCGCCGAGGAAGTGGTGGGCCTGGGCCAGCATGCGGTCGGCGATGAACTCGCCGAGGTCGTCGCGCGACGCGGTGCTGGCGTCCATCAGCTGCCGCGCGTAGTGCAGGGCATCGGGGTACTCGCCACGACCGAACGCGCCCACCCACTGCCCCATCAGCGGGCCACGTCGGTACTCCGGGCTGCCCAGTTCGTCGGCGAGCCGCAGCGCGCGGGTGAACGCCGTGGTCACCCGGTCGTGGGCGCCGTTCGTCTGCTGCGTGAAGTCGGCGAACGAGGACAGCAGCCGCACCTCGAGCCTCGGCGCTGGCGGGTACAGGTCGGGCATGGCCCGCAGCGCCAGGTCGGCGCGGTCCCGGAACTCCGCCCGCAGGCCCAGCTGGTCGGCGAGGCCCACGGCGTCGGCGGTGATCTCGACCCCGAGGCGCACGTCGCCGCCGGGGTGGAAGCACCAATCGATCGCGGCACGCACGTCGTCGATCAGGCGGCCATGCACCGAACGCCACGCGTCACGCGGCATCGCCTCCCAGTCGTGCTGGCCCTGGTGCAGGCGGCGAAGGCAGTGCAGTGCGTGGCGGCGATGCGCGCCGCGCGCGTCCGGCGACTGGGCGAGCCGGGCCGCTGCGAACGCCCGCGTGGTCTCGAACAGGCGGTAGTGCACGGTGTCGCCACGGGCTTCGATCGCGAGCAGCGACTTGGCGGCGAGGTCGGCCACCTGCTCCAGCGCGGCGGGCATCGAGGCCGCATCGTCGGCCACCACCTCGGCGCCGTCCTCGTGCGAGAACTCGCCGCGGAACACGGCCAGGCGCTGGAAGGCCGCCTGTTCGTCGACGGACAGCCGCGCGACGCTCCAGTCGATGGCCGCCTGCAGGGTGCGGTGGCGATCGCCCGGGCGCGCGCCGTCGCGCTCGACCGTCAGCTGGCGTTCGGCGAGCTGCCGCGAGAGTTCGGCGATGCCGAGCGGCTCCACGTGCGCGGCGGCCAGCTCGATGGCGAGCGGGATGCCGTCGAGCCGGCGGCACAGGTCGACGACCCGGGCCGCGTCGTCGTCGCCGAGCGCGGCGGCATCGAGCGCGCCGCCGGCCCGCTCGACGAAAAGCTGCACCGCGGGCGACGACAGGGCCTCGCGCGCCGTGACGTGGTCGGCGGGCGCGGGCAGGCCCATCGGCGCGACGCGCAGCAGCCACTCGCCCTGCGCGTGCAGCGGCTCGCGGCTCGTGGCCAGCACCCACACGCGGCCGAGGCCGGTCACCAGCGCCTCGGCGAGCGCCGCGGCCGCGTCGATCACGTGTTCGCAGTTGTCGAGCACGATCAACAGGTTGCGCCCCTCCAGCAGGGCCACGAGGCCGCGCACCGGGTCGCCCAGCGGCGTGGGCACGCCGAGCGCGGCCGCGAGCGCGTCGGGCAGGAGGCGTTCCTCGGCGACGGGGGCGAGGTCGACGACACACACCCCGCCCGCCAGGCCCGGCCCGACCCGGCCCGCCACCGCCATCGCGATGGACGTCTTGCCGATGCCCCCCGGCCCCACGAGCGTGACGAACCGCCGTTCGGCCAGGCGCGCGCACGCGTCGGAGATCAGATCGTCGCGCCCGATCAGGCGCGCGACCCGCTTCGTGTCGGGCGTGACCGGCAGGGGCGGCGCCATCACGAAGCGGTAGCCGCCGCCGGCCGGCTCGAACATGGGGCGGGCGCGGCGGAACAGGCGGTTGATCACCTCGACGTGGTCGGCGAGGTGCACCTGGGCCGGCGGCACCCCGGGCCAGAGCCGCGCGATCAGGTCCTCGTCGGTGAACAGGGTTTCAGGCGATTCGGCCAGCAGCACCAGCAGGTCGAAGGTGCGGCGGCCCAGGCGCACCGGCACGTCGCCGTCGAACAGCAGCCGCTGCGCGGGGTAGAGGCGGAACGGCCCGAACGCGAGGCAGCGCGCACGCGCGGCCGCCCGGTCTTCCGCGGGGGCCGTGGCATCAGCTGCGTCATCCCGAGCAGGCAAGCGGTCCGTTCCTTTCCGCGCCGTCCGGCGCACGCCGGGCATTGTGACGGGTTCCCGGCGCCGCCGCCTTGCGGCGGCGCAATGTCCGGTCGCTCACAGCTTGTGCGTCGACAGCAGCAGGCTCGTCTCGGTGCTGGAGATGCCCTCCACACGCCGCAGCCGACTGAGGATGCGGTCGAACTCTTCCAGCGAATCGGCGCGCAGTTCGGCGATGATGTCCCAGCGACCGTTGGTGGTGTGCAGCGCCTCCACGGAAGGATCGCCGCGCAGCGAACGGATCACGTCGTCGGCCGCGTTGCCCTCCACCGCGATGGTCATCAGGGCCCGCATGCGGTGTTCCTCCGCCTGCGGCTTCAGGCGCACCGTGTAGCCCACGATGGTGCCGTTGCGTTCCAGCTTCGCGATGCGGTTCAGCGCCGTGCCCCGCGCCACCTTCAGCTGGCGCGCGATCTCCACCAGCGGCATGCGGGCGTTGGCCCGCAGCAGCGCAACGAGTTCGCGGTCGATGTCGTCCATGGTCGCCTCCAGACTGGGCAGAACGTTCAATGGGTGAGGTCGATGTGTCCAGGAAGTCTAACCATCCGTACAGCTTGTGGGCTGGAAAGTGACGGCCACCCTGTACAGAATGAGGTCAACCGCAGGGAGCTTCACGTGGTCGACTACATCGGCGTTTCCGACATCCGCAACATCCTTCGCGACCGGGGTGTCGCGCCGCTCGTCGCGGCCATCACCGACCAGATCGACGACGACTACCGGCGATGGCACGCCTTCGAGAAGGACGCCCGCATCGCGAGCCACTCCGCCGTGGGCGTGATCGAGCTGATGCCCATCTCCGACGGCCGGCACTATTCGTTCAAGTACGTGAACGGCCACCCGGCCAACACCGCCGCCGGGCTGCTGACCGTCACCGCGTTCGGCGTGCTGGCGGACGTGGCCACGGGCTACCCGGTGCTGCTGTCGGAGCTCACCATCGTGACCGCGCTGCGCACCGCGGCGATGTCGGTGCTGGCGGCCCTCCGCATGGCACGGCCCGACTCGCGCACGCTCGCCCTCGTCGGCAACGGCGCGCAGAGCGAATTCCAGGCGATCGCGTTCGCCGACCGCTTCCCGTTGCGCGAGGTGCGGCTCTTCGACGTCGACCCGCGCGCGACGACCAAGCTCGAGCGCAACCTGCGCCGCCACCCCGCCACCGCCGGGCTCGTCGTGCGCCGCATGGCGAGCGTGGCCGAGGCCGTGCGCGGCGCCGACATCGTCACCACCATCACCGCAGACAAGCGCAACGCGCTGATCCTGCTGCCCGAGATGATCGAGCCCGGCATGCACCTGAACGCCGTGGGCGGCGACTGCCCCGGCAAGACCGAGCTGCACCCCGACATCCTGCGGCGCGCCGACGCCCACGTGGTGGTGGAACTGGAGGCGCAGTCGCGCATCGAGGGCGAGCTGCAGCAGATGCCCGCGGACTTCGCCGTCACCGAGTTCGAACGCATCGCGCGCGGCCTCGTGCCGGGCCGGCGAGACGCGGGCGACGTCACCATCTTCGACTCGGTGGGCTTCGCGCTGGAAGACTACGCCGCGCTGCGCGTGCTGCACCGACTGGTGCGCGAACAGCCGGGCTACGCGCAGCAGATCGACCTCGTGCCCGACCTCGACGATCCGAAGGACCTCTTCGGCGCGGCGGTGGACCTTCCCGATGCTAAGCTCCCGGCGAGCACACGCATCGAGGCCCTCAACACATGAGCAGAAGGCGCGGGGAGTCCGACGACATCGTTCCGGAACACCAGGCCCGCGCCGTCCACGCGCTGCTGCGGCCCGACTTCGGCACCACCGCCGTGCCCACGCGCCTGCCCCGCGGCAACGGCAGCCTGCCGCCCGACGTGGTGGAGGCGTCGCACCGCGCCCGCCTGATGAACGCGGTGGCCTGCGTGGTGGCCGAGAAGGGGTACGCCGCCACGTCGGTGTCCGACCTCACGTCGCACGCCGGCATCTCGCGCACCACCTTCTACCAGATGCACAAGGACAAGGAAGACTGCTTCCTGTACTGCTTCGACCAGTGCTCGCGGGCCCACCTGGGCGCCATGCTGCAGGCCGCGCAGGAGGCCGACGCGCTGCCGCAGCGCCTGTGGGCGCTGCTCTCGGCGCACCTCCACATCGCCGACACCAACCCCTGGTTCGCCCGCACCTTCATCGTCGAGGCGCAGATCGCCACGCCCGCGTCGCAGGCCGCGTCGGAGCGCGCCCGCGAGACCCTCACCCGCTGGCTCGAGGCGTGGTTCGCCGAGGTCCGCGCGGCGCACCCCGCGGTGCCGGCGCGCCAGGACCTCGACTTCACGCTGGTGCAGGAGGCGGTCTCCGGCCACGTCGTCTCGTGCATCCGGCACCGGCGCCCGCTGTCGCCCATGTCCGCGGCCATGACGCGCTTCGTGTTCGACGCGCTGGGCCTGCACGGCTGGGCCGCGCACGTCGCCACCCACGAAGCCGACTTCGGGGCGCCGCTGCCCTGACCCGCGTTCGGCCGTCGCCGTCCCCGGTTCTGTCTCAGGGAACCTACTGAGGTTCCGAAATAAACCCCGGCGTACATTTCGCGGGCCGGCGGGGCATCCACAGGGTTCCGCCGGCGCGCCTTCCGGCGATGCGCGACATGCCATCGACCGGTCGGGCGTCGGTTGCGAACGCGCCGCCCACCTCCACCACGACGTGGAGCCGCCCCACCCACGTGGGGCCAGCACAACGGGCGGACCGGGGAGGGTCACACGACCGCGCGGGGCTCCGACGCGCGGTCCGGGACAGGACGATCGACATGAACGCGCCACTGAAGAAGCCGCTGCCGTTGCGGCCCGCCACGCCACCGCCGAACCCGGCCCTGCTGCTGCCCCGCGGCCACCTCGTCGGCGCGAAGCTCAAACCCCCGCAGACCGCCGCCACGCTCGTCGACCGGCCCGCGCTGCTGCAGGCCATCGACGCCGCCACCGACCGGCAACTGCTCGTCGTCACCGCCCAGATCGGTTCGGGCAAGACGACGCTGCTGAGCCAGTGGCGCCGGCACGTGGCGCAACGCCCGGTCGCGTGGTTCACCATCGACGAACACGACAACCACCCGCGCCGCTTCTTCTCGTACCTCGTGGCCGCGGTGCGCGAGGCGATCCCCGGCTTCGAGGGCTACGTCACCGGCGCGCTGCAGGACGCGGTCGACTTCCAGACCCACCACATGGCCGCCGTCTTCCTCGAGAGCCTCGGCCGCATCGGGCAGGACCTGGTGGTGGTGCTCGACGACTTCCAGTGGATCACGGACCCCGAGGTGCTGCGCGCGCTGCACGCGCTGCTGCGCCACGCGCCCGCGAACGTGCGCTGGATCATCGCGAGCCGCTGCGTGCCCGAGCTGCCGCTGAGCGAGTTCAAGCTGCGCGACCAGCTCACGCAGCTCGGCACCCGCGACCTGAACTTCCAGGCCGAGCAGATCGCCGACCTCAGCGAACGGCTGCACGCCCGCGCGCTCGCGCCCGACGACGCACGCGAGATCCACCACTGCACCGAGGGCTGGGTGGCCGGCGTCAAGCTCGCGCTGCTGACGGCCGACGACCGGCCGCGCATCGGCGACGCGGTGCGGCGCTTCGACGGCTCCCACGAGGCCGTGGCCCGCTACCTCGCCGAGGCCGTGCTGCAGGGCCAGCCCGACGACATCCGCGAGTTCCTCGTCGTGAGTTCGGTGGTCGACAGGATGTGCGGCGGCCTGTGCGACGCGCTGCTGGGCACGTCGAACGGCCAGGCCGTGCTGGAGCACCTCGAACGCTCGCAGCTGTTCCTGCAGTCCCTCGACCCGCACCGCCGCCACTACCGCTACCACCTGCTGTTCCAGGACTTCCTGCGCGGCGTGCTGCAGCGCGACCACGCCGACCGCATCCCGTCGCTGCACCGCGCCGCGAGCGCCTGGTACGTCCAGCACGACCTGCCGCACGAAGCGCTGACCCACGCGTTCGCCTCCGGCGACCGCGCCTGGTGCGTCGACGTGGCGGGGCGCTGCGCGCTGCACTGGCTCAAGCAGGGCGAGACGCCCGAGATCCTGCGCTGGGCCGGCATGCTGTCGCTCGCCGAGATCCTCACCCACGGCGACCTCACCTGCGCGTGGGTGATGAGCCTCATCCTCGCGCGCCGGTTCGGCGACGCCGCGTCGGCGCTGGAACAGGCGCAGGAGCGCATGTCCCGCGTGCGACTGCTCGGCACCGGCACGCCGCGCGCCACGCTCGCGGCGCGGCTGCAGGTGCTCGACCTGATGCTGCACGCCGAGACCGTCGGCGGCCCGCGCCTCGACGAGGGCGAGCTGATCCCGGACGGCGACGCCGACTTCTTCGCCGGCCTGCTGATGGCGGCGCAGACCGCGCACCTGCTGTGCGTGAACGAGTTCGACGCGATGCGCCGCGTGGCCATCCGCGCGAGCGCCGTCGGGCAGGCCTGCGGCAGCCCGTACCTCACGAGCCACTGCGAGACGCTGATCGGCATCGCCGACTTCATGCAGGGGCGCCTCGCCGACGCCGCCGCCATCTGCGAGCGCAACCACGCGGCGCACCGCCAGTTCCACCGCAGCCCGGCCTGGGTCAACGCGGCGCTGGGCTACGCCTGCACGCTCTACGAGAAGAACAAGCTCGACGACGCCCAGGCGCTGCTGACCGAGGTGCTGCCGTTCGTGTCGGCCGCGTCCATCCTGCGCAACCTCGTGCTGGCCTACGCCCTGCTGGCGCGGGTCAAGGGGCTGCAGCAGCGGCACGACGAGGCCTTCCGCCTGCTCGACTACGCCCACAGCGTGATCGAACGCGACGGCCACCCGCGTTTCATGGCGCAGATCTGCTTCGAGAAGATCCGCCTGCACATCGAGTGCGACGACGGCGCGGGCGCGCTCGCCACCGCCCAGGGCTTCGCGCTGCTCGACCGCGCACGGCGTGGCGAATGGACACGCACGCGCGAGTACGAGGAGGAATGGGCGCGCAGCGGCGCGGCGCTGGCCCTGCTGTGGCTGCACGAGGAACGCCACGCCGAGGCGCGGGCGCTGCTGCAGGTGCTGCGCGACAGCGCGGAGAAGGCCGGCCGGGTCAGCCGGCAGGTATCGGCCGAGGTGACGATCGCGATGTGCCACTGGTCCGAGGGCCGTCCCGAGGCGGCGTTCTCGGCGCTGAACCGCTGCATCGTGCCCACGCGCCAGTTCGTGTTCGCGCGCACGGCCTTCGACGAAACGCCCCGCGTCGCGACGCTGCTGACCGCCGCCATCGAGGCCGGCCGCCTGCGGTTCATCCCGCCGTCGAGCTACTTCAAGCCGTACACCCAGTCGGCGCGGCCGGCCGCCGACGCGGCCGCCGCGCCGTCGTCACGCGCGCCCGCCCCGCCCACCGAACCGCTCACCGAGCGCGAGCTGCAGATCCTCGGCCTCGTGTCGAAGGGCCTGTGCAACAAGACGATCAGCGCGACGTCCCGCATCGCGCTGAACACGATCAAGTGGCACCTGCGCAACGCGTTCACGAAGCTCGAGGTGCACAGCCGCACCGGCGCCGTGGCGAGGGCCCGAGAGCTGCACCTGATCGACTGACTCAGGCCGCGCGCAGGTACCGCGCGGCCGGCACGTTGCTGGACAGCTGCGGCGACATCGTCTGCCGGGCGGCCTCGTACGCGCCCCACACCTCCGCCGCGTGCAGCGGCGGGATGGTGACCAGCTCGCCGCGGTCGAAGCCGACGAGCGCCGCGTCCACCAGCGCGTCGGCGGACATCACGATCTCCTTCGGCAGGTGGTCCATCGACATCCCGCCCGCGGCCCAGAACTCGGTGGCGGTGGCCCCCGGCAGCACCGCCTGGATGCGCACGCCCTTCGCGGCCAGCTCGTGGTGCAGCGACTGGCTGAAGGCCAGCACGAAGGCCTTGCTGCCGCCGTACACGCCGTTCAGGATCTCCGGCGCGATGGCGACGATGGACGAGATGTTGACGACGGCGCCCCGGCCGCGTGCCACGAAGCCCGGCACCGCCGCGTACGCGAGCCGCGTGAGCGCCGTGACGTTGAGGTCGATCATCGCGGTCATGCGGTCCACGTCGCTCTCGAGCAGCGGTGCGTGCGTGCCGACGCCGGCGTTGTTCACCAGCAGCGAGATGTCCTCGTCGTCGCGGAGCCGCGCCTCGACGCGGGCCAGCGCGTCGCGGTCGCCCAGGTCGGCGACGAGCACGTCCACGCGACGCCCCGTGTCGGTCGCGATGCGGTCGGCCAGCGCGCGCAGCCGGTCGCCCTGGCGCGCGACGAGGACGAGGTCGTGGCCGCGGCGGGCCAGGCGGTCCGCGTAGACGGCGCCGATGCCCGACGACGCGCCGGTGACGAGGGCGGTGCCCGGGGATGCTTGTGTCATGGGTTCACTCCGATTCGTGGCAACGGGAAGTCCGTGGCACGAATGGTAGGATGCCCGTCATATGACTCAAATGACGTTTAGGGTCATGATTCGAGACATCCCTTGGCAGGAGAATCCCATGCACCGAATCGGCTACGTCCTGAGCGACGGTTTCCAGATGCTGGCCCTGGGCACGCAGGCCGTCTTCGAGTGCGCCAACCTCGTGTCGGACTCGGCCTTCTACGCCATCGAGAACTTCTCGGCGGAGGGCGGCGGCGTGGCCACGTCGCTGGGCCTGTCGATTCCCACGCGGGCGCTCGCCCGCGGCAGCCAGGCCGACACGTGGATCCTCGCGGGTGTCAACGACCCGGTCGCGAGCCCGGCGCCGCCGGGCGTGCTGCGTTTCCTGCGGCGGCGCGGGCTGCTGGCGCGCCGCGTGGCGGGCGTCTGCACCGGCGCCTTCGTGCTCGCGGAGGCCGGCCTGCTGGCCGGCCGGCGCGCCACCACGCACTGGGCCTACGCGCGCGACCTGCGCGAGCGCTTCGACGACATCCACGTGGAGGACGACCGCATCTTCGTCGTCGACGGCCCGTTCTGGACCTCCGCCGGCATGACGGCCGGGCTCGACCTGGCGCTGGCCATGGTCGAGCAGGACCTGGGACACGAGGTGGCGCGATCGGTGGCGCGCAAGCTGGTGATGCCGCAGCACCGTTCGGGCGGGCAATCGCAACACTCCGAGATGCTGGACCTCGCGCCGAAGTCCGACCGCATCCAGAACGCCCTGGCGTTCGCGCGGCGCAACCTCGCCCGGCCCCTGTCCGTGGAGGACCTGGCCGGTGAGGTGAACCTGAGCCCGCGGCAGTTCAGCCGGGTCTTCACCGCCGAGACCGGCCAGTCGCCGGCCAAGGCCATCGAGGCGCTCCGCCTGGAGGCGGCCCGGCTCATGATCGAGCAGAGCAGCCACCCGATGGAGGTGATCGCGCGGGAGACCGGCTTCCGCGACCGCCGCCACCTGCGCGAGGCCTTCCTGCGCGGGTTCGGAACGCCGCCCCAGGCGGTGCGGCGTTCCGTGCGCGAGGCGGGCTGACCCCGGCGGTCAGAGCCCGTAGGCGAGCTGCGCGCCCGTGCCCGGCACGGCGCAGGTGTAGGTCACCTCGCGTCCTGCCGTCAGCGCGCTGGCGCGCAACTGTGCATCCGTCACCGATGCCCCGGTCGACGTGCGGAAGTTGCCGGCCGTGGGCGAGTACAGGTAACCCACGAGGCCGGTGGCCGTGGCCGCCCTCGCCACCAGGTCGCACTCCCTCGTCGTGCCGCCGAGGATCTTCGACGTGAACACGGCGCCGGCGCGGGCCTTGAGCAGATCGACCCGTGCGCCCGCCGCGTTCGCGGTGGTCGGGCCGTAGGTCACCTGCTGGCCCACGATGGGCGCGAGGTCGGTGTCCACCGCCAGCAGGAACTGCTCGACGTCGCGCTGCATCGGCGCGGCCAGGAACTCGAAGTACGGGAAGCCCATGCGGCCGAAGCTGCTGCCCATGTAGAACAGCGCCTCCAGCTCCGTCGGCTTGCCCTTGTGCATCTTCTCGAACTGCACCAGCGGGTCGTTGAACTGGAACAGGTTCAGGAAGCGGAACAGCGTGTCGATCACCCCGTCGTGGATGAAGCCGAAGCCGCGGATCTGGTCGCCCTGGAACGGCGCGCCCGCGATGCGCACGATGTTCAGGTCCTTCGTGCCGAACATGCCCACCTTCGAGTACATGTTGCGCAGCTGCGGCACCTTGAGGATCTGCGTCTCGCCCTCGAAGTTCGACTCGCCCTGGGTGCCGAAGCGGCCGTTGGCGGCGTCGATGCGGTGGCAGTCGTTGCAGGTGAACGAGGTCTTGCCGCCGCCCTGCAGGTCGCGCAGCGGCTGCAGGCCGGGCAGGCCGTCGAACGGGCGGATGCTGCCGTCGAGGTTCTTCGGGCCCATGAACACCACGCGGCCGCGTTCCTGCGACGCGTTGAGCGAGTTGTTCAGCGCGCGCACCGGGTTCGGCGGCAACTGCACCTGCAGCTGGAACGCGGCGAACTTGTTCATGATCTCCACGTCCTGCACGGTGGGTCCGGTGGGCGGCGTTTCCTTGCCCAGCAGGCCGCCCAGCGCGACGATGAAGTTCTTGAAGCTCAGCACCTCGTTGTCGCCGTAGGCCTTGCGCTTCATGGCGTCGTCGTCGCCGAGGTAGCCGTCGACGCCGAAGAAGCCGTTCGACCGGTCGCCGCGCCAGTGCATCGCGCCCGAGTTCGTCATGCCGGCCAGCGTCTGCGTGGTCATCGGCCCCTTCATCGGGTGGAAGTCGTCGGTGGCGCCCGTGCCGTTGAGGTTGCTGATGCCGAACTGCTTCATGTTGAACGGGCCGATCAGGTTCTGCGGGATCGGGCTCTTCTCGACCTTGCCGTTCGGGTCACCCAGGTCCCAGGCCAGTTCGTCCTTGTCGCCGAAGGTGTGGCAGCTGGAGCAGGACGATTCGCCGTTGGCCGACGTGAGGTTCGCGTCGTACAGCATCGGGCGGCCGGCGATGATGTCGGCCGGCTCGGGGCTCGGCATCGCCGAGGAGGCCACGGTGCCGCGGGTGGCCAGGTCGATCACCTTCACCGCGTTGTCGAAGCGGGTGGTGACGTACAGGCGGTTGCGTGCCTCGTCGAGCACGAGGCCGCTCGGGCCGCCGCCGCCCACCGTGATGTAGCGGGCGCTCTGGGTGCGCGGGTTGAACGTGTCGTTCTCGAGCGTGGCCGTGTCGAACACGCCCACCTTGCTGGAGCCGAACGCGGCCACGTACAGGGTCTTGCCGTCACGCGAGACCACCATCTCGAGCGGCGTCGACAGGCTGTGGTTCTTCTGCGTGGCGTCGAAGCCGGCGTGGCTCGCGAGCTTGGCGTAGTCGAGGTGCTTGTTGAGGTGGCGCGGCTGGGCGTTGGTGCCCGTCACCACGGTGATGCGCGTCTTGGCGATCTGGCCCTGCACGGTGCTGCCGCCGTATTCCCCGGAGCCCTCGAAGTGCAGCTGGTTCATCGACTCGGTGTTCGACACGTACAGCTTGCCGTTGACCGGGTTCACCACCATGTTGAAGAGTGTCGTGCCCACGTGCGGCACGGCGGTCTTCTGGTTGAGCTGGTTGGCGTCGACCGAGAACACGTCGAGGTCCGGCAGCGTGAAGTTGACCGCCGCGCTCCAGTCGCGGCCGAGCGTGTCGAGCCACTTGCGCTGGGCGTTGTCGTACTTGACGATCAGGCCCACGTCGGGCGCGCGCTTGCCCTCGTAGTTGGTGGCGGGACCGGGCAGGCCGCCCGGCACGTTGACCTCCTTGCGCACGCACGGATTGCGCGAGAAGTCGGGGCACAGGTAGTCGGGCGGGACGATGGTGGTCTGGTTGCCCGACTTGAACGCGGCCACGAACACGGTGGACTTGTCGGGGCTCACCGCCAGCGCGCGCGGCGTGTCGGCGAAGAAGGTGAGGATGCGCACCGGCGTGCCGCCCACCGACGAGCCGAGGGCGTTCGCGTCGAACACCCACACGTCGGCGCGGCCCACGCTGGCGGTGGTGAGCTTCGGATCCCCGGCGCCCGGCACGTTCGCGAGAGACGGGTCCATGCGGTGCTGCCCGCGGTGCGCGGTGGTGATGAAGGCGCGCTGGCCGGAGGTGCCGGCGAACACGATGTCGCGGGGTTCGTCACCCACCAGCAGCGTGCGGGTGACCCGCGGCACGCCGCCGAGCGACACCACGCTGACGCTGTCCGACAGGTGGTTGACCACCCAGACCTCGTTGTCGTTGCGCACCGCCACCGCGACCGGGTCCAGGCCGACCGGCACGCGGCCGGCCGGGGTCAGGCCCGACGCGCCGATGTTGAAGATCTCGAGCGTGCTGTTCGGCGTGTTCACGACGAACAGCTTCGTGCCGTCGGGCGACATCGCGACGGGCCGGACCGGCCCGCTGTCGAACGTGATGGCGGCGTGCGTCGACGCCGCGCACAGCATCATCGCGGGCGCCGCGACGAGGGCGGCCAACCGCCCCCACCAAGTGTTGAACCGTCTGTCTCCTGCCATGGGTCGTGCCTCCGGAAGTGCGTGGGTCGTGCCCCTTCGCGCCGAGGGGCGCGCCGGACACGGGGAAGGGAGCGGCACAGTAGCGTGGCGGTCCGGGCGGAGGCAACGTCCAAAAGGATGGGTGGGTGGGTGGCGGCCCGACCTCAGGTGGCCGAACGGACCGCGTGCGCGAAGTCGACGAGGTGCTGCACCCGGGGGACGTCGGAGCCGCGGGGCAGACCGCGCCCCGACGGGTCGAACCACACCCCCTGCACGCCGAAGCGCCGGGGCGCGAGGCAGTCCTGCTCCAGCGAGTCGCCCACCATGGCGAGGGTGTCGAGCGGCACGCCGGTGCGTTCCGCCACGACGCGCCAGAACGCCGGATCGTCCTTGCGCACGCCGAGTTCGGCGTGGCAGAAGATGTCGGCGAAATGGCCGAGGAACCCGACGCGCTCGAGCGCCCGCTCGATGACCGCGCGGCCCGACACGCTCGCGTTCGTGGCGACACACAGCGGCACGACACCGGCCAGCTCGGCGAGGCAGGCCGCGGCGCCCGGCACCGCGGTGACCTGGGACCGGCCGCACTCCTCCAGCGCCGCCTCGGACATCAGCGTGCCGCCCCAGTCGAAGCACACGGCCCGCACGGGCGCGACGAGTCGCAGCGGCGCGTTCATGCGCTCACCCCGGCTCGTGGCACACCGCCTCGATGTTGTGCCCGTCGGGGTCGAGCACGAAGGCGCCGTAGTAGTTCGGGTGGTAGTGCGCACGCAGCCCCGGCGCGCCGTTGTCGGTGCCGCCGGCCGCGAGGCCCGCACGGTGGAAGGCGTCCACGGCCGCGCGCGTGGTCACGCGGAAGGCCACGTGGATCGGCGGCCGGTTGGGCGTGCCGCCGTGGATCCAGAAGTCGGGCTTCGGCGCCTCGCCGAACCCGGCCACGTCGGCGCTGCCTGTGACGGACGCGGGGAACTCGGCGAGCAGCGTGTAGCCGATGGGCGCGAGCGCCTGCGTGTAGAAGGCCTTGCTCTTCGTCATGTCGCTCACGGCGACGCCGGTGTGGTCGATCATCGGGAAATCTCCGGTGGAAAACGTCCCAGTCTAGGACGTCACGCCAAGGCCTTGATGACGGTCGCGGGTTCCCCCGCGCGGGCGGAGACAATGGGCGGTTTTCCGTTCCCGTTCCCCCGATGGATTCCAGCTGGTTCTCCGCGGCGCAGCTCTTCGGCTACGCCGCCTTCGCCCTCGGCGTCTCGTCGTTCCTGCAGACCGACGACCGCCGCTTCAAGCTCTTCATGGCCGTCGAGTGCCTCGCCTACGTGCTGCACTTCCACCTGCTCGGCAACCCCACCGCCGTCGCGAGTTCGCTCGTCTCGCTGACCCGCTCGGTGCTCGCGCTGCGCACGCGGTCTCCGTGGGTGGCCGCCGCCGTCGTGGCCGTCAACATCGCGCTGGGCCTCGCCCTGGCGAAGGCGCCGGCCGACTGGCTCCCGCTGATGGCCTCCTGCCTCGGCACCCTCGCGCTGTTCCTGCTGCAGGGCATCGCGATGCGGCTCGTGATGCTGTGTGGCACGGGGTTGTGGATCGTCAACAACGTGCTGGCCGGGTCGATCGGGGGGACGGCGCTCGAGGTCGTGGTCGCGGCGGTCAACCTGGGGACCATCTGGCGGATGTGGCGCAGGCCGCAGCCCGCCTGAGCGTCAGCCCGTCGACGCCCGCTCGACGATCCGGAACCCCACGTCGGTCACCGCCTCGCCCACGTCCTCGCCCTTGCAGCGGCCGATGATGAGCCGCGCGGCGCGTTCGCCGATGCCCGCGCCATCGACCTGGACGGTCGTCAGGGCGGGTTCCATCTGCGAGGCGAACGCGGCATCGCCGAAGCCGCACACGGCGAGGTCTTCCGGCACGCGCAGGCCGCGGCTCAGGGCCTCGGTGACGACGCCCTGGGCGAGCTGGTCGGAGCTGCAGTACACGGCCTGCAGGCCGGGTTCCTGGTCGAGCAGGCGGGCCAGCGCCTGGCGGCCGAGGGCCATGTTGCTCGGTGCGGGGCCCACGGCCACGGGGACCTCGCGGCCCCAGGCCGCGGTGAAGCCCCGGCGGCGCAGGCTCGCCCGGTGGTCGTCGCCGGTGGCGATGCCCACGCGCTGCCAGCCCTTGCGCGTGAAGAAACCGGCCACGGCCGTGCCCACCTGCTGGTGCGAGAAGCCCACGAGCATGTCGATGGGTTGTTCCGTCAGGTCCCACGTCTCCACGAGGGGGATGCCGAGGCGGTGCAGCTTCTGGCGGGCGGTGGTGGAGTGCACGAGGCCGGCGACCACGATGCCGTCGGGGCGGCGCGCGACCATGGCGTCGATGAGCGCGTCCTCGTGGGCGTGGTCGTAGCCGGTCTGGCCCAGCACCAGCTGGTAGCCCGCCGCGGCCAGCGCGTCGGTCAGGGCCTGCACCGTGGGCAGGAACTGCGCGACGGAGATCGCCGGCACGAGGCACGCGACGGTCATGCTGCGCATGGACTTCAGCCCGCCCGCGAGCATGTTGGGGATGTAGCCCGTGGCCTCGACCGCCTCGCGCACCCGCGCGATGGTCTTCTCGGACACGAGCCCGGGGTTCGCGAGCGCCCGCGACGCGGTGATGGGCGACACCCCGGCCACGCGGGCGACGTCGGCCAGCGTGGGGGTCTTGAAGGGGCGTGAGGCGTTCATCGGGGCGATGGGCGGATTTTACGTGTCCCGGGTTTCCGGAACGTTTCCCGGCGGGCAGATGCGGGACGTCCCGCTTGACAGCTTCAAAATGACATCGATACCATGATATCGATGTCATCTACTTCCGAGCGCCCGTCATGACCGCTTCCCTGATCCCTTCCTCCTCCCCCGACGCCATCGCCTGGATCCGCCTGTCGTCCTGCTACCTGCCGCTCGCGCAACCCATCAGCGACGCCAAGGTGCTGACCGGCCGGCAGAAGCCGATGACCGAGATCGCGATGCTGTTCGCCGAGATCGAGACCCGCGACGGCCACCGCGGCCTGGGCCTGAGCTACGCGAAGCGCGCCGGCGGCCCCGGGCAGTTCGCCCACGCGAAGGAAGTCGCCCCGGCCCTGATCGGCGAGGACCCGAACGACATCGCCCGCCTGTGGACCAAGCTGTGCTGGGCCGGCGCCTCGGTGGGCCGCAGCGGCCTGGCCACGCAGGCCATCGGTGCGTTCGACGTCGCGCTGTACGACATGAAGGCCCGCCGCGCCGGGCTGTCGCTGTCGAAGCTGCTGGGCTCGCAACGCGAGTCGGTGGCCTGCTACAACACCTCGGGCGGCTTCCTGCACACGCCCATCGACCAGCTGGTGACCAACGCGCTCGCCTCGCGCGAGCGGGGCATCGGTGGCATCAAGCTCAAGGTGGGCCACCCGGACGGACGGCAGGACCTGGCCCGCGTGGCCGCCGTGCGCAAGGCCCTCGGCGACGACGCGCCGCTGATGGTCGACGCGAACCAGCAATGGACCCGCCCCACCGCGCAGCGCATGTGCCGCGCGCTCGAACCGTTCAACCTCGTGTGGATCGAGGAGCCGCTCGACGCCTACGACAACGAGGGCCACGCCGCGCTCTGCACCGCGTTCGAGACCCCCATCGCCACGGGCGAGATGCTCACGAGCGCCGGCGAACACGCCGAACTGATCCGCACGCGCGCGGCCGACTACCTCATGCCGGACGCGCCGCGAGTCGGCGGCATCACGCCCTTCCTGAAGATCGCCGCGCTCGCCGAACACGCCGGGCTGATGCTGGGGCCCCACTTCGCGATGGAGCTGCACGTGCACCTCGCCGCCACCTACGCCACGGAGCCGTGGGTCGAACACTTCGACTGGCTCGAGCCGCTGTTCGAGGAACGTCTGCAGATCCGCGACGGCCGCATGCTCGTACCCACCCGGCCCGGCCTCGGCCTGACCCTGAGCGAGCAGGCGCGCCGCTGGACCCGCGAGACCGCGGAGGTCGGCGAGCGCCCGTGATCCCCCGGGCGACCGCCCGGCCGCCTCTTCCACCCGACCCCACGCGAGGAGTTCCTCCATGCATCCCAACGCACGCCAACGTCGCCACCTCGTCGGCCTCGCCGCCGCCGCCGCACTGCTGCCCGCGCTGCCCGCCCGGGCGACCGCGCCCCTCTCCGGCAAGGTCCTCCGCATCATCGTGCCGAACCCGGCGGGAGGCACGTCGGACGTGCTCGCGCGGCTGCTCGCGCCGAAGCTCTCGGAGCTGCTGGGCGCCAACGTGATCGTGGAGAACCGCGCCGGGGCCACCGGCAACCTGGGCTCGGACATGGTGGCCAAGTCGCCGCCGGACGGACTCACGCTGCTGCTGACCGACATCGGGTCGCTCGCCATCGCGCCCAGCGTGTTCCCGCAGCTGCCGTTCGACCCGGTGAAGGACTTCGCGCCCGTGGCGCTCGTCGCGTACTCCCCTCACCTGCTGGCCGTCACGCCCACGCTGCCGGTGAAGGACGCGCGCGAACTCATCGCGCTCGCGAAGTCGAAGCCCGACCAGGTCAACTTCGCGATCTCGGGCACCGGCGGCGCCAACCACCTCGCGGGCATCGAGTTCGCGCTGCGCACCGGCGTGAGCTGGTCGTACATCCCGTACAAGGGCGGCGCTCAGGCGTTGAACGACGTCGCGGCGGGCCAGGCCGACGTGATGTTCAACGGCATGGTGGCCACGTGGCCGCTGGTGCAGGGCGGCAAGCTGAAGGTGCTCGCCATCTCGAGCGCGAAGCGCTTCGCGTCTGCGCCGGACGTGCCCACGGTGGCCGAGGCCGCGGGCCTCGCGGACTTCGAGACCGGTTCCTACCAGGGAATCGCCGCGCCCGCGGGCACGCCGCCGGCGATCGTCGCGGCGCTGCACGCCGCGGTGGAAAAGACACTCGCCACGCCCGACATGCAGGCGCGGCTCGCGAAGATGGGCGCCGAGCCGCGCCCCGGCACGCCGGCACAGTTCGGCACCTTCATCCGCAACGAGCGCGACCGCTGGGCCCGCGTCGTCAAGGAGTCGAAGGCGAAGTTCGACTGACGGCGCGGGGCGGCGCCGGCGCGGTCAGGTCGCGCCGTGCGCCTCCACGTACAGCGCGTACACCGAGTGCGACGCGGTCATGTAGAGGCGGTTGTTCTTCGGGCCGCCGAACGTGAGGTTCGCGCAGCGCTCGGGCAGGCTGATGTGCGCGAGCGGCTTGCCCGCCGCGCTGAACACGCGCACGCCGTCGAGGTCTTCCGAACGGCCCTTGAGCGGGAACACCTTGCGGCCGTTGACTTCCACCGGTTCGCTCGCGAGCGCCCCATTGCTGCCCCAGCCGCACCACAGGTTGCCGTCGCGGTCCACGCGGAAGCCGTCCAGGCCGCCCTGGTCGGCCGCGTCGATCAGCTTGGTCTTGTTCGACAGCGACACGCCGTCGGCGCCCACGTCGTAGCTCCAGATGCTGCGGTTCGGCGTGCCCTTCCACTCGACCACGTACAGCTTCTTCTCGTCGGGCGAGAACGCGAGGCCGTTCGGGTTGACGATGTCGGTGATCACCGCGCTCACCTGGCCGTCCGGCGCGATGCGGAACACGTTCGTGTTCGCCTGTTCCGGCTTGGCGCGGAAGCCCTCCCATTCGCCGTTGATGCCGAACAGCGGGTCGGTGAACCAGATGCTGTCGTCGGACTTCACGACGATGTCGTTCGGCGCGTTGAGGCGCTTGCCCTCGAAGCTGTCGGCCAGCACGGTGACCTTGCCGTTCTTCTCGGTGCGGGTGATGCGGCGCGTCGACGAGTGCTCGCACGTGACGAGGCGGCCCTGGCGGTCGCGCGTGTTGCCGTTCGCGTAGTTGGCCGGCGAGCGGAACACCGACACGGCGCCCGTCTTCTCGTCGTACTTCATGATGCGGTTGTTCGGGATGTCGCTGAACAGCAGGTAGCCGCCCTCGGGGAAGTAGGCCGGGCCTTCGGCCCAGCGCATGCCGGTCGCGACCTGCTCCACCGTGCTGCTGTAGATGCGGTACTTCGCGAAGCTCGGGTCGAGGATCTGAACGGCCGGGTCGGGGTAGCGCTGGTTCGGCTTGTATTCGAACGCCTGCGCGCCGGCGAGGCCGCCGGACGTCGCGAGGCCGGCGCCGGCCGCGGCCTTCAGGAATTGGCGGCGGGTGTTGCCGGGGTTGTTCTTGTGCATTTGTTGTTCTCCGAGAGAGTCGGCGCGAGGCCGTGGGTGAACCCGCTGGGTCAGCCGGGAAGTTGGTGGTGAGGGGTGGAAGCCGCGGTGCGGTGTGCCAGGAGCTCGCGCATCGCGTGCCGCGCGGCGTCGCCGTCCTGTTCGTCGATGGCGGTCACGATGCGGGTGTACCGCTCGTGCAGCTGCTGCAGGTGGCGCAGCCGGTCGGCCCGCCGCAGCCCCGAGAAATGGAGGCGCCAGCGAGGGGCGAGCGTGGCCACCACGCGGGCCAGCAGCTCGCGCATGTGGGCACTGCGGCAGGCGCGCCCGAACTCCGCGTGCAGCCGCTGTTCGGGCTGCGTGGCATCGGCGCCGAGCAACGCGGCCTGCTCGAATTCGTGGAGCGCCGCGCGCATCGCCTGGAGGCTCTCCGGAGAACGGCGCACCGCCGCCATCGCGGCCACCTCGCACTCGATGCCCAGCTGCAGCTCGCACAGGCACGCGCCGTCGTCGTCCGGGTCCGCGTCGCGCAACGGGCCGAACGGGTCGGCGGGGCCCGCGACGAAGGTGCCGATGCCGTGGTGCGTGACCACGAGGCCGCGTTCCTGGAGGTGGCTGATGGCCTCGCGGATGCTGTTGCGGCTGACGCCGAACTCCTTCATCAGGTCGGCCTGCGTGGGCAGGCGGTCGCCCGCAGGCAGACGGCCCTCCGAAATTCGTACCGTTAACAGTTCGGCCAGGCGGGGGCCATGGGCGCGCGCGACCGGGTCGGGCCGGACGTCGCCCGCGGCCCAAACCCTGTTCACCGTGCTGTTCGTCGTGCTGCTGGTCGCACCCATTCCCGTTCCCTCGTGCATCGGGCAGCGACCACGTCACCGGCCACGCCGGAGACGCGTCTGCCCTCTCGGCATCCACGGGGAGTCAATCTACTTTTTCGAGCGCGGACGTCATCCGCGAAAGTACTGATATCGATATCAAATTGCAACGGTGTCGTGGCCGGACGGATGCGCCGATCAACGGTCTTCCCGGCGCGGGAAGGTCACCGCCGCCTCGAACCCGGGGGTCGCGTTGCGCAGTTCCAGCCGGGTGCCGTGCGCCTGCGCCACCAGCCGGCACAGCGACAGGCCGAGGCCCACGCCACCGCTGTCGCGGGTGCGCGCCTCGTCCGGTCGGAAGAACGGCTGGCCGAGCCGACCGAGCGCGTCGGGTGGCACGCCGGGGCCGTGGTCGCGCACCACCACGCGCACCCCGTCGTCGCGGCGCGTCACCGCGACGATCACCGGCCCGCGCTCCGGGTCGTTGTGGCGCAATGCGTTGTGCACGAGGTTGCGCAGCAGCAGCTGCACCCGCGTGCGGTCGAGCTGCAGCAGCGGCAGGTCGTGCTCCAGGTCGAGTTCGACCCCCGCCTGCGCCTGTTCGGCGGCCAGTTCGCCCAGATCCACGCCAGTGAGCTGCAGCGCGCGGTGGCCGCCGCCGAGGCGCTCGGACTCGAGCAGCGCCGAGATCAGTTCGCGCATCTGCGCGAGTTCGTCCAGCAACGCGTCCTTCGACGGCCCGTCGTCCACCAGTTCCGCGTGCAGCCGCGCCCGCGTGAGCGGGCTGCGCAGTTCGTGGCTCACGGCCAGCAGCAGCGCGCGCTTGCCGTCCAGCATGGCCTGGATGTCGGTGGCCATCTGGTTGAAGCGGTGGGCCAGGTCGCCGATCTCGTCGCGGTGGAAGATGGGCACGCGCCACCCCAGGTCGCCCCGGCCGAAGGCCTCGGCGCCGGCCGCCAGCGCGCGCAGCGGGCCGATCATGCGGTGGATGCCGCCGTAGGCGATGCAGATCACGAACAGCAGCAAGGGGACGCCCCACAGCAGACCCAGGGGCGACTGCAGCGCGGCCCAGAGGATCGCGCTGCCGAACACCGCCAGCACGACGAAGACCGCGATCAGCCGCGCGCCCAGCGAATGTCGGAAGTGCGCGTGGTGGCGGTGCCAGCGCTGGTGCCAGCGGTTGCGCGCCCGCATGCGCCAGCGCCAGTCGCGCTCGGGCGGCGCCGGGACGCCCGGGGTGTCGGGCGACATCCCGCGCACGCGCTGCGCGCGGCGCATCCGCGCCCGTGAATAAGCGTGCCAATGCTCGTCGCGCGGATTCGGTTTCATGCCCCGCCCTCCCCGCGCGCCGGCAGCGCGAAGCAGTAGCCCGCGTTGCGCAGGGTCTTCAACGCCTCGACCGGTTCGAGCTTGCGGCGCAGGCGACTCACGAGGATGTCCACCGCGCGCGTGTAGAGGTCGGCCTCCTGGCCGCGCAGCTGGTTCAGGATCTCGTCGCGCGAGAACACCTTGCCCGGCGCCTTCGCCAGCATCAGCAGCAGCTCGTATTCGGTGCTCGTGAGTTCCACCGGTCCGGCGGCCGTGGTCACGCGTCGGCGCGTGGTGTCGATGTCGAGGCCGTCGAAGCGCAGCAGCGGGGACGTCGCGGGCGCGGCCGGCGCCAGCCGCGTGCGGCGCAGGATGGTCTGCAGGCGCGCGGCGAGCTCGCGCGGCTCGAAGGGTTTGGCGAGGTAGTCGTCGGCGCCCAGCTCCAGGCCGACCACGCGGTCGGTCAGGTCGCCCCGCGCGGTCAGCATCAGGATGGGGATCTCGCGCCACGGGTCCTGGCCGCCGCGCACCTGCTTGCAGAACGCGAAGCCGTCCATCTCGGGCAGCATGCCGTCGAGGATCAGCGCGTCGAAACGTTCGGCCGCCAGGCGCGCGAGCGCGAGGCTCGGCCGCGTGACGGCGCTCAGCTCGAAGTCGAACCGGGCGAGGTAGTGGGCGAGCGGCGGGGCCAGGGCCTCGTCGTCGTCAATCAGCAGCAGGCGGTGCATCGTGCCGTCCATTGTGCCCATGGCGGCGGCGCAGCGCGAAGCGCAGCATCTGCTGCTGCTCGAAGTCGAGGGCGTCGAAGAAGTCGCCGAACGCCGCCACCACCGAGGGCCCCGCGGCCTTCAGCGCCTCGAGCCGGCGGTCGAACAGCAACTGCGCGTCCTCGCGCCGGAAATTCTCGGTCTCGAGCAAGGCCGCGAACTCCGCGCCACGCAACACCTCCTTCGCGGCATGGCGCGTGGCGTTGACCTGTTCGAACAGGCGGTCCATCAGTTCGACCTGCGTGTCGTCCAGGTCGAGGAACGCCGCGGCACGCGTGCGCAGCGGGACACGTCCAGGACGGAACGCGGCCTCGCCGTGGTGGCCATCGTGGCCGTGGAAGCCGCGCGCGTGATGGAAGGCGGCGTGCCAGAACGCGCCGAAGCGGCCGTGGGGATGGTGCCGGTCGCGGCGGTGGAAACGGTTGTGGAACAGGTGCATGTCGAGGTCCTCCGGTGAGTGATGTGCCCATGATTCCCCGGCGTGGCCAGGAGTGGATCTCGCCGCGGTATCGCTGCATTTCGTTTTGTTTCGCGAAGGCCCTCCGAAGGTGGAGCACGAAACGCAATCGATGAAACACAGCGGGCGTTGCGTGAAGCCTCGTTGAAACCTCGCGTCCAGACACTGCCTGCACCCGATCGACGGGTTCCTCTTCAACCCCAGCTCTGAAAGAAAACGACATGCATCCGGTGAACCTCCTGACCCGCTCCCTCCTCGCCACCTTCGCCGCCGGCGCCCTGTGCTCCGGCGCGGCCGCGCAAGTCGCCGTGCGCGCCGACCTCGCACCGTCCGCCATCGCCGTCACGCCGATGGCCCTCGACACCACCGCGCTCACCACCGACCACTCGGTCAACACGCCCACCGGCTGGTGGGCCTACACCGGCGTCAGCGCCGCGCAGATCGGCACGTACCTGAACGACAACGGCGCGCGCATCGCGTCGCTCGAGGTCAACTCGGTCAGCAACGGCGCGCCGGTCTTCTCGGTGCGCATGGTGAAGAACAGTGGCGCCTACGCGGTCTCCGGCTGGTGGTGGTACTACGGCCTGACGTTCGCCGACATCCAGACCAAGCTCAACGCCAACACCGCGCGCCTGATCGACCTGCAGCCGTACGACGCCGGTGGCGGCCAGATCCGCTTCGCCGCCGTGATGGTGTCGAACACCGGCAGCGCCGCCCGCGCGTGGGGCTACCTCGGCGGCGCGACGTCCGCCCAGATCAGCTCGTGGCTGTCCTCGTCGGGCCAGCGCCTCGTGGACCTGGACAGCTACATGGAAAACGGCGTCAAGAAGTACACGATGATCTCGGTGGCCAACACCGGCGCCGACGCCAAGTCGTGGCAATGGTGGCTGAACCAGACGCCGGCCGACATCGCGGCGAAGGTGAACGCGTTCAGCGGCCGCATCGTGAAGCTGGACCGCCAGGCCGACGGCACCTACAACTTCATCCAGGTGAAGGACACCGGCGCCGACAACTCGGCCTGGTGGTACCAGTACGGCTTCTCGTCGATGGCGGCACTCGTGGACTACGCGAACCAGGTGGCCGCGCGCCCCGTCGACATCGTGAGCTACCTCAACGCCAGCGGCGCCCGCCGCTACGACGCGGCCTTCATCGACAACGCGAACGACAGCACCGCCCGCGTGCGCGGCGAGTTCGGCAAGACCTTCCTCGACGGCAACGGCAACCCGACCCGCGGCATCTTCTCGGCCTACCTGAAGGAGGTGGGCGGCAGCGTGAAGGTGGACCTGAACGGCCACCGCCGCGCCGAGGTGGCGAGTTCGCTCAAGTCGCTGCACCTGCTGCACGCCATGCGCCGCGTCGCCGCCGGCACCGACACGCTCGGCTCGGCCTTCAACTACTACGACTACCGCACCGGCACGCTGACCGAACGCAAGAACGCCTGCCCGCAGCCGGCGCTCGAGACCCCGGCCAACCTGCGCACCGACTACGACTTCGAGACGGGCCTGGACGAGATGATGCGCATCTCCGACAACCGCACGACGCGTGGCGTGACGCTGCGCACCGGCGGCTTCGCCGGCCTCAACAACACCGCCGCCGCCGCGGGCCTGACCGGCACCACCGTGCGCCACAACATCGGCTGCGCCTACCGGAACCTCGAGACGGACAAGTACGACCCGACCAACCGCCGCAACGACACCACCGCGGCGGACCTGGCGCGCATCTACGAAGGCGTGTGGAACTCGACGCTGCTCGGCAACGTGAACGCCGCCCGCACCGAGTTCCTCGAGTCGGTCAACTTCAACGGCGCGGCCGGCGAGGCGCTGCAGACCATCATCGGCCAGGAAGCGGCCAAGCTCGGCAAGTCGGCCACGGTGGCCGCCCAGTTCGGCGCGGCCGTGGAGATCTGGAGCAAGGGCGGCAGCTACGGCACCTGCCTGCCGGACGCGAACGGCGGCTGCGGCCAGCGCGTGATCGTGCGTTCGGGCACGGGCCTCATCCGCCTGCCCATCAAGGTGTCGGGCGCCACCCAGCACCGCACCTACGCGTTCGCCCGCCTGGTGTCGGACGTGCCCGTGACGTGCTTCGAGGACACCACGACCCCGACCACCGACTGCCCGATCGACACCAACTACACGAACGCCTACGGCGCCGCGTCGAACGAGTTGTACCGCGACGAAGTGCGCGCGGCACTGGCCAGCTGGTAAGCGGAGGTCGCCATGGAACACCCACGCAACGGAACGACGGTGATGACCGCCTCCAACCCCTTCGGCGGCCACGCACTCGGCGACTGCCTTCGGGCCGCGCAAGCCGATGCGGACCGGTTCCATGGCGCCCGCGCGCCGGACCCGTGGCGGGAGGCGCGCCCCCGCCGGGGCCTGGTGCTGGCGGCGGGCCTCACGCTGCTGGCCACCGTCGCGGCCGGGCTGCTCGCGCTGAGCCCGGCCGAGGCGCAGCGTCCCCCGGTCACGCTCGCGGCGGCTCGGACGGCGCCCGGCCAATGGTTCACACCCGCGCCGGACGAGGGGGTGGACGACGCGCCTCCCGCGTCGACATCCGCTTCAGCACCGGTTCCCGGCAGGCCGCCGGCCCTCGCGGACGCCAGCACGCCGCTGACCCTGGACGGTGGCGACGTGGACATCGCCGCCTCGATGCCGGCGAGCGTGCTGACCGCGACGGACACGAACGAAGCGCCGCGCGTCGCGCCGATGAACGTGCCGACGCCGCCGGACCCGCACGACGGCACGACGGGTGAACCCGAACCGGCCGCCGTCACGCCGGCGGCGGGCTGACCGGGACATCGACGGCCCGCGGCTCGAAGTGCGATCGCAGGGCCAGGTCGGCCTCCGACCTGGCCCTGTCCAGCGCCTCGGTGCCGTAGGCGGTGCCTTCCACCGAGAAGAAGGTCAGGTCACGCAAGCCGACCTGGGCGAGGATGGTCCGCAGGTAAGGCGTCAGGAAGTCGGGCTGGCGCGCCCGTTCGCCCGAGAACAGGCCCCCCGAGGCCACCGCGACGTACACGGGCCGGTCGCGCAGCAGCGGCTTCTTCCCTTCCCGCGAGATGCCGAAGGTGCGCCCTGCGCGGACGACGTGGTCGATCCACGATTTCAACGCGGAAGGCAAGCCCAGGTTGTGCATCGGCGTGCCGATGACGAGCACGTCCGACTGTTCCAGCTCCTGGATCAGCTGTTCGGACCGGGCCGCGGAATCACCCGGAGACACGTCGCCGGAAGCGGCGTGCTGCAGCAGTGCGTAGTGCGTGTCGATGTGGGCAACGGATCCGTCCCCGACCACCCGTTCGACGACGTGCAGCGACGGGTCGCGGTGGACGAGGTGGCGGACGATGCGCCGCGACAGCCGGAGGCTTTCCGCGGCCTGCCCGTTCGGGCTGCAACTGACATGGAGGATGTTTGGCATGCGCGAAGTCTAGGAACATGATGCACGCCACGGGAGTGCCATGTCCGTCGCTTCGGACTGGGCCATGATTCCCGAACCACCATGCCCGAAACACCACCCACCACGTTCCTGCGCCTGGACCCGGAGGCCCTCGAGCCGCTCTACCGCCAGATCTACGACCGCGTGCGCGGCGCGATCGGCAGCGGCGCGCTCAAGCCCGGCGACCGCATCCCATCGGCGCGTGCCCTCATGAGCGAACTCGGACTCTCGCGAGGCACCATCGAGTCCGCCTACGGCTTGCTCGCCGCCGAGGGATACATCGTCGCGCGAGGACAGGCCGGCACCATCGTCGCACCCGGCCTGCAGCCGCGGCGTGCCGCCGCACCTCCCCCTGCCCTTAAGCCGCCCGAGGAAAGCCCTCCCAGCTTCCGGCCGGACACGACGCTGCCGTTCCAGATGGGCCTGCCGGCGCTGGACGCCTTTCCGCGAAAGATCTGGGCACGGCTGGGCGCGCGGCGTGTTCGCGCGATGCACCCCGACGACATGGCCCACCCGTCCGTCCAGGGCCTGTCGACGCTGCGGCACGAGATCGCGGCGTACCTCCACGTCTCGCGCGGCGTGAACTGTTCGCCGTCCCAGGTGTTCGTCACGTCCGGCTACCGGCACACCCTGGCCCTGGTCGCGCAATCGCTGCTCGCGACGGGGGATCGTGTCTGGGTGGAGAACCCCGGCTATCCGCCCACCCGCGAGTTGCTGGAAGGCCTGCACCTGAAGCCCGTCCCCATCCGGGTGGACGGCGACGGCCTCGTGGTGTCGGAGGGGGTCGACACCGCGCCCCGCGCGCGCGCCGCCGTGGTGACGCCGGCGCACCAGAGCCCGATGGGCGTGTCGCTGTCCCTGCCCCGGCGCCAGGCCCTGCTGGACTGGGCGACCCGGCAACAAGCCTGGATCGTCGAGGACGACTACGACGGCGAGTACCACTACGCGGGGCGCCCCCTGCCCGCGCTGAAGAGCCTCGACCGCGACGGCCGCGTGCTCTACGCCGGCACGTTCAGCAAGATGCTGTTCCCGGCCATCCGCCTGGCCTACGTCGTCGTGCCGGAGGCCGTCGTGCCGCACTTCGAGCGCGCCGCGGAAACCTTCACGGGGGGCAGTCCGCAACTGACCCAGGCCATCGTGTCGTCGTTCATCGCCGAGGGGCACTTCTCCCGGCACATCCAGCGCATGCGCCGGCTCTACGCCGGCCGCCGCCGAATCGCCGTGGCGGCGCTGGAGGACGTGCTGGGCCGCCATGTCCGCATCGACGTGCAGCCCGGGGGCATGCACCTGATCCTGCAGCTGGCGGGCCGGCGCTCGGACCGGCGGCTGGTCGAACGCATGCGGCTCGCCGGCCTCTACGGCGAAGCGATGTCGGACTGGCGGCTGGGCGGCGAGGGCCAGCCCGCGGTGCTCGTGAGCTTCACCAACATCGGCACCGAGGGTGAGGCCGGGCAGTTGGCGACACGGTTGTTGCGGATCATGGCCTAGTCCGTATTCACCATCTTGGATCTTCTTGGACGGGCCATGCATCGGCACCATCGTGGTCTTCCCAACTCCATCCCAGAGGATGACCATGACCTCCCGAATCGACTACGCCAAGGTTTCTCCGGAAGGCTACAAGGCCTTCGGCGGCGTGTACCTCGCCGTGCTGAAGGGCCGCCTGCCCAAGGACCTCGTCGACCTCGTCTACCTGCGTGTCTCGCAGATCAACGGCTGCGCGTTCTGCATCGACATGCACACGCGGGATCTGCTCAAGTCCGGACTCGCCGTCGACAAGCTCGCGCTGCTTCAGGTGTGGCACGACGCGGGACCGCTCTTCACCGATCGCGAGCGCGTGGCGCTGGCATGGGCCGAATCGGTCACGCGCGTGGCGTCCACAGGCATCCCCGACCCGGCCTACGAGGCGGCCGCCGCCGAGTTCAGCGACGTCGAACTCGCCGACCTCACCTACGCCATCGGACTCATGAATGCCTTCAACCGCTTCGGCGTGGCGTTCCGCTCCACGCCCGTCGCGGCGAAGGTGGCCTGACCATGGCCTGGCTGATGCTCGTCGCGGCGGGCCTGCTCGAGATCGTGTTCGCGCTGGCCATGAAATCGTCCGGAGGGTTCGTGCGCCTGGCGCCGTCGATCGTCACGGTGCTCGCCGGCCTGTCCAGCGTGGTGCTGTTGTCGCAGTCCCTGCGCAGCCTGCCCGTGGGCACGGGCTACGCCGTGTGGACGGGCATCGGCGCCGCCGGGACCGCGGTCATCGGCATGGTGATGATGGGCGACTCGGCGGCGCCGCCCCGCCTCTTCTGCATCGTGCTGATCCTGGCGGGCGTGATCGGGCTCAAGCTGGTCTCCCCCGCCTGAGTCCTTTCGCTAGGCCAGCAGCTGACGCAGGCTGCGGGCGACCGGGTCGAGCACGTCCTTGTCGGTCCAGTAGCCCGAATGGCTCGCGGGGTTCCAGCCGGTGAGGATGCTCCCCGACGAGATGGGACGGTCGTCGACCCAGTGGTACGTCCGGTGGTCCATGTCCAGCTGGCGCAGCGGCCAGCCGAGCACGTCGTCGGGGTCGTAGTAGTTGTCCCAGACCGTCTGGGGGCTGGGCCGCTGGAAGTTCACCCGGCGGCTCAGCCCGGCCGTGAAGATCGGGATGTTGCAGCCGGTCGTCACGAGGTGCCGCAACGACTTCAGCCGCACGAACTGCTCGAGCCCCGCGTCGCCCTTCGGTGCGTCGGCGAACAGCTGCCGGCCGTGTTCGGCATCCCACGCGTAGCTGGAGAACACCTGGCCGCCCAGCGAGTGGGCGACCACGACCACCGGCGTGTCCGGCCGGCTGCCGCATTCGAGGTAACCGGCCTCGAGGGCCGCGCGGACACGCGCCTGCACGGCGAGGTAGGTGGCCGGCTCGGCGTGGACGCTGCGCTCGAAGGCCGCCGCGTCGGCGAAGCCGAAGAGGAAGAACTTGCGCAGCGCGGTGGAATCGAGGTCGTTGCGCGGCTCGCCCGCGAGATCGCTCCAGAGCTTGTCCTCGTTGCCCTGGAAGACCGGGGCGTACAGGACGGACTGGACCGACACGTCGGACCACAGCCCGCCCAGCCGCTTCGACAGGCCCGCCTGGAGATCCAGCGCGTAGCCCGGCTTCGTGACACCCATGCCGTGCAGGGTCAGCAGTACCAGCTTCTTCATCGTCGTCTCCCTCGTGATGTTGCGAAAACAGCAATCTATCGAGGCCCCTTCGGAGGGCCATCATCAAGACGAATGACATGCGCCGTCGCGGAGCATGTTCACAGCCTTCACAACTCAGTAAGCTCGCCGCAGACAAGATTCGTTACATACAAACGGGGAGGCGGACATGGACACATCGCGCGTCAGTCATGGGTTGAACCTGGTGCTGAAGCTTCGTGACGGGAGGGCTGCCATGAAGCCCCTCCTGGACAGGATCAGGGAGGTCCAGTCCACCATCGACGCCGGGTTCGACGAACTGAGCATGGTCCATTTCGCCCGCTTCCTGCCCTCCCCCGACGGGTCGGCGCTGCAGGTGGTCACGGAGTTCGACGGCCCGTTGGCCTCGTACGTGCTCGACTTCGCGGTGGAGATCGGGGACGTGTTCGACATGCTGCTGCGGGCCACCGAGGGCGCCGAACACATCGTGCCCGTCCGGGAACACCCGGCCGAGTTCCTCGCCTTCGTCGAGAAGAACAACCTGAAGAAGTCCCTCGAGCCGCCTCGCGAGTGGGACCTGTACGCCGCCTACCCCGATCGCACGGTCATCGACATCGTCGGCGCCCGCACGGCGCTGCCGAGGGCCTATGAAGACCGCCGCGCCACGCCGGTCGAGCTCTCCGACGTGCAGGGCAACATCCTCAGGGGCTACCGGGCCGAGCGGGTCCGGCACCTCCTGCTCCGCGTGACGGACCCGGCCGCCGCGCGCGCCTGGCTGGTCGAACGGGCCACGCCGGTCGACGGCGCGCCGCTGCCCGCGATCACGTCGGACGAAACCTGGGCCCCCGGGGCCGAGCCGGACCTGATGCTGAACGTCGGCCTCACCGCGCCCGGCATGGCCGCGCTGCAGATCCGCGAGGCCTGGCGTGCGGCGTTCCCCGCCGCGTTCCTCGAAGGGGCGTTCGCACGGGCCGAGGCCAACTTCGACGTCGAGGCCAATGGGCCCGAGCACTGGTGGCTCGGGGGCCCGTCGGAGAAGGACACCGCCCACGTGATGGTGTCGCTGTACGAGCGCCAGCGAACGACCGCGGCCCCGTCCCGCTTCGAAGCCACCGCCGAGGCGCTCGCGACGTCGCTGGCCGCCTCGGGGTTCGACACGCTGCACGCGCAGGACGGCGAGCTGCGGGGTGGCAAGGGCTGGCTCGGCTACATGGACGGTTTCGCGCATCCGCGGGTGGCCGGCATGGATGCCCCCGAACGCAAGGACCTGCAGCCCGCCTCCACCGCCGGCGAGTTCGTGCTGGGCTCGGCCTACCGGAACATCTATGGCGGGTCGTCACTCGGCAGGCTTCCCGCCGACCTCGCCGCCAACGGCAGCTTCTGCGCCGTGCGCGTGCTGGCACAGGATGTCGAAACCTTCCAGGCCGCACTGAACTCGGAAGCCGCGCGGCTGGACGTGCAACCCGACTGGCTCGCCGCGAAGCTGATGGGCCGCTGGTACGGCGGCGCGCCGCTCAGCCTGCATCCCGACAAGTCCCCCACCGACCCGAACGAGCACAAGCGCAACGATTTCGACTACGCCCCGTCACGCGAGTTTCCCGACACGCTGATGGACCACGCCGGACTGCGCTGCCCCGTCGGGGCCCACGTCCGCCGTGGCAACCCGCGCACCTCGCGTGTCACCGGCGCCCGCTACACGCGCCGGCTGATGCGCCGCGGCATGAACTACACGCGCACGGTGAAGGACCCCGCCGGGGGCGCCGGGAAGACCGAACACGGCTTGTTCGGCCTGTTCATGTGCGCCGACCTCGAGCGGCAGTTCGAGTTCATCCAGCGGCAGTGGCTCAACGGCGACCGCTTCGCGCCGGGCCTGCGCGGCACCCGGGATCCGTTCGGCGGAACCGCCCCGGAAGGGGTCCACCACTTCGAGATTCCGATCCAGGGGAAGCCCGCGCTGCGGGTGAGCCTGCCCCAGTTCGTGCACACGCGCGGCAGCCTGTACCTGTTCATGCCGGGCCTGGCGGCGCTGCGCGCGCTCGACCGCCTGGCGAAGAGCGATCCGCCGGCGACGGCGACGGTCTCCACCCGGCCCGTGGGCGCCGGCGCCCCCACGGCCGAGCCGCTGCGGGTGCCCTTCGACTCGACGGCGTTCCAGAAGGATCCCTACCCCGTCTTCGCCCGTTTCAGGGAACGCGAACCCGTGCACTTCGCCGGGGCGCCGTTCAACGGCTGGTTCGTGTTCGGCTACGACAACGTCGTTCGTGTGTGCGACGAGTCGGAGAACTTCGGCGGGACGTGGCCCCGTCCGGCCGCCGGCCAGGTCGGTCTGTTCACGCTGGACGAACCCCAACACGGCCAGGTGCTGAACGTGCTCGCCGCGGCGTGGCACAAGGCGTCGACCGGCGTGGCGCGATCGATCACGGCCTCGATCGCCGCGACACTCGACGCCCTCCGCGACAAGCCGGAGTTCGACCTCGTCGACGACTTCGCCCGCCGCCTGCCCCGCGACGTCTACTTCGACATCCTGGGTGGCGCGGGGCTCGACGCCAAGGCGCGCGAGGACGTCGACGGCGAGGCCCGCCTGCTGATGAAAGCCCGCGACGCCACCGCGGGCCTCGAGCAGAAGATGGAGGCCGCGAAAGCCGCGAAGGCGCTCGACGCCCGGCTCGAAGGGTGGCTCTTGACCGCGCACGACGAGCGCGCGTTCGACGGCTCGCTCCTGTCGTTCCTGTCGCGGGACATCGCCGACGGCAAGCTCGACGTGACGACCACCGTGAAGACCCTGAAGAGCCTGACCGTGGCGGGCTACATGTCGGTGGAGTTCCTGCTGGCAATGGGCGTGCGACGCCTGCTGCTCGACGACCGCCGCTGGTGGACCTCGGTGGCGTCGGGGGAAACACCGCTGCCCGCCTTCATCGAGGAACTGCGCCGCTGCGACCACGCGCTCGCGGTGGTCGAGCGCGTCGCCCTCCAGGACGTCGAGCTGGGTGGGGTGCGCATCCCGGCCGGCACCCCGGTGTTCGGCGTGCTGGCCTCGGCCAACCGTGACGAGACCGTCTTCACCCACGGCGACGTGTTCGATCCGGGCCGGGCCAGTCCCCGGCGCCACCTCGGCCTGGGCCACGGGGTGCACGAGTGCCTCGGACGGGTCCTCGAGAAGCTCATCACCGAACCCGCGTTCCGCGAACTCATGGCGGCCCTGCCCGGGCTGCGCCTGAAGCCCGGCGTCGAGCCGGCGTGGTTCACGGACTTCTACTTTCGCTCGTTCGACCATCTGCCCGTGACCACGGCGGAGTAGAGTCGGCGCCATGCAACGCCTGGTCATCGGCCGCTTCGAACTCCGCCCTGACGAACGGCTCCTGCTGGCCGACGGCCTGCCGCAGGTGCTGGGCGCGCGTGCGTTCGACGTGCTGGTGATGCTGGCCGCGCACCGCGAGCGGGTGGTCACGAAGGACGAGCTGTTCCGCACGGTGTGGGCCGGCAGCGTGGTGGAGGACAACAACCTCGCCGTGCAGATCTCGACACTGCGCCGGCTGCTGGGCAACGACAGCATCACGACGGTGACGGGCCGCGGCTACCAGTTCACGGCGCCGGCCCAGGAGCCGCTGCTCGACCGGCAGCCCGGGCTCAAGCGCGGCAACGTGCCCGCGGTGCTGCCGGCGCTGTTCGGGCGGGCGTCGGACGTCGACGCGGTGTCGGCGGCCCTGGGGCAGTCGTCCCTCGTGACGCTGTGCGGGCCCGGCGGCATCGGCAAGACCAGTCTGGCCAGCGCGCTGGCGCAGCGGCTGTCGGCGCGGTTCCCGGGGGGCGCCTGGATCGTCGAGCTGGCCGCCACGCGTGACCCGCTGCTGGTGCCGTCGGTGGTGGCGCAGACGCTGGGGCTGCCCCTGCCCGGGCAGGTCGCCCCGCTCGACGAACTGGTGCGCGCGCTGCACGGCAGCGAGTTCCTGCTCGTGCTCGACAACTGCGAGCACCTGCTGGCCGGTGTGTCGCCACTGGCGCGCGCGCTGCTGCGCGGCGTGCCGGGGCTGCGCCTGCTGGTGACGAGCCAGGAGCCCCTGCACGTGGAAGGCGAGCAGCTCCATCGCCTCGGGCCGCTCAGCGTGCCGGTGGACGACGACGTGTCCGGCGCGCTCGAACATGGCGCGGTGCAACTGCTGGTGGGACGCGTGCGCGCGCTGCAGTCCGACTTTTCGCCGAGGGCCGAGGACCTCGGCACCATCGTCCAGATCTGCCGGCAGCTCGACGGCATCGCGCTGGCCATCGAGCTGGCCGCCGCGCGGGTGCCGCTGCTGGGCCTGTCGGGTGTGTGCGCGCGGCTGGGCGAGCAGCTCCGCACGCTGGGCGGCGGCGTGCGCGCCCCGATGCGGCGCCACCACACGCTGCGCGCGGCCCTCGACTGGAGCTTCAACCTGATGGCGCCCGACACGCAGCGCGTGGTGCGGCGGCTGGGCATCTTCCACGGCGGCTTCTGCGTCGACGCCGCGCTGCCCGTGGTGCGCGACTCGCCCGACGAGGACGAGGACTGGCTGCTCGAGCAGCTGGACATCCTGCTCGACCGGTCGCTGCTGGTGGTGGCGCGGCCGAGCGCGCGCCCGCGCTACCGGATGCTCGAGACCATGCGCGAGTACGCCGTCGAGCAGATGCGCGCCGCCGACGAGTTCCCACGGATCCAGCAGCGCCACGCGCACGCGATGGGTGCCGTGTTCAAGCAGGCCGTGAGGGAACGCGACTCCGACCGCCAGCTCGACGAGGTGGCCAACCTGCGCGTCGCGCTCGCGTACGCCATCGCGACCCCGGGCGAGGGCGCCGTGGCCCTGTCCCTCGCCACCGATTCGAGCGTGGTGCTGGCCACGTCCGGTCCCGTGCCGGAGGTGCTGCGCAACCTGCTGAGCGTGGAGCCCTTCGTCACCGCCGACACCGAACTCACGCTCGCGGCGCAGTACTGGCAGTGGGTCGGGCGGGTGGGCAAGGACGGTCGGCTGCCGGGCCGCCGCTGCGTCGAGGCGCTGGCGCGCGCCGAGGGCATGTTCGAGCAGCTGGGCCGGGTGCGCCGCGTCCACGCGTGCCGCCGCCAGTTGGCCGAGGCGTACCTGTCGCTGCACGAACTCGACGCGGCCGACCGGACCCTGGCGCGCGCGCGCCAGCTGGAATCGGCGCAGACGCCGGCCGCGGACGTGATGCGTCGGCTGCGCCTCGACGGCCTGCTGGCCGATGCGCTCGGCCGCTTCGAGGAAGGCCTCGCCTTCAACCAGGAGGCGCTCGACATCGCCGAGCTCTACGGCTACCGGCGCTACTGCTACAACTTGCTGTCCGACCGGGCCTGGATCCAGCTGCAGGCCGGCCAGCCCGAGGTGGCGGAACAGGGGCTGCTCGAACTGCTGCGGCGCATTCCCCCCGGCCCGCACGACGGCCTGCCCCGGGCCGAGGCCCTCGCGGCGCTGCTGGCCGCGCGCACCGCGGCCGGTCGCATCGACCAGGCCTGCGCCTCGGTGCCCGACGTGGTGCGTGCGCTGCGCAGCTGCGGGCTGTTCTTCCACCGTGGCGACATCTTCGCGTGGCTCGCGGCGTCCCGCCGCCATTACCAGCTGGCCGCGCAGGTGCTGGGCGCGGTGGACGAGTTCCATCGGCGCGGCGAAGGCCAGCGCGACCGGCTCGCGGCGCGCGCACGCGAGGAGGCGCTCTCGTTGATGAACGGCGAGGTGCCCGCGTCGGAACAGCACCTGTGGATGCTGCACGGCCGCCACGTCGAGGAAGCCCGGCTGGCCGCCACGCTGCAGGCCGACCTGGCGCAGGCGGGCGCTACGGCCGCGCCCTCGCCCGCCGCACGCGCGTCGTCGTCGCAACGGTCCTGACCGTCGCCGAAGGTCCCCGGGCCTTGCGGTCGGTCACGCGGCCTCCAGGCAGACCGGCCGCGCCGGCGCCTTGCCGGCGAAACGCAGCGCGCTGGTGACCGGCGGCACCTGCGCGGCGCGCAACAGCAGCCCCTCGATGCTGCGCGAGCCGAACTTCGCGCGGATCGACAGGATCTGCGTGCGCACCGTGCTCAGCTTGACGTCGTGGGCCGAGGCGATCTCGCGCGGGGTCGCCTGCCGCAGCAGCGCGCCCAGCACGCGGCGTTCGGCCAGCGTCAGGCCGTAGCTGCCGGCCAGCAGCTCGACGCCGAGGTCAGAGCACGGCAGGCGCCGGCCCAGCACCACGAGCACCTGGCGCGCGGCGCCCCCCGGCAGCTGCAGCGGCAGCACCGACACCATCAGCTCGTCGCCGTCGCGTGTGAGCCGCACGAGGCTGCGGCGGCCGCGCAGCGCGGCCTGGAGCAGCGCGTCGGCGAGCGCGTCGGCCCCGGCCGCCGCGCCGCGCAGCAGGTCGCCCCGGCGCAGCAGGAGGTGCTGCGTGTCGAGCTCCTCGCGCGCCGCATGGTTGGCGAACTGGATGCCGCCGTGGTCGTCGCAGACGATCAGCCCGCATTCGATCTCGTCCACCAGCGCCAGCGCCATGCCGGCCTCCGTCACCTCGACCGCGCGCCTCGTCCCCGGGTCCTGCCATGAAACCTGAATGTCGTTGTCCATCATCAACTCCCGCTGATCGCCAACGCCCACCGTTTCCGGCGGGCCCCCTGCCCCTTGGCTGAACAACACCTCGGCATGGGATGTACTGTCGCAGCGGTCCGCTGAAGAGTCCTTGTGACCTCCTCAAACCGTCTTAAAAGTTCTTAAACCGCGCGAGGGGTCATGACAGGTCGGCACCCGCATCCCCTCCCGAGGGGATGCGGGATGCCGGTCGGCCCCGTCCAATGAGCGCGCACTGGACACGCTGGACGCCGCAACCCAACCCCAAGGAACCTTCCCGATGAAGCTTTCTCCACAGACGTTCCAGTCCCTCGCGGCGGGCGGGCGTCGGATCTCGCCGGCGGTGGCGCCGGACCCCGAGCTGGGCCCGCTGGCGCCGCTGCCCGGCACCTGGAAAAGCGCGGGCCTCGGCTGGTCCATGGCCGCGCTGCCGTTCGCGGCGCCGTCGGGTCCGCCCTTCCGGCTGCTGCTGAACCAGTTCGACGAGCGCCTGGTCTTCGGCCTGGCGGACAAGGCCGTGCGAAACCACGGCCTCTCGTGCGACACACCGCCGGTCGCGGCCGATCAGCTGGTCGTCACGCTCGACTACCAGCAGGTCATCCACCAGCGCGCCGCCGTCGACCGCCCCGCGAGCGGCCTCGCCGGCCGCGCCGACGAGGCCATCCACCACGAACCCGGGCTGTGGCTCTTCATGGCCGACCACGTGCACGACGACATCGACGTGGCGCGCCTGGCGTGCGTGCCGAACGGCAGCGCGGTGCTCGCGCCGGGCACGTCGGACGTGGTGGAGTCGCCCGACCCCGCGGTGCTCATCACGCCCATCAACGGCCTGCCCCGCCACCTCGCCCACACCGACCTCGACGACCCGGACAACCCGTACCTCTCGCCGTACAAGGCCTTCCACGACCAGCCGTTCAAGGGTTCGGTGAAAGACCCCGCCTTCCCCGGCTTCGACCCGGTGGACCCGTCCGCGCTGCTGCGGCTGGCCATCGAGGGGCTGGACATCGCGCGCACCACCATCCTGCACGTGGACACCACGACGCAGGGCGGCGGCATCAGCAGCCTCCCGTTCGTCCGGCGGCAGGCTGACGTGCAGCGGGTGGTGTCCACGTTCTGGATCCACGAGCTGCGCGAACGCACCGCCACCGGCCAGCCGCGGATGCTGCTGCAGTACCTGCAGGACGTGTCGCGCGATTTCCTGGCGAGCCCCCATGGCGGGCTGGTGCGCTGGCCGAACATCAGCATCAACACGCTGGAGAAAGTGGCCGGCATGCAGTGAAGGGGTCTTGGCCTACGCCGGCATCCTGCGCTTTCCGACACCCTGTCGTCGATGGCGCCGACCGTCGCGGCGCCGCCGAACGGGCATCCTGGGGACCGTCGCCATCGCTGGCGGTTTCAAGGAGATCCCATGAAGAAACTCGTTTCCACCCTCGCCCTCGTGATGATGTCCAGCCTCGCCTTCGCCCAGGCCGGCACGGCCGTGAAGGAAGCCGGCAAGGCCACCGCCGAGACCACCAAGCGTGGCGTCGAGGAGGTCAAGTCCGCCGGCACCGACGAGCCGAAGAGCACCGTGCACGACGCCAAGGCGGAGGTGCACAAGGCCAAGGCCAAGCGCCACGGGAAGAAGGCGAAGGCGGCCGCGAAGGAAGCGGTCAACTGAGTCAGTGGTTGTCCGGGTGGGCGTCCAGCGTGAGGCGCGCCGGCACACGGCCGCCGCACCGCGAGACGCACACCATCGGCGCGCCCTCCTCGTCCGCGTCGGCGCCACGGGGGCGCGCCCACCCCGCGCCACTCAGCGGGCTCGACCGGCGGGTGGCGCAACGGATGTGGCCCACCCGCCGGTCGGCTTCGTCGTACTCGTAGACGCAGTCGTCGACGGTGGGCAGCACGCGGCGTCCGCGCGCGAGTTCCACGACCACGCCGGTGCGTTGCCGGGAGCCTTCGCGGCCCAGCGGCGCGCCCCCGTGGAGGTAGATGCGCACCTCGAGCCCGTCGCGCGACGTGCCCTCGTAGTGGGCGCCGGCGTCCGCGACGGCGAACGCCGAACCGGCCGCCGCGCAGAGCAGCGCGACACTCGCCCCGCGCAACAGCCGCCCGATCACACCACCGCCACGGTGAAGGTGTAGTTCGCCGTGGTGCTGCCGTCCGGCGACACCACCGCGATGCTGATCACCGTGCCATGGGCCACCGGCACCGTCGTGCTCGCGCCCTGGGCCACGGTCGTGCCGTTCACCTTGATGGACGTGACCTTGTTCGACATCGCGGTGGGTGTCACGACGAGGCTCGTGCGGCCGCTCGGGACGTTGACCGTGTATACGGTGGTCCACGGGTCGAACTTGTTCGCGATCTTGTTCGGCACGCCGTTGGCCGGCGCCGCCCAGTACACGTCGACGCCCACGAGCGTGCCGCCGGTGAACTGGATGTTGCTCAGCACCGCGTACTTCCTGAAGCCGTCGGCCGTGTTGTAGTCGAGGGCCACGCTGCTCGGGTAGGCCGTGGTGGGCGCCGAGAAGTAGTCGACCGGCTTGTCGAGGCCGGTGCCGAGGCTGTTGCCCACCGCCATCCAGTTCTTGTCCCGCCACATGTCGCCCACGATGCTCATGCGCGAGTTGCGCGTGGTGGGCGCGGTCGGGTTGCCCACACGGCCGCCGCGGATGGACGGCTTCGTCACGGCGTCGCCCTGGTCGATCAGCTGCTGGAAGCACTGGACGAAGTTCTTCACGCCCTCCATGCCCACCGGCACTTCCTGGTGCGCGTTCGTCACCTCGGTGATCAGGCCGGTGGTGCTCACGCGCTGGTAGTTGGCCAGCAGCTGCTGCACGAGGGACAGGAACAGGTCCACCTTCACGCCGGCGTACTGCGTGGTGTCGGCGGTGTAGGCGCGGTTGCAGCAGAACATGTCGGAGCCGAACACCCAGCCGGTCTGGTTCACGATGGCCGTCATCAGGCCGTTCGTGTGGCCCGGCTGCATGAACGCGGTGACCTGCACGTTGCCGAGGTCGAACACGTGGCCGTCCTCCGCGACGGCCGCCGCGGCGCCCGCGGACTTGAAGTCGGCGCGGCTCGCGGCGGTGATGGCCGCCTTCTCGATCGCCGACGCGTAGAGCGTGATGCCGGCCGACGTGAAGTTGTAGATCTGCTCCGAGTGGTCGGGGTGGTTGTGGCCCACGATGATGTCGTAGGGCTTCGTGGCCAGCGTGTCGATGTACGCCTTCAGGTTGGCCTTGTCGTAGGCGTATTCGCCCGCGTCGAACACGAGGCCGCGCGTGGTGCCTTCGATGTAGAACACGAAGGCCTGGTAGTACTCGGCGGGGTTGTTGATCTTCCAGACCGTGGGCGACGTGTCGGTGCCCGCGTGGATCAGCCGCGACTGGAACGCGCCCACGCGCGGGCGCACGATGTTCCAGGTGAAGCTCTGCACCGTGCTGGCCGTCATGCCGTCCTTCTTCGCCACGGCCTTCAGCTTGTAGAGGCGGTAGTCGGTGGTGGACGTCAGCGGGTTCACGAACTGCAGCACGCCGTTGTTCTCGAAGTCGTAGGCGATGCCGGCCGCGCCGGACGGGTCCGCCGGCTCGGTGCCGTCGAACGTGAACGTGTAGAACAGCTGCGCGCCCTCGGTGGGCGTGCTGATGCGCACGTAGCGGCGCGGGGCGGTGGTGCCGGACTTGCACATCACCTGGGGCGGCGCCACCTGCTTCGACTTCAGGCTCTGCAGGATCTCCGCGGCCTCCGTGGGCGTCAGCGTCGCGGCGGGCGCGAATTCGGTGGCGCTGCGGCCCTTCATGTGGCCGGCCGCCACGAGGGCGTTCACGCGGGCGCGGCGGTCGGCGGCGATGGCCGTGGCGTCGGTGAAGCCGGCGAGCGCGTCGGTGGTGGACACCGGCAGGCGGAAGGCCTTCGCGTACATCTCCGCGGCTTCCTCGCGGGTCACCGCGCGGTCCGGGTGGAAGTAGTCGTCGCGGGTGTCGACCACCGATTCCTCCGCGGCCGTCTCGATCGCCTTCGCGTTCGGCGTGGCGCCCACGATGACGTCGACGAAGTTCGGGGGCACGAGCTTGTACGGGTCGTTGTATTCCGACGCGTGGATCCAGTCGAAGTACGAGGAGATGGTGGCGACGAACTCGCCGCGCGTGAGCGTGGTGGCGCCCGCCGGGGGCGGCGCGGCCGGGGTGTTGTCGTCGCCGCCACACGCCGTCATGGCGGTCACCGTCGCGGTGGAGGCCAGCACGGCCGGCAGGCCCATCAACTGGCCGAACAGGCGGCGGGAGATCCGGGTGTCCGGCACGGCGGGATCGGGGCGGGTGGAAGGCGTCTTCGAGGTCATGTCCATCTCCGGGAAAGGGAGCGATCAACAAATGTACGAACTAGTACCTTCACAGTCTAAGAAGACTTTCCCGTTTTGCATTCCCGGGGAAAACACTGAGGCGGGTGCGACACGGTGCGCTCCGCCACGCCGGTGTCGATCACCTGCGCGGAACGGTCGGGGGAGGATGCGGGAGGGCCCCGCGCGCGCCTATTTCAGGGCGAAGCGCAGCACCATCTCGACGATGCGCTCGCGGCGTTTCTCCACCGCGGCCTTCGGCAGCGCGGTGCCGCGTTCGAAGATCAGCGAGAACGTGTACCGGTTGGCCACGTTGAAGAAACACAACGCGCTGATCGACATGTGCAGGTCGAGCGGGTCGAGGTCGCCGCGGAAGACACCGTCGCGCACGCCACGTTCGCAGATGTGCTGCACCGTGGTGATGGCCGACGCGTTCTGCTCGCGGATGGTCTTGCTCTGCTTCAGGAACGCGCCGTGCAGCATGTTCTCGTTCGCGACGAGGCGCACGAAATCGGGGTTCGCCATCTGGTAGTCGTGCGTGAACCCCACCAGCGCCTCGAGCGCCTTGGCCGGCGGCAGCGCCTCGAGGTCGAGCGTGGACTCGGCCGCCCGCATGCGCTGGTACGCCCCTTCGAGCACGGCGAGGTACAGCGCCTCCTTGCTCCCGAAGTAGTAGTAGATCATCCGCTTGCTGGTGTGCATCGCCTCGGCGATCTCGTCGATGCGGGCCCCGTCGAACCCCTTGTCGGCGAACGCGTGCGTGGCCACCTCCAGGATGTTGGCGGTGGTGCGTTCGGGGTCGTTCGTGCGGGTGGGCGCGGCACGGGACGCGCGTTTGGCGGGGGCGGCGGGTGGCATGGCCGCAGGAGAATACCGCACGCAGGCGGCGCCCCCCGGCGGATCAGTGCATTTCCGCGGACGGTGCGAAGCGCCGTCCGCCAGGTCCTCTTGCCAAACCGGTATTGGACCCAGGGAACCAACACACGCATGATGCGGGCCTTGCATCACGCGCCCGGACCCGACGGGTCGTGGAATCACACGAAAGGACGTCCATGACGACGTTGGGAATGGCGATCATCGGCATCGGCGCGGGCGCGACGCCCCACCTGCAAAGCCTGGCGAAAATGAGCGGCGACGTGACCGTGCGATGGGCCCTGTGCCGCAACCTCCAAGCGGCGCGGCTGGGTCCGCTCGATGGGGTCCCGAAGCTCACGTCCGACCTCGACGAGATCCTGGCGGACCCTCGCGTCGATGCGGTGATCGTCGCGACCCCCGCGTCGACCCACCTCGACATCGCCACCCGTTGCCTCGACGCGGGGAAACACACCCTCGTGGAGAAACCGCTGGAAGTCACGCTCGACCGTGCGGAGCGACTGGTGCGGCATGCCGCGGCGTCCGGCGTGCGTTTCGGTTCGGTGCTGCAGCACCGGTTCCGGCCCGGCGCGGCCCACCTGCGGCAACTGATGGCCTCCGGCGAGCTCGGCGCGTTGCAGTCGGCCTCCGTCGCCGTGCCGTGGTGGCGCTCGCAGACGGGCTACTACGATCAGCCGGGGCGCGGCACCTTCAGCCGCGACGGGGGCGGCGTCCTGCTCACCCAGGCCATCCATGCGATCGACCTGTTCCGAAGCCTGGTCGGCGTGCGGGAGGTGGTCGCCGCGCAGGCCGTGACGACCGCCATCCACGACATCGAGACGGAAGACCACGTCTCCGCGCGGCTGACCCTGGGCAACGGCGCGCCGGGCCTCCTGACCGCCACCACGGCCATTTATCCCGGACGGGCCGAGGCGCTCGAGTTCATCTTCGCCAAGGCCAGCGCCAGCCTGGTGGGTGGCGCGCTCGCCGTCCACTTCCATGACGGTCGCAAGATCGTGACCGAGGCGGAGGGCAAGTCAGGGAGCGGGGACAACATCATGGATTTCTCCCATGAGGCCCACAAGGCCGTGATCCAGGACTTCGTCCAGGCGATCCGCGAAGGCCGCGACCCCGCCGTGAACGGCGAGGAAGCCCTCGAAACGCATCGCCTCATCCAGGGCATCCTGTCGGCGGCGAAGTTTCCGACCGGCGCGCGTCGGTGACCTGTGAATGGGCAAGGCCGTCGACGCGGCAGCGGGAATACCTGGTAGGCCGTGCTGGACTTGAACCAGCGACCAAAGGATTATGAGTTTGCGAGCAACCGTGGTTGCCTAGGTAAACGTACCGGAACGCAGTGGAAGCTGTCAGAGGAGAAATCTCTTTCGAGACAGCGACTTAGCGAACTTTGGCGAATCCTGTAGCAGCTGTTCAGTGTACCGCAGGTGTACCGCGGAGCAGAGGATTTAGAGAGTGGGTGTACCGCACGGTCGTTCGCTGAATCTACAGGCAATGTGAGTGATCGATCTGCGGGTTTCCGGTAGGCTGGAGGCACTACCAGTATGCGAGTAACGTCGTGACCTTCCGCCTCTTCGTCGATACCGAGTTCACGGACTTCATTGATTGCGAGCTGCTATCAATTGGGATCGTGAGCGAGGACGGGCGCGAGTTTTATGGTGAACGGAGTGACGTCGATCTGACTCGCTGCAGCGACTTTGCACGGGTGGCCGTGCTGCCTCTGAATCGCCCCGGATTCCCTAGACAGTCCTGAGCCGTTGGGAATGTCGACGCTCGAACTCCGCTGGCGAAGTGCCGCCAGCAGTGCCGTGCCGACGCTTGGCGTTATAGAACATCTCGATGTAGTTG